>Ga0247841_10000111_pt1 | contig 210303 bp, 207 predicted proteins | sample LaCruzMarch2015__2_FD_192410 | JGI IMG/M metagenome (GOLD analysis project Ga0247841, IMG submission 192410) | Freshwater microbial communities from meromictic Lake La Cruz, Castile-La Mancha, Spain - LaCruzMarch2015_18m | ecosystem: Environmental > Aquatic > Freshwater > Lake | place: Spain... | reverse complement strand
GAAAAAGCGAACACTGGAACTTTGCCTCCCACTTTCTCAATTCCTCCTCCTCCTGCGCGCTCATCGGCACCTCCTCCGCCGGAGCGGGAGCAAGTTTGACCGGCTCCGGCTTCAAGACCGGAGTCTCCACCCGGTGGTAGGTGATCGTGTGGTCGCCCACGTCCACTTCCTGAGAGTCAAGAATGCGAACGGATGTTGATGCATTCAATTCCTCCGCTGCGACCGCCGATTCGGCTCTTGAGACTGCCAGGACAAGAGAAAGAATTGGGAGGAGCGGAACCCAGCCGAATCGGTGAAGGGATCTCATAGGGTGGTCACGTTATATTTGTCGCATTGTTCCAGTCAAGCATTGCGTGGACGGCATGTAACTATAGTGAGATACACATTCCGGCAGCCTCTTCTGTATGGGGTGCGGAGTGGGCATTCATTCAAGGCACAAGAAAACTGCATCAAAGGTTGCGGCCGCTTTGCGGGCCGCACGCATTCGCCAAGGACTTTCCATGAATCGGCTTGCTGAAATGGCCGGGATGTCACAACAAATGGTCAGTTATGTGGAACGCGGTATGCGGATTCCCACGCTGGATACTCTTCTGCGGCTCTCCTGCGTCATGAAAATCAATCTGGGGCAGGTGATCAACAAGGCAATCGCTTTGACGACCAACCAGAACCCGCGTCCCCGCTCGAAACGCTGATTTCGCCCCTGCCCTTGCATCTCCTTTAGTCGGGGCAGCCAAGCAATTGCCGCTCATGTCGCTGTGGTCGCGCATCATCCAAGGGGTCCTTTGGATTATAGGAATCAAGTTTCCATCGCCGTTGAATCTTCCGATCCGACCCATTTGCTGCCCGACATGTCAAAGACCCTAGCTATGTGTCCGCCGATTCAAACCCCGATTGCCCAACCCACCTTTCTATGGAGATTTCGGGCCCTCTTCCGGATCGGTCCGCCAGTTGGCGAAGATTTCCTGATCCTCGAAGAGCTCCTGCGGATCGATCGCGTAGTTCGGATTGGCGAGGACCCCCTTGTCCGCATATTCCGGCTGGCAATCGAGACAGTAGGCGGCGAGTTCGCTGCAGATCCAACGGTTTTCACGGTTGAGAAGGCGTCCGACAAAGTGTTCCGGGCTATCGCGGAAATGCGACAACATCCACCGGCGTAGGAAGCTGCCCTCGAGCATCTGCGCGGCGAGGAGGAGGTTGTCGTATTTTGTTCCGACCTGTGCGAGCGCGGTCTCGGCGATCCGCTGCCCGATTGCGGGCGAGCATTTCCGGGGCTTGCGGAAGAAGATCTGCGTCTTCGGATTGTCGAAATAATGGGAGAGCGGGGATTTGACGACCCCTTTTCCCCCGAGGGCTTCGACGCATTCGTTTTCCCCGGTGACGATGAGAGCGTGCGAGACATGGATGTCGCTCAAGCGGGACCAGCGGGTGAAGTAGGCGATGCCGGTCGAGAGCAGGGAGGACCCGGTGTGGGTGAACCCGATGTAGCCGGGCTTGTAGTTTTCTCCGAACTCGGGAGCGAGCGACTGCACCGAAAGCCGGGGGCGCGCAAGGCGGTTGGTATCGAGGCGTTTCATAAAATTCCCGTTCTTTACGCGGATTTCGTTCCGGGGAACCCAAGCCCGAGATCTGCGCCGACGGCATATTTTTCGGAATCGGCCAGGCCCGGCGCGCTGGCGTCGCGGGGAGCCAGTTGCGGCTGAAGCCCGCGCGGGATCGGCCAGTAGATTCCGGCCTCCGGATCGTTCCAGCGCAGCACGCGCTCATCCTTTGGAGAGTAGTAATCGGTGCATTTGTAATGGAAGTCCGCGTGGTCGCTGACGACAAGAAATCCGTGCGCGCAGCCCGGCGGCGCCCAGAGGCGTTCGTGGCAGGCGCTGGTGAGGAGGCGTCCGTCCCAGCGTCCGAATGTGGACGAACCCTCGCGCAGATCCACCACGGCATCGAAGACGGCACCGCTCGAGACCCACACAAGCTTGCCCTGGGCCTTTCCGTTGACCTGATAGTGCATGCCGCGGAGAACATACTTCGACGACCGGCTGTGGTTGTCCTGGACAAAGTCCACATCGAGGCCGATTTCCGCGAAGACTTTGCGGTTCCATGTCTCGAGGAAGAACCCGCGCTCGTCTCCGTAAAGCTGGGGTTGCAGGAGCAGGGCTCCTTCGATTTTCAAGGGTTCAATTCTCATGGAAGGGTTCTTTCGAGGATGCTTTTCAGGTAGGTTCCGTAAGAGGATTTTCCGAAGCGAGCGGCGATTTCCGCCAGTTCTTCCGCGGTGAGCCAGCCCCGGCTGAAGGCGATTTCCTCGAGGCAGGCGATGCGGAGCCCCTGGCGGCTTTGAATCGCGCGGACGAAGTCGCCGGCTTCGAGCAGCGACTCGTGCGTGCCGGTGTCGAGCCAGGCGGTGCCGCGGCCGAAGCGTTTGACCCGCAGCGTGCCTTCCCCGAGGTAGAGCCGGTTGAGGTCGGTGATCTCGAGCTCCCCGCGCGGGGAAGGCTTGAGCGAACGGGCGAGGGAAGCCACGCGCTCGTCGTAGAAGTAGAGCCCGGGGATGGCGCAGCGGCTTTTGGGATTTGCGGGCTTTTCCTCGAGCGAGATCGCGCGCCCGCCCGCATCGAATTCCACGACGCCGTAGTCCGACGGGTTGGTCACCTCGTATCCGAAGATCGTGGCTCCCCCGCGCCAGGCATCGGCCTCCACGAGCACCTGCGTGAGCTCGCTGCCGTAAAAGAGGTTGTCTCCCAGCACGAGGGCCGCCGGGCTCCCCGCCAGAAACGATTCGCCGAGGACAAACGCCTGCGCGAGTCCGTCCGGGCTGGGCTGCTCGCAAAACGAAAAGGAGACGCCGAATTGCGATCCGTCGCCCAGCAGCCTGCGAAACTGGGGCAGGTCGTGCGGGGTCGAGATGATCAGGATTTCTCGGATGCCCGCGAGCAGGAGAGTGCTCAGCGGATAATAGATCATCGGCTTGTCGTAAACCGGCAGGAGTTGCTTGGAGACGGCCTGCGTGAGCGGGTGGAGGCGGGTCCCGGACCCGCCGGCGAGAATGATGCCTTTGCGGTGGTTCATGATTTTTCGGCCCGGCCGGAGTAGTTCTTTTCGACCCACGCGCGGTAGGCGCCGGACTGGACGTTGGCGATCCAAGCCGGGTTCTCGAGATACCACCCGAGGGTTTTTCGGATCCCCGTGTCGAAGGTCTCGGCCGGACGCCATCCGAGCTCGCGCTCGATTTTTTTCGCATCGATCGCGTAGCGCCTGTCGTGGCCCGGCCGGTCGGTGACGGTCTGGATCTGCGAGCGGTAGGATTGGCCGCCGGGCTTCGGCCGGATGCCGTCCAGCATGTCACAGATCGTATGGACGATCTCGATGTTCGGCTTTTCGTTCCATCCGCCGACATTATAGACTTCTCCCGCGGAGCCGGCTTCGAGCACCCTCCGGATGGCACTGCAGTGGTCGCCGACGTAGAGCCAGTCGCGGATCTGCCGGCCGTCGCCGTAAACCGGCAGCGGGTGCCCGGCCAGGGCGTTGACAATCATGAGAGGGATGAGCTTTTCCGGGAACTGGAGCGGGCCGTAGTTGTTCGAGCAATTGGTGGTCAGGACCGGCAGCCCGTAGGTGTGATGGTAGGCGCGGACGAGGTGGTCGCTGGCGGCCTTCGACGCCGAATACGGGCTGTTTGGCTCGTAGCGGTTGATCTCCGTAAAGGCGGGATCTCCCTTTTTGAGCGACCCATAGACCTCGTCGGTCGAGACATGGAGAAAGCGAAACCCCTTTCGTCCGGCTTCGTCGAGGGCGTTCCAGTAGCCGCGCACGGACTCGAGCAGCTCGAATGTCCCGACGATATTGGTCTGGATGAAATCGCGCGGTCCATGGATCGAGCGATCCACATGCGACTCGGCGGCAAAATTCACGATCGCGCGCGGGCGGTGGGTTTCGAGCAGGCGGGCCATCAGCTCCGCATCCCCGATATCCCCCTGAACAAAAATGTGGCGCTCATCGGCCGCGATCGGTGCCAGGCTCTCCCGGTTTCCGGCATAGGAAAGCTTGTCGAGGTTGACGACCGGCGTCCCCATGTGCCGGATCCAGTCGAGAACGAAATTCGCCCCGATGAAGCCCGCTCCGCCGGTCACGAGGATCGTATTGTTCATCAGCGTTGCTGTTGCGCTTTGCTCCCCGGATTTTTTGAGGCTTTTCCAACCGGAAAAACCCGGAAACCGATCGCCCGCAGGTCCGCGTGCGGGAGAATGTTGCGTCCGTCAAAAATACAGGCCGGCTTCGGCATGTTTTCGAAAAATTCCGCATAGGGAAGCGTGGCAAACTCATCCCATTCGGTGAGGATCGCGATGGCATGGGCACCGGCGGCGGCCTCCCGGGCGCTTCCAGCGACGAGAAAATTGTCATTCGTTTTTCCGCCGAGCACATGCTGCCGGATATCCTGCTCGCGGACTTTGGGATCATGGACGACCACCTCGGCCCCTTCGGCCAGGAGGTCCTGGCAAACGGAGAGCGCCGGGGTTTCGCGGGTGTCATTGGTGTCTTTTTTGAAGGCAAACCCCAGGAGGGCGATCCGCTTGCCGGTGACCGTGTTGAAGAGCTCCTGGACGATCCGCTCGGCGAAGCGATGCTTTTGCCAGTCGTTGATTTTGACCACGTTTTCCCAGTAAGCCGAGACCTCGGGGAGCCCGAAGTGTTGGCAGAGGTAGGTGAGGTTGAGGATGTCTTTCTGAAAGCACGATCCGCCGAAACCGATCGACGCCTTGAGGAATTTCGGGCCGATCCGCGAATCTTTTCCGATCGCGTTGGCGACCTCATCCACATCCGCCCCGGTCGCCTCGCAGAGGGCCGAGATCGAATTGATCGAAGAGATCCGCTGGGCGAGGAAGGCGTTCGCCACCAGCTTCGAGAGCTCGGACGACCAGAGGTTTGTGGTGAGGATCCGCTCGGCGGGAATCCACCGCGCGTAGATGTCCGCCAGCTTTTTGGCGGCCGCGCGGCCGCCATCGGTCTCCTGCCCGCCGATCAGCACACGGTCCGGGCAGAGGAGGTCTTCCACCGCGGTGCCTTCGGCCAGGAACTCCGGGTTCGACAGCACCTGGAATTGTCCGGACTTCGAATTGGCCTGGAGGATCGTCATGATTGCCTCCGCGGTTTTCACCGGAATCGTGCTTTTCTCGACGATGATCTTCGGGCCTTCGGAGAGGGCGGCAATCCGGCGCGCGGCACTTTCGACATAGCGCAGATCCGCGGCGCGTCCGGCCCCGATCCCACGTGTCTTTGTCGGCGTGCCGACACACACAAAAATGATCTCGGAGTCCCGGATCCCCGCATCCACATCGGTCGAGAAAAAGAGGTTGCGCCCGCGTGCCTCCCGGACGATTTCGTAGAGACCTGGCTCGTAAATCGGAAGCTCTTCGGAGTTCCATTCCGCAATGCGGGTGGCATTCGGATCGACGACGGTGACTTTGATGTCGGGGCATTTCGCCGCGATCATCGCCATGGTGGGTCCGCCGACATAGCCGGCACCCAGACAACAGATTTTCCGGATGGGTTTCATGGGTCAGGAATTGAGAGAGGTCCGGAAATAGGAAATCGTGCGTTCGATGCCTTCTTCCAAGGGGATCTTCGGCTCCCAGCCCAGATGTTGCCTGGCGAGGGAGATGTCCGGCCGGCGCTGTTTGGGATCATCCGCCGGGAGGGGCTTGTGGGTGATGCGCGATGGCCCGCCGACTTTTCGCAGGATCAGCTCCGCCAGCTCGATCATGGTGAACTCGCCGGGATTTCCAAGGTTCATGGGACCGATGATCCCGGTCTGGTTCATGAACCGGACGAACCCCTCGATCAGGTCGTCCACGTAGCAGAACGAACGGGTCTGCGATCCCTTGCCATAGACGGTCAGATCCTCGCCGCGCAGCGCCTGCACCACAAAATTCGAGACCACGCGCCCGTCGTTTGCCAGCATCCGCGGTCCGTAGGTGTTGAAAATCCGGATCACCCGGATGTCCACCCCGTTCTCCCGGTGGTAATCAAAAAACAAGGTTTCCGCGCAGCGCTTGCCCTCGTCGTAGCACGAGCGCAGTCCGATCGGATTGACGTGCCCCCAGTAGTCCTCGGTCTGGGGATGGATCTCCGGGTCCCCATAGACTTCGGACGTGGAGGCCTGGAAGACGCGCGCCTTCACGCGTTTCGCGAGGCCCAGGCAGTTGATCGCGCCCATCACCGATGTCTTGGTCGTCTTGATCGGGTTGTATTGGTAATGCGGCGGCGAGGCCGGGCAGGCGAGGTTGTAGATCTGATCCACCTCGACCTTGAACGGATCAATCACATCGTGCCGCACCAATTCAAACCGGGGATTCCCGAGCAGGTGCTCGACGTTCGTCTTCCGCCCGGTAAAAAAGTTGTCCAGACAGATCACGTCGTGCCCCCCGTCAATCAGCCGGTCGCAAAGGTGGGAGCCAAGAAATCCGGCGCCGCCGGTAATAAGAATTTTCATGTGATCATCCAGGAGTCCATCAAGCCCGAAGGGGAACGCTTCCCCATGGGGGAAGCTGCCTGCTCGCGCAGAAAAAGGCAAGACACTTGCATGGCCCTGATCCGCGGGCAAGAGCAAGGAATGGAGGGGGTGTCGCCCCCGGCTACGGCTGTCCGGCGCTGGTGAAGGCGAGGCCGCGGCTTTGTCGGTCGAGGAATTCTTTGGCGAGTGAGCGGTAGGCGGCGGCGCCCGTGCCGGAGGGATCATGCTCGAGGATTGTGAGTCCGTGGCTCGGCGCTTCGGCGAAGCGGACGGTGCGGGGGATCACGGTGTCATAGACGACTTCCTGAAAGTGTTCCCGGACATCCTTGACGACCGCCGGGCTGAGGTTTGTGCGGATGTCATACATTGTGAGCAGGAGCCCGGAAATCGAGAGTCCGGGGTTGTTGCCGCTGGCGCGGACCTTGTCGGTGACCGCCATCAGGAGGCCGAGTCCCTCGAGCGCGTAATACTCGCACTGGATCGGGACCAGGATTTCGTCCGCGGCGGCGAGCGCGTTTGTCATGAGGATGCCGAGCGATGGAGGACAGTCGAGGAGCACAAAATCAAAGGCGTTCTGCTCCCGGATGTCGCCGAGAACCTTGCGCAACTGGAGCATGTGGTCGTCCATGTGCTGCGCGACTTCGATCTCGGCACCCGCCATGTCGAGGTCGGCGGGGATCGCGGAGAGGTTCGGCATGCGGGTCGGGAGGATGAGTTCGCGCGCGGGGCGCGCTCCGATGAGTGCCTGGTAGATGCTGCCGGAAGCGGCTTCCTTCAAGCCGAGCACGCTGGTCGCGCTGGCCTGCGGGTCGAGGTCCACGAGCAGAACCCGCTGCCCGAGCTCGGCAAGGGCGGCGGAGAGGTTGACCGTGGTGGTGGTCTTTCCGACCCCGCCTTTTTGGTTGGTGATGGCAATGATTTTCATCGGGTGCTGTAATATTTGACGAGTCCGTCGGTGACGGAGTCCGCGTATTCACGGTAGATGCTTTTTCGTGCGACGCCGCCGAATTTCCGCCGTCCGTCGTAATCTCCGGCCTGGATCCTGGCGAAGACGTTGCGGCTGTTCATGACGTAGGGTTCGATATAGACGACCGGGCAGGTGAAGAGCCGGTTGGCGAGGAGGTTTCTGGCCCAGACATACGGGTTGCCATTCACGCGGGCGACGCTGCCTCCGTGGTAATGGTAGGGCGGGAGCCCGGTCGCGCGGCTCATCGCACCCGACAGGGCATTTGTGAGCGGAAGCTCCTCCGCGAACGAGCGGGCGAGCAGCTTCACGAGCATGTCGAGCCGCTGGTCATCGCAGGCAAGCTCCTCGCGGGTCAGGGAACCGGCGATCAAAAAATGAAGGTGGTTGTCGTTGACGAGGCGCGGTTTTTTCTCATTTCCCCAATCCTCCGCATTGAAGTGGAGGCAGAGGACGACGTCCGGGCGGATCGAGTCGTTGACGAGGCATGCGCGGCGGCGGATCTCGCTGGCGCGGTAGAACAGCCGTTCGCTTTCCTTGGCGACGGCCTGTTTGGTGGCCGGGTCGCCCTTTTGTTTCAGCGATGCCACGGCGGCGCTGCGGAGTTGCGACGGGCGGGAGCCGGTGACCGGCGCGGGTTTCGAGCGGGTGAGAGACACGTCCGCCCCGAGTGCCTGCAACCTGGGGACCAGCAGCTTCGCGACCCGGAGTGTCATGTCGCCTTCGGTCACCGGAGCGGAGTTTCCCATCCGGAACCACCGCTCCTCCATTTTTGCCCAGTCGCCGCCGATATGCCCCGGATCGATCGCGATCTTCAGCCCGGAAAGGGGCTGCCCCGCGCCGGGGTGCGGGAACGCGGCGCGCGGCCTCCAGTAAACCACGGGGCTCTTTGCGGAGGCGGCATCGGGTGCGAATTTCAAAATATACGGCTTCCGACCGGGCGAGGTCCGGATTGTCGCGCTGCTGCCACCCAGCGAAATCAACCCCGCCCAGGCCCCGCCGGGCGCATAGACCCTGTCCAGAAGGGTCCGGAACTCCTCTTTTGTCATCGTTTCTTGAAAGGCATCCAAGCGCGACCAGTCGGGCGCCGGAGCCAGCGGGCTCAGGCGCGCGTGGGCCACCGTGGACAGCGCGATCATGGCAAGAAGGGAAGAAAGAATTCTCAAGATGGTGCTTTTTTAAATGCGTTCGGGCGTTCTTGCGATAAAAAGGATGGATGATTCGAATTCTTTTTTTGGGTGATATCGTCGGGGAACCCGGCCGCCATGCCGTCACGCAGGCGGTTCCTGTGTTCCTCAAGGAGCGGGATGTGGATTTTGTGATCGTCAACGGGGAGAATGCGGCGGGCGGGCGCGGGATCACGGGAAAAATCGCGATCGACCTCCTGCGTTCGGGGGTTGCGGTCATCACGACCGGCGACCATGTTTGGGATCAAAAAGAGACGGCGGGCTTCATCGCGAGCGAGCCGAGGCTCCTGCGTCCGATCAACTACCCGTCCACCGCACCGGGGCAGGGGAGCATCGTCCTGGATACGGCCAAAGGAAAAATCGCCGTCCTGAACGTGCAGTGCCGGTCGTTCATGCAGCCCCCGCTCGACAATCCTTTCCCCGCCGCCGCCGCCGAGGTCGAGCGGCTCAGAAAGGAAACCCCGGTCATCTTTGTGGACGTCCATGGAGAAACCACCAGCGAGAAAATCGCCATCGGAAGATTTCTCGATGGGAAAGTTTCCGCGGTCGTCGGCACCCACACACATGTGCAGACCGCCGACGAGCGGATCCTGCCGGGCGGGACCGCGTTCCTGTGCGATGCCGGCATGTGCGGGCCGTCGGATTCCATCCTCGGCCGCGAGGCCGGCCCGATCATCCAGCGGTTCATCGAGTGCATGCCGGTTGCCTTCCCCATTGCCAGGGGCCCGGTCCACCTCTGCGGAGCCCTGATAGAAATTGAGCCCGATGGAAAGGCGAAATCCATCCAGCGGGTGCGGGAGGCGGCCCCGCGAAACTGAGGGTCGCGAAGGATTTTCAGCCCGAAAACATTTTTTCTCCGGGTGCTTGCTCCGTGTGAGGAATCTCCGGGTTCAGCGTTGCGGGAGGAAGGCGAGCATTCCGGTCTCCCCAAGGCGCTTGAGCAATGTTTCCTGCTTATCCTGGGGAAGGGGAGCCAGCGGAAGACGGGGAGCGCCACAGTCCACGCCTGCATGGGCCATCAAGAATTTGGCCGCGCCGAAGAACCCGGCTTCGATCATCACATCGATAAAGGAACAGGCGATTTTCTGGAGGCGTTCCGCCTCGGCCAGATTCCCGGCCCGGAAGGCTGCGTCGATGGCCGCGTAAAGCCGGCCCGCATAGTTGTAGGTGCTGCCGACCGCTGCGTGCGCTCCCGTTTGCAAACCTTGAAGAAACAGTTCGTCGCGGCCAAAGAAGCATTTGAATCTGCCGCCACCGAAGTTCAGGCAACTCGTGAAATCCGCCAGATCTTCATAGGTGAACTTGACGCCCCGGAAATTGGGAATCTCATTGCCGGCCTGCTCCATCCAGCGGGAAACGGGGAAGGCGGTATGGGTCATCGAAGGCAGGTGATAATAATAGAAGGGCAGGGACGGGGCTGCCGCCGCCATTTTCGCGCAGCAGGCCACCAGGAGAAGGTCGTTTTCCGGGCGGAAGAAATACGGGGCGAGGGCGGCGATCCCGTCGGCTCCGATCCCGGCTGCGTGCCTGCCCAGATCAACGGCATCGTCGAGGCAATTGTGCCCGGTGTGAACGATGATCTGCAGGCGTCCGGTCCCGGCCTGGATCCAGGCCTCGGCAAGGTTCTTGCGTTCCTGGACGGTCAAGGACGCGCCCTCTCCCGTTGTGCCGCAAATGAACGCACCGCCAACTCCCTGGGAAAGCAACAGATCGGCGTAGGGGCCCACCTGCTGGTAATTGACCGATCCGTCAGCGGCAAATGGCGTATAGGGCGCCGCGATGATTTCGCATTTTGCCTTGGTCGAAAGATGGGTGTGCGAGGTCTTGGAGGACGACGATTCTGGTGCAGAACAGGATTGGGACATAATTGTTAACTTTAGATAACGCGTTCCCGTGCATTTTGCCATCCCGACGGCGTGGTACTTTTTTAGGACAACTGCTCCAATCCGGGACCGGACCCTTCGCCCGGCAGCTGCGTTGGGGGCAGGACAAATTTCTTCGGGGAATTCCCCGAGGGGCAAGAGCCGGTGGTCCAGAAAGGGGAGCACATGGAAATACTTGAACTCTGCCAACATCATCGGCCAAATGCGGGCTTGGGCTCATGGCCGGGTTCCCCCGCGTCCTGCTGCCCGCTCATGAAACCCGGATCCCCACTCTTCTGTTTCTTTGGCATCATGGTTTTGCCTGTGGTGCTGTGCGCGACGAACGTCCCGGGAGAATCGTCCTCGAAGCGGCACACCATTTCCCTTGATGGGGAATGGAAGATCCGGAAAGGCGGGGCGGAGTTGCCGGACACCACCTATGAGGGGACGGCACCGGTACCCGGTCTGGCCGATATGGCAAAGGCCGCCAATGGACAAGGGGAGTGGTGGTGGTATCAACGCGAATTTATCCTCAATACCGCGCCGACCGGGGTGGCCTTGCTCAAGGTCAACAAGGCCATGTTCGGCACGCAGGTTTTCCTCAACGGCCATTTCATCGGGGAATACCTGCCTTGTTTCAGCCCCTCGTATCACGATCTGCGTCCGTGGATTCACTTCAATGGGCTCAACACACTGGTCATCCGCGTGGGGGAGCGCAAGAACCTGCCTCCGGAGATTCTCAACGGGAGGGATTCTGAGAAGGCGACCTACACGCCGGGCATATATGATTCCGTCTCGCTGATTCTGTCCAATCAGCCTCACATCGAAACGGTGCAGACCGATCCGGGGCTTGATGGCACACTGGAGGTGAAGGCGGGCCTGAGCAATGGAGCGCCGGAGCCCCACGACGGACCCGTGGATTTTGTGGTGCATCGCGCGGACAACGGTGAAGAGGTTGGGCGCGCCGGGGTGAAGGTTTCCATCCCCGCAAGAGGAAAGGCGGAGGCGCGGGCCACGGTCACCGTGCGCGGCTGCCGGTTCTGGACCCCGGAGAAACCGTTTCTGTATGTTTTGACTACGGAGACGGCGGGAGACCGTCGCACGGACCGTTTCGGCATGCGGACCTTCGGCTTCAATTCCACGACAAAACAGGCGGAGTTGAACGGGAAGGCCATTGGGATGCTGGGCACAAATGTCTGCCTCTTCCGTTTCTTCGAGGACCCCGGCCGGGGAAGCCTGCCCTGGAACCGCGAGTGGGTGAGGGCACTCGTCCGCAAGTTCAAAGACATGCATTGGAATTCCCTGCGGCTGTCTCTCGGTCCGCCGCCCGATTTTTGGTATGACATCTTCGACGAGGAGGGCTTCCTCGTTCAGGATGAGTTCCCCATCTGGTATGGGAAAGGCAAGGAGGGAGGCGACGCGCTTCCAAAGGAAATCAGCGCCGCCCAAATCGTCTCCGAGGCAACCCCATGGATCTACAACCATTGCAACCATCCCTCGATTTATCTCTGGGATTTGAGCAACGAGACGATCAGCAGGAAGACCAAGGAGGCGGTGGAGGCCCTTCGCCCGATGGATCTCCAGGGTCGGCGATGGGAGAACGGCTCGGGATGGTGGGAGATGGGCGCGGCGAAGTGGAATATTCCGGACAATGCCGGGGATCCCCTGGAGCTTCATCCTTACCCATTTAACAATGGCTTTGAGACCGTTGAGGTCTTTAACAAGCCGGCCCAGCCGTATGCGATACCGAATCCGCTCATCGTCAATGAATACGGCTGGCTCTGGCTGGCAAGGGATGGATCGCCGACCAAGCTGACCCACCCGAACTATGAATTCCTGGTGGGCGGAGGGCGATATTCCCGCGAATACGGCAGGGAAATGGACCGTCGCTATGTTTACGCCACCTACATGGCGGCCAATACCGAATGGCTCCGCAGTTCCAGATTGTATGCCATCATTCATCATTTCAGCGGTCTCTCTTACAGCCGCCCCGATCTCGCTTCTCCCTGGCTTTCCGGGGAAACCAGCGACAACTTTCTCGAGCCGGTATCGGAGCTGCAATTCGACCCCTTCTTCGAGAGCTACATGCGCGATGCCTTTGCGCCCGTCGGCATCTGCATCGGGCGCTACGATGGCGCCTACCCGGCCGGCAGCGTCCAGAAAATTCCCGTTTCGGTTTATAACGACACGTCCGAGCCGTGGGTCGGAGAGGTGCGCCTCGTGGTGGTGGAGGGGGGGCCGGCAGTCACAAAAAAGGAAGCCCGCGCAGTCGGTGCGCCGGTCACACAATCCTTCAAAGTCCGGCCGATGGAGAAAATCACGCACGAGTTGCCCATTCAGGTTCCCGCGGAAACGGGCGACTACACCTTGGTGGCCGGGTATGGGCAGGGAGCCGGCCGGGTGCAGAGCATCCGGGATTTTTCCGTCGGCCAAAACCCCCGGTGGATGCGGAGCCTCGGGCCAAACCTCGCTTTGAACAAACCGGCGAAAGCCTCGTCGGTCAATCCTCCGCTACCGCCCGCCGAACCAGACAAAACGGGATCGGCGCCGGTTGCGTTCGACGCCGCGCGGGCAGTCGATCAGAACAACAATACCCGTTGGGCTCCGATGCCGGGTGAGCCCGCTTGGATTCAAGTGGACTTGGGGGAAACGAGACCCATCGGGATGATCCGCCTGACTTGGGAGCGCGCGCGCGTCAGTTTTGGCAACTCAGCACACGCCAAGAACTGCCTCATCGAAGTTTCCGAAGACGAAGAAACATGGAAAACGGTGGCGAAGGTGACCGATGCCTATGGCTTTTTTACGGAACACCGGAACCTCAAGGAAAACGCCCGGTTCCTCCGCATCACGTTCCCCAAGCCGGCCAACCAAGACGGGGGCGTTTCCCTTTGGGAGATGGAAGTCTATCCGCCGCCTGTCTTAAGCCAATGAGCCGATCCCCGGCCTTCAGGTTGCTGTGTGCCTTTTTGTTGATCCAGGGCTGTTGGAAAATGCCGTTTTTATTTTGGGTGGTATCGCACCTGAAGAAGCAGATCCTTGAGCTTCAGTCCGGGAGCGGCATCGGCAGGCAGTTGCAGATTCACAAGGTTGTCTCCCTTGGCAAGGAATGCGGGATCCACGTCGAAAACCAGCCAATCCCCCTCGCGGACCGGCGCGGAGAGCGGCCGGTCGTTCAGGGAATACTGCATCCCGGGAGGATTTCCGGAAAATTGAAGCCTCAGTGTTGTTGAAGGCGACAGCCCGCGGGCCGTCGCCGCCTTGAAATCATCGCACATGGGAAGGGGCACCGAAACGGTCTGCCCCGGAGAAAGCGGAAGGGGGTCCTGGGGGGTCAGGATGGAGACATTCATATAGGGCTTGTAAGGCAGTCCATAAGCCCGCCCGGTGCCCCGGAAGCTGGAGAAATAGTCCTTGTCCATGCCATTGAGCTCTTCCGGATCGCCCGCCTCGCGCCAGAAAGGATTGTGCTGGTCAAAGAGATTGAACGTGTAAAGGCCGTCCGCCCCCGCCCGCCAGGCTTCCATGGCTCTCGCCCGCCGGGCCAAGGGGGTCGCACGCATCGCGGATGCATTTTCATCGCCTTTGATCCGGCAGTCGTCCAGCGAGGCATAGAATGGCTTGCCGTATTTTTTGGCGAGTTGAGCGCTGTATTCCCAAGGATTCATTTGGGTGTAACCCGAGGTGATGAGGAGATCGACCAGGTCTTCCTTGAGCCAGCGCTCCACATCGAGGCCAATCGCCCGGCAATATTCCAGGGAGTCCGGCACCCGCACGGCAAACAGAATCGGCCGTCCGCGCTTCCTGCCTTCCTCCTCCGTCATCATCCGGACCCTCCGGATCAGCCCTGTCATCTGATCTAGTTGCTCCTGCGTGCAGGGCTGAAGCATTGCAGAATTTTTGAAGTAAACGGTGTGCCGCCAGAAATCCCATTCGATTCCATCAACATCATGGTTCCGGCAAACCTCTTCGGAGAGGCGGAATGCCATTTCTCTGACTTTCTCTTTTCCGTAATCAACCGCCGACCAAGCACCCCTGGCCAGCGGGGGATCGTCCTTTGTCCCCATGAGCAGGTCGGGGTTTGCCACCTTGAAAGGGTTGTTTTCAAACGAAACCGGCCTGCCGGCATCGTGCGTGTCATCGACACGGAACGACCAGAACAATTCTATTCCGTTCGTCCGTGCAAACTCACCGAACACCCGGAGGGGGTCCAGCCCGGCCTTGATAAAATCGGGCGTGAGATTCGAACTCCCCGGTCCCTTGTAGCTCCACACCGTGCCGACTTTGGTGTCGTGCGTCACAATGCTGAATCCATGGCTGGAGGAATAAAAAATCGCATCCACCTGGGAGCCGGCCAGCGCGGCGGTGCGGGGATTCAAGAGTGCGTCACGGGTGACCTCCCGGCTTTTTGTCACGGGCTCATTTCCGTCGTTGTTCATGATGACACGGCGCTTTTTATGGGCCAGCCGGCTCCGTTCCCCCCGCAATTCCTCCAGCGGCAACACGGTTTTTTGGGGGGATTCGGACTCCTGCTTGCAACCGGAAAGAGCCACCGCAGTTGAGAAGACCGCAACCGAAATGAGCAGGGAATGGGGGCAACGCATCGTCATGAGAACCGCTTCTTTTACTCATGCCGCGGCAAAATGCCATTCCAACCGACTGGTTCCCGACTTGCACCATCTCTGAGAAACAACCCCGGATCCGGCGATTGCTCACCACGGAGCAACTCGGAGAACACGGAGAGAAGAGGAGGGAAGAATGGTTGGCGTCAGGACGGAATCGTGAGGTTTGTTTTTTGGTCCTCCTCCGTGTTCTCCTGTCCTCCGTGGTTCAAAACCGTTTTTCGGATTTATGCGGCTTTGCCCCGGAGTTTTCGAAGCGCGATCCGGCCCGCTTCGCCGGTTTCCTCGACGCCGAGCAGAAAGCACGCTCCCAGGTAGGTCAGAGAGGCGGCGGCGATCGTCACGAAAAGCCCGACGGCCCGCTGCCAGAAAAATTGCTGAGGAAAGAGGGAGGGCGAGAAATGCATGCCCGCCCAGCAGACCAGCCCGAGCGGAACCGCCGCCAGCGCGCAGCGCCCGAGCGCGAGCAGGAACCGAGCGCTGTCGAGCCGTCCGGCGGGCCCGAGCATCAGCAGATACAGCGCGGCGAAATTCAGGATCGCGCAGATCGTCGTCGAGAGCGCGAGCCCACGATGCCCGAGCCCGAGGCGGAACATGAAATAGTAATTGAGGGAAAGGTTGAGCGCGATGGATGCGAAACTCACAAGCATCGGCGTCCACTTGCGGTTGATCGCGTAGAAGGCCGGAGAAAGGACCTTGATGCAGGAATACGCCACCAGACCGATCGCATAGAGTTGCAGGGCCTGTCCGGTTTGCAGGGTGTCGTGGGCCACAAACTTTCCGTGCTCGTAGATCAGCCCGATGACGGGTCCGGAGATAAACCAGAGGCCGACGGCGGAAGGGAGCGTCAGGAAGACGGCCAGCCGCATCGCCTTGCCGAGCGTCGGCCCAAATGCACTCGTGTCGGTGTCCGCTGCAATCCGCGAGATGACCGGGAGCGTGATCGTGGCCACGGCGACGCCGAAGACCCCGATCGGGAGCTGCATCAGGCGGAAGGCGCTGTTGAGCCATGTCACGGCGTCCGCCCCCACGCTTGCAGCAAATCCTGTGTTGATGAGCACATTGATCTGGACCGCGCTCGCCGCGATCACCGAGGGAACCATCAAAGCCAGGATCCTGCGGATGCCCGGATCCCGCCAACGGAAATCCGCACGGAACCGGAACCCCGCCCGGCGCAGGCTGGGAAGCTGGGTGGCCAGCTGCAGCAACCCGCCGAGCAGCGTGCCAAGGGACAGGCCGATCAGCGCGTTCCGCCCGAATCCCCGGTCGATGATCCAGCCAAATAAGACGCCACCCACGATCGACCCGATGTTGAAAAAACTCGAGGCCATCGCCGGGGCCGTAAAAATGTTTTTCGAGTTGAGCATCCCCATGACCAGCGCGGCCAGCGAGACGAGAAGGATGAACGGATACATGATCTGCGTGAGCAGGATCGTGAAGCGGGCATCCTGGGGAGCGAAGCCGGGCGCGAGAAGGCTCACAAGCGGCCCGGCCAGCAGCATCCCGAGCAGGCTCACAAGGCTCATGAAGACGGCGACCAGCGTCATCATCTTTGCGGCCAGTGCCCACGCGGAGGCCTCGCCTTCCTTCTCGATCCGCTGGGAAAAGACCGTCACAAACGCGGTCGAGAGCGCGCCCTCCGCAAAAAGGTCCCGGAGGAGGTTCGGGATGCGGAAGGCAATGATGAAAAGCCCCATGAACGCCGTGCCGAACAGGGAATTGAAGAGCACCTCGCGCACGAGCCCGAGCACGCGGCTGCACATCACCGCGACCGCGATGACTCCGCTCGCTTTGGTGTTCAGCTTCCGGCTCATCACGCGGCCGCCTTTCGCAGGCGCTCCATGATGGCTGCTCCGAGCCCGTCCTCCGGCACCGGTTCGGCGATGATCAGGTCCAGCCCGGCCGCGTCGAGCCGCCGCATCGCCCCGTAAAGATTTGCGGCCGCCTCCCGGAGGTCCTGCGTTTTCGAGAGATACTCCACATGCCGGAATCCCTTTCCCGCGCTTCGCCAGGAAAGGAGGCCGGCCGACGCAGGAACGCAACTTCCCGCGATCTGCACAGGGGGCACGGGCGTCCCGCCCGTGTGCGGCTCAACACTCCCGGTTGCAAGGCTCCGTGCCCACACGGGCGGGACGCCCGTGCCCCCTGTGTGAGGATCTCCCTCCACTGGGGGGTAGCCGATCACGAGCGAAGTGCGGGGAGCATAGTGGCTGTCCAGTCCGCCCGGGGCGGAGATGCCGGCGACCCGTCCCCGAACGGTTCCAAACCGGGCCATCTCCCCGGCCGTGACCGGGCCGTGGCGCAGGATGTGAATCTCGCCGTCCCGCACGAGCACAATCGTGGACTCGACGCCGTGCATGCACGGGCCGCCATCGAGCACGAGAGGGATCCGACCGCCGAGCTCCGCGAGGACATCCTCCGCCGATGTCGGGCTGATCCGCCCGAACCTGTTGGCACTCGGTGCCGCGACCGGCTTTCCATAGGCCTGCAGAACCGCATGGAAGACCGGATGCGAACTCATCCGCACGGCCACCGTCTCCTGACCGGCTGTCACGATGTCGGGAACAAGACTCCGGCGGGGAAGGACAAGGGTCAGCGGGCCCGGCCAGAAATGCTCCGCGAGTTGCGAGGCGGATGCGGAAACTTCCGCCAGATGGTCCAGCCAATCCCTCGACGGAACATGGACGATCAGCGGGTCGCTGAGCGGACGCACCTTCGCCTCGAAAATTTTTGCGCAGGCCGGGGGGTCGAGCGCGGCGGCTCCCAGGCCATAAACCGTTTCGGTCGGGAGGGCGACGATTTCCCCGGCGGCGAGGAGCGCGGCCGCCGCAGGAATTCCCTCCGCGGGACCAACAACCCGTGTCACCAAGCGCTTTGTCTCACGCATGCCATCTGTCGGGCCGGCCATCAATCTAAAAAGTAGATGTCCGCAAAAGAACGGGCGCAAACAAAGCGGGGCAGGACGGGGACACCCGACGGATGAATCAGCATGGAAAGTTCAATCATCTGCAATGGTTTCTTTTTGTGGAGGCTCATGCTCCGACGCCGCAAAGGCGTTTCACAGTGGTGGATAAGAAGAAGTGCCGTTTCCTTGGCGGGATTGCGAGCGGAAAAATGACACGGGCTGTCAGGATGAGTGTTTGGTTTTTCATTCCAAGCAAGCCAAACGGTTGAGGCGGGAAATCGTCAACCAGCCGCTCGGAGACCGGGTCAAGAACCTTGCAGTTCGCATCAACTCCTTCGGCATCGAAACCGTCCACAAGGACACATCGTTCAAGAGCCTCTAGCAGTGACTTTCTGTTCCCGTCGATAGATGACAGGCACTCGTCAAAAAGCGGATCTGATGTTCGCAGAAGGCTGAACAGCATGTGAACAGGCTGTATGGAACCGCCCGCGATTCCCGCAAGGTGTCTCCCGGCAACAAACGCTGCCCGCAACTCCGGGTGACGGTGCAGAGGGCGCGGCGTGGGATCGCCTTCTTTGCCAAGGGTCGCACGCAAAGCGCGCCGGAGTTTGGCGGGCTTGGCTTTCCCGGCGGTAAGGGCATCCCGGACTGCCTGGAAATCCCGGGCAATTTGCGTTTCCTGTTTCCGAATCTCCGGCGGCGAATTTTGCAGGAACTTCGCGAAATCCAAATCGCAGCCCTTGCAGCCGATCCAGAAATGGCTCGGAAGGATCGCCTGAAACCCGGCCGCCGAGGCTTCAATTTCGGCGATGGACCAGGCGATGTGGAGCGAGGGGTTGGTCATGGTATCCGGAAAATTTCATTTTCCATCATTCAAACGGGAAGGAGTTTGAGTTTGGAAAGGGCCGCGAGTTTTCTTTGGCGGTCGTCGAAAGAGGAAAATGAGGTGCAGCCGATTTCGAGGGCGGCTGCAACATGCCAGATGTCGGCGGAGCGAGCGAGGGTGCCGGCGGCATGTTTTGCGGAGAGGGCTTCCGCACGCCGGTAAACGGAATCCAGATCGTAGTCGGGGCGTGCCAGGACTCCCTTTGCAAGATCGCTTTCCAACGTTTGAAGGACGGCGCGCTGCTCTGCCGCAGTAATCTCCCCGCGCCCGTGCTTCAACCGGATGGCCGTCCGCAATTCCAATTCGACAAGATGAGAAAATGGCACTGGAGATTTCTCCGTCCGGAGGATCTCCAAGGCAGCCGGGGAATTGACTTCGCGCACGTAGATTTTGATCAAAGCGGATGTGTCAAAATAGATTCTCATCCGTCAGTATTCCCCGCGCATGTAATCCACGATTTCCTCCGCGCTCCCGTTCGTCGGGCCGTTTGGAAACTGGCGCTTCAGGCGCGCCTCAAAGTCCGGCCAGTCGATGGCTTCCTTTTTCTTTTTGACCACCGGAGAGAGGATGGCAAAAGGCCGCCCGCGTTTCTGGATCGTGACGCTTTCGCCCTCATAAATCCAACGCGACACACTGGCAAAGTTGTTTCTCAAATCAATAACCGATGCTGTTTTCATGATAATTAGGTTATCACGAGACAGGGAGCCTGCAAGACCTGTTTGCAGCGATTGCGATGGCTCTGCAATCTCCTTCCGGGGAACCAGGCGGCAACGGGTGCCGCTCGGAATCGAATGCCTTGGGCCGGCTTGAGAAAGACTTGTCCGCAGGACATGCCCCGCAACGGGGTGAAGGTTTCGGGAGAAACCTCATCAACACTGCCGCAGGCAGCCCGCAGGGCACGACACGGGGGAGCGTGCAAGTCAACATACGCCCGTGTGGCGTCCGGCGACCCCCCGGACTTTGCTCAATCCGCCTGCCTTCCGCTGCAACGTGAAGCAGAAATGCAATAAAAAATGACTGACCCCTTTTTTCTTTTTCCTTTCAAAAAGGCTCGCGTGTCACCCGCATCGTGCGAAAATCGTCGCATGCTTCCGAACATTGTTCTGATCGGCTTCATGGGCTGCGGCAAATCGTCCGTCGGCCGCCGTCTTGCCTCGCTGACCGGCCATCGGTTTGTCGATACCGATGAGATGGTTGTCCAGTCGGAAGGATACAGCATCCCCGAGATTTTCTCCGCCGGCGGGGAGGAGACGTTCCGGGATGTGGAAGAAAAATTATTGGCCGGCCTCGTCGGTGTGGCGGGCGTGGTGCTTGCGACCGGCGGCGGGGCGATCCTCCGCGAGGCGAACCGTGCAGCCATGAAAAAGATCGGGACGGTTGCCTGGCTGGACGCCGATCCGGACGCCCTCTTCGAGCGGGCATCCCGGAGCCAGCGGAGGCCGTTGTTGCAGACCGATGATCCCCGCAAAACCTTTGACGACCTCCTGGCCTCGCGGAGGCAGATCTACGAGGCCGCCTCGGATTTCCGCATCGATTCCACCGGCCTCGGGCATGACCTGGTTGCCCAGCGCATCCTTGACCGGACGATGCGTCTCCGGGCGAAGTCGTGAGCGGCGCTCTCGGGTTGCGGGGCGGCGATGGGGGGCGGAGATTTTCGTTCTTGTCGCGGACGGGATGTGGAAGGAAAAATACAAGGGTTATGACCAAGGTGGCTATCGTTGGTGCGAATGGATACTCGGGCGAGGAACTTTGCGCGATATTGGCGCGGCATCCCTCGGCCGAAGTCGTGGCGGTGACGTCGCGGCAGCATGCGGGGAAGAGGCTCGGGGACGTGCTGCCACGTCTGGCGGGGCGCGGACCGCTTTCGGCACTGGAGTTTTCCAAGCCGGCCCTGGACGGCTTGCTGGCGAGCGGCGCGGAGTTTTTTTTCCTCGCGCTTCCACACGGGCTGGCGGCGGAGTTTGCCGCGCCGCTTTGCGAGGCGGGAAGGCGGGTGGTGGATTTGAGCGCGGATTTCCGGCTGCGCGATGCGGAGATCTACAAGGAATTCTACGGGGAGGCGCACGGGGCGGAGCAGCTGCTCAAGAGGGCTGTTTACGGGCTTCCCGAGCTGCACCGGGAGGAGATCCGGACGGCGTCGCTTGTGGCTTCGGCGGGATGTTACCCGACGAGCATCCTGCTGCCGTTGGTTCCCCTGCTGAAGCGCGGAGTGATCGCTCCCTCCGACATCTCGGTTTCGAGCGCGAGCGGAGTGAGCGGAGCCGGACGCAAGGCGGATCTTCTCTATGGCGAGTGCAACGAGAGCCTGCGGGCTTACGGGATCCCGAAGCACCGGCACCTTTCCGAGATCGAACAGGAACTCACCCTTGCCGCCGGATGCCGGGTCGTCATCACCTTTGTTCCGCACCTCGCGCCGATGACCCGCGGGATCCACACGACGATCTTCGCGCGGCTCGCGGACGCTGCCGCATCGGATATCCTGCCGGCCCTCGAGGAAGCCTACGCGGACGAGCCATTCGTACGGGTCGGCAAGGCGTTGCCCGACACAAAAAATGTGGCCGGGACGAATTTTTGTGACATCTCCGCCCGCTACGATGAGCGCGCCGGGCGGGTGATCCTGCTCTCCGTCGAGGACAACCTGGTCAAAGGCGCGGCCGGACAAGCGGTACAGAATTTTAATTTGATGGCCGGCCTGGACGAGTCGGCCGGGTTGTATTTATGAACAAAATGCGAAAGATCAAAGGCGGGGTTTGTGCGGCGGAGGGTTTCGTTGCGGGAGCCACAGGGTGCGGGATCAAGAACGGGAAAGTCACGCGCGACGACTTGGCGATCCTTTTTTCCGGGGTTCCTGCTGTTGCTGCGGCAACCTTTACCACAAACAGGGTGAAGGCCGCTCCGGTGCGGATTTCGGCCGAGCACATGCGGGCCGGGCGGGCGCGCGCGGTGGTCTTGAACAGCGGAAATGCCAATGCTTGCACGGGTCCGCACGGGCTCGCGGACGCCCGCGCGATGGCGTCCGCGACGGCCAAGGCTCTCGGCTTGAAGTCCTCCCTGGTCCTCGTCTGCTCGACCGGGCGGATCGGTGTGCCGATGCCCATGCCCGCGATCCTCAAGGGGATCCCCTCGGTCAAGCTCAACCGTTCCGGCGGCACGCCCGCGGCCAGGGCGATCATGACAAGCGACACGTTCGCGAAAGAAATCGCGCTCGAGGTGACCACGCACGACGGGCATTTCCGGATCGGCGGCATGGCGAAGGGTGCCGGGATGATTGATCCGAACATGGCGACGATGCTTTGCGTGGTGACGACCGACGCGATCGTGGCCGGCCCGGCACTCCGCGGGACGCTCCGCGAGTCGGTGGCGGATTCCTTCAACCGGATCACGATCGACGGCGACATGAGCACGAACGATACCGTCATCCTCCTCGCGAACGGTGCCAGCGGGATCCTGCCGTCGCCAAAAATTTTCCGTCATGCGCTGGATGTTGTCACCCGTGCGCTCGCGCGGATGATCGTCGAGGATGGCGAGGGGGTCTCCCGGTTCGTCGAGGTTGAGGTCCGGAGGGCGGCGAGCCTCCCGGAGGCCCGCCGCGCCGCCGAGGCGATCGCAAACTCCACTCTCGTCAAATGCGCCTGGGCGGGCGGCGACCCGAACTGGGGCCGCCTTCTCGACGCCGTCGGATACAGCGGAGTGAAGATGGACGAGGACAAGACCGACATTTTTTACGACGAGCTCCCGGTGGCGATGGGCGGGGTGGTCGCAAAAACCCCCGTCAAAAAACTCCGCCAGATCGCGGCAAAAAAGGCATTCCGCGTGACCGTGGACCTGAAGGTCGGGAAGGCGTCTTATGTCGTCTGGACAACGGATTTGACGGAAGAGTATGTGCGGCTCAATCTGGGGGAATAAATGAGCAATGGACTGACGCCGGAAACCCGCACGGAAAGCCTGATCGAGGCGCTGCCCTATATCCAGGAATTCCGCGGCCACACATTTGTCATCAAGTATGGCGGCGCGGCGATGGAGGATGAGGAGATCGTCGAAAAATTTCTTCGGGACATCGTTTTCCTTGAGGCGGTCGGGATCAATCCGGTTGTCGTCCATGGCGGCGGGAAGGCGATCACCGCGCGGATGCGCGAGGCCGGCTTGAAGGCGCAGTTTGTCAACGGCCTGCGCATCACCGACGCGACCGCGATCCGGATCGTTGAAGAGACCCTCGACCGGGAAATCAACCCGGAGATCGTCCGGACGATCCAGGAATACGGCGGCCGCGCCACCGGCCTTTCGGGCAAATCGGTTTTCATCGCCCGCCAGCTTCCGCCGCAGACGACCGATGACGGCCGGACGCTGGATATCGGGTTTGTCGGCGAGGCGGCCGGAATGAAAACGGACGCCATCCGCAAGGCGATCGCCGAGGAGATCGTTCCGGTGATCAGCCCCATCGGCGCAACAGAGGAGGGACTGGTTCTCAACATCAATGCCGATGTCGCCGCCGCCGCGCTCGCTGCCGAGCTCCAGGCCACCAAACTCATTTTTGTGAGCGACGTGCCCGGGATCATGCGCGATCCGGAAGACAAAAAATCCCTCATTCCGTCGCTCACGGCGGAGCAAATCGAGTCGCTCATCAAAGAAAAGGTGATCGCCGGCGGGATGATCCCGAAAGTCTATTCCGCCTCGGCCGCGCTCCGGAAGGGCGTCAAAAAAACCCACCTGATCGGCGGGCATGTCCAGAACGGGCTGCTCCTGGAAATTTTCACGAACGCGGGGGTCGGGTCGGAGATCGTCCCCTAGAGCGGTTTAAACAATTCTATAGCCGTTGCTTTGCGGCGGCGAGAGCTGCAGGACTGCGTCAGCAGTTCGGGCAGTGTGTTTTCACACAGCCGCTTCACTGCCGCCGCACCCCTACAACCCTCGGCGCTCGCAAATCAGTGGCCACATTATTATTTAAACCGCTCTAACCCGGACGAGGGCAAACGCATGAAAATATTGGGAAATTCCCACTGGGTTACGCTGACAGGGGGCACGGGCCTCTCGCCTGTGAATGGCGCAAGGCCTGTTCGGAAGCCCGTCTCCAAACGGGCGGGACGCCCGTTCCCCCTGGGAAGCATCTCAAAACCGAACGGTTTTTCATGCGTTTGCCCTGGATTGCGGGCGCTTTCGCCTTTTCACGGCTTGCGGGTTGGGCGCATGCTGCCCGGATGAATTATCTGAAGCTGGCGAAGAGGGTCTTCGAAATCGAAATCGAGGAGGCGGCGGCGGTTTGCGCGCGCCTTGACGGAAATTTCGGCCGTGCGGTGGAGTTGATCAAGGCCGCGGTCGAGAGCCGCGGGAAGGTGGTGATCCTGGGCGTGGGGAAGTCCGGCCACATCGGGGAAAAGATTGCGGCGACGCTGACGAGCACCGGTTCTCCTGCGGTGGTGTTGAATTCTCTGAACGCGTTGCATGGCGATCTGGGAGTCGTAGCGGATGGGGATGTTGTGCTCGCGCTGAGCTACAGCGGGGAGACGGATGAGATGCTGGCCGTTTTGCCCGCGATCGTGCGCATGGGGCTGTCGGTGATCGCGATCACCGGCAACACGGGCTCGACGCTTGCGAAGGCGGCGGATGCCGTGCTGGATGTCGGGGTTTCGCAGGAGGCCTGCCCGTTGAACCTCGCACCCACCTCGAGCACCACGGCCATGCTTGTTCTGGGAGACGCCCTCGCGATGACATTGCTCGAGGCGCGCGGATTCCGGAAGGAAGACTTCGCGCGGATTCATCCGGGCGGCAGCCTCGGGCGCGGCCTGCTCCTGCGGGTCAACCAGATCATGCGGACGGCGGAGGATCTGGTGACGCTTTCCCCTTCCGACACGGTGCTGGATGCGGTGCGCAAAATGACCGGCCGGCGGGCTGGAGCGGCGGTGATTGTTTCCGAAAACGGGCGGCTGGAGGGGATCTTCACCCACGGCGATTTTGCACGGCATTTTCCCGAGCACCCCGACATTGGTTCGCGCTCCGTGGGAGATTTCATGACGAAAAGCCCGATTACGATACCCGGAGACAAACTGGCGGCCGAGGTTCTGCAAATTCTCGAGTGCCACCGGATTGACGATCTCGTGGTTGTGAACGAGAACAACCAGCCGATCGGGATCGTGGATTCGCAGGATTTGACCCGGCTGAAAATCCTCTGACCCCCGCGCGGCGGCCCCCCGAGAACATCATAATGAAAACACCACAGCTTGCCGCCCTGGCCGCGCTCCTTCTGTCGGGATGCGGGAAGGCTCCCGGGCCGCAAACTTCCGTGCCCCGGCCCTCTCCGGGTCCGGCGGCTGTCGAGAGCAGGGGACTCCGCATTCTCTGCCGGCCGGGAATCATCGCGCAAACGGTCATTGATCAATTCACGAAGGAAACCGGCATCGCTGTCTCCGTCGAGAACTGTGGCTCAAAGGAGGAGATGCTCGCCAAGCTGCTTTACGGGGAACGTTACGACATCATCCAGACCGGCGAAGAGGCAGCCGATGCCCTGGTCAGGGACGGGCTGCTGCAGCCGATCAACCATGCGAAGATCCCGAATTTGAAAAAGATCTCGCCGAAGTTCCTGAACAAGAGCTTTGATCCCGGCAACAAGTTCAGCATCCCGTTTCTGGCGAGCCCGGTCGGGATTGTGGTCAACACCGGGAAAATCCCGAACGCCATCCGGGGCTTTGCCGATGTGTTTGCCGAAAAAAACAACCAGGACATCGCGGTTCTTGACGATGCCCGCGAGCTGGTGGCCTGGGGGTTTTTCGTGCAGGGGACTCCGATCAACCAGGTGACGGATGAGAGCCTCGAAAAGGTGAAGCCGCTCCTTGCGAGGTGGCTTCGCCTCGTGAAGGTTTTTGGCAACCCGGCGTCCGCGCTTCTCAACGGCGACGCGGCGATTGGCATCGTCGGGGGAGGCGAGGCCGCAGTCCTGGTCGCCAGCGACAAGAAGTTCCAGTGGGTGATCCCGGTCGAGGGCACGCATCTGGCGCTCGAGAGCCTCGCGATTCCGAAATCCGCGGACAACGTGTCCAACGCCGGTGCATTCCTCAATTTCCTCCTTCGCCCGGAGATCAGCAATCAGGTCGCAGGCCCGTTCCTCAACCCGAATGCGGCCGCCCTCAAACTGCTCCCGCCGGAGCAGCGCTCCAATCCCGCGAGTTTTCCGTCCGACGGGGAAGTCGCGAAAATGCAGACCTTCGAGGACGCCGGGGAACAATCCTCAAAAATTGACGGGATCATCACGACCCTGAAGAACCGGTAGGCAGACAAACAATACCGGCCTGCAGCTCCGCGACAAATGAATCTTGACGATCCACGGGCTGCTGGAAAGCTGAACGAAATCATCATCATGAAAACACGTGTTTTAGGACGCACAAACGTTGGAGTTTCGGAAATCGGATTTGGTGCCTGGGCGATTGGCGGAGGCTGGGGGAAGCAGGACGACGCGGACTCGCTCGATGCCCTGAATCGCGCGCTCGATCTGGGCGTGAATTTCATCGACACCGCCGCCGGATACGGCAACGGAAGAAGCGAGCGCCTGATCGCACAGGTTCTGCGCGAGCGCAGGGAACGTGTCTTTGTTGCGACAAAGACCCCTCCGACCGGGACGGGCGAATGGCCGCCGTCGCCGTATTGTCGCGCGGCGGAACGGTACCCGGAAAAATACCTGCGTGAGAATGTCGAGGAGCGGCTCCGCAATTTGAACACCGACTGCCTGGATGTCCTCCAGCTCCATACGTGGACGCGCGCATGGAATCACGATCCGGAGCCGCTTGCGGTCCTCCGCGCCTTGCAGCGCGAGGGAAAGATCCGCGCCATCGGAGTCTCGACGCCGGAGCACGATCAGAACTGCGTGATCGATTTGATGCGTGGCGGCTGGGTGGATGTCGTCCAGGTGATCTACAATATTTTCCATCAGGAACCGGCTGCGGAATTGCTGCCGGTGGCCCTGCAGACCAATGTGGGAATCATTGTGCGTGTGGCCTTTGACGAGGGTGCCCTCACCGGCAAGTGGACGAAAGACACGAAGTTCGCACCGGACGATTTTCGGAGCAAGTATTTCGCGGGCGACCGCCTCGTGCGCGCGGTGGACCGCGCCGAAAAGGTGCGCGAATCGCTGGAAGGCTCCGGCTATACGATGCCCCAGGCGGCCCTCAAATTTGTGCTCTCCCACCCGGCCGTGACCACGGTCATCCCGGGGATTCGCAACCGCTCCCAGGCCGAGGCCAACTGCGAGGTGAGCAGCCTGCCGCCGATGCCGCCCGTGCTTCTGGAAAAGCTGCGCGCCCACAACTGGCGTCGTGCCTTTTGGTATGGCGGAAAGTAAGCGCCCCTCGAACCGGGTCCGGAGGGGATTTGGGGTTGAATCCTGCCGGAAAGAGAAGAACCTTGCAGGGTGATCACAAAGCCATTGCTGATCTACGATGGCGAGTGCCGGTTTTGCTGCCGGTGGATCGAGGCGGCGAAGGCGATCACCGGGGACCGGGTGGACTACGAGCGCTCGCAAGTCGTGGGTCGGCAATTTCCGCAGATTGCCCCGGAGGAGTTCGCCCGTGCCGTGCAGTGGGTCGGCGAGGACGGCTCCATTTGTTCGGGTGCGGAAGCGGTGTTTTCGGCGTTGGCCACGGCGACCTGGTATGGCCGGGTGGCGCTGGCAATTTGCCGAAGGGTGCCGCTGTTCGCCCGCGTGGCGCAGGCGGTTTATGCCGGGATCGCCGCGCACAGGGGATTTTTTTCACAGGTTCTCAGAGCCGGTCGATGAGCTTTTGATGGATGCCATCGAACCCTCCGTTTGAGAAGACGGCGACAACATCTCCGGACTGCGCGAGCCCGCCGAGCCGTGTGACGATGGCGTCCGCCGTCGGTTCGTAGAAGGCGGGTTTGCCCGAGGCCTGGATGTCGGCCACCACTTTCTCCGGACACAGGCGCTCGTTTTCGGGAAGCTGATCGAGGCGCGCCACCTTCGCGAGGAAGACGCCGTCGGCTTCCGCAAAGGCGGCAGGAAGATCATTTTGAAAAACCGCCCGGCGGGTCGTGTTCGAGCGCGGCTCGAAGACTGCCCAGATCCTCGCCGCGCCAAACTTTGCACGGAGCCCGGTCAGCGTCTCGCGGATCGCGGTCGGATGGTGCCCGAAGTCATCAATGATCGTGATCCCGCGCACCGTGCCGCGCACCTCCTGGCGGCGCTTGATCCCTTGGAACGAGGCGAGTGCCTCGCGGATCTTTGCCGTGGGGATCCCGTAGTAATGCGCGGCCGAGGCCGCCATCGCGGCGTTCCGGACGTTGAAGTCCCCAAACAGCAGGATCTTAAATTTTTCCCCGAAGAGCTCGAACGACGATCCATCGGCCGCGTGGGCCACATTGCGGATCCGGTTGCCCGCGTTCGGGGAGAACCCGACCTCGACGACCGGAGCGGGACATGTCTTCGCGACATCCAGGCAATGTGCATCGTCCCCGTTCAGGAGGACCATGCCTTCCGATGGCACGATGTTCAGAAGCCGCCGGAAGCTCGTCTTGATCTCGTCCAGATCGCGGTAGATGTCCGCGTGGTCGAACTCGATGTTGTTGACGATGACGAGTTCGGGCAGGTAGTGGACGAACTTCGAACGCTTGTCAAAAAACGCCGTATCGTATTCGTCCCCCTCGATGATGAAATGCTTCGATTCCCGGAGGCATGCCCCCTGGCCGAGGTTCGCCGGGATTCCCCCGATCAGATATCCCGGAGCCAGTCCCGCATATTCAAAGATCCAGGCGAGCAGAGAGGTGGTGGTGGTTTTTCCATGGGTGCCGGTGACGACGAGGTTGTGGCGCCCGCGCAGGAAGAACTGTTTCAGGGTTTCCGGAAGGGAGAGATAAAACAGCTTCCGGTTGAGCACCGCCTCGACCGCCGGGTTTCCCCGCGTCATCGCGTTGCCGACAATGATGACGTCCGCTTGCGGAATGCCGTCCGGGTTGAACCCCGGGGTGATCGCGATCCCCTTGGACGCAAGGAACGCGGACATCGGGGGATAAACATTGTTGTCCTGGCCGGTGACCTGAAACCCGCGGTCCTGCATCGCTGCGGCGACCGATCCCATGGCCGTGCCGCAGATGCCGAGGAAATGGACGTGGTGGAAAGGCTTTTTCATCGCGCCCATCAGCAGATGTCCCTCTTGTAACGGCTTTCTTTTTTCATGGTGTCCAGATCATTCAGCCCGGATCCCGCCAGCGAAATCTTCAGGTGCCGTGGGTCTTTGTTCGAGCCCCCGCCGGTCAACCTGCGGTTGACGGAGGGGGTTGCCCGAAAGGGATTCTTTCGCGAATGGCCGGATTCCGATGACATGGATCCGTGAGTAAAGAAAATGCCCCGCTCCCATGCAAGCGCGCTTTGTTCTTTTCAGGGAGTTATTGCGGTGGAGGAGGATTTCTGCGTGAAATGCAGGAATGGTTCACATGGATATCTCATATTTGGGTTCATTGCGTTGCGAGGCGGTGCACGGACCGTCGGGAGCGAAGATTCTGACCGACGCCCCGGCGGACAATCAGGGGAAGGCCGGGTCGTTTTCTCCGACCGATCTGGCCGCCACATCGCTCGGGGCCTGCATGGCGACGATCATGGGGATCGCGGCGGAGCAGCAGGGCGTTTCTCTCGGAAAAATGAAAATCGGGGTGGACAAGGAGATGTCCTCGGACGCGCCGCGGCGCATCTCGAAGATCGAAGTCGCCTTTGTTATTCCGCTTCCGCCGGACCATCCGAAGCGCAAAACCCTTGAGAATGCCGCTCTGGCGTGCCCCGTCCACCACAGCCTGCATCCGGACATCGAGCAAGTTGTGCGGTTTGACTGGATCGGGTGAGAAGATGGCGAATGTCACCAGGCTGACAACCCTGCCCGGCGGGCTGCGCGTGGCCACATGCGAGATGCCGCACGCGCAGACGGCCGCGATGGGTGTCTGGGCCTCGGTGGGCGGACGCCATGAGCCGGCGGCCTTGAACGGGATCTCCCATTTCATCGAGCACATGCTTTTCAAGGGCACGGGGAGGAGATCGGCGAAGCGGATCATGCAGGAAATCGAGGGCGTGGGCGGGGACATGAACGCCTACACCGCCGAGGAGAGGACGTGCTACTACGCGACCGCGGCCGCCGAGTATTTCCCGAGGGTCTGCGATGTCCTTTGCGATATCTACACCGCCCCGAGGTTTTCGAAACAGGACATCGAGCGTGAGCGGGGGGTGATCGGCGAGGAGATCCTGATGTATCGCGACGAACCGTCCTCCCATGTGCAGGAGCTCCTGAACACCATCTTCTGGCCGCGCCACCCGCTCGGGCGCCCGATCACCGGAACGCTCGGGACGATCGAGTCGTTCGGACGCGACGAATTCCTGAGCTACCGTGCGAACCACTACCACGCGGCCAGCACGGTCGTTTCCGCGGCGGGAAAGCTCCGCCACGAGGATGTCGTGGCGCGGGTCGGCCACCAGCTCGCCAGCCTGCACAAGGGCCGCAAGCCCGTCGCAAAGCAGGCTCCGGCACCCCCGTCGAAGCCGCGCCTGAAAATCGAGGAGCGGGACGTCCAGCAGACGCAGGTCGCCATGGCCCTGCCGGCATTCAGCCACATGGACGAACGCCGCTACGCATTCCACCTGATGCACATCATCCTCGGTGGGAATGCCAGTTCACGGCTTTTCCAGGAACTGCGTGAGAAACGCGGGCTCTGCTACTCGGTGAGCACGCATCCGCTCACCCTCGACGACAGCGGGGTCTTCAATATCTCGGTTGCCCTGGACCGGAAGAACCTCGAAAAATCCCTGCGCCTGATCCTCGCCGATTTCGAGCGGATGCGCTCGCAGCTTGTCGGGCCGGCGGAATTGAAGCGCGCGAAGGAATACGCGGTCGGTTCGAGCCGGATGTCGCTCGAGCGCACATCCAGCCAGAACATGCGCCTCGGCAGCTCGGTGCTGGTTTACGGGAAAATTGTGGATCCGGAATCCGTGCACGAAAAGATCCGCGCGGTCACCGCCGCGGAGGTTCGCTCGGCGGCGCGGAAGATTCTCGATCCCTCCCGCATGGCCCTGGCCCTCGTCGGCCCGTCGCCGGATGAGAAAATGCTCGCCCGCATTCTCGGACTATGAAGGGCGTGATCTTCGACTGGGACGGGGTCGTCATCGATTCCTCGGCGCAGCACGAGCGCTCGTGGGAATTGCTGGCGGCGGAAATCGGCAAGCCGCTTCCCGAGGGACATTTCAAGGCGAGCTTCGGAAAGAAAAATCAGGAAATCATTCCAGGCCTTCTGCGCTGGAGCAATGATCCGGACGAGATCGCGCGCCTGGGAATCCGCAAGGAGGAACTCTACCGCGAACTCGTCCGGGCGCAGGGCGTGCGCGTTCTGCCCGGCGCCCGCGAACTCCTCATTGCGCTTCGCGGGACCGGCATCCCGCGCTCGGTGGGTTCCTCGACTCCGCGCTCGAACCTCGATGCCATCTTTTCCGCAACCGGGCTCGGGGAATTGTTCGATCAAGTCGTCTGCGGGGATGACGTGAAAGCCGGGAAGCCTGAGCCGGATGTTTTCCTGCTCGCCGCGCAAAAGCTGGGGCTTGCTCCCGCGGACTGTCTTGTCATCGAGGATGCGCATGTCGGGATCGCTGCCGCGCACGCCGGCGGCATGAAAGTGCTCGCCGTTGCGACGACCCATCCGCTCGAAGAATTGACCGATGCCGACGCGGCAGTGGACTCATTGGTCGGGGTGACCCCCGACCGGCTCCGGCAGATTGCCGGGTAAGCCGGGAACCAGCCGCCGATTGATCGCAGAGGGTTTATCCGCAGTTTCACAGGCTCTGAGGCGAACACGTGCGCAGCGCGACGGATTTCTTCTTGCAGCGTCCGGGCAGGAGTTGGATATTTGTGCCATGAAAAACCCCGCGATTCTGATCGCTGTGCTGGTTGGGATTTGGGGTGCGGCACAGCAAGACCTGCGGGCAGCGACGACATACTCGGTCACCGAAAGCATTTCCTGCTTTGGATGGCTCGACCAATACAGCCTCGACAGCGCGACCTACAATAACGTCGGCCCCCAGGCATGCGTCCCCACGGCGAGCACGAATGCCATGACCTACCTCCAGAATCTCGCTCCGGGCTACTTCGGGACGGCGCTAACCGGGACGACCTACGCCAGTTGGATGGCGGCTGACGCCACGCTCGTTTCCGCCGGCTACATGGACACGGACCCGGCCAGCGGCACCTACTACAACCACATTCCCTACGCCCTCAACAAATACATCATCGGTGACAAGGGGTTCTCCTCGGTCCAATTCTCCGGCATGTTTGAAAACTCCCAGTGGACCGATGCGCCCTACGACAAGCCTTCGTATATCACGGAAGGAACCCCGACCACGCAATTTCTCCTCGCCGCGCTCCGCGCAAACAATGCCATCCTTTTTTCGATCAAATACGACGGAAGTGGAGGCGGGCACGAGCTCCTTGCCGGGGGGCTCAATTGGACGGATCTCAACGACGACGAGATCATCCAGGAATCCGAAAATGCCACCCTCTATTTCGTTGATCCTCTCGATCCCTCGGCGACGTATCCCGACGGCGAGCCCGGCGGAGGGGCGAAATTCACCCAAGGCCACATCTGGAACAGCAGCAATCTCGCCACCAGCCAGCTCAAACTCGACTACAGCCAGTATGGAGGCAAACTTCCCTACAGCGACAACTACTCGACGTCCAACTCCATGATCAATACCGCTTTCGTGATCGCCGTGCCCGAGCCGGCGACCTGGCTCCTCCTCGGTCTTGGCGTGGCCGCTGGGATCGTCTTCCGCCGACGTGCGCGGGACTGAGGTTTCCGGCGCAACAACTGTTTCCCTTCGTGTGGGTCATCGTCCGGATCGGGTCAGTGCCCCGGCGTGTTGTTTCAGGGAGTTCAGAAAAACTCGTCCCAGCTCGGCGTTGTCCTGAACCCGCATCGTCCGTTGGTTTCTGCGGGCCGTAGCAACTGACTCCGATCCACTGCACATAATCCGAACCGGGATAATAATTCTCAAAGCGGTTCCAAGCGGCCTCGGGCGATTGCGAGGCATCCAAATGAAATACCCAGGCGATGTTGTCGGCGCCCGCCCCGCGCACGGTGTCCACGATGTGACGATACGCCGCGACAAATCGCTCCGGGCCGTCTGCCTTGAATGGATCGCCGAACCCGTCCTTCTTGTTTTCCCCGTGGAATTTTCCATTCCAACCGAACCACTCGCCATTGGCTTCCGTTCCGTACTCCACGATCAACGGCGATGCAAAGGCCCCCGCGGCGCGGCCCCAAGCCTTCAGGTCGCTGTCAAATTTTCCGTCAATAATGGACTGAAGCGCAAATCCCTTCTCCGGCTTTCCCATTGCGTGGTTCCTGCTGCGGAGCATCAGACGAATGTAGGGGACGGCACCATGTTTGCGGATCCACGTCGCGGTTTCGACGGGGAACCTGCGGCTGGCATACCAGTTGTTGGAAAAGTAAACCCACGCCACGTTCTGACCGACAACCTTCTCGTAGTTTTGCACGTCACGCACCGTGATGTCATCTTCTTCCCCTGTAATGCCCCCGGGATAACAGCCGTGATAAAACCGGCCCGCACCGGGCGCCGGAATGGGCTGGCCGAGAGCGGTGGCACATGCGGCAAGGCATGCCAGTAAAGCGAACGTCGTCTTTGTCATGCACCCGCTGCCGCGCATGTCCCGGTGCTCCCTCCGACCGCAGCGGCTTCGACGTCGGCCATCTGCTTAATCCGGCGTGCGGTATCCTCCAGCGGTTTGAGGGACACATCCTCCCCGGAGTTGCCGTCGTAGTAGCCGAACGGGTTGTCCAGATCCCTGATGAGCAGGAGGAGATAAATCATCAGATACGAGATCACTCCCACGAAGAACAGGGATTCGTAGAACGGCTCGATCTTTGCCAATATGAGTCCCACGCAAAGCAGGATGGTAATGAGATCGGCCAACAGATAGCCCGAGGAGATGAAGGAGGTTTCCCGAATGGTGTGGATGCGGGTGATGCTGCGCCGGAGATTGGACTGCTCCTGCTTGAGCCGTGCGACCAGCGTCGCCTGCGCCCATTGTTCCATCGCCGCGAAAAGCGGGGTGAGTTCGTTCAAATGATCGAGCAATTCCGACGTGCGGTGCTTCTTATGGAACCAGCTCAGGATGTCCCGGTTCAATTGGGAGACGAGGATCAGGCAGGGGCCGACGCGGGCTTCCGGTTTTGCGAACCGGATGCCGGACACTTCCTGCGCCAGATTTTCCAGGCAGGCGCCCAGCTCGCCGGGAAGCCGCTCGCTTTCCTTGAAATCCGCCAGCACCCCGCTGAGAAGAAATCCCATGAGGAAGACATTGGCCGCCACGATTCCCGAGAAAAGCGGATTGATCGAGAGGATCTCCCATCCGAGGAAATGGACGAGGAGTTTCATGCCGATGACCACGGCCACGATCCCGCTCACGCGAAGCAGAAGGCGGTGACGGTTGGTCATTTCTTCTCCTTTCGTGGCTTGTAGAGCAGGAGGCGGAGGCCGTTGAGGCACACGAGGACGGTGCTTCCCTCGTGGCCGACGACGCCCATCGTGATCGGGAGATTGATTCCGAACGCCGCGATGAGGAGGACGATGATGACCCCTGAGGCAAACGTGAGATTCTGCCAGAGAACCCGCCTGGCATGACGGGCGATCCCGATGAGAAGCGGAATGTTCTCCAGCTTGTCCCCCATGAGAACGACGTCCGCCGTCTCCATGGCAATGTCCGTTCCGGCCGCTCCCATGGCCACCCCCAGGTCGGCGGTAGCCAGCGCCGGGGCATCGTTCACGCCATCTCCGATCATCATCACACGCCCCTGCTTCTTCAGCTCCCGGATCGCTTCGACTTTGCCTTCCGGAAGGAGCTCGGCGAGGACTTCATCCACGCCGGCTTCCTCGGCAATCGCGTGGGCCACGGCGGTTTGGTCGCCGGTCAGCATCACCACCTTTTTGACGCCGAGCCTGTGAAGGCTGGCGGCAATGTCCCGCGCCTCGTGCCGGATGGTGTCGGCCAGCGCGAGAACTGCCAGGGCAGTGACCGAATCTCCCACCCGCGAACCAACCCAAACGCAGGTTTTCCCGCGCTGCGCGAGCGGCGCGGAATGAGTGACAATCGGATCCATGCCCGTCGCGAGGAGTTCGCGGAAGAGGCGCTCGCTCCCGATGACAAGCCGCACGCCGTTCACCGTGGCTTCGGCTCCCTTGCCGGCCGTGGATTGGAAATCCGTTGCCTCCGCCGGGACCAGATTCAGTGCCGTGGCGCTTTTGATGATCGCGTTGGCGAGAGGGTGTTCGGATTTGGCCTCGAGTGCGGCGGCGGAAGCCAGGAGATCCGCAAGGGTTCCCTGAAGCGAAGCATCCAGCTTGTGGCTGCCGCTGGCGTCCACCATTTCCGTAACCGTCGGACGCCCGACGGTGAGCGTGCCGGTCTTGTCGAATGCGACGATGTCAATCTGGGCGGTGCGTTCGAGGTGCGAGCCGCCTTTGATCAGGATGCCCCGGCGCGCCGCTCCGCCGATGGCGGAAAGGACGGTGGCGGGCGTGCTGATGACGAGCGCGCACGGCGAGGCCACGACCATGACCGTCATGGCACGAAGGAAAGCGATGTCGAACTTCTCATGGAACAGCAGCCATGAGGCAAGCCAGACGACCGCGGTGAACGCAATCACTCCGGTCGCGTAGTATTGTTCGGCCTTTTCGAGGAACCGCTGTGTTCCGGATTTCTCCGCCTGTGCCTCCTCGACCAGCTTGACCATGCGGGCGAGGGTCGAATCCTCCGCGCGCTTCGCCACCGCGATCTCGATGCCTCCGCTCTGGTTGAGCGTGCCGGCGAAAAGCAGGGCGCCGACCGTCTTCGACACCGGCATGGATTCCCCCGTGAGGCTCGACTCGTCCACCGCGCTGCTCCCCTCGGTGATCTTGCCGTCCACCGGAATGTATTCGCCCGGACGCACGACGACGATCTCTCCGACCTGCAAGGACTCGACGCGCACCAGCTCGGTCCCGCCATTGCGCTTCACGAGCGCCTTGTCGGGCCTGAGCTTGAGGAGCGAGTGAATCGCCTTTTGCGTGCGCTGCAAGGCATAGCTTTGAAGCACATTGGAGAAAGAAAATAGAAACAGGAGGAGCGCACCCTCAAACGGCTGACCGACAATACCCGCGCCGATCGCCGCGAGCACCATGAGCACATCCACATCGAGGACTTTTTCCCGGAGTGAGGCGATCGCGGACCGCACCCCCTGCTGACCGCAGAAAAGATACGCGCCAGCGTAGAGCACGTAGGTCAGGGTTGTATCGAGGCCGAACGTGCGGTGCACGATCAGCGACGCGATCAGAAAAACAAACCCGATGGCGCAGGAGAGTTCCTCGTTCAGTTCGCCCGCGCGAACTTTCTGCCAGAAGGTCGTGTCCCCGTCCGCCTTCGGGGCCTCGTAATCCTTGACGGCGGCGCCGGTCGCCCGCACGCCTTTTATCACAGACTCCTCGTCGGAAACCGAATCGTCGAAAGTCAGGCAAAGGATCTTCCCAAGGTAGGTTGCGGTGGCTTTCCGGACGCCGGGAATCTTTTCCACCTTCTGTTCCAGGCGGATCGCGCAGGCTTCGCACGCGGCCCCGTCGAGCCGGAACGTCCGCTTCTGGAGGGCCTGCGCGGGGACATGGGCTTCGGCGATCCGCCGCAAGCCCTCTTCGGAAAGTTTTGACGGGTCGAATTCGATTTCAAAGGCGGTGCGTCCGGGCAGCGGCTGAACGCCGACAACTCCGGCATTGTTGGCCAGGGATTCGGCGGCTTGCTTGAGATCTTTGTCAACGGCGGCTTTCATGGGGTTGTTTCCTTAGATAATTTCCAAACAAGACGCACGGCAAAAACCCGTCCGGTGTCGCGAATGGCAAACTGGTGTCCGTCCATGCTCACGGCCAGCGCGCGGACCAGGCGCAGCCCGATCCCGAGTCCGCCGGTGGCCCGGGATTGCGGACGGTAGTCGTTGGCCAGCAGGAAAACGGTGCGCGTTCCGCTCGTCCAGGCGCGGAGCCTTGCGGCGGAGGCCCCGTAGCGGCAGGCATTCCCGAGCAGGTTGTGCAGAATCTGCCGCAAAAAATCACTGTCGGAAAGCACCCGCATGCCCGGAGCAATTTTCCAGTCCAGCGCGATGTCCGACTGTCCGGCAAGGATCTCATAGGATTCCCTCAAATCCTCCAGAAGGTCGGAAAGGGAAACCGGATCATGGCGGGCGTCGAGGTGCCCGGCTTCCGCCTGTGCGGCCAAGAGTGAGCGCGCGACAAATTTCGAGAGGCGGCCGAGTTCTTCCTGGAGTTCGTCGTGGAGATCCGGGGGGATTTCATCGGCCGCCCGATCAATCCGCATCCGCAGAAGGGTGAGGGGAGTCCTCAATTCGTGGGCCACGCGGGAGGAATAGGCCGACATTTCCTCGTAGGCCTCACCCACGCGAAAGAGGAGCGCGTTGATCTGGGAAACCAGTTCGGAGAGCACGGGGTCCTTCTCGGGCAGTGGAATTCCGGTTTTCAATGTTCCGGTGGTCTTCTCCACGAGTGCGCGGTTGATGCGCTTCACCGGGCGGAGCGAATGGCTTGCCAGCAGAAATCCCGCCCCCAACGCGAGGCCCAGGGCGGGCACGCCAACCCAGATCCAAACCTGGATCAATTCCCCGAGGATATCCTTCACCTCGGCATCGGTGTAGCTCCCGTGCAGCGACCAGTCCGGAAACTTCGGGTGCGAGCGATCCCATTTCTTCAAATGGAGTTCGTGGTCGAGATGCTGATGGGCGGTGAAGATGAGAATGGCGACAAGGACAGCCAGCGCCAGCCCGAACCATGCGGCCATGCGGAGCCGGAAATTCACAACGGTTCCTCCCGGAGTGCAAAACCGACACCCCGGACCGTGTGAATGAGAGGAGGCATCCCGGGGAGATCCACTTTTTTCCGGAGATAATTCACATAAACATTGAGCACGTTTGTCCCCGAGTCGAAGTGCTGGTCCCAGACACGCTCGACAAGGCTTGTTTTGGTCACCGTGCGGGGCGAGGCTTCTGCCAGAGCCTCAAGGAGCGAAAATTCCCGGTTGGTGAGAACGATTTCGCATCCGGCACGCCTTGCCAGCCGCGCCCGCAGATCGAGTTCCAAATCTCCCACCCTCAGGACAGTGCTCAAATCCGGCCGGCGGCGGCGCAACACGGCACGGAGCCGGGCAAGCAACTCCTCGGTGGAAAACGGTTTGACGAGGTAATCGTCCGCTCCGGCATCCAGCCCGCCCACCTTGTCGCCCAGTTCCCCGCGTGCCGTGGCCAGAAGGATGGGATACGATTTTCCCGCCATGCGAAGAGCCCGAGTGACGCTGACTCCGTCCATGCCGGGCATGGAGATGTCCAAGACCGCGGCATCGTAACCAATTTCCTTTCCGAGCCAGAGAGCCTCCTGCCCGTCCCCGGTTTCATCCACGGCATAGCCGCCCTGTTGCAGCGCATGCTTCAGGTGGGAGCGCAATTTGGGGTCGTCCTCGGCAACAAGAATCCGCATGGGCTCCCAGATTATCTACTGCTGCCGCAGGTTTCCAGCGGCAAACCGGGCGGGGACAAATCGATCCGCCCTAATTCTCATCACCCTTGGGCTTTTTCCCGTCGCTCTTTTCTCCGGCGGCTCCTGCGGAGGCATTGACTCCGATGCCGTATTTGTAAACCATCTGGCCGCCGTAGTGGCCGGCCTGCGCCACGGACAGCGCCGACGCGATCGCGGCGATCGCCGCCGCGGCTCCAACGATGCGCGCCACGTCAGGTTTGCGGGCGAGCGCGGCGGAAAGGACCGCCAGGACCGCGGCGATCACTCCGAAATTGCGCGCCCGCTCCCCCCAGTCCTCGTGCGTTTCGAGAACAGTGTCCACATGGGCCGTCAGCTCTCCGGCCATCTCGGCCTCCTCCCCGCCGGTCACCGTTGCCACGACCGCCCCGGCGGCTCCCAGGGCCAGCACCATGGCGACAAGAACGGGGAGATGCCATTTTCTGACAAACACCGCAACAATCGCAAGCGGCGCACCCAGGAGCAGGAGAACGATCGGGAAGTGAACAATCGCCGGATGGAGAGGATCGGGAAGCATGCGGTCAGGCGATTTTCTTATACTCGTCGCGGCCCTTCCGGCAAATCGGGCATTTCTTGTCCGGCAGCGCCGTGAGAGTCGATCCGCAAATCTGGCAGACAAAGTAATCCTCGGGCGCGTTCTTTCCAAGATGATCGAGCGCATTTTGATAAAGCGCGGCATGTTGTTTTTCCACCGCCAACGCAAACTGGAAGGTGCGGATCGCAGCCTTCGCGTCATCGGTTTTCGCCGCCGCGAGAAACTCGGGATACATCGTGTCGCGCTCGTGGGTTTCGCCCTTGATCGCGGCCTTGAGGTTCTCGGCGGTCGTGCCGGGCTTCACGTCATCGAGCTTGAAGCTTTCGACCGCTCCGCCGAGTTCAACGATGGCGGCCTTGTGGGTGTCGCGGTGGATGGCCTCGGCAGCCGATGCGGCGCGGAAGAGCTTGGCCACCTGCGCCAGACCTTCGCTGTCGGCTTTTTTTGCAAAAGCCGCATAGCGGTTCGAGGCATTCGATTCGCCTTGGAATGCGGCGTTCAGGTTTTTGATCGTTTGTGGCGAGGCGGGGGAAGCGGCAAACGCGGGGAGCGCTGCCATGACAAGCAGGCACATGATGGATTTTTTCATAATGCAGCAACCTTTGCAGGGAAGCATTAGAATGCGGCACCCTGCGGATTAGAGTTCTCTAATTTGCTGGCTCTTTAGCCGACGCCACCGGACAAAGAACCCTCCTAACTCACCGTTCCCTCGACCCGCAGGTCGCCGCCAATGATTCGGTAGGAAACGTCGGCCAGCCGCCGGCCCTTTTCGTTGGAGTCCACTCCCAGCCCGCCAACCGCCGGCACTTCGCCGCCGGCCAGCACCGGGGCGATGTAAAAAACCGCGCGGTCCACAAGCCCGCGGTCGAACGCCTCGCCGAGCGTGCGTCCTCCGCCCTCGATCAGCACCTTCTGCACTCCCCGTTTTCCCAACTCTTTCAACACCCGCCGCAGGGACATCCCTTGGAAGACAACCGTCCTCGCGCGGTGGCGGTCGGTGAAAATCCTGCTGTCCGGAGGCAGGATGCCGGAGCGTGTCCAGACGGCTCTCAGCGGCTGTTCGACTCCGGGCATTCCGCGCAGGGTCAACCGCGGGTTGTCGGTGCGAACAGTTTCCCCGCCGACGAGGATCGCCCCGCAAGCCGCTCGCAGGCCCATCGCATCGCGGCGCGATTCCCGACGTGATCCACCGCCGGCCGGGAGGAGCGGCGATCCGCCCGTCGAGGCTCATGCCGGCTTTCGCGATCACGAACGGGAGGCCGGTTGCGATCCATTTGTTCCAGGCTTCATTGATCGTGGCGCATTCGGCAGCCAGGACACCCGGAGTCACGCGAATCCCCGCCGCCTCGAGAATCCGGTCGGCTCGCCCGGCGTGGCGGGGATTCGGATCGCACGCGCCGTAAACTACTCGCGCAATCCCCGCGCGGATGATCGCCCGGGTGCAGGGCGGCGTGCGCCCCTGCGTGGAGCAGGGCTCGAGGGTCACGTATAGCGTTGTGCCGCGCGCCGCATCCGGACTTTTCAATGCTGCCAGCGCTTCGATTTCCGCGTGCGGACGGCTGGCTGCACGGTGCCAGCCCCGCGATAAAATGCGCCCGCCTTTCACCAGCACCGCTCCCACCGCAGGGTTCGGGTGCGTGCGACCGATCCCCCGGCGGGCTTCGGCCAGGGCGGCCTCCAGAAATTTTATGTCCTCGCGCATGGCGTGCTTCACAAGGCATGATCATCCACAACCGCCCGCATCGTGCAACTTCGCTTCCAGGATAAAGAACACTTCTTTCACGACATCGCGCAGATGCTGCGCAGCGGGATCCCGCTCGAGCGCGCGCTCGAACACCTCGGCGGCGGACGCGACCGCGCGGCCGCAGCGGCGCGCGCCGCAGCGCCCCGCGTCAACGACGGACTTGCGGATGCGATGCGGAGCAGCGGGTTTTCGACGCTGGACACCGGGATCCTCTCGGCCGGCGAGCAGAGCGGACGGCTCGAAGAAGCCTGCCGCGAGCTGGCGGAATATTATGCGCACCTTGCCAAGGGCCGCCGCCATGCGCTGGCCGCTGCCGCCTATCCCCTCTTCATACTCCACCTCGGAGCGGTTCTCCTGTCAATCCCCGCCGCGATTCTCGCCGGTGGGTTCTCCACGTTTCTGTGGCAGGCGGGAACCTTTCTCGGCGTGGCCTACATTGCGGCGGCTCTCGCGGGGGCGCTGCTTTGGATTTTGGCAAAATCTTTCGCGTCGAGTGTCGGAGCGGACCGGCTCATCTCCTCCATCCCGGTGGCCGGCGGGTTTTTCCGCTGCGCCGCGCTGACCCGGTTCTGCCTCGTTCTCTCGCTCGGGATCCGCTCGGCCGACGGCTTTCTCGCAGGCCTCGCCCGGGCGGGGCGCGCCTCCGGAAGCGCACAGCTGGATGCCGGAGCCGCCCAAGCGGTGGCCGCCATCCGCGCCGGCGAAGGCTTCGCCGGGTCGCTCCGTGCGACCGGCGCTTTTCCGTCCGACCTCGAACGCGCGCTGCAAATCGCCGAGACGTCCGGACGGCTCGATGAGGAGATCGCGCGATGGGCCGGGATCTATCGCGAGCGGCTGTTCCAACGCGTCGAAGCTTTCGCCACATGGCTTCCCCGCGCCCTCTACCTCCTCGTTGTCCTGCTCGTCGTCTCGCGGATGTTCGCCCTCATCGCGCAGGTGACCGGCGCGGTTTCCCAGGCGCTGGAAATGTAGGGTGCCAGGGCAAACTCAATCAACCCGAACCCGGCGAGGAAGGCTGTCTACCGGAAGGGTTCCGCCCGAAGCAGCAGTTCTTCAAGGCCCGGCTCGTCTGGGTTCCAGGGTTTGCCGGGGGCAATGATGGCCACCTTGCAGGATTCGGCGGCTTCCACCAGTTCGCGGTAGGTGCCGGCGTTGAGGTCGGTGATGACGGCCTGCTTGTTCTCGTTATATGTGAACATCCGGTTGTTCCGGTTCATGCATTCGTTGCAAGAGGTGCAGCGGTGGCTCTCGATCCATGCCTCGTCGCGCGACATCGGGGCTCCTGGTTCAACTTTGGCACTGGCCAGGGACGCGATAACCCCGTGCTCGTCGGATGATGTTGTTTGACCGGAGGAGGCTTCGATCAACGTTTGCTTCTCGGATTCCCAAGTTTGCCGAGCTTCGTCGAGAGCCCGACGGGCGTGGGAATTATTGATCCCTCCCAATTCCTGAAAGCTGTGCCAGCGCCGTGCGATTCGCTGAGCCAAATGGACAGCGGCCGACGTGACCACCGCGCGTTGCAACCGGTCGTTCGGTCCGGCCACCAAGACAAACGGCACCCGGCCGCGGTTCTTCTCGCCGGCTTGAAGATACTGAGCCAGCGGAATCATTTCCTCGCACAACTCGACCTGCGGCACGGGCTGGAAGGCATCGGCGACGTTGGCCTCTGCGACTAAAAAATCGACTGCGGTGAAGGGGAGAATTTCCGTGAAGGCCTGCATCTGCTCGTCCTCGTAAGTGAACGGGTGGACCGGCCAGTCCCGCTCACGCTGCGGATTTCCGTCGAGGCTGAAGCGCTCGGCCAGTGTGACGCCTTTGTCGGGATCGAACACCAGCGTCGGGAAAAGCCGCGACTCGATGGCGGCGGCTGCGACGAGGTAAGGCGGCAGGGCGGAATCTTCGCCGGGGGAGAAAAGACAGAACAGCGCGGGGCCGGTGGCGGCCAGTCCATCGGCGAGGCGCCCGGCCATCGGGCTGAGATTCGAAGCGGCCGTTTGCAGCACGAAAGCGCTGCCGAGGCTCATGGCCATGCTCGCGAGTTGGGTTCGCCAGGGATCTGCGGCCAGGGTATCCGGCTCGAACAAGCGATCCACTTGAAGGACCAATTTGATCGGCAAGTCCGAGGAGAGGATCTCGATCATCTCCGCACGGTCGGACGCGGTGCAGTCCCGCTCCTGGAGCGATACGAGATAACTGGGAAACCACCGGAGGTCATCAGCGGTGAGCGAACTGGCGTCGAAGTGTGTAAAAATGGGATCGTGGGCCTCATCGCGGTAATGGTTCTCCAGCTCCAGTGCCGCGATGCGGATGGCCTTGATGAGGTCGACGATGCGCGGCAGGCGGCGTTTGAATTCGGCCAGCGCCTCGGTGCAGCTCGCGAACGCGAATTCGTAACGATCATCGTTCGCCCCGAAGAACTTTTCCTCGCGCAGCACTCCGAGCGTCCACTCGATCCGCTGCCGCCGCTTCGCCGGCATCCGCGCGTGAGGGCGGTCGCCGCGCAAAGTGCGCGACATCGCCTGGAAATCGATCAGCTCCTCGAAGTGGCTGCCGAATGCGCCGTGCAGCGCTTCGGGTTGCCGGGATTCTTCCGACTCCAGATCATCGCTGCGCAACATGTCGTTCAAGCGGATCGCCAGCTCTCGCAACTGCGCCTCCCCCCGGCCCACACGGGCGCCGTGGGTGCGTCGCCACAAGTGCCGCATGACGCGGTCCGCGGTGTCGGCGTCGCAACCGATCACTTCGCCTTCGACATCCAGCTCGGACCGGACCGCTTCGAGATCGTCCTGGAGCGACTGCATCTCTTTCGCGGAGAGACCGGGTTGCGCGGACAGGTTTGAGGCCGCCATAGACCACAATCGGGACAACGGCCCGGTTTGATTTCGGGAAATGAGTGAGCGGATTTCCTGTTCGATCCGGAGCGTGCGCCGGCGCGTTTTTTCACCTTCGGGACCTCGCGGGGCGACGCGTTGCAGGAGGTCATTGACCACGGCGGTCAGAGATTCAATCCCCCGGCAGGAACCATGATCGGCGAGAATCAAGGGGTAGTCGTGCCGGAGCGAGGGCAGGTCACGGCGGCAGTGGAGCAGGGCCGGCCAGCGGTTCGGCGCGGACATTCTCCTGCGACCGTCATCGGCTGCGTTCTCCGCCGGATGAAGTGGAGCCCGTTCTTCTGTTGCGGTGTTCCTGGCGTTCATCGGTGATAGTCGCCTGAAGCCGCCACCGGATGGCCGCGGCGCACGGCACCGGCTTCGAGTTCCAACTCGTCCAGCCCCGTGCCACCGTTGGACTGCGGCTGCACGGTGAACTTGTCCAATTCCTTGTCGAGCGCCTGCCCGATCATCGCTGGCGTGAAGCTCTGCCCCAGCCTCCGGAGGTCTTCGTAGCAGGGCACCTGTTCGTTGCGATATAGGACGCCAACGGGAGTGATGTCCGGATTCGAAGCCAGCTCGCGGGCTCGGTTCATATCCGCGGGATCATGCTCGAAATTGTTCCGGTAAATCCGGGCCAACGATTCATCCAACTGAATCCCATTCCGGTGGGTCAGCACCAGGGTTTTCGTCGGGTCTTGAAGCAAGGGATCGAAGAGATCCGGCAGGAAGTTCGGGCATCGCTGCAGTATGCGGATGAAGGAGAATCCCTTGTGGCGAAACCCCTCCGAGATGATGCGGTAAAGGACATCGGGAATCCAATCCGGCGCCTGCGCGACGAAGGAGGCATTGGAGACGCTCAACGTGGTGATCAGCGGATTCAGCGGCGCGAGCACGGCACCGCGCGGGCTGGTGTTGCTCTTCAGGCCCTGCGGCGAAGTGGGCGAGGCCTGCATCTTCGTGAGCCCGTAAACACAGTTGTCGTGCATCAGCACGGTCATGTTCATGTTGTAGCGGATGGCATGAATCCAATGGCCGGCACCGATGCTGCAACAGTCTCCGTCGCCGGTGCTGACGATCACATGGAGATCGGGCCGGCGAATTGCGATGCCCTCAGCCACCGGCAGCGCCCTCCCGTGGAGGCCGTGAAAGCCGTAGGTCTTGAGATAATGCGGCATGCGGCTCGAGCAGCCGATGCCCGACACGAACACCGTCTTCTCCGGCGGCAGCTGCTCGTCGCGGCACAACCGCAGCAGCGCCGTGAGGATCGTGTGATCGCCGCAGCCCACGCACCAGCGCGGGTCGCGGCCCTGGTAGTCCTCGATCCGGTGAAAATGCCCGGCACTCGCGCGGCGAAATTGTTCAATAAGGTCCATGGCTTCAAGCGGTTTGCCGGTCGGTTTTTTCAAGACGCAGACGCGCGGCAGACTCGATGGCCCCGGGCTTGATCGGCTGGCCCTTGACCTCGCCCCAGCAATCAATGTCGATCAGGAATCTCGCCCGGAGCAGCCAGCCCAGATTGGAGTAGCGCCGGTTCTCTTCATTGACCAGTTCATCATCGAGCCGGTCGGACCAGTTCCCCTCGACGACCATCACTTTCGTGAACTGCTGGAGGATTTCCTTGAGCCCGCCGTGCAGGGGTTGGATGAAAGTGAGATGCAGCGAGGAAACATCGTGTCCCGCTGCGCGCAGGCGATCCACCGCCTCCTCGATCGCACCGCGCGTGCTGCCCCACCCGACGATCAGCAGTTCGCCCTGCGCGGCACCGTGGACCCCCGGTGGTTTCAACGAATGCTGGAGCGCCACGAGCTTGAGACTGCGATGGCGGATGGCTTCCTCGTTGGGCTCCGGCCCATAGGCCACGCAGCTGTTGCGATCGTGTGCCAGCCCGGTGAGCGTATGCATTCCTCCCGGCCGGCCCGGTATGAAGCGCTCCGACAGACCGGTCCGCGCATCCCAATCATACGGTGCCGCGCCCTCGGGAACAGGGCTCTGGTCGATGGGCGGCGCCACCCATTCCTCCTGGAATTTCGGCCGCGGAAACGGTTGTTGAGCCGTGGCCAGGTTCGCATCGCTCAGGACGATCACGGGCAGGCGATAAGTCTCGGCGATCTTGCGGGCCGCGATCATCAAGTGGAAACAATCCTCAATGCTGGAGGCGGCCAGCACGACCTTCGGCGCGTCGCCGTGACTGCCGAAGCAGGCGGATAAAAGATCGCCCTGCTCCACCTTGGTCGGTTGGCCGGTGCTGGGTCCGCCGCGCTGCACGTTCACGACCACGAGCGGAATTTCGGCCATGCACGCGAGCCCGAGCGCCTCCTGCTTCAGCGCATAGCCCGGCCCCGAAGTGATCGTCACCGCGCACTTTCCGGCATACGAGGCGCCAATGGCAAAGCAACAGGCGGCGAGTTCATCTTCGGCCTGGTGCACCAGCCCTCCAACTTTCTCGAATACTTCGCTCAGGTAATGCGAAGCAGACGTGGCCGGCGTGATGGGATACATGGCGCACACTTCCATGCCCGAGGCCATGATCCCGAGAGCGAGGGCCGTGTTGCCATTGACGACAATCTGCGGCTCGGTGATCCCCGCCGGCGGAACAAAAAACTTGAAATCGAGATGGTCCTCCGCCCAATGATAGCCCGCCTCCAGCAGCTTGAGGTTGCTCTCGATCAGCTTCCCTGCCTTCTTGCCAAAAGCCTGCACGACCTGCTGCTGTGAGATCTCCAGATCCTGTCCGTAGATGCGGTTGAGAAGGCCGAGCACAAACATGTTCTTGCCGCGCCGCGCATCCGGGACGCACTTCCGGCACTCGTCCTCCATCGGCACTTCATGGACGCGAAACCCGTCCCGTTGGAGGCGCTGCAGCACCTCCAGATAAGATTGCGCGATGTCCGGGTCGCCCGCCCATTTGTTTTCGAGCAGAATGATGCCGCCGGGCTTGATCTCGTGCAACCGCCCCAGCAACACCTGTTCGTTGAACGCCACGACGAGGTCGGCCTGATCGCCTCCATTGGTGACGCGATGGGAGCCGATGCGAATGCGATTGCCGCTGGCGCCCGCGATACTCCGGGCCGGCGGCTGGATCTCGGCGGGAATGATCTCGACCGTCCACACGCCGTTTCCCATTTTTGCCGCCACCGTCGCGAAAGACTGGGCGCACTTCTGCGCGCCTTCGCCGGAATCGCTGATGACCTCGACGATGTGTTCGCCCAGCTCCACAACATGTTTCCCATTGGAGGAAAATGCGCGGCCATTCAAGGAATCATTCGGTGTCATGAGATGCCTCCTGTCGGGCCGTGTCCAGTCGAACCCGGACCAGCTTTTTCTGTTCGGGGGCCATTCCAAATACCCGGTCCTCCACTGCCGGTGCCGGATCATAAACGGAGTCGGTATCCACGATCCCGAGATAGGCTTTGATGCCGCTCGCCGCCTTGCGTCCCGCTCCCATCGCCTTGATGACCGTGGCCGCGCCCGTGACAATATCTCCGCCGGCAAAAACGCCCGCGAGCGACGTGCCCAGGTTTTCATCCGTCGCGATGTAACCCCGTTTGTTCAGCCGGATGCTCGAGGTCTGACCGATGATGGGATTGGCCTTGGTGCCGATGGCGAAAACCACCATGTCCGCATCGAAATCCTGTTCGCTTCCCTCGACTGGCACCGGGCTGCGCCGTCCGGACGCATCCGGTTCGCCGAGCTCCATGCGGATATTGCGCAGGCCGCGCACGTTGCCGTGCTCGTCGCCAAGAATTTCGACCGGTGCCGTGAGCCAATGGAACTCCACGCCTTCCTCCTGGGCGTGGTGCAACTCCTCCAGACGCGCCGGGCACTCCGCCTCGCTGCGGCGATACACGCAGGAGACTTTCGCGGCCCCCAGCCGCAGCGAGACGCGCATCGCATCCATCGCCGTGTTGCCCGCGCCGATGACCACGACGTGCCGGCCCAAGTTCAGCGGCGTGTCGAACTCCGGGAACTTGCCCGCAGACATCAGATTGCACCGGGTGAGCAGCTCGTTGGCGGACATGACGCCGCCGAGCGATTCGCCGGGAATCCCCATGAACCGCGGCGCCCCCGCGCCCGTGCCGATGAACACCGCATCGAACCCCATCTCATTCATCATCTGCTCGATCGTAAAAAGCCGTCCGACGAGCGTGTTGCATTCCATCTTCACGCCCAGGTCTTTCAGCTTGCTGATCTCCGCATCGATCACGGAATTGGGCAGCCGGAATTCCGGGATGCCATACCGCAACACACCGCCCGGCGCGTGCAACGCCTCGTAAATCACCACCTCGCAACCCGCCCTCGCAAGGTCCGCCGCGCACGCCACTCCCGCCGGACCGGACCCGACAATTCCAACGCGAAACCCGCTCGGCTCGATGTCGGGAATATTGGCCCAGCCCTTCTTGATCGCCAGGTCCCCGACCCACCGTTCCAATCGCCCCACCGCCACCGGTTCCAGGCTCTCGCCCACCGTGCAGACCCCCTCGCACTGGTTCTCCTGCGGACACACGCGACCGCAAATGGCCGGCAGCAAATTGTCGCCGCTCAGAACGTCATAAGCGCCCCGGTAATCTCCCTCGCAAATCTTCCGGATGAACGCGGGAATGTTCACCTGCACCGGGCAGCCGGCGATGCATTTGGGATCGTCGCACATCAGGCAGCGGTCGCTTTCGTTCCGCGCATTCTCCAACGTGTATCCCAAGGCCACGGCGGAAAAATTGCGGCTCCGCTCCGTCGCCGGTTGCTCGGGCATCGGCGTCCGCTCCTGGGGAATGGTCCTGATGGTTTTCGGGGTCATGCGGGCAGGCTGTTGGGTTGGCATTTGTGCAGCCAGCCGTGCAAGGCCTGTTGCTCTTCATCAATGAACAGGCGCTGCCGCTTCATCAACTCGTCGAAATCAACTTCGTGCGCGTCAAAATCCGGCCCGTCCACACAGGCGAATTTCATATTGCCACCGATCGAAACCCGGCACCCGCCGCACATGCCCGTCCCATCCACCATGATCGGATTGAGGCTGACGGACGTCTTCACCTTGCGTGGCCGGGTGACTTCCGCGCACGCCTTCATCATCAACGGCGGCCCGACGGCAATCACCTGGTCCACGTCCGGATGCTGATCCAGCACTTGCTTCAGGCCATCCGTCACGAATCCCTTGAGGCCCGCGGAGCCGTCGTCCGTGCAAAGAATCAGTTCGTCGCAATGCCCGCGAAATTTTTCCTCCCAAAAAACGAGCGGTCTGGACCGGAATCCGATCACGCCGATGACATACGCCCCATTTTCCTTGAAGGCGCGCAGTTGGGGAAACACCGGGGCGACCCCGAGGCCGCCGCCGACACAGACCACTTTCCGCTCATTGCCAATGTGCGTCGGATGTCCCATCGGCCCCACCATACCGAACAGCGCCGAGCCCTCCACGCACATGCGCTGCATCTCCTTCGTCGTTTTTCCCACCGCCTGGATGACCAGTGTGACCGTTCCCTTTTCCCGATCAAAGTCCGCGATGGTGAGCGGAATCCGCTCCCCCTGCTCATGGTGCAGCACGATCACGAACTGACCCGGTCTCGCTGCCCGCGCCATCATCGGATGGCAAACTTCCAAGAGATAGGTGCCGTCGGAAAAATCCTGGCGGGCAACAATCCGGAACAAGGAACCTCCCCCCATCGCAGAGGCTGAATCCACACACTCGCCGACGCAGGCCTCTTGCTTCGGGTCGGACTTCGGTCCTTTTTGAACCGCTGGATCACGCGTCCGCCGGATCTCTGGTTTCGAAGTCATCATTTCACCGTGCTGGCGGTTAAAAATGGGCCAGCGGATCGAAATGAAGACCGGCACTCGACCGGTTCATCCAACCCGCATCTTCGAGCAAATTTCTTTGGTTCATCTTTTGAGGCGGAAATTCATACGGGACTTTGCTCAAATTCCAACACAAAAGGTCACAAAAGGTCACAAAAGGTCGCTGTTGGCGAACTTCTCCGTGATCTTGCAGAGGCAGCGCATGTCGTGATTCTGAATCGTGGCTCACAGGGTTTCAATCGAGATTCAAAAAAATTGACCGCACGGCTCAGGCCTTTCCGTGCTTTCCCTTTTTCGCCGGGAGGTCTTTCTAAACTCGCCCCGGCTGATCCATTTTATTGCCTGCTTCATTCGAATTTATGGGGTTCACGCGTTCTTGTGCGTTGTCATCCGCAAAGATGGAAAAGCCCCCAGATCATGCATCCAAGCGGCTCTCCCAGGAAAAATGGGCCTGCGCGGTACAGGGTTCGAACCTGTGGCCCCTACCGTGTCAAGGTAATGCTCTACCACTGAGCTAACCGCGCTAAGACCATTTTTTCAAGAAGCGAGCCATTCGACCGGCCATTCCTGTTGCCATCCGATTTTGTAACCCGCAATACCTGAGCGAGCTACAGAAAGCGGAAGGAACTGATCGGACAAGGCACTTCATCGCTACAAGAGCGGCGCATACTACGGGCCGGCAAAGCCGTGCGGCAAGCAAATTCGCCCGACAGCAAATTCGCCGACACGAAACGGGATTACGAAACGGGATTACGATTGACCTTGGTATTCGGCTCTGGTTACGATGCGCTTTACGCCGGGCCAAATGTTCAGAGAGACCGCTTGACCCTGGTAGGAAATCTGGCAGGAGCCACCCTGGAATGATGAAATTTCGAGGTCGGCAAGCCGGCCGCTTCCCCAGGAAAATGACAGTTGGAATCCGCCTTAAGCTCACAGTCCGGCGACATGTCCATCCGCCCATGCAACCGGGAGTGCGGGAAGGATGTGAATGGATGGCAATCCGCTTTCGGTCTCGTGACTTTGCAGGAGCATTTCGAGAATGGCGGCGGTGCCGCCGAAATTCCCGTCAATCTGAAACGGGGGGTGGGCGCAGAAGAGGTTGGGATACGGGCCTCCCTCGTGGAATGAGATGGATTTCTCTCCCTCCAGAGCTGTGCCCACGGGCCGCAAAAGCTGCTGCAATAAAAGAAGGGCTTTGTTCCCGTCGCCCATTCGCGCCCAGAAGCAGCTTTTCCACGCCATGCACCAACCGGTGCCGTCGTCGCCACGTGAGCGGAGGGTGGCCCGGAATGCCTCGGCAAGCTCCGGAGTTTGCCGTGTACTGATTTGATCGCCGGGATATGCCCCAAAAGCCGTGCGAGACATGCCGGTGGTGGGGATCCGTCTCCTCGTAATCTTCCAGCCATTCCATGAGGAGACCGTTTTTGCCGATCAAGGGCTGCGGGAGCTTTTCCAGAGCGGCTTCCAGCTCGCCACCTTCGACCGGCGCATTCCTGCTGCAGCTGTGGCCGGTGGCTCCAAGGTGCTGGAACTTATTCCGATTTGAACCGAAACCGGGGGGAAGGGATCAGGAAATCTCGAGCCGCCTGGCGAGCAGGCCGGAGAGGTGGTCGCGCAGCGCGGGCTCCCCGATTTTTTCGAGAAGGGAACTGAAGAACCCGTTGACGACGAGTCGCCGGCCGGCATCGCGGCGGATGCCCCGGGCCTGCATGTAGAAAAGCTCCTCCTCGCTCACCGGGCCGTTTGTTGCTCCGTGCGAGCAGCGGACCTCGTCGTTGAGGATTTCTAGGCCCGGCATCGAGTTCGGGTCCGCCTCGTCGCTGAGGATCAGATTTTTGACTTTCTGGTAGGCATCCGTGCCCCGCGCGCCGGGCTGGACCTTGATGAGTCCGGCAAAGATCGTGCGGGACTTGTCGTCCAGCGCGTTCAGGTAGAGCAGGTCGCTGGTGGCGTTCGGCGCGACGTGGTCCTGGAGCGTCCGCTGGTCGATCTCGCGGGTTCCCTCGACCGGATTGATCGAATACATCTCGCTGCGCGCCCCCTCGCCGACCAGCCGGCTCAGGCTTTCGCCCCGGACGAAGCCGCCCCCGAAGTTCGCCGTGAGCGCAGTGCAGATCGCTCCCTCCCCCACGATCGTCGAATTCAGGTGAAACGCGAGCGAGTCGTGCGACCAATCCTGGACGGCGACATAAGTCAGCTTGGCTCCCTTCTCCAGGTGGAGGTCGTTGACTCCGCAGGCGAACGCCCGCCTGCCGTCCACGCTTTGAAATCGGTCCACCACGGTCACCCGGCTGTTCGCACCGCAGATGATCAGAGTGTGAGGATAGACCGAGGCGCGGTCGCCCTCGACCCAGTGGAAAATCTCGATCGGGAGCGCGACTTCGGTGTTCGCCGGCACGTAGAGAAACGCCCCGCTGGAGACGCGAGCCCGGTGCAGCGACGCGTATTTGTGCGAGCCCAGTTCGACCGGCTGCGCCATGAAAAATTTCTTGAAGAGCGCCTGGTGGCCGCGAGCGGCCGCATCCAGCGTGGTCAGGATCACTCCGCCCGGGAGCTCCGCCTGGTCTTCATGGAGTAGCGCATTGTTGGCGAAGATCATCCTGCCGGAAACTTTCGCGAGCCCCTGCGAGGACGCGATGATCCGGTCCGCGTTTGCGACGGGCTGTGCCGTCACGAACTCCGAGAGATCGAGCGCGGCGATGTTGGCGAACCTCCAGGACTCGTCTTTGCGGACCGGCGCAGGAGTCGCTTCGTATTCACGGAGAGCGGATTCCTGATCAAACCATTCCGGCCACGCAAGGGCATCGTTTTTCATAATTGTCATCTTCGCAGAAAGGCCGGGGTCAACCGACCGAGCCCTCCATTTCGAGGTCAATCAGGCGCTTGAGTTCGACCGAGTATTCCATGGGGAACTGCTGCACGAGGTCGTTGACGAACCCGTTGACCGCGAGGCTCATCGCCGCGGCTTTGGGGATCCCGCGCTGCTGCATGTAGAAGATCTGCTCGGCGCTGATCTTGCTCACCGACGCCTCGTGCTGGCAGGCGTTTTCCTTCCCGCGCACGGTGATCGCGGGGTAGGTGTCGGTGCGGCTTTCGGGGTTGATGAGGAGCGCGTCGCACTCGGTGTTGTTCTTGCAGCCCTTGAGGTGCCTGCCGATCTGCACGAGCCCGCGGTAGGTGGCGCGGCCCTTGCCGAGGCTGATGCTCTTCGAGACGATGTTGCTCGTCGTATCGTCCGCGGCGTGGACCATCTTCGCTCCGGTGTCCTGGTGCTGGCCGTCGCCCGCCAGCGCGATCGAGATGACCTCGCCGCGGGCCTTGCGGCCTTTCATGATCACGCCCGGATACTTCATCGTCAGGCGCGAGCCGATGTTGCAGTCGATCCACTTGATCTCCGCCTCCTCGTGCGCAAGCCCGCGCTTGGTGACCAGGTTGAAGACGTTGCCCGACCAGTTCTGGACGGTGATGTACTGGATCTTGGCCCCCTTCATGGCGACGAGCTCGACGACCGCGCTGTGCAGGGTCGCCGTCTCGAATTTCGGCGCCGTGCAGCCTTCCATATACGTGAGCTCGCTGCCTTCGTCCGCGATGATGAGCGTGCGCTCGAATTGCCCGAAATTCTCCGCGTTGATCCGGAAATAGGCCTGGAGCGGGTGCATCACCTTCACGCCCGGCGGCACGTAGATGAACGACCCGCCGGAAAAGACCGCGCTGTTCAAGGCGCTGAACTTGTTGTCGCCCGTCGGGATCACCTTGCCGAACCACTTCCGGAAAATGTCCGGGTGCTTGTGGAGGCCCTCGGTCGATCCGACGAAGATGACCCCCTGGCTGCCGACGGCGGCCTTGATGTTCGAATAGGCCGACTCGCTGTCGAACTGCGCCTCGACCCCGGCGAGGTATTTCCGCTCCTGCTCGGGGATGCCGAGCCGCTCGAACGTCTTCTTCACCTCGTCGGGCACGTCGTCCCACGACCGCTTCGGCTGCGTCCCCTGGGACAGGTAGTAGCGGATGTTCTCAAAGACGATGCTGTCGAGGTCGTGGCTCGCCCAGTGCGTGGGCATCGGCTTTTCCTCGAATTTCCGCAGCGCGTCCTTGCGGAACTGCCGGATCCAGTCCGGGTCGTTCTTGACGTCGCAGATGTAATCGATCGTCCGCTCGTTGAGCCCGAGCCCGGCGTCGAATTCATAGTTGACGTCGTAGTGGAAGTCGCCGTGCGAGCGGTCGATGTTCACATCGGGCTTGGAATCGGTTTCCATGGCGTGGTCAGGCGGTTGCGAGCAGTTCTTTTTCGGCCCAGTCGTAGCCCTCGGCCTCGAGCTTGAGCGCGAGATCCTTGTCTCCGCTGATGACGATCCGTCCGTCCACCATCACATGGACGACATCCGGCACGATGTAGTTCAGGAGCCGCTGGTAGTGGGTGATCACCAGGAACCCGCGGTCGGGGGACCGCAGCGCGTTGACGCCGTCGGAGACGATTTTCAGCGCGTCGATGTCGAGCCCGCTGTCGGTTTCGTCGAGCACCGCGTATTTCGGCTCAAGCATCGCGAGCTGCAGGATTTCACAGCGCTTCTTTTCGCCGCCGGAAAATCCTTCGTTGACCGCGCGGGACGTGAAATTCCGCGGGATCTTGAGCGCGTCCATCTTGGCATAGAGCTCGCCGTAGTATTCGATCGCATCGAGATCCTCGCTCTCGGAAAGCCGCGCTTGGCGGGCCGCCCGGATGAAGTTGGCGATCGTCACGCCGGGAACCTCCATCGGATACTGGAAGGCGACGAACAGCCCGGCGCGCGCCCGGTCATCCGGCTCCGGCATGTCGAAAAGCGCCTGGCCGTCGAGCGTCACCGAGCCTCCCGTCACCTCGTAGTCCGGGTGACCCGCCATCACCTTCGCCAGGGTGCTCTTGCCCGATCCGTTCTTGCCCATGATCGCATGGACCTCGCCCTGCGGGATTTCCAGATTGAGGCCGCGGAGGATCTCACGATCTCCGATGTTCGCGTGCAGGTTTTCGATTTTCAGTGACATAATTTCAGGTGTTGCAGGTTGGGCAGAGTCCCCGGAGCGTGATCTCGGTGTGGGTGACGGCGAAATCCGCGGGAAGGAGCCGGGTTTTTGCCGCGAGCTCCCCTTTCGTCAACGTCACATCCGTGACTTTGCCGCAGCGTTCGCAAATGAAGTGTGCGTGCTCCTCGAGGTTCGGGCAATACCTTGTCGCCCCGCGGGCCAGGTTCACCTGCTTTGCGAGGCCGCAATCCACCAGCGTCTCCAGGCAGTTGTAAACCGTCGCCAGCGAGATCGCCGGCATCCGCCGCTTCGCCCTCAAAAAAACCTCGGTGGCCGTCGGGTGGTCCCGTTCCGCGAGCAGCACATCATAGACCTCGCGTCTTTGCTGGGTCAGCCGATGGCCGCTGTGGCTGATCGTCTCCTCGTATCCCGATTGTGTCGCCGGTCGCTTCACCATGATGAGGCAACGTAATGGAGGAATTCCTCCAATCAAGAATTATTCTAAATACGGAGAAAACTTCGGGCTTCCTTGGCCGACGGCATCGATGATCACGGTTCCGGCTTGGCCGGCGAACGGGCGGGAATGGCCGAAATCGTGTAGCGGAAAGTCCCGCCCTGGGGAATGCGGACATAATCCACGGTGGTCCTGTCGGGGGAAACTTCAACCCGCAGGTACCCGGAACTGCCGAGGATGGTGCCGCTTGTGTAACCGTATTCCCTCGCGCTGCGGGTGTTGCCGCGGGGATCGGCGGGTTGTGGCACCGCCTGATACACGATGCCATCGAGGTCCTGCTTGGCGTAGAGATGATCGTGGCCGTGGAAAACGACGCTCACTTTGTTTTTGACGAGCAGCTCGTGGATCGGCGCGGGCCAGCCGGGCCGGTTCTGCGCGAAGCCATCGGTGCCGTCGGGATTCCTGCCACCCCACTCGTAGAATGGCGCGGCTTCGGCTCCGCCGCGGGATTGCTCATCCGCTCCCCCGACAAGGTGATGGATGAAGACGAATTTGAATTTCGCGCGGCTGGATTCGAGCGTGTGTTTGAGCCACTGGTATTGGTCGATCCCGAGGGAGCTCTTCCAGTTGTCGCCGCGGCCATGTCCCTTCTGCATAAACCAGAACGGATCGAGAACAACGAACAGGGCGTCCCCCCATTCCCACGCGTAGTAGTCCTGCAGCAGCCCCGCTTCGGGATGTTGGAATCCGTCGCCCGTGTAAAATTTGTCGGGTACGGGGTTCGGAAAATAGCGTTTTTGCGTGAGGTTCGACCAGACGGCCAGGCCTTCATCCCCCCGCCCGCGCTGGCTTTCTCCATCGTGATTGCCGAGCACGAAGAACAGCGGGGCCGAGCTGCAAAGCTGTCCGAAATAGTAGCGCTGGGCGAGGTATTGTTTGGCGGCGGCCTCACGGCTTTCGTGCTTTTCGCTCATGAACGTGTCGCCGAGGTCGATGTGAAAATCCGGCTTGTCCGCAAGCGCGTTGGCGAGGGTGTTACGGTAAAGGTCCGGGTCGGTGTTCGAGTCGAGATGAGAGTCGGCCGTGACTGTGAAAGTGAAGGCTTTGCCTGGCGGCCTGGCGGTCTGAAACGAAAATTCCGGACTGCTGGTTTGGCCGAGGTGGAGCTGGTAAAAATACCGGGTGTCGGGTTTGAGCGCCGGCAACACGACTTCCTCTGGCTCGCCGTATTTGAACGGCTGCGCGGGTGTCATGGACGCGAGCTTCCCCGGCTCGGTTCCGTAGGCGATGAACCCGTCGGCATCCGAATAGCTCAGGACGCTGGCCGTGACCGAATCCGCCTCGGGCCTGCCGAGGATGATGTCGAACGGATGGGCCGGCACGTCGTTGCAGCGCGAGTCCTGGGCCGGCATGCGCGGCCCGCCATCCCGGCCGGGAGGCGCGTCAGCGGCTTGCGCCACAGTCGCGGCCGCCAGCAAAGCGATGAGAAGAGCGCTCATGGTTGCGCCTTTCTTTTGCCGCCGCCGCGCGGAGCATCCGCCGCCTTCGCGGGATCGTAGTTCGGGTTGGGGGCCGGCATCTGGGCGTTGACGGAATCAAGGTAGCCGGTGAGCCTCCGGTCGAGTTCCTTGGTTTTTTCCGGCATTTCGGTGGTCAGGTCGCGGCGCTCGCCGGGATCCTGAGCGATGTTGTAGAGCTTCAGCGCGCCGGTCTCGTAGATGCGGACGAGCTTGAAATCGCCCAGCAGAATCGCGGAAGCCGGGCCGGCAGGATCTTTATCGTAGTGCGGGAAGTGGACGACGAACTCCTCGCGCGGACGTTTCACCACGCCCTTGCCTGCGTCGTGAAGGATGGCAGCCAGGCTGCCGCCTTCGATGCCCGGGGGCAGCGGCTGCGTGATGCCCGCAAGCGCGGCGATCGTGGGAAAAATGTCCTCGTCCTCCGCGCGGACATGCGAGCAGGTGCCCGGTTGGATCCCCGGCCCGCGGATGATGAACGGCACGCGCAACCCGCCTTCGGAAACCATCCCCTTGCCTCCCGCGAGCGGAGGATTTCTTCCCGGCGAGCCGTGGTCGGTCGTGAAGATGACACAAGTGTTGTCCGCGATTCCGAGCCCGATGATCTTTTTGAGGATCATCCCGAACGCAACATCGAGGTCGGCCTCCGCCTGCGCGGGATCCTGCGATGCAGACTCTTCGGGCTTCGCCGCTTCCTGTCTGCCGCCTTCTGCATGCCGGAATGCGTAGTGCGAGAGTTGAAGATAGAACGGCTTGCCGGCCTTAACCTGGCGGGTCATGAAATCCATCCCGCGCTCGGTCATGCCGAAGAGCTGCTTCGGATGCGGTTGAGGGACGTTTTCCGGCCCGCCGTTGTTCGTCGGGCCGTCGCTCTCGTCGAAGCCGTGGAGCGACGGGTCGGCGCGCCCGACGTGCCATTTCCCAAAGTGTGCGGTCGCGTAGCCGTTCGCTTTAAGAAACTCCGCAATCGTCGTTTCGCCCGCGGGAAGCTCGATCGAGCAGTCGGGCGGGATGAGTTTTCCGTTCGCGGCCCCCCGGTTGTCCGCTTTCCCCTCGCCCACAAACGTCATGTGCAACGCCGCCGGGCTTTTCCCGGTGAAGATCGCGGCCCGCGACGGCGTGCATCGTGGCGAGGCGGCGTAGAAATTTGCGAACCGCATTCCGTCCTGCGCGAGGGTTTCGAGGTTCGGGGTGACGACGGCCGCTCTCTTTGATGCGGGCACGGCATCGTCCATCTGCACCGACGTGCTGCTCCAGCCGTGGCCTTCGCCGAGCACGACGACAAAGTTCGGCGGCTTGGCGGCGAGCGGCAGGCTGACGGCCATGAAGATGGAACAAAGGATCCGTGAGGTTTTTCTCATGGCTGCGAGGGAGCGGACGTGTTCCGGACCACGCGGACGAAGTTATTGATGCGGATGACATCGCCCTGGGGGCCGCGACCGTGCGGGAACATCGCGGGATCGCCGGACTTCGGATCGCTGCGCTGTGCGCCCGCGCCGTGGACATCGACATAGTGATACGGACCGTTACCATTCCCCTGCGGCGGAGGGCCGGAAGGGAAGCCCGGACCGCCGGGCTGCTCTGGCAGCGGGCCGCCTGCCTGCGCACGAGGCGACATCCATCCCGCCGCACGCCCGAAGGCGACATACATCGCGGCCCCGCCGCCCCGGAGCCCGGCATGCGTCGTCGCCGACCAGTAGAACGGGAAGTCCTCCTTGCCGTCCTCGTTGGTGATCTTCGTGCACTGGAAAACCGGATCGATTGCGGCCGTGCCCGTTGTGTCCGGGCATCGCGAGTAGTCCACGATGCTTTGTAATTCCTTCACGTCCGCGAGCCGCCAGTCGCCGTGGCCGAGAAAATTTCCCGCGTTCATTTTTTGCACCCGGGCGAGCGCGTCGCGCCAGTTCATGCCGGCTCCGCTGTCGGCCTTCGACCACATCAGGCCGGTCGCCCGGTCGGTGACCGTGCCGTCGCCGTTGTCGTGAAACTCATTTTTGCCGTAGGCCGGATTCCCCCGCACGCACTGCACGAAAAACGTTTTCTCCGCACCTCCTCCCGGCATTTGCAGGTCGTATCCCTTGATTCGTCCGTCCGCAAAATTCACGCCGAAGAGTTTGTCGAACCCGCGGGCTCCCTTGCCGACATACTTCGTGGACGAGGCGTATTGGGAATCGATGATGCGCTCGCCTTTGCCCGTGTCCCCGTAGGCGAACTGGAAAAACTTCGTGTCGATGAATGGCGCGAGTGCAGAGGTATCCGCGTTCGACGGCCCGCTGGGGTCGGTGCCGCGCGCGTCGAAGAGCGAATACAGTTCCTTGATCGACGGCAGCCGCCAGTCGTCGAACCCGCCGGACTTCGCGGCGTTGAGCTTCGCGGGCAGCGCGCCTGCCTGCGCAACTGTCAGCTTGTCGCTCCGGTCAAGCTTGCCATCGCCGTTCGTCTCCGGGCCGCGCTGCCAGGTGAGTCCGGTGATTTTGTCCTGAACCGTCAGCCCGTCGGCACTGAGCGCATAGGAAGCTCGCGGGCTTTTTTGCTGCGCGTCCTGACCGTAAAACGGCTGCCCGGGCTGCAAGGGAGGGATTTCACTCCGGTCATCATAGCACTTGGACTGGCTGGTTCCGACGACGGGATAAGGAACATCGCCGGCGAGCGCCGGACTGACGGCGAGAATCAAGGGACAGAGAAATTGTTTCATAAGCTGGTTCCTGCTCGGTCCGACCTTTGTTTAAACCCCGCAGCACGGCAGGCGTCGCGGGATTTTTTCTTGCACTGTCACACCGGCGGGGGCGGATACACCCGTTCATCATTTTGTTGGAGGAAAGAAGAAAGAATCCGTCCCGGGCAGATTGACCGGCCCGGTGACGGGATCCGAATAGATGTAGGCCGGGGCGCTGGCGTAGCCGTCGAGGTTGCGCAGCTTGACGAGCGCCTGGCGCTGGTCCGCCGTCAATGTCCGGTTGGCCTTCGCAAAGGCCGCCGCGTAAGAGTAGGACATCTCGCCGTCGAGTTCGCCGTAGCGCCGCCCGAGAGCGACCACCGTCTTTTTGTCCGCCTGACCACCGCTGAGAAACTTGCGCAGTTCCTTGGAAATGGCGCCGCGCACGCTGATGATTTCCTGGAGCGCCTTGCGCTGCAGGCCGGGGATGGCGGTGATGTTCTTGCGCTGGTCCTCGGTCAGGATGTTGAGAAACTCCTTGCCGCTGTCGCCGGTCACGGACGTGCTGATATCGAAGTCGCGTTTGCCCATTGCCGGCATGTCTTTCATGTAAAATCCGCCGAAGTAGGTGCCGTGACGCTCCGGGCAGAAATAGGTGTCCGCCTTGACCGAGCCTGCATACCAGCTGAAGAACTCGCTGGCAAAGGTCATGTAGGCGACGTTGACCATCTTTTCCGTGCCCCGGGGCAGTTTGTATTTGTCCATGTCCACGGCGGGCCATGTGTTGAAGTCGCCGAACTTCATCCCGGCGAGGGATTCCTTCTGCTGCGTGGAAAGGCCGGACGCCACCTGGCCGAACACCTGGGCGCGCTGCCAGCTCACTGCCGCATCAGCGGCAAAGATATCGCCCACGTATTTTATCACCGCGGCCTTGTTCAGCCCCTGGCTTCCGGCGGGAATGTCCCCGTCGAGCTGCCGGCGGAACGCCTTGATGAGCGGAAGGCGCATCTCGGCGATCGCGCGAAGATGCACCGCCTCCTGCTGCGCCGCTTTTTCAAACAGGGCGCGCTGGTCGTCGGTGAGGACCTGCAGCACGTTTCCCGCAACGCGGTCGAGAAACACCGGGTTGTGGCCCTTCTGCGCGGCATCGATATCCCGCATATACTGGAAGCCGAAAAAGTCACACACCTTGCCCGGGGGCAGGAACGTGTCGGCACCGAAATCCCCGGTGACAAAAGCCAGCCCGTTGAACGCGACCGTGTGAAGCTGCGCATTGTCCGAGGCCGCCTGCTCGATGGAATACTGCTGCGGCCCGCCTGCCTTGCCGCCCCGCGAACTCTTGTCAGCCGGTTCTTTTCCGCCCGCGTTGCCGCCGCGATCGGGCTGCTCCTTGCCGGCCTGCGGACGGGGGTTCTTCTCACTGCTTTTCGGTGCGCGCTGGTCGCCTCCGCCGCCGGGTGCCGAGGGCGGCGGGTCGAGGTCGCGCAGCTTGTCGGGGCTGAAGCCGGCCGCTGCGACCGCCTCGTTGATCGCGGGGCCGCCCGGCAGGCCAGCCTGGCGAAAGGCTTCGTGAATGGCCCGCGCCTGTTCGGCGGTGAGCGCTTGCGCATCGTATCCGGCGAGGATGGAGCCGACCTGCTTCACCTCCCCGTCCGTGAGCACTTCCGCTTTTCCGCGAGCGTCCTCCCCGCCGGGCGGCTGTCCCGGTCGTTCTCCGCTCTGTTGCGCGGACGTGTTGATCGTTAGCGCGGCCAGAGCCAGCGCGATTGCAATGGGTGTTCGTGTCTTCATGGTGCCTTTTTCGTTTTTCACTGGCGGCAGATTACGCGAACGAACCTTAAGGGAACGTGAAGGTGCGGAAAAATATTTTCCGCCGGGAAATCCTCTCGCGCGGCTGCCTTCGGGCGGCTACAACCTTTCCGCATGAAGAAGCTCCGGCCCAGCGGCGGCTATCGCGACACATGCAGCTTTCAGACGGCGACGCTCCTCTACGATTCCACGGTCTGGTTTTGTGAAAAGTTCGTGGATTCCCGCTCGAGGCTTGTGGACCAGATGGTCCAGGCGGCCCGCTCGGGACGCCAGAACATCGCAGAAGGCAGTCGCGCCTCGGCGACCTCCTCGCAGACCGAGCTGCGGCTGCTCAATGTCGCCCGCGCGAGCCTCGAAGAGCTGCTCCTCGACTACGAGGACTTCCTCCGGCACCGCCGACTCGCCCAGTGGGGCCCCGACTCCCCGGATGCCGGGGGCGTGCGCCGCGTGCCGCAGGAGTTCAGAAAAAAACACAGCGATCCGACGGATCCGGCAGATCCGTCGGATCTGACCGATCTCAGTGACCACCAGCGCTGGAGCCTCTACGCGACATGGCTCGACCACGCCGACCCAGCGGTGCGGGCCAATGCGCTGATCTGCCTGATCCACCAGGCAAACTTCCTGCTCGACCGCCAGATCGCCGCGCTTGAGCGGCAGTTCGTCGAAGGCGGCGGCTACAGCGAGCAGCTTGCAACCGCGCGCCTCGCGCACCGGGCCGAAAAGAAAAAGAACCCGGCAGATCTGGCGGATCGGTCTGATCGGTCCGATCTCATCCCCGCCTGCCCCCAATGCGGCGGCGCAATGGCCCTTCGGACCGCCAAGACCGGCAAGAACGACGGCCAGCAGTTCTGGGGCTGCGCCAGCTACCCAGACTGCAAAGGGCTTTTGAAGATCTGACCGATCCGACGGATCCGACCGATCTTTTCACTGCACATCCCATGAGAATCCTCCTCATCGAAGACGAAGCCGATCTCTTGGCAATCCTTGCCAGAGCTTTGCGCGAGGAGGGCTATGCGGTGGATGCGGCGGCGGACGGCGAGGAGGGCCTCTACAAAGCCCGGGAAGTCTCCTATGATGCGATTGTGCTCGACGTGATGCTGCCACGCCTGGACGGCTGGCAAGTCCTCCAACGTCTGCGGGAGTCGAAGGAGACCCCTGTGCTCATGCTGACAGCGCGCGATGCCGCACGGGACCGCGTGCGGGGGCTCGACACCGGCGCCGATGACTACCTGGTCAAGCCGTTTGACTTGAAGGAACTGTTCGCCCGGTTGCGAGCAATCATCCGGCGGGCGGCGGGTCAAACCCGCAACGTGATCGAAATCGGCAACGTGGTCGTGGATACCGCCTCGCGCCGGGTCACGCTCTCCGGGAATCCCGTGGCGCTCACGGCGCGCGAGTATCACCTGCTGGAATTTCTCGCCATGCACCGCGGCGAGACGGTCACCCGAACCGCCCTTTACGAGCACCTGTTCGACGAGGCCGACGACACGCTTTCCAACCTGCTCGACGTGCATGTTTCGAACCTCCGCAAGAAACTCGGCCACGAACTGATCGCCACCCGGCGGGGCCACGGGTATTGCATCGAATGAGATTCTTCCACTCGGTCCGCTGGCGGCTGCAGCTCTGGCACGGGCTGCTGCTTGTGCTGGCGCTGGGAGGCTTCGGGCTCACGGCGTGGCGGCTGCAATGCGCGAACCAACTGGGTCGCGTGGACCATGAGCTGGAGCAGCGCATGGGGATCATCGAGGGCACCATGCGGTCCCGCAACGCTCCGGCATCCGCCGATGTTCCGCCGCCTGACAAGCCACGTCTGTCGTCGCGCGAACAGAACCTCTTCGACGGCACGCCGGGTCAAAGCTTTTATTACATCGTGTGGCTCCGCGATGGACGGCAGATCGCTGCTTCCGCCTCCGCGCCTTCCGGAGTCCCGCGTCCGGGGTGCCTTCCCGGCCCGCCCGCATTCCGGTCGCGCGGGACGCTCCGCGAGTGCTTTCACGAAACCCCGGCGGGAGTGTGCGTGCTCGTGGGACGCGACATCCGGGAGGAGCACGATGCCCTCCGGCGCACCGCGTGGCTGATGGCTGGCGCCGGCGCGGCGGTGCTCGTTCTCGGGCTGGCCGGCGGCTGGCTGATTGCGGCGCGCGCCCTGCGCCCGATCACGGAGATCAGCGCGACCGCGGAGAAAATCTCAAACGGCGACCTGGCCCAGCGCATCCGGATGACCGACAGCGAAAGCGAACTCGGACGGCTCTCCCGCGACCTCAACAACACCTTTGCCCGGCTGCAAGCGGCCTTTGCGCGGCAGGCGCAATTCACCGCCGATGCTTCGCACGAACTGCGCACTCCGATCACCGTGGTGCTCACGCAAACGCAGGCCGCCCTGGCCCGCGAGCGTCCGGCCGCCGAATACCGTGAAAGCCTCGCCGCCTGCCAGCGCGCGGCCGAACGCATGCGCGGGCTGATGGAATCCCTGCTGACGCTGGCCCGGTTCGACTCGGCCGAAGCCCCCGCTTCGGCCGGGCACTGCGATCTTTCCCTTGTCGCCACGGAATCCGTGGAACTGTTGAGGCCACTTGCCGTGGAGCAGGGCGTCCGCCTCGAAGCGGATATCATGCCGGTCCATTGTCCGGGCAACGCCGGAGAGCTTTCTCAAGTCGTCACCAACATGGCAAGCAACGCCATCCACCATAACCGTCCCGGCGGCAGCGTGTGTGTGAGCGTTCGTTTGGAGGCGGACTTCGCGGTTCTTGCCGTCAGCGACACCGGGCAAGGCATCGCTCCCGAGGAGATCCCCCACATTTTTGAACGTTTCTACCGGGTCGATAAAGCCCGATCCAGCGCCGATGGCCGGTCCGGCCTCGGCCTGGCAATCATTAAAGCCATCGTCGAAGGACTCGGAGGCACCATCGAAGTGACCAGCGAATTGGGGAAAGGCAGCCGGTTCATTGCGCGGTGGCCGTTGGCGACACGTCCGGGAAAATGAATGCGACCGATGGATTGACGGGACGCGGCCCGATCCGCCGGGGGAACAAAGCGAAGCGATTGAAAAGATGCGGCCTGTGGCGGACTCTGCTGGCGGTGGCGGTGTTGTCCTTTCTTGCGGGCTGCCAGACCACCGGGCCGGCTCTCAGGCGGGAAATCCGGACGACGTTGAACTCCTACCGGCAGGCGCTGAACGTCCGGTCGTTCGAGCAAATGGAGCTGCTGCTTTCGGATGAGATCCGCGTGGACGGCATGACCGATGAGCTTTCGCGGGCGGGGCTGCGGGCGGGCATGCACTGGCCGGCATCACGGATCGCCGACATGCAGATCCTGGGGATTTCCGGAAAGCCGGGGACGCTTGAAGCCCGGGTGGCGCTCTATATGGCGCGGGGCGTTTTGGTGCTTCGGATCGGATTCGACAGCCGGGGGCGGATCCGCTCCATCGACGGAGCCCCGCTTTGGAAATCGCGCGGGGTGGCGGTGAAAGATCCCTTCCGCTCGCGCTTTGTTGCCAGCAACGGGCTGATGTTCGTCAAAGGATCCGTCAACAGCCGGGACGGATACCTCCTGATCGATACCGGCAGCTCGGACCTCCTCCTCAATTCGAAATATTTTTCTCCAGGCGCCGGCGGGGCGATGCCGGGCCTCCTCGCCACCGTGCATGGGATCCAGAGCCAGCCCAAGCGGGCATCGGTGCAGGAACTCAAGTGGGGGAACCTTGTGGCCAGGAACATCCGGGGGCAGCTCCACGGGTTTTCGCAAATGGAATTGCCGGAGATCTCCCCGCTGCTGGGCGCGATCGGCTTCGAGCAGCTCCGGAACTCGGTGATCGCGTTCGACTGGAAAAGCCGGACCGTTGAGGTTTCCGCTTACGGGATGGGCGGCGGACATCCCGCGCCGCGGGCGAAGATTCCTTTTTCCTGCTTCCTGCACGCGCCGGTGATCGACGTCGTCATCGGAGAGAAAACCCATCCGATGCTGCTCGACACCGGAGCCCAGGTAAACCTGCTTCCCCGGCTCGACGGGCTCGGGCCGCACTTCCGCCAACTCGATGTCGTCACGAAAATCAGCGACGGTGGCCGGGTCGGTGCGGGCCCTTCCCCGCTCGGCATCGTGGATGAGATGATTGTTGGCGGGATCCCTTATCGCAACATGCCCTTCGCCATTTTTGAGGTGCCCTATTTTGGCGGCAACGGAATTCTCGGCAGCCCGCTCCTTCAAGCCGGGCGTCTGGAGATCGACTATCCGAAGAAGACGATTTCGATCTGGTAGTCCCGGCAGAAGGGACTTGCGCGAGGGATTTGCTTTCCGGCGGGCGTTCGTTGCGGCTAAATGTTTTTTTTCGACATGACTGATCGTCTGGTTTATCTCTTGGCTTCCTGCGCGGTGAGCATCGTCCGCTGGCTGCCGCTGTCCGCTTGCTTCCTTTTTGGGCAAGCGGTGGGGGCGTTGCTCTGGGCCGTGCTGCCCGGCTACCGCCGGCTCGCGCGGGAAAACCTCTCGAAGGCATTCGGCGTGGAGCCGTCTGCGATCCGGGCGCTGACATTCCGGCACTTCACGACGCTCGGAGCGAACGCGGTCTGCGCATTTAAAATTCCGGCGGTCCCGCAGGAGACCATCGCAAAGATCGCGAAGATCGAGCACCTCGACCGGATCCGGACGAATCTCGCGAACGGACGTCCGGTCGTGCTGGCGATCAACCACATCGGAAATTGGGAGCTCTACGCCCAGCTTGTTTTCCAGGTTCCCGAGGCGCGGTTCGGGACGGTTTACCAATCGCTCCGCAACAAGCTGGTGGACGATCTGGTGAACCGCGACCGGCGGCGGCTCGGGGTCATGACGTTTGACCGGAAAAAAGGGTTTGCCGCGGTGATCGCGCTGCTCCGCGAGCCGGGGATTGTCGGCGTGCTGGTGGATCAAAATGCGGGGGACGCGGGAATCTGGACCCCGTTCTTCAACCGCCTGTCCTCGACCTCCCCGCTGGCCGCCACGCTTGCGATCCGCACGGACGCCGCAGTGATCCCGGTGGCGATCTATACCGACGGGTTTGCGAAATGGCGCGTCGTGCTCAGCGAGGAGATCCCGTGGAAGGCGGATCAGCCGGAGAAGCTCACCGCCGACATCAACGCGGCCCTCGAACGCCAGATCCGCGTGTCCCCGCAGGATTGGTTCTGGGTCCACAACCGCTGGAAAATGCCGTGGCCGAATTTTCTCACCACCTCGGCGAAGCGCGGCACATTTGTCCCGCCCGGCGCGCCGCCGCTCCAGCCGTTCCGAATCGTACTGCGCTCGCCGAACTGGCTCGGCGATGCCGTGATGTGCCAGCAGGTGGCCCGGGCATTCCAGTCCGGACGTCCGGATGTCCGCCTCGCCGTCCTTGCTCCCGCCAAGCTCGCCGGCTTCTGGCAGCGGGTGCCCGGGGTGGATGAGGTCATCGCGTTTTCCAAAGAGGACTCCGTCTTCTCCATCGCAAAAAAACTTCGAGGGCGCTTTGACGCGGCCGTCCTTTTCCCCAATTCCCTCAAGTCCGCCCTTGAGGTCTGGCTGGCGGGGATCCCGCGCCGCGTCGGATTCGCAGGCCATCATCGCCGGGCGCTGCTCAACCAGATCGTTCCGCCTCCGAAAAAAAAGCTGCGCCATCCCGAGCACCATGTCGACCGGTATTGGCGGATTGCCGCGCGGTGCGGAGCAGAGCTGCCGCCTCCGATGCCGCCGCAGTGGAAGCCTCCCGCGGGAATTCCCGTCATCGGCATCTGTCCGGGCGCGGAATTCGGTCCGGCCAAACGCTGGCCCGCAGAACGCTTCCGCGAGGTCATCGGGCGCATCAACGTGCCCTGCCGGTGGATCCTTGTGGGCACCGCCGCCGATGCCCCGCTCGCCGGAACAATCTCCGAAGGGTTTGGGAACATCACCGACCTCACGGGAAAAACCTCGCTGGAGGAGTTGATGGATGTGCTCTGCGGGCTCACCGTCCTGCTGACCAACGACACGGGCACGATGCACCTCGCCGATTTTCTCGGGGTCCCGCTGGTCGCGATCTTCGGGTCCACCGAGCCGGCGCTCACCGGCCCGCGCGGCCCGGCCAGCACGGCGATCCGCCACCAGGTCGAGTGCAGCCCCTGCTTCCTGCGCGATTGCCCGCTCGACTTCCGCTGCATGAAAGAGATCACGACGGAGGAAGTCGTCTCCGCGCTTTTGCAAAAAATTCCTCCTTATGCTTGAAGACAACCATGCCGATATTTTGGGGAAGGCGTGCGCGGGGCTGGGGATCCCGACGGGCCGGTTTCCGGATGCCTTCCTTGAGCGGCCCGAGGAATCCGCGGTGAGGTCGGCGGCGGCGGCGCTCGGCCTCGGGGCCGATCCGCTCTGGGCCATCGCCCGCCAAGACTACAGCCCGGCGGCGGGAGCCTTGCCCGACGGTCTCGCGATGTTCACGACGTCCTTCGGCGGCATGCTGGTGAATTCCTTTGCCGTCTGGGACGAATCGAGCGGGCTGGCAGCCGCATTCGATACCGGTTCCGACTGCGATGGCGTTCTGGATCTCGTCCGCGCCCGCGGGCTCCGGCTTGAGTCGGTCTTCATCACCCACTCCCACGGCGACCACATTTATGACCTCGACCGGCTCTTGGAAAAAACCGGAGCGAAGGCCTGGACGGCCGAGCCCGTCGATCGCGCGGAGGAGTTTTCGCCCGGGCGGACATTTGCCGTGGGAGGCCTGAAAATTTCCACGCGCCTGACCTGCGGGCACTCGCCGCGCGGGGTGACCTACGTCGTGGACGGCCTCCGGCGCGGGATCGCGGTCACCGGCGACGCGCTTTTTGCCGGTTCGATGGGCGGCGGAAAAATCTCCTATGCGGACGCCCTGCGCACGACCCTCGGGGAAATCCTCTCCCTTCCCCCCGAGACTTTGGTTTGTCCCGGACACGGTCCGCTGACCACGGTCGCGCAGGAGATTTTGCACAACCCGTTTTTCGCGTTGGAAGCGCCGCGCCAGCCCGGGCATTGAGGATGCGGCTTTTTTTGCGGAGATTCCTTCGTGAAACCCCTCCGATCGTGCATAGTCATTGAGTGGGCAACAGCAAGACAACGTCGGACTTCCGCCTCGCCATGGTCGCATGGGCGGCTGTGCTTCTGCTTTTCTGGCGTTCGCTCTCGTGGCTGACTGCGGCCGCACTGGTCCGCGAGCAGGTCGCGCACGCCGCGATCGTCCTGATTTTCGGCCTTGTCTTCCTGCTCCGTGATCGTCCCGGCGGCAACCCCCTCGTCCTGCGGTTCGGATCCCGGGCGATGGCCTTCTATGCGGGGGCATGTCTTTGCGCCGGGCTGGCCGGGCTTTTGCACCAGCCGGTGTTCATGCTGTGCGGCCTCGGATTCCTCTCGGGTGCCGTCCTGCTTTTTGTTTTTGGCGAAACGGTTTTCCGGCCGGCCCTGGGCTTCGGGCTGGCCTTTTCCGGCTTCACGATCCTCTCCGTCCTGTTCCCTCTTGCCGACTGGCCGTTGAGAATTCTCGCGGGCAAAACGGCCGCTTGGTTTCTCGACATTCTCGGGCAACCCGCGCAGCTGGGGTTTTCCGGCGATCCTCCCCGCCTCATCCTCATGACCGCCGGGCGCCCCTTCGAGGTCGCGTCCGAGTGCAACGGCTTCGGAATCATCAGCGGCTGCATCCTGCTCGCGCTCCTGCTGGTTTTCAGCCGGCGGCTGCGGATGATCGACAAGCTGGTCATGCTCGCCCTGTCGCCATTGCTCGGGCTGTTCTCCAACGCGCTGCGGATCCTTCTCATCGTCCTGCTCGCCCCCGCGGCCGGAAAACATTATTTCGTGATGCACGAGGCGGTCGGCATCACGATCTTCTTTGGAACCCTCGCGGCGATCTGGTGGCTGGTGGCAGGCCTCCCCGAGCGCCGCCCCGCCTCAGCCGCCCAATGACCGCTCCCCGGACGCGAATCCTTCCGGATCGAAGCTTGCCAAGCGGGAATTCTCTGACAGATTAGCAAGTGAACCAACCGAAAGGAATTATGCCAGAATCAAAAATCGCCGCGAAAAAGCTGGAGAGCAGCACTGAACACGCCAAGAAGGCGCTCGATGCCGTCACCGAACACGCCAAGGTCGTTGGGGAAACTGTCAAGCAACACGCCCAGGCCGCCTACGAGACCGGCCGGGAGCACATCACCGCCGCCGCAAAAGATCTCAAGGAGTCCGCTTCGGCAACTTATGGAGATTTGAGCGAGCAAGCCAAGGTGAAGGCGGGCGAATGCCAGGACAAGGCCCGCGCCGCCTGGGGAGATGCCGCCGGGTATGCCCGGACTTACCAGGACGAAACGGAGGATTACATCCGGCACAACCCGCTGAAAGCCGTCGGGATCGCTGTTGGAATCGGATTCCTTCTCGGTCTCATTTTCCGTCGCTGATTGGAAACGAACGGTTCCAGCGGCGGGCTTTGGCCGAAGTCCCGCGCGGACAGCCCGCCCCGCGGGTTGACCGGCGGGCTGCTCAGCTTGGCCGGTTCGCTGGGCCGTCACATGGAATCTCTCGGCGCGCTCGCCGGAGAAGAGGCGCGCGAGGCCGGGGCACTTGCGCTCCGGCTGGCCGTGATCCTTTTTGCGGCATTGTTTTTTGCGGCCTTCGGCTACGTGTTGCTCGTGATCTCCGCCGCCTTTCTGATCGCGGCAGTTTTTCACATCGCCTGGGTCTGGATCCTGTCGGGCTTCGTTTTGATTCACATGGTCCTGGCGCTTTTGTGTGCAAACCATGTGAGAGTCCACTGGCGGACTCCGGTCTTCACGGCGACAAAGGAGGAGATCTCCCGGGATCTGGACGCTCTTCGTGGAGGTCGCAAGCCATGAACCGGAAGTCCGAGATCCTCGCGCGGCTCGCCCGCAGCCGGGCGGCGATCGCGCAGGACGCGTCGGTCGTGAAGTCGCAGTTGGATCTGGCCGCCAGGATCAAGTGCTCGTTTCGAGCCCGTCCGTTCACCTGGCTCGGCGGGGCGGCAACCCTCGGCTACATTCTCGCGGGGCCGAAAACCCGCACGAAGACGGTCACCAAGATTGTCCGGGAAAATCCCAAAGCGCCCGGGAAGTCCGAGGCCCGGAAGCCGCGCGGCACTTGGGGCATCCTGCTTTCCCTGATCAAGCTCTCCGTCCCGCTCCTGCGGCCGGCCCTCTCGGCCTACGCGGCCAAACGCTTCGGGAATTTCGCGGTAAAGAAGTAATTCGCAATTGTCGTCCGGCGAAATCCCGTGCAGACTGAAGTCTCTTCCTATGAGCACTCCCCCCGCCCGTAAAAAAGTTCGGTTCATCGTTTACTTCATCGGATTCACTGCCGCGCTCGCCGGTCTGTTATTCGGCCTGGATGTCGGCGTGATCTCCGGAGCCCAGCAGTTTATCCAGAAGGAGTTTCAGATTTCCGACAATGCGATCCAGCTTGTCGTCAGCGCGCTGCTCTGGGGGGCCGCCTTCGGGGCGCTGTTCAGCGGGGTGCTGTCCAGCCGACTGGGACGGCGCAAGACCATTCTCATCAGCGCCGTCAACTTCATCATCGGCGCACTGCTCTGCGCGCTTGCCCCGAACGAACACCTCCTGATTGTCGCGCGGTTTATTCTCGGGATCGCTGTCGGGGTGGCGTCGTTCACCGCCCCCCTGTATCTCTCGGAGATTTCCCCCCAATCTGTCCGGGGCTCGATGATTTCCATGTACCAGCTCATGATCACCATCGGCATCGTGCTGGCATTTATCAGCAACACCTGGCTGGCGACGTATGCGACGTTTGGGGGAGTCACCGGCGGGCATTGGAGGATCATGCTCGGCATCATTATGCTCCCCGCTGCGGTCATGTTCGCCGGCGTCTTCTTCCTGCCGGAAAGCCCCCGCTGGCTGTTCTTGAAAGGCTTGAAAGAGCACGCGGTGGACGTCTTCCGGCGCATGCACCTGGATGACGCGGAAATCGAGGCCGAGGTGCAGGAGATCGAGGACAGCGTGAAGATCAAGCAGAACGGGTTCCAGCTGTTCCTGCAGAACTCCCACTTCCGGCGGGCCATCGGCCTGGGGATCGGGCTCCAGATTATCCAGCAGCTCACTGGCATCAACGTCATCATGTATTACGCGCCCCGGATTTTCGGCATGGCGGGATTTGAGGACACCAACGAGCAGATGTGGGGCACGGTGATCGTGGGAGTGACCAATGTACTGGCCACTTTCATCGCCATCGCCTTTGTGGACAAACTGGGGCGGAAACCCATCATGTATGCGGGCTTTGTGACGATGGGACTGGCCCTCATCACCGTGGGCTCGCTTTTCGTGATCGGGGGGGAACCCCGCATGCTTCCCAACGAAAAGGGCATCCTGGAGGCGGCCATCGTCCTCAAGAGCCTGAGCTACGCCTACCCCGCGATTTTCGCCCTGCTCATCTTTATTGTGGGGTTTGCCATGAGCGCCGGCCCGATCATCTGGGTGATCTGCTCGGAGATTTACCCGCTCGCCGGGCGCGACCTCGGGGTGACGTTCAGCACCGGCACCAACTGGATCGCCAACGCGATTGTGGGCATGACGTTCCTCTCGCTGATCAACGGTTTCGGGCCGGGCAACACCTTTTTGCTCTACGGGGGGCTGAATGTCCTCTTCATCGTCTTCTTCCTCATCTTCGTTCCCGAAACCAAGGGCATTTCCCTGGAGAGAATCGAAAAGAACCTGATGTCCGGCCTGAAACTCCGCAAGATCGGAAGGTAGCCCGCTGCAATCGACCAAGACAAAAACAGTCGAGTTCTGTAATTGACCAAGAACTCAATCAAGGAGGCAGACCCGCACTATTGTCGGCTATTACTGGCAGGCCTCGCACTCGCCGCCGTTTCGCATGGCTTCGAGCGAGCAGGCCAGTTTTTCCTCCGCGTCGAATTCCTGCTTTGCCGTGGCGACGACCCCCCGGAGTTCTTTTTTGACGTTCGTTGTGGGGCCCTCGATGCTTGAGGCCCCGAGCGTGCGGAGGTAGTAGGTCGTCTTGAGCCCGGTGTGCCAGGCGCGGCGGTACATGTGGCTGAGGATCTTGAGGTCCGGCTCGCTGATGAAGAGGTTGACCGACTGCGACTGGTCGATCCACTTCTGCCGGCGGGCGGCCGCATCGATGACGAACTGGAACGGAATGCCGAAGACCGTGAGGTGTTTGCGGCAGAGTTCCTCTGGGATGCCCTCGATGCTTTTGAGCTCGCCCTCGAAATACTTGAGCTGTTCGAGCATGGCATTGTCCCATTTTCCGATCTTCTTGAGATCGCGGACGAGCTCGGTGCTGAGGATCGTGAACTTTCCGCCGAGGTTTTCCTTGGCGTAGAGGTTTTTGTAATTCGGCTCGATGCACGGGGTGGTGCCCATGATGTTCGAGATCGTGGCGGTGGGGGCGATGGCGAGGACATTCGAATTCCGCATCCCCTGGGTTTGGATTTTCCCGCGCACCGGCGCCCAATCCATGCGTCCGCCGCGCGGCACGTCAATTTTAATCCCGCGTTCCTCTTCGAGGAGGTCGATCGTATCCTGCGGGAGGAGGCCGCGGTCCCACTTCGACCCGAGATACGAGCTGTAGGCTCCGCGCTCGGCGGCGAGGTCGCTCGACGCCGAGTAGGCATGGTAGGCGATCGCTTCCATGAACTCATCGTTGAACTCGACGGCGGCTGCGCTCGCGAAATCGAGCCCCCGCTTGAAGAGGGCATTCTGGACGCCCATGACCCCGAGGCCGACCGGCCGGTGGCGGAGGTTCGAGCGGCGCGCGGCCTCGGTCGGGTAGAAGTTGATGTCAATGACATTGTCGAGCGCGCGGACCGCGATCTGGATCGTCTCGCGGAGCATCCCGTGGTCGAGCGATCCGTCGGACTTCATGTGGGTGTCCAGGACGATCGATCCCAGATTGCAGACCGCGGTCTCCTCCTCGCTGGTGTTGAGCGTGATCTCGGTGCAGAGGTTGGACGAGTGGATGACCCCGGCGTGGTCCTGCGGGCTGCGGACGTTGCAGGGGTCTTTGAAGGTGATCCACGGGTGTCCGGTCTCAAGCAGCATTTTGAGCATCTGCTTCCACATTTCGATGGCGGGAACCTCGCGCCCGGAGATCTTGCCTTCGCGGGCAAGCTCCTCGTAACGGAGGTAGCGCTCCTCGAAGTCCCGCCCGTAGGAGTCGTGAAGGTCGGGCGCCTCGTTCGAGCGGAAGAGCGTCCAGTTTTCGCGCGCCTCCATGCGCTTCATGAAAAGGTCGGGGACCCAGTTGGCGGTATTGAGATCGTGGGCGCGGCGGCGGTCGTCGCCGGTATTGCGGCGGAGCTGAAGGAAATCCTCCACGTCGTTGTGCCAGCTCTCGAGGTAGGCGCAGCCCGAACCGCGGCGCTTGCCGCCCTGGTTGACCGCCACAAGCTGGTCGTTGTGAAGTTTCAGGAACGGGATGACCCCCTGGCTCTCGCCGTTGGTCCCCTTGATGTAGCTGCCGGTGCCGCGGACGGCTGTCCAGGATCCGCCGAGCCCGCCCGCCCACTTCGAGAGGTAGGCATTGTCCGCAATGCCCCGCTGCATGATCGACTCGATCGAGTCGTCCACCTTGTAGAGGTAGCAGCTCGAAAGCTGGCTGTGCAGGGTGCCGGAGTTGAAAAGCGTCGGCGTGCTCGAGCAGAACCGACGGCTCTTGTAGAGGTTGTAGAGCCGGATCGCCCACTCCTCGCGGTCGGACGGCTCCTCGAGGAACAGCCCCATGGCGACGCGCATCCAGAAAAACTGCGGCGTTTCGATCCGCCGGGCCGGCTTGCGGGTCTTGTCCACGATGAGATACCGGTCGTAGAGGGTCTGGATGCCGAGGAAGTCGAAATCCATGTCGGCGGTCGGATCCATCGCCTCGGCCAGGGCGTCGAAATTGTAGGAGAGCAGCTTCGGGGACAGCCGCTCGATCAAAACTCCGTGGCGTATGCAGCCCTTGAACGCCCTGCGATGAGCTGACCTCAGCCCCTCGATCCCATCGCGCATAATCTTCCAGTCGAGAACCTCCTCGTAGATGTAGGAAAGCATGATCCGGGCGGCGAACTTGGCGAAATCGGCGTCGCGCTCGATCAGGGTCCGGGCGTTGAGAATGATCGTGTGCTTGAGGATTTCCTCGCTGACCTCGGTGCCGATCGAGCGGCGCAGCTCGCGCTCGATCTGGGTGGCGTCCAGGTTCAGATCCAGTCCGATCATTCCGAACTGGATCCGGCGTTTGAGCTCGGTCCCGTCCCAGAAAACATTTTTCCCGTCATGCTGGCGGACGATGATGAGCGAGTCCTGCTGCTCGGAGGGTTCGGCCGGCTGCAAGGCGGTTTCCTCGCGGAGCCGCGTGCGCTGGGCACGGTAGAGGATGTAGCTCTCCGCGACCTTGAAATGCCCGTGCCGCATCAGCTCCTCCTGCACCATATCCTGCACATCCTCGATGTGGACGAAGGCCTGGTCGCGGTGGCGCACCCGGTCGGTCACCGCGCGGGCGATGACCGCGGCGGCCTCCGCATGCTCCTTGGCCGAAAGAAACGCCTTGCGACAAGCCGTCTCGATCTTTCCCTCGATCCACGGGACGACCGTGCCATTCCGGCGGATGAGGCGGACATTGACCTGGTCGTGAACGGGATTCCCCGCGCTGTGGGAAGCCGCCGAACGCATCGAGCGCTTGAAGACAAGGCTCTTGGCGACGTCGTGCGCGTCATTCTCAATGAGCGCCTTCTCGATGAGCAGCGAGAGGTCGTTCTCCGAGAGCTTGAGCCCGCCGCCTTCGCGGACCTGATCGAGAAGCCGGGTGGCGACCGAATGGGCGACATTCGCAACAAACCCGCGGTTTTCCTCGTTGAAAATATCCCGCTCCTCGCGCGAAAGAAGCAAATCGGTCAGGGCCGCGCCGATCTCGTCCGCCACATCGGCCAGGTTGAAAGCACGCTCCTCGCCGGCGGTTCCCGACACCAGGATCTCCGGATGCGGGGCCGCATCGGGATCCAGTGAGTCGCGCCAGGCAAAACCGGGCTTCTGTTCGCGGGGCATGGTGACAAGCCGCTTCAGGGCGATGTCTTCATCAAGGGAAATGTGGCGGGGCATGGAGAAGGAAGTTTTCAGCATTCGGTTTTCAGTGTTCAGCCCTGGCTTGCGACGACGGGCTAGAGATCGTCGTCCGAAACTCCGCCGGTGTCCACTGCGCGGCGGTATTCGGTCACTCGGCCCTCGAAGAAATTCGTTTCCTTTTTGATCTCCATCATCTCGGAGAGCCAGGGGAGCGGGTTCGTGATCGGAGGGTTGAGCGGCTCGAGTCCCACGCCCTCGAGCCTCCGGTCGCCGATGTAGTCGATGTAGTTGGTGAATTCCGCGGCGGTCAGCCCGACCGCGGAAACCGGCAGGCAGTCGAGGATGAATTGCTTCTCCAGCGTGACCGCCTCGCGCATCGTATCGCGCAGGTCCTCGCGAAACTCCGGCGTCCAGACATCCGGGTTCTCATCCACAAGATCCTGAAAGAGCTGGCGGAGGAGCTCGATGTGGTTGGATTCGTCCCGCAGTGTGTAGCTGAACATCTGCCCGATGCCCGGGAACTTGTTTTGGCGGTAGAGGGCAAGCACCATTCCGAAAAGGCCGTAGAACTGCGTCCCCTCCATGCACTGGCCGAAAAGGAACATGTTTTTGGCGAGCGCCTGTTTGTTCGCCGTGACGGTGAAGTCGGTGTCGCGGCGCAACGCCCGGCTGTTGCTCACCACGAAGTCGGTCTTGTTCTTGATTGTCGCGATGTCGTCGAACATCGCCTCGCACTCGTGCGGGTTGATCCCGAGCGAGCTGATCATATAGACGAGTGAATCCGCGTGGATGTTTTCCTCGTGGGCATGGCGTCCCAGCACGAGTTTCAGCTCCGGGGCCGTCACCGCCTCGCGGACGACGTGCAGGATGTTGTCGCCCACGATCCCCTCCGCCGCCGAAAAATACCCGATCCCCATTTTGATGATCCATCGCTCCACCTCGGAGATGTGCCCGGTCGTGTCGCGCCAGTGCTCGCAGTCCTTCTGCATCTGGATGTCCTCCGGCTCCCAGTGGTTCGCCTTCATCTTTTTATACAAGTCGTAAGCCCACTGATATTTGAGCGGCAGGATGTTGAAAAACATCGTTTGCCGGCCGTTGATGACTTTCTTCGCTGCAAAGGCCGCTTCCGCCTTGTCGCGATCAAGATGAAACTGACGGTCTCCGAGTGTGATGGTGGTGATGGCCATGGTGAACTCTGCTACGGAAATCCCGTTTGTGGAATGCGGCAAACTTTTTCTTCAAATATATTGCCAAGCGGGATGATGTCGTTAAAACGCAGGATAACGCTTATGAAAATCCATCGCTTTTTCCCCTCCTTGGCAATGTTTTTGGCACTCGCTACTGGCACGTCCGGAGTCCTGCATGCCCAGACCCAGATCAACAGCGGCCGCAACGCTTTCTATCTGGCTCCGGGGCCGTCGGACTTTCCGACCGATATCGGCGAGAGGCCGGTTGGCGAGAACAACGATGGGTTCAACCCTCTCGGTTTTATCGCCGGCAGCCCGTTGAATTTTTCGGCGGCCATCCGCGAGGGCTACGACGACAACCTCTTCACCACAAAAACCGACACGGAAGCCAGCTTCTACACAAACATCGCCGCCGGGGTAAGCTACGCGTTCGGCGGACCGAGGCTCCAGCTTTCCACCAGCCTCGGTGCGGGCGCGACGTATTACTACACCCGCTCGGGCGACAAGATGGATTACAATGGGCAGTTCACCCTGAGTGCCGTCTATCTGATGACCCCCAAGCTGACGCTCTCGCTCGACACGACGACCGCCTACCTGTCGCAACCCGACACCAACATCATCGGCGGCACAAACCGCGTCAACGGTGACTACATCTACACGAACACCAATCTTTCCGCCGCCTACCAGTGGACGGAAAAATTCTCGACCGAAACCGGCTACCAAGCTTACGCCAACTACTACATGGAGCAGGATCTCAATGACACCCAGTCTTACATTTCCCAGACGATCCGGCAGTCGGCCCGCTGGCTCCTGCTTCCCAAGACGACCGTGCTGGTCGAATACCGCGCCAACCCGATTATCTATACCGGCGGCGCGGGCCTGAACAGCTTCGGAAACTTTGCGCTCGTCGGATTCGACCAGGTTTTCAACCCCCGGTTCAAATGGACCGCCCGCATCGGTGTCGAACAGCGCTTCAACCAAAACCCGGTGGACGGGAATTCGATTTATTTCGGGCCCTACGGCGAGTCGAACCTGAGCTATCAATTCGGTCCGGCCTCCACGCTCTCGTGGAATGCCCGTTACGGGACCGAACCCTCCGGTTTGACGAACGTGACCCAGCGCCAGACCTTCCGCACCGGACTGGCCGTCAACCATGCGTTCACCAAGCGAATCTCCGGAAACCTCGGATTTGGATTCGAAGTCGATTATTTTGACCAGCAAAACGTGATCGACCCGTTCACCCAGACGATCTTCGACGTGACCGCCGGTCTGAACTTTAAAATCAACCGCACGATTTCTCTGAGCGCCGGCTACCAGTTCATCACGGTTTACGCCCCGAAGAATACCATTTACGAATACACCCGCAACGTCACGTTTGCCGGAGTCAACTTCACATTCTAAAATCCTGACTTCCGGGTGATCCGTCGGTTCCGGATTTTGCCCGCTCCATCCGGCGGGTGGTTTTCGTACGGAATTTTTCTCCCGCAGAATTGTGCAGAACAACGATTTTCCGCCCATCGCCATCGATCCCTGCCTGCCGTTTGATCGCATCCGGGAGCTTTATCTTTATGAGGAACCTGCGCTCCTCGCCTCGATCCGGAGAGGTGACCGCCGGGACGCGACACGAGTCATCAATTTGCTGCTCGTTCATATTTACAGCGCGGGGGCGGAGAAGAGCGAACTCCTCAAAAGCCTGCTGTTGGAGTTGATCGTGATGATGTCGCGCGCCGCTGTGGAGGCCGGGGCACCGCAATCGGAGGTGCTGGGAATGCGCTTCCGGCACCTCACGGAACTCGCGGTCATCGAAGACGATGAACACCTCGCCCGGTGGCTCAGGAATGCGGTCGTCAGAATCTTCGAAGCCGTCGAGAGCCACCATGACATTGCGCCCAACGCCAGCGTGTGCCGGGCGCTGGGAATCATCCGCGAGGAATCCGGCGGTTCGCTCACGCGGGCCGCAGTGGCGCGCAAAGCCGGCGTCTCACCGGCCCACCTCGCCCAGCTTCTCAGTGAACGCACGGGCCGATCCTTCACGGAACTCGTCCGGGAAGCCCGCATCGACAGGGCTTGCGAACTCCTGAGAAGCACCGAGCATTCCATGGCGGCCATTGCCGCCGAGTGCGGGTTTTGCGACCAAAGCTATTTCACCCACGTCTTCCAAAGGCTCAAAAAAGTGACCCCGAAGCAGTATCGCAAAAGTTTACCGGCCGCCTCGAAAACACAAAAAAATCCGCTCGGAACACAAGACCGGACGAAGGGAAATGCCTAGGGTGTGCCTTTATCCAACACCTACCATGACCAACCTCTCCGACCTCTCACTCGCAGTTGAAAAAGGAAAACGCAACGATGCCAAAGCCCTGACGCAGGCCCTTCTTGACGAAGGAATGAAGCCTCTCGACATCGTCGAAAAGGGGCTCGTGCCCGGGATGAGCTCCATCGGAGAAAAATTCAAGAACAACGAGGTCTTCGTTCCGGAGATGTTGATCGCCGCACGGGCGATGAAGGAGGCGATGTCCTTGCTCGAGCCGCTGCTCGTCCTGGCGGGCATCAAACCGAAATACACGGTCGTCATCGGCACCGTGCAGGGAGATCTGCACGACATCGGCAAAAACCTTGTGGCCATGATGCTCAAAGGCGCGAATTTCGGCGTCGTGGACGTCGGCACCAATGTCCCGCCCGAGAAGTTTATTGCCGCAGTGCAGGAAAACAACGCCTCGGTGCTGGCCCTTTCCGCCCTGCTGACGACGACCATGCCCGCCATGAAGCTGGCTGTGGAAAGCGTCCGTGCGGCGGGTATCAAGGACGTGAAGATCATGATCGGCGGCGCGCCGGTGACCCAGGATTATGCGAACGAGATCGGGGCCGACGGATACAGCGCCGATGCCGCCAGCGCGGTGGATCTTGCTCTCAAGCTCCTCGGCGAGACGAAGTGATCCGGTCAGTTTTTCTGGACTTGGCTGCTTCCGGGCACCGGGTTCCGATCGGCACGCATCTGGTTCTGCATACAAGACCGGATACGGAGGCTATCCTGCTCGATGGCGCGGGGCTCGGGGGAGTGATCGCGGAAACCGCCGAAAGGTTTCGGACTCCGTTGGCCATTCCGCTGATGGATCTGACGCTGGAGAAGGCCGCGATGCTTGGCGCGATGGACGCGCCTGCCGCCGAGGTGGATTCTTTTCATTTCGATCAGTCGCCGGCTCCTCCGGGCGCGCTGCGCATCACCCCGCGCATGCAGGCCGTATGCGACGCGATTGCCCATGTGGATTCCAAGACCTCGCTCGTGCCGTGTGGCATTGGCATCGGGCCGTTCTCCCTCATGACAAAACTCGTCAGGGATCCCATCACTCCGGTCTTCCTTGCCGGCACCGGAATGACGGGCGAGGACGAACCGGAAGTGGCGGCGATCGAGGGCTTCTTGGCCGTGAGCATCGAGATCATCCTCTCCTACTTTGCCGCGCAGGCGGATGCCGGGGCAAAGGCGATCATCGTCTGTGAGCCCGCTGCCAACATCGTCTATTTTTCCCCGAACCAACTGGCGGAAAGCTTCGAAATTTTCGACCGGTATGTGATGTCGCCAATGCGCCGGATCAAGAAACTCCTGGATGCCAGGGGCGTTGACTTGATCTTCCACGATTGCGGAGAGCTCACCAACGAAATGGTGGCCCGGTTTTCGACCCTCGACCCTGCGATGATGAGCCTGGGTTGCTCGCGTCGCCTTTGGGAGGACGCGGCGATTGTGCCGAAAACGACCGTGCTCTACGGCAACCTTCCCACCAAGAAGTTCTACTCCCCGCAGCTCACCGTGGCCGATGTCGAGTCTCTCTCCCGGGAGCTCGTCGACAAAATGCGCGCCACCGGGCATCCGTTCATCCTGGGCAGCGAGTGCGACGTGCTGAGCGTCCCCGGAAGCGAGGAGGAAATCCTCGCCAAGGTGGATGCCTTCATGAAGATTTGACCGATGGCTTCTCCTCTTGTCCCCGGTTTCGGTCTCATCGCCTGTCGGGTCTTCGAAGAGGAGATCGCCATGCACGGCGGGGATTCGCCCCACATCCTGGAGACCCGGTTTTTGGAAATCGCATTGCACGATCACCCGGACACCCTTCGAATCACTTTGCAGGCGGAGATCAACCGGCTCGATGAGCGGAACGACATCACCGCCGTGGCGCTGGCCTTCGCGCTTTGCGGTTGCGGCACCTCCGGGCTCAAGGCGGGCCGCCACCGGCTCGTGATCCCGCGCGCCCACGACTGCATGACCGTCTTCATGGGGAGCAAGGAAAAGTTCGCATGCCAGCAGGCGGACTGCCCGGATTCGTATTATTTCACGCCGGGCTGGATGAAGGCAAACCGGACGCCCGGCCCGGGACGTCTCGAGGCCCTCCGTGCGGAGTTTTCCGAAAAGTTCGATCCCGACGATGTGGAATTTCTGCTGGAAACCGAGAAAGAAAACTGGGCTCAACACGGACGCGCGGTTTACCTGGATCTGGGCACGGCGGACGCCGGGGAAAAGGCCGCAACCGCGGAAATCGCGGCGGCAGCGCTCGGATGGAAGTTTGAACGCATCCCGGGAGATCCCTCCCTGCTGAGAGACTTGCTCGCAGGCCGGTGGGACCAGGAGCGGTTTCAAATCATCGAGCCAGGCGAAATCCTCGCCCACTCGCCGGATGAAAAAATCTTCCGCGTCCGCCCGTGAGCGCGCGCATTTGAAAGCGGCGGACGGGGCGGACTGCTCTTGATTTGCCAGTCGGAGATGAGAAACGAGTGGCTCCAAAAATCGCAGGCGTTAACCGGCCATCAAAGCGCCATGTAGGGGAGGGTCGCGGCGCGTGCCCGCACGTCGTCGAGGCCTTCGAGCAGGTCCGCAATCGCATCCCAGCGGCCGGTTACGAGCGCCTCCTTGGCATGGTCGGGCAGGCTGGCGGAAAAGTCCATGTCTGCGATGCTCACCTTGCCTTCCAATAGATCCATCGTGAGGAGAGCTGCGGGATCGGATTCGATGAGTCCGGCCACGGCCCGGATGTCTTCGGGGCTCATCACGGCACACGGCATCCCGAGGGTGATGGAGTTTCCAAAGAAAATCTCGGCAAAGCTCTCGGCAATGATGGCCCGGAACCCGAAGCGGTAGAGCGCCTGCGGGGCGTGCTCACGCGAGCTCCCGCAGCCGAAATTGGAGCCCGAGAGCAGGATGCTGGCGCCGACAAACCGGCTGTCATCGAGCGGGTGGATGCCCCCCGCAGCCCGGGTGGCGGAACGGGCATCGGCAAAGGCAAACTCCCCGAGCCCATCGAAGGTCACGCATTTCATGCAACGCGCAGGGATGATCCGATCGGTGTCAATGTCGTCTCCGGGCACATAAACTCCGCGTCCGGTTACCTGTGTGATTTTTTCGAGAGCCATCTTTAAAGAATTTGAAATTTGAAATGTGGAATGCGAAATGGGAAATGAAGAGGCTCACGCGAAGCGCGCGGGTCTTTTCTTGAATCTGCGGCAACAACTCTGCGGTTTCTTGGTTTATTTGACGTTGAAGACCTCGCGGGCGTCGGAGATTTCTCCGGTGACGGCGGCGGCGGCGACCATGAGCGGGCTCATGAGGACGGTGCGGCCGGTCGGGCTTCCCTGGCGGCCTTTGAAATTCCGGTTGCTCGAGCTCGCGCAGAGCTGATCCCCGACGAGCTTGTCCGGATTCATCCCGAGGCACATCGAGCACCCCGCACCGCGCCATTCGAAGCCGGCTTCACGGAAGATCGCGGCAAGCCCCATGCTCTCGGCGAGCGCGGCAACTCCCTGCGATCCCGGCACGACAAGCGCCTTCACCCCGGCGCGGACCTTGCGGCCCTTGATGTGCCGGGCGACTTCCGTGAGATCACTGAGGCGGCCGTTCGTGCAGCTTCCGAGGAAGGCGACGTCCACCTTGGTCCCCTTGATCGGCTCGCCGGCTTTGAGGTGCATGTGGGCGAGCGCCTCCAGTGCCGTGGCACGATCCTTCTCCGGAAGTTCGTCCGGACGCGGCACGTTTTCGTCGATGAAGATCGCCTGCCCGGGATTGATTCCCCAGGTCACGGTCGGCGCGATATTCCCGGCCTCGTATGTGACCACGTCGTCGTAAGTCGCGTCGGGATCCGAGGCCGAGCCCTTCCACCGCAAAACCGCCGCATCCCATTCCGCACCCTTCGGGGCATACGGGCGGCCCCTGAGATAGGCGAACGTCGTTTCATCCGGGTTGACATATCCGACGCGGGCGCCGCCCTCGATGGACATGTTGCAGACGGTCATGCGTTCCTCCTGGGTGAAGGCATCGAGTGTCGTTCCGCCGTATTCATACGCGAAACCCAGCCCGCCATTCACCCCGAGCTGCCGGATGATGTGCAGGATGACATCTTTGGAATAAACTCCGGGCGGGAGTTTCCCGTTGACGTTGATCCGCCGCACTTTCGGCTTGCGAATCGCCATCGTCTGGGTGGCGAGCACGTCGCGCACCTGGCTCGTGCCGATGCCGAACGCGATGGCCCCGAACGCCCCGTGGGTCGATGTGTGCGAGTCGCCGCACGCAATCGTCGTCCCCGGCTGGGTGATCCCCTGCTCGGGACCGACAATATGCACGATCCCCTGCTGACCGGTCGGAAGGTCGAAAAATTTGATGCCGAACTCCTCGCAGTTTTTGCGGAGCGCCTTGATCATTTCGTCCGCAAGGCCGTCGCTGAACGGCTCCTCGCGCTCATCGGTCGGCACAATGTGATCCACCGTCGCAAACGTGCGGGACGGATACAGAACCTTCAGGCCGAGATCCCGCACCATTCCGAAAGCCTGAGGGCTGGTGACCTCATGGATCAAGTGGGTGCCGATCAGGAGTTGCGTGGATCCGTTCGGAAGAGTCCGCGCGGCGTGCGCCGCCCATACTTTGTCGAGTAACGTCATTTGTGTGAAATTCCAACGGTCCCTGCGGCAGGGCGGAAAAAGCCCGGAGCGTTTCCGCACAACACCGCAGGCCCGCGGCCCAGGGTGTCGCGCCGCCGGAAATTATTTTGCAGGTTTGCCCGCCTTGGCAAGCGCCTTCGTGAGCCGGCTTTTCTTCCGGTCGGCGGCGTTGCGATGGATCATTCCGCGCTTGGCGGCTTTGTCCAGGTCCGATGTGAGCTGCACAAATTCGGCCTTTGCAACATCCGTCTTCCCCTCGGCGATGGCTTTGCGGAACTTTTTCTGTTCGGTTTTGAGGACGGTGATGACACCGGCGTTGAGTTGATGTTTGCGCGCACTTTGGCGTGCGCTTTTCGCTGCGGATTTGGTATTGGCCATAATTTTGGTGCCAGAGGGGAGAATCGAACTCCCGACCAAGGGCTTATGAGTCCCCTGCTCTACCGCTGAGCTACCCTGGCAAGTTGGTGTTTTTAAGTAAGTTAAGTGGTCCGGATCGCGCGATCTCTAACATCGTTCCACAGGTTGTTCCGCTTTGTCTTTGGGAGAGACAAAGCCGATCCATTGCGAACAAAAAAAGACCGCGCGGGCAAGAGCCACGCGGGGCACTTTACTGCTGTCTCCGATTCCCGCAATCGAAAAATCAAGCAGTGTTTATTCGGGGAGTTGTTTGCCGGAGAGTGCCAGGAACGCGAGCATCCGGCCGGTGCGTCCCTTTTCGCGGCGGTAGGAGTAGTAGGCTTCGGGATGGGAGGCGGTGCAGAGGGAACAATCGTGGATTTCGCCGACACCGGCGGCGGCGAGTTGGCTGGCGATCCCGGCGGCGAAGTCGGTCTCGTAGTGCGGCGGGCGGATGCACGGCGAGATTTGGGCGACGAGGTCGGAGGGATGGAGGGATGCCGCGCGGCAGAGGGCTTCGACGGCGGCGGGGACGATGCCGAGTTCGGTGCCTTTCTTCCCGGAGTGCACGAGCGCGATGCCGCGTCCGTCGCGGTCGGCGAGATAGACCGCCGCGCAATCGGCAACGTAGATGCCGAGGCAGATCCCGGGAATCGTTGTCAGGAGTCCGTCGGCAGCCGCAGCGGTCGTTGCGGAAGAGACTGCCGCGACGCGGTTGCCGTGGACCTGTTCCGCCGTGGCAAAAGCCATGCCGCCGAGCCCGGCGGCGGCCAGCGCCTCGCGGTGTGAAGCATCGAGCCGGGCGAGCACTTCCCCGCGTTCCACCCGCACATCAAGACCGGGAACCCTGCGGACAAATCCCGCGCGGATGCGCGGGATGGCGTCGAGGGCGGGGAAGGATTCGGTGATCATTGCCTCCGCTCAGACCGGCGCATGCTCAAAATATTGAAAGGCATTCGGCGCGACATGAAGGTTGATGGCCGCCGGGGAAAAACTCGTAGTCAACCAGAGAGATCTTCTTCCCCGGACGGGCCCATTTGACTCCGAGTTCGCTGAAAAGTTTTTCGCTCTTGAAGGCCTGCTCGATGTCCTGCTTGATGCCGCGGACCGAAGTCTTTACCGACTGGCCCTCCGGCTGCCGGCAAATGTAGCGGGGATCGATCTCCGAGACCGGGGAAGAGTCATGGGCACCGTTGACACAGATCGTCTGGGCGATGGCGATGTCCAGGCCGCATATGAACGTGGAGGGATCGCTCACCCGCCGACAAACGGCGTCCACCAGATTGTTCCGCAGGGACAGCCAGTCCCCGCACGCGAATTCCTCAATGCCATCCGGAGTTTCCAACCGGGTTTGCTGCTCGGTCCAGTGGATGGTTCCCTTTTCTCCGGCCACGACAACCACGGGATCGGCCGTTTCCCGGGAGCTGTGTGTGACAAAAAAATACAGGGGGACCTTCTGTCGTGTGAGGATGCGCATGCAGGCGGTGTCGGCGCTCTCGATGGCATGTGCGCGATACAATTCCGCCTCGATCATCTCCAATTCGGCACTCTTCCCGGGTTCTGTGCCGGCGAGGAAGCAAATCATGTTGAGGCGGTGCGCGAACGCATTGTTAAAGGGGGAGTCCAGCACCCATTGCTCCTGGAAATTCAAACGTCCCGCCCACGGATTCCGGGTGTAGTAGGAGTCCGGGCGGGGCCAGAGCCCATAGCATTTGATCGAACGCAGCGCACCAATCCTTCCCTCCAGAATGGCCCGCTTCATCCAGAGCGCCTCGGCGGCATACATGGTCTGGTATCCGACAGCGACAAAACGCCCGGTTTCACGCTCGCAGAGCTGCATGGCACGGACATCCTGAACGGTGGCCGCCGCGGGCTTTTCGACGAGAACGTTCATTCCGGCCCTCAGCGCCTCGAGGGTCATCCGGCAATGGAGATGGATGCCTGTCGGGATGAAGCAGACATCCGCCCGACCGCCCAACTGGCCGAGCATCTCGCGATAATCCGTGTAGATTTGGCATCCCAACGAACGCAGGACCGCGCATTTTTCGACCTCTTCTTCCGGGTTGATGACGGTCGCTCCGAGGAGACGCACTCCACCGGCTTTCTGCTGACGAAGGAGATCGTTGTAGTGGACATTCCCGAACCCCGAGATTCCGATAATGCAGACATCGGCCATCGACCGCCCACTCATGGCAATTTCCAATCCGCCAGCATGGAACGGGTGTGCAGGAGCATTCCCACAAACATTTCCCGGGCAATTGGAATTTCGGTTTGATTCATAAAACGGGATCAGATGGGGGGAAGCCCCGCATGGGCCTGCTCTCCCTGTTCTGGGCCTTCAGCCTTTTTCGTGTTGGTCTTCGAAGTTGAGGTAGGTGTATTGGGTGAGGCTTTTTTCGTATTCGTTGAGCAGGCGCATCGCCTCGCTGGGTTTGAGGCGGTCGGATTTGATCGCGGCGTCTGTCTGGGCCTTCATGCGGCGGGTGAGTTCGTTGACGTCCCACTGGGTGAGTGAGAGGACCTGGCCGACCGTGCTGCCGGGGAGGACTTCCTCGACGTAGTAGCCCGAGTCCTCGTCCTCGTCGAGGTAGATATGCATCTCGTTGACCCGCCCGAAGAGGTTGTGGAGATCGCCCATGATGTCCTGGTAGGCCCCCGCGAGGAAGAACCCGATGAAATACGGCTGGCCCGGCTGCCAGCGGTGCAGCGGCAGGGTTTCCTTCACGTCCTGCAAGTCCACGAACTTCGCAACTTTGCCATCCGAGTCGCACGTGATGTCCACGAGCGTCGCATTCCTGTCGGGGAGTTCGTTGAGCCGGTGGATCGGCATCACCGGGAAGAGCTGTCCGAGCGCCCAGTGGTCGAGCAGCGACTGGAAGACCGAAAAATTGCAGAGGTATTGGTCGCCAAGCGCGACCTCCATCTCTTTGACCTCCTCCGGGACGTAGCGCATGTTGCGGAAATTCTCGACGATCGCCTCGGCGACCTGCCAGTAAACCGTCTCGATCCGCGCCTTCGCCCGGAGGTCGAGCAGTCCGAGGTCGAACATCGACTGGGCGCGCTCGCGGATTTCCTGGGCGTCGTGAAGGTTTTCGAGGCGGTTCTTTTTGTTCAGGTCGTTCCGGATCTCGAGGATATCGCTCACGAGCTGCGGGTCGTCGGGAACCGGAACGACCTCCTCGGTGCGGTTGTTTTTTTCGATGGACCCGAAGGTTTCCACGATGAGGACGGAATGGTGGGCGACGATCGCGCGTCCGCTCTCGCTGACGAGCGTCGGGTGGGCGACGGATTCCGAATCGCAGACTTCCATGACGGTATATACGATGTCGCGCGCGTATTCGTTCAGAGAGTAGTTCGTCGAGCTGTCAAATGTCGTTCGCGAGCCGTCGTAATCCACGCCGAGCCCGCCGCCGACGTCGAGATAGCCGAGCGCATGACCCATTTTGGAAAGCTTTGCGTAGAACCGGGCGGCCTCGCGCGTCGCGCGCTTGATCGTGCGGATGTCCGGGACCTGCGAGCCCACATGGAAGTGGACGAGGTTCAGGCAGTGGGGGAGTCCGGCCGCGTGGAGCAGGTCGCTCGCCTCGACAAGGTCGGACGTCGAAAGGCCGAACTTCGCATTTTCTCCGCCGCTCGTTGCCCACTTGCCCGCTCCCTTCGAGAGCAGGCGCACGCGCAGCCCGATCATCGGCTCGACCCCCATCTCTTTCGAAACCCGGAGCACATGCGCCAACTCCTCGAGCTTCTCGATGACGAGGATGACTTTTTTTCCGAGCTTGCGTCCGAGCAGCGCGTTGCGGATGAAGCTGGTGTCCTTGTATCCGTTGCAGATGACGAGGCTCTCGGGGTCCGAGTGCAGCGAGAGCGCGGCGAGGAGCTCGGGCTTGCTCCCCGCCTCGATGCCGAAATGCCACGGCGCACCGGCGTCCATGATCTCCTCCACCACCTCGCGAAGCTGGTTGACCTTGATCGGGAAAACCCCGCGATAGAAGCCGCCGTAGCCGGCCTCCGCGATCGCCTCGGCAAACGCGGCGTTGAGGACCTCGACCCGGTCGCGCAGGAGATCATGAAAGCGGACCACGAGCGGAAATTGCAGCGCACGGGCGCGGGCCTCGCGGACGATCTCCATGAGATCAATCGTCTCGCCGTTGCGCTTCGGCTTCACGACAACGTTTCCATCCGTGTTGATCCCGAAATATCCCCCGCCCCAGCGGTCCACGTTGTAAAGTGCGAGGGCGTCCGTGTTATCGAAGTGCGACATGCTTTTGCGAGCACACACTTGCACTCCCTCGCGAACTTCTTTTCAAGTTTTTTCCTGAGGAATTTTCAAGGATGCCGCAGGTGTGGCGGGCGGAGGCAGGAGCTCGGCAGGAAAACAATCCCCTTTTGTTTTTCGCTGATCCGGCTTTAACTGCCGCCCCATGGACGATCCGGAGGCCTACATTGCATTGAACATGATCCGGCAGGTCGGTCCGGTGCGTGTTCGCCGCCTGCTCGCGGCGCTCGGGTCCCCCGTGCGGGTTTTGAAAGCGTCTCCGGCGGAGCTCCAGCGCGTCGAGGGGATCGGCGCGGACGTGGCCGCCTCGATCCACGGCTGGGAAAGCCAGGCGGACCCGGTCGCCGAAATGCGGTTGGTGAAGGAGTTTGGCGCCCGTGTGGTGACGATGGGCTGCGCGGATTATCCGGCCCTGCTCCGCGAGATTTATGACCCGCCGATCGTGCTTTACGTCTGGGGGGATTTGCAGGACCGCGACCGGCATGCGATCGGGGTCGTGGGAACGCGGAAGCCGAGCCACTATGCCGGGGAGTGCGCCAAGAAGATCGCCTATCAGCTCGCCTACGCCGGCGTCACGGTGGTGAGCGGGCTGGCGCGGGGGGTGGACACGGCCGCGCACCAGGGGGCATTGGCCGCCAAAGGCCGCACCATCGCGGTCATCGGCAGCGGGCTCCTCTCGATCTATCCGGCGGAGAACCTCCCGCTGGCGGAAAAAATCGCGCGATCGGGTGCCGTGGCAACCGAATTTTCCATGTCCGTGCAGGCCGACCGGCAGACGTTTCCGATGCGGAACCGGATCATCAGCGGGTGTTCGTTCGGGCTCCTGGTTGTCGAGGCGGGCTCGCGAAGCGGGGCTCTCATCAGCGCAAACCAGGCCGGCGAGCAGGGCCGCTCGATCTATGCGGTCCCGGGGCGCATTGACCAGCCGAACGCGATCGGCTCGAACCGCCTGATCCAGCAGGGGGCAAAGCTCGTGACGGGCGCGGCGGACATCCTCGACGATATGGGCATGCTGTTCGCCGAGGCCCCGGTGCTGACCCCCTCCGCGGCTCCGGAACTCGCCGCCCACGAGGCTCTTGTTTACGGGGCCATCGGCGACGCCGAGACCTCCGCCGACGAGATTATCGTGAGATGCGGGTTGCCAACGCACGTCGTGTCTTCTACGTTGCTCGCCCTTGAAATGAAGAAGCTGGTCCGCCAGCTCCCGGGCAGCCGGTTCGTCAAACTCCTCTGATCACTCAAATGTCCAAATCCCTTGTCATTGCAGAAAAGCCCAGCGTGGCGGCCGATCTGGCCCGCGTGCTCGGGAAAGTCCCGAAGAAAGACGACTATTTCGAGAATGACGACTACATCGTCACCTCCGCCATCGGCCATCTCGTCGAGCTCTGCCTGCCGAACGAGATGGACAAAAAGCGCGGCAAATGGAGCTTCGCGAACCTGCCGATCATCCCGGACCATTTTGATCTCAAGCCGATCGAAAAAACCCAGTCCCGTTTCAACCTGATCAAGCGGCTTCTCAAGCGAGCGGATGTGACCCATGTCATCAACGCCTGCGACGCCGGACGCGAGGGCGAACTGATTTTCCACTACCTGATCAAGCTCTCCGGTACGAACAAGCCGACGAGCAGGCTCTGGCTGCAAAGCATGACGCCCGAAGCGATCCGAGAGGGGTTCGCCGGGCTGCGAAAAGGAGAAGAGATGGTCCCTCTGACCGAGGCGGCCGTCTGCCGCAGCGAAAGCGACTGGCTGGTCGGGATCAACGGAACGCGCGCGATGACCGCCTTCAACTCGAAAGGCGGCGGGTTCCAGCTCACCCCGGTCGGGCGGGTGCAGACCCCGACGCTTGCGATCCTGGCCGAGCGCGAGGAGAAGATCCGCGCCTTCCAGCCCCGCCCGTATTTTGAAGTGCATGCGGATTTCGGCGTTCAGGCCGGGAGCTACCACGGGCGCTGGTTCACCGAAGGGTTCAAGAAAAACGCGGACGAGGATGCGAGGGCCGAGCGGATCTGGGATCGGAAGTCCGCCGAGGACATCGTGGCGAAGTGCCAGGGGAAGCCGGGCGTCGTGGTCGAGGAGAAGAAGCCGGCCACCCAGATCGCGCCGCAGCTTTACGATTTGACGACGCTCCAGCGCGAGGCGAACGGGCGGTTCGGGCTGAGCGCGAAGCGCACGCTCCAGATCGCGCAGGCGCTCTACGAGAAGCACAAGGTGCTGACCTACCCGAGGACCGACTCGCGCTACATGCCGGAGGACAACCTCGGCAACGTGAAGTCGGCGATGACAAAGCTCGAGGCGCCGGACCTCGCGGAGCACGCGCGCAAGGCCCTCTCGCAGGGCTGGGTGCGTCCGAACAAACGGATCTTCAACAACGCGAAGGTCACCGACCACCACGCGATCATCCCGACCGGGGTCTCTGCGAAATCGCTCGATGACTTCGAGATGAAGATTTACGACATGGTCGCCCGGAGGTTCGTGGCGGCATTTTTCCCGGCGGCACAATTTGAGGTGACCACGCGGGTTACGCGCGTCGAGGGCGAGGCGTTCAAGACCGATGGGAAGATCATCACCGACCCCGGCTGGCTCGCGGTTTACGGCAGGCAGGCTGTCGGCGGCGAAGAAGGCGGCGTCTGCGCGATCGTTCCGGGCGAGACTGCCCGCACCGAGGTGATCGAGGTCCGGGAAAACGAGACCAAACCGCCTCCGCGCTTCAACGAAGCGACTCTTCTCTCCGCGATGGAGGGGGCCGGCAAGCTGGTGGATGACGAGGAACTCCGCGAGGCCATGAGCCAGCGCGGACTCGGCACCCCGGCCACGCGCGCCCAGATCATCGAGGGCCTGATCCTCGACGGATACCTCCTCCGCCAGGGCCGCGACCTCATCACGTCTTCCAAAGGCCTTGCGCTCATCATCCTGCTCCGCGGGCTCGGAGTCCAGGCCCTCACCTCGCCCGAAATGACCGGCGAGTGGGAACACAAGCTCAAGCGGATGGAATGCGGCGAAATGCCCCGCCCGCAATTCATGGACGAGATCCGCTCGTTCACAAACGACATCGTGGACAAGGCGAAAAATTTCTCGGGCGACACCGTCGAGGGGAATTTCCAGCCGCTGGATGTGAACTGCCCGAAGTGCGGGCACGCCGGGTTCGTGGAATCTTTCAAGGCGTTCGAGTGCGGCGCGAAATGCGGCGCGATCGTCTGGAAGAACATGGCCGGACGCCAGTTCGAGCGCGAGGAAGTCCAGACGCTCCTCGGGGCCGGGCGCACGCCCGAGCTCGAAGGCTTCCGCAGCAAGCTCGGACGCCCGTTCAAAGCGGTCGTGAAGCTCGGCGCGGACACGGAATTCAAACAGAGCTTCGATTTCGGCGACTCCGACGACCCGGCGCGCAAACTCGACTTCCCGACCCTGCCGGTCCTCGGAAAATGCCCGGTTTGCGAAACCGGCACCATCCACGATACCGGCTCCGCCTGGCAGTGCAGCAACACCCCCGCCTGCAAATTCCGCATGGGAAAAACCCTCTGCCAGCGGGAAGTCCCGCGCGAACAGGTCGAAAAGCTGATCGCGGAGGGCAAAACCGCGCTCATCCAGCGGTTCATCTCGAAAAAAGGCCGCCCGTTCTCCGCGTTCCTCACCCTCGACAAAAAGACCGCCAAAGTCGGCTTCGAATTCGAACCGCGCAAGCCCGCCGCCAAGAAGACCGCCCGCACCCGCGCCTCTGCGAAATCAAACGCGGAGTGACCCGGCTCCGATCCTCAGACATCCCGGACTGCGAGGAAAAGAAGACCGGTTCCCGCTGATCATGTGAAAGGTTTCTCCACGAGAATCTCGGAACCCTCGGGTGCCGAGAAGTTCACGAGAAATGTTTTGTCCGAAACAAAGGATCCGGTGAAATTTGGCAGGGGCATGCCGCCATCTTGCGACGTTACATCGCACCCGTGAGGGATCGGCTAGAGCGGTTTAAACAATTCTATAGCCGCTGCTTTGCGGCGGCGAGAGCTGCAGGACTGCGTCAGCAGTTCGGGCAGTGTGTTTTCACACAGCCGCTTCACTGCCGCCGCACCCCTACAACCCTCGGCGCTCGCAAATCAGTGGCCACATTATTATTTAAACCGCTCTAAATTTTCGCGCGGGTGTCTTTGAGCGCTTTTGCCGAGGCCTGCAGGCCCTGGAGTTCTTTCGGCCAGAGTTCGAGTTCGACGTGGCTGAGGATTCCCGCGCGGCCGACGACCGTGGGGACACTGAGGCAGACATCGCGGATCCCGTAGGCTCCATTGATCCGGCTTGAGACCGGCAGGATGCGCTGGCGGTCGAGCGCGATGCAGTCGATGACCTCGCGGATGGCGACGCCGACCGCGTAGCCGGCCCCGCCCTTGCGGGAGATGACTTCCGCTCCGCTTTTCTGGGTGCGCTCGAAAATCTGTGTCTGGAACGCGGGGGTGACGCCAGCGAATTTGGTGAGCGGGAATCCGTCCACCGTCGCGGACGACCAGATCGGGAGCATCGAGTCGCCGTGTTCGCCGAGGATCATCGCGCGGACCTGGGTGGCCGGAAGGTTGAGCGAGCTCGAGAGGAGCGAGCAGAAGCGCGACGTGTCGAGCATCGTCCCGAGCCCGAGCACCTGCGAGGCCGGGAGGCCGGTCTTTTCGACCGCGATCTGGGTGAGGATGTCCACGGGATTCGACACGACGAAGACGATCGCCTCGCGTTTCATGCCGACGCCCTTGAGGCTTTCGAGAATGCCGAGGAAGAGGGAGACGTTGCGGTTGATCAGGTCGAGGCGGGACTCGTCCGGCTTCCGACGGAGGCCGGCGGTGATGCAGATGAGGTCGGCATCCTTGCAGTCCGCGTAGGAGCCGGCCGAGATCTTCTGGTCCGCGCAGTAAGCCGCGCCGTGGAGGAGGTCGAGCGCCTCGCCCTCGGCCGCCGCCTGGTTGGCGTCGAGCAGGACAATTTCTTTGACGAGACCCGAACACTGGAGCGCGAACGCCGCGCAGGATCCGACCCGTCCGCCACCGCCGATGATTGCGATTTTCATATTATTTGTTGAGGTTTGCGAGGATCTCCTCCGTCAATTTCTGGACGAGAGCTTCCACATCCGCGCCGCTCTGCGGGGCGGGCATGGGATGGAAAGGAGTGACCGGCGACGAGCAGCCGTGCTGGCCGCACATCTGGTCCCAGGGATCGACTTCACAAAGCTCCGCGTTCTTGAGCTCGAAGCGGTCGTCGGGAAGCCCCATTCCTTTTTTCATCTTGAGCAGGTCGTCGAGCTTCTCGCAGGGGATAGAGGCCGAGCCCGGCAGGGCCTGGGCGAGGATGACCGTGCGGCAGTACGCGTCGGTGATTTCCATCTTAAAGTAGGCGTCCTCGACGGACTTGCCCCAGCAGATGACGCCGTGGCAGCCCATGATGATGGACTGGTGTTTCGGGGCGAGCGGGCGGATGCTCGCGGCGATTTCCGGGGAGCCGGGGGTCTGGTATCCGGTCACGGCGACCGTGCCGACGAAGACTTCGAGCTCGGGGATGAGGCGCGCCGGGGGCTGGAGCTCCTTGATCGCAAAGGCCCCCGCGTGACACGGGTGGGCGTGGCAGACCGAGACCGCCGCGGGCGTGGTCTCGTAGATCGCGGCGTGCGTCGTGAACTCGCTCGAGCGTTTCCACGTCCCGGCGAGCTGGGTGCCTTTGATATCGACCATGCTCATCATCTCGGGAGTCATGAATCCCTTGCTCACGCCGGCGGGAGTAATGATGAACCTGTCCGGACCGAGGCGGGCGGAGATATTTCCCCCGTTGCCATCGCAATACTCCCGCATCCAGATCCGGCGGCCGATGTCGCAGATCTCTTTCTTGAGGCGCTCCGCCTCCGGGGAATGGAAAAGCTTCTGGTCGTCGGTGGATCCGGCGGTCGGCGCCGATGCGGCGGGCGCGGCGGCCTCGGCATCGAAAACCACCTTGATCCCGGCTTCGGAGAAGATGTCTTTTGCGCCGGGAGTGAGGCGGATGTCACGGTTGTAGCGGAACTCGGCGGCTCCGGATTTCACGAATGCCACGGCGTCATTTTGTGCGAATAGTTTCATATTTAGTCTTGGTAAAAGTGTTCATCCACGAGGGCGGCGCAATAGGCGTCGACCGGCGTGGGCTTGGCAAACGGGCAGGCGGCCTCGCGGCCTTCGCTGATCGCAATGTGATGGCCGATGTTCGCTCCGAGCTCGTCGTAAACGACAATGGCCGGTGCAAACGAATCCTCTCCGCGGAAGGTCCCGGCTTTCCATGGCAGCGTGAGCAGCAGCCGCTCGCCGGAAAATCTCCTGTTGCGGACCGAAAGCGTGACCCGGCCGATGACGGTTCCCATTCTCATGCGGTGAGGACCCTTTCCGGATCAATGATCCCGAGGACCGACCAGCGGGCCGGGCTGAGTTCGTCGCCAACCATTTTGCGCGCCTCGCTGCCGTCGCTCGAGATCAGGACCTTCTGCCCGATCCCGGCGCCGAGGTTGTCAATGACGATCTGCGGCGCAAGATCCGGGGAATCCGGCGAGGCAATCAGAAGCCTCCAGCCTTTGAGGCTGGCGTGCTTGATCGTGCTGGTCGCGTATCCGCGGATCGTGGCAATTCTCATGGCAGCAAAGTCTGAAGGCTGAAGGCTGAAGGGGCGCAACTAACGCGCGGACTTCATACTTCTGACTTCATCCTTTCTCATCAGTAGAGGTTGAGGCTCTCGACCATCACGCACCGGCGCGAGCGGGTGAAGGTCATCGGAGTGGTGACGCCCTCGCCGGTGGGCGTGGCGATGCTGAAGCTGAGGAAGCCCTCGCCGCCGAGGCCGAGGCCGGTCATGGAAGGGCCGTTTTTCACGAAGAGCGTCGTGTCGATTTCCTGGGCCATCTTTGTGAGGTTCCGGATGTTCTGCGAGTGCATGATCCCGGTGTGCTTGTAGCCATGTTCGGCCTTGATGGCAGAGGCGATAGCGGCGTCCACATTCGGAACGCGGACGATCGGAATAAACGGCATCATCTGCTCCTCATCGACAAAAATATGGTCTTCCTTGGTCTCGCCGAAGAGGAGCTGGGTGGAAGCCGGAACGTCCATGCCGATCGCCTTCGCGAGCACGGCGGCATCGCGTCCGACGAGGTCGCGGTTCACGACCGGGTGCGGGCATCCGGCCCCCTGCCCCTTGGGGAAGACGAACGCTTTCTCGGCGAGCAATTCGACCTGCTTCGCGTGGAGCTGGACAGCGCCCGCGCGGCGGAGGGCATCCATGAGCTTGTCGGCCACCGAGGCGACGACAAAGACTTCTTTTTCGCCGATGCAGAGAAGGTTGTTGTCGTAGGACGCGCCTTGGATGATCGAGCGGGCGGCATGGTCGAGGTCGGCGGTTTCGTCCACGACGACCGGAGGGTTTCCCGGCCCGGCGCAGACCGCACGCTTGCCGGCCTTCATCGCGGCTGCGACGACAGCGGGTCCGCCGGTCACACAGAGGAGCTTGACGAACGGGTGCCTGCACAAGGCATCAAATGTCTCGAGCGTCGGCTTGACGACCGTGGTCAGCAGGTCGGAGATCCCGGTCTCCGCAAAAATTGACTGATTATATTCCCGGATCGCGATCGCAGCGCATTTGGCGGCGGAGGGGTGCGTGTTGAAGACGACCGCGTTGCCGGCGGCGATCATGTTGATCGCGTTGCCGGTCAGCGTGGGAACGCTGTGTGTGGACGGCGTGATCGCCCCGATGACCCCCCAGGGCGCGTAGTCGATGATCGTGAGCCCCGAGTCCCCGCTGAACGCCTTGCGGTCTAGCATCTCCACGCCGGGGACAAGGTCGCCGCAAATCTCGAGCTTCTCGATCTTGTGGTCGAGGCGGCCGATCTTCGTCTCGTTGAACTCTATCTCCCCCCACTCCCTGGCTTTCTGAACGCAGAGCTTGCGGATGACAGCAATCGCCTTTTTACGGGCGGTCATGCCGCCGTCACGGAGCTTGTCAAACGACCGCTGGGCGGCCTCAATCGCAACGTTCATGTCATCATAAACGCCGAACCCCGACGGGCCGGAGGCGGCTGCGGGTGCCCCGGTCTTCAGCCGGGCGAGAACTTCCCCGACCACTTTTGCCACAAGTTTTTCGTCAATCGCTGCCATAATTTTTAGTGAGCTTTGTAGAGAATGGTTTTCCCGAGATCCACGGTATCCACGATCCCGACGACCACGGCATCCACCGGCGAGTCCTTGTCATCCGCCGCGAGGCGTGCGGAACTGCCCTGCACGACCAGCACATAGTCCCCCTCCCCGGCGCCGAGGCTGTCCACGGCAACCAGCGTGGAAGACCCCGGCTTCATTTCCTTCGCTGCGGGCGAGTCAATGACAAGCGGGCGCACGACGAGGAGCTTGCTCCCCGCCATCTTGGGATTTTTCTTGGTGGCAACAACGCTGCCTTCGACGCGGGCGAGGATCATTTCGCCTTCGGCAGAACCGCGCCGAGGTCGTTGTGCGGGCGGGCGATCACGCTGACGCTGATCACTTCCCCGAGCGACTGGGCGGCGATTTTGCCGGCTTCGGTGGCGGCCTTGACGGCGGCGACATCGCCGGACACGCAGGCCGTGACCATCGCGTTGCCGACCTGGACCATCGGGCCGACGAGTTCGACATTGGCCGACTTGAGCATCGCGTCCGTCGCCTCAACGAGTGCGACGAGTCCGCGGGTTTCGATCATTCCGAGTGCTTGCTGTGACATGGTTTTTATTTTGGTTTTGGGTTGGTTGAGTTAATGCGAAATTCAAAATGGGGAATGCGGGAGCGCACGCATCCTCCGTGTGGGACATCCGGCATCCCTGCCGGATGCCAGGAAGGAAGATTGCGCGGCAGGGATGCCTCGCTTTGCACGCAGGATGCGTGCGCTCCTGGAAGAGGGTTTCATCCTTTTTCTTTCAGTTTTTTCCAGGCGTTGCGGGCGATGATGATTTCCTCGTTGGTCGGGATGACGCGGACCTCGATTTTTGAGGCGGGCGTCGAGATGACGGCTTCGGTGTCGCGGGTGGCGGCGTTGGCGGCCGTGTCGAGTTCGAGTCCGCAGAAGCCGAGGTTCGCGCACACGGCGGCCCGCAGGTCCGGGTTGTTTTCGGCGATGCCCGCAGTGAAAATGAGGACGTCCGCGCCGTCCATTTCGACAAGGAACTGGCCGACAAATTTTCGGATTTGAGCGATGAAGACATCCAGGGCGGTGCGGGCATCCGCGTTGCCGCTGGCGGTGGCGGCGAGCAGATCGCGCACGTCGCCGGTGGTGAGGCCGGACATGCCTTTGAGCCCGGACTCGCTCGTGAGGGCCTTTTCCACGGCGTCCAATCCGAGGCCGAGGTCGCGGGCGAGATAGATCAGGGCGAAGCAATCGAAATCCCCCACGCGGTTGTTTTGCGGAAGCCCGCTCTGGGCGGTCATTCCCCAGCTCGAGTTGACGGCCAGTCCGTTCACCACGGCGGCAATCGAGGAGCTGCCGCCGAGGTGGCAGGAGATCAGGCGCTGCCGGTCGGTTCCGCGCAGCTCGGCGCAGCGCCCGGTCACATAGCGGTGGCTCGCGCCGTGGAAACCATAGCGCCGGATCCCGTAGTTTTTCTCCCATGCGAGCGGAACGGGATAGCGGTAATTTCTTGGCGGCATCTTGTCGTAGAACGCGGTTTCGAATGTCCCGATGCAGGGCAGCCCGGGATAAAGCCTGTTAAAGAGCCGGACCCCCGCAATATACGGGGGGTTGTGCGCGGGCATGAGCGTGTTGAACTCCTCCATCGCCCGGAGCACCGGCTCCTCCATGAACTGCGTGCCGGAAATCCCCCTGGCCATCACGGGCTTGAAACCCACGGCGGCAAGACCGTCAAACCCGCCCAGCTCGGCCTCGAGGAATTGGATCACAGCGGCATGGTCGCAAAAATGGGCCGTCCCTTTTTTGGCGGCCGCATCGCCGACTGTGATGCTGAACGGACTGCCCTCCGACCCGATCCGCTCGACGCCGCCCTTCGCGAGCACGCGCTCGGACGGCATCTCGAACAAGCGGAACTTGAACGAGGTGCTCCCGATGTTGGCGACGAGGATTTTGTTGTTCACGGGTCTGCGTGGCAGGAGAACGGCTCCGGCCGTCCGGCGCGGATTATTTGGCGGCGGCGGGTTTCGGCGTGAGGAACTTGCCGAGCTTGGCGAGGTCCTCGTGCGGACGGGGTATCACATGAACGGCGACCACTTCGCCGATCGTGCTCGCCGCGGTCGCTCCGGCCTCGACGGCCGCTTTGACGGCAGCCACCGAGCCCCCGACGAAGACGGCGACGTTCCCGGAACCGACTTTCTCCCATCCGACAAGTTCCACGTTCGCTGCCTTGAGCATCGCGTCCGTCGCTTCGAACTGCGACACGAGGCCTTTGGTTTCGATCATTCCAAGTGCTTGATTAGCCATAATTTTATTTTCGATGGTTTGTTGTTAGCTCAGGCGGTGAAGAACTTCAGAAGTTCCGGCACCGGGCGGGCGATGACGTGGGAGGCCACGAGGTTGCCCACGCGGGTCGCCGCTTCGCGTCCGGCTTCGACGGCCGCTTTGACGCTGCCGACATCGCCTTGGACGATGGTTGTGACCAGGGCTCCACCGATGGGGATGGATTTGATCAGTTGCACGTTCGCGGCTTTGACCATCGCGTCACTGGCTTCCACCAGGCCGACGTATCCGCGGGTTTCGAGTAGTCCTATTGCTTCGCTCATTGTTGTGTTGTTGGTTGTTGGGTTAGGATTTGAAAAGTTCCACCTTGGTGGCGTGATCGAGGTCGCAGGCATTCGCCTCGTCGGTGTCCATGTGCACCTCGAGTTTGAACGAGGGATCGACACGGACCAGCAGGTCGTCAAAACGCGTGGCGCAGCCCTTTGATGAAACCTTGAGGGTGATGGCATCGAGGTGCTTGACCCCGTAAAAACCGGCGTCCGACGGCGACATATGCACATGGCGTGCGGCCCGGATCACCCCGTTTTTCATCTCAAGAAATCCTTTCGGGCCCATGATGTATGCCCCGGGAGTGCCCTCGATGTCTCCGGACATCCGCACCGGCACGTCAATCCCGAGCTGCACGGCATCCGTAAAGGCCAGTTCGATCTGTGTCAGGTTCCGGCACGGCCCCAGAATCCGCAGGTTGGGAATGATTCTCTTGCGCGGACCGACCAGCGTGACCGTCTGCTGCGAGGCAAACTGCCCCTCCTGGTAAAGCATCTTGTGCACGGTCAGCTCCGCTCCTTTCCCAAAGAGCACCTCCACATTCTCCGGTGAGATATGCATGTGCCGGGCCGAACTGTTCACCACAAGCGTGGGGGGCGGTTCCGAAGGGGCCGGCCGGCCGATCTGACGGAACAGCGCCTCGCGGACGAGCGATTCGACAACAGACCGGCTTGGAAAATCGGTGGAGGCCATCAGGGAAAAAGAAAAAGAGAAATTAAATGACTGGATTCAGTCATATACCTCACATTCCGTCCGTCAACACTTTTTTGAAAAATCTTTTCCGGGGTGGGATCACAGGAAATGAACCGGGAGGGAGGGATTGGACGGGCGGAGGTCCGGGAGCGGCGAGGACGGGTCGCAGGAGAGGGCGAATTTCGACTCGATGCCAGCGGACTGAAGCCTGTCGGCAGAGGCATCGGTCAGGAAGAGGTCGACCTCCTCCCATTTTTTGAGAAGGAAGGGTGCGGACGTGCCGATTTTCGACGAGTCCAGGCAATAGGCTACGCGGGCCGAGCGGCGAACCGCGACGAGTTGCTGCTGGACGATGGCCTCCTGGGAATTCCAGATCCCGTTCTGGTTGGCGGCTTCGGCCGAAAGGAAGGCGATGTCAAAATTCCAGAACTTCAAGCTGCGCTGAGCGGTTTCCCCAAGGAGCACGGACTGTCGTCCGAGAAGTTGTCCGGCCGTGAGGAAAACACTGAGGCCGGGCACCGAGGAAAGAAGTTCTCCGACCGGGAGGTTCGAGGTGACAATCGTCACGGGAGAAACTGCCAACTCGCGAAAGACCTCCGCCAAGGCGAAAATTGTGGTCCCGGAGTCCAGAAAATACGTCCCCCGGGGCTGCAAAAGCCGGGCGGCGGCCTTGGCAACCTTCGCCTTGCCGCATGCTCCGTTGGCCTGCCGTTCGCGAAATGAAGGAAATCGCTCATTAAACTCCACAAGGGCACCTCCGTGGGTGCGCTTGACTTTGTTCCGACTGGCGAGCATGGCAAGATCCCTGCGGGCCGTGGCCTCCGAGACGCCCAGGCGCTGGCAGAGCTCATGCACAGGCAGGTAATGGTGCTGCTCGAGCAAAGCCGAAAGCTTTTCGCGGCGCGCCTCGACGACATGAATGGGAACCCTCATTGCAGAACGAGAATCCTGCACGCAGATTTGCGCGAAATCAATCAATAACGACATTTGAAAAATGATTCCGCATTCGGACTGCATGTCCGATTATTTCACCCGGATCCGGCGATTCCTCACACGGAGACGCGGACACAGGGGGCGGAAGCCCCCCCGATCACTGGGCAGGGCTTGCACGGCAGCGAAAAAACAGGTCCAGTATCGGGATGCGAATTCTTTTGTCCGTCCTTTTCCTTGTGACCGTCACCGCCCGTGCGCAGGAAGACGATCCGCGCAAGCGGATGATTTTCCCCGCAGCCAGCGCGGAGCCCGCGCCCACGCCTGCGCTCCCGGCGAAACAGAAGCCGGAGGACCCCGGCGCTTTGATCGGCGCGTTTTTTCTGGCATTGAAATCCGGGCAGGTGGACGCGGCCTATGACGGGCTCGTCCGGAGCACTATTATTGCCGAACGCAAAGAGAACGTGCGCGCGCTCAAGGAGAGCACCCAGAAAGCGCTCGACAGCTACGGGCCGGTGAGCGGCTACGAAGTTGTGGACACGTTGCAGGTCGGCTCAAGCCTCGTCCGGCAAACATGCCTCTCGCTGAACCAGGATCTGCCGCTGCGCTGGAGGTTTTATTTTTACCGGTCCGGCGGGGTCTGGAAAATCGTGGACATCCGGGTGGACGACGGCCTGGTCGAGCTGTTTGAGGAGGCCGGCCGGCGGAAAAAAGATTAGGGCATGAGGGCGCTGGCCGACTTCCTGCGGTTCATCCGGTTTTCCCACACGATCTTCGCGCTGCCGTTTGCGCTGGGGGCGATGGTTGTGGCGGCTGGAGGGCTGCCGGGGGGCCGGGCCACGCTCGGGGTCATGGCGGCGATGGTGTTCGCCCGCACGGCCGCGATGTCATTCAACCGGCTTGTGGATTGGGAAATTGACAAGAGGAACCCGCGCACCGCCGGTCGCCACCGGCTTGCAACCCGCAGGCTTGCTCTCGCAGCGTGCCTGGTCTCCTCGGCCGGATTCGTTCTGGCTGCCTGGTGGCTGAACCGGCTGTGCTTATTGCTCTCGCCCGTCGCTCTTGGCACCGTCTTTTTTTACTCCCTTACAAAGCGGTTCACTCACTTCGCACAATTTTTCCTCGGCTTGGCGCTTTCGGTTGCCCCGGTCGGGGCTTGGCTGGCCGTGACAGGCGCCTTCGCGCTGCCTCCGCTCGTGCTGGCACTGGCGGTTCTGCTTTGGGTGGCGGGGTTCGATCTCATCTACGCGACGCAGGACTATGCTGTGGATCTCCGCGAGGGCCTTCGCTCGATGGTCGTGCGCCTGGGCGTGCCGGGCGCGCTGAGGCTTGCGGTCTGGCTCCATGCCGCCGCCTTTCTCGGCCTCGCAACATTCGGTCTGGTAGCCGGCATGGGCTGGGCGTATTTTCCCGCGATGGCGATTGTCCTGTCCGCGCTGGTCTATGAGCACCTGGAGGCCCGCCGCGGAAACATCGCATCCATCAACCGCGCATTTTTTCTGGCAAATGCCATTGTGGGAATCGCCTTCGTTGCCGGAACCCTGCTCGACTGCTTTGAAAGATCCTGAATCCAAAATCCCGCCCCGCCGGCGGATGAGGCGTCTCGCGGTCCTTGTCGCGGTCTTGCTGGCCGCAGTGCTGGGATACCTCAACCAAAACCTGACCGGCATCGTGCGCTGGACGGTACAGCGCGGGATGCCGCAGGTGCGCGTGGAAATCGGCGAAGTAAAGATCGAGGTTCCCCGCCGGCTGGTTGTCCGGGAATTTATCCTGCGCGACCGGAAGACCGGCGCCGAGCTGCTCCGGCTTGACGGCGGCAGCATCGTCTTCTCGTTCGACGATCTGCGCCAAAGAAAGTTGGGGGAAATCCGGCTGATCAACCCGCGCCTGCTATTCTCCCCGGATCTGCTGGACACCTTCCCCTCCGGGAATTCCGGCGTCGTTCCCTCGTGGCCGGTGCGGCGGATTGTTTGCGATTACGCGGAGGTTTTCATGAGCGGATTTGGCGGGTCGAGCCCCGACATGAGCTTCAAGTGCTCCTTCGACTGGCGAAGCCCGGGAGACCCTTCCGCTCCCTTCGACCTCACGCTCTGGGATCTCCGCGCCTCTGCGCCCGGATTCTCATCTCCATTTCTGTCCCTCGACATCGCCCGCCTGCAGGCCACGCCCGATGGGATTTCTCATAACGGAGTGATCTCCTCTGTCGATGTCGCGGGCGGCGACCTTCTCCTCGGGGCAGCCCTCCAGCAGATTTTCTCCGGCCCACCCGCATCCGCAGCCAATCCGGCAACGGGTTGGAAACTCGGACGCCTTGGCATTCAAGGCATCCGAGTCCGGCTGGAGGACACCCGCGAAACCGCTGCGGACATTTCCTTCCTGTTGAATACCACGCTGAACGACGTCTCGCTGGCCGGCGCGGCGACTGCCTTGGGCGGGGTCTCTCAATCGGTCGAGATCGCGGACCTGGAAATCCTGTCCCCGTATGACCCGTTCGTCAAAGTGCTCACGATGCGCCGGGTTACCCTGCACTTCACGCTCGGCGGACTCCTGCGCAAGGAACTCGCCGAGGTCGACATCGACAACCCCTCGATCTACGTCGGACAGGATTTGTTCTGGTATATGGATGACGCACAGAACCGCTTCCAGAGCGGATCAGGAACCGGGCCGGGCTGGAAAATCGGCCGGCTCAAAATCGAATCCGGCCACCTCCTCGTGGGCAGCGGCGGACGCGCGAAATACGGCGTCCCGTTGAATTTCCGCGCGACCGCCAGCGACATCTCGCTCGACAACCTCGCCACCCTCAAGATTCAAACCGCATTCGAAATTCCGCAGCAGGAGTATGCGTTCCCGTACTACCAGCTCGAGATCTCGACCAAGGGCGGCGACCTGCAGTTCGCGTATCCTCCGGAAAAAAATGAAAACAACCTTGTGGGAAAAGTTTTCCTGAATGCGATCCGCTGGCGTCAATACCAGTCGTCCGATGCCTGGCTCTCGGCGACCTTCGACAAGACCGGCATCAACGGCGACTTTGGCGGGCGCGCCTATGACGGCTACGTGAGCGGAGGCTTCAGCTTTCTTTTCGCGGACGGGGCCCCGTGGATCGGGTGGCTGTCCGGAGAGAGGATCTCCCTCCGGCAATTCACCGACGTCATCGCGCCGAAAAATTTCCGCATGTCTGGGCCGCTCGATTTCAAGCTCCAGATGGACGCGTTCGGAAGCAGCATCGAGCGCATCAAGGGGAATTTCCAGGCGACGAAGCCCGGACGCATGACGATCGGGAAACTCGACGACCTGCTTGCAAACGTCCCGGATTCGTGGAGCAACCTGAAAAAGAGCAGCACCCGGCTCGCGCTTGAAACCCTCCGCGACTTCGACTACGACAAGGCCGGCGGCGACCTCTGGTTCGTCCAGGGGCAGGGGATCCTCGGGTTGAGGTTGCAAGGACCGCTCGGATCGCGCAAATTTGACATCGTGCTCCATGCCGACGAATCGGACCAGGGGCGATGGAAAAACAAACCATGAAAATCCTCCGCGCATCCGCAGTCGCAGCAGCAGCCGCCACGTTCACCGGATGCTCCGCGCCCAACGTCAACCTTTCGACCGCCGAACCGATCAAGGTGGACATCTCGATGCGCCTCGATGTTTATGAGCACAACAAGGCCGCCGCAAAAAAAACGGCTTCCGTCGAGCCGGCGTCCGACCCCGAAACCCGCCGCCGGAACCGGATGGCCGACATCCAGAATTTCAAAAACTCGCGCCTCGTCGGCGAAGGCCGCGACGGGCTGCTCTCGGTCCGCGTGGATGCGCCCGGCGATGCCGGAGACTACACGCGAAAAATCGTCGCCTTGGAAAACGAGGACCGCAAGGCGCTCATGACGGCGCGCTCCGAAAAAGAAAAACGCGCGATTGAGGACATCCAGTCCGAGCAGGCCGCGCTCTGGAGGCAACGCTCGTTTGAAGGCGAGCTCATCGAAACCGCCAACCCCGACGGCACGTTCGGGTGGATCGCAAAATCCGGAAGATAGTTGCTTTACTTCGCGCCACCCTCCGGATAGTCTGTCCGCAATTCCTCCCCCCTCCCCGCAGATTCCAAACCAAAAAAACCTATGGCCACCACAAAACGCAAAGCAAACCCAGCACTGATGAAACCCGTTCAGCCCGATGCGGCTCTTGCCGTGATCGTTGGTTCAAAACCGCTGCCACGCAGCGAAATGACCAAAAAGCTCTGGGATTACATCAAGAAAAACAAACTGCAGGATCCCGCGAAGAGGACGATGATCAACGCCGACGAGGCGCTCAAAGTCGTCTTCGGCGGAAAGAAGCAGGTCAGCATGTTCGAGATGACCAAGCTCGTCTCGACTCACGTCAAATAGTTTCCCTCTCCTGCGGGACACGGGGTGTGTCCCGCAGGAGAATTTTTTGCCGCACGATTTCGAGCGCGGCCAAACCGCGGCCGCGTGCGTTTCTACGGGCGGGATGTCGGCCCCATCCGTCGTCGGATGGTGGAACGCCACTTTCTTGTCCGTCCGGGATTTCGACAAAAGGCAGGCGGCCTCTTTTGTCTCCCGCTCACAGCCCGAGCCGCTTGCTTCGGCTTGGGAAATCCGTTAGCAATTCCCCCCATGCTCCAACGACTCGTCCTTGCTCTTGTTGTCGTCCTGTTCCCCCTCGCCCTGCGCGCGGAGGAACCCGTCTTTGCCACGCAGAAAAAACTTGCTCAACTGGGATTTTACAAAGGCGTACCCGATGGTCGGATGGGAAGCCAGACGAGCGCGGCGATCCGCAGGTATCAGGTCGCGGAGAACTTGAAGGTGACCGGCGAGCTGAACCAGCAGACGCTCCAGCAGCTCGGGATTCCGGGGGCGGCTCCCACCCCGTCCTACATGGCCATCTCAGAGATTTTCAAGGGCGGACCCTATCGTTCCGCAGGCCCCGAGAAGCAGGTGGCGGTCGTTCGCCAGGCACAAAAGAATTTGAAGCTCCTGGGATATTTCCACGGTCCGGAGGACGGCGTACCGGGCGGCGGACTCATCATGGCGCTCAAAGTCTGGCAGAGGAGCGCCGGCTTCCATCAGACCGGACGTTTTGACGTGAACACGCTCAAAGGCCTCGACCTGATGCCCGACTGATGGCAGCCTCCGCCCATGAACGAAGTGTTGGATCTTTTTCGAAAAACCGGAGCCCTGCTCCATGGACATTTTGTTTTGCGCAGCGGACTGCACAGCCGCGAGTTTTTTCAATGCGCGCTGCTGTTGCAGGACGCGATGATCGCCGCGCGCGTTTGCGGGTGGCTTGCCGACAAGCTCGGGAAGTTTGACGCCACAACGGTCATCTCCCCGGCCGTCGGCGGGATCATCGTGGGACAGGAAGTCGCCCGCCACCTTGGAAAACGACATATCTTTGCGGAGAAGGACGGCACCGGCGGGCTTGTGGTCCGGCGCGGGTTCACGATCAAGCCCGGCGAGAGATTCCTTGTTGCCGAGGATGTGGTGACCCGCGGAGGCCGTGTGCAGGAAACCATCCAAATCGTGCGCGGGCTCGGCGGGATCGTCTCGGCGGCGGGATCGATCGTGGACCGCAGCGGCGGCACGCTTCCGGATTTTGGATGCCCGTTCGTCTCGCTCGTGCAGATGAACGTCGAGACGTTCGACCCGGAAAACCTGCCGGATGACCTGAAGGGAACCCAGGCGATCAAGCCTGGAAGCAAGTAAGAGCCACGCGGAGATTTTTTCGGGGGCTTTTTCAGATTTACTTGGAGCGGAAACCCGAAGATACTGGATTTTCTGTCGCTCACGTGGCGGAACTGGCAGACGCGTACGGCTCAGGACCGTATGGGGTAACCCTTGGAGGTTCGAGTCCTCTCGTGAGCACCACTTTTTTCTGTGTCCCATCCGATGCGCCAACAAGATCCGGAGTTCGTGCGCAGGACGTTTTCTGCGATTGCGGGGCGCTACGACTTCGCTAACCACCTGCTGAGCGGAGGGCTCGATTTCCTCTGGCGTGCACGCGTGGCCCGGGTGGTTGCCGCCGTGCGTCCGGCGAGGATTCTCGATCTGGCAACCGGCAGTGGAGATCTGGCAATCGCGCTACAGAAGACATGCCCGTCGGCGTTGGTCGTTGGCGCGGACTTCTGTCTGACGATGCTTGAGGAGGCGCGGCGCAAGCACGTCCCGTTTCTCGTTCAGGCGGACGCGCTCGCCCTGCCGTTCGCGGACGGAGCGTTCGACGCCATGACCGTGGCATTCGGACTCAGGAACATGGCGTCGTGGGAGAAGGCGCTTCGCGAAATGGCCCGCGTCCTCCGTCCCGGCGGCCTGCTGGCCGTTCTCGATTTTTCGCTGCCTCCCCGCGGACCGGTTCGCGCAGCCTACCGGCTCTACCTCCACCACCTGCTGCCCAAAGTCGCCGGATGGACAACCGGACGGTCGGATGCCTACGAATACCTCGGCGAGTCCATTGAAAAATTTCCGCGCGGGTCCGGGATGGCCGCCATGATCAACGCCTGCGGGTTCGAGGCCCGGCAGCCGCGCACGATGTGCCTGGGAATCGTGACGCTTTATACGGCGGTCAAAGGAACGGGCATCCTCGGAACGCCGCTCAAGCAAGCATAAGATTTCTGCTGTTCTTACAGGGTCAGAATCGTGCTAATAGGAGATTGATCCAAATGAAATTGCCCCATGCAGAGCTGGCCACCGTGCCGGAGCGGAAAGTGACGCATTACTTGCTCAACCCCGCGCACCCGGCGGGCGGGAGCAAGGCGTGGTTCTTCCTGCGTTTCGGTTTCAACGCGATCGAATGGCGAAGGCTTGCGGAGGCGTTGCTTCTTCATGCGCGCGAGAATGAGGCCAGGGAAACCGAACAAACTCCGCACGGCATGCGGTATGTCGTGGAAGGACGATTGCTTGCGCCGGACGGCACAAGCTTGAATATCCGCAGCGCATGGTATATTGATGCCAACGGTGGTGCGCCGCGATTTGTAACCGCTCATCCGTTGCCAAAATTATGAACACGATCAATGAACTGGAGGCTGTGGCCTTAACCTGTGACCTGCCCGGATACGGATTGGTGCGCGGCGACGTGGGCACAGCGGTTCTTGTGCATGGCAACGGCGTGGCGTTCGAGGTGGAATTTGTCGGCTACGACGGGCACACCGTCGCCTTGCTGACGCTGGAACGCTCTCAAGTCCGTCCACTCCAGACTCACGACATCCCGCACGTCCGCGAGTTGGAACACGCTTGAGGTGCGCGGTTGGCGTGCCTTTGCCCCACGGCAGACCCGGCGGAGGAATTCACCCGCCGATCCTCACCGCGCGGGTCTTGTCGAGCTTGAGAACGCCGGCTTCGCTAGCTGGAAGGATAGCTTTGGGGTCGGAAACCTTCTCGCCTTTCCACCGAACGCTACCTCCCTCAATCAGGCGGCGCGCTTCGGAACGGGAGCGAGAAGTCTGGAAGCATTGAGCAGAGGCTGCAACCACCAAGGTTGTAAAATCGCGCACATCGCCGGGTGAAAAACCCGGCAGCTCGGCGGCGTCGAGATCGCGCGCGCTGAAGCGCGTGTTGAAATCCTCCAGCGCGTGAGCGGCCGCCGCTTTGTCGTGGAACCTCGCAGTGATGCGCTGCGCCAGCGATTTCTTGGCCTCCATCGGGTGCGCCCCCGCAGGCACCGGTTCGCCGACGAGGATGTCGTAATACCGCGCCATCAACTCGTCGCTGATGCTCATGATTTTTCCGAACATGTCCCCCGGCGCGTCGTTGAGCGCGACATAATTCCCCAGGCTCTTGCTCATTTTCTGATGTCCGTCGAGCCCCTCGAGAATCGGCATCGTCATCGCCACCTGCTGGGGCTGGCCTTCCTCGCGCTGCAGGTCGCGCCCGACCATGATGTTAAAGAGCTGATCGGTGCCGCCCAGTTCGACGTCCGCCTGGATCATCACGGAATCCCAGCCCTGCATGATCGGATACTGGATTTCGTGAGCCCGGATCGGCTGTCCCTTGTCGAGACGCTCCCGGAAATCCTCGCGCACCAGCATCTGCTGGAGGGTCACCCGGCTGTTCAGCTTGATGACCTCCTCAAAGCTCATCGCCTCGAACCACTCCCCGTTGAAGACGATCCGCGCCCGCTCGCGGTTGAGGATTTTAAACGCCTGTTCCTGGAAGCTTCTGGCGTTTGAGAGCACCTGGTCGTGCGTCAACTGCGGCCTCGTCGCCGAGCGTCCGCTCGGATCCCCGATCATCGCCGTGAAATCCCCGATGATCAAAATCGCCTCATGCCCGGCATCCTGGAACTCCCTCAACTTCGACAGCACGACACCGTGCCCGAGATGAATGTCCGGAGCGGTCGGATCCACCCCGAGCTTGACCCTCAACGGACGGCGCAGCGCGAGCTTCGCGGCCAGCTCGGCTTCACTGTGAACTTTCGCGCAACCCCGGGTGAGAACAGAAACGGTGGACATCGGATCAATGGGGTTTGTTCAGCAATTCCCGCACTTCGTCAATCGTCATCTTTTCGTTGATTTTCTCGGTCATCCGGCTCACCGCCCCAGGTGCCCCGGCTTTCGGGATGAACGGACGCACCGGCACGACCGGGGATCCGAAATTCGCCCGCTTCGTCGCATCGTAATATCCGACCGCCTCCGCCTTCTTCACCGGCACGTCCCGGTCCGCATTTACGATCGCCGATTTCGACCACATCGACGCCGCTTGCGTATCATAAACCTTGCCCCCAACCCACGGGTTCTTGATCCCCAGAAACGACCGCTTGAAAGGATACTCCTTGATATAAGCGGCCCGCACGCCCGCAAACCCGTCCTTCGACTCGCTCGCCTTCCTCAACACCACCGAGCTGGTTTTCCCGAACTCCTTTTTCTGCAGCGGACTCCCCAACTCCATGTCCGGCTTCAAAACGCGATCCAGCAGCTTCCGGTCTTGCGTCTGGGCATGGCCGGACGCCGCAAAAGCCAGAACCGCCAAAATTGTGACCGAAAGCTTCACTCCAATCACCATAGCCCGTAACCCGCAAACGCGCGAGGGATTATCCAGCGATTCCCATTCGGCGGCGGCATTGTTGTTTTCCTCCCCGCAAGTGGTGTTAATCCTCTTGGCGTTGGGAAAGGCGCGTTCTATGGTGGCACCCATGCAAAGCACACGTCTCTGGCTGATGTTTCCCGCCCGCCTGATCACCCGGCCCGTCCTCTGGGAACTGGCAAAAAAATTTCAAGTGGTGACGAACATCCGGCAGGCGAGCGTCACAGAGGAGATCGGCCTGGTCTCCCTGGAACTCGAGGGCGGGCGGGAAGAAATCAAAAAAGCGATTGCGTGGCTCGAGGAGCAGGGCATCAAGGTCGAGCCGGTGGAAATCAACACGATCGAAGGCTGACCTTGCCAGACGTTCGGAGGAGGCTATGCTGAGTGCTACTATGCACCTGAAGACAAGAAGCTCCTTGCGCCCTGTCTGCCGCGGACTATCGGCTTTCACCGTGGCTCCTTTGTTTCTTCTGACAATGCCCCTCGCGGGTTTTGCGCAGGAGGTGATCGGTGCCCCCCGCAAGACAAGCCTGTGGGAAATCGCGGCTTCGGGAGGTGTGGTGATGATCCCCATCGCGGCGTTGTCGGTGCTCGCCGTGATGTTGGTTCTGGTTTACTTGATCACCCTCCGTCGGGGGGCGGTGGCGACGGCGCGCTTCATGCAGACGGCCGAAGCCCTGCTCAGAAAAAAAGACTACCTCGGGCTGCTTGCGATTTCCAACCGCCACAATGAAGCTGTGGCGAAAGTCGTGCAGCGCACGCTGGATTTTCTCACAAAAAACCCGAAGGCAACGCTTGCCGATGCCCGCGAAATCGCCCAGACGGAAGGAGCCCGCCTTGCCGGGGCGCTCAACCAGCAGATCACCTACCTTGCGGACATCGGGACGGTCGCTCCCATGCTCGGGCTCTTCGGCACGGTGCTGGGAATGATCAAATCCTTTACGGTCGTGGCCAGCGACATCGCAGTGGTATCACGCCCGATGCTTCTGGCGCAGGGAGTCTCGGAAGCCCTGGTCGCCACGGCCGCGGGCCTGCTGGTCGGGATTCCGGCCATGATGGCCTATTCGTTTTTCCGGGGCCGCGTCCAAGCACGGATCTCAGACCTTGAGGCGGCCGCCACACAGTTGCTTGCGTTGCTGGGCACGGAATTGCCCGGACGCCGGGAATGACTCTTCGCGTCGTTGCAGGTTTTTTGTTTGCCACCGTCGCGGCGACCCTTGGCCAGCCGGTTTCCGGTGAACCGGAAGTCCGGCGCGCCCTCCCCGTCAATGCCCAGAACCCGCCCCTGATGAGCCGGGTGGAAGCGGCGATACCCGTGGCCACACCGATCCCCTCTCCCGCATCCACACCGGCCGAGACCTTCCAGCCGCAACCGCGCGTAGAGAACGTCCCCACCCCGCAACCCGACGAGGAGGGAAGCATCCGGATCGCTCCATCGGGGGCAACAGGGAACCGCAACGAGGCGCTCGACCTCGCAAACAGCCTTTATTCGCGCAGGATGTATGACCTCGCGGTTCCGGAATACGAACGCTTCCTGATCTCTGCGAGCGGCAGCGAGGGACGCGATGCGGCCATGTTCCGCCTGGCCGAGTGCCACCGGATGCTCGGCAATCCGACCGCCGCACGGGCGGGCTACGAGAAGCTCGTCATGGAATTTCAAAAGGGTGAGTTCGCAGGAGCGGGTGCCTACCGGCTCGGCGAGTTCCTTTTCGGGGAAAAAATTTACGATGCCGCGCACGCGCAATTCCAAACCGCCGCGCAGGAAGCAAAGGACAGCGAAGTCCGTCTCACCGCGTTGTATTTTTCCGCCCGCAGCCTCGATTACCTGAAGAATGACGCCGGCGCGCGGGCTGGCTACGAAGCCGTGCTCGCCGTGAAAGGAAAGAATCCCTACCGCGACCACGCGCGGATGGCGGCAGCCGACATCGATGCCCGCAACGGAAAAAAGGACGCCGCGCTCGCCTCTTACGAAGAACTTGCCGGACGCCCGGAAAATCCCGCCATGGCGGCCGAGGCCGCAGTGAAAGCCGCATCGATCACCGCCGAGCTGGGGAAACCCGCCAAGGCTCTCGCTCTTTTCAACAAGGTCCTCTCCAGCTCCGACGCCGGGGATTGGAAGGCTGTGGCGGTGATCGGCACCATGCGACTGCGCTACGAGGGGTCGGACTACCCGGCTGTGGTCGGGATGGCGGCGGCGGTCGATGGGCTGCCCGCCACGACCCGCGAGGAAGCCCTGCAGATCCTCGCTGCATCGTATCGCAAGACCGGCAACAACCTCGAGGCCCGCAGAACCTATGACCGCCTGCTCAAGGAATTCCCGGACTCGCAGGGGGAGTCCCGCTACCGGCGCCTGGTGAGCCTGTATGCGCTCAACGACAAAAATCTCATCGCGGAAATTGATGCGTTCCTCGAAAAGACGACAAATCCCAAAGAGCGCACGCAGGCCCTCCTTCTCAAGGCGGAGACGCTCTTCAAGCAGGGTGATTACACGGGAGCGGGGAAAGCTTTTGAGGGCCTGCTCGCGCGCGAGCTTGCCGACGATGTGCGTGCGGATGCCCTCTACAAGATGGCATGGTGCCTCGCGGCCATCGGAAATCATCCGGAGGCGGCAGCGGCCTATTCGGAGTTCCTTTCGAAGTTTCCGGACCACAGGCTCGCCCCGACCGCGCTCGCCCAGCGCGCCCTCTCGAAGGAAGGGAGCAAAGCCTTCGACGCCGCGATCGGGGACTTCGACGCCATCGCAAAAAAATATCCCGGAACCAAAGAGCACGAGCTCGCCCTCCAGCACAAAGCCCTGATCTTCGGACAGCAGCAGAAATACGCGGAGATGGCGCAGACGTTTGACAAGCTCCTCGCGGAATTCCCAAAAACCGCCGCGGCCGGGCAGGCAAACTTCTGGCTCGGATGGGCTGCTTTCGAGCAAAAAGATTACAAGGGGGCGATCTCAAAGCTCGAGTCCGCCCGCTCGATCGACGCCGCACAATACGCCGAAAGGGCGACTCTGCGGATCATCCTCGCCCACTACTACCTCGAGGACCGGGCGGCTGTCGCCCGCGAGGCCGAAGGATACAAGGGCGGCAACCTCCCCTCCGAGATCTCTCTCTGGCTGGCCTCGAAACAGGTGGACGATGGCAACTACGCGAAAGCCGAGGCCCTCCTGCTGCCGCTCACCGCAAATCCTGCGGCCCTCCCTCCGGATGCCTGGATCCAGCTCGCCGAGTGCCAGATCCGGCTCGGAAAATTCCGCGAGGCCGTCGGGCCGGCCGAGAAATTTCTCGCATCCGCCCGCGACCCCGCAACCCGCTCGCGGGCGCTTCTCACCATCACCAGGATCCGCCTCGGTCTCAAACAATTTTCCGAGGCGTCGGCGGCGGTGGACGAGGCTCTCCTGCTCCAGCCGGAGGGCCGGTTGAACGCGGAGGGCCGGCTGCTTCAGGGCGACATTCTCCTCGCGCAATCCGACTGCGACGGGGCCGCCCGCGCCTACATGACGGTCTCCGTGCTGCTCGAAGATCCGGCCATCACCCCGCGCGCCCTGCAGAAAGCCGCCGAGGCCTACCAGCGCGCCAACAACCGCTTCGAATCTGAAAAAGCTCTTGCAGAACTGCGCCAAAGGTATCCAGATTTCATCAAGCCCTCCAAACCTCCAAAAACCAAATCATGAGAGCCGCCCTGTTGCTTTTTTTGTCCGCCGCAACTCTGCTCGCAGGGGAGGTCGTCCTGCGCGACAACCCTCTGCCCGACGTCAAAGCCACAATCCAGATCCCGGAGGGGTGGACGATGACCTCCGAAAACGAGGACGGGGTTTTTGTTTACAAATTCAGCAAAGGCGGGACGCCGGAGATCGCGGCGATCACGCTGAGCGTCACCACCAAAGTCCCCGAACGCACCGAACAATCGCCGTCCGCCTACGCCGCCGCTCTCGTGGATGTGTCGCAGGATGACACGTCCGCTCCCGCGCAGAAGGGCAAGATCAGCGACATGCCGTCGCTGAGGGCGGAATACAATTTCGAGGGCGATGCGGGCAAGATGTGCGCGGTCAACATCGCCATCCCGAACGACAAAACCGGGACCCTTTATTTCTTCGCCTGGCAGTCCCCGATGGAGGAGGCTCTCGAGCTCGAGGCGATCCGGGAAAAAATCCTCGCGTCCGTGAAAATTGATCCGTCATTCTGAATCCCCCTCGTGAAAATGACGCACGCTGCCACAAATCACATAAGAATGAGGGACGCAGGGAGTGAGGCTCGACAAACGGCAGATAAAGGATCGGGGCAGCCCGCCCTCGGGTTGCTCAGCAAGGCGGCCGCCCTCCATTCATTGCACTTACGCACGGATCAGGAGCTGCCGTGACCCCGTGACATACGCCGGAGATTGGGGCAAGGATTGAAAAGCTTTTGATTTCTCCGAAGCATCTTGCAGAATCACCCGCCTATGACCTCCCACTTAACAAATGGTGGCTGCTCACCGATGCCTGCCGGGTTGTCCTGAAAGGAACGCCCACGGGACACCATTGGCTGCCGATCGAGCAAGTGATGCACTTGAATTGAGGCTTGCCACTAATCATACAAGAGCCATACGATTTCCGACAGAGCGGACCATGAAAACCCTCCCTTCCAGCTTCAATCTCCGGGCCAACGCTCCAGAGGGCCGGAAGCGAATTCCTATCAGTAGCTGCACAATCCCATGAACGTGACTTTCCACATCACCCGCACCGGCGGGCAACTCGGGCCGGTCAAATTCCGCCTCGGACGCCAAATCGTTGAGCCTTTTTCCACTGCTCCGTGGTGTGACAAGCCCGGGGCTGACAAGCTTATTCCGCTGCTCCGCGAATTGCGGGGAGATTTCTTCTGTGCGCCGTTTGGTGACGGACCAGCGTGGCGCGGCGAGGCGCATCCGCCCCACGGCGAGTCCGCCAATGCCATGTGGAAAGTGAATCCATCTGAATGCGGACGCCTTGTCGCCACGCTGCGGACACGCGTCCGGGCCGGCAAGATCACCAAGCTCATCGAAGCCCGCGAAGGCGAGACCAACCTCTACCAGACCCACCTGCTGGAGGGTTTCCAAGGCGGGATGTGTCTCGGGCACCACGCCATGCTCGACTTCACCCGCAACGGTCCCGGCATCATCTCCACGAGCAAACTGCGTCTTGCACAAGTTCTCCCGGCCCCGTTTGAAAACCCCGCCCAGGGCGGCTACTCCTCGCTCAAGCAAGGCGCATGGTTCCGCCACCTCGACAGCGTGCCCATGTCCGACGGCGGGAAGACCGATCTCACCCGCTACCCCGCCCGTGAAGGATTCGAGGACCTCGTCATGCTGCACCACAAGGACGCGGACGATTTCGCGTGGGCCGCCGTCGTTTTCCCGGACAAAAAGTTCGTCTGGTTCTCCTTGAAAAATCCCGCGCATCTCGCCTCAACGGTGCTGTGGCACTCGAACGGCGGGCGCCACTACGCCCCCTGGAACGGACGCCATCGCGGCGTGCTCGGGGTCGAGGACGTCACCGCCTATTTCCACCTCGGACTCGCCGCATCGCTGGCCGACAATCCGTGGAAGAAAAAGGGAGTGCCCACGTCGGTCACCTTCGTCAAAGGCAAGACCACCCGCATCCCCTACATCATGGGCATCGCCCCACTGCCCGCCGGTTTCGGTTCCGTCCGCACCATCCAGCGCACGGCCACCGGCATCCGCCTCCAAGCCGCCAGCGGCGCGCACATCGATCACGCCGTCGACACCACATTCATCCAATAACCAACCGCCCGCCCGATCCCGCCCATGAGCACCACCATGAAAAAATACGCCGGGTTCCTTCACCACATCAGCGGAAAAATCCTGCTCGGCTGCGACGGCTTCGTTGACGAAACCTACGAGATCGTCGAAGTCCGGAAGAGTCAGACCGAGTTCACCCCGATGAAAAATCTCAGGCAATTCGGCGAGTTGCTCGTCGAGCGCGCCGACGGCGGGGTCGGCGTGGAGCTCGTGCCGAAGCGTCGTTGCGAGGGTGGGTTCGGCATCAACACGGGCCGGGTGGCCGCATGTTTGGGCCTGAAGCCGTGCCTGCCCGGTCTTTACGGCAGCCAGACAATCGACCCGGCTTATCATGAGTTCGAGGAGATCTGTAATCTGGTTTCTCTCGGCGATCCCGCGTTGACGATTGCTTTGGAGTTCAGCGACGGGAAGGTCTTGATGAGCAATCTTGAGGCGGTCTCCAACCTGACTTGGGAAGACTTTAAAAAGCACTTCGGGGCGGAGAAGCTCAAAGAATTGTTCTCCGGCGTCGATATTTTGGGGCTGGGCTATTGGTCACTCACTGCAAACTTTGACGGTCTCTTCAAGGGATTTATGGAACAGTATGAAGCCATCACCCCACCGCGCCGGATGTTCTTCGACTTCGCCGACATCAAGAAGAAGTCCAGCGAATCTTTCATCAAAAGCCTGAAGCTGATCAAAATATTCAACAGCAAGATCCCCATGACGTTCAGCCTGAACGAACATGAGGTGGTGGAATTATTTTCCAGGATTGGAGTCGGGCGCCCGGAACTGACGCCGGCGGCGATCGCCTCCGCGTTGACCATCGCCCGGGAAATGATCGGCTTCGATGAACTGGTTGTCCATACACCGGAGTTTGCAGCCGCATCCAGCGCGGCGGAAGGTGAAGCGCATGCACTCCAAGACCGCCAAACAAATGTCGTCCGCCTGGCTGGCGCAGGAGACAGCTTCAACGGCGGATTCCTCTGCGCATCCCTCGGGGATCTGCCGCTCAAAGAACGCCTCGTCGTCGCCAATGCGGTGACCGCCTTCTTCGTCACCCACGCCACCGCCCCCACCAAGGAAGAGCTCCTCGCCCAGATTGAAAAGGCGTCGGACAAGTGACTGCGGCCTCCGCCCGTTTTGAAAAAATCCGGAGGCGGGCGGATGCGTGATTTTTCCCATGCCGCCCGGGCGATGCGGACCCCGAGGTCGGGATTCCTGATGCCGTGGCTGCTGGCCGGCTTTGCGGTGATCTACTACTCGCTCTACGTGAATGCGGGACTGAACCTGGGCGGAGAGGGGGGGACAGCCGGCGTCGTGGCCATGCGGTTGATTTCCGGCCAGCGGCCGATTGTGGACACGTTTCTCGGCTACAATGTCCTGTGGTTCTTCCCGGTGGCGTGGGTGTTCGAACTCACCGGCCCGAACTACCTCGTGCTCCGCTGGTATTTTTTCGTGTTCTGCACGGCCGCCGGGCTGCTGACCTACTTCGTCGTCCACGGCTACACCCGCAACGCATGGTATTCCGCGATCCCGGCGGTCATGGTGATCCTCGTGCCGGGAATGCAGTTCCGGAACTACCTGCCGTTTCTGGGAATCCTGAACGCGCTCCTGCTGACCCGTGCCTTTGTGATGCGCAGGAAAGCAGGCCGGGAGTCGCTCGCCTGGATGCTGGCTGCGGGGGCGGGGCTCGGAGTCACGTTCCTTTTTCGCATAGATCTCGGGATCTTTTTCACGGCGATCTATCTGGGCTTGGCGTTGCTTTATCCTTTCGGGGAGCGTGGCAGATTTCTGAAGCGTGCCGGCCTCGTTGCTGCCGGGGCTGCGGGCGGACTCGTCCTCGCCTGGATGATTCACCTGCCGGTGTGGCACGATGCAAAAGCCCGTGGCTACGACCGCGCGTTTCTGGAGCAATACACCGGATGGCTGGGAATGATCAGCACGGAATTCCGCCAGCAGATGGCCGATCTTGCGGAAAACGACAAACCGGTCGATTTTCCCATTGCTCCGCCCACGGCCTTCGCCACCCCCGAACCCGCTTCCGAAAAAAAAACGAACATCGATTCCTGGGAAGACCGTGGCGCGCTCGCCCGTGCGCCGGTCTCGGATGTCATTTACGGGAAAAAATGGACCCACAAATCTTTTGCCGCCAGCACGTATCTTCCCCTTGTCCTCTCCGTGATTGCGATTCTTGCGGGCGGCCTGGGGCTGCTTGCCGCACTGCTCCGACGCGACCCGGAGGCCGGGGAGCGGCTGCTCTACCCGCTGACCGTTCTCGGATGCGCTCTAGCCCTTTTCCCGCAGTTTTTTTTCTTCCGTCCCGATACGCCGCATCTTTCCGAAATGATGGTGCCGTTTCTGGCGGCACTCGCGCTGTTCGTATGGGCCTCCGTCCGGCACTCGTTGCAAGCACCTAACCACCCGGCCGCCCGGATCGCTGCGGGCGGTTTTGCCGCCCTTTGCGTGGCGGCGGGCACGATCTATTTTTCCCACGCCTTTCCGAAGGAATCCTCCGGCTCGATCGCGGCAAAAAAAAGGGCCTCGCACGCATTTCGCGCACTCAATGGAGTGCATGTCAACGTGCGAGACCGTGAGGCGGTCTGGCTGCCCAAGCTGCGGGATGCCGTCCTTCGGCACTCCTTGCCGGGTGAATATGTGCTGTGCCTTCCCTACTCCCCGACCATCAACTTCATGACCGACCGGCCGTCACCTCTCCACAACCTGTATGTGGACAACTCGACGGCGGGGAAAAATTTTTCACAACATTTTCAAAAGCTCCTGGCCGGCTCTTCGCCGGCCGTGGTTGTCATCGATCAGCGCCCGATCAACGGCAATGAGATCTCCCGCTTCCGCAACTGGGCGCGAGAGCCCTACCAATGGCTCCGGAAAAACTACGTTTTTTTCGGACGCTACTTTCGGAGCGAGGTCTTTGTCCGCCGCGACCGGGCTCCCGGGCCGGTGACCCCGGAAGAAATCGAGGCCTCGGAATAAGGCGGCTATTCGGGAGTCAGCCGGATCAAATCGAACCGGCATTCGTAATGGCAGCAATTCCGCCGCGCTTTCTCTTCAATAACCGGGAGAAGCGGATAATTCGGATTGCTGCCGAATTCCCTGGCATCGTCGATCAAGATCACATGCCGGGCTTTGGAGAGAGAAAAGACAATGTCCAGTTCCCTGCTGATCGGAGTTTCCTCCGGGCCGAGGGCCGTGGCTTTCCCGGAGTAGTGGGCATCGAGCCAGATCAGGGCTTTGTCATCCACGGAAGAAATGACGCCCGGGAGCAAATCCGCGCTGTCCCCGCAGAGAAGCTCGACTTTCGGCTGCCCTGCAAATTTTTTTCGTGCGGCCTCAAAAAAGTCGGGGGAGAGCTCGATGGAAACCAATCTGTTAAAATCAGGAGCGAGGAAATCCATCGTCTCCCCGCGGAAAGTCCCCGTTTCGATGAAGACCTTGGCTCCGAATTTTTTCGCATAATGGCGCAAGGTTTCCCGCTTGCAGGTTTCGGGCATCGGCTTGATGTTGCCGTGAAGTGCGGCGCACAGGACCGGCCAGGGCTCGTGCGCGAGGCCCGCTTGGATCAGGCTGCCAAGGGTTTGGATTTTTCGTTTCAGAACGGATGTTGCCCGTGTGCTCATGGGCGCGGAGAGTAACTGATCGGCATTCCCCCTGCAATCATCAGGTTTTATGGGTTGTGATTCCGGCAAGGAAGGCGTCCGTTTCCCTGCCGTTGTCATGAAGCTCTTCAACAAACCGCGCGCTTTCCGCCTGTGCCGAGGACAGGGCGTCCCCGCTCGAGAGCAGGCGGGCCGCCTGGGATACCAGGAGTTCCAAGTCCCCTCCGGCAAATTCCCCCGGCCGGTAGTTTTCAAAAAGACCGTCGGGATTCACATCCAGCGAAAGAAGGGCGGTGGCACCAAGGCCGGACTGGATGAAACTGTTCGGCCAGCCTTCCCCCTCGGAGGTGTTCACAAAAATTTTGGCGTCATCATAGACGTCTTGGATCTCATGATACGGGACCCGCTCGATGAATTCGAGATTCGGGATTCCCGCCGCGCGGGCGGACACCGAATTCCAAAGCCCGACATCCTCGCGCGGGCAGACCATCCGGCATCGGGCGCCGGGCAGCTTTTCAACGAGGTCAAGGAAGAGGTGCGGACGTTTGATCGGCTGGCATCGCGAAACCCAGAGAAGGTCGGTCGTTTTTTCCGCATGGCGAGGATGGGAGCGTGGCAGAATGAGGTTGCGGTAAAACCCGCAGGTCATGCCATTCTCCTGAAACAGGCGCCGCTGGTCGGTCGTCATCGCAAACCGCACGTCGCAGCGGCGCATGGCATATTCGAACAATGCGCCGCGCGCGGGGTTGGATTTTCGAAATCCTCCGTTGACCTCGATGTCCAGTCCGCAGATATAGCCAAGCCGATAGCCGGGGAGCGGCTTGAGAAGATGGAGAACGAAAAGCCATGTCGTCCATCCCAGCAGAAAGACCCAGTCCGGACGTTCCTCCCGGATCACCCGTGCGACACGCGGCAATGAGCACAGCGTGTCGGCAAGGCCGCCGGTCTGGAACTTCCCGGCATTGCGGATTTTTACCCCGTCCCATATCTGCCCGTCCGCCTGACCGGTATCGCCGGACGCGATAACGACGTCGATCCCTCGTCCCGCGAGTTCCCTTGCGAGCAGTGCGATCTGCAACTCCGCGCCGCCGGAGACACGCGTGGCGCTGCGTTCGAGGATCAGATGCGCATGGCTGGAAAGAAAAAGAATCTTCATTTAAGACAGGCGGCCAGCCTGGAAATGGCCGTCCTGAAAACCGGCAGGTTGCGAAAGCGACCGGGCACCGCTTTTTTCATCGCTGCCAGCATTTCTCTGGCGCAGTCGTTGGAAACCGCCTCTGCACGATGCATCAGGGTGTAATCTTCTTCGGCCAGCAGTGCCGGGGCGGGGCTCAGCCGCTGTGACAGCAAATCGGTCAGATGAAAGTATGCGGGCCAATCGGTTTTCTCCGGAGCAAGCCACGCTTGCGCAATCAAGCCCGCATCCTCTCCGGATGCCGACGCCCAGTCCCCAAGGTTTGCAACCATAATGTCCCTTAACCCCGCGTCGCTTGGACGTTTGGAGCAGGCCTTCTCCACTCCCATGATGGATCGCGCATGATTCCGGTAGGAAACCAGCGGGGTGGGGTCTCCAAAAGCCTGCCCTTTGCGCAGGAGACGGGACCATAAATCATAGTCCGCAGTGACATTGTCGCCGGCATACCCTCCGAACTCTTCCCAAACCGTGACCCGATCAAAGACGGCGGAAGTATGCGGAATGGGATTTCTGAAACATAAATCCCATCGCAGCGCCCCGGAAGTCAACGGGGGCCGGAGCTTCCCTCTCCACAGGCCCCGCTCATCAATCAAAGTGGCCTGCGAATAAAAAAGTCCGGCGTCCGGGTTACCGTGGATCGCCAAATGCTGCCGCGCAAGACGGTTTCTCCGGCAGCGGTCATCAGCATCCTGCCTCGCAATCCACCTGCCCCGCGCCTCGGAAAGCCCCGCGTTCAAGGCGCCGACAAGACCGCGATTCTCCGGAAGCGTGATGAGACGGATCCGCGGATCCAAAAAGGATTTTACAACATCCCCCGTCCCGTCGCCGGAGCCGTCATCAACGACAAGAATTTCGAAATCGCGGAACGTCTGGGCAAGAAGATCCCGCAGCGCTGCGCCGATGTGCCCCCGCGCGTTGTAAGCGGGAAGAAGAACGCTGAAAAACGGATCGCTCACATTCTCTCGTTGTCAGGAATCCAGCAATTTCCGGAAAATGGCATCATGCCGGTCGAGCCAGCAATCCTCATCGAATGTCCGGGCCGCATGTGCCCTCGCCGCTCGGGACATGGCCCCATGGTTTTCCATGATGTGCTCGACCGCATCGGCAAGGTCGCCCGGCTCGCCTGCGTGATCCCGCGTCCAGCTTGACGGGACCGGAACAAGAAGCCCGCTTTCCCCGGAGACAAGCTCCGGCATCCCCCCGCTGTGCGTGCCCACAACGGGGACCCCGCAGGCCATGGCTTCAATCGGCACTGTGGGACAGGGGTCGTTGAATTTCGTGTGGAGAAGGACATGGGCCCGCCGGTAGATCGCAGGAGCTTCGCTCTGCCGGAACGCAGGAAGCAGCGTGACATGTTCGCGAATTCCCTCCATCGCCTTGCGAACCCCGGCCTCAGCGCCCTTCCAGCGGAACTCGCCGGCGATGGTGAGATGGGCGGGGCGTCCGCGCGCGCGCAGGACACGAAGAGCATCCAGCGCGGACTTTGTGCGGTAGAGCGCATGGCTCGTTCCCGCCGCGAGCATCTGCCACGGCTCTTGCGGCAGCGCAGATCCGGCCGGAGAGAACATCCTGATATCCACGGGATTCCATCGGATCTCCGATGGCGCGGAGGAAGGCCCGAGATAGCGTTCCGCGCTTGCGCGGGAAAACTCGCTCTGGTTGAAAATGTAATCCGCCTGCGATCGCAGGGATGCCATCCTGCGGTTGAACCAAGGATAATAGTCTCCGTAGCATCCCGGATACGCGACGCCGTTCTGGTTCCAAACAAGCTTCGCTCCTTTCGATTTTGCGGCAGCCACCACCTCCTCCACATGAGGCGGCAGCGTGCTGCTGACGAGATACATCAGATTGAACGCGTCGAAGTGCTCCGGAAATTTCCGGCGCAGCGGAATGAGCTTGATTTGTCCGCCAATGGGAAGATGGGAGATCTTCGGCGGCGACGTGCGCCCGTAGTTGAGAACCGGAGCGGGGCCGGGAGCCAATGCACATTGCGAGGCGCAAGCCCGCACAGAGGCCCGCGCCGGAAAGTTTTTCACCAGGCTGCCCGCTTCACGCAGACCGAAAAGCAGGTCGCTCAATGGGGATGTGGGTTCAGGCCTGAGCATCATCCCAAGGAAGTTTGCACCCGAGTTGTTCGCGCAAGCGGAAGTCGTGCGGAGCGTAAAACGCCCGCAGATCCGAAACGGCATCCGCAGGCGGCAGGGACCTGTTGTTGCTGTCTCTCGCGTGCGGAAAGTGATCCGGAACAAAATCCGGCAATCCAAGGAACGAATAAACCGACCGGGCAACCTCCTGCGGTTGCTCGAAAAGATTCTCGGCAAAGGCGATCAACATCTGCTCGCGGGGGAACGCCTGCAGCCAGCGCGCGATCAACTCCGCATACATCCCGCACCGGACGTATCGAACCGGGTTGAACGACGAGCGGGATGCCGCGTCGCAGAGCGGGCGGGAATCCGGATCGGAAAGCCGCCGCATGGCGCGGCGCACCACAACATCGAAAGCCTCCTTTTCGTGCCCGGATTTCAAAAACATCCGATATTCCGACCAGGCCCGGACAACCGGATCTCGCAGGAGGAAAATCAGCTTTGCCCGCGGCACGACGGCTGCCGCATTGAACGGCGCCTCCGGATGGAAAAAATACTCCACGCTTCCCTCTCCGCAGAGGAACCGGCCCATCGCGAACGGCTGGTTCATCCGGGACCGAAGAGAACTCGTGGGATAATGGATGAAATTGGTGGGCTCCTTCCGCCAGCCACGCCGGACCTGCGGGTGAAGCGCAATCAGATCGTAAAGCGACGAGGTTCCGCATTTCGGAGCGCCCGCAATGAGAAAGTCCGGCAGCTTGCGCAGCGGAGCTGATGCCAACCGCCAGGCTCTTGTGATTTCAAAGCGCGCGTTCATTTGAGTTCGTCCGAAATCCGAGCGGCGATCCGGCGGGCGGTCGCAGCCCAGGTGAATTCCTCAAGCACGAACCGGCGTCCGGCGGCCCCCATTCTCCGAGCCAGGGCGGGATCCCGCATCAGCTTCAGAAGGGCATCCGCCAGCGCCCGGGCGTCGCCGGGTTCCACGAGAAAGCCGGTCTCCCCTTCTCTGACACGTTCCGGAGTGCCGCCCACACGCGTGGCGACAACCGGCAAAGCGAATCCCGACGCTTCAACCAGTGCCGCCGCTGCCGGCTCCGAAAAGCTGGGCAGGCAGAAGATATCGGATGCAAGCAGGTAAGCTCCCAGACGTTCCCGCGGAACTCGACCGTGACACCGGACACCCGGATCGGAAATGTCTTTGCAGTCACCCACAACGTCAAGCGTCACATCGGGAAAACTTCCCCTCACAATCCGCAGCGCTTCGACAAGCACAGGGCCGCCCTTGCGTTCCCACTCGCCACCGACAAAGACGATTCGACGAGGAACCCCGGACCGCAGAGGCGCGCTCTCAGGGAGATCGATATTGCATCCGGAACCAACGACCTGCACGCATTGCGGATCGACGCCGTAATCCTCGACGAGCGAATCCGCCGAAAACCGGCTGATGGTAAAACAAACCCGGCATTTGCCATAAAGGTTGCGCTCCATCGCCCTCCAAGCACGGCAGGTTGGCCATGTTTTGCGCGGCGGGTTGTACCGGCGATTGGCCAAAAAGGTGTGGTCCGTGTAGAGAAAGTGCGGAATCCCCGCCACGGACGCGTCGAAAAGCGATTGCGTTTGAAAAGTCAGTCGGCAGCCCTCTGCGGCTTTGGGGAGCAACGCGGTCAGTTTGCGCTGAAAAAATGGCAGCCGGGTCATCACGTCGCGCGGAGGAATCCGGCTCCCCAGAATTACCCCGAAAAACCGCATCAACGCGAGCAGCGTTGCAGTGACCCGAAAGAACGGACGACCGCGCAGAACGTCCTCCACCGCATCAAAGGAAACCCATTCGCAGCCGGGCATTTCCGCTTTGAGCGAGCGGCCCAGGCTTTCATTGACCAGGGAGAACCGCCCGGCCGTCGTCATCAGCGCACGGCATTTCATGCGATCAACCGGGCGAGGACATCTGCGTGTTCTGCGGCAACCACACTCGTGGAGTAATGCCGCAGGGCAACATCACGCGCCGAAAAAGCCTTCTGTTCCAGATCCTTTCCTTCGAGAGACTCCCCGAAGGCCTCCCTCCACTCCTCGTCGGTTTTGCAAATGCTCACCGTGCGGGGAAACCCGCAACGCACCGCCACATCGAGGTAACTTGGCTGAGGGCTTGCGATTGCCGGAAGACCGCACGCCATGCCGAGCGTGATCTTCCACTCGGTGTGCGAGAGGTTGTAGGGATTGTCCAGAAACCTTGGGGAAATCACAACCCCGCCCCCCTGTGCGTAAAGCTCCAGAAGGTGGCGGATGGAACGGAACCTGTGAAAAGTATGGGGAATGTCTGCAAAGAGAGCGCGCAGGCGCGAAGCCGATGCAATGGGCATTTCAGCGAGGCCCCTGTGAAAATCTCCTGTCACAAGATGGAGATGGATCCGATTCCGGAATTCCCGGAGGACGTCCTCAATCGAAAGGAAATCCAGAACCTTTTGCGGCATCCCGCTCCACCACAGAGACAGGGTTCGGGACGGGACGGAGGAATGCACGGCTGGCCTGACAAAGCGCATGTTCACATTGTCAGGGATCCAATGCGCGCCGGCATGATATTGCGCGCAAACCCCTGCAAGATGGCGCGAGGACGCCATAACCAAATCAGCGAGGCTTGTCATGGCAATCGCCTGCCGCCTTTGTGCGGCCGATGGCACGAGATCCGCCGGGATATTCCGTCCGTCCGCTTCCGTGTAGTAATCCACGTTCGCATCAAAAACGACTTTTGTTCCCTCCGCACGCAATCGCGTGGCAAGCTGGTGACATTCCTCGGTCATGGATTTGACGAAGACGACCGCGTCAAAAAATTTTCCGTGTGCGAAGAGCCTGTAGTCGGCGATCCTTTGGGAACGCAGCTCATCCGCAAGCCAATGGAACCGCATGAGGCTCATCGGCGAGGTCCGGTCGTCCCATCCGGTCAACAAGGCATGGATGGGCATCCCTCTCCCCAGGGCGGCGAGCGAGGGGATGCGGCTGTTTATGACAAATCCGACCCGGGATCTCATTGTAGGAATTTGAGAACCATTTTGATCCTTCAAAAAATTAGAATCGGAAGGCGGATGGCGAATACAACCATTCCAGAATGCACCCGGCGGCGCGCAGGCCGAGAACGCGAAGAGCGGATGGCTGGAATGTGGCCGAGGCTCCGTTGCGCTTGCCCAGGAAAACCATGCTCCGGCGCTGCGGTTCAGAAATCCCCGTCGGATAAATCGCTCCTTCGGAAGGAATCACCTCGATCATCTCGAAGTAGGACTTCGCATGGTGCGCCGCAATGCAGGTTGCCAATCCAAAGGCTTCAAGGGGAGCGAAGTCATCCATCAGGATGCACCCCCCGGGTGCCACCAATGCCAGCGCGCCCGCAAGATCCAAAAATACAGATCGAAGATCGTGCGCGGCATCGATAAAAATAAAGTCGAAAGCGGCCCCCTGCCTGCCGAGCGATATCAGAGTGTCCGTGGTCGCGCCGGTGTGGCGCGTGATCCGCCGCCCAAGTTCGGGGAACTCAGCGGTCCAGAACTCACGGAGCGCACGGCATTCGCGAACCCGATGGCCGTTTTTCTCGTGCGGCCATTCCTGGAGCTTGTCCCCGTGAATGCAATCAATTGTCTCGATCACGCAGTCAAGATCTTCGGATGCCACACAATCCGCCATGCAGATGGTTCCAAACCCGCGTCCGGTCCCCAGCTCGAGGACGCGCCGGGGACGTCTCTCACGAAGGATCTGCCGGAGCAAGAGGCCCCGCTCGAAGTTGGAGCCAAAAAACTCATCCCCGTCGAATTTCAAGCCGAGAAGTTTTCCAATCCCCGCAACTCTTTCCACCTCGTCGGGGCGGGTTGCTGTCTTCAGCCAGTGGGTCCAATGATTTTTCATCGCGAAAATAGTGGTTTGATCGTGCGTCCAGTGAAAGATTTTTCAGCCTGCGGGGCCCTCCCTGCTTGATTCCAAAAAACTGCGGATCGCTTTCCCCACAAGGGGCCCGCGCGCGTATTTCTCGTTTTTCCAGTCCGGTGGGATTTTCCCGCGCACAATATGGGAAAGTTTTGAAAGAATTTTCCGCGCACCCCAGGCGTGGCGGTCCATGATATTTGCGCGGATCCGCCCGCTTTGATCGAGCGGGGAGCGCGGCAAAAAGCACAGGTGCAGGCAGCGGAAGCAGGACCTCTCCCAGGGTTCCTGCTCATGGAGATTGGCTCTCAGTCCTTCGTGAAAACCCTCGCGAAAAACCACCCGCCCGCCATGCAAGCGTTCCAAACACGGCCCGTGCCAGGCTTCGATGGCGTTGAAGTTATAAAGCTTGGTCATGCTCCGGCAGGGGGGCGCGAGATGCCCCTCCGCAAAATCCCCCGCCTCATCGAACCTCCGCACGTTCAGGACGTTTCCAAAAATGCACCAGTCCTTGTCAAACTCTCCCGCCTCGAGCCTGGCGCGCAGCCTCACCAAACCGGCCGGGTCGTATATCTCATCCCCGTCCACCCCGAAAATCCATGTGTCGGTTCCGGCAAAACCGGCAATGAGATCATGGCTGACGCCGGGATGACCGGCGCGGTGGTATTTGAGTTTTCCTCCCGAGGAGGTCTCAAGCGATTTCAGAATCTCCGCGGTGCGGTCGGTGGATCCGTTGTCCACCGCGAGAAAGTCGTCGCAAAAGCCCAGCGCGTTTTTGACGGCGCGTTCCACGAAAAACTCTTCGTTTTTCGCGAGGAGAATTCCAACGATCTTCATGGCTCTCCGGATGCTCAAATTGGAATGCCTGCCAGTCCCTCGCTCAATTCCGGACGGTTCTTAAAACGTGCGTAAAAAAGATAATCCGGGTTCAGGCGTCCCTTTTTCATCACACCGCTCCAGAAGCAGGGATAAGGGCCAATGCGCGGATGATTGAGCCCGGCCAGGGCGTCAACCACCGCGTCCCTGCCATCCCTCCCCGCGAAGACCAATGCGTCACAAGCACTGACGCGCAGTGCGAGGCGGACCATGCGGTCCCGGAAGTTGTGGAGCCTGAGCGCCTCTGGTGTCGAGGTTTCCAGTGCATTCACCCTCCAGCAGGCCGAAAGCCAATCCTTGCGCACGCCGCCTTTTTCCGGATCGCTCCCGGTTCGCTCGAAGGCCCATGGTGTATGTTCGGAATCCGGAAGCCGCGCGATGAGTTGAAGAAGAATCTCGTGGAGCCTCTGGAGGTCCCACAAGGCCGGATGCAATGGCAGCTTCCAGGGCTGGGAAAGAGGAAGGCGTTCAGGGGTGAAGCCGCGCCAACGAACGACGGTTCCCTTTCGGGCATTGAGGGGCCCGTAGCCTCCAGTGACAAGACTCGTGGTCTCCAGTTCCTCGGCCATGCGCGGCAGCGTTTCGGAGAGGTGCTTTTCATGGCATGCCGCAAGGGGTGGATGATCGTCCAAAATGACGTAAACCTGACGGCATCCCTCCGCGAGAAGATCTGCGCACGCGGAGGCGACAACACGCATCCAATCACGTGGATCATCGCGCAAGGGCAGTGCGCGCCCATCCCCTTCCGTCCCGCAAAGATAAATCCGGGGATGCCCGGGCCAGAACCTTGCAATCTGTCCGCAGGTCCATTGCGCCAGCGGAAGATACCGCGGAGCAGTCGGCATGAGAATGGGAGGAGGCATGTCTTGTCAATTGTCGAACTCGCGCCCGGCCAGCAGCATGCGGCAGATATCGGCGTATTCCACCGCCATGCGATCCCCCGAAGGCATCGCGGCAAAAACTTTCCGCCGGAACTCCGGAAGCCGCGACGCCATCTCGTTGAGAGCGGCGGATGGATCATCACGATATCCGATGCCGTATTTTTTCCCGGCCTCGACGATGCCGCCCCCGTCCTCATGATAGACTAACGGCAGCCCGCACTGCGCGCCCTCGACATGGTGCATCCCGCAGGGCTCCCAGCGCGAGGCCGTCAGATAGATCTGGCACTCGCGAAGTTTTCTTGCGAGAGGATGCCCGGTCATCGGTCCGAAAAGCTCGGCGGCCCGCCATTTGATGTTCTTCGGCCAGCGACCAATGACCCGCAGTTTGAAGCCGGGAAGTTTTCCCTCCGCAATGAGGCGGTCCACCTTTTCGTAAACATCGAATCCCTTCAGCGGGTTGTCCGACCAGTGGTGGGTCACGATGGTGAGCATCTCTCCGGGGCGGGGCCGGGCACATCCAAAGGGATGGTAAATCGCGGGGTCGGCACCATTGTAGATGCAGCAGTGGGGGCGTGCGGGGTCAAACCACCTGGCAACGAAGTAGTCGCGCAGCCACTCCGCAATAAACACGGTATAGTCGGCATGTTCGCTGGTCTGCCGCAGCCACTCGTCCATGTCGTTCGTTCCCTTGCGCTGGTCGCATTCGTTGATGCGATGGAGCACGGGGACCTCCGGGTGCTCGCGCCGGAAATCGCGAAGCTCCTTCAAGCCAAACCGCTTTGCCGGATGATCGTTGCGCGGATCAATGATAAAAACGAGATCCACGCGTCCCCGCAAGTGATACTGCACATGGAAGCCCCTCCTCTTCAGGATGCGTTCAAGCTGCCACACAAACGGGCTGGCACCACCCCACGGTGACCGGGTCGGAACCATGCTCACGGCAACGACGGGCTTTGAGGTTTTTGAAAAGATCATCCTTTAAAAAAATATGAAATGGGGAATCCCGAAGTGACTGGGGAAAATCTGAGATTCGGAAGCGGCTTCCCTTAGATTTCTCATTTCCAATTTCAGATTTCCTATTTTTCTTCTTTCGTTCCTGAATTTCAGGCGAATGGGTTCACGACTTTCAAGAAGTCGAACTTCCGGAAATCCGCGTCGGCGGAATAGAGGGTATTGACTCCGTGTTGGCGCAGGATGGTTGCCAAGTGCGCGTCCGGCACATGGTTGCCACGCACCGGAAACGTCCCGGTCACCTTCTCGTATTCCTCCGCAAAGCCGGGCTGTTCCCCGATGATCCGCACGCGTGCGAGACTCATGAGTTGACGGATATTATTCCACGCTTCCCTGGGGCTGAGCGGATTCTGAAAAATTCCCGGGTGCGTGGCAATCCTCTGGTAGGCCATCAGGGTAGGCCATGCGAGGCAGAGGAGATCAACCTCCTCCAAGCATTCCTTGAGAAACTCCTCCGCCCGCCCGCTCTGCGGAGACCTCTCATCCGAAGCATAGAGGAGAATGTTTGCGTCCAGGGAATAACTCACTTTTCGTCGAGTGCGGCAAAAACCGCTTCTTTGTCTGAAAGATCCACCCGCGCCTTCATGGGCCGCGAAATCCAATGGAATTTTTCAGCCGGTTTGACCTGCCTGCCCCGGCCGGCCAGAGCCTCGGCAAGCAACTGAGAAGCCACCTGCCCCAGCGATCTCCCCTCGCGCCTCCCAAAGGCTTTCAATTCCGCCAGCACCGGTTTCTCGAGATCCAAAGTCGTTCTCATGATGAGTGATGATAAAGCATCTCGCATCAGATGTCAACAGCGTGTGGCCGGCATCGGTTCCAAGCCTCCTCCCAAGCCCTGGCAAGCCCCTGCTTCAGGGGAATGGTGGGCGCCCACCCCGCCCTGGTGCGCAGTTTGGTGCTGTCGAGGATGTTGGCCTCGACGTCGAATTTGCGCGGCGGCAGGATTTTCGTGAGCACGGGAACACCCCCTTTCCCGGCCAATTTCTCAAGCATTCCAATGATTCCGGCATTCGAGGTTCCAACGCCGGTGCCGAGGTTGTAAATTTCGCCGTCTTCCCCGTGGTCAAGTGCCGTAAGAATTCCCGTCGCCACATCGGAAACGTGAATGTAATCCCGGATCGTGCCCTCCGGCCCGAAAATTTCAATCTCGCGAGCCGAGAGGATGGCGGAAACCGCTGTCGCGATAAACCCCTGCCCAGTTCCTGCCTGTTGGTCCTCCCCATAGGCGTTGGCCGGACGGACCACGACGACAGGCAACCCGGCGGTGCGGTGAAACATCATCGCATAGAGGTCGGTGGTGAGCTTCGTGATTCCGTAGGGGCTTACCGGCAGGGTCGGATGGCCCTCGCCTATCGGCAGCCGGTCGGTCGGTCCATAAACGGTTCCACCGGATGATACCACCACGACGCGGCTGGCACCTGCGGCAAGAGATTCCTGAAACAGCCCCACGCTCGCAGGCAGGTTCGACAAAAGATCGAAAACCGGATCGTCGTAACTTGTCTTGGGGACCGTGGAATACGCGAGGTCAATGACCTCGCAACCCGGGTGCAAAATCCGTCTCAGCAACGCCCGATCGCTGTAATCCCCGCTAATGTACCGGCACGCCGGGTGCAGGTTGCGGTCTGCCTGGAGTCGCCGTCCCAGCACAACGACCTCGCGGCCGGACTCGCACAACAGACGCGAGACCTGCCTGCCGATGAATCCGGCCCCGCCGATGACAAGACACATCTTCATGGGCTTTTTCTCAGACCGTTCCCAGGCTCTGCCTGCGGCAGGACAACCATCTTCAAATCGCACCAGTTGATCGCGAGCAGGAAATCTCCGGGCTCGGATGTGTAAATCCGTGCTTCATTAGGAGAAGAGCCTTGGAAATTCGAGAGCCGGTCGAGATAGTCGGCACGGGCGAGGTAGCCGGCGCGCGCCGTTCCTTCCCGGGAAACAAGACGGCTGGAACCGGGCAGAAAAGCGTGTGGCGTGTGGCTCACGTCCGTCAGTTTCAGAAGGAAAGGAGCGGGAACAACAAGAAAAAGGCACAACCCGGCAAAAACGATAAAGCCGGTTGCTCCAACCGATGCGGCATCCGAAACAGCCTGTCCGTCTCCATTTTGAAAGGATGACCGGAAAGAAGCGACCCATCGGCTGGAAGCCGATGCCACGAACTGTAGCATGGGCATCCTGCCCATGTCTTGCTTCGTTGCCGCCTCCCATGGTGACTGCAAGCTTCGCCGGGCCTCAGCAAGCGGCTCGACATGCCCCCGCGAAACGACAGCCATCGCCAGCTTGCGCAGCAGATCAAGAATCAAGACGATCCCAGCCGCCGCCAAGAAGATCTGGACAGGCACGGTCACCGCGTAAGGACGCTCACCGGCATCCCACGGAGGGGCGAACGGTACAGACGCGAGGATCCCGGCGAAAAGAAGCAGGATCCATCCCGAATCCCTGCGCAAAGGCTTCCAAAACCAGCAGCCCAGCGCAGCCAAAACAAATAACGACGTGCCGCTGGAAGCGAATCGCTTTTCATCGCCAAAACGAAATAGAAATCCCTTTCTCAGAGCTTCCCCGTAGGCCCGCCCGATCCCGCGGATCAGGCTCGATGGGGATTCTTTGATCTGCCGGATACTCTGCTCCATAACAAGGGAGGTATCCCAGCCGGTCGCGTTGGCACTCGTGCTCCATTTGGTTCCGTTCAGCAATCCACTCAGCGTAAATGCAAAATTTCCAAATGCCATCCCCTCCCCTCGGCAAAAGGATTTCATCAGCAACTGGTTTGCTCCAAAGCCTCCGGCCACTAACACCAGGCCGAAAACCACCGCTGCGACGGCAGCAGGCATCCGCAAGCGGATTGGTTCCCTAGTCCAAACCCGGATCCCCGCAAAAAGTGCCAATGCCGGAAGAATGAAAAGCGCTCCAGGCCTCGCAGCCGAGCCGAGTCCGAAAAACACGAGCGCAACAAACACCGGCCAGATTTTGTTTCTGTCCACGGAAAGCAACAGAAATCCAAACCCCAGCACCCCCAAGAGCAGCCCGAGATTCTCGCTCATCAGAAGCCCGCAGCCATGTACCCGGAAATAAAGCCAAAACAACAGGCAATAAATGGCCGTGCCACCGGACCCGATTCGCTTGGCCACAAGCCCGCAAGTCATCGCAAGGCCCAGCATCACCAGGCAGGAAACCAGCAGGTTCGCGACAAGAACGTTCAGCCCCGCAAGCTTCAATAGCACAGTGTAAGATGCCGGATAAAGAAATCGTCCATTGAACATGTACTGAGTGCTTCCCTGGAGGGCAATCTCGGCAGCTTGCAAAAAATGGATTCTGGCGTCGCTGCAAGGAATAATTCCCCCGACCAGGAATGTGCCGTCGGATGCCGCATTCACGCCGTAGTAAAAATAGCCGGCAATTGCCGGCAAAAACGCCAGAACCAGCAGCCCGACCCGACCCGCCACATGCTTTTGCAGCGCACTCAGTCCCATCAAGGCGGCCCACATGGCAGGGAATAAAAGACCCAGGAAAAATTGGTCGGAAACAAATGGAACAAATCCAAACCCCGAAGGGACTGCATACAAAAAAACTGCGGCCAGTGCCACAGCCACCCCGAGGGTCGCATACGCCATTCCCCGGCTTTGCAACAAGTCGGCCCCTCCGTGCGGCATCACCAATCGACCCGCGATGGCGGCAGCCGTCAGCCCAGCAAGCCAGACCGCCAATAACAACGATTCGCGCAAAGACCACATCGGGGAACGGATCGTGTAAACTCTCCCCGCAACAGGCCCGCTGTCGGATGTCGAAAAACGGATTTCGGAACCGCTGAACTGATAGCGCCCCCTCCCTGCGTTTGTGATTTCTTTGGAAGAGGCCCTCGGACGCCCCAAGACTTTTCCGTCCTCGTAAAGAACCGGGTAATCCGGGAACAGGAACTCGCGCTTCCGCTGGCTCTTGATCCCCTGCGGCAATTCCGCAGTGAGCAAAAAGCCGGCGGGATTTTCAATGTCAATGATCTGTTCGGTTCTCGAAAAACCGAACGCCCCGGGAAACGTCAGGACAGCGGCCAGAAGCAGGAGGCTCGCGGATACCGATACGCCAACGGAAACAGGAATCTTCTTCAACATGACTTTCCTAAACAAATTTCAGCTTTCGTGCGGCGAATCCCACCATTCGGAAAAGAAGCAGACCGTGTCGGAACCTGTGGATGTTCGTTTCTCCGTATGTGCGCTCGCGGTAACGCACGGGAATGTCCCGGATTTTCAGGTTGAGTTTGTCCGCTCCGAAAAGAAGATCAAAATCCCCAAAGGGATCAAAATCTCCGAAATACGCGCGGTTTTTTGCGATCGCCTCATAGTTTTTCCGGCTCAGAACCTTTGTCCCGCAAAGCGTATCCTTGAGGTTTTGGCCGAGAAGCCACGAGAACAAAACTCCAAAGAGCTTGTTGGCGCAAAGGTTGAGGAACCGCATCGCGCGCTGCTCCATCGGATAGATAAGCCGGCAACCGTTGGCAAACTCGCAGCGGCCATCCGCCAGCGCACGATAAAATTTCGGGAGATCCTCGGGAGGCATCGTAAGGTCGGCATCCAAAATCATCAGGACATCCCCGTCGGCCATCGAAAACCCGTGCCGGACGGCGTCGCCTTTTCCACGGCCCGGCTGACGGGCAATCTTGATTTTCTTATCGGGATGCGACGCCTGAACCTTTTTGATTTCCTCCCATGTTTCATCCGTCGAGTGGCCTTCGATAAAGATGTATTCCATGTCGTGGGCCATGATCGGAATCCTTTTGATCGCAGCGGGGATGTTCCCCGCCTCGTTTCTCGCGGGAATCACGATGGACACCGAGGGCTCGCCCGGCATTTTTTCAGCCTTCCTCGCCACCATGATGTTCACCAGGCAGAAAGGCGGGAGCAGCGGGGAGATCCAACGATTCAATAGCCGGGCGAGGATCGGAACCCGCACGGGGAGAAGGATGCGGTTCTCCGACTTGATGACCTCCCAGCCCGCCAGTTCGGCCAAGTTACACACATCGCCACGCGACAGCCAGTTTGATATAGGCTGGGGCGAACGGAGTCCGCATTTGCAAAGCAGCGAGAGCACGGGACGCCAAAGCGTGTTGTAAGTCGTGATGACAAGCCTTCCCCCGGGACCGGTGAACCGGCGGGCGGCTTCAAGAAGTGCCTGCGCGTCGCCACACTGGTTGAGTGTGTCTGAAACCAACACCACATCGAATTGGGCATCCAGATTCAGCGCGCACGCATCTCCGCTCCACAACTTCGCATCAGGGCAATTTTTCCTGGCCTCCGAAAGTTGTTTTTCCGACGCGTCGATCCCTGTCTTCGTTCCGCAAGTGAGCAGTTCCAGAAGATGCCCGTTCCCGCAGCCGATTTCCAACAGGCCTGCAGATTTGGGGATGATCAGGTTCAAATAATGCGCCAGCGTGCGCCGGTAGGCCAATGCTCCGGGTTTGGCCTGGTAAGATCCGCTTTCGTAAAATTCGAAGCTGCTGTTTGGTTCGTTCATGGAATTTCATCCTAAACCAGCGATGATTTGGCCGCAAAATGGCATAAGGAGTCACAAAAAACTCGTTGGCGCGCAAGAGGATTTGCCCTGCTTTTATTGTGCATTTTCGTGCCTCCCTACTCTACTGGCTATTCCTTTCTTTCCTCGTTCATCCGCCAGCTGCTTTTTCGAGCCGCTTGGCGAATCCTTTCGCCGTCCAGCCTGCGGCAAGCAATGCCTGCCGGGCGAGGAGACCGGTACGAGAGGCCTGCCGGATGGCCGCCGCGAGCGCCTCCGGATTTTTTGGCGGCACTTCCAGGAGGTGCTCTCCTGATCGCAGCACCTCCGCTCCCCACCAGCCTGCGGTTCTGGTCATCACGGCAGAAGCCCCGCACATCATCGCTTGCATGGCCACGCTTTGCCCGGAAGGCTGGATGCTTTCCTCCAGCGGCACAACCACGCAGGCTGCGGCGCGGTAAAGATCTCTCAGCGCCGAGTCGCTGAGAGAATCCGTTTTCCAATCCCCATGGATGTGTTCGACATTGGATGGGATGTCCCGGCCGAGCTGAAGACGCGTGACAATTTTGAATGGCACATCCGGGAGCAAAGCCGCCGCATCCAGCAACGTCTTGTAATCCCGGCGGCCGTCATTCCCAACCGCCAGAACCCCGGAGCGGGACAGGCCCGGCTCTCCGGGAGACCAATAACTTTCGTCCACTCCGAACCAGGCGGAAAACATCTCCTCCACTCCGAACTGTCGGCGCATTTCCGCCGCCTCATTTTCGGCGAACAAAACCGTTTTCATCGTTCTCAAGATCCCAGAGGCTGCCCTCCTCGGGCTTGGAGCGTGCTGGCAATTGACAATCCCGCAATGGATCCCCAGAAGTTCCGGCCTGAGGAAGCCAAGCCTCTTCCAAAACCCGAGGGCAAAAGCGCAACCGCTGGAAGTGGCGACAACCGCCTCGCAAGCCCGGAGCGGGCGCAGCAAGCGCCCTGCTGCGACAATCTCCGCAACACGGGTCTTCGGAGGCAGCCGTCCCTTCAACCATCTGTTCAAAAAATCCGCGGGGATCGAGGAGCGGAGATTCAGATCATGAACGGAAATCGTATGCCCGGCCTTCTCGAACTCGATGGCACCATAAAAAAAATCGGTTGGTCCCTGACCCAACCGAGCGGCTTCCAAGCGGGTCTCACGTCCCCCCGCATAGACAAAGGCAACTTTCATTCAGTGTGTTCTTCCCGGCCAAAGGCCGGAATATTCTGAGGATTCATAGCCACAAAAAGGCACAAAGAATCACAAAAACGGCAAGCTTTCGGATGGCTTTCTTCGCGTTTTTTCGTGCCTCTTCGTGGCCATCCATTCCGGTTTTATTGCCACAAAAAGGCACAAAGAATCACAAAAAGGGTTCCCCGGTCCTGCATGTTTTTTCTTGCGCCTTTTCGCGCCTCTTCGTGGCCATCCTTCCGGTTTCTTCCCTGCCACCGGCAGGAGTTTCCAGAGGTTTTATTGCCACAAAAAGACACAAGAAATCACAAAAACATTAGCGGAATACCAGCGGGCTTTACCCTGCTTTTTTCGTGTCTTTTCGTGCCTCTTTGTGGCCATCTATTCTTCAGTTGGAAGTCAGAATGAATTTCTTCACATAAAGCACGGGGCTGCCAAAGTTGATGAGAAGCCCGTTTTCGCTGCGGGATGAGCGAAGATATCCGAGAAGCTGGGCGACATGCTCATCGGCAACCGCCTTCACTGCTTTCAGCTCAACGATCAGCTGGCCCGCGATCAGGAGATCCGCAAAGAACTCACCAAGCGGTGTTCCGTCTTCATCATAGACATGGAGAGGAAACTGCTGTTCTACCACAATTCCGGCCTTTCTCAACCGGTGCGCCAAGGCGTTCTCGTAAATTTTTTCCAGATGACCATGCCGGTGGAAATGATGGATGGCGAAGCTTGTCTCTCGGACAATGTCGCAAAGCTCATTTATTGTTCTCATGAATTAATCAGCCACAAAAATGTTGGCGGAATACCAGCGGGCTTTACCCTGCTTTTTTCGTGTCTTTTCGTGCCTCTTTGTGGCCATCCATTCCGTGTATCCTTACAGGAACAGAGCACGTTTGAGCTTTGTCAAATCCGAGACCGCTCGAAACCACCCCGCCACCAACCATTGAATCGGGGTCGCCAGGAAGCGGATCCCCCCGGAGAGAACCATCAGCCGATCCGGAGTGAAATCCCTGTCGCCGGGAAGGACCGCCCGACATCCCAGGCGTGCGTTCAGGCGGCGCTCAACGGCATCCATGTCGGCGTGCCTTCCATGAATGATCCGCACCCTGCCCCGGCCCGCAACCGCCGGCATGACCGTCCGGAAATTGTATTCCGGCGGGAGGATTCCCATCCGAACTCCAGACTCGAACAGTGCGCGGCGCAGCGCCGGCTGGTCATCCTTTTGGCCTGTTGAGGCCACATGTTCCTGATAAAGCCGCTCCCACTCCGCAAAGAGACCTCGCGTTTTATCGCTTTTCCGCCAAGCCAGAACCCCGCTGTTGACCTCCGGAAAAGAATCCGGAATTCCGGGCTGCGGCCAAGTCACCCGCATCGGAGCATGGGCTGCAGCCATGTCCACGCGGTCAAGAAGGTCAAACACATCCCAAATCGGAGCGCAGAGATGCGTGTCGGTGTCAAGAAACACCGTTTTTTCAAACGGGGTTTCCGCCATCGGCTTGATCTTGTCGGCAAACGAGTGGGCGGGATCATCGATCCGCCTCACCTCCTCAAAAACCGTTGGGATCTTTTCGCGCGGCACATCCGACCAGAGGATCACCGGGATGTCCGGCATGTGGGCACGCAAACTCCTGCACGAAGCCGCGGCTTCATCCACGAATCTCTGCCCCGTTGCCACATAAAGAATGCCGGATTTCATCGCCAACTAGAAAATAAGAAATGCGAAATCAGAAATGGAAAATCACCCCTCTGAATTTCCGATTTTAGATTTTTTATTTCTGCTTTTCTTTACCTCAGCTCATAACTCACCACTTGGATATGCGGAATATTCTTGAAATGTTTTGAATTTCTGGTGACAAGCCCAACTCCCCGAACGCTGGCGCACGCCGCAATCCACAGATCCGGATAATCCGGGGCGTTTCCTTCCGCTGCCATTTCCACCCAAAGTTCACAATACCGGTCCATCGTCTGTTGATCGAAGGCTTGGAGCAAAAAACCACTGTAGAATGGCGTCAGGTCAGATAATGCAACCCCCTTGAAAAGAGCTCCTCTGGAAAACTCTGCCTGCGTGATCCAGGGAACCACCAGGGACGCAGTCCCGACTTTCTCCACCAGTTCCGCAATGCGTGACCGCTTCGTACTGAACCGCCAGAGATCAATCAGCACCGTTGTGTCGGCAATCAACTCCATGTGGCGGAGAGTTTATGGCGAGCCGAATGAACCATCCGCTCCAAATCCTCAAAATCCGCATCTGAGAGTGCCGGAAGCGACCGCGCGGCTTCCACCACTGCGCCGAGAGTCCCCTTGCAGGGAACCATTCGCTCGACCACCTCGGAGAATGTTCCGCCAGTTTTCCAAGAGAGCAACCGCTGGTAGGCTGATTCTGTCAATGAGATCGTTTTCACATGCTTCGTGTAGCACAGGACACAGCTCGTGTCAAACATGCTTTATCCTCTTCGTGGGCAAGCTCCGGAAAATAGAAAACTGGGAAATGAGAAATCAAAAATCCGGAAGCTGCTGCCCCTCGTTCTTCGACCTCATTTCCAATTTCACATTTCACATTTCCAATTTTCTTCCCTCTCCGCCTCCTCATTTCACATTTCCAATTTCCAATTTTCCGAACTTGCTCAATAAATGTCCCCCTGCCACAGGCGATAGAGAAAATCCCGAGCCGGGAGGACGTCCAGCTGCCCATGCCGGGCGGGGCGGCTTCCTCGATAAACTCCGAAGGTTCGCACCTCCCGCGGAGCCAATTCCTCACGCAGACGGGCGAGAGCCACTTGCTTGGTCGCTCGTTTGAGCTTCCACGGATGCATCCAGTGGCCGATGAGTGTGTCCACCAGAATTTCAAAATAATTTTGCACCGTTGTCCGGCCCACCCCGGCATCGCGCGCGATATTCGAAACGTTCGTCACTTGCCCGTTTTGTCGGGCTGCCACCTCAAGGAATCGGGAAAACCCTCCCACATTCCGGGTAAGCGCCTCCATACGAATCTCCTCATTGAGGTAGAGCTCGGCGTAGGTGAGCAGAAAAGCCTTCGCGTCCGGAGCAGCCACCGCTCGGGGCAGTCCTCCAAGCACCATCGCTGCCTCCACATCATAAGCCTCTCCCATTTCAGTGGAAAGAAGCGGGTGCATGTGAGCCATAAGCGCTCTGCCAGCAAGCAGGTTCGCGCCGCCACGCTTGAGTTTGCGAGCACTGGATCCGCAAAGGATAAACCGCAGGCCGCACTCCTCAATCAGTCGATGAACTTCATCCAGAAGCGCAGGCACTTTTTGCACCTCATCAATCACCACCCACGATTCCGGTTTCAAAGCTTCAAGCTCCCGAGCAATTTGGTGCGGATTCCGCTCCAAACGCAGTGCCTCCGACGTATTCAGCAGGTCATAATAGACGGCCTCTCCAAAGTGCTGCCTGATCCATGTCGATTTCCCAGTCCCCCGGAGTTGCCAAGGGTTCGTTGCCACAAAAATATCCCTCCAATCCCTTTGTGCATTTTCGCGCCTCTTTGTGGCCAACCTTCCGTTTTTTCCCGGCCAAAGGCCGGAGGTTTTAAAAAATTTATTGCCGCAAAAAGGCACGAAGAATCACAAAAACGGCAGGGTTTCTGATGGCTTTCTTTGTGCCTTTTCGCGCCTCTTCGTGGCCAACCCTCTGCTCCCTCCGCTCTTGGATTCTACAATTCGCATTTCTCGCCCCTGCCATCTGAATACTCCCCGCATTCCGCATTCTTATTTCCCATTTCAGATTTCTCAATTATCCATTTTCTTCTTCCTCTCCACTAAACAAAAACCTCGCGGATCATCCAGGCGGAATCATCCCGCGAACGCTGGATGACTTTGGCGGGGAAAAGGCAGCCCCCAGCCCTGGCCAGCGGGTAAAGCACGCAGGGCAGACGGTCGCGGCAAAAGTTGCGCAGGCAACCGGAAGAAACCTTCCCTCCCTGCCTGCGAAACGACGTGAGGGCCTGGCTCTCATAGCGGTTCAAATCCTTCGAAGTCTTCTGGTTCCCGTGACGACGGAACCCGGCAAGGGGAACGGAAACGGCATAGGGTGCCGCGAGCTTTGCGAACCGCATCCAAAGATCAAAATCCGCAGCCGCGTCGAGCGCGATGTCAAGCCCCCCACCTGCTTCATCCCAAAGATCCCGCCGCCAAAATGTGGACTCCTGTTGGATTGGCCATGTCGTGAACCCATGCTTCCCCGGGAGAGTCTCCCCACGAAGAATCCCCTCCTGAGAATACCCCCGCACATCTGTGCAATGGACAGCGCGGCCCGTTGCATCCCATCGAATAGGAAAGCGAGTTGTCAGCCATCGAACCTGCGGAAAAGCGGAGAAGATTTCGCCGACCACCGAGAGCGTCCACGGCATGTGCATGTCGTCGGAATTCAGCCACCCCATGATCTCTGCATCCGTCTTGGAAAACCCCTGGTTGATCGCATCATACTGCCCGCCGTCCGGGTCGATCACACAATGGTGCAACTGCCCGCGATAACGATTGATGATCGCACCGGACCCGTCCGTCGAACCGCCGTCCATCACAACATACTGAAGTCCGGAAACTCGCTGGGAAACAATCGACTTCATGGCCGCCTCCAGAAAAGCTGCCTGATTGAATGAGGGAGTGACAATTGCCACCGCAGCGGGCGTGTCGGCATTTTCACCTTTCATCATAAAACTATTCGTCTCCCCTGCCCCGCATGCCTTCATTTGCGATAGGCATAAAGGAAAATGTCCTGAAATTTCCGCTGGGCAAGTGGACGTCTCATGTGCCGGGTTCCAATCTGATAGCCGAATCCCGCATTCTCAAGATGTCCGAGTATCGTAGAGAATGTGTCCTCATCTGCGTTGATATGGTGGTGATATTCGATAGCCATCTGGCTTACGTACCGGATTTTTCCCGTCAAACAAAGATCTCGCACGATCCCGAGTTCAGATCCTTCCACATCAATTTTAAGAAAATCCACCTCTCCGTCAACATGGTCAGAAAGCCGGACTGCCCGAACCTTGCGGCACTGCACGGATGATCTTTGACGCACGATGCCGGATGTCAGCGAGCCGGGAGTATGTTCACTGAAAAAAAAGTCGACCTCTCCGTCCGTCTCGGCCAGCGCTAAGTTAGCAGGAGTCACCGAGTGGATGTCGTTATTTTCAATATTAGCTACAAGACAGCCGAAGGCATCATGATCCGGTTCGAATGCAAGAATCTGCGAGTCTGGAAAAAGGAGTTTGAAATAGACGACAGCCATCCCGATGTTGCTTCCGCAATCGACAATCCGGGGGGTTCTGCTCGAGGTGACGAAGTGGTAGCTGTGATCGAGAAATATTTCCTGAAAAAGCAGCAGGAAATGGTTGTGAGTGCAGTACCTGATCGTATATCCAGCCGCATCGAGACTGCGCGTTGGCGCGTCGTGCTTCCTGAGGATAACTGCCTGCAGATACATCTGACGGATTGTCCGCTTGACATCAACGGGAAGAGGAGACCGCCAGATATCATTCCAGACTTTATAATGATGCCGGAGTTGGAGTGATCGGATTCTTTCAATCATTTTATTGCGTGTGAAATCAGTTATTGCTCATCCTGAAGAAGGCACCCGTGCTTCAGAGATCTTCCGAAATACGCATTCGCCACATCTTCCATGATGAGTTTTCCTGCATTGTCCAGATAATGGTGCTCGTCGAAATACATATTCATATCATCGGTGATCTCCGTGGCGTCGGAGAAGTCCACAACTCCACCGAATTTTGCGAGATCCTCTTTCCATCGCAAATAGGTCGGCCATAGGGAAGACTTCTGAAGCACATTCGTATACCACCGGGATTCCGGATTCAGAAAAAACAACACCGGGCCGCGCTCTCTCAGTTTGCGTAATTCGGAAATCCTCTTGGGATCATACTCGAAATTTGTGTAGGTCTGCACTTCAGAAAGATGCTTCTTGCTGAACTTCTCCAAGTATTCGGGCAGCGCCGCAATCTCCGCGGGACGCCGGTTCATGATGTTCCGCCCGTTTAACATCAGGCGATGCCTGCAATTCGGATCCGGCTTCGTCAGCGATTCCTGCAACGTGCGCACGTCAATCAACCGCAGCACCGCATCCCATTTCGCCTGCAGCGCACGCCGCGAATCCAGATACAAAAGAGGAACGCCATCGTCCTTCCCAAACGAAAAGAAATCGAGCGCGATGATTCCGACCATCCCGGGACTGTTTCGCCTCGCCTGATGCAACATCGCCTCAATCGAACATAAACGCGCACCCTGAACCGCCAGATTATAGGTTCTAGGCCCGAATTCCCGAAACCCGGCACATTCGGGATTGATCCTCAACGTCCGCGATGACCCGAAAACCGCCGCATCTATCGAATTTACCGGAAGCGACTTCAGCACACCGATCTTGAACTTCACATCCACATAATTGTCGATGCGATTGATCGGATGCGGATTCCAACCTGTCAGAAACAGAAAATCCGCCTGCGGATCAACACAGGCATTAACCGCAAAAACAATGCCGATCACAGCCAAAACACCCAGAAGGAACCCCCACAGATAACCGCCATTCCGAAAACACTTCATCAAAACTGGAAGTAGAGAAATTGGGAAGGACGGGCCAAACAGCAGATGCAGATCCCGAATGCCACCCCCACGATTAACGCCCAGCCTAACTGCGGCCGCCATGCCCAGAATCTCGCCCGCGAACGGACATACCCCATCGCCGGTCGGAATTGCCCGAATATCTGCTGCGTGTTCGGGAGAACAAGCCCCGCAACCAGAACCGCGGCAACCAGCATCACATCCCCGCTGTCAAACAGTTTCAACGCATGCTTCTTCGCACAGACCATCGAATGCACGATTCTCCATGCGTCCGGCATGCTCTGCGCCCGGAATACCACCCACGCCATCACCACTCCCGTGAATGTCACCGCCCATGAAAGGACTGCCGTGTACCGGACGCCCAGATTGTGGAAGGGAACCTTCTGCCATGCATGATTGATCGCAAGGAAAACACCGTGAATGAAACCCCATGCGATAAATGTCCAACCGGCACCATGCCACAACCCGCCAACAAGCATCGTCACAAACAGATTCCCGAACAACCGCACTCTCCCGCAACGGTTCCCCCCCAACGGGATGTATACGTAATCGCGCAGAAACTTGCTCAACGTAATGTGCCACCGACGCCAGAAATCAATGATGTCGGCCGCCTTGTACGGAGAATTGAAATTCAACGGCAGAGAAATTCCGAACATCCGCGCAAGACCGATCGCCATATCCGAATAACCCGAAAAATCAAAATACAATTGGAGCGAATACGCCAAAGCCCCCACCCACGCGTCCGCCATCGTAGGAACCTTTCCCCGCGCCGCCAACTCGAACAATGGATTCGCGATCGGTGCTAGGGCGTCCGCTACGACCACCTTCTTGAACAAGCCCATCGCAAACATCGAGATCCCGACCGACACATGCGAAAGCCTGAACCGGAATGTCCCGCGACGGGCAAATTGGGGCACAATTTCCCGGTAATGAACAATCGGCCCGGCAATCAGCTGGGGGAAAAACGCCACAAAGAGGCAGTAGTCCAGAAACGAAACTTTCTGGATTTTCCCTTGATGCACATCCACCAGAAAGGCCACCTTCTGGAAGGTGAAAAACGAAATCGCCAGCGGAAGGAGAATCGGATCAAGCCGGAACGTCGCCCCAACAATGGAATTCACCGTGCCTGCAAAAAAGTTGAAGTACTTGAAGTATCCGAGAACCCCAAGCACACCGACCAGCCCGATGCCAAGCAGGACATTTCTCCAAAGCGGTCGATTCGCGCGCATGATCCCCTTGCCGACCGCATAGGTGAACAGCATCACCGCAATCAGCAATGGCAGGTGAGCCGCATGCCACCATGCGTAAAAATAGAATGACCCGACCGTCAGCCATACCTTCACCGCAGTCGGCTTCCACAGCGCCAGCCCCCACCCGACCAACAACACGACAGGTAAAAACTGGAATAGAAATGGATACGAATTGAAGAGCATTCAGAAATAGAAATCTGCAATTAGAAATAATAAACTGAACGGGAATAGTTCGAAAGATTATCCACGCAGAAGCCAGAATTTGAACGGAAATGATGCTTTTGATGCTATTGAGCCTTGATTGTATGAATAGAAACCTCCAGAATAACAGCCTGCATATATGACAGGGTGACAATTTCAATAGCGGATGCGGATGGCATTTTAGTTATTGCCTCCTCCTGAACCACAACGCACGAGAGCTTTTGGTTTGAGAGTTTCGTGACGGTCGAATTGGTGAAGAACGGCGTATGGCACGCCGTGGGAATTTGTAATGCGGTTTTCCTTGTCGAAATAAAGGCCCTCATCCTTCGGCATGCGCCCCATGGTAAGGATTTCAGACTCGCGGTTTGGGAAATGCACGCACCGATCCTTAAGTATCTCATGCACAAGAATGTTATGCATCGCTTGGTCGAGTCCGATGTAGTAAGGCGAAAGCACTTTATCATAGAGACCGGCAAAAGCATCCAGGTAGGTCAGCATCGTAGCGGAATCCGCTAGAATCGTTCCACTGCACGCGATCGGCAGCGAACTGAGGCGATCAAACGTTTCCTGGCCAAAACCATCCCGGAGCCAGCGGGAGTTGATGTGGCAGGTTCCGAGAGTGAGCGGAGGCTCCTCAAGATAGACGCTGACCTTATCCGGCCGAACAAAACGGAACGGAGAATCCTGGAACACGACATCACGAACGTCTGAAAGAAAGACGTTGCGGAAACAGCCGGGGCGGGCAGCCAGATACTTGCGGTAATAGTGATACCGTAAGACCGAGATGTTCTGAAAACTCATGGCGATCGCCGATTGCAGCGCAGGCTTGTGAATAAAGCGGAGGACTGCCCGTGCCCGGCTCCAGTATTTATACATGGGGTTACGAATCTGCCGCCACGGGTAGAAGATCCGGACGGCCTCGATGTTCTCCGCACGGAAGCGTTCCAACGTGGTTGGATCGGTCTTGCCACCGACGAGGAATGCGATTTTCCCATCGAACCCCGTGGATTTAAGCGAAGAGACGAATGGCTCAACAGCATCGAACGTGTATCCGTAGGCAGTTGCGAGGACAAGATCAGTCATAGAAAAAACTCCTGCAAAAGTTTGCAAAGTTTGCTTGGGTCGAGGAAAATCGATTTCCCGACATTGGCGATCTGAAGAGCCGTTTGCCCGCCACCACCCTCTCCGATAATATAGGCGTAGTTTGCTCCGGCACGAACCGCCAATGGAGCGTAGCACGGGTTGACATAGCCGGGCGAAAAGATCTCCAAAACCCGCGCCCCCGGCTGGCAGAAAACAACGTTTGTCAACGCGGCGCCATGAATGCCGATGATGCTGTGCGCACGCGAAAAAAGATCTCGTTGGCCAGCGAAACCCAGATCCTCCGGAAAGACGGTCGTGAACCCGGCCTTAGCCACAACACCCTCGATCTCTGACATGTTATCAATCGATCGGCGCGTTCCGGGCTTCCTGGCAACAAAAATCTTGAGTTCCCCTACACCGTCAGCCTGCTGCGGCAGCAACGTGCGGAGGAATTCTACCATCCAGTCTGGCGCGCTGCGGTCGCCCAATGCCGGCATCGAGGGGACGACGAGATAGTCGCAATCAAGAACCTCCTCATCGTTCGCTACAACCAGCCGCTCAGCGGCAATCCCGAAACTCGCGAGGGTCGCTCGAGCAAACCCGTGTGAGTCGCGGGTCACGACAAACTGATCGATCGCATCCCAATCAATATCAGCTTCGCGCAAGATGGCCAACCGGGGGATGGCATCGTATAGCCAGTGGTAGTAGTTATTGACAGAAAAGACGGCGAGTGTCGCGGTAACTCCTTCGAGGCGCCGATATTTCTGCGGCAGGTGACGGAATGAAAGCGGATGCTCTCCGACAAACCCGGTCGTCAGCACCTGAGGCACGTCGCCTATGACGGCCCCACTGCCGTCCAACACAAATCCGTTCCGTCCAAAAACCTTTCCGCCGGGAATTCCAGCAACGAAAAGTGAGCTCTCGCTTGCGGGTGCATGTAGAAACCGAAAAACATCCACGCATGCATCTGTTGTCAAGCATCGGAACGGTTCGGTGGAGCGATCAGTACGGCGTGGGGACATCTTAACCTTTACGAAGCCGGCCTGCGGTGGGCAGATTTCCTCGCGTGCCATCACTCTTGCCGCCCAGATTTCCATGCCGGAGTGGATTCGTGGCACATATCCCGCGCGCCAAGCAAACTCTGGCGCTAACCGTCTCAGAATTTCAACCGTCGCATTTGCAGTTCTCCCCACCATGTGCCTCAATATATTCACAAATAATCCGATCCGTGGTGCAGGCGAGGTAGTAATGCCAACATTTACCGAGTAGGGGAGCGCAGAAAAGCGGACAAGTCCGAACGAACGGCGACGTAATTCGGCCCCAAAAAGTCCTCGTCCCATGACGAGTATTCCCTGATTCGCAGCCCATCAGGAAAAAGTTTTCCAACCAGATATCCGCGCTCGTGAAAATAATGATAAAAGTCACGCAGAAGATATTTCGACTCGATATTTACCCGGCCATATTCGAACTGAACGATAGGGATGGCATCCGGATGTATCAGGTCGCCAAAGCCCGCTAAGACGTTCGGCTCCGCTCCCTCGACGTCAATCTTCAACATGCCAATGGCTTTCACAGCAGACCGCTGACAATACTTATCCCCCCGATCAATACGCACGGAGAGGGCTTGTGCATCGGGGATGGTGTCAAGACTGAAAGTGCTGGTCAGACCGTCATGCTCGCTGGAATAATGGATCTCTGTCTCTCCCGGAATGTTTGACAGGCCAAAGTTGTTCAGGAGGATATTTGTGCGCCCACCAAGTCTTAATCTCAACTTCTCGAATGTCGGCGGGCAGATTTCAAAACAGTGAACCTGCGAGGCAGGATTTGCTTTCAATACGCACTCCGTCCAATCTCCCCGATTTGCTCCCACATCGAAAACAACATCGAGCAGGTTGGCGGAAGCGAGCTTGCTCAACAGCCAGAGTTCGCCGTTGGAATGGTGGTTGTAATTATGATTCTCATATGCGCGGTGGAACACCACAGAAAAATAATCGGCGTGCTTGGCCAACTCCCGCCACCGCTTCGTCTTCGCCAAGGCATATGTCTGGCATTCGATAAAATGAAGCAGCTTTTGTTTCATAGGCTAGGGCAGCATGCCAACACAAAACATCAGACGCAACCGAGCATCCCCATGCACTGGCGCAACTTTGAGAAATCGATTTCAGCCGGGAGCTTCCATAACGCTGGAACAATCCACCGTGCCAGACGATCTGCGCTCTGTATTCCCCGCCCTTTGAGGCGAAGACGCCAGATCTCATAGGCTCGAAGCCCCGTAAGGTGCTTCATGCAAAACTCGTAATGCCGTCGCACGGACGGGTCCCCATGCGTTGACGCGACTCGATAGATTTCCTGGGTGCGCGCATCTCCTCCAATTCCTGATTTGTGAGCACTGTGAAACCGATAGGCGGAATACAGAACGTCTGATTTAAGGAATTCTCCAGCTTTAGCCGCGCGCAAATACCAATCCCAATCAAAGGCATAATGCAGCCCGGCATTCAATTCGCCAGTTTTCTCCCACAAGAAGCGGGTCCAAAAGGAACTTGGCTGGACGATGTAGTCCACCAACGCAAGTAGCTGTGGGTTGTGTGAGGGCGTCCGGTTGACCAGGCAGCGCCCTCCCTCCGCTGAAAAGCTCAGGCAGTTGCCATATATCAGATCCGCGCCCTTGCTTAGTTCAGTTGTCACCGTCTTGAGTATCCCCGGCAGAAAGAAGTCGTCGCTGTTGAGCCAGCATAAGATGTCTCCGGTAGCACGTGCGAAACCCTTGTTGAGAGCCTCCGCCTGCCCCCCGTCTTTCTCCGAAGTCCAATAAAACAGCTTATTCTCGTAGCGACGAATGACATCCACGCTGCCATCCGTGCTTCCTCCATCAATAATAATATATTCAAGATTGTCATAGCACTGTCCGAGCACACTCAGAATCGTTTGCTCAAGGAACCGGCCCTGATTGAATGATGGGGTCACGACGGTGATTCGGGGAAGAGTCATGATCAATACTGCGGAAGATTTAGCCGGGCATAAATATAGTACTCACAGAGGATTTGGCCGCAAATATCCATTATTAATGATTGCAACATGTGTTTGCAGTTTTTAGATTCTTTTCATGTCTGTTTTCGTTTTAAATATTTCACACAACGGGAGACCGCATATTTCACTGGCATCCTCTTCGTGTGAAGTAAAGCGCAGCCGGCCTTGGCGGTCGCGCGCCTCTCGAAATTTATGAGCAATATATCCTTCAGTTGCTGTTAGCTCTTTAATGTGAGACGGAAGAAGACTCCGACGGACGAAAAAAGCATTATGACCACCGGAGTTTGTTCCAACAAATGCAAACCTCTTGCGATAACCTAGATGCACTAAAGCAGCAAGCGAAGCACCATAGTAAACGTGGGAGTAATGCGCCTTGCTCCGCATAAACCCAGGATCGTAGGGAATCGTCACGGCACGGTCAGGGCCAAACAGCGAATTGTATTCAACCACGACAATAGCCGGATCAACTCCGGAAATAGCATCCCATACCCAATAGTCATTTCCATCAATATCGATGGATAGAAGCCCGATCTCCCCGACTATTCCATTCTCCTCAAGCAGTTGATTGATATTTTCCCGGGTGACAAAGCTGTGAACTGCCTTGAGGTTATGCCTCCAATAAATAGGATCCCGCTTGATAAAGTCGATGTTTTTTTTGTCACCATCTAAGACCAGTCCCGACCAGCCATTATTTATCATGAGAAAACGGGTGTTGGATTCGGTATAGTTCTCAACGCCGAACTCAACAAAGGTTTTATGTGAAATTGCCACGTGGGTGGTCAAATATTGCAGGAGCCCATCTTCCCCCCACTGAGAGTGCACTTGGAATTCCGCCTGCTTAAAATCAGATGTATTTCTTGCGCTGATTTGCCGCCCCTCAACACGACCGATTGCAGTGCGAACTGTTTCAAGATTTCGCTCGATTGCTTTCGTCCTGGCACAGAGCTCGGGAATAATAGACAAAGAATGCGCGTACCTGCGCAGTCGATTTATCATCGATAGCATGTGCTCAAATAGATTTATACTTACATGACATGGCATTTGCGCCACACATCATGGGGCACAGACCGCAATATTGCTTTGCTCAACCCATCCGTCGTATTACCAAACCTCGCCAAAAGAGACTCCATTGTGTCGAATTGTTCTTGAGATAAAACGAAACGACACTGCCTTAGCAAAGGCCACTTAACAGTTTCAAGCAAAGGTCGTGCAGGGTCATGCAGCCAGAGTTCGACGTCATGCGACAACTCGAATTCGTAACATTGTTCCAACCGATCATGACCAAACAGATTGGTGCTGCAACCTTGACAATATCGATGGATATCTTTTGCCTGCATAAAAACTTCTGCAGAACACTTCATCTCGTGCATTATTGCCTCCAGATTGAAAAATGTGCAAGCCAAAAGCTGATCGATTGATTTTGAAATTGCAATCGCCTGATACGTTTGCAACAAGTTACTACCATGTTCACCTGTTAGCAGTTTTATATAGTTTTCATCGCGCTGGTAATACTCTACCAGATCAGATTCAGCATTCCACAGCTCAGCACGCGTCTCAGCCGTAAAGTTTATCAGAAGGCTTCTGATTTCGTTCGCCTGTGTTTCAGTATTTTCCAAATCATTTATAATTTTTCTTGCAAGCTTGATTATGCTTATTTTGTTCTCAAGACAAAACCTGCGAAGGGCACGGAAGCCATAATGATTAACAAGACTAACCATCAGAATTACCCGGCGAGCTAGCAGGTAATCCTCAAAAGATAAAGTGGTCGTTGCCACAGCTACCTCCTCCACCTCAATAATGTTATTACCTGATAACAGTTTAGAAAAGTTTCTTGGCAAAACGCGATATTTTGTCTCAAACCCCCACTTGGTGCGTTCCTCAGGCGTATTCATCTCAGCTCCGTTGATCATCATTAGAGTGTATGAGAAAACATTGTCGATGTCAGCATTCAACAACTTGTCAACCGAATCCAAGTGACTTTCCAAGGTCTCTCCAGGTAGCGGAAGAATCGTTTCAGATGTCGTTGGAATATTATATTGGCTGATTGTTGGCAACATTTCCATAAAGTCGGAAAGTCGAATATTTTGCCTTTTAATGTTTTTAAGAACTTCTGCAGTCATTGATTGGACTGACATCCCCAATCGCATCTTGCCGTTTAGTTTCTTGATGGCACCAATTACCTTATCCTTGGCGTTTTTTCCTGTGGATACCTTTACATAACTGGGATATCCGGTTTTACAATATATTTCCTCAAGGCATTCAGCGATTTCTAGGTCGCGGCTATACATGCCAAAATTCAAGTCAGAAAGAAATATATTTGTGATGTTCTTGGGTGCCCGGGCAGCAATGTAATTTAGTTCCGCCTTCACGCGTTCCAAGCTGAAGTGATTCACTTTATTCACTGCAGGGTTTCCATCGTGACAAAATGTACATGTAAATGGACATCCCCGGTTCGTCGCGACCAACGGCGTAAGCCGTCCATCGAAAAACGGATCCAATGTCCCCGTGAGATACGGAGATGGAATATCATCGAGATTAGTAATGCGAGTGTTCACACCAGTGAGCATGATCAAGCCAGATGCATTCAGCAGAACACAACCAACAATTGGGTCAGCTTTCAGTCGCTCCCGTGCAGCTTTCAAATCGCTTGATTGAAGAACTGCATCTATTACATTTGCAAATCCAATCTCGCCATCTTGATACACATATGCATCCAAAAGCAATCTGCCAGACATGAATTTTTGCTGGCTGGGATAATCGTATGGAAAATTCGGGCCGCCCATGATTCTTAGTGCCTCTGGCCTATGTTTGTTTAAAAGCTCAAACATGGCCATGTCGACATTATGACACCATGGATAATTACTTAGGCCTAATATATCTGGCGGATTTTTGTGAATCGCCGCTTCCAAATCTGAAACATATTTGAACAACCGGAACTGAACTCGGTCGCCAAACATTTTCTTTGAGTATGCAGCGATATATCCGATGTTCAATGGAAAGAATTCCGAAGCCAATGCAATTGAGTCATGAGTTAAGTCACCCAAATAAATGCTGATAGTTTTCATTAGTTTAAAAGTTATGTCTTATTGTTGAATTCAGCCCAGGGTCCGTCAGGCATGCCATTTGCTGAAGTAATGCATATACCAAGCACAACGGCGGATCGTCGCGCGGAACATTTCCTTGCGCACACGGAGTGCCTTCATATTTATGAATCATGCAATATTGTTCGTTCCCGATGGTTGCGATAATAGTTCAGAGCAGAGCCATAATACCTGTCTTCACATTTGACAATATTTATATTACTGGAAGTGGAAGTGGCTTTGAATATCGGGGCCCCCGCATGGCTTCCATAATTCGCATTGTGGCATCGTGAATTCTCCTTGAAATATTCCTGCGCACAAAGAACTTTAGTCGGCTATAGTTTTCTATTGCGGCAACAAAAGCATTTCTGTGTGCTTTCAAAAACTTTTCTTTACTAAATATTGCAGCTTGCCGATGACCTTTTTCAGTCAGTTCCGATTTCATTCGCTCATTTCCCCAGACACACATCAGCTTTTTGGCTAGATCGATAGAAGAGTTGGGATCAAAATATGCAGCCGCTTTTCCGGCGACTTCCGGAAGTGATCCTGCGGTTGAGGTAATAACCGGACATCCCAACTTCATGGCTTCCAGTACCGGATAGCCAAACCCTTCATACAGAGACGGAAAAACAAGCGCCTCGGCTTTCATGTAAAGATATGAGACCTCCCCATCGTCGACAAAACCAAGATCATGCACCAGGTCAGTGATGCCTTGCCGCGAAGCGGCCTCTTTCATATCAAATCCGCCCTTCATGGTCGCCCCAGTGCACACCAGGGAAATGTCGGCTTTTTTTGTACGGCGAAGCTCTGCAATCGCTTCAATCAGCACTCGATGGTTTTTATGTCCCCACCGGTTGGCGGGATAAAATACGAACCGTTCCGGAATATTTGCAGCGGGTTTTTGCGGAGGGACTGCTTTTTTTGAATAGGCGTAGCATATGTGCATTTTTTCTCGCTTTATCCCATAACCCCGGATCAAGCATTCCGCTGAGTAATTTGACATGGTCATCACTGAATCGCAAAAAAGCGCAGACCTATTTAGCGATCTGCGTCTTTCCATCAATTGGTTATCTGTAAAAAAGCGAGGAAAAAATACTTCTTGATTATCAGCCAGTGTGATCACTGTGGGCACGGGAACTGGATTCGGATAATACGGCCCAAGTGGTGCAAAATAAACTGAATGCCGATGCTCAGGTGCATACATTTCCTGCGATCTCCCCAAAATTGAATATTTTCGCCACACGGGCGGCAAAAGTCGATCCAGTTCATGTATATTTTTTTCACTATGGAATAGCCTAGGCTCCCACGATATCGAGCCATCAAGAAATGCACTCACAATATCTCGAAAGTAACTTGCCACACCGCCGCATCCCGGTTTGAGCCCGTAGCAGTTGATCGCTACTTTTATAGGTTTATTGGTGCGTTTCAAATTAAAATGTCACCTCAGTATTGTTCCCATTATTTACCAGTGATTTGAAAACTGCTACCAGCCTTCTCAACTGATGTTGAGTCAGTTCCGGATACATGGGCAAGCTGAGTATTTTGTTTGCCAGCAGCTCCGTTTGCGGCAAACCGCCATCCGGTAGACGGCACAGCCGGTCATATCCGGAATGAAGATGGGCAGGCACACGGTAATGAATCCCCGCATGGATCCCTGATGCGGCTAGCATCTGCTGAAGGGTATTCCTCTCATTGCAGGCAATGACGAACAAGTGGTAGATATGCGCTGTATCAGGACGCTCTTTTGGAAGCACAATATCCGATCCTCGGAGCTCTTCACAATAGATGCGGGCAATTTCCCTGCGACGCGCATTGTCGTCATCGAGATGCTTCAGCTTAACACCCAAGATCGCCGCTTGCAGTTCATCGAGTCGCGAATTGAGACCGGGCTCGTCGGTGGATCTTTGCTCGTTCCAGCCGTATTGCCTGAGGCGGCGGATGCGTTCGGCAATTGCTGCGCTATTGGATATCACCATCCCGCCATCGCCGATGCCACCAAGGTTTTTTGTTGGGTAGAAGCTGAAGCACCCCGCGTCCCCGATACTCCCAACCCGTCGCCCATTCAACAGGGTTCCGGTGGCCTGCGCGCAGTCTTCAATCACTTTCAGATTGTGGCTCCGCGCAATCCCCATGATCGCTTCCATGTCCGCGGCCTGGCCATAGAGATGGACGGGGATGACCGCCTTCGATTTGTTTGTCACCGCGCGTTCGAAAGCGGCGGGCGCGATCGTGTAGTACTCGGGTTCAACATCGACCAGGACAGGAGTCGCCCCGACGGCAATGATGGCTGAAACGGTGGCCAGAGCCGTGAGCGATACTGTAATCACCTCATCCCCCGCGCCGATATCCATCGCACGAAGCGCAAGGATCAGGGCATCGGTGCCGCTATTGACTCCCACGGCGTTCCCCGCTCCGCAGTAGCGCGCAAAAGCATTTTCAAAAGCCACGACCTCGGGTCCCAAAATGTAGTTTCCGCTTTCAAGAACACGCTTGACCGCCTCGAAGATCTCATCGCGACGGCTTTGATACTGGGCCAGGGGATTTGCGCAGGGGATCATTCAATAATTCCAACCTGTGGAACAAACGTAATCCATTTCCCGCCATTTGCGCGGAATTTCTCTTCCTTGGCAAAAATCTCGCTCGCATGATTCCAAGCAAACAGGAGCGCATACCCCGGCGGATTCTCCGAAAAAGACTCGTAGGATTTGACGGGGATATGCGAACCCGGCGTGAGCTTGCCTTGCTTGATGGGTGTCGTATCGGAAATGAACTCAATCAGATCCGGCCCGATGCCGCAGTAATTCAACACCGTGGTGCTTTTCGATGTGGCACCATAGCCGACAACACGTTTTCCTTCCGCTTTCAGACTCTTCAACAGGCTGACGAGTTCGGTCCGGGACTTTTCGCAGTTGCGCTTGAACTGCTCATAGGTATGCGCATGGGGAAGCCCCATGGCTTTTTCTTTCTCAAGCAGAGCGGGCACATTGCTGGAGACCGGGTGGCTGCGCTTGGGGGCCAGCACATAGCGCATGGAGCCACCGTGCGTGGGCTGCGGCAACACATCAATCAGCTCCAGACCGTGCCGGCTAAAAGCATTGGAAATACAGGTTGCCGAAAAGATAAAGACATGCTCGTCATAAATCTGGTCGTAAGAGGTCTTGGAGATCATGTCTCCAAGATACGGATCTTCAAACATCAGGACGCCATCGGGCTTGAGGAGCCTGGCCATGCCGGCCGCGACCCCATTGATATCCGGAATATGGCACATCACATTGGCGCAGATAACCGCATCGGCATGCCCGTGTTCCGCAACGATCTGATCGGCCAGATCCCGGTTGAAGAATTCGCTGAGGGTGTTGATTCCCTGGGAACGTGCGACATCGGCGACATTCTCCGAAGGCTCAATCCCAAGATGCCGGATGTTCGCATTCTTGAAATGCCGCAGCATAATGCCGTCGTTGCTCCCGAGTTCCACTACGAAAGGGTCTTTCCTGCCTGTCAACACCCGACCCTTCACCAGGCCGGCAAACTCCTCAAAGTGGATTTGCATGTGCCGGGACAGACTGGAGAAGAAGGCGTAGTTCTCATGGAACATCCGCTTGGCATCCGGTTGCTCTACCAGTTGAAAGGTTCCGCAGTTCTCGCAAAAAGCAACTTCCATCTCAAAGAAGTATTCGTTGGCAATTTCTTCTTTTTTTAAGAATCCGTTTGCGATCGGCATCGGACCGAATGTCATGAACGGGTGAATGCCTGCGTCGCAAACGCGACACTTGATTAGGTTGGAACTCATAGTATTTAATGGTTAAATTATGCTTTATAGCCGCAAAGGCAAAATTGGAAATGGGGCAATCAGAAATTCAAAATCCTGAAGTTGCGCCGTAAAATCAAAAACTGGAAAATGAAAAATGCATAAGAGGGTTCGCATAAGTTTCTAATTCCCGATTTCTGCTTTCCGATTTTCTTTCATGGTGGCTTCTCCTGGGTTTCTAATTTCCGATTTCTAATTTCCGATTTTCTTTCATGGTTCTCTCCCCGCTGCATTCGCCTGGCTCAGCCAGCTGATCGTCTCGCCGACTCCATGATGCAAGTCGCCGATAAATCGGAATCCTTCGCCTTCAAATCGGGCGCAGGAGACTTCATAAGACAACTGGTTCATGATCGCGCTGTCAACAAAAGCGACATCCAACTGCGGGACGAACTCCCGGATTGTATCGACGATTTGGCGCACCGTGGCATTCAATGTCAGGACGTTGTATATGCTCCCGTGGAAAAGGTCGTTTCGGATGATAAACGCAATCGCCCGGGAGGCATCCACCAAATCAAGATACGGCCGCTTTTGATCATACGCGGTTCTCCAGACGGTGATCGGCTGCCCCATGGCTGCCTGCCAGCAGAATTTGTTCACCGCGGTATGGAATCGCATGCCCGGGGAAACTCCGAAGATGGTTCCGAAGCGACAAACAACTCCCCTGAGCCCTTTTTCGGCATGGAGACGGATGACCAGTTCCTCCTCCTTGAGCTTGGTTGTGGCATACGGGCTCTGGGGCGTCAGCTCCGTGGGCGAGCAGTCCTCGCTGACCACGCTGGCATTGGTGCCATAAACGCTGGTGGACGAAAGCGCGAGCAGCCGTGTTCCGGTATCGGCACAGGCCTCCGCCACCTTGAGCGTCGCCTGGTAGTTGTTCGCCTCGAGCTCCTCGGCCTTGCCAAAGGATCCGGCCGCATCGGTGATGGCTGCCAAATGCACGGCCGCATGCGCCCCTTCCATGAGAGGGCGCAAATCATACGAAGTGACGTCCGCTTCAACAAAACGATATATCCCCTGCGATGGAAGATGGAACAACGACGAATACCGTTGCGTCATCATGTTATCAACCATGACAATCTCAGCTCCAGGAAATTGACAGGCCAAATCGCGAACAACACACGACCCGATGTGACCAATAGCGCCCGTTATGACAATTTTCACTTTTATGCAATGGCTTTGAGGTAGCCTCCGGGATGACATGAGAAAAGCAGTTTTTGCTCAAGATCCACATCGATGACAAAGCGATTGCTGCCCGATAGAAACTCCTTGACCGCAGTGGCCGGATTATTTCCCGGCCCCCAGGGGCGCTTCCGCCCCTCGTGCGGCGGCATATACTCGACAATGGTGTCGCCGCAGATCAGGTAGTGGTTTTTTCCGACGAATGGGGAGTAAAGGTTTAGCTCCTTCAGGACATGAACGTGAGTGTGCAGGGAATCCAGAATAACAAGCGTCTTCGTTGATCCACCGAGAATCGCCTTCACCTGCTCAACGGTTTCAGGCGCTGTGCTGCTGCCTGAGATCAGTTCCAATCGCTTGGAGAGTGCCCCGTGGCTCATGAGACGCCTGCGGAGGTCGGCGGGAATAAAAATGTCAATGCCGATGACTTTGCTGCCGCCCAGCATTTCAAGAAGCATGGATTCAAAAAGAAGGGTGCCGCCCCATGCCACACCGACTTCGATAATGAAATCCGGCCGCGTTTTCCACACAATCTCCTGAAGCGCGAACATGTCCTGGGGAAGATTCAAGAATGGCTCGCCAAACCACATCCCCTGATGCAACCAGCGATGCCGGTCACCCAAAACGAAAACCTCTCGGGCCTTTTCCTGGAGTTCGCGGTCAGCACTCATGACCTGCGCGGACTTTTTATTGATGGAAAGGAACTCCTCTTTTGTAACAATTGTCTTTTCAGCGTGGGTGTCGGGTTTGTTCATGTTTTCTGGTTGCGGTATGCTTGGAACTGGTGCATTTCTCGAATGTAGTCGCCCTCATCGTAATGCCGGTCACATAATACGGACAGGACCGTATCCGGATTTAAATATTTCTGCTGCGACCAAACACCTGGCGGGATAAGAAGACCGATGTGTGGCTGGTCAAGGAGGTAGTTTGCGTAACGCTGGCCATCGAAGCAAACGACCTCGACGCTTCCCGAGGGACAGGTGAGGAACTGGGCGCACAACCGATGGGCATGCTGGCCGCGAATTGCGCCTGCGGCAGCATGAACAGTGAATAATCGAACGATGGAAAAAGGAACATGGCACAGCCCTTCCACTACCACCAGATCACCGTTATCCGCGCTGTAGCGGGGCAGTTTGATCTGCTTGACGGCAGTGATATCAGGTAGCATTTGCTATGACAACAAATTAAAGTCGGCGATAGAGGGCATGATGAACGTATGGGAACATTTCCATGGGTTCTGCCGCCGCAAGTTTCCAACACACTTCCGACTGAGGATTCGACGGAGGAAGATATGCCTTAAGATAATACTCACGAGCCATTGCTAATGCCTTTTCATCAAATATGTCATAAATCTCCCGGCAATATCCGAGTGAAAAAACATCCAGCAGTTCATCGTGGTCCAAAGCGGGCAACCCGACTGACTGGGGCATGTACTTTGCGGTTGGATTTTTACAATAAAACGCCTGGCTCGAACCGATCAGAAATGCCATATACTCATCAATGACTTCGGGTTTCATCTCCTGAAACGAATCGATGTTGATCGCCAAGTCTGTTTTCAGATGATGCCAGCGCTTGGTGTCGGTGCACTCGATAAAATCGATTTTGGAATAGAGATCAGGGATGGCGCGTGCCAAATACGCCTTGCTAAGGTTTAATACCTCAGGCAGGTCAACAATTGTATATTTTGTAATGGAGGGGATCTGGCTGAGAAGAGTGTGGCACGTGCGCCCAAACCCAGCGCCGATTTCAACGATGCACTTCAAACTGCCCATCTCCATGTGCCGATCAAGAAACAGAAATTCCTCCACGGCGAAAAGATAGTCGATATCCACCTGCAAACCAGCAACAGCAACGGTAATCGGATTACCAATGCTTGTGTTGCCGAGTTTCCTGTATGTGGAGTGGAATTTCCGGTTTTTTTTGAGTGCTGTGTTGAAAAGCAAAAATTTGTAATACCGCATGGACTTGTCAAAAGGATCCCAAGCCGCAAGGCGGGCGTTGGCTCCACCCGGCGCACGAAAGGCGCATAAAAACTCATCGTCAATCTTTGAAAAGAGCGATGCGGTGATGCTCACCCATAAATCGGATGTTTTAGTTTGTTCCATTGTTCGCCCCAATAAGTCGTCTGATGCCATTTTTCAAGTCAACTTCCGGCATCCATTTTAGCTTGTCAGAGATGCCCGTGATGTCAGCAATAAAGTTTCTATGTTCGATGGGGTCGGCGCCAGGCGGCCAGTCCACATGCTCGATGAGAACCCTCCTTCCGGTCACCTTCGCGGCCTGGTCGGCAACCGTCTGAAACGCTTGCTTCACCGCAATTCCGACTCCGCTTGCCACGAAAAGATTTTGCCCCTCCACACCTCCGGTGATGCCTGCCACGAGAAATGCCCGGACGACATCATCAATGTAAACGTAGTCACGCAGGTAATTGCCGTGTCCGTAAATCCGCAGATTTTTTCCTTGGAGCGCCATGCGCGCGATTTTATTAAGAATCCCGCGATCTTCGGCTGCGCTGCTGCCCAAACTCGGCCCGTAAACATTGGCAAGGCGCAATGCGACGCTCGCGAGGATCCCTTGCTTTGTTGCCAGGGCCAATTGCATTTCGGCAAAGAGCTTGTGAAGATCGTAGAAGGTGCTCGGGTTCGCGGGGTCCGATTCTGAGACCGGCAGTTTATCCGTGAGCCCATGGACTGTGGCGGTCGATGCAAAAACCACGCGCGGCCTGCGCCCGGTTGCCTGGGCGGCGGCGATGAGATGATTGATGGGCAAAACGGTTGAGTTCAAGCTTTCCGCGGGGTCATGTGCCGCTGCGTACACGCTGGTATTGCCCGCCAGATGGAAAATGATATCGGCTCGCCGTACGATATTCTCCCAGCAGCATGGCGTACGAATATCGGCCTCGACAATCTCGTGATCACTGTTGCCAGGATGCCGCAGTGATCGGCGGCTGACACACAGAGTTTTTTGCGCTTGCCCCTTCAACGCCTCCGCAAGTGCGGTGCCGATGTAGCCGCAGCCGCCAGTGATCGCGACAGTTTTCCCGCTGTATTCAGCTAAGACATTCATGGTCGGCATGATCGCCGCAGCAGCAGATGCAAGCTTTGTTGCAAACGCATTCCCTTTGGAAAGTTATCCATTGGGAGCGTGTCCACCGCATCGAGCCGCCGGGAAGTTGCATGGCTTTTCATGATGAGTTGATAGCCGAGTTTGTCGCATTCCCCCAGAAGTTCATCGATATTAAAAAACCGGTGGGGAATGCGGGACCCATAGTAATTCTGCAATGTGACAAATGGCGCAATATTTCCTGCAAAAACATCCGAAAGCAGCATGTAGTCCGGATCTAATGCTGCGAACTTCTTCAAAAGCCCCTTCCAATCCTCAATATATTGAATTGCGGAGGCGGAATGAAGAAGATCGCACTCCGCGGTTGCCGGCAGAGAGTCAAGGAATGTCACTCCTCGATTCCCAATGCGCTTTCGGCCTTCCGCGCAGACTTTTGGTACTTCCACAATCGTGTAGGCGATCTTCTCGATATGGTTTGGGATGCTCTCGACAAGAGTCAGATAGCCAATTCCCAAGCCGCCTCCAAAATCCAAAATGCGGAGTTTCGAGGGCCGGTTCAACATCATCGCCACTGTGATCGGAAGCAAGATGCTCCGTTGCATGTGAAATGCTGGAATCGGCGTGGAGAGGTCAAGGGCCGAAATGCACTCGTTTAAGACATGAGTTGATCGCTCAAGCCATTTTGGTCCAGAGAAACCCGCGCCGACCGCGTCAGCAGCAGCCTCCTCAAATGAGTGATAAACCCCGTCCCAGACAGTAAAAGGTTTTTTCGGGGAATTGCTTTTCATCACAGATGATCCTCCTTTACTGGCGGATGATGTGGCAGTTGACTGATACTCAGCTCGTTGAGCAATGGGAAAGCCGCATCACGCTCCGTGATTTGCGGAACTGGATTTGGCCACTTGACGCCGACATCAGGATCATTCCAACGAAGGCCTCCTTCGTCGTGCGGGTCATAGAGTCGGCTGGCCTTGTAATGAAGGTCCGCCCAATCGCTTAAAACGCAGAAACCGTGTGCAAAACCCGGGGCCATGTAAACCTGCCGGGGACCTTCATCGCTCAGCTCCATCCCAAACCATTGGCCGAAAGTCGGCGATCCGGTGCGAATATCCACGACCGCGTCAAAAATGCGCCCGCGCAGGACGGTCACGATCTGAGCCTGCGGGCGCTTAACCTGGAAATGCATCCCGCGCAGCACCCCTTTGGCGGAACGGGATTGATTGTCCTGCAGAAATTGATCCGGAATTCCCGCCTCTTCATACCGGACAGCCTGAAATGTCTCCAGAAAAAATCCCCGTTTGTCACCAAAACAGCGGGGCTCGATTATCATTAGTCCTGACAGTGGGGTTGGGGTCACATTCATTCGTGCGGGATAGGTTATGATCTTGATGTTTTCAAAATGGACACGACTCCAGATATTTTACGCATAAATTTTATGCACCAGGAGCGCACATGGAATATGCTTCTTCTATGCATAACGCGAAGTGTATAGATCAAACACGGCAACCAGTATTTGGGCGCCAGCCGCGGAAAATTAACCCGGAATTGATACAGAACAAATATCCGGACAACTGAAAACCTATTCAACCGAGGGTTGCGCAAAAGAACTCCCCACTCATTGTATATAAACCAAAAAATCATATGTTTCACGCATTCTTCCGGACTCATGTTGATCCGCGTGGAGCCACAAACCCTTCGTAGTTCGCGAATGAAGTCGGTTTCCGCCGTCGTATATCCCTCAAAGTCGCTGCTGGAAACGGACCGCGAGAGCTTGTGCGTTCTCAGAAACACCAGAGGCAGATCCACCCAACAAATATCCCCATGTTCCGCCATGAGAATCGGAAGCAGCGTGTCACAGTACGGGCTGAAAGAATTGCCAAGTTGCAGAATCCCCCCCGCGCGCTTCAGGACTTCGGTTTTCATCAAACCAAAACAGCCGACGAGCGGATATTTTCTAGCCGCATAGGCTCGAATAAAACGCCTGGATTGGCAAAGTTGAGCGCGGCGGTTTTGCAAAGGAAGATGAAAAATGTTTGTTGGCGCCGCAGACGATGTGTAGTTTGAATACGCCGCCGAAATTCCTTCGCCTCCTTCATCGATCACCCGCAATAATTCCCGGAAGCACTCCGGGTGAAACAGATCATCGTCCGCCAGCCAGGTAAACCACGGGCTCTCCGCCCGCTGAAGGAGATCATTCATGTTGGCGATTTCTCCGAGGTTTTTCTCCCGATTGAGAATGGTCACCCGCGTCTCACCCAGACATCCTAGATTCTCAAGCGTGACTGGAATATCCGGGCAATCATTGCCGATGATCAAATGGAAGCCGGAGTGTGTCTGGTTTAAAACGGAATGCACCGCCTCCCGTAACATGTCCATCCGGTTATACGTGATGAGACCGACTGTAATCAATGGACTCACTGTAGCAGCTCTTGTCGGGCTGGATGGGCAGTCTTGGTCAGGCATGCCGTTCTCCCAACAAGAACCTGAACTGGTCTTTCCATCTCGAACGAAATCCCCTTTGTTTGCCCGAGAGCCTGAACACATAATCTCCCTCGGTGATCCCAGATGCCTTCTCTTTCTGTTCCTCCACAAAATGCTTATGAAGATGGCTGTGAACACGGTCGGCATAATGCCGGATCAGGCACGAAAGCACTTCCTGTTCCGCGCCCCGACGAGTCGCAGCATCACCCGAAGGCAGCCTCTCCGCAACGAAATGGGCCAACCGTGCAACATTTCGCGTCCAGTCCGGAGTGAACATTCTTTCAAAAATGTTCGCCTTTCTTCGGGACGCAACGGAAACCCCATCCGGGGAGTTCTGCTGCGACAACATGTATGGTTCATCCAGAATCTTGCTCTTCCCGACCGACAGGGCCATCAGTGAGAAAATGATGTCGCACATGATAATGTCGGAAACCTTGTTCCTCTTCAAAAACTGGAAACCTTCGGACAAAGTGCCTGCCCGGTGGACGTTGTTATACATAATACACATCGCTCTGGACCATTCCTTCAGCCGATCCAGCGGCTCCGCCTGCTCGAACGATTTCCAGATGGAGTGCTGCCTGTTGAAATACGCATTTTGAACGTAGATTTTCTGCCCCTGCAGGGGGAGCGGATCTTCCCTCCCGGACTCCAGACGAAAATCGACGTATTGCCCACGGCACGTGCTATATTCGGAATGCTTGATCAGAAACTTCAGAGACAAGTAAAGCCCCTGCGGAACCGGCAGCGTATCATTCTCCACTAGCGCACAATACGGGGTCTCACAACAGCCGAGCGCCGAAACCATCTTTCCATAAAATCGGACGAACGTCGCATCGTAGGGAAATCTGCGATAGGTTATACGGACTCGGCCGGTCGCCGCCACTCTCTGGATGCGCTTTTCCAGCTTCCCTTCCCCGCTTCCATCGGCAATCAAAACCCGGAACGGAAAATTCACCCGCTCCGCATACTCCAGCCATCGCAGGGTATGATTCGGCCTGTTCTTGACGGCAAGAACAACCGTTAGACATCGACTGACAGACTCATCATATTTGCTCTTCATACAATAATTGGGGCCTCCTTCGGCTCCGCACGCCTCAGGCGGAATTCACCAGATTCGACAAAAGCCCCCAGCGCAACGATGCTTTCCCTGTGCCGGGTTCTGCTCCACTCGCCCAGCCAGGCCGAAAACCACACCGGGGACATGGGATGGTTCCCAACCAGATGATTGGTTCTCCGGTAGTCCTTGAAGAGCCAGTTCTCCGTGGTGAATATTTTGCTCATAAAGTAATACTCGAAAACCTCATGCACGTTGATGTCCAGACGGATCGCAGCAAGATTTCTCAGGAGATTTTGATATTCATCCAGGCTCTTCGGGTGGATGTTGAAGCCGTAGGCGACATGGGGATTGCCAGAGGAGCCATTTATCACGGGTACCCCCAGCGCGGCATACTCAAAACCGATGGTTCCGTAGATCGTCAGCGCGAAGCTGATGCCTTCCTCGATGATTTGATGGTGCGAGGTGTCCGAGGGCAGCAGGGTAAGTTGGGGATATTTTTTAACGAACTGATCAATAATGCGCAGATCTTCGGATAAACAATCGGGATGTGTCTTTATATACCAATCGTAATCAGTTGCTTCTGACATTTTTCCAAGAAAGTCCATCCAGACGTAAAAGTCCGGAAAAAGATTGAGCCCATAGGAGTGCGGTGAATCAGAAAAACTATGGGGGGCAATAAGAATTTTAATCCGATCCGACTTTCTTAATACCGGATGTGCTTTCTTTCCGGCATATGCTGATTTCGTCGAGTATTTCATATCTACGCCAACCTCCCCGTCAAAGCGTCGGAAAATTCTATTCCGGGCATCCAGTATTCCTGCATCCCGCACTTCCGTGGGCAGGCTTGAAAATATTTTGGGATAGGAGATGAAATCAGTATATGCAAAAAGATTGTTTTTATTAAGATGATAAATATGGGTGGCGTTGATCTGGTAAACTGGAATGCTGCGGTTGACTGCCAGCCTTAGTGGGATGGCCAGCTTGTAAACGCAGTGGCTCAGCCCGACAGCTTTTACCTCATGCTCATCAAAGTAATCTTTCCAAAAGATATAATGTCCCAGCGATATTTTTAGCGAATCAATAAATCTGGGATCGGTAATATTGATCGTGGGGACATTATATTGCCTGAGATATTCGTCATAGACGAGATCTCCGATCCAAACTCCGTCTATGGATATGCGCTCTATTTGATGGAGATCCTTCAATGTCGGATACAATTTCTCAAATATCATCTCTGCGCGGGCAATCTGATCCGCGTTCAGCGAGACATTGAGAAAAGTTTTGAAATTGAAGGACGCATACAGCTCGTTCAGCCAATTGTTGGTTCCCGCCAGGGAAAAGCTGTACGCGACCAACTTTGATTGGTGACGTTCGGCAAGCACATTCGCCAAATAACTCGTTGCGACAATACTGGAGCAGATTCCGTTCTGCTCGAAAAGGACTTCGGATTTGCAGTCTGCAAAAGGTCTGAATTTTTTCCAAACACGAAAGTTATGTATAATAAACCTGAGTGCTATAATATTGACCGACTGCTTTTGAAGAAACGCTTTGATTCGGTTAAGCATGCTTAATATTTTTGAACTCATCTTTCAGCAAGCCGAATTCGACAACGTCAACATAGATGCCGTTTTTGAATACGGCTTTTCTGCGGAGACCCTCCTCAACGAAACCAAGTTTGGCAGCGATATTTCTCACTGCGAGATTTGCTTCAAATGTTCCGAATGTGATTCGCCGGAGTCCAAGCGCATTGAAACCATGCTGAACCATTATAGCCGCGGCCTGCGTCCCGTAGCCTTGCCCCCAACAGTCTTTAGCCCCTAGTAACATCGCAAACTCTGCGGAACGGTTGATCCAGTGGATATTCTGAAGCGCAACATTTCCGATGTGTCGATTGTCGATCTTCGCAATGATCGCAAGAACAACTTCTGATTGTGAATTTCTGACTCGGCGAACGTATTCGATCAGATTATCCCGGCAAAGTGGAAAAACCGCATGAGAGTTCTGCGCGCATACCTCGGGATCATTCAGCCAGTTTCCGTATTCACCATCGACGTCGCTTTCGGTGAGTGGGCGCAGAAAGATTTGATTTCCTTCTAGAAACTCACATGGTTTGTTTTTCGTGGTTTTCATAGTTTTTCCAACTGGCTAAAGACTTTTTCGTATCCGCTGCAAATGTCCTCGAGATCAGACTGCTCCAAACCGCCATGGCAGTAGTTGCCGACAAGAACTTCCTCGAAATGCATCCGCTCGGCCACAGGGCAGCTTCCTCGTGAATAATCGACATTTCCGCCGTAATGCACACCTCGAAATGGAAATCCCTTTTTTCCGAACGCAATTTTCTTCTGATACATCGGATTAAGGTAGATTGGTTCGACATAACCTGACGAAACGCCTATTCCTTCTGCTCGGATTGCATCAACAACCGCACTTCTAGGCGGCCGGTTTTCTCCTTGGACATAACGCATGGCGAAGCAATACCATCCCGGCTCGATATGTGCAGCATTTTCGGGAGTAATAAGACCGGGCATCCCGTTCAAACGGCTTTTCAATAATGCGGCGGCTCTCTGCCTCCCCATGACTAAGCGTGATAGCTTTTTCAGCTGTTCCCGGCCAATGGCCGCTTCAATCTCCGTCATCCGGTAATTGAAACCCACCATGTTGACGAGATCCGTCTCCCCTTTGGCTTTGACAACAACTTCGGCGTGATTGCGGATAAGACGCACCCGGTCGGCAATCCGGTCATCATTGGTAACAACAACCCCACCTTCGCCCGTGTGGATGGTCTTGTGATAGTTGAGGCTGAATACACCAGCATGTCCAAGTGTGCCGGCTAATTTTTTGTTGTAGCGGGCTCCCGGGGCCTGGGCGGCATCTTCGAGCACGAACAGCCCGTGCTTGTCGGCCAGAGCCATGATGGGATCCATCTCCGCCGGCCGGCCAAAGATGTCCACCACAACGATCGCTTTGGTTCGCGGGGTGAGAAGAGGTTCTATCGTTTCCGCCGAAATGCAAAACGTGTCGGGGTCGATATCGGCGAACACGGGAACCGCATGGTTCACCACGGCGCATGTCGCCGACGCACACATGGAGTATGGGGATACAATCACCTCGTCGCCGGGCCCGATCCCGGCGGCTCCGAGGGCGGCGTAAAGGCCGGATGTATTTGAGTTCACCGTGACGGCGTGCCGGATGCCGAAAAAATCTGCCCACTCGCGCTCGAACGCCTGGACTTGCGAGCCTCCGTTGAACTGAGAGCTCCACGATCCAAGAAAATCCGAAAGGATGCCGCTGTCCATGACATTCATGACGGCCTCTTTTTCCTCCCTCCCGATGGTGCGATAGGGCGGGAAAGGTCGTGATCGAACTGGCGTCCCACCTTTGATTGCAAGTTTTCTCATAAAAATGGTGCGCCGTCAGACAGCCATCCCAACGACAAGATCCGCAACCCGACGCGTGGCGTCTCTTGGCAAATTCCAAGCAAGGCAGGCATCGCGCATGCGAGTTCGTTCCATGCCATTCACGAGAAGGTTTTCGAACGCAACAGGAATTTTTTCGGCATCGTAGATCGCCCGGCTGAAACCCATGCGATTTGTCGGAAGTCGATCCATCCCTCGAAGCCCGGGTTGGATACTGAGGACAGGAAAACCCATCAAACAGCATTCCAGCAAGAATACAGAATTCAGCCCAACAATTAGATCGCAGGCGGAAGCAAGAGCACGCGACGATCCACTACGAATAATCTTCACACTTACTGCACCGGGATCAATCCAATCAAATGTCTCCTCAGCCTCCCGGGGATGTGGCCGCACCACCAGGGTTACGCGGCGGGTGTGTTTGCTCTGAATTGCATTAAGAGCACTGAGCAGCATCGGAAGGACCGTCTTTTTTGAAAAGCCAGGATACTTGGCATGTGAAGCGTCGATACCAGGAATCGTTGTCTGTGAAATAAAAGCAACGACCCAGTCCTCTTCGGGAAGATCAAGAGAACGACGGCTTGTGGTGCTTTTGGGGGGGGTGACGCAGTCCAAGGCCGGTTGACCGGTGACAACAAGTCGCGCGGAATCAAACCCCTCCTGGATCATGTCGTTTCTGGCGCAATCATCCATGACGGCAATCTTTGTCGGAAGAATGCAGTCTTCAGTTTGCGATGAAAGAAACCGAATTTTATAATTCGACCAGAAATCCAGCACAGCAAGAGTGGGAATATCACGGGCGCTTGCCTCCTCCCAAAAATCATGCTCGAGATCTTGGCCGTTCACCGAAGTGCCAGAGAGAACAAACGAAGGTTGGAATTGATCAAAAAGCTTTGCTATATCAGAGCGTGTGGTTCCTGCGTTCAAAGGGGTGTGAGACAAATGGCATTTGTCCAAAACAGAGCCAGCGCAAAAATACGAGAAGTTTTTTACTTCAAAGTTTGGCATTCCAGACAGGTTTTGAAGGACGGGGGCTATCGCGGCTGCTCCACCCGGATCTCCGCAGATGGAAAACAAAGTCTTCAACGGACGGCTTCCATGTTCCCAGATTCCGATGAGCGAAGTGCGGTCTCTGCCACTTTCAGTGCTTGGATTGCATTCTGAGAATTCGAAATCGGGACTGCTCCCGTATCAAGGCATTTCGCAAGATCCTCCCAGAGGCTCGGCAAAGACTCGCCGAGAGAAGTGGGAGCCGTTTTGTCAGGAAAAAGGGCTCGGAAACCGCTGCGGGACAAACTGTCTCCGGAAATCCATGTTTGCAGGGTCCGTCCCGAATCTGTTAGCCTATATCGCCCCTTATCGGTCAGGATATCCATTTCAAAAAGCGTGTATTCCTGCTCGTCACATCCTGCAAGGAAGCCAGTAGCCCCATTTGAGAATTCCATGTAAACATCCAGCGTAGGATCGGGACTGCGCTTTCTCATAGAGTTTTTTGCCTTTGTGGTGACGACCTTTCCACCAAGGAAATCGGCAAGGTCAAACCAATGAGTGCCATTGTGGAAAACTCCTTTAGAGTAGTAGCCGCATAACGAACGAATCGACTCCGAAGATAGTTTTTCGTGAAGTGCCTGAATGACAGGAGAATACCGGCGAGAATAGTTGACGGCGAGGATCACATTTTTGCTGCCCGCCTCTAAGATAAGTTGCTCTGCATCAGCAGACGACAATGCAATCGGTTTTTCCATGACTATTGCGCGCAGGGTTGGAATCGAAAGTGCCAACTTGGCGAGATTTGCATGCGTGTCATCAGGGGTGCAAATGACCACCACTTCAACTTTTTCCCGGCGAATGAGATCTTCAAAAGAATGATACACATTGGGGAAATCGTAAGATGCAGAGCATTCAAAAGCCTTTTTCTCATCCGAATCACATGCCGCCATCAACCGGAATTTTGAAGATAGGGAGAGCGAGTCGCAGTGGGTGTGGATGCCCTCATGTTTCAGCTTGATCGCATAGCCATAAGCGATATCTCCACAACCAACCAATGCTACTGAACGTGGGTTCACGGGCGGTGTTGGGGGCGAAGATAAACGCCCTCTTTTGCGGGCAGGAATGTCACCGGATCGTAGATCCCGCGCCGCATTCGGAATTGCTTTTCCATTTCTGCCTTGGTTGGGCATTTCTCGCCGGAGCCCATGGCGAGGCGGACATGTTTGACGTCGTGAACCATGGATTCGAATTCCGGAAATGTCATCGCGTAGGGATGATCTGGTCCGGGACTCGCGCGATCGAATGTCACATGCTTTTCAATAACAGTTGCCCCGAGAGCCGTTGCTGCAACAGGAATGGCACTGCCCGGCGTGTGGTCGGAAATTCCGACCGGCACATTGAACTCCTTCGCAAGGGTCCTGATCGCCCGCAAATTCATCTCCTCCCACTTCGGCGGATAATTGCTGACGCAATGAAGAAGGACGACATCCTTGCAGCCTGCAGCGTTGAGCGTCGCGAGCGCCGTGCGAACCTCCTCCAGATGGCTTGCCCCAGTGGCAAGGATGACTTTTTTTCCGGTCCTTCCGACTTTTTCAAGGAGGGGAAGAAACGTGATATCCCCCGAGGCAATTTTGTAGGTTTTAACACCTGCTGACTCGAGAACATCCACGGCCGCGAGAGAAAACGGGGTGCAGAAAAATTCTATGCCTTCCGAGTCGGCCAGGGATTTCAGCTCAGGGATCCATTCATCCGGCATGTCCTTCAATGGGAAAGCCGCGTGCGGCGGGTAATCCTCCTGATGCCCCCCCGCGTTGCACTTGGGAGAAACCAGGAGGTTTTTCCGGATGAATTGAAACTTCACCGCATCAGCGCCTGCGCGCTTGGCCTCGCGGATATATACGCGGGCGCGTTCGAGGCTGCCATCGTGGTTGGAACCGACTTCTGCAATGATCATGGGTTTGTTAGGTTTATTGAAACGATCTGGACTGTCGGACCTTCGAAACTTGTCCATGCCGCAAGGAACCGTCCCGGTGCAGTTTCGCAAACTGCTGAGGGGCGACTGTGATCCTCCATTGGACTGGTCTCAGCAACCAGGTCGAAGTTCTTTGCATCCTTCGAGCGGAACAAAAAGCACTGATCGCCACTCGGGGGCTGAGTCTCCGTCTCCCATGAGTCCATGTTGAAGGCGATTGTTAATGCAGGCCGGGCCGCCACCCAGGAGGAAAAGATAATTTCGACATCCAGTTCAACGGAATCCGCAGCAACGCGGAACTTTCTTGGGCTGTCGCAATAAACCATCGAGCGTGTAATCTCTGTTCCGAGCTCCCTCAAGATTTCCTGAACCGGACCGTTAAACCCGCAGCACCTGGAGTCGTCCCACGCCCAGTTGCCGGCTCCGATTCTTACGACCTCTGGAGGATCATCTTGAACCGTCGGCCCGAAAATAATCCGTTTCAAAACCCTGCCATCTGGCCGTGAGAAATTGATCGCATTCAAGCTCCATACCGCATTTCCCGCACCCCCGGCGGTCGCGAGCGAAATCTCCAAAATATCCGCACCCCCCTTGATCCGGAAGCGCCGGGTGAAAGATCCCCAGTTTTCTGTCTGACATGCGATCCACACGGCACCGGATGAATCCGTGCTGATTTTCGGCTTGGTAAGCCGGAGCCCTGACTCCGCAAGAATCCGCTGCGGTTCTTCCCATTCCCATCCGTTGCACTCCGACATCCACAATCCCTCTTCGTCTGGCATTGAGAAGGCCATGAGAAATCTTCCATCCGGGAATGAACAAAGGCTGGGAAACCGCGAGGGTTTTTCCGTGAGCGACCGTGGAGGATTCCAGTCCGCAAAGTTCATCGTGGACGCGACCAGGATGGTCTTCGAGGTTTGCTCGGAAAACGCCAAATAGCCGGTCTGTCCGGAGGTGGCAAGCGCGGCGTATTTGGTTTGCGATAAAGCAGGGAACGGGAGTTTCGGTTCCGTCCACGAGCAGCCGTCCAACGAACGCGCGAGCCAAATGTTATATCTGTCCCCATCCCGGGAAAAGGGTTCCCTGCCTGGAGGTCTCCACGAATGCCAGGCAACAACGAAACCCCTGTTGGGATCATGCACCAGCGAGGGCCCGTTGTTGTAGCTGATACCGCCCGAAACGTTACCCGGCTTCTGCCATGCCCCGCCGGGTTGTTGCCGCGCAAACCACAGGTCGGATCGCGTCGGGCGATCCGGCGATGTGTATTCATACCACGCGCATGCTGCCGTGCCGGCTCCCGCCGGACAGAGACTCGGGTAGAGCGCGATGTTCCCAGACCGGGATATCTGGCTGTCGGGTTGGAGGAGAAGACTCAAGGAATAATCCGGTTTTCCAGAGGCTCTCGAACCACCCTTTCGCGAGCCTGCTGCAAAAGTCGTTCAGACCTATCCGCCGCCATGGCTTTGCGGCGGTCAAGTTTTTCATCTTCCGCGTCCTTGTTGGAACTGAGGACATATCCAACCGGATTATATTTGTTCATGCCGCGCTCCACCGATTCTGCGAGGCGCGCTCCCGCATAGACACGAGTTTTCGCAAGAAAGTCCGCGAACTCTCCGGCGACCTGCTCCTGATTCAAACATGCTCCATCTTTCAAATGCGCAATGATCGGCCGGGTCATGACGGTATGGTGCCGGATCATCGAAGTCATCATCCGGATATGGTAGTTTTCGCGCGAGCCGAGTTCCTCGAAGACGATCGGTGCCACCACATGGTTTGAGAAGATGTAATCCCCACGGCGCAGGTAGCGGGTCCGCTCGACGAAGTTCTGGTAGTTGCTGACGATCCCGGTGTGGTCGTTCGAGGAATAGACCACCGGCACCACCGCGTCGTGATCGAGCAGGAGGTCGTGAAAGGACTTCATGTCATCTTGGCTGCTGGAAATGATACAGCGGTAAACTTTGTCCACATCGATGTGGGTGGGGCACACATCGCAAGCGAGGCAGCGAAGGACACGCTTGCCGGTCACATTGAGGATCGTGGCATCCAACTCAGCGGAATGAGGCTGCAATAGTGCGCGAAGGCGCTGTTCCGCCTCGCCATTGCGGTCCTGCAAAATAAGGAAAAGCGGTTTGAGAGGGCCATGAATCTGGACTCCTTGGTGCAGCCTTTTCAAAAGGGAAGCCATTCGGCGCCCGGTTCCCATCGAGGTATTGAGACCATACTTGTCCTTGTGCATCGTCCCCACATCGCCCGCATGCCCCGTGCCGCCGTATTGCGCGGTTGTGTCGCTGTCGTTGCCGACAGCCGGCATTCCCAGATTGATGAAATCCAGCATCTGGTAGATGAGCGTCGTTTCCTGTCCGCCATTCCTTTTGGCACCCACGGCAATTCCGCCGTAGAGCTTGCCTTCCAGACCGCGGCGGAGTCCGGGATCCCTCCGGATCAACTCGACGAGGCTCTCCGCAACGCTTCCCCGGTCACCGAAATACACAGGGCCCGAGACGAGCAACCCATCTGCCGCAACAAGCTTTTCTTTGAGATCGCCTTCGTTTTTCGAGCGGCCGCTGGAAGGAAAATACTCGGCGAGCGAGACATGTTCGACATCGACCCCGAGTTGCATCGCCGACCAGAGGGCGGCGGCGAGCGCCACCTCCGAATTGCTGAGCCCCTTGTCTCCCCGGCTCTTCTTCAGGTTGTCATAAATTTCGAGGAACGACTTTCCGTCCCTGCGTCCGGCCTCGATGAAATTCTCCAGGCAAAGTTCGGATTCCTTGGTGAGATAGGCAAAGAGATCATCCTCGGTCTTGAGGGTTTTCAGTGATTCGATGAGAGCCTCATTGCCAGCACCCCAGCGGGCGTTTCTCAGACTCGCCGCAATCCCCAAAAGTTTCGGTTTATTATTCATGGTTTCTCTTTCTTATGGCCGCAGTTTCCGTCTGAAACTTGAAAGCGGCGTGTTGACGAAATGCTACAGGACAATCCATTTTCGGGTTAACCGGATCGGGGGCCATACGTTTTCGATTTGATGATGTTTCCCGTTGCAAAACCGGGGGCTTCTGGCGGAGGCAGAGCAACGATGGCACGGCCATTTTGTGCGCTCAAGCCCGATACTGTTCCAGGGACTTTGAGGAAGCCGTTCATCTCTCCCGCGAATCCGTCTGCGGCAAGATACCGCAGCCAAAATACGGACTCCTGTCGTCCATTCCATCCGGTAGCCACCCCATTTCCAAAGATGACCTGAAACCCATGCTGCCTCGCGCGTTCGACCATTTCTTTGAGCGCAGCCGAGCTTCCCTGTTTCATCCACTTCAATTTGATATACGAGCCGGCGCGTGAGCGGGCTGCCCGATCCAGAGATTCCAATCCGGTGATCGCCTCATCCAGAGCAATGGGAATCGGGGAGGATTTCGCCAGTGCTGCGGACCCCTCCCAGTCCAGCTCGGGCAGCGGCTGCTCGAGGTATCGCACTCGGGCGGGGTCGCAGGCCCCGGAAACAATCTTGGCGGAGTTCAGATCCAAGCCTTGGTTGGCATCGAGACGAAGCCACTCCCCCTCGTGAAGACAGGATTGGACTTCCCGGATGAGGCCCGCCTCATGGCCCGGCGGATACACGCCGGCCTTCATCTTGAATTCCGCGTAGCCTTTGCCTCGTGCGGATTCCAAGCCGGCTATCAGTGAATCGGGAGTTCCTCCCTGAATCAAACCAATGAGCGGCACCTCACCGGTCTCAGTCGGAGCGCCCAGCACCGCTTCCTCACAGGCGGTGTGAAGTGCGGTCGTCAAAAATCCATCGCCCTCCGGCGCGCTGGAAAAAATGCCTGCCGCCTCTTTTCCCAAGGAATCCTCGCAAGCGCGCTCCATGGTCGCCCACACATCATCCGCCGTGGAAGGACAATATCCCGGCAAAGGCGTGCTCTCTCCCCAGCCAGCCCGGCCGTCATCGAGCTCCGCCCGACAGAAGATGGAGTTCAGGAACTCCACGGGGCCGTAGGATAGCTGATACGGTTCAAAAAGCGGGGTGCGGACCCAGTGGATCGAAACGTTATTTACGGATGCCATGCCTTAATGAAATGAGACTCCTTGCAATGCGCGTCGCTCCTTTTCCATCAACCACTTTTCGCCCGGCAGCGGACATGCGGGCGCGGTCGGTCAGGGAAATCCGGCAGGCAGCCTCGGCGGCATCTGCCGGAGTATCCGCCACGATGACTGAACCAAGATTTTTCCAGTCGGCCGCATGAAGAGCCTGATAAGAGGATTGAGGGATCGCCACCGCAGGCAGCCCGAGACAGGCAGCCTGAACGAGCATCTGACCGCCTGCAAGAACGGCAAGATCGCTCGAGGCCATTGCTTCCGCGACTTCGGCTTGATTCAGCCACTCTCTTCTGACCACCCTGGAACTGGCAGGAACAACAGATCCGGGCGCGCCACAAACGATCAGTTCGGTGCCAGGAACAGCTTTCAATAGCAACCTCACCACGGAGGCAAGGTTCCCCCCGGTATCATTCCCTCCTAGCGCGACGAAAATCCGCCCGGTTTTTTCCCGGATGCGCATGCGTGCGCGAGTTGCTGCAAACGCACCATGGAGGCTGGCATACTTTGGGCCGAGAAGCGCGCCCGGGCAGTTGGGGTATCGCCCGCGGGTTGCGGACGGTGAGGCATTGACAATCAGGGAGGCTCCGGGAGGAGGCGCATAGCGGTCGTCGAACAGCAGCACCGGATTCTGTCTGGCAGAAGCGATGAGAAGCTTTAGCTGGCGATAGCTGTCGAGCGCAATCGCGCAAGGGCACTCCTCAAGGATTGTTCTTGAAAAAACTTTCGCATTGGCTGGGAGCGCGTGCGAGAGCTGCATCCCGGAGATCTTTCGCATTCGCAACGGTGTCATCATGCACGCCGTGACGTCTGCCTGCAGGAGCGCCTGCAGAACGGGATGGGTGCGGAAAATGTGACCGCTTCCGACACGGGTGCCGGAATCCGCAAAACAATAGATGTCAGTGCTGCAGCTCAAACGGACATTCCTCGAAAATCAGATCCGTCGTCGTGCGGAGCATGGTGACTCCGGGGCGGAACCCGGGATCGGATCCCACCTCATGGCCCAGACCGAGCTCGACGGTTGTCACCGGGAAATTGGTTCCTGCTCCCACAGCAAGATATCCGTATCCCCAAAGTCTGGGGTTGATTTCGATGAACTTGAACTGCCCGTCCCGGGGATCAAGCATCCACTCGACGTTTACGGGTCCGCGCCAGGTTCCGATCGAATTGATGAGCGTCCCGGTGTTTTCGATCAGGGCTTCATTGACGAGGGAAACCCCTCCCGTGGCAGGCCCGCCACCGGGGTAAAGCGTGCGGATGCTTCGCGAGGAAAACCTCCTCGCCACCCGGCCTTCGGAATCATAAATCAGCCCGACAAGATGCATGCTCCCGACAGGGCCGGGAATTTTTTCCTGGAGCAGGACGTCATGCTCCACGGTCTTCACATATTCCATAGCGGCATCCACAGAAAGAATCGTTTCCACGTTCTTCATGCCATGACCCTGAACCGGCTTGATAATCCATGGAGGCTGACAGTTCGACAGAAAGTTCTTTACCGCCGCGAGCCTTTGATCAAGCGTTTCCACTCGGGCGATGAGAATTGTGGCCGGGCAAGGCAGGCCGCACTTCAGGGCGGCCTGGGTCGCCCGATATTTATCTGTGGCGCTCGCAACCGTTCCCAGGTCTGGCAACAAAACCCTCGCACCCGAAACCTCAATGTCGCCATGCCTCCCCGCCAGGAGCTCAACCTCCCCCTCAATACAGGGCAGAACGAACTGCACCCCGTGCTTAAGGATCACGCCTTGAAGCGCACTCAAATACTTCCAGGGTTCCGCTACAGCAAGAGGAACAACCTCATGGGGAACACCAAACTGATACAGCCCGGGCGAGCTGGCTTCAGCGTCGCAGGCAACGATCTGGTATCGCTGAGATTCCACCAGGGTCCTGAGCGCGTTCAGCCCCGGAGGCGCGCCGACCGCAGTGACCAAGACAACCGGCCGGTCAAAAGAGGCCTTCATGATTTTTGAGATTCCAATTTCATTCGATATTTCAATTCCGCGAGGCGCCAGCCATCCTCGGTATCGATATCCTGTGCATCGAAGGGAGATAGAACCACGGCGCCACGCTTGGCTTCCCGGAGAGAACGGAATTGTTTCAAGGCATGAACACGGAAAAGATAGTATTGACCGGCATCGTAGAAGCAGGGTTCCAGATCCTGTGTGCGGCTCGTGTTGTGCTCCGGCGAGAGGGATTCTACAATGCCTTCCCTCAGTCGCAGACCGCGCTGGATCGGGGGATCAAACTCCAAAAGGGGGAGGATCCCATCAAGATCGGGCCTCAAATCAAGAAGTTTGACAGCCGCTTTGAGGTGCCCGGCTGTGACAAAAGCCGCTGTGGGATAAATCGATAAAACTTTGTCGAAAATTTGTCCCCGGTTTTCGTATTCGGAAATCACCTCGCGCCAGACATCGGCTGTGGCCGCCGTATCCGTGGAATTCGCCGCAGACCGCATGAAAGGAACTGCCGCGCCATGATTTCTGGCAACAGCGGCGACCTCTTCACTGTCTGTGGAAACCATCACCTCCTCAAACAAGCCCGATTCCAGTGCGGCAGTGATGGGATACGAAATGATCGGGCTCCCATGAAAACACCGGATATTTTTTCCGGGCACGCGCTTACTTCCGCCACGGGCGGGAATAATGCAAAGATTTCTGGCGAGCATGGGGAAGATTCGGAACGGAGATGGTCTGAAAAAAATAACGAGCCGCTCAAGTCAACGTATTTCGAAGAGCGTCACACACGGAATCCTGCTCTTCATTCGTGAGTTGGCAATGAAGCGGAAGACTCATCGCCTGCTGATAATAGGCTTCCGCTTCGGGGTAATCACCCCGTCGAAATCCAAACTGCGCGAAATCGGGTTGCAAGTGGACCGGAATGTAATGCAATTGCACCGCAACCCCTTGTGCGTGCATTTTCTCATAACTCTCTTTTTGGGAAAGCTGGAGCTTGGCAAAGTCAATGTCCACAATGTACAGGTGCCAACTGGATTCCCGGTCGGGAAGGCGCGGGGGCCTGCTCAATGGAAACCCGTCGAGCAGTTGGTCATACCGCTCAGCCAGAGCTCGTCGTCTGCACAGAAACTCATCCAGCCGCTGCATCTGACTCCTGCCGAGAGCGGCCTGAAGTTCGGTGAGGCGATAGTGACTCCCCAGTTCAATTTGTTCATAATACCAGGGGCCGTGGGGCGGACTCGTCATTTCAGAGGGGCTCTTTGTAATCCCATGCGTTCGAAGGCGGCGCATTTTCGCAGCAAGAACCGGATCATTGGTCAATGCCATGCCTCCTTCGCCGGTCGTGATCATTTTTACCGCATGAAAACTAAAAACAGCGGCGTGCGAAAAGAGGCAGGACCCAATCGGATGATTATCATAAGTTGCCCCCAAGGCGTGGGAGGCATCTTCCAGAACAGAGAATCCGTAGCGATCAGCAAGAGACCGGATTTCCCGCATATCACAAGGCAGGCCGGATAAATGAACCGGCACCACGATATTAGGCAGGCGTCCGGCTTTTTCGGCGGAAGCAAGTTTGTTTGCCAGAGCCTGCACGGACATGTTGTGTGTCGAAGGATCGACATCAACAAAATCAACCGATGCCCCGCAATAACGGGCGCAATTTGCCGATGCCACGAATGTGATGGGTGATGTCCAGAGCGTGTCCCCGGGCCCGAGTCCCATGGCCTGGCAGGCCACATGCAGGGCTGCAGTGGCGCTCGAGGTTGCAACCGCGTGCTGTGACCCGCAGGAATTGGCAACAGACTCCTCAAAGAGAGGCACCTCGGGACCCTGTGTCAGAAAATCGGAGCGCAGCACACGCCCGACAGCAGCAATGTCGGCTTCCGAAATGTTCTGCCTCCCGTAGGAAATCATTCCACTCCTGCCAGTTGATTGCATTTTCTAATTTCAGCCACACTGAGAAAATGCGAATTGCATCCTGAGTTATATTCGAATCCCTGCTCCACTGGCTTCCCTTCCTCGCCGATCTTATTCGGGCTGTAGCTGTTGTTCCGTTCGCTAAAAATAATGGACGGACGGATTGCAAAATGGTCCTCAAATTCGAGCGTCAGATGAGAATCATCCGCCGGGCACATGATTTCATGAATTTTTTCACCGGGGCGGATGCCAATATTTTTTCTGGGAAGGGCGGGTGCCATGGCGGCGGCGAGGTCCGTGATGCGCACCGAGGGAATTTTTGGGACAAAAATCTCCCCGCCCCGCATGCGCTCGAAGTTTTTCAGCACAAAATTTACGCCTTGCTGAAGGGTGATCCAGAAACGCGTCATGCGTTCATCGGTGATGGGCAAAGCGGCAGCGCCCTCCTGGATGAGCTTTTGAAAAAGCGGCACCACCGAACCGCGCGAGCCGACCACATTTCCATAGCGCACAACGGCAAAACGACAACGTTGTGCTCCTGTCATGTTATTGGCGGCAACAAAGAGTTTGTCGGAAGCCAGCTTGGTGGCCCCATAAAGGTTGATCGGGTTGGCCGCTTTGTCGGTCGATAGGGCGATGACTTTTTCCACATTGCACTCAATTGCGGCATGGATCACATTCTCCGCACCATGGATATTTGTCTTGATGCATTCCATGGGATTATACTCGGCGATTGGCACATGCTTGATTGCCGCGGCATGGATGACATAATCCACCCCCTTCATGACTTGCGTTATCCGATCCTTGTCCCGTACATCACCGATGAAATAGCGCATGCAATTTCCATCGAACTCCTGCGCCATTTGCGACTGTTTGAACTCGTCTCTGGAATAGACGATGATTTTACGGGGCTCAGAATGCTGCAAAATGGTGCGGACATACTGCCTGCCGAATGATCCCGTTCCTCCGGTAATCAGGATGGTCTTGTCTTTGAGTAACCTGTAATCAGGCGTGTGGATGGTATTCATAATGAAAGAGCGGGGAGAAAAATGGGCAGCAAGGCGAGAATTCTTTGCGGTGTGTTTTTGAGAAACCGTCTTATGCGATTTCCCACTTGGTGGGAGCCAGCATTATTCCATTACCTGGCATCCTGCCGCTCCGGTAGTAGTTTGTCTCCATTACTGTAAAATGCACGGCCCCGTTCACTTCGTCGAGGGATTTGGCGCCCTTGGGCTGCGTCTTGATGTAATAATCGAGATGGTATAATCCGGGCATCAAGGCCAAGTCTTTGATTTCGCAAAGAAATTTCCCCGATGTGCGAAGATTTCTCCCCACGGAATCCCCTGTAACGTAATTGCTGATTGTGAAAATGGGCACATCAAAATGGGACTTGATGACGATGCCGAGCAGAATGTTTGGGAACTTCAGATCATGAGGATTTTCATAGTCCATTTCCACAATAAGACTTTCCCCGGGAACATGAGAATGCACTTCGCGGCCCGTTTTGTCCTTCAATCTGATGCCGACGGCATACACCTCGCCGGAGCCTTTCCGGTCATTTCGCTTGCTGAGAGGTTCGTTTTGTCTCTCCGTGCTGGCCGAATAGAATTGGATAGCGTCCGTCTGGGTTCCAGTGAATGCCACCTTCCCATTGTCCAGCACAATTCCCTTGGTGCACAAACTTTCCACTGCTCCTGCATTGTGGCTCACGAAAAGAATGGTTCTTCCGCCCTTCACTGCTTCTCCCATTTTTCCCAGGCACTTTTTCTGGAATTCCGCATCTCCAACCGCCAGCACCTCGTCCACAATCAAGATGTCAGGCTCCAGATGCGCCGCGACGGCGAATGCCAAACGCACGCTCATCCCGCTGGAATACCGTTTAACGGGCGTGTCAATGTATTCTTCAACTCCGGAGAAGGCCACGATCTCGTCGAATTTCGCTCGAATCATTTCTTTCGGCATGCCAAGAATCGACCCGTTCAAATACACGTTGTCACGTCCGGTCAGCTCCTGATGGAAGCCCGTCCCGACTTCCAGCAAACTGGCCACCCGGCCTTTGATTCTTGCTGTGCCTTCGGTGGGCGAAGTGATCCTGGACAAAATTTTCAGCAGGGTGGATTTGCCTGATCCGTTCCGGCCGATAATCCCCACGACATCGCCATCTTTGACCTCCATATCCACGTCCTTGAGTGCCCAGATAATTCCCTCGCGTGTATGGGTGACACGCGCATCCACTTCCGCGTTGGGATCCGGTTGGCCGAGACATCGGGCAAAAAAACTGTTGATGTCCCGGAAAAGGTACCGGCGGTTGAGCTCCCCGAGACGGTAGCGCTTGGAAAGTCCTTCAGTGGAGATGACGGTGGACATGGGAGAAAATTAGAAATCCAAAAATCAGAAATTGAAAATAAGGCAGGGGAAGTTGGAGAAAATTAGAAATTGGGAAATCTGAAATGAGAAATGAAGTGCGGGAAGGCGCGCTATTTCTTTACTTTTGTTCGGTTGATCATGGTTGTCATTATGGCGATGAGCTCGGAGGCCTCGGTTTCCAGCGGGCGAGTCAGCGCAACAGGCACGGAGCACTCTTCTCTTAACAATTCGAGCCAGAGCTGAGCTTCGTCGGCCTCTTGCAGCGCACCTCCGATTTTCGATATAAATTCCTCATCTGACCGGGCCCTCGATGCCTCCCTTGCATGAGCCGCGACGCTTGTGCCGGCACGCATCATCTGCTTGCCACAAACCCTGACTTCCTCTCTATCCCGTGGCAAAGTCGTATAGAGCCGGATAACCATTGCCGCAAAGCGTTTCGTGCGGTCGCGAAACTCCTCAGTCAAACGCGAAGCCATTTATCTATTTCCAATTTCCGATTTCTCATTTCCGATTTTCCGCTAGACCGTATCCACAAAGTTGCTTTCAGCGGAATGGAAGGCAAGGAGCCCGGCTACGAGAATAACGAGCGTCATCGCCCACCCGACAAGAATCTGTGCCAGTGTGATGGCGGAGTTGCCAAAGAATGCGAAACGGAATGTTTCGATGACAGGAACAACCGGGTTCAAGAGGGCAAGCCATTGCCATCCGGAAGGAACGGCAGAGAGAGGATAAACGATGCAGCTTCCATACATCCAGAGCTGGATGCCAAAGCCAAGCATCAGGGCAAAGTCCCTGTAGCGTGTTGTCAGCGAGGTGATCAGGCATCCGGCTCCCAGACCAAGCAGGGCAAGCTGCGCGATCACGAGGGGAGCAAGCAGGATCGTGAAAGTGGGATTGACTGTTTTAAAGCTCTCTCCGTAGTAAATGTAGATGCCGACAAAGAGGACAAACTGGATCGCAAAGCTCAGAAAGTTGTTGATGATTCCCGCGATTGTCACGCTGAGACGCGGGAAATAAACTTTTTGAAACAGCCCGGCATTCCCAGTGAATGTTCCCGCCGCGCGTATCAGGGTCGAAGAAAAAAATGTCCATACCAAAACCCCGCTCATGAAAAACAACGACTGAGGGGCGCTGCCTGTGTCTATTTTGGCGATGCGTCCGAAAATCACAGTGAAGACAACCGTTTGAATCAGCGGCGGAATGACAAACCAGAGCGGGCCGAGGATCGTCTGCTTATAGCTGCTGACAAAATCGCGGCGGACGAACAATCCGATGAGCGAGCGATAGTCCCATAGTTCCTTCCAGGGGAGCAGCTGCATTTTTGAACGCGGAGATATGAAGATTTCTGGTTTGGGGTCGGGCATGGGAAGGGAAGAAAATTAGAAATTGGGAAATTAGAAATCAGAAAGAAGAAAGGAAGAAAGTTGGCAGTCGTCAGTGTTCAGTTGGCAGCTGGCGGAAAATCGGAAATCGGAAAGTGGAGATCTCAATCGAAGACTGTCAGCGAGACAGTTTTTCTGTCGTATGCGGCTAACTCTCCGAAGTTGGGACCGGATTCTTGAAGAAGGTGTGAATCCCGCATTCCTTTTTCTCAAAACCCTGCCACCGTCCATCACGCTCGTCCGCGCCGGGGGCGACCGGGGAAGTGCAGGGCATGCAGCCGATCGAGCGGTAGCCCTGTTCGAGAAGAGCGTTTGTGGGGATCTTGTGCTCCCGCAGGTAGGCATCCACACGAGCCCGGGACCATTCGGCCATCGGGCTCACTTTGAGAATTTCCTGCACGCTGGTGGAAGTCGTCCTTTGAAAGGCCTCAACGAGACCGGTCTTGCTGCGCTCTTTGGATTGATCGCGCCGCACGCCCGTGATCCAAACATCCAAGGTCTCGAGTTTCCGCTGAAGCGGCAACACTTTTCTCATGTGGCAGCAAAGATCGGGATCGCGAAGCCACAATTTCTCCCCGTGCATCTGTTCTTGCTCAGCAAGACCGAATTCCGGGACAAGTGATTCAATTTGAAGAGACAGGAATCCCTCAATCTTTTTCTTGAGATCGAGCGTTTCTTTGAAAAGCACACCGGTGTCGATCGTGAACACAGGGAAAGGCATGCCGTTGGTGTAGGCCATGTGCAAAATAACCAGTCCGGCTCCTTGCAGGCTTGTTCCGATGGACGCGCGTTTCCCGAAGTTTGACCAACACCATTGGAGTGCTTCCAACGGGGTTTGAAAATCGGGATATTTGCAGATTTTTGTTCGCGCCATGAATTTCAGTTTTGCTTGTTTTCAGCCCACAGTAGAGCTCCGCCATTGGTTGCGGATCCTCCGCTGTTCTCCGCTTTCACCCAAGAGGGGAGAGCCCGGCCCAGCACCTCCCACCCGCCGCGAAGCATCTCGCGCACGATGTGGCGGCCTAAAAATCCTGCGGCTCCGGTGACTAAAACGTGGGACATGGAAGAAAATTAGAAATGGGAAATGAGAAAGCGGAAAGCCGACAGTTGGCAGGGGGAGAGAGAAGAAAATTAGAAATTGGGAAAGTTGAAAATGAGAAATACAGCAGGGGAACGGTGGGAAAATTGGAAATGGGCGAGGGGGAATGCCGCAGGCGCGTTCGTTGTTCCTTGTTCTTCGTTCTTGGCTGGCACTCGAGGCGGAGCCACTTATAGATTTCCCATTTCTATTTTCCCGCTGCCTGTCGATCAATAAACCGATCCGTCTGGGATATCGCTCTCAAGAGTTTTTCGGAGAGGATCAGCGTCTCCTGGTAAACTTCCACCAGATTTTCAGTCAAATATTCATGTGCGATGAGGTTTCTCAAATCACGTATCGAAATCATATCCTCGGCGGATTGGATGACATCCAGCTTTTCACACAGGTTCATGCGGTCGATAAATGTGCTTGCCTCCTCCCTGAGCAGGAATGTCACGGATTTGAGAACCTTTTGAGTGTAAATGTCTGATATTCTTGAGAACTTGGAAGTCAGCGAGTCAAAGCATTCCTCTTCTTCGAAAGTGAGATTCGCAGAAAGAGTTATTCGGCGGCTTTTTGCCAGAGATTTTTCAAAGGACGGCAGGGAGTGCTTCAGGAGTTCCCGATTGCTTTCCAGCAAGCGTTGGATGTTTTGCGCATTCATAATCTGATTGCTGTTTCAAGTGCGATTTCTTTGAACGGATGGTTGCTTGATTTCGCGAAGTTCACGATGTCAATTTTCTGCTCGCCAATATCATTGAGAATCATCCTCCTCATTCTGCTGATGAGTGGCAGCGGGAGTTTTTCTTCGGTGAGGAGAAGCAGGTCGATGTCGCCGCCTTTTGCCGCATCATTCGTGCGAGATCCAAAGAGGAGCAATTCGGAGTCAGTCTCCAATGACTGCACGGTTTTTTTGATACGGGCCACGGTCGATGGAGGGAGTCTCATGGCTGGTTTTTGTCAAGGGATGGAGACAAGGCTCCATTCCTGCTCAAGGCCGAGGCGGGCGATCCAGTGGAAAAGTTCCGTGTCATCGGCGATGCAGCGCGCGTCCATCATCGCCCGGATGTCATCGAGGTGTTTCTGTGATTGGCCTTCCCGGAAAAACAACAGCTTGTTGACGATCACGGATTCCGGAGGCGCAAACCATGCGTCGCCGAACGGTCCGGACATGCGTCGCCGGTTCTCCAGTTCCCAACGCGCGAGGGGACTCTTGCCAGGCAGGTAGCAGTCGGCCCTCAAGGCGCTGTGCTGGTGGATGATATTGAAGTGTCCCCGTGATTCCCTCTGGATTTCCGCCAAAAGCACTTCTTCCGGCGGAATATAGAAATCCTCGATTGGGAATGCCCGCATCAGGGATTGCAGGTGATGCGGAGCGAGGGCGATCACAAGATCAGCATCCAGCGTCAGCCGAGGACGACCGTAGGCAATCGCTGCAAGCCCTCCGACGATGCAGTAGGGGATCCGGGACTCTTCGAGTTTCCCGAGAATGAGATTAATCTCCTGCATGGCCTGTCACAAAAATTCTTCGCGTCCGGGATTCCAATGCGGCCTCCGTCCAATCCGGGTGCATGGATCTCAGGCCGCTCTTTTTGATATCCCAAGCAGTTCTATAAAGAGACAAAGCCGTTTCGAGCCGCCGGGCCGGGGACATTTTCCGGATCAGCTCATTCTGAAGTTCTTCCGCTTTTCGAAGGTGGGCGGGCATGGGAAGGAAAGAAAATCGGAAAGCGGAAATGAGATAGCGGGAAGCGAAAGAGTGTTCAGTGATTCAGTTTTCAGAGGTTCAGAGGGGCAAAGACGAAACGGGAAAACTGAAGGCTGAGGCATTTTGCAGGCGCATTCCGCATTCCCGCCGCAGGCGGGCAAGCTGCCGCCTTTGGTCATCAGCGGGCGTTTCCGCTGGTCCATGCAGATTTTTGCTTTTTTTCCTGTCTTCCACAGGGTTGCGCCGGACCGGCGCGCTAACTTACCAGAAACTTCAAGATCCAGGGCATCATCTTTTGTCCGCGTTCCATCCAATGTTTCAGCCGTTCGATTCTCTGAAAGGCGACCTTGCGCTCTTTTTCATCCATCTCCATTGCGAGACTTTCCATGCGTTCGACCCGCTGCAATGCCCGCTTCATGCGGGGCGTCAGTTCGTCCTTGATGAATGACGTCGCAAATTTGCTGAGTTCCAGGTCCGCAACATAATGATCCCGCCGCTCGCCGGGAACATACACCGCCTTCACCGCTCCCACCGAGCGGAGAAGCTTCAGCCCCTGGCTTGCCGCTCCCATGCTGATCTGCAACCGCTCGATCAGGTCATCCATCGAAAGGGGCTGCGTCGCAACAAACAGCAAACCGTAAATCTCACCCACCGACTTCGGCAGCCCGAGCAGCTTCAAAAAGCTGATGAACATCTCGATCGCCTCGATGTCCAGCTCTGACAAACGCTTCGGTTTTTCCAATAAGGAATTCATCTGATTCCCCACGGTTTACCCCGGTTTTTTAAAATTTCAATAAAAAATGAAGGAAATGATGTAATGCAGGCGCATGGTCAGGACGGGGCTCTCTCAGCGAGTTCGGCGCCCCGCCGCAGGTCTCCGTCGATTCAACCGGTTTTCGATGGAGAAATGGTCTTGTATTCCGGAAAACGGGTTTGGATGCACTGCAAGACGCGTTTTTCCTCCGCCAGCATGAGCTTTCCGCGGGCGATCCGCCGCCGCACGCAATCCAGCAGTTCCAGCCAGTCCTGGAGCGGCGGCTCCTTCACCGGCTCCCAATGGTCGTAGCGCCTGGCGCGAGAGAAGAAGCGATACCGCCCGCCGTTGTGCGCCACATACACATGCCGGGCGGAGGCATCCTCGAGCGGGTACTCAAATTCGATTTCCGCTTTGGCCATGATCGGGCGCCGGCTCAGGCTGCGGAGGCGAAAGTCATGGCGCGATTCAGCGCGCTGACGATGGCCTTGATTGATGCGAGCTCGATGTTGGTATCGCTGCCGACCCCATAAAACGTTCTGCCGGTGGGCATTTTGATCTGCATGTAGCTGACTGCACAGGCGCCCGCGCCCGCGCCGAGGGAGTGCTCGGAGTAGCTGAGCACGTCAAAGCGCGGAAGTCCGGTGCTCCGCAGCGCATCCACAAAGGCGTCAATCGGTCCGTTGCCGGCGCCCTTGAGAACGAGTTCGCTCCCGTCGTGGAAGATGCGGGCTTCGCAGGTGACCGTGCTCGATCGCTCGATGGTGCAGAATTCCACCAACCCAACCGGCGTGTCCCGGGCGATGTATGTCTGGACGAAGGCATCGTGGATTTCCTGCGGGGTGAGCTCGGCCCCTTTTTTGTCCGAGATCCCGTTGATGATCCGCCCGATTTCCTTCTGCATCGGCTTCGGGAGCTGGTAGCCAAATTCTTTTTCCAGGATATAAGCGACTCCCCCTTTGCCGGACTGGGAATTGATCCGGATGATCGCCTTGTAGCTTCTGCCGATGTCGGCGGGGTCGATCGGGATGTAGAGCACATCCCACGGCTTGTCCGCGCGCTGCTGCTCCCACGATTTCTTGATGGCGTCCTGGTGCGAGCCGCTGAATGCCGTGAACGCGAGGTCACCGGCATAAGGATGGCGCGGGTGGATTTCCATGCGGGTGCACCGCTCGTAAACCTCGCGGATGCCGTTGATGTCGCTGAAGTCGAGTCCCGGATGAATTCCGTGCAGGTAGAGGTTGAGCGCGAGAGTCGCGATGTCGAGGTTGCCCGTGCGCTCGCCGAGTCCGAAGAGAGTGCCCTCGACGCGATCCGCGCCGGCGAGCAGGGAAAGCTCGGTGGCAGCGATGCCGGTACCGCGGTCGTTGTGCGTGTGCAGCGAAAGCGTCGTGAGTTCGCGCCGCGTCAGGTGGGTGGACATCCACTCGATCTGGTCGGCATGGACGTTCGGGGTCGCGTATTCCACCGTGGCCGGGAGGTTGAGGAGGATTTTGTTGTCCGGCGCCGGCTGCCAGATGTCTGTCACCGCCTCGCAGATCTCGAGCGAAAAATCCAGCTCCGTGCTCGTGAAGCTTTCCGGCGAGTATTCCAGACGGACCCGCGTCCCCTCCTCCACGAGCGGTCGCATCTGGTCTTTGAGAAACGACACGGCGTCGGTGGCGATCTTCACAATTTCCGTGCGCGAGGCACGGAAGACGTATTCGCGCTGCTTCGGAGACGTCGAGTTGTAGAGGTGGAAAATGACGTTCTTTGCGCCGCGGATCGCCTCGAGCGAACGTGTGATCAACTCGTTCCGGCACTGGCACAAAACCTGGATCGTCACGCCATCCGGGATCAGCCGCTCCTCGATCAGCCTCCGGCAAAAATCGAACTCAATCTGCGAAGCCGAGGGAAACCCGACCTCAATCTCGCGGAAACCGATCCGCACGAGCATTTCAAAATACTCGAGCTTTTCGTCCACGCTCATCGGCTGGGCGAGCGCCTGGTTCCCGTCGCGCAGATCCACGCTGCACCAGATCGGGGCATGATCGAGAGTCCGGCCCGGCCACTTCCTGCCGGGCAGGAGCACCGGCGGAAACGGACGGTATTTTGTGACGGGCGGCAATTGCATGGTTGTAGGAAACCTATCACCACGTGGTGACGCCGCCAATGACCGTTTTACTGCCAGTGCGACGGGATCCAGACACGGCGGCCGTTCGATGTGCCCCAGGTCCCGTCCACCCAGATCGAGTCCGGCGACGGGGGATGTCCCCGCGCGGAAAGGTTGCTGTCCGATCCCACGAACTGGGAGTCGGGAATCGCATCCGAACGTCGGGCGGGCGTGTGGGGGCCCCGATCAAACAGCTCGAAAAGGGCATACCCGATGGGATCCGGCGGACGGAACCTCCCCTCGGGATTTTTGCAGCCGGAGAAAAGCAGCAGGGAAGACAGGCAGACCCCTCGTGCGAGAAAACAGAGTTTCATGGAAGGCAGCATAGCACAGAGTCCGCCGGAGAAAAACGTTCTCTGATGGAAACATGAGGACTGGCATTTTGAGGACAAAACCGGATAATGCCCGGCGTGCCGGATTCCGTCGAGTTCCTCCTGTCTCTCCCGCCAGCCATGGCGAGGGCGTTCCCATCGCTTTTTTCAAATTCTCCCCGCCGGTGGTTTGCCTCGTGCGATCCCGCCGGGCGCAAGCTGGGATCCGGCGGCGGGGTGGCCCAGATCCTGGCCGACGCGTGGATGGCAGAGGGCGGATCGTTTGACGACTGGCTGAATTCCGCCCGCCGTCTGGTACTGCTGGCCGGCGGACAGAGCCGGAGGCTTCCGGCGTATGCGGCCACCGGAAAAGTTCTCATGCCGGTGCCTGTGATGCGCTGGTCGTATGGTCAACGACTCGACCAGACGCTCCTCGATCTTCAGGCGGACGACTATGCCCGGATCCTCTCCCTGGCGCCGGAGGATTCGCGGGTGCTCGTCGCGAGCGGTGATGTTTTCCTGAAATTCCCCGACGATCTGCCCGCGATCCCCCGTGCCGATATCGTGGGACTGGGAATGATGGTCAGCCCGGAAGTGGCGTCGCATTTCGGCGTCTTCTTTTCTCCCCGCGAGTCACGCGGCGAGGTCGCGTTCTTTCTTCAAAAGCCGTCGCCGGAAAAGATCCGCGAACTCGCGGTCAACCATGCGTATTTCGTGGACACCGGGCTCTGGCTCCTGAGCCGCCAGGCCATCGGCGTCCTCATGGGACGGTGCGGATGGAAGGGCGCGGAATTTCCGGCCGGAGGCGCGACCAACTACGAGCTCTATGCCGGACTCGGCCCCGCGCTGGGATCCCACCCGGAGAAGATCGACCCCGAAATCCATGCCCTCACCGTGGGGATCGTCCCGCTGGCCGGTGCGGAGTTCTTCCATTTCGGAACCACCCGCCAGATGATCGAGTCGCTTTCCGCTCTCCAGAACCGGGTCACCGGGAGGACCGATCAGAACGAGTTTTGGCGCAAGCCACACCCGGACATGTATGTGCTCAATTCGAACTTTGCCTTCAAAAAGCGTTCTCCGGATCACCAGTTGCTGTGGATTGAGAATTGCTCGCTGCCGGATGATTTTCTGCCCGCGCGGGAAAACGCACTGACCGGGCTCCCCGGTGGCGATTGGACATTCCCGCTCGCGCCTGGCGACTGCCTCGACTGCGCGCCGGTGGGAGAATCGGATTTTGTGATCCGGAATTACGGGTTCGACGATCCGTTTTCCGGGCCGCTGGAGAGTGCGTGCTGGATGGGGCGCCCCGCCCTCGAATGGTTTTGCGACCGTGGAATGTCCCCCGAGGATGCCGGGATCGCTCCCGGTACCGACATTCAGGAGGCCGCTCTCTTTGCGGTGGTGGGCGAACCTCATTCGGCCTGGATCAACTGGCTCCTCCATGCCTCGCCCTTGGAGGGAGCACGTGAGACATGGCTCTCGGCCAGGCGCTGCAGCGCGCGCGAACTCGGCGAACAAGTGAACCTTGATCGCGTCTTTGCCCAGCGTCGCACGCTCGCGGCCCAAGCCACCGCAAGCCTCTGGGACCACCGGTCGAGCAATCCGTTTTTCCGCATGGATCTGAATAATGCCGCCTCGATCTATGCGCTCGGCAACCGCAGGGTGCCGCTTGCGGATCCCGCCGACGGCGATGCTCTGCGGCGGATGCATGAGCAGGCGTTTGTCGCCGCAGTGAAACAGGCACGCGGAGAGGACGGTTCCCAAGAGGAAAAGGCGGCCTTCGCCGCGCTGGCCGAGAGGATTATCGCTCTGTGCGGCCCGGTTGCGCCGAAGACGACCTTGATCGAGGACCAGATCCTCTGGGCGCGGTCGCCGGTGCGCCTGGATCTTGCCGGCGGGTGGAGCGACACGCCTCCCTTCTGCCTCAAACACGGTGGCGCGGTCGTCAACCTCGGCGCGAACCTCAATGGCCAGGCACCTGTCCAGGTCTTTGTGCGGGTTTGCCCCGAACACCATATCCTGATCCGATCAATTGATCTCGGCGCCCAGACGGTGATCCGCTCGTTCGATGAACTGGAAAATTGCTCGGATGTGGGAGCAATCTTTTCCCTCGCCAAGGCGGCGTTCTGTCTGGCGGGGTTCCATCCGCGCTTCCACAAAGACCCTCCCTCCAGCCTCCGGGGGTTGCTGGAGGCGTTCGGGGGAGGAATCGAGGTTTCGATGCTCGCCGCCACCCCGAAAGGCTCCGGCCTCGGCACGAGCAGCGTGCTGGCAGCCACCCTGCTCGCCGCCCTCGGGGCAACCGGCGGCATGGGCTGGGATCATGAAGATCTTTTTCGCCGCACCATGGCACTCGAGCAAATGCTCACATCCGGAGGCGGCTGGCAGGACCAGGCGGGCGGGATTTACCACGGAATCAAGCTCATCGAAACCTCGCCGGGGCTCGACCAGAAACCCACTGTTCGCTGGCTGCCGGAGCAGTTGCTTGGACCTCAGACGGCCAACCGGATGGCGCTGCTTTACTACACCGGCATCACCCGCGTCGCAAAAACCATCCTGCAGGAAATCGTCCGGGGGATGCTTCTCAACTCTCATCTGGAAAAGCTCTTTGCCATCCGCAGCCACGCGGTCGGGGCCTACCAATCGATCCAGCGCGAAAACTGGTCCGGGCTCTGCGATGTCGTGCAAACAAGCTGGGAGCTCAACCAGGCGCTCGACCGCGGGACCAACCCGCCCGAAGTCGCTTCCATCATCGAATCCGTCCGCGACTGGACCGCCGGAGTCAAACTCCTCGGCGCCGGCGGCGGAGGCTACATGCTCCTGCTCGCCAAGGACGAGGCGGCAGGAAGCCGGATCCGCGAACAGCTCACCTCCTGCCCCCCGAACCCGAGGGCGCGTTTTGTGGACTACTCGATCTCTCAATCCGGACTCCAAATCACCCGAAGTTGATTTTTTTGGGGCAAGTCCCCCGGTATTGTGCTAGCATGACGTATGCGGCATTGCCTACTCCAATGCAGATCCTCCGCCAAAAGACGGCTCCCCGGGAGAAAAGCGTCCGGTTTTACGCTCATCGAGTTGCTGCTGGTCATTGCGATCATCGGAGTGATGAGCGCGCTGATTATCACCACGGTTTCCAACGCGGCGGCGGATGCGCGACGGACGCTGGCCTACCAGCAGCAGGTCACCCTGCAGGATGCTCTCAACTCTTGGATCGCCGGCTACACAAACAGCCGGGGGAAGAACGAACTGGCTGACGTGCGGAGCGCCTACAACGCGGCCGGCACCGCCTCGGCTTGGCTCGGCCTGCTGGGCACCAACTATCTCCATAAATCAACGTATGAACACTTGATAAGCAATTCGTCCGGCAGCCAGATCAAGAGCGAAGCCATGATAAAATCGGGCATGTATTTGAGATTCACCACATGGCCGACCAACGGCTACCCCACTGTGGAATGGGGTCCATGATTATGAAATGCGAAATACGGAATGCGAAACGCGAAACGCGGAAAGGGAGCGCACGCATCCTGCGTGCAGGACATCCGGCATCCTGCCGGATGCCCCCTCAATCCCCTTGGCTCTCCGCCTTCTCGCTCGTCGAAGTGCTGGCGGCCATCGCGATCATCGGCATCATCGCATTCCTTGCGATTCCGAACATCGTCCGCATCAAACAGGATGGGGAGGACAATCTGGCAAGAGCCCGCGCGGAGACTCTCAACACGGCGATCGCCTCGTATGTTCAGGCGGTGGGGACCAATACCGCGCAGACCAACTGGAGCGCAGCCAACGCAAACGGACGTTACGATTTGATTCGCACATACATTGGCTTCGCCGAAACAAACCTCACCTTGTTCACTCCCTCCGGATATTCCTTCGGACTCCCGGCGAGCATCGTCCCGATGACAGCAAAAACGACCATCAGCAATACCAGCCGGGGGGCCATTTCCTACTGACCATGCTGACGGGAGCAAAATGCGGCGAAAACCGGGAAGGGCACCGTCCATTTTCTCAGGGCGCGGGGCTTTCCTTGATCGAAGTGACCGTCGTCATTGCGTTTCTGGCCATTGTTGCCGCCGTTGCGGTTCCTGTGATGTCAAACGTCCTCAAAGCCTCCGCCGCCGAGACCGCCAAACGGAACATGCATCTCCTCAACGGGGCGGTCATTGCCTTCAACCAGGGCAATTGGGAACTTGTCCTGGCCACGTCCAGCGGCAGCGACGACGAGCAGAAAATTTTTGATTCGCTCCGCTACCGTGCGGAAACCAACCCGTCGCCGGGTTCTCCCTACCTGCCCCCCAACGCGACGTTTGTCGCCAGCAGTGATTCCGCCACCCACCGCGCAGTCTGGAATGGGCGCCTGTTCAAAATTGTCCCGGTGGGTTCGAATGGCACCGGGCTCGACCTCATGAAAATTATGGGCGTGAGGCAAGCCCCTCCCACCGCCACCCCCGTTCCGCCCGCCACATGATGAGCCCCTTCGCCTGGCAAGACCTCTGTGCCGTTCTCAAAGAAGGCGGGATTGATCCCGGAAACCCACCCGAGGATTCCGTGGACCTGCACCACCATCTGGCGCACGTCAACGGGATCCCGGCCGAGGAGGCCCTCGAGTGGCTCGCAAGGAAATTTGCCATTCTCCCGTTCAACCCCATCCGGACAAGCTGTTCGACCCGCGCAGAAAATACCTTTCGCAGGCTCTCTCCGCAAATGTCGGATGCGCAGCAGGAGGATTTCTGGATTCCTTTCGGCACGCTTGGTCCGCTCCTCCTCTGCGCCCATTATAATCCCGCCAGCACACAACTTTGGAATATCCCGCACGAGCTCGTCATCCCGGTCCTCATTCCCCAGTCGAAATACGACATCCTTCAACGGGATTTCATGGGGCGGCTCGATCTCCAGCCGCTTGAGGAAAAGCCGTCGCTTCACCTCAAGCAACCGCTTCCCAAGGATGCCCGCCCCGAGGCGGTCCTCGCATGGCTGCTGAGCTTCTACCCTTTCGACGAGGACATCCGCAACAAGCTGGAACGGGCCAAGGCAGATCTTCCGGGGACAACGGTGAATGCGCTGACGTCCATCAAGTCCCTCCCCTCGCACTTCGGGCTCGCGCTGCGCTGCCTCTCGACCGGAGACGCCTGTTTCAACGCCGAGCACGCCCCCCCGCAGAGCCTCTTCCCGGAGTCCCTCCTCGAGAAATACGCCGTCTATCCCCTCTATTGCGGCGTCAAGACGGTTTTCCTTCTTTCTGCCGAGAAAGAAAACTTCGGCTTCGAAGACGAATGGCTTTCCGGAGGAAACGACCCGCTGGTTTTCCATGCGGTTCTGGCCGAGCACGAGGGGATCATCGCCACAATCAACCGTGACCGCAGCCGGGCCGCAGGCACCAATGCGGAGGCTGTCGATCAGGAACTCACCTACTCGGATGTCGCGAACATCGTGGACATCGACGTCAAGGAGATCCAGCGCATCAACCCCTCCAGCATCACCGCCACCCCCGAGCAGGTCGTCCACTGGGTTCTGTGGCGCGCCATCACCGCACGCGCCAGCGATCTCCACATCGAAAAATTCTACAACACCGCGCGCTTCCGGGGCCGGATTGACGGCGAGTTGAAAGCCCTCCACTCGTGCCCGGAAGAGCAGCTCGCCCGCTTCGTCAGCGTGATCAAAAACTACTCGAACATGGGCCAGCGCAGGCAGGACGCCCAGGATGGACGGTTCTCGCTCACTCTTGACAAGCGCCGCGTGGACTGCCGCGTCTCCGCCATCCCCTGCCGCAAGGATCTCCAGAAAATCACGATCCGCTTTCTCGACCGGCAGGACGGCATCCGCAAGCTCAGCGAGTTGAATCTCTCGCCGCGCCAGATCTCCGTGCTCGGGGATGCGATGGGGCGAGACCAGGGGCTCATCCTCGTCACCGGACCCACCGGCAGCGGCAAGACTTCCACTCTCTATGCGCTGCTCAACAGCATCAACGCCGACAACATCAACATCCAGACGATCGAGGATCCGATCGAATACGAGGTCGAGGGGCTCAACCAGACCCAGACCGACCCGATCAACGGGATCGATTTCGGCGAGGGCCTCCGGCGTCTCATGCGGGCGGATCCGGATGTCATTCTCATCGGCGAGTGCCGCGACTTCGAAACGGCAAACTCTGCGGTCAACGCCGCATTGACCGGCCACCTTGTCCTCACCACCCTCCACGCGAACGACTCGCTGCGTGCGGTGAGCCGCCTGATTTCCATGGGAATTCCTCCTTATCTGCTGGCCGATTCCCTCGCTCTTTCGCAGGCGCAGCGGCTCGTCCGCCGACTCTGCACCTACTGCAAGAGGCCTGTCCAAATCTCTCCCGAAGTGCGGGCGATCTTCGCCGCAAACCGCGTCGCCATCCCGCCCGAAACCCAGGTCGTTTTCGAGAAAAACGGATGTCCCGAGTGCCGCGAAACCGGCTACACCGGACGCATGGCGCTCATGGAAATGTGTCCGGCGGACAACGTCCTTGCCGACCTCATCGCCTCCAACGCCCCCCAGAGCGAAATGCGCAAACACGCGTTCAAGAAGGGGGTTCTTACGCTCTATCAGGAAGGCCTCGCACAGGTTCTTGTCGGCAATACCTCGCTTGAGGAAATTACCTGCCTCAGCTACACGGCGATGGATGCCGACTGGGACAAGGAAGTCCCCGATCCCGACGGCGATCCCCTGCCAAACAAATCCTGTTTATAAGCGTGGGAAGCCGCTTTTCGCTGCGATGGAGCCGCCGCTGGCAGCCATCAAGGCCGGTATTGGAGGGCCATGGCGCGTGCGGCGGAGGCGATGCTTTCCCGCAACTCCTTCGGCTCCAGCACAACCGCGTGACTGCCCCATCCGAGAACCCAGTTTTCGAGGTCCGGAGCGAGCCCGACTTCGAGGAACATCTCCGCGCCGCCGCCGGACAGGGCTTTCAATTTTTGCGACTTGTGCCAGACGCGCTCCGTGGCGAGGCGCGCTGCGAAATCATCCAGGCGAATTCTCACCTTTTGCGTTTTGCCGGATTCAAACGCCATGAAACTGTCCTTCATCATCGAGGAGAGGGAAAAGTCCGGCGGGCGGCGGAACGTCTTTTTCAGCACTTTCGGGCGGGAAAGGCGGGCAATCGCGAACGTGCGGATCTTTCCGCGCAGGAGGTCGTTGCCGATCAGATACCACTGGTTGTTGATGCAGCCGAGGTGGTAGGGCTCGACCCGGCGGCGCTCGGATTTGTCTTTCTTCAGCGCGTGGTAGTCGAACTCCACCGTACGGTTGGTCAGCACGCACTCTGCCAGCAGGTTGAAAACTTCCAACTCCTGGGTGCCGGCCCCCATCGGGCGGAACGAGAAAGCCCCGCCGAGGTCGGCAAAGGAAAACGAAATCTCGTCCCGCAGCCCGTTGGTGATCTTTTCAAAGGCCGACCTCAGGGGCTTCTCAAAAGCGGTTCCCCGGTATTGTTCGATGGCCTTCTGGGCGACGAGGAGGGCGACGACTTCGCCCTGGGTGATATTCACCGACGGAAACGAACTCACCGGCTTCGTGTAATGGAATCCGTGCTGCCCGGAATTGTAGTCGATCGGCAAAAGCATCTGGTCCCGCATGAAATCAATGTCCCGCTGCACCGTCTTGTAAGAAACCTCGAAAACATCCGCGAGCGTCGTGCAATTCGGAAATTTTCCGGCGGCGAGCATCTCGTGGATTTTGATCATCCGCACGTAGGGCGGGCGGGTGCCGCGCATGGCGGAAACCTTCCCGCGTTCCTCCCCGCGGGGAAGTCTGACAGAGGCTGTTTTGTTTCGCATGGGACATATCGTGTCCCAAGCATGCCGGGAAGTCAATGTCCGCCTTGCAATTTCGAAATGCTTCCCGGTCGTAATCCCGGAGTGAATCCCGCGAGTTCGGATTGTCCCGGAGAGATTTCCAGAATAACCGGGACGTTTGTGAATTCTTCGAGGAGCGCGCGGTTGGTCCGCGCGGAGTCGTCGGGCGACGGGCGGATGGTGTTGAGGATGATTCCGCGGCATGCGAGGCCGCGGGCGCGGATGCTTTCGAGGGTCAGCAGGGTGTGGTTGACGCAGCCGAGCCGGTTGGCGACCACAACAATCACCGGAAGGGCGAATGCGGCGCAGAGGTCGGCCACGCAGGCCCCTTTTGCCACAGGGGCCAGCCATCCCCCGGCCCCCTCCACCAAGACGGACTTGCGTCCGGCGGAAACTTTGCGGAACCAGTCCGCCAGCGCGGGGATCGAGATGTCCCGGTTCTCCGCCCGTGCGGCCACAAGCGGCGCGACCGGAAGGGGAAACCACAGCGGGTTGACCTCATCGAGAGTCAGTTCGTCACCGCCCGCCGACCTGAGAATTCGGGCATCCGAGCGGTCGCCGGAGCAAACCGGTTTGAGTGCGATCGCATCGAGGCCGGAGCGGCGGAGTGCGCGGGCGAGCAGGGCGGTCGCAAAGGTTTTTCCGACACCGGTATCCGTGCCGGTCAGGAACGCCCTCATTTCTTCGATTTGGTGGCTTCGAGGAAGACTCCTTCGAGATCCCGCTGCGGACGCCGGGCCGTGATAAACCGCCCGCCGGACTGGCGGACGAGCTCCTGGATTTTTTCGCCCAGCCCCTCCGGCGCGCCCTCGACAAGGTATTCCGTCTGATGTTCGATCGCGGTCAGGTCGTCGAGACTGCCCTCGCGGACCATCTCTCCGCGGGCCATGATGCCGACCCGGTCGCAGACCTCCTGGACCTGGCCAAGCAGGTGGGACGTCAACAGCACAGTCTTGCCGCGCTTTTTGAGGTCGAGGATCAGGTCCCGGATCTGTCGCGAACCGGTCGGATCCACCCCGGCCGTCGGCTCGTCGAGGACGACGAGTTTCGGATCCTGCACAAGCGCCTGCGCAAGCCCGATCCGTTGGAGCATGCCTTTGGAAAACCCTCCGATCCGGCGGTGGCTCGCGTCCTGCAGCCCGACGAGCGCGATCAATTCGTGGATCCTGGCGTCAAGATCCCTTCCTCCCAACCCACAGATTTTTCCGTAGAACCTGAGCGTCTCCTCGGCGGTGAGGAATTTGTAAAAATATGGATTCTCCGGCAGAAATCCGACTTCCGCGCGGCTCCGGTATTCCCGGCTGTCCCGGCCGAAGATTGTGGCCTTCCCCTGGTTCGGAGTGACGAGCCCGAGGAGGACTTTGAGCGTCGTGCTCTTGCCCGAGCCGTTCGGCCCGAGGAGCCCGTAAACTTCGCCCGCGCGGACTTCAAGGCTCAAGTTTCTGACGGCAACGATCCGTTGCCGCCGCATCGGCACGGGGTAAATCTTCGTGAGGTTTTCGACAGTGACAGCATTCATGGGATGATGGAAAATCCACGCAGTCCGGGAATGCGGGGGACTTCGGAGAGGCACTCCTTCCCGATGTGACCGGCGATCTCGCTCGTTCGGATTGCCTCCAAAAATTCGTCCGTCTCTTCGCCTTGGGCCAGCAGTTCCACCCGGCCGTCCGGCAGGTTCTTCACGTGCCCGGCGACATCGAACCCGCAGGCCATATTCCTGACCGTCCAACGGAACCCGACCCCTTGGACGCGGCCTTCGTATTGGACTTGGACGGACTTCATACACGGGAGGATGCACGTAACCAGATTGGAATTCAAGCGGTCCTGTTCGGCAATAATGGCCCTGCGGGCGCATCGTGCGATCAGTTTTTCAGGGCAGCCAGCTTCCATGGGATTCAGCGGAAGACCAGCCTGATGACCTCACCGTTGTCAGTCGAGCTCACGCTGAGCCCTTTGATCTTCCCGGCGTCCTTCCAGACAGCGGCGCGGTAGGTGGCGGTATGCACTTCCTGCCTGCCGTCTTTCGCGGGCGTGGCATCCCTCCACGCAGCGGCCAGTGCGGTCCAGAGAGCAAGGCGGATGGGGGCGCGGCAGGCATCGCCGGACCACGTCCCTCCGGCGAGCGGTCCGGACACGCGGAATTTTCCGTCCGTCAGGGAGGTGTATTCCAGAAGCGGGGGGGGGAGGCCTTTGGTAAGGCGGATGAGAAGGTTTCCCCGCACGTCGGCGGTCATCTCCGCTTCGCCAGCGAGCGTGCCTCCGGTTTGCTTCCAGAGGAAAGCGGCACGCGAGATCTGCACGGGAGACATCAACGTGGAAGGGGGCGAGACGCAACCGGCGAGCAGGAAGGCGACGAGCAGGTTTTTCATGCGGAATCCGGTTGCAGCGAGAGGCGTAGTCCCCGCCGGTCTATTGTCCGAAGCATGCGGATTCCCTTTACTCCCCGTGTTCCTGCCATCTGCTGGCGTTGGGCACGGGGACGCCGATCTGGTCAAGAATCCGCCAGACAACCGTATCAGCGAGCTGGTCAAAGGTTTTCGGACAGCTGTAAAACGACGGCATGGCCGGAAGAAGGATGGCTCCCGCCTCGATGACGGCCACCGCATTTCTTGCGTGGATGAGGCTCCACGGGGTTTCGCGGGGCACGAGGATGAGCTTGCGCCGTTCCTTGAGGAAGACATCCGCCGCGCGGAGCGTGAGCGATTCGCTGGTGCCGTGGGCAATCCTTGCGAGCGTGCCCATCGAGCACGGACAGATGATCATGGCGTCGAAAAGCGCGGAACCGCTCGCGAACGGCGCGTTCATGCTGTCGTCCGGATGCTCGATGACGTTCGGAGGCAGGCGCAGTCCCCCGGCCTCATCCTGTGCGATCTGCCTTGCATACGGGGTGATGACGAAGTGCACCTCATGCTCCCCGAGGTGGTCGAGGAGCCGCTGCAGGTAGATCGTGCCGCTGGCTCCGGTGGCTGCAAGGACAATGCGCATCAGAGAAGGCGGTTGTTGTGGAGCGCGTCGCGGAGCCGCGCGCTCCTGGCAAGGAGGTCCGCATAGCACCCGGTGTTTTTTATGTCCGGCTCAACGCGCGTGGACTCATCAAGCCCCACGAGCCGCGCGCAGATCCCGGCGAGATCCCGGCTTCCGGCAAACGTCCAGCCTGCCTGGATGGCCGCCCCGAGGCCCGCTCCCTCCCCGCTGCGAAGGCAGACGACCGGCACCCCGAAAACGTCGGCGCAAATTTTTCTCCAAGCCCTGCTGTTGCTGCCCCCTCCCGTGAGCCGGATCTCCGACGGGTGGACGCCGAGTTCCCGGAATCGGGCGAGCCCGTATCCGAGGCCGAGGATGACCGCTTCGGAGGCTGCCCGGGCGAGGTGCGCCGGCGTAAAATTTTGTATGGTGAGTCCGTGGAGAACTCCCGTCCCGTGGGGCAGGTTCGGAGTCCGTTCGCCGGTGAGGTAGGGAAGCATGAGGAGTCCGTCCGCGCCGACCGGAACCGACTCGATCGCGGCGTCGAGGGCTGAAAAATCCCATGAGAAAAGGTTTCTCACATGTTCGGTGATGAGGGTCAGGTTCATCGTGCAGACAAGCGGCAGCCAGTGGTCGGTGCTGTCGCAGAACCCTGCGACCTCGCCCTTGGCGTCCGTGACGGGCACATCCGAAAACGCGTAAAGCGTCCCCGATGTCCCGAGGCTCGCGGTCACCACTCCGTCCCGGATATTCCCCGTTCCGATCGCTCCCATCATGTTGTCCCCTCCGCCTGCGCTGACGACGACCTCTCCTTTCAATCCCCATTCCGCGGCAAGTTTTTTCGAGAGGGTTCCGGCGGGTTGGGACGAAGGCTGGAGAGGCGGCAGCTTCATGGCCAGATCCGGCGCGATGAAGGCGACGACCTCTTCCGCCCACACGCGCTTCGAGATGTCCAGCAGGGCGGTGCCGGACGCGTCGCCGAATTCCATGCACGCGCGCCCGGTGAGCCAGAAATTCAAATAGTCATGGGGCAAAAGAACCGTCGCGGTCTTTTTCCAGTTTTCCGGCTCGTTCTGGCGGAGCCAGAGGACTTTTGGCGCGGTGTAACCCGGGAGCATGGCATTGCCGGTCCGACGAATGATTTCCGCCGCGCCTCCGAAATGGCGCGTGATCTCATCGCACTGGGCGGCGGTGGATGTGTCGCACCAGAGCTTCGCGGGACGCACGACCTTCCCCTTCGCGTCGAGCGGCACGAGCCCGTGTTGCTGTCCGCTCACACCGATGCCGCTGACCTCGCCTTTTCGGTCTCCGAGCCCGGAAAGCACCGCGCGCACCGTGACATCGGCGGCGGAAATCCAATCCGACGGATTCTGCTCCATCGCCCCCGGAGGGAGATCCGGAACAAACCCGCAGGCCTGCTGCGCGGAGGCCAGAACGGCTCCGGTATCCCAGTCCACCGCGATGGTTTTCGTGCTTTGCGTGCCGCAATCAATACCGAGAAAAATCATGCTCGTTCAGGGTTCCGGCTGCCATCATAGCGAACCGGGAAAATCCGTCCATGAGGAGTTTTGGCGGACGCATCGGATTTCCTTCCGAAGAGCATGCTCTCCCCCCGCGCGTGGTGTCGGGCAAACCGCCGGGCATGCCCCTCCTCAGCTTTCCCCTCCGCTCATGCAAATAAGAAAGAACGGACCCGGTGATAAATGGACTTGCGAATGAAACACTGTAGATTCTCCGTGAAAACACGGGAGAATAATATGTCTGCTTCAGCCCGCCAGCACGCCACCGGAATCCCATCACTGAAACTCCTCCTCGCCCTCGTTGGGTCCCTTGGCGTCTGCTGCGGTCCGATCCTTGCCGCCGGGAGCCCCGCTCCCCGCTGGAACATCCTTTTTGTCTTCGCCGACGACTGGGGCCGTTATGCGGGGGCCTACGCTGCCATCGATGCCAAACCGTCAATCAACGATTGCATCCAAACTCCAAACGTCGACCGCATCGCGCGCGAAGGCGTCGCGTTCCGTAACGCCTTTGTCAATGCGCCCTCCTGCACGCCCTGCCGGAGTTCGATGCTGTCCGGCCGGTATTTTTTCAACACGGGACAGGGAGCGATCCTGAACGGTGCCGTGTGGGATGAGACGATCCCGAGCTATCCGCTGATGCTGCAGGCAGCCGGCTACCATATCGGCAAAAGCTACAAGGTCTGGAGTCCGGGCACGCCGGCCGACGCGCCGTTTGGCGGCCAGAAGTTCGCCTACGAAAAGGCCGGCCGCGCCCCCTGCAATTTCTCCGAGGAGATGACCGAGCGCGTTGGCAAAGGCATGAGCGTGCGCGACGCGCGCGAGGAAGTCCTCGTCCAGGTGCGCGACAATTTCGGCGCGTTCCTGGCTGATCGGAAACCGGGGCAGCCCTGGCATTATTTCTTCGGCACCACCACCACGCATCGCAAATGGATCAGAGGTTCGGGCAAGGCCCTCTGGGGCATCGAGCCGGACCGGCTGAAGGGAAAAATGCCCGCCTTTCTGCCTGACGTGCCGGAAGTCCGTGAGGATGTGGCCGACTATCTCGGCGAATGCCAGGCCGTCGATGCGTGCGTCGGCGTGCTGCGCGAACAGCTCGAGGCCAGCGGCGAACTCGAGCGCACGCTCATCGTCGTCAGCGGCGATCACGGCATGCCCGGCGTGCCGAACGGCAAGTGCAACCTCTACGATCACGGCACGGCCGTCGCGCTGGTCGCGCGGGTCCCGGGCGGCAAGGGCGGGCGGGTCGTCGACGACTTTGTCTGTCTGCCGGATCTCGCGCCGACGTTCATGGAGATCGGCGGCAGCACGCCGCCCGCCGGACTTTACGGACGTTCGCTCCTGCCCATCCTTCGTTCCGACCGCAGCGGCCAGATGGAGGCAGAGCGCACCTGGGTGATCACCGGGCGCGAACGCCACGTCGATGTCGCCCGGGCGGGCGGTCTCCCGTACCCGATGCGCGCGCTGCGCACCAAAGATTTCGTCTATATCCGAAATTTTGCGCCCGAGCGCATGCCGACGGGGGATGCAAAGACGGCCCTCGATCCGGAGGTTGTCGCCGGTGACGCGCTCGTCAATAACACGCGGATCGGATTTGCCGATATGGACGGGAGTCCGACCAAGGCCTGGCTCATTGCGCACCGTGCCGAACCGCAGTGGAAAGGGCTCTTCGAGCACACGTTCGGCCTGCGCCCCGCCGAAGAGCTCTACGATCTGCGCCAGGACCCCGATCAGGTGAAAAACGTCGCCGCCGATCCCTCCTACGCCGGGACCAAGGCGGAAATGTCGGCCCGACTGCTGAAACAGCTCGCCGACGCCGGGGATCCGCGCGTCACCGGTGACGGCATGACCTTTGAGCGACCGCCGTTCGCCGGCCTGAACGATAGCACCGGCGAGGGGAAGGAACGGTAATCCCCTTCTCCATTTATGGACATCTGTCCGATCCAAGAGACGGAAGCCGTCCCAAAACAGAAACAGCTTTTGACAATAAATGTCACGGCCGTGACATTTATTGTAAAGCGGCAAAGCGTGTTTGTGCCGTGGCGGGCGTGTCGGAACGATTTTGAAGACGACGACGATGGCTGGACGCTGCTGGCAGCCGGTTTGCCGGCGCGAGGGAGCCCGCTCCCGCCGGCTCTCAGGCCCCGATGGCTTCCTGGATCGCGGAGGCGATTTGGTCGGCCTGGGCACTGATCGCGGCCTGGTCGCGGCCCTCGATGAGCAGGCGGATTTTCGGTTCGGTCCCGCTGTAGCGGAGAAGCACGCGGCCTTTTCCCTGGAGGGCGGCTTCGGCTTGCGCGAGGAGAGCGGAAACTTTTTCGAGCGATTCGAGAGGCGGTTTTTCGCGCACGCGGAGGTTGCGCTGGGCCTGCGGGTATTTTGTCAGAACCTTCTTCAGCTCGCTGAGCGGCTTGCCCGAGTCGGCCATGACCCGGAGGATCTGGAGCGCGCTGACGATTCCGTCGCCGGTGGTGGCGAAATCGCGGAAGATCATGTGTCCGCTCTGTTCGCCGCCGACATTGTGTCCGTCGCGGAGCATCGCCTCGATCACGTAGCGGTCGCCGACCTTTGTGCGCAGGACGCGTCCGCCATGGGAGGAGAGGGTTTCATCGAGTCCGAAGTTGCTCATGACCGTTGCCACGAGCGTGTTGCCCTCGAGCCGTCCGCGCTGGAGGAAATCCACCGCGGCGATCGCCATGATCTCGTCCCCGTCCACCAGCTCGCCGTTCTCGTCGCAGAGGAGGACCCGGTCGGCATCGCCGTCGTGCGTGATCCCGACATGCGCGCCGGTCTCGATGACGAGGCGCTGGATTTCGGAGGGATACGTGCTGCCGCAGCCCGCGTTGATATTCGTGCCGTTCGGGTGATTGTGGAACACCTCGATATCGGCTCCGAGTTCGCGGAGGATGCAGGGAGTGGACTTGTAGGCGGCCCCGTTTGCGCAATCCACGGCAACCTTCAGGGACTCGAGGGTTCTCCCGCGCGAAAAGCTCTGCTTCGCAAACTCGACGTAACGGCCGAGCGCGTCATCGATGCGGAACGCCTTGCCGATCTTCGTCGCCGTCGGGCGGACGCTCTCGATCTCCCCGCTGAAGACCAACCCTTCAATCCGCGCTTCGATTTCGTCGTCCAGCTTGTAGCCGTCGTGACGGAAAAATTTGATGCCGTTGTCCTCGTAGGGGTTGTGGGACGCGGAGAGGACGATCCCGGCATCCGCGCGCAGAGAGCGCGTGATGTAGGCGACCCCGGGCGTCGGGAGCGGGCCGATGACGAGCACGTCCACCCCGAGCGAGGTGATGCCGGCGACCATCGCATTCTCGAGCATGTAGCCCGAGAGCCGCGTGTCCTTGCCAAGGACGATCTTGCGCCTCCCCCCGGGAATGAGGCCCGGGCCTCCGAGCGACGAGAAGACGTGTGCGGCAGCGCGTCCGAGCTTGAGTGCGGTTTCGGCCGTGACGGGCTCGATGTTGGCCACGCCCCGGACGCCGTCAGTTCCGAAGAGTTTTCTTTGGTGTTCGCTCATGAGTGGGTTGCGGGGTGGTTGCGGGCTTGGGAAGATCCGCCGGTTTTGCGGGATCGGCCGGAGGCGGAAGGAGGCGGGAAGTTTCGGTTGCGCGGTCGCGCGGGAATTCAAACCGTTCGTTTGCCCGGTCCACGTTCTGCCGGATGAGATACCAAAGGGCGGACGCCAGGATCAGGCACGAGACTTTCGCCTTCCATCTGTTGAGAATGATTTCTTTCATACTTGTCGTGGAGGAGGAGCTGGCTGAGCCGCCTCCGGAATTTGTCCAGGCTCAGATTGCGCTCGATGAGCCCGCTGTGGCAAATCGAAACCTGCCCGGTCTCCTCGGAAACCACGATGGCGACGGCATCGGATTCCTCGCTGATCCCAAGTCCCGCCCGGTGGCGCAGACCGAGATTCCGGTCGAGGTCCTCGCGCTGGGTCAGCGGGAAAATGCAGGCGGCGGAAACGATCCGGTCCCCGCACAGGATCACCCCTCCATCGTGCAGGACGGTCTTCGGCTGAAAGAGCGTGAGGACGAGCTCCTTCGAATACTCGCTGTCGAGAAACACCCCGGTTTCGGAAAACGATTTGAGGCTGAGCTCGCGCTCGATCGCGATCAGAGCCCCGAACCCCTTGCTCGCCAGATCGAAGACCGTGTCCGTGATCTCCTCGATCGTCTCCCGTTCCTCGAAGGCGGATTTGAAAAAATGGTGGCTGCCGAGCACGTTGAGCGCTCGCCGCAGCTCGGGCTGGAAGATCACGACGAGCGCGATCGCGAGGAAGACTGAAAAGCTTCGCAGGATCCACCCGATGACCTCGAGATTGAGGAGCTGGGAAACGAGGGTGAGCGTCAGGAAGACCAGCGCGAGCCCGAGCAGGACGCGCGCCCCGTGGGTTCCCCGCAGGTAGAGGTAGCAGTAGTAGAGGACGACCGTCAGGATCAGGATCTCCACTCCGGAAGTCCAGTTTTCGCCGAGAAATTTCACCGCAGCCTCAAGCATCGCCAAGCACCGCCTCGGTCATCCGAAGCGCCTCCCTGTGCGGCTTGACATCATGGACGCGGAAAATCACGGCGCCGCGCTCGCGGCAAAATCCGGTCAGGCAGATGCCCGGCCAGAACCGATCAGCCGGGTCCTCGGTTCCGGCAATCCATCCGAGAAACGATTTCCGGGAGACCCCGACCAGGAGCGGACGGCCGAACTCCAAGAACGTGCCGAGCCCCGCCAGCAACTGGCGGTTGTGCTCGGGGGTTTTTCCAAATCCGATTCCTGGGTCGAGGGCAATGCTCATCGGGTCGATGCCGCATTCTACCGCCCGCCGGAGCGACTGTCGAAAAAAATCCCCGACCTCATCGACGACATCGTCGTAATGCGGGGCTTTCTGCATGGTTCTGGGCGTCCCCTGCATGTGCATGATCACGACTCCGGCTCCGGTGAGCGCGACGACTTCCGACATGGCGGGATCGCCGCGCAGGCCGCTCACATCGTTGACGATCACGGCCCCGGCGGCGATGGCGGCCCCGGCAACGGCGGCCTTCGAAGTGTCTATGGAAATGCGGGCCCTGCCCGCAAGCCCGCGGATCACAGGCAGAACCCGGCGAAGCTCCTCGTCCTCCGGAACCGCGAGGCATCCGGGTCGGGTGGATTCGCCGCCCACGTCGATCACGTCGGCCCCCTGGGCGACCATGCGGAGGCCGTGGGCAACAGCCTCGCCGGGAGAAAGGAAGCTGCCGCCGTCGGAAAACGAATCGGGGGTGGCGTTGAGCACGCCCATGATCCAGCCGCGGCGCGAGAGGTCGTGATCGCGCCCGCGGATTCGCCAGATCATTTTTCGAGGCGGATGCGGGCCGAGCGTCCGTGCGCATCGAGTCCCTCGATCCTGCTGAACGTCTCCAGGTAGGGCAGCGAGGCGCGGAGCGACGGCTCGTCGAACATGACGACGCTTGTCCGGCGCTGGAACTGATCGGCGGTGAGTCCGGCGAACGATTTGCCGGCACCTCCGGTCGGGAGCTCGTGGCTCGGTCCGGCGAGAAAATCCCCGCCCACGACCGGCGAGAGTCCGCCGAGGAAAATTCCGCCCGAGCTGGTGAGGTGGAGGGCGATTTCCCCCGGGCGCGCGGTCGCGATCGAGACATGCTCGGAGGCATAGTCGTTCGCCAGCCGGATGGCGGACTCCATGTCGGGAACCAAAACGAGCGTCGCGTTCTTCAGCGCGACGGCAAGTTCCTTCGGGCGCTTCGAGAGCTTGATCTGCCGGGCGAGCGCCTTCTCCACCGCGGAGAGGATTTTTGGCGAGTCCGTTACGAGCACCGCCTGGCTGCCTTGCCCGTGCTCGGATTGCGCGAGGAGGTCGGCCGCGATCCAGTCCGGGTGCGCGGAGCTGTCGGCGATCACGAGCACCTCGCTCGGTCCGGGAAGCAGGTCCACCGCCACGCGGCCGAAGACCTGGCGCTTCGCCTCGACCACAAACGCGTTCCCTGGGCCGAAAATCTTCTGGACCGGGCGGATGGTTTTTGTCCCGCAGGCGAGGGCGGCAATCGCTTGGGCGCCGCCGACACGATAAATTTCCGTGGCCCCACATTCGGCCAGCGCGGCGAGGAGAGCGGGATGGACCCACCCGTTTTTTCCGGCCGGGGTGACGGCGACGATCTCCGGGACCCCGGCTGCGGCGGCCAGCGTGCAGGTCATGATCGCGGAGGAAACCAGCGGGGCCGTGCCGCCGGGGATGTAGATGCCCACGCGCCGGAACGGATCGAACCGCTCGCCGACGACCGCCCCCTGGCGGTTCTTCATGAACCAGCTTTTGCGGAGGCTGCGCCGCGCGAAATTCCGCACGTTCGCGCGCGCGGCGGAAATCGCACGGCGGGTGTCCGCGGGCAGTTCGGCGATCGCACGGGCGGTCTCGGCGGGAGCCACCGGGATCTGCGTGGCGGAGAGCGCCGGGCCCCCGAACTTCTTGGTGTAGCGGATCAGCGCGTCGTCGCCCTTCGACTCGACGGCGGCGAGGATCTTCGCGACGACCGTGCGAACCTTGGGATCCGGAACCGCGCGGCGGTTCAGCGCGGCGACAGCTTTTTTGTACCCTTTGTCTTTTGGGCGGAGAACGTTCATGTCAGCGGATGTAGGCAAGGACAAACGCCGTGAGGAAGATATTCACCAGCGCGAGCTCGAAGAAGAAATACCAGCCGAGCTTCATGAGCTGGTCGTAGCGGAATCGCGGGAGCGTCCACCGCACCCAGATGAACACGAGCAGGATCGCGCAGACCTTTGCGAAGAACACGCCGATGTTGACGAGCCCGAAGAGGACGCCGGGGAGTCCGGGCAGCGAGCCGTCGGGAACCAGCGGCAGGCTCCAGCCGCCGAGGAAGAGGGTCACAATCACTCCGGATCCGGCGATCATCGCCGCGTATTCGCCGAGAAAAAACAACGCGAATCCCATCGAGGAATACTCGGTGTGATATCCTCCGACGAGCTCCTGCTCGGCCTCCGGAAGGTCGAACGGCAGGCGGTTGGTCTCGGCAAACATCGCGATCAGGAAGACGACGAAGGAAATCAGCATCGGGATCCAGAGCAGCACGCGCTTCAAGGACAGTCCCGCGGCGCAGGCCGCCCAGACTCCATTCCAGTCGCCGGAGAGAAGCATCCGCCAGTCGAGCCCCTTCGGCCACCACGGCGCGACCAGCCAGCCGTTCTGCACCTGCCAGGTGACGATGTCCGGAAGGCTCAGCGTCCCGCAGAGCATGAAGACCGGGATCACCGAAAGCCCGAGCGCGAGCTCGTAGGAAATCATCTGGGACGTCGAGCGGATCCCGCCCAGGAACGGGTATTTCGAGTTCGACGCCCAGCCGGCCAGCACGATTCCGTAAACCCCGAGCGAAGCCACCGCGAAAACATAAAGAACCCCGATGTTCAGGTTTGCGATCACCATCGGCACCGGGTGGCCGTGCGCGTCCCGGAACAGGAAGCTCCCGAACGGCAGCACCGCCAGAACCAGGATCGGCGGGACCATCGCGAGCTTCGGCGCGATGTAATAATAAAACTTGTTCACCCCGCCCGGCATGAAATTTTCTTTCAGCAGGAGCTTCATCGCGTCGGCGACCGGCTGGCCGAGCCCGAAGAACGGCATGTCCTTCTTTCCCCCGAACAGGGTGAGCGGGATCCCGGTGCGGTTCGGTCCGACGCGGTCCTGGATCAGCGCGCAGACTTTCCGCTCGGCATAAACCGTATAGGAGACGAGGCCGAGGATCACCCCCAGCAGGCAGATCGTCTTGGCCAGGGACGTCCAAACCAGAAAGACCTCCGGCAGGAAGATCATGCTCAATATGTCCATCAAATCTGCTTATCCCCCTGCCACGCCACCTGTCGAGAATCAAGTGCCCCAACGTTTCTCCCAATCAGAGAAAGAGGCGGGCGGAATCCCTCTTGTTGCGGAATCCCCGTTGCTGCATGATAAGTGGTCAGTGATGAAAGCGCCTTCCTGCAGGCATTCTGCACGCTCAGCATTCAGCATGGTGGAATTGCTCGTTGTGCTTGCGGTCATTGCGCTCATGGGGGCGATTGCCATAAGCTACCTTTCCGGCATCTTGAGCAAAACCAGAGAAACGACGGCCCAGAGAAACGCCCAAACCGTGGCTTATATTTCCTCCGCGGCCATTGCTGCCGGGGCAACCAACCTTGGCGCCACTGTTGAAGAGGTGGTGGCGACCCTTTCTGTCGGGGTCACAACAACAAACGGAACGAACGTCTTTGGTCCGTTTGTTTGCAAAGGTCTGCCGCCAACGAACAGCGTCCCGGACAAAGAGAACTATCGGACCTACCTGGTGCCGACCAACGGAGGGGTTTCCTTCGTTCCGTAACCGCATTTCCGAAAACAGGGGTCACACGGCCGGTCGCTCTCCGTTCTCCGCGTCCCTGCGTGATACCAGTTCTTTGAAATAGCCGGATGTTTATGGCGCAGAGATTTTGGTGCAGGGCAAGGCGGAAGACCAAGCGCTATCCCCTGTGATAACGTGCGGGATGACAACGCTGCCCTGCGCCAAAAGATCAAGCCAGGGAGGTATGGATATTTCAAAGAGCTGGTATGAGGCCCTGGCGGGAACGTTCCCCTCCTCACGGGGCGATGGAAAATTTTCCGGTTCCGACCCGTGTTGCGGGCGAGATGTCGGGCGGGGTGGCGTTTTGTTCCTCCGGACCGACCCAAGAACGCTTTTGAAATCCCTCTTGGGACGGGTAGATCAAGTCGTTCCAGCCATCCGGCCACGAGCAGAGCGCACCGTCTTTTGTCACCTCCCACCTCCCTTCCGTGCCGCCGTTCACCGTGCTGAATGCGCGGCCGGACGACCGCAATGCGATATAGAGGTAGCTTCCGTCGGGCTCCTTGTTGAGCTGCCAGATCCCGGTGAAGCCATCGCTCTCCAGCTTCCTGGCCGGAGCCTCGTTTTTCCATTTTCCGCCGAGATCCGCCCCCGGCTCAAACCCGCGATGCACGAACCCGCCGTCATTCGCAAGGATCTCATCCGTCCACCCGTCGTGGAAAAACACGAGCAGGCGTCCCCGGTCGGTCCGCCAGAACCCTCTTTCTCCGTGTGCCCCGCCTTTGCCCTTGCCCCATGTGCCCACCGCCTGGCCGCCGGGGAAAACCACCACATCGAACGCCTGCCCCTGCTCGTCCGCGGTCGCCCATGTCCCCACAAACGCCCCGGCATCAACGGCTACGGACAGAGGAGCCGCCGGCTTGGGTTCCGTCAGCACAGGAGGCACGGGCGGAGGGGGAACCGTGCGCGAGCAGCCGCAGAAAAGCAACGCGGGAGCCAGGAAAAGGAGGGCGCATTTCATTCGATCCGGATTCTCCGCCCGCCCGGCTCCGCGCGCAACCCCTTTTCTCCCGCGGCGCCAGCTCCAGAAAATTCTGATTTGCCTGTTTGACAAGCGTCGGGCGATCCCCCATCTTTCCCGGTTCCTGATCACTTACCGATGAAAACATATTCTGCAAAAGCCGAAGAGGTGAAGCGCGCCTGGTGGGTCATTGACGCCGCCGGCCAGCCTCTTGGGCGCGTGGCCGAGAAGGCCGCCAATATCCTCCGTGGGAAAAACAAAACGATCTTCACCCCGCATGTGGACACGGGAGATTTTGTGGTCGTCCTCAATGCCGCAAAGGTTGTGATCGGGGGGAAAAAGGAAGTGGCCAAGACCTACATGAGCTTTTCCGGCTATGTTGGCGGACACCATCACGAGACGTTCCAGGCCCGCAGGGACCGTCATCCCGAGCTGCTGATCGAGCGCGCCGTGCGCGGGATGATCCCGCACAACTGCCTCGGCCGCGCGGTTTACACCAAGTTGAAAGTGTATGCCGGTGCCGAGCATCCGCACTCCGCCCAGAACCCGCAAACCGCCTGATTTATCGAATGAGCACAACGAATCCCATCCTCGCCACCGGCCGCCGCAAAACCTCGGTCGCCAGCATCCGCATGCAAGCCGGCTCCGGCGCGATCAAAGTCAACGGCCGCGACTTTTTGGACTACTTTTCCAGCCTCTCGCTCCAGAACCAGATCCTCCGTCCCTTGGAGATCGCCAACTCCGTCCATGCCTACGACGTGGTCGTCAAGACCAACGGCGGCGGGATCAACGGCCAGGCCGGCGCCCTTCGCCTCGCCCTGAGCCGCGCGCTCCTGCAGGTGGACGAGGCGCTCCGCGTGCCGCTCAAGCAGGAAGGCCTCCTGACCCGCGACCCGCGGATGAAAGAGCGCAAAAAGCCCGGACAGCCGGGAGCCCGCAAGCGCTTCCAGTTCTCCAAGCGTTGATTTTCCGCCTCCGCGCCGTGGCCTCCGCAAACCCTCCGGGCGTGCGGGCCACGGAAGCATGGGTTTCGCGCGGGCGCCGATGGTCCCGCGAATCGCGCGCTCCCGCTTTTTTATTTCCCCGGGCCGCCCCGCATGGTATCGCCAACGCATGAACGACGATCTTTCCTTATTGGACACCTCCGCCATCTCGGCCCGTCTGGCCGCGCTGCGGAGGTTTCTTTGACTTGCCGGAACTGACCCGCAAGCTTGCTGAAATCGAAGCCCGGATGACTGCGCCCGGATTCTGGGACAACCGGGAGAACGCCCAGCGCGATGTCGCGCAGGTCTCGGCGTTCAAAGGAAAGATCCTTCCGCTCGAGGCCCTGGAGGCCCGCGCCGCCGACCTTGAAGTCCTCCGCGAGCTCGCCATGGAAGAAGCTCCGGAAAACCAGGCTGCCGCAGCCGCGGAGGTCCGCGCCGAGTTCGAGTCGATCCAAAGCGACCTGGCCAAATTCGAACTCGCGTCGCTTCTCTCCGGCGAGTTCGACGCGAACCCGGCCTTCCTGATCATCCACGCCGGAGCCGGCGGCACGGAATCGTGCGACTGGGCGGACATGCTTCTCCGGATGTATCAGCGCTGGATGGAGCGCCACGGGCTTGCCTTTACGATCACCGACATCCAGCTCGGCGACGAGGCCGGCGTCAAATCCGCCACCCTCCGCGTCACCGGAGAAAATGCCTACGGATACCTCCAAACCGAGCGCGGCGTCCACCGGCTCGTCCGGATCTCCCCGTTCGATTCGAACAAGCGCCGCCACACGTCGTTCGCCAGCGTCGATGCCGTCCCGGAAATCGAGGACGTCCCGATCGAGATCAACCCCGCCGACATCGAGCGCGACACGTTCCGCTCGGGCGGCAAGGGCGGGCAGAACGTCAACAAGGTCGAGACCGCCGTGCGGCTCCGCCACGTCCCCACCGGCATCGTCGTCGCCTGCCAGGCCGAACGGAACCAGGGCCGGAACTCCGAACTGGCCATGCAGATGCTCAAGGCCAAGCTCTTCCAGCTCGAAGCCGACAAAAAGCGCGCCGAGGCCGACCGCCAATACGGCGAAAAAGGCGACGTCGCCTGGGGCAACCAGATCCGCTCCTACGTCTTCCAGCCCTACCAGATGGTCAAGGACCTGCGCACCGGTGTCCAAACCAGCGATATCCAGGGCGTCATGGACGGCGACATCGACGCCTTCATCGAGGGCAAACTCCGCGGCCTCACCTACAAAAAAGGCGCGGGCGAGGACGAAGACGTCTGAACAAAAAATCAAACCGCACAATTTGCCTGATTTGTCGGGGTTGGGAACAATGCTGTTCACTTATGAAAGATTGGGGTAGGAGCGGGATATAATTCCCGCCCCTCCCACCAAACCGGACGGGAGGATTTCCCGCATCCGGCTTTCCAGTCAGCATTTTGCTCCTTGTTGGAGGCTGGTTTGTTCCCGTGCTTGCGCTGCTTCCAGGCAGAAGAGCCCAAGGGTGTCAAAGTATCGATTCCGCCATCGGTGATGGTCCCTGCCTCGTCCGCGCCCTCTTCCCTTCCTTCTTTTGCGCAGGATTGCGCGCAATCGTCCCCTCACCCATCCGTCCATTTCTCGAAGCAGGTCCGCGTGGGCTTGTTTGAAGTATCCATACCAGCCCCGAAGGGCCGGATGGAGCTTCGCCACGATGGCTTCCATGCTTTCGCC
>Ga0247841_10000110_pt1 | contig 211884 bp, 166 predicted proteins | sample LaCruzMarch2015__2_FD_192410 | JGI IMG/M metagenome (GOLD analysis project Ga0247841, IMG submission 192410) | Freshwater microbial communities from meromictic Lake La Cruz, Castile-La Mancha, Spain - LaCruzMarch2015_18m | ecosystem: Environmental > Aquatic > Freshwater > Lake | place: Spain... | reverse complement strand
GGATCGGGTTTATTTCCGCACCCTCCAGAACCGCTTCCTGCCAATCTCGGCGATCTTTCTAAGAAGGTCATTGCGGAGAATTGTCGTATCGGTTTTGCCGTCGATCCAGACGGCGACCGGCTGGCTGTTGTTGACGAAAAAGGACGGCCAATTGGCGAGGAAGTAACGCTCGCGCTCGGATTGATGGCAACACTGGATGCAGTCAGAGGGCCAATAGTAGTCAACTGCCTCACTTCTCAAGTAATTGACGATCTGGCCGAACGTTATTCTGTGTCTTGCCACCGCACTAAAGTTGGAGAAGCGAACGTCGCTGCTGGAATTAAAGAGTTGGGAGCGATTGCCGGCGGTGAAGGCAATGGAGGGATGATCCTGCCAGAACTGCATCTGGTAAGGGACGCCGGTATAGGGATGGCCTTGATTCTCAATTTGCTCTCCAGTGGAAAAAAGAGCGTTAGTGAACTGGTTGGAACGTTGCCAAGCTATCAAATGATAAAAACATCAATTCCGGTTGGCGAGGTGGATACGGCTTCGCTACTGGAAGCGCTGTCGTCTCGATATCCGCACGATCAAATATCGCGAATTGAGGGTGTTCGGGTAACGCATGAAGACGGATGGGTACAGATCAGACCTTCGAACACTGAACCAATTCTCAGGGTTTACGCAGAAGCGAGGAGTTTGGAAAGCGTCGAGCGGATCATGTCTGACTTTAAGTTGAAGCTCGATGAAGCCATTAATACACTCGGTCGTTGGTCGCCTGTAGAAGGCGGATAAGCAGGAGTACTCTATGCCATTGACCGTTGCAGATATTCTGAATCGGATTGAATCAGGCGTCGAGATTCAGACTATTGCCCCGGTAATGCGCAGGTTGTTAATGCTAAAGGAAGAGCATGACGACTCTGCGCCGCTGCTCGAGCTGATATCAAATGATCCGGCTCTGGCAGTCAGGCTTTTGAGAGCCGCCAATTCATCGGGAGAATATGATCGGCCGGTCACGACAATTAAGTCAGCTTATGAGCGGCTCGGTTTTCAGACCGCTCGGTCTATCGCGCTGACAGCTCAGTTTCTGGATGATCAGACTCAAGCATCAGAAACCGATCCCTCGTTTCGACTTCAATGGTTATGGGAGAGATCGCTCTGTACTGCGATTGCCGCTCAAACATTCGCTGAGCATGCTGGTCTGAGCGAGATTGAGCAATATCGTACGCTTGGCTTATTACTCGATATCGGCGTCTTTTTCCTAATGAACTCTCTCCCCGATCAATACATACCGATACTGGATCGTTGGCGCATCGAAGGCGGCGACCTCGTCGAGATTGAAGAGCAGGTGCTCGGAGTCAATCACTTGGTTGTTGGACATCAACTCGCACGTTCATGGTCTCTCGGGCCGCTGTTCGAGGAGGGACTTAATGTTCACGCTCTGCCATCAGCGGACAATGTTGGATTAGTCAATCGGGACGTGTTGGAGCTGGCAAATGTCTCTACGGCGGTTTTGTTTGAAGACCGCCATGTGACCGGCTTGGAGCGAGCCGTACGTTTTGCAGCCAAGAAATTTAAATTTGAGCGCACAAATTATATTGATATTCTCCAACGAGTAACGCTTCTGGCTGATGCGTCCGCGGTGAAAATGACACTCGAAGCCGGACCTTCGATACCCTATGTGAGCATTCTGAAAAGTATAAATCAGGAACTTGGTAGAGCAGCGCTTAGCTATGAACAGATGGTGCGCGAGCTTGAAATCTCGATGCATAAGGCTGAGACTTTAGCTCTCAAGCTTGAAGACGCCAATCGAAAGCTAAAGGAAGCGGCCAATGTCGATCCGCTTACAAAGGTTTATAACCGCCGTTTCTTTGAAGAGTTCCTCGCATGGAACTTCAACCGGTCACAGCGATATAACACCACGCTGGGCTGTATGATGATCGACATCGATCACTTCAAAGACGTCAACGACACATATGGACACTTGATCGGAGATCACGTTCTGCAAGGAGTCGCAGAGGCGCTTCGGGCGAATTTGCGTAACACAGATATCGTGGCGCGCTATGGCGGCGAAGAATTTATTGTGTTGCTTCCAGAAACTCGCCCTGAGGCTGTTCCACTCACCGCCGAAAAACTGAATCGAGAGGTTGGGAAGCGAATCTATAACTTCAAGGACGTCGAACTCCGAGTGACAATCAGTGTGGGGTATGTAGCCTTCACGCCATCTGAGTTGCCGGATATTACCTCTTCTATCGATCTGATTCGAACCGCCGATCAGAATATGTATAAGGCGAAATTGAACGGACGGGATAGAGTATGGCCGGAGTTCCACAGCTCAGAAAACACGGCAACCTCAACGAACTGAAATAAACCATCGGCATGGATGCATATCGGCTTCAACTTGGATTATTTTTACCGTCAAACGTATTTGTCGGAACTTCTTTAATCGTTCCTGAGTCTCAATGGAAACTCACATCACCAAGAATTTTCATACCCCAATGATCCATCGTATCAGCGCTTTTGCCCTCTGTCTCGGATTACTCGCCGGTTGCAGTAACGAGACGCCAAAGTCCAAGCCAGACTTCAGCAGGCTACCTAAGAGCATTACCGTGCCTACATCAGGGCAAGTTAATTATATTTCATCTAAAGATCTGCTTGAGCTGATAAACTCGGGCCGAAAGCTGCCTCTCTATTTTCTTCAAGATCTTTCATCTGTCGATCCGGGTTTGATGGTCCCCTTGCCGGGGATGCGGGTCGTTAATATCGGCGAGGCTGTCAACGTGATACTAAAGCAGCCTCGCACGGAAACAATCTACTTGATCTGCAACTATGGCGATGACTCCAAACGGATGGCAAAGGAACTCGCCAAAGAAGGATACAACTGCTATTACCTCGATGGAGGAAGTTACAATCTCCTTAAAGAGACCAAACAAAGCGGCTGGAAGATTCCAACGCTCTAATCTCGAAGGAGCAATCCGGTTACGCGCAGTAACGCCCGGAGCGATTTCTCGCTTGAGCCTGACTTTTGCTCTGTTAGTCGGGCTCTCGCTGTTTTGTGGGCGCGCTTATGCAGAGTCGAAACCGTATTGGGTATTCTTTAAGGATAAGGGCGTCACTGAGTCTGAGCTTCACTCCACTCTTCTTCGAACAGAGGAACGACTCACTCCAAAAGCGCGCGCGCGCAGGGAGATGCGCGGAGTTCGGCCATTAGTAAGCATTCGTGACCTTCCTGTTTCTTCTGCATATCTAACTCAGATCGCGAACATCACTGGTGTATCGATAAGAATGACGAGCCGGTGGTTGAACGCGGCAGCCATAGATGCTGAACCTGAGGCTCTCACCCAAATCCATCGCTTAACATTTATCGATAGAACTCGTCCCATTCCCACTCGGAGAGTTCAAGCCGAACCGGATGTTATTGAACCATTGGATGTTCCTGTTGCTCATCGAGACTTTAATCTCGATTACGGATCAAGTCTTCGACAGAATAGCTTCATCAACGCTCCAGCTCTCCATGACCAGAACATCTTCGGCGACGGGGTAATGATTGGTGTGTGTGATGCAGGATTTGATAATCTTGCTCATCAATGTTTTAATGAGCTACGAATTGAGGCTGCGTGGGATTTTGTGAATGGCGACCATGAAGTGGACAATCAAGACGACCAAGGGATAGGCGTGCACGGGACTCGTTGTCTCTCGATACTTGCAGGCATGGCTCCGGGGCATCTGATTGGTATTGCTCCGCATGCATCGTATGTTCTGGCAAAGAGCGAGAACAGTCAAGAAGAAGAACCCGTCGAAGAGGATCACTGGATTGCCGCGGCAGAGTGGATGGATTCGCTCGGTGTGGACATTATATCTTCATCGCTCGGATACATCAACTGGTATCAGTATGAAGATCTGAACGGCGAGACTGCTGCCATTACGATTGCCGCTGATCAAGCTGCAGCGGTGGGTATAGTCGTGGTGAATGCGATGGGCAACTCAGGCGGCGCGCGTTATCCGGGTGACAAAATGGTCGCTCCTGCCGATGGATATCGAGTCCTGTCCATCGGAGCAACGAACCGCGACAGCACACTCGCAGGATTCTCCTCGCACGGTCCGACCTACGATGGTCGGATCAAACCGGATCTAGTTACATTTGGCAGCAGCGTTACCATTGCCTTATCGGACGATAATGAAGGTTACGGCGGCGGCAGTGGGACATCGTTCGCCACTCCAGCGATTGCCGGTCTTTGCGCTCTTCTGATACAAATAGATCCGTATCTGACTGTTTCTGAACTTGGAGATCTTCTACGGGCGTCGGCTCATCGCACAGATACGCCAGACACTCTTTTTGGCTGGGGCATTCCGGATGGTCTCGAAGCCAGTCGCCGTCTTCAAGCAAGAGAGACGCGCCTCCTTATTGATTTGCACCGCGGTTGGAATACGGTCTCAATCAATCTCGCCGCGGCGCCTGGACTTCCGTTCAGGCAGATTTTCGATGACATTGTTGAGCGCGGTCATTTGATCTTAGCAAAGGATGATAGAGGAAGGTTTTTCTCGCCAGAAGCCGATTTTTGCAACATTCCTTTCTGGAATCCATCGAAGGGTTATCAGGTTGGCGTCACAGAAGCTGATAGCCTTATTTTTACAGGAATGCTCGCCCAACCGACCAGTACACTGTCTCTGACCGCAGGTTGGCAGATCGTTGCCTACCTACCAACTGAGCCAATGCCTGCAAGAAGCGCGCTTGGTTCGCTTGTGGAACAGGATGCGCTTCTGCTCGCCAAGGATGATATAGGGCGGTTTTATATCCCCGAGTTTGATTTCTGCAACCTTCCTGAAATGCGTCCGGGCAGAGGGTACCATCTCAAATTGGCCGCCGATGCTACGTTGCGTTATCCACGAGTGCGAGTTGGCGGCGTGCCAGCTTACAATCCTCCTCGCATAGAGCGCTACTCGATTCCTGTCGCTCAAGCCAGTGGGATGTCAGTCTTACTTATCGGAAATGGTCAAATTCACGATGGAGTGGAAGTCGGGGTGTTCGATGAGCATAATAAACTCATAGGGGCAGGTGCGTTTGAGGGTGGTATGTGCGGAGTTGCCGTCTGGAGTGGGAAAGAGGGGCGTCCACTGCGACTGAGGTTATTCTCAAAGGAACTTGGTGAGACCGAAAAAGTTCATACCAGTCTCTTGCAAGGCGATTTGACCTACGCGACTGATGGAATTGCTGTCGCCGAGGTCGAACCAATTTGGATTCCAGATTCACACCAGTTGTCCGCGATAATTAATCCCAATCCGTTTAATGGAGTTACTGACGTCTCCATTAGGAACGCAACGACTAAACAAACACAAATTGAGGTTTTCGACGTTTCTGGCAGGCTCGTTCTGAGCAAGATGGCGGATACTCAAACTGGAATGGGCGCGATTCTATTAAACCTTGCAGAAGTCGGCAGTGGAGTCTATATAATGCGGATTAGTTCGGGGCAGCAGAAGGTTTTGGTGAGAGGCGTTTTACTGAGGTGAGGAAGCTATTCATTCAAGTCTGTCTGAGAATAGAAAACAGGCTTTTACCCCTACTGCCAACCCGCCGCGATTGGCAGATATTGCTCATATACAATAGCTTATACTGTCAACCGCGGCGGGTTGGCAGTAGGGGCGCACGTGATGATTGCCCATTCTCTTAAAGAGTTGTTCGCACTCAAAACCCGATCTTGCAAGGTCGGGTTTTATTTTGCGCCTGACCCAAACAGACGTTGCGCATTCTGATTCAATTGCATTGCCAAGTCTTCAAGAGGGAGATTTCGCAACTCGGCTATCCGAGCTGCAGTATAGGCGATGTAAGCAGGCTCATTTCGTTTTCCTCGAAAAGGAACAGGCGTGAGGTAGGGAGCGTCGGTTTCTATCAACAGTCGATCTAAAGGTGTATTAACCACAGTTTCAATAAGATGCGTGTTCTTATAAGTAATATTACCCGCGATTGAAATATAGAAGCCTCGCCGTAGAACTTCCTGTGCATACTCCCAATCGCCAGAGAAACAATGGAATACTCCTCCCGCAGGCAGATTAAATTCATCGATGATTCTGAGCACTTCCCACGCTGATTTTCTTTGATGGATTACTATTGGAAGGCGCGCATCGGAGGCAATACTTAACAGCCTACGGAATACCTCAATCTGCTTTTCCATCGTTGGATTGGTCGGATGATAAAAATCGAGGCCAATTTCACCGACAGCACGACACGAGGGAGATTTCAGAATCTTGGCAATGGTTTCGAAATCAACTTCATTAGCCGTTGCACAATCGGATGGATGAATCCCTGCGGCAAAATGAAATCCCCATTGGTCCGCAAGACATTGCGCTTCGAGAGAATTCTCTACATTCAGACCAATGATTAGGACTTCGGTCACGCCTGCCGTTCGAGCGCGTTCGATTACATCGGGTAGATCCGGAACCAAGGCAGGATCGGCAAGATGGCAATGCGTATCGAAGAGCGAGAGGCTCACGTGTTCATTTCGTTGCGTTTTGAGTCAAGTTCTTTGCGAACGTGACGCGAAACGTGATGAGGCTTCAGGGCAGAGCCAAATTCTTTTTCGAGAAGATCCCGTTGTTGACGAATACCAGCCATAATTCTTCCTGTGATCAGCCGCCAGGTTTCAGGAGTATTCGGCAGTTTACGCTCCTCGTCGAAGTAGAGTGGCGCACCGATTGAAATGTATATTTGCTTTCCAATGCGAGGAACGCCAGCGCCAATCGGTAGAACTCGATCCAAGCCTCTATGATACATTGGAGTGACAGCCGCGTTACTCATATAAACGATTCTGCCAATTCCGGCTTTTGCCTCCATCAATTCTCCAGACCGGGTTCGAGTTCCTTCAGGATAAATGTGCAGAACCCCGCCTTCGCTGACCGCTTCGATGAGTCGTTTAACGCCTTCCTGATGAATCCCTTTTCCCCGCACTAATGGAATCGACTTGGTTTTCTTCATAAACCAGGAGACTATCGGGACCTTGTAAAAATTCCGTTCTTCCGGCGCATGATAGGGGATCTCCTTCCACTTATAGAGCGCTCGCGGGAAGAAAATTAGCGGTCCGAGGAAGAGGTCGTCGAGCAAAGTCACATGATTAGACATTAATATCCAGGGCGGATCGAGCCGGGATACGTTGCTCTTGCCAATCATTTTGGTTCGATTCAACAGCCTCATAAAAATCTGAACCGTTGGCACTACAAGAAATGCTACGACAGCGTAACTACTGCATTTCCAAAGGAAAGACGGATGACGTGGTGGAAAGTTATCGCTGGACCGTTCAGATTCGTTCGAGACGTCTTCGTCTTCATTCAATGGAATGTTCGGGTTATCGATGTTGTCAGAGATGGTGAATATCCTATTGTGAAGAATCATCATCAGCGCGAGGTAACTTAACCTCCCGATTCTGATGCGCCCAATAAAGGCCGATTATTAAAAGGGCTAATGCTCCCGCCGCAATATATGGCGAGAGCTGTTCGTCTCGCAGGTAGTAAGCATCAAACACTTCATTCTTGTGGATTGTTAAATAAAGGCTTAAAAGATTGTTGGTAGCGTGAAATAAGATCGCGGGGATAAGACTGTTGAAGCTCCATGCGAGATAACCGAGCACGACACCCATGATTAAAAGTTGGATAAACCACCAGTGCTGGAGATGAATTAGAGCAAATAGTAGCGCAGTGAGTAATACGCCGCTTGTGATGTCACGGCGCTTCTCGAGAACTTGTTGAATAGCCCCACGGAAAATCGACTCTTCGACGAGCGGCGCTGCAATTCCGACTCCTGCAATCACCAACAGCAAGTCGAACGTTCCGGTGGGGGTGAGCGCTTTTTCGAGTTGAAGAGCGTATTCAGCCGGGAGCGGTATCAGCAGGCTGATCAAGCGATCAAAGCCATCCAGCAGGGGCGCTGCGGATATGGCGGCAATGACCAAGCCGGGTAGAGTTTTTAGTGGAACACGCCGCCACCTGAATAGCTCAGGTAGATTCTGTCTGCGAGCCGAAAGATAGGCAGCACCAAAGATAAAAATCACAAGTTCAGAGACGAGATAGCGTCCTTTACCGAGCGCCTCGCCCAGAGCGTCAACCGAGAGCATCACGGCCGCAATTACGATCCAGAGTAAAAGGAGAACATCGAAGAAATCGAGCGGTCGCCCTTCAGGTTTATCCAATAGCACTTGTTTTCTCCCGTAGAGTATCCTTCCAGAAGTGACATTATACGGCGATATGTCTATGGAGTCAAGTAGAATCAAGTCAATGCGCCTTGTTCGATTGCGTCAGGGCTCAGGATTGCTTAAATTGCAGGTTAATCCAAAGCAAACTGCCGGAACTGCCACTGCGTATCACAAGCGAGACACAAGAGCCACTCAATCCCGACGCCGATCTGATTGATCGTTGTCAGCAGGGAGACGACCGGGCCTTCGAGGAGCTGGTAACCCGTTACCGCACACGTGTTGCGAGTATCGCCTATCAGGTTCTTGGTAATTACGAGGATGCTCGCGATGTTGCGCAGGAAGTCTTTATCAAGCTTTATCGTGGCATTAGCGGCTTTGATCCACACAAGAAGTTCTTTACCTGGCTATATCGACTGACGGTCAATGCGTCGATTGATTATCTCCGTGCGAAAAAACGCCGGTCGTATGAAAACTCACTCGACGAACGTCCTGACCAATACTTGAACATACCCAATCCAGATTACGACTCGGTCGCACAAGATCTCGAACGAAGAGAATTACGGACGCTGTTCATTGATCTCGCTGAAGAGCTTAACCCTAAACAGCGCGCTGCTTTTGTGCTTTGCGATCTGCAAGGCTTTACAACAGATGAAGTTGCAGAGATTCTCGACTGCCCCAAAGTCACGCTGAGGTGGTATCTTCACGAAGCGAGGAAGCGGATCCGCTCCTTTATCGCAAAGGAACACCCGGAATACTGGCGAGGTCGAAGGAAGTGATTTAGCTCCTTGGCTAGTTTGAGGGCGCGAAATCAGATCGAATTGTTATGCGACGAGAATTCAGTTTGGAACTTGAAAGCCCGGCAGGGAGTATCAATTGTATTAGGAACAATTTTATTGAGATTTTGAGAGTATTGATTTGTAATGACTCTTGGAGGGCGGTCAGGAATGCCCGCCCTCCAAGAGTCTAAATCGCTACCTGTTAATACCCTCGAGATTTTTTAAAGACTCGGAGTGATGCAGATCTCGGCAAGGCGAAGATCTTAGTTGTATATTCTTTATTAGTGCAAGCTTAGCGAACCATCTATTGAAGTATTTCCCAATCAATCATTCCATTCCTTCTTTATAAATATCAACCTTTTCAATAGCTCCAAGCACTGAGGTCAACGATGAACTCTCGACTCCAATTATCTCTTGTGGCGTTACTTCTTATTCTAAACGGATGTGCCGGTCCAACAGAACCCGCAGCCAAGAACAATGCACTTTACGCCCTCCAACTCGTCAGCCAGACGATAACCCCCGGGTGGGCGCTGGATGTCTGGGTTCATAACGATACTGCCTATGTCGCAAATGACGAACAGGGAGTTATGATTTATGACGTTCGTAATATCTCCAGCCCGGTATTGGTGGATACGATTCACTCAGATGGCAAGGCGCTCGGAGTTGGGTACGCTCCATTGACGAATCTCGTTCTTGTTATGGAGAGATTCCGCACGAATGGTCTGGCGGTATATGACCGCGCTACTAAAGGATACTTGGGTAAGGTCGGAACCGGCGTATCATCCGACTTCGACTTCATCGAGCTTGCACGTGATACGATCATCATAGCCGAAATCCAAGCTGACGGAACTGAGGACTACCAATTCAATAAATGGTATTGGAGCGCCGAGTTCAGCGGTTGGGCGCAGCTCAGCGGCGTATATAACTACGCGAGCGGAGCCAGAGGATTTTTCTATGGATTCTGCCTCGACAGCTCGATGGTTTATTTTGCCAATGGAGAACGAGGACTCGCGGTTGCGAACACGAATTACTCGACATGGGGCAACTTCCGCACGACTCCGCTCGGGCAGGCAGATACTCCCGGGAGCGCGCGTGAGGTGGTACTGAATAGTCACAAGACACACCTGTTCGTCGCCGATTGGCAGGCTGGTCTCCAAGTGATCAATATTCAGGACAAAACGAACCCACGAGTCGTTGGCGGTCTTATTCCAACTGGCGTCAATGAAGTTCAAGATGTTCGGGCTTACGGCGATACAGCCGTATTTACCGACCGGTTGAACGGCATCTTCGCCGCCGATGTACGCGATCCGGCTAATCCGAGCTTGATCGCTGTTTACGATACTCCTGATCCACAAGGATTTTTTATACGACAAAGCGACGGAACGATTTTCCTGACCGACCAAGAGCTTGGCCTTCTCGTCTTGCAGTTTAGAAGATGAGCCGAGCCGGTCAGGCGTTTTTCCTGATGGAGTTACGTGATGAAAAAGCTAATCCCCCTGCAAATGATCTCATGGTTCGCGGGAGCGCTCCTGCTCGCGTCAACCGTTTTTGGCGCTTCCCCAATCGAAGGATTCAATCCACTTAATCCAGACGGTAAACAAGCTTCCCCTGAAATCCGTCTCGTGAGCGAGACTGATAATAGACTGGTCGTGGAGTGGGACCTCTCTGGTTTTACTTTATCGAAGGTTACTTCGACTGAGGGAGCATTCCAGAGGATATCCTTGGGCGACTGGAAACAGTCCAGCGGCTCACCGCCCGGAACTCCTGAACTTCCAATGCTGACGCAAATGATCCGTCTGCCGCGCGGCTATACTGCCCAAGTCAAATTGATCTCTGCAGATTGGTTAGAGTTTGACGGTGTTCGAATCGCGCCGCGTCAGCCACCCATGCGTGACGGCGACGAAGAGCCAACTTCACTGGTTTTTGATCCTGCAGCATACTCCTCAAGTGAGATTATCCCTGCCGATTTCGCAGGCATAGGTCGCGCCAGCGGTTGGATGGGGGAGACCGTCGCATCGATCTGGGCAGTTCCCGTCAGGTACTCTCCTGCTGATGGCCGATTGGAAGTCGCCTCACATCTCACTCTCCATGTTACTTTCGTTCCGGGCGCTGGACTCGATATAGTAGTTCCTCGTCATAGGTCAGAAATAGCAGATCAGCTTTTCCGCGCTGCTCTTTTAAATCCTCCCCGCCCTGAACCTCGTCGCGACGAACCCAATGAGCCAGAACCTGTTCGAATGCTGGTTGTGCTCCGACACGAAGCGCTCGAAACCGCTCGCCCTCTGATTGATCTACATGAGCGTATCGGACAAAAGACATTGATCTGGGAAATCGACGAGGATGTTACAGCTGAACAGATTAAGGAACGTATTTCTGATCTCTTCGAAGAGGGGCTGCAATACGTCTTAATCATCGGCGACGGCAATGTCAACAATTCCACCGTTCCGATGGTTTTATGGGATCCCGCCGATCCTGATCCTCAACTTCCCGCGGATGTGCGAGAACCGAGTGAATCCGGCAGCGACAGTTGGTATGTCTGCCTCGATCCAGTTGATCGGGATGGCTTCGAAGACCATATTCCCGATCTCGCCATTGGACGATTGGTCTATGATGGACCAAACGATCTGGATCAATTAGAAATTCAGGTCGCCAAGCTGGTGGATTACATCACTTGGTCGTTCGAGGACCAAGATGACTCATGGTTGAGGCGTGCGATTTTCCCGACCGATAAGGAAATCGCCGGGGCGTTCATCCGATGCGTCGATACAATACTGAACTACGACTACAACCTCGATCATCCGGAGATGGAGCCTATCTACGGGAATGTAGTAGGCAACTCAAATGGAGTTATTGTCGAACGGATGAACGCGGGGCAAGGCATTGTCAATTACCGAGGACACGGCGATGAGACGAAGTGGTATCGCTGGAACCGCAACAGCGAATCGTTCAGTCTTGCACATGTAGCGCAACTTGAAAACCGTCAAAAGCCATTTATAGTCGTCTCTTCAGCTTGTGAAACCGCCGACATGTACGATTTCGGCGGAACCTGCCTGTTGGAAGCGTTTCAAAAACGGAGTGGCGGTTCCCTTTCAGCGCATGGCGCGATCATTACTTCCTTCAACGGTGCTAACTCTTTCTTCGACATCGCGATCTACAAAGCCTTCTTTGATGAGGGTATCTATTCGATTGGCTATGCGGGCAATCTCGCTCACGCCCAGATGGTCAGCAATTACGACGCCGGCGGCAACTATCCGGGCGAAGGACGCACCAACGCTCGAACCTACGTATGGTTGGGCGATCCGGCGCTCCAATATCGGCTTGCAACGCCGGTTCAGCTTGCCGTTGCCGCTCCTGACAGTATCCCGATCGGCGCTCAAAGGGTAGAGGTTACGGTTACTTCTGGCGAGGGGGCCGGATTTTCTGGCGCTGTGTTGACACTGCGTGGCGACGATCCCTCAGTCTATGCTATTACCACCTCTGATGCTAACGGTATAGGCGTGTTTGATCTCGATGCTCCCTTGGAAGGTCCGGCGAGGCTCTACTGCACAGCATGGAATCGCGAAGCCAAACCAGCAACCGACACCATTTTGGTGATGAACGGGCGCGGTGTGATCGAGGGTACGGTAACTGAACTCGCCGACAGTACTGCGGTTAACGGAGCCACAGTTACTCTATCGCGGTTCGATACGATCACCAATACCGATGTAAATGGTTTCTACCGGCTCGAAGGCATAGCCAGCGGCGCCTACACTTTGACCGTTCGATTCCCCGGCCTGATTGCTCAATCGCGAGAAGTCGATGTCGTGGAGGACGACACTATCACACTCGATTTTCAACTTGCATTCAGCAATTTCGAAATGAACCACGACGAGATCTCAACGAATATCGAATCGGGTGGGTTGGATTCGGTCAATGTGACTATTTCGAACACGGGCAACGGAACTCTTGAGTGGCGTTCGAGCATAAGTTATCCCTCGGATCATGCGCCGTTCGATTCGCTTTCTGAACAGTGGCCATCTTTGGAAACGGGAGATAAGCGGCTGAACGGTGCGGTCTTTGCCAATGGGTATTTCTACGTTGCGGGGGGGAATAACAACGCGGATGATAACTACATCTATGTTTTCGATCGCGATGGTTTGGAGATTGTCGCCCGCAGAATGGTGCAGCCGGAAGGATCGTCAGGATATGGCATCCGTGATTTAGCATACGACGGTGAGTATCTCTATGGAGCATGCGACACGACGATTTGGGTGATGACTCTCGAGGGCGAGGTTGTCTCGACAATTCGTGGTCCTTACTGGCCGTCAACCGCGCTTGCCGTTGACGATCAAGGGACGTTATGGGTCGGAAACAACCAAGCTTTAATCGCCCACATCGACCGGCAGGGGAATGTGCTCGGTACTCTGCCGAACACCGACAACATTCGCGGTTTGGCATGGATGGATAATCGCGATGGTTACGACCTGCTCATTTATACCAGAAACGATTCTGGTGGAGTAATCGTCCACAGCATCAATCCCGAGACAGCCGAAGTGACGCCTTATGTCAATCTCGCCGCAAACCTAAACGAGATTGCCTTGGACGGCTTGGAAGCGTCACTTGAGTACGACCCAACCCAATGGACGTTGATCGGGATGATCGCCGAACAGGTTGATCAAGAAGATCCCCGCAGTATTCTCGTCCACCTGCGCCTCTGGAGTCTTGCGCCGCGGATGGGCTGGATTACAGTCACTCCCGAAATGGGCAGCGTTCCGCCGGAGCAGGAACAGACGGTCTTGATAGGATTTGATGCAGCAGACGTTCCGGCTCAAACGACGCTTAACGCTGTTTTAGAGTTTGAAAGTAATGGACGTGATGATCTTATTTCGCTGCCAGTCATGCTCGCTGTTATCCCGAACAGTGTCGTTAATGATCGTGAATCCACTACGCCGATTGCCTTTGGAATTAAGGCTATACATCCGAATCCATTCAATGGCTCGACGACGGTTGAAGTATCGCTTCCCGCCGCTGGAAGGCTGAGCCTGGCAGTGTACGACTTGAATGGGCGACTGGTGGAGTCGAGTCAGTATGACCGCTTGCCGGTGGGACGGCATTCGTTCACCTTGACCCTGAACAATCTGCCCAGCGGCGTTTACTTGCTTCGTACTGAGAGCTTCTCAGGCGTCGCAGCAAAGAAGATCGTACTGTTGCGGTAAAAACAAGATATATCATTCCTACGAAGCGAGAATCCAGTCAGGTCGAGTAGATGGAGGAATGTCAGTGGTCTGATTTGTCTGGAATCTCAATAGAGTGATTTCGTAAATGACGCAAGCTGTCAACCCTCCGCGGTTGACAAACATACAATTGACAAATAGTATTTTACACTGTCAACCGCGGAGGGTTGACAGCTTGCATCCTAACTTCAAATAGCATTCTCAGACACACTCTTTAATGAGAATGACAATCGAGAAATCTGGGAGAATGGATGAGTAATCTGTTCAAGGCCATACTTATCAGCTTGATGGCGATAAACTGCGCCAATGCCGGAGACGGTGAATATCGCGTTATTAGAAAGCTGACCGATCAGCCCTATTCCGCGCCGGAAAAGCCTGAGATCTATCAGGCCGATCTTACCATCGATACCCTCTTCTACGAGGCGGCATATACGCCGTGGTATTGGACAATTCCGAACCGAGCCGGCGACGACTCGTTCAATGTTCGGTTTGATCCACCGCGCGATTTTGGAAGATTTGGAATTTTAGGTGTGCTTATCCCGCTTGTTGATATCCCTCTGAATCTGGGCGGACCGATTGGCACTCCGGGCATGTCTGTGACAGTCTATGAATCCGGTGAACAAGACGGTGAGCTCGGTTTCCCGACGAGCATTGTCGATGGTGTTCGGGTACCTTTTGATTCGCTCCAGTTTGGTTCACTTGAGAATCATCCCTTTAACTTCATCGATCTTCGTCAGCTCGGAATCGGATACAACAGCGAGCGACCTTTCCATATCGTCGTATCGATTATCGCAGATACTACCAGCGATACTCTGGCAATATTCTCTGATGAAGGGCGAGTTCAAACCAGTCGAAGCGGTCTGAAAGATGGACGGCAGCGTGTTTGGGCAAAGATGCTGGAACTCCCTGGAGTCGATCTCGGATTGAATTTTGCCATCCGAGCGATCATTGCTGATTCGATACTTGGAGTTTACTCGTTAGATCCCAATACGGGAAACATACTACCGGTCAGCGCAGAACTCGGCTCTGCATTTCCCAATCCGTTCAATAGTTCGTCTAAGCTTGCTTTTGGCGTTCCGGTAGGAACTCCATATCGGGCTGCGCTGTTCGATCCACTCGGTCGTCAGCGCGCCGAGTTAGCTTCAGGGATAGGGAATGGTCGGGGATTCATTACGCTTGACGCCAAAGATCTTTCGACCGGAGTGTACATCGTTCGTCTCTGGACGCCGTATTCAATCCAAGCACAACGAGTGATGCTGATCCGATAAGGATTCTCTTCCATATCTACAGTATTTAGACAGGTTGGGTTGGAAACAATCCAACCTGTTTTATTTCCTAAGGATCGGTTGTCACGGAAAACGCATAATAAGTTGCTCACTCGTGCGCCGTTTAGTATATTGTCTTATCTTAGTCGATTATGCCCTCCTCAATCGGAGTGGGCATGCAATTAACATCGACAAATATCAACACCAACCGAGGTCATTATTACATGGAACCGCGAAGAATCGTCATAATGGGGGCGGCAGGTCGTGACTTTCACAACTTCAACACTTTCTATCGGAACAAGAAGGAGGTGCGAGTCGTCGCTTTCACTGCCGCTCAGATTCCCGACATCGACGGCCGGGTTTATCCCGCCTTGCTTGCCGGAGCCGACTATCCCAATGGCATTCCGATTCTTGCGGAAGATGATCTGACCGAAATTATCGTTCGAGAGCGAGTTCAGGAGGTGGTGTTCAGCTACAGCGACATATCTTACGAACACCTGTTGAATAAAGCGGCGGTCGCAATGGCGGCTGGAGCGACCTTCACGTTGCTCGGACCAAACGATACGATGTTGAAGTCAACCAAACCGGTCGTTGCAATTACCGCTGTTCGTACCGGCTGCGGCAAGAGCCAAACAACCCGGCGAGTGGCGCAGATTTTCGCCGCGGCAGGGAAGAAGGTCGTCGCAATCCGCCACCCGATGCCTTATGGCGACCTCGTTAAGCAGCGCGTCCAACGCTTTGCCACTCTCGCCGATTTGAAAAAGCACAAGTGCACGATCGAGGAGATGGAAGAGTACGAGCCGCACATTGCGAGTGGTGTGATCGTCTATGCCGGAGTTGACTATGAGGCGATTCTGCGAGAGGCAGAAAAGGAAGCAGACGTCATTCTCTGGGATGGCGGCAACAACGATATGTCGTTCTATAAGGCTGACTATTACATCACGGTCGTTGACCCGCTTCGTCCCAGCCATGAAATCAGTTACTATCCGGGTGAAGTGAACCTTCGACTCGCTGACGCCATTGTCATCAACAAGATCGAAAGTGCGAATCCTGAGGACGTAGAAGAGGTTCGTGAGAACATTCGCATGGCTAATCCACGCGCGATTGTAATCGACGCCGCTTCTCCTGTCTCGGTCGAAGATCCGGATTTGATCCGTGGAAAGCGCGCTTTGGTTGTGGAAGACGGCCCAACCCTCACGCACGGTGAAATGAGTTATGGCGCAGGTATTGTCGCGGCACAAAAGTTTGGCGCCGCAGAGTTGGTCGATCCTCGTCCATTCCTGACAGGCCTGTTGAAAGATACGTTTAAGACATATCCAGAGATCGGTGTTCTGCTCCCGGCAATGGGGTACTCAGCACAGCAAGTGAAAGATCTTGAAACTACTATCAATAAGAGCGACGCTGAAGTAGTTGTAATCGGAACCCCGATCGATCTTCGTCGGATCATTAAGATCAATAAACCGACCGTGCGTGTGACGTATGATCTGCAAGAGATCGGACGCCCGAATCTAGTGGACGCTCTGAAGAAACTTCTATAGACCGCACTGCGCTGGAGCTTTGATGTCAACTACACGCACGCGCTGCGCGGTTGTGGCGCTCGGCGGAAATGCTATTTCTCCACCGAACGAACCAGACAGCATAACCAGTCAATTCCGCCACACTCGTCAAAGCCTTTCGGCGATAATGACGTTTATTCAGCGTGGCTATAATCTCGCGATTACTCATGGCAACGGTCCTCAGGTCGGCGCTGCGCTACAGCGAGTGGAACGTTCGCACGGAATACTGCCGGACGTTCCACTCGGCGTCCTTGTAGCCGACACTGAGGGTTCGATTGGATATATGATCGAGCAATCGCTGATGAATCGGCTCGATCGAGATCATATTTCGCGCCCAGTCGCCACAATTATCACGCAAGTGCTGGTAGATCAGCACGATCCTGCCTTGACCAATCCCACTAAGTTCATCGGGCAGATCTACAATCAGGAACAGGCAGAGAAGTTCATTCAGTCGGAAGGCTGGGTGATGAAGATTTATAACGGCGAGAACCAATGGCGTCGTGTCGTTGGTTCACCAAAACCGTTGGAGATTGTCAATCGCAAGACAATCCGAGACCTTGTAACGACAGGCGTAATTGTTATCACTGCGGGGGGAGGCGGCATTCCAGTCTATCGAGATCCGGTTCTCGGCTTGGAAGGCGTCGATGCGGTGATTGATAAAGATCGCGCCGCGGCTATTCTTGCTCAAAACATTGGCGCTGAGGAGTTGGTGATTCTTACAAACGCCGACGCCGTTTATACAGACTTTGGCAAGGTGACGCAACGCCGACTCCCGAAGCTTTCTGTAAAAGAGGCGCGAGAATTGCTCAGTACCGGTCAGTTTCCTGAGGGCTCGATGGGACCTAAGGTCGAAGCGGCAGTCCAGTTTGTTGAACATGGGGGCGAGAGGGCGCTAATCTGTGCACTCGATCAGGCGGAGAGCGCGTTACAAGGTTCCTCCGGGACCGAAATCACCGCTTGATTTAGGACATTTTCGATTGTTCACCTGATCTGTTAGTTTGCGGGATGGACAGGCAGAAATACTTGTCCGACTGAACCTATTTCTTTGGGAATTAATGAAAGTCCACGAATATCAAGGGAAGCAGATTCTGAAGCGATTCGGAGTCGCTATCCCGAACGGCGAAGCTGCCTTTACTGCGGACGAAGCCGTCGAAGCAGCGAAGCGGCTGGGAGGTTCTGTTTGGGTCGTTAAGGCGCAAATTCACGCGGGCGGACGAGGCAAGGGCGGCGGTGTTAAGGTCGCCAAGAGCCTCTCCGAAGTGCGCGAACTTGCGCAGAACATGCTCGGAATGACCCTTGTTACTCACCAGACCGGACCGGAAGGCAGAATCGTCAAGCGCTTATTGATCGAACAGGGCATCAACATCGCTCGAGAGTTATACATTGGCATCGTGCTGGACAGGGAAACCCGCGCTGACACTTTTATGGTCTCGACCGAAGGCGGTATGGAGATTGAGAAAGTCGCCGCAGAAACGCCTGAGAAGATATTTAAGCAAGTTGTGGATCCAGCGGTCGGACTGAAGTCATTCCAGACGAGAAGGATGACGAAGGCTCTCGGTCTCACAGGCACTCAGGCAAAGCTCGGGTCCGCCTTTCTTAATGCCCTCTACAATGCATATAAAGAGACTGATGCTTCACTGGCTGAAATCAACCCGCTTGTAGTCACCAGTGACGATCAAGTAATGGCGTTGGACGCCAAGCTCAATTTCGATGATAACGCACTCTATCGGCATCCAGATATTCTCGAATACCGCGATCTCGAAGAAGAGGATCCTGCTGAGATCCTTGCAAGCAAGCATAACCTCAACTATATAAAGCTCTCGGGCAACGTCGGTTGTATGGTGAATGGCGCCGGTCTCGCAATGGCCACGATGGACATCATCAAGTCGGCAGGGGGCGAACCGGCCAACTTCCTCGACGTTGGCGGCGGCGCCAATGCGACCACAGTCAAGGCTGGTTTCGAGATCATTCTCAGCGATCCGAACGTGAAGGCGGTCTGGATCAACATCTTCGGAGGCATCGTTCGCTGTGATCGTGTCGCTCAAGGCGTTATCGACGCTCTGAGTCAACTCGCTGTTAAAGTTCCGGTGGTGGTTCGACTTGCAGGTACTAACGCTGACATCGCCGCGCAGATGTTAAGAGAGTCACCGCTGAAGTTCATTGTCGCTGATGACTTCGAAGACGGGGCAAAGAAGGTGGTGGCGGCGGTAGCGCGCTGATCTTGAACATCTTAACAAGTAATCACAGAGATAAATGAGCATCCTAATAAATGAATCAAGTCGCGTCCTTGTCCAAGGTTTTACCGGCGGGGAAGGGACTTACCACGCTGAGCAGATGATCGCCTACAAGACGAAGGTCGTCGGAGGCGTTACTCCCGGCAAAGGGGGCACTACCCATCTTGGTCTGCCGGTCTTTGACTCTGTTGCAGACGGTGTGGCGGCCGAAGGAGCGGATGTTTCGATCATCTTCGTCCCACCCCCATTTGCAGCTGACGCGATCATTGAAGCGGCTGAGGCTGGTATTCGTCTGGTGGTCTGCATCACCGAAGGCATCCCAACCCGTGATATGATCGAGGTGAACCAATATCTCAAGACTCATAACACCCGCCTTGTCGGTCCGAATTGCCCCGGAGTTATTTCGCCCGGCAAGGCTAAGGTCGGCATTATGCCAGCCTTTATTCATAAGCAAGGCACCATCGGCGTGATTTCACGCTCCGGGACGCTAACTTATGAAGCAGTTGGCCAACTCACGGCTCAAGGATTGGGACAATCCACTTGTGTCGGCATCGGAGGGGATCCGATTATCGGCAGCCCCTTTATCGATCTACTTGAACTGTTTCAGAATGATCCCGAAACCGAGGGGATCGTGATGATCGGCGAAATCGGCGGATCCGCTGAAGAGAAAGCGGCGGAGTTCATTTCGGCAAAGGTTACCAAGCCGGTTGTCGCCTTCATCGCCGGCAGAACTGCCCCTCCTGGACGCAGAATGGGGCATGCTGGAGCGATTATTGCTGGTGGGAAGGGGACTGCCAGCGAAAAAGTTGCCGCGCTGAAAGCCGCCGGAGCCCACGTCGCAGAGAGCCCCGCTCTCATCGGCGCTACTATGAAACAAGCCCTTTCAGGCAAATAGACCAAGACGAATCATCTGAGGAATTGAATGAGTGAGCAGCTTCTCTCCGTCCCTAAGCGAACAGGGCGCGAGGAGGGAGACGCACGCAACGCTGACATAATCGAAGGTCAGAGCGAGGCGAATCAGATCACTATCCGTATCTACCGTCACTACTGCAAAGGCTGCGAGATCTGCTCTGAGGTCTGCCCGAAAGGAGTCCTTAGAATGGAAGCTGTCAGCGACCGCTGGGAAGGCAGTGTAGTTGAAATCGTTGATATGGAAGCCTGCAACGCCTGTATGTTGTGCGAACATCAATGTCCCGATTTCGCAATAGAAGTGTACAGCCTGAAAAAGGAAATGAAAGCACGGGAGAAGAAGCAAGTTGCCTGATCAAGCCGTAACAGGGCGGAGGATAGAGTTCTGGTCGGGGAACGAAGTTGTCGCCGAAGCTGCTATTGCCGCCGGTTGTCGTTTCTTCGCTGGTTACCCGATTACCCCCTCGTCCGAAGTCGCCCACATTATGTCGCATCGTCTTCCGATGCTCGGCGGCAAGTTCATCCAGATGGAAGATGAGATCGCCGCGATGGGAGCCGTGATTGGCGCTTCGTTAACCGGAGCGAAAGCTCTGACCGCTACCAGCGGCCCCGGTTTCTCTTTGAAGCAGGAAGCCATTGGTTATGCGGCGATGATCGAAGCTCCTTGCGTGGTTGTGAATGTTATGCGGGGGGGACCTTCGACTGGCCTGCCAACTGCCCTGGCTCAGTCAGATATTATGCAGGCTCGATGGGGAACGCATGGTGACAGACCTGTAATTGCGTTGACGCCAGCTTATCTGGATGAAGTCTATACCGAAACAATCCGAGCCTTCAACCTCGCCGAGAAGTTCAGAATGCCGGTATTCCTCCTTTTGGATGAGGTTATCGGTCACCTTTCCGAGCGTGTTGAGATTCCCGATCCGTCGGAGTATGAACTTATCGAACGTCTCAGACCGACGGTTAGGCCAGAAGCTTTCTTTCCCTACGATACAAACTTCGGCGATGTGCCGCCACTCGCAGACTACTACTCTGGCTACCGGTTCCATATGACCGGTCTAAACCATGATAAATCTGGTTTTCCGACAACCGATCCGGCTCTCTGTCAGAGAGAAAATGAGCGTCTGATGCGGAAAGTTGACGGTCATTTGGACGAAATTGTGAAATTTGAAAGTGTTCTTCTTGAAGATGCTGAAGTAGTTGTGATTGCATTCGGTTCGACCGCTCGCGCTGCGGCAGTAGCTATCAAAGATGCGCGCGCCAAGGGGATAAAAGCTGGGATGCTTCGTCCGCTTACGCTGTGGCCATTCCCTGAGGCGGCTACTAAACAATTGGCAGGCAGGGTGAAGGGGATTGTAGTTGCCGAAGCAAATCTTGGACAGTTAATCTTTGAAGTAGAACGACTGACTGAGAACCGCTGCAAATTAGCTCGTGTAAACAAGGTAGGTGGAGTGCCGGTTTATCCGGGTGAAGTGCTCGCCAAGATTGAGGCTTTGAACTGATATGGCGCTGCGTTATGAACAATTTCTGCGGATGGGGCACATCCCGCATATGTGGTGCCCCGGTTGCGGCATCGGCATCATTGTAAAAGCTATGCTCCGCTCGATTGAGACCTTGGGCTGGGATCCAAACGATATCGCGATGATCTCCGGTATCGGTTGCACATCGCGCGCTCCCGGCTATCTCGATATGAATACTCTTCACACCACCCATGGGCGAGCACTCACGTTCGCGACTGGCATCAAGATGGCGCGACCTGATAAGCATGTCATTGTGATCTCCGGTGACGGTGACGCCTCGGCGATCGGAGGAAATCACCTGATTCACTCCTGTCGCCGCAATATCGACATCACGATGATTATCGTCAATAACAATATTTACGGCATGACTGGCGGCCAGTTCTCGCCGACAACGCCTGTAGGATCTAAAGCTGCTACCGCGCCTTGGGGATCAATCGATCCGCCCTTCGATCTTTCCGCTCTATGTCAATCGGCGGGGGCGAGTTATGTTGCGAGAGGACATGTTGGCGCTTCGGTTCCGCTCGAAAAAATGATCCGCGGCGGTCTGAAACACAAGGGATTTTCGGTGATCGAAGCTCTCTCCAACTGCCATACGCAGTTTGGCAGGCGTAACCGATTATCAGATCCAGTTGAATTGATTAATCATATCGCCTCACAAACTATCAATGTCAAAGAGGCAGCCAAACTGAGTCCGGAAGAGAGAAAAGGGAAAATAACCGTTGGTCTGTTGCACGAAGAAGAGCGCGAAGAATACTGCGACGCCTATGATAGGGTGATCCAGAAGGCGCAAGCTGCGGCTCACCGATAGGTTTGCGATACACCGCTGGTGTGAAGAGACATTAGTATTGGTGTCTTCCCCCGATTTATTGGGCATGATCCCACTTGATATTGTATTTGGTAGGGTATTAACAGGTAGCTATTGCGGCTCTTGGAGGGCGGGCATTCTTGACCGCACTGAGATTAAGCACAATTTGACTTTAGGGCGGTCAAGAATGCCCGCCCTCCAAGAGTCACTACGAGTTAAGACTCTCATATTTAGATATGCCCGATAAATCGGAAACCACCAATCTGAGACTTTTTAAGTTAGCGCCGTTCATTCGGCCAAAATAACAACGCGATTACTACATGACTGGTCATTACGAAGCAAGATTTGCCGCAGTAGGCGGACAAGGCATTCTGCTGGCAGGCGATATACTCGCCGATTGCGCCATCAGTTTTGAAGGGCTTTATGCGCTCGACAGCCCAACATATACTGCTCAGGTAAGAGGCGGCCCGACCAAGGTGGACGTCATTCTTGATAGCGAGCGCATTCTTTTCCCTCGCACAACAGCTATCGACTTTATGCTCTGCCTCGCTCAACGCTCATGGGATAAGTTTGCCCATGATTTGAAACCGGGCTGCATAGTCCTAATTGATCCTTTTCTGGTTCATGAAGTGGACGAGAAGACCTATAAGGTCTATCGTATGCCGATGATTGAAGTGACGAAAAAAGAAATGAAGAAGATGGTCTATACTTCGGCAGTCGCACTCGGTGCCATGATTGCCTTGACTGATGTACTTCCGGTTGACTCTGTGGTTAAAGCTCTTTTGAAGAAGGCTCCACGGGGAACAGAGGAGCAAAATCAGAAAGCCTTCAGTGTTGGTTACGATTACGCAAAGGAGCTGCTTAAGGGTTGACCAACCCCCCTATCTCTGTTGTATATTATGAGACCGGCATCCCGACTTAGCGGAGAGCCGGTCTCAGCGCTTTTGGAGCTGCCGGATATCATGTTGGGAGCCTCGCTTCTCTCGATCCCGAGTATTCTGGATAAAATCACATAACTGAGGAATAGGTATGGAACGAACATTAATGATCGTCAAACCCGACGGCGTAGAAAAGAAATTGATTGGCGAAATTCTTCGCCGTATTGAATCCGCTGGACTTTCGATCAAAGCACTGAAGATGATCCAATTGGATAGAAACGCGGCAGGTCGGTTCTATGCTGTGCATCGCGAACGCCCGTTTTTTCACAGTTTGGTCGAATACATGACGTCTGGCCCGGTTGTAGTTGTAGCTCTCGAAGGAGCTAACGCAGTAGTAAGGCTCAGGAACCTGATCGGCGCAACCGATCCCGATAAAGCTGATGAAGGAACAATCAGGCGGCTCTACGCTGATTCGATAGAAAGGAATGTCGTTCACGGTTCAGACTCACCCGAAAATGGACGAATCGAGACCGCATTCTACTTTGGAACTAACGAACTCGAGATGACTAACCCACTTACTTCGGAGTAACCGAATGGAGGCCGAAACTTTGGACAGCCTTGTCGCACGGTCCAACAGGAATGAACCTGCTGGCGCAACAGACAAGATTGTCATCGTCGGAGGCGGGATTATGGGACAAGGTATTGCCCAAACCGCCGCTCGTAAAGGACTCGAAGTCCTTCTCGTCGAAGTGGATGAGGAGGCGCTGCGACATGCGTTGGAGGGTATCTCCGAAACGCTTGATCGTGAAATAGAAAAATGGGCTCTGACTGCAAGCGAGAAAAAAGGCATTCTCTCGCGTATCAAAGGTACGGTAAATTACAGCGATATCACAGATCAGGTATTCCTGATCGAAGCTGTGCCGGAACGACTCGATCTTAAACAGGCGCTCTTTCATGAGTTAGAACAGCACTGCGTTCCGGAAGCTATCCTTATTACAAACACTTCAACTCTCTCGATCACAGAGCTTGCCTCAGGCACAACTCGTCCTGATAAAGTGATCGGAATGCACTTCCTTAGCCCGGTACCGAAAGTGAAGGTTGTCGAGTTAGTGCGCGGCGTTCACACCTCGACTCAGACCTTCCAACGTTCCTTGCAGCTCGCATCGAGACTGGAAAGATCCGCTATTGAAGTATTCGAGTCGCCCGGATACGTTACTACTCGCGTTATCGTGCCGATGATCAATGAAGCGATCCATGTCCTGATGGAAGGCGTCGCCTCGGCTGATGACATCGATACCGCATTACGACTCGGATACGAGTTGAACATCGGTCCGCTTGCAATGGCAGACCGGATGGGTCTCGATACACTGTTGACCTGGCTAGATACTCTGTTTCGCGATTTGGGCGACCAGAAGTATCGTCCCTGCCCGTTGCTCAGGATGATGGTTCGCGCCGGTCTGCTCGGGGCAAAAACTGGACAGGGATTCTTCAGATATGACGAAGAAGATCGCATAGAACCGGGATCAGGACTCACTACTGCTGCTCTTGATCGCTTTCTGTCGGTTCGTAAAGAGCGATAGGCTTGATGGTATTGTCGCTTGGGAACAAAGGGTTGCTTCGGTTTTACCGGGGCAACCCTTTCTTTTACTGAGTATGAAATGAATGCGATAGGGGAGAGGTGATGACTCTAAAACACCGATTAGAAGTGAGTATCACGCAATTCTTCCATCTATGCGAGCGAGTAATCCGAATCAAGCTTGACTTTGATAGCGATAAACGTTAATTTATCCGGCTGACACCTTCGGGGCGTGGCGCAGCCCGGTAGCGCGCTTGGTTCGGGACCAAGAGGTCGCTGGTTCAAATCCAGTCGCCCCGACCATTGATGACCGCCGAGCCTTGAACGGTTCCGGCGGTTTTCTCTCTCTACTAAATGACAAACAAGAGTGTTTGTCGTTCAAACATTCAACACTTTCGAGAATAGGACAATGGATAGCTATCCTTACCGGTTGGTTGAGAATAAGCAGCGAAAGAGGTGGGAGGCGGAAGGCGTTAACAAAGTCGATATGGCGAACGCACTCCGCAAACTCTACGTCTTGGTGATGTTCTCATACCCATCCGAGAAGAAGCTGCATATAGGCCACTGGTGGAATTACGGTCCGACTGACACCTTTGCTCGATTCAAGCGGATGCAAGGCTTCAATGTCTTCGAACCGATGGGTTTCGACGCCTTCGGTTTACCTGCTGAAAACTACGCCATTAAGCACGGCGTTCATCCAGGCGCTACGACGCGAGACAGTGTCAAGCATATACGTGAACAACTAAAACAGATCGGCGCCATGTATGACTGGAATTATGAAGTAGATACTTCAACTCCAGAATATTACCGTTGGACTCAGTGGTTATTTCTTCAACTGTATAAAGCTGGATCCGCTTATTTAAAGCAATCGCCGGTCAATTGGTGCCCGAATTGTCAGACGGTCTTAGCCAATGAACAGGTGAAGACTGACGGTTCTTGCGACCGGTGCGGTGAGATCGTAACTACGAGAGATCTGGAACAGTGGTTTTTCCGCATCACAGACTTCGCCGATAGACTGTTAGATGGACTGGATCGATTAGACTGGCCCGAACCAACCAAAGCGATGCAGCGCAATTGGATTGGAAGATCGGAGGGAACCGAAATTGAGTTCTCTATGGTCAATCATCCATTTAAAATTAAGTGCTTTACAACCAGAGCAGACACGCTTTGTGGTGTTACGTACATCGTTCTCGCCCCGGAACATCCGTTACTCAACTCCATAACTACAAGTGAGCAACATGCAGAAGTGGAGAGCTACGTCAAACGGGCAAGAGATGTTTCTGAGATCGATAGACAGTCCACCGAAAGAGAAAAGAGCGGAGTCTTCACAGGCGCGTACGCGCTCAATCCTGTCACTGGGCAGAAAGTTCCGGTCTGGAGCGCTGATTACGTTATTGGCAGCTACGGAACCGGCGCTGTTATGGCAGTGCCTGCTCACGACCAGCGAGACTTTGAGTTTGCGAAGAAATACGGTCTGCCGCTGAAGTGGGTCATCAAACCGATGAATCCACACGACGACATCTTCACGAATCGAGCCTTTGAGGAATACGGTGTAATGCATGCATCGGGCGAGTTCGACGGATTGACATCGATGCTCGGAAAAGAGGCAGTTACCAAGTGGCTGGAAGAGAATAAAGCCGGGAAAGCGACTGTATCGTTCCGGCTAAGGGACTGGTCAATTTCAAGGCAAAGATATTGGGGCGCGCCGATTCCGGTTATCCACTGCCCCAAATGTGGAATTACTCCAGTTCCTGAAAAAGATCTCCCTGTAATGCTTCCTGAGGATGTCAAAGATTATAAACCGCGTGGAACGTCTCCGCTTGGCGCCCATGAAGCGTTTATGAATGTTGATTGTCCGGCCTGCGGCTCACCGGCAAGGCGAGATCCGGATACCATGGATACATTTGTTGACTCGAGCTGGTATTATCTACGGTATCCGTCAGCTCGGCGAGATGATGCACCCTTCGATAAAGAGCTAACGGAGAAGTGGCTGCCGGTAGATGTTTACGTTGGAGGCCCCGAACATGCTACCGGACACTTGATTTATTCACGGTTCATTGCTAAGTTCCTACATTCACAAGGATGGCTCTCTTTTGATGAGCCCTTCACTCGCATGATCCATCAGGGGATAATCACCCATCAGGGTCAGCGAATGTCGAAGTCCAAGGGGAATGTCGTCAATCCAGACGCTTTTGTCGAGAAATATGGATCAGATTGTTTCCGGCTCTACTTGATGTTCATGGGTGACTATACTGTGGGCGGTGACTGGTCGGATGAAGGCATTGTGGGGGTGCGGCGTTTCCAGAATCGTATCTGGCGTCTGTTTGAGAAATGGGCTCCGGAAATCGTAAGCGCTACATCAGACAACGTGGTGAAAGATCGCGACCTAAATCGCATTTTGAACTATACCGTTCAGCAAGTGACGCGGGATCTCGATCAGTTCCAGTTCAATACGGCAATCTCCAGATTGATGGAGTTGAACAACGCTCTTTATCAATACACTTCCAAGCCAGAGATCGTTGATCGGGTTTTCATGAAGGAAGCTCTTGGTGTTCTGGCGCGATTGGTAGGTCCGGTCGCTCCTTATATGTCTGAGGAGCTGTGGACAATGCTCGGCGGTTCAGGGAGCATCTTCGCGCAACCGTGGCCTGTTTGTGACATCGCAGCTCTTGGCGTCGTTACGGTAACCCTTGCTGTCCAACTCAATGGCAAGCTAATCGAGACAGTAGAGATTACAAAAGGAGCGACAGCAGCAGACGCGGAAACAAATGCCAGAGAATCTCTGAAAGTCACGAGACATTTGGCAGGGAAGAACGTCCGCAAAGTAATCTACGTGCAGGATCGAATTCTTAACTTCGTGGCTTAAACGTCACGCAGTTACTTAACATAATATCACTTATGGGACATTACGGAATACGATGAGCTGGCGCTGCTTTGGATTTCGTGTTGCGGCTTCCCTGCTCATGAATTACCACTCCCCCTCGCTTGAATAACAACTTGGAGTTACCGGTGAGTATCGAACACGCTTTAGCGCTTGTAGAGCGCGAATCAATCGTAGCAATCGACATCAAGTTCACCAATCTCTTCGGAGGTCTGCACCACATCACCGTGCCCGTTTCTACGCTTACTGAGCGATTCTTTGAGACTGGCTTGGGATTTGATGGTTCTTCGGTTCCGGGCTTCGCTCAGTCTGGTCCCAGTGATTTAAACCTTATACCTGATCCCGACACTGCATGGATTGATCCCTTCTGGGACGTCAAGACACTCAGTTTCATTGGTCGGGTCTGCAATACTGGCACTCTGACTCCGTTTCCCACCGATCCGAGAGTTATCGCAAAGAAGGCTGAAGACTATTTACGCAATACCGGAATAGCAGATACCAGTATCTGGGGGCCGGAGTTTGAGTATTACATCTTCGATGCAATCCATTACGAGAACGATGTCAGCAGAGCCTGCTATGTCATTAGTTCAGGCGAAGCGGATTGGGGCGGTTGCTCGCATTGTGGCGATCAGTACCAATTCCCTATCACTCGCAAAGGAGGCTATCACATTGCGCCGCCGCAAGATCGTTACTATAATCTCCGCCAGAGGATGTGCGATCTTGGACGCGAAGCCGGTATTGATGTTAAATACCACCATCACGAAGTTGGCGCTCCGGGACAGTCAGAGATTGAAATCCAGTCTGGACCTCTTGCAAAGGTTGGAGATCAGGCGGTATTGCTGAAGTATATCTGCAAGATGACAGCCCAATCTGAAGGTCGTTGTGTGACTTTCATGCCTAAGCCGCTATATAGCGAAGCTGGCTCAGGGATGCACTTTCATCAACAGCTTTTCAAAGACGGCGCTCCGGTGTTTTATGATGCCGATGGCTACGCAGGTCTTTCTCAAACTGCATTGTACTATATCGGTGGGCTACTTGCACATGGCCCTGCTCTGCTCGGGTTGACAAATCCTTCGACAAACAGCTATAAGCGTCTCATTCCAGGATTTGAGGCTCCAGTGAAAGCGATCTTCGGACTTGGCAATCGGTCTGCAGCGATTCGAATTCCAAAGTATGCCACCGATCCAATGGAAAAACGGATGGAATTCCGTCCTCCTGACGCGACTTGTAATATATATCTGGCGATGGCGGCGCAATTAATGGCTGGCATTGACGGTATCATCAATAAAATCGATCCAACGGAGCGTGGTTTCGGGCCTTACGATATCGATGTTTCCAAGCTGCCTGAAGCAGAAAAGGCCCGAGTTCCAAACCTCCCCACCAACCTTGAAGACGCACTTACCGCTCTTGAGAATGATCATGAGTTTCTCATGGCAGGATCGGTATTTAACGAGCAACTCATCGAGCGTTGGATCAAGTGGAAGTACGATAAGGAAATCTACGAAGTTCAGAATCGACCCCACCCGTTCGAAATGAAGCTCTACTTCGATGCGTGATTTGTCTGAGATCTCTTAGAGTGATACATGGGGCTGGTCAATTGGATGAAGAAACTACTCGTCAATTGGCCAGCCCCATTGTATTTACAGTGTTTATCTGCTGTGTTGAATTAATATTCAAGTGATATGTTATTGCTGTATAAAGTATTATTCGTTCCACATGACGTAAACATGAAACATCAATTGTATTCTCTTAACTTTAGTTCAAGAATAAAACAACTTGCCCAAACACAACCAAATACATTAAATCTCATGATTATGCCTCACCGTTACAGTTTTCCTCGAGTAGCATTAGTTGCCGCAATCTTGTTAATCGGAGGTTCTATTACTCCGAGATTAGCGCTGGCGACCACTCCGCCAAATACGCCAACTAATCGCGCTTGGGCTCTCGACGATCCTTTTACTCTTCCCCGACCGATATTAAACCAGCCAAGAAGAGATTTTCAAGACATCATCGGTCAATTTCGGCAAACCTGCATCTTCCTTGATAGTATGCAGGAGCATAACGCCGAGGATGCATCTTTTGGCGGTTTACATGAGGGAGAAGGCGACGCGCTCTGGGCGATAGTCGAGTCAGATAACACGCAGGAAGCGATCCGAGTCTGGTGCGAATATGGTCTATACTTTAATGATCCTGATCGCTTCAGCCAGAACATCGAAGACGCTTTCACCTATCTTGACAGCTTTCCGGCCTGGCAAGAAAGCCCTCCAGGCGAGATGTATGGAATTCATAACAGCGGTTGGGGATTAATCGCTGTAATGGCTTACCAGGGCCTTTATGGTGATTCGAGAAATGATTATGGCCGACAATGCGCCGAATTGATTATAGATTCCACCCCGGAGATCGCAGTAGATAACGAGGATCGCTTAATGCCTTTGGTTGTCGGCTTTGGCGCAGGGACACTTTATTTGTATGGCGAAGCTGAAAACAATCAGGAATACAAAGACGCTGCTTCAAGAATTGCAACTCAAGTCAAGAATTGGATTGATCACGAACCAACTCGCCTGCACAACAATGAGGTTTGGGCGCTTTCAGGCGGAACAGCGTTTTGGGGAGTTGTCAACTCTCTGGGGAGGGCGGATTCTTCGGAAATTGCTGATTGGGTTTTCGAACGATCAGAACAAATGGATGTCTTTGCAGGCGGCGGGCAATGGAATAATTCATGGAATATCTGGTATGCACACGCCTGGCTATCGTCATTTAATCTGACTGGTCAGGGCCAGTTCTTGGAGAACTCAATAACCATCGTTGACAGCCTGGTCGCTCAGGACGGCGACGATGACGGCGGCATCCCGGCGACCATAGGCGATCCTGATAATCGAGATCAAGCGTGGGTAAGCGCTTATACTGCTTGGATGGGTTTGCGAGCGCGTTTCGAACGATTGCCTGAAGTGGACGCAACGCTCATCTCTCTGCGTTCTCCTCGCCAATCCTCCCCCCTGCCGGTCGGACGTCCTATCCAATTATCATTTGTTTGCCAGCAAAGAGGGCTTCAATTACCGTTGGAAGTTCCTCTACATATAACCGGCGCCTGGGACTTCGACACCACTGTAGATTTGACCGAGTGGGAACCCCAAATAATTACGCTTGAGCGAAGCTGGACTCCCGAACAGCCGGGAGAAACGGATTTTCTGGCTTATTTTTCGCACAACGAAGAAGCAGACCGCTCAGATGATTCTCTACGAATCAGATTAAATGTTGTTCCCGTCGGCCATCTGAATGTGTCGCTCAGAGGCGCAACGGAAGAGCCGGTCGGTGGGCAAATCGTCTTTTTCAATCTCCAATGGAATGCCGAGGTAGCTCCCGAGACCTTGCGAGTTTCCGAAGAGTCGGGCGATGCGGTGATTAACCTGATCGCAGGCGAGTATCGTGTTTCGGTTATTCCAGACTTTCCCTATGCGGAGCGTTCTCTTCTCTCATTTAATGTTCCTGCTAATCAACAGACAACTCTCGATCTCGACTTCAATCATCCTCCCGTACTGCTGATCGATGCGGATACTCTTTCAGGACGCTCGGCCTATTATGAAAATGCGCTTACTCAAGTCGGAGCCGAGTTTTATAGTTGGCAACGGAATGCTCACGGGGAAATATCCAACCGCGCAGAAGGCTTTCAAACGTTGATCTACTTTACAGGAAACCGTACCGTTGAGACTATTCCTGAGGCTGATCAGACTGAGCTTGCTGAGTTTATCGAAGCAGGTGGTTCGCTTTTCATAACCGGTCAAAACATTTCAGAGGATCTGGCTGGTGGGTCCTTCCTTTCGGACATTCTTCACGCCAGACATTTAACTGATAATACAAGATCTGCGCTTGTGGTTGGAGCTGATAATGACCCAATTCTCAGCGGCAAGCGGCTTTTGCTTCTTGGAAACGGCGGAGCCAATAATCAGAATTCGCCCTCCGGCATTGCTCCTCTTGGCGATGCCGTTGGAGCAGCTTTTTACTCCAATCGTGGCGACACTGCTGGCGCAATCAGGTGGATCACTCCGAATGGTGGACGGGGAGTTTTCTTCTCGTTCGGTTTGGAAGGCGTCAGCGGGCAGGGCGGAATGGCTACTCGAGATGAAGTGATGCTCGCAACTCTCACATGGCTTCAGACGCCGCTCGGGATCGACCATTCAGACTCTCCCGAACTACCGACTGCGCCTTTTATAACCGCCCTCTGGCCGAATCCATTCAACGACCGAGTGACGGTGCAAGTAAATTGGGGTAGAGAGCAATCAGGTAGGGTGATGATCTATGACCAGACAGGGCGTTCGGTTGCAGAATTGGCTCCATTTTCGAGGAGCGGGTATATTTGGAATGGGAGAGATATGAACGGATTATCCGCACCGGCGGGAATTTATTTTGCACGACTTGAGAGTCGTAATGGGACAGTCGAGGCTATAAAGTTGGTGTATTTGAGATAAGTAGATAGGAGACGAAAGATTGCTAAAACCAAGAGCAGAGCACAGCGGATCTGAAAACTACGAAGCGGCGCTCCAACCCTCCTGCCCAATCAGAGGGACAAAGACACACCCGCCATGTTTCGTTGCTTTCAAGGCGCCTGCAGCGCTTTTCTGAATTAAATAGAGCATTTGTTGCCATTTCGAGCCTACGGGGATAACCATCTTGCCGTCCACTGCAAGTTGGTCGGTAAGCGATTTAGGTATATCCGGTGCGGCTGCAGCGATGAGGATCCGGTCGAACGGCGCAGCCTCACCCCAGCCTGTCGATCCGTCTCCAATACGAAAATGGACTCTCCCGTATCCCAAGTCGCTCAAGGTAGTCTGCGCTCGCTCCTGTAGTTCACCGATCCGCTCGATGGCGTAAACCTTGCCGCCAAGCTCCGCCAATAAGGCAGTCTGATAACCGCTTCCACTCCCAACTTCAAGTATTTTCTCTTTTCCATTCAAGTCAAGTAATTCAGTCATCAGCGCGACAATGTACGGCTGCGAGATTGTCTGACTGAAACCAATGGGTAGTGGTCGGTCATCGTATGAATATGGGTTTTCCATGTCCGGTACGAAGCGATGACGCTCAATTCGCCTAAGAGCCGCTATCAAGCGTGCATTTTTGATTCCTCGCGCGACGATCTGATCACGAACCATCCGCTCACGTTCCTCTGCCCAAGCCGTCATGTTATAGACTCCTGAAGAGATATCGGATGACCCATTTTAAAAATCTCAAGGTGTCGCCGACGCGATGAATTGAGCTTGGTTCACCCGAATAGCGAGTCGGAACCACCACCCAACCAATTCTTGCTCCTCGTTCGATCAATCTCAGTAAGAGTTCAATCTCGAAATCATAGCGGTTCGATCGACATTCCACTCCCGCCAGACTTGCGCCTCGAACCATTCGATAACCGCATTGAATATCAAAAAGCCGTTGCCCCACCACTAACGATAACAGAGCGCTCGAAGTCCAGTTGGATAACCTTCGATCAAGGGGCATCTTCGAGCCGGTTATTCTCCTTTTGCCGATAATTAGGTCAGCCTCTCCCCCACTCGCCGCAGTGAAAAAATCCGACAAACTCGCCGGATCGTGCTGCATATCGCTATCAAGAGATACTATCCACTCGGCGCCTTTGTCGAGCGCGTATTTATAACCGCTCTTTAGGGCTTCGCCTTTCCCAAAATTCCTTGGATGACTCAGTACGAACGCGCCAGCTTTCCGAGCCTCTTCGCCGCTCCCATCGTTCGACCCATCATCAACCACAATAATCCGACTCAACGGAAGATGCATCGATGTTGCTTGGATAACATCTGCTATATAAGGCGCTGTATTGTAAGCCGGGATTACTGCCCAGACTCGTTCAAGATCCATGACGATCAATGCCCCTTGGCCAGTATCGTCGGCAGCCATAATGAGAAAATTGGTAAATACGTAACTATCGCCAATATAATGAGCTGTATTGCAAGAAACGGCAGAGCTGCTCGATAGAGTTCAACAATCGGACGCTTAAATCGGTAGCTTGCGATGAAGAGGTTTAACCCGACCGGCGGCGTCGTGTAGCCGATCTCAAGGTTCATTAGGAAGATAACTCCCAAATGGAGCGGATCGACGCCATACTGTAGCGCTAATGGAAGGATGAGCGGTACAACTACTACCAATGCCGAGAAAACGTCCATCAGACAGCCGACAATCAATAGGAAGAGATTGAGCGCCAGTAGGAATGACCACTTGCTGTGCAGAGTTGAACTTATCCAATTCAACAGATTCGTCGGGATATCGGCGAAGATCAAATAATTGGTCAGCGCCATCGCAGAGCCAAGGATCAGGAGAATTCCTCCTACCATAATCGAGCTTTCGATCAGCAAGCCCGGAAGGCGTGAGTATTTCACATCCCGAAGGATTACGCTCTCGACTAACAGTAAATAGACAACCGTAGCAACAGCCGCTTCAACCGCCGTGAATAGACCGGTATATATCCCTCCCACTACAATAATCGGCAGCGGAACTTCCCAAAGAGCATTCCGCAACAGTTGCTGGACGCCCCCTTCATGCAGTCGTGCGCTTCGTTGTTTGGTTCGGTAACCCTGATAGATTGCGTATAACGCAATACCGCTAACAAGCATCAGCCCGGGGACGATACCCGCTGAGAATAGCTTATCGACCGGAACTTCGGCAATGATGGCAAATATTATCAAAGGAAGACTTGGCGGGAATAACAATCCAATGCTGCCGGAAGAAGTCAATAGCCCAAGACTAAACCGCTCTGAATAACCACTCTTCAACAGCGTCGGCAGCATCAAGCCGCCGAGCGCCACAATCGTCACGCCGGATGCACCGGTAAAGGCAGTCAAGAGCGCCATCACCAGCACTGTCACGATTCCAAGCCCACCCGGCAGCCAGCCGAGGAGTGCGTCTGCCAGAGTCACCAACCTTCGAGGCGCGTTACTCTCAGCCAGCAAGTATCCGGCGAATGTGAAAAGAGGTATGGCTATGAGCGTCGGATTGCTGGTCAGTCGCATTATCTCAGCGAAATAGACCGCAGGATTCAAACCCTCATGTAGAAAACCGGTTACCGCTACACCTGAAAGTACCAAAAAGAGTGGAAGCCCCGAGAGAGCAAGTAATCCAAGTATAGAAAAAGCCCAGATCACTTCTCAATCCTCTCAGTGGCGGCGCCGACAATCGATTGTGCAATGAAGAACAGGGCGATTAAAAACATTCCTACAGGTATCGCCAACTCAATCCACCAGATCGGAACCGGAGCGCCAAAGAAAACACGCTCGACGATCAATCCCGATTCACGCTCATTTGCGACAAAGCGTATTGCTTGAACGCCGAGGTAAAGCGCCATGCACCCCGCCAGTGCATTAACGATTCTGCCAACGAGAGCCAGAACTCCCGGTTTGAGATAGTGTTCAAGTAAGTCTATCCGAATGTGGCGACTATCCGACGCCGCTAACACGCCTCCAAGCAACGCAAGCCAAAGCAGGAGCTGTCGTAGGTGATTGTCGGCCCACTCCATTCCGCTCCATTCAGCCCAACGGAATATCACCTGAAGGAGCGCAAGCAGAATCATCCAGGCGAAAACGAATCCTGTAATAGCGGCGACGCACCGGCGTAACAAAGCCAGGACTTTCAGGAGGAACTTCATTTCCCGGAAGTTCCCGCAGAACCACGCTTAGCTTGAGAAAGCGCGTTCTTCAATCTCGCCAAAAGGTCGGGACTGAACAATTCGCCCGTCAGCTTTGCTTCGACCTTCTGCCCCACCATGCGCATCTCCGCCCTCTGCGCCTCTGTTGACGGGACAGGTTGTAGTCCTTCTTTAAGTAATTGTTGATACGCTTTGCGATTGTCTGCACGAGATTTTAGCACAAGTTCACGAAGGCGTTTCTTTGAAATATCGAGCAGCGCTTTCTGGTGTTCCGGTTTGAATGCGTCGAACGTCGCTTTGTCCATTAAAACAGCGCCTACAGCATTTGTAAATGGAATATCGGAGATATACTTCAGGCGGGTGAACCATTGCAACACCAAAGTCGAGAGCGGCGATCCGTAAACAGCGTCCACCATTCCGGTTTGCAGCGCCATCATCACGTCGGTCACTGAGAGTGAAACAGGAGTCTTCCCCAATTCTGAATAAAAAGTGCGGGCCAGTGGGTCGCCTTCCCACATCCAAACCTTGGCTCCCTCAAGATCTTTAGGCGAAGCGACGGGCTGTTGAGCCATGAAATAGATCCATCCAACGTCAGCCCAACCGAGCAGGATGAACCCTTTTGACTCGAAACCAGCGCGAAAGTAGTCTTCCATCAGACCGAAAGTACAATCGATCTCAACCTCATTTTCGAATAAATAAGGCATTTCCAGAATTCGGATTTCCGGAAGAATTTCTCCGAGTCCGAAGCCGGTGAAGCCACCGCCGTTCAACTGTCCAAAACGTATCTTCCGCACAACGTCTTTTTCGTCGCCCATCGACATGTTGGGGTAGAACTTGAACCCTACTTCTCCACCAGTAGCTGTGCGGACTTCGTCATCGATCTGGCGCATCGCAACCATCCATGTTGATCCTTCCGGCGCAAGCGTCGCAAATCGAATTAACTTCGCCGCAATAGAATCCAAGGGCGCCATACAGAGTAAGGCGATAAGGATAGGGTAAATCGAGAACTTCAATCGTTTCATTTCTTTAAGACCGTTCTAAAATAAGAGAGTATTAACAGGCAGTGATTAAACTCTTTAAAATAATTCGTCGGCTTGCAGTAATAGCTTGCGCGCTTCGACTCCTGCAATCCGGTTTAACAAGCGAAGATCAGGCGGCTCATCGCGAACTTCCGATTCAGCCTCAGTGAGAAGCCGGTTGAAAAGATCGCGATCTAACTGTTGAACAGCGAATGTCTTGGCGTAAAGCACTTTACCCCAAAGGAACTTCCCCCCTGTCACAACTTCCGCGTTTTTAAAATACTCATTCGAGAGGGCGGAATTCCCGCCTAAAATCGGCGGCAGGGTTGAATAGTAAACGCCGAAGAACCAGAGCGGACCGCCATGGAAATAGGTCGAATCCTGTGATTGAACCCACTCCATTAGTTTCTTGACACGGGGAAATTGTGCTGAAGCCAAGGGATCACTGCGCGAAAGGTTCACCCATCCTCCCCAAGCAACAGCAGTCCAATAAGCCGCAGGGATATTGCCCTTCTTGAGTCCACCAATACTGCGCTCGAAATCTTGGTATCCCGCTGGGCCCATTCGTCCACTTTGATCCGAGGGCTCTTAAACCGTATTCACGCGCTCGCAAATAAAACTCTCGCGCCCGTTCCGGATCCGAAGGCTCGACAAATAACATTGCATAACCTGCAAATCCCTGACAGGCAGTAGTTAAAAGACGCCTATCATTAGGCGAAGACTTCAGCATTCCTTCGAGCAATTTCAAATGGGAAGCCATGGCAATTTCAGCGAAGGCAGGATCGGTCTCCTCGTAAAGCGCTTCAATCGAGCCTGAAATCAGAGGTTTCGCAAATTGAATCGTCAGACGATTGCCTGCCGCGCATCCGCTGAAGAGTTGAAGAGCAATCGCAAGTAAACCGACAATCAGGTACTTTTTTTTCAAGCCTTCTCCTCCCCGTTCGCCCTACTCTTGGCGATTTCCTCTCTGACCAATTCGAAGTTGTCTTTTCCTGCAGCGAACATCATCAGTCCGGGAGCCTTCTCTCTGGCTAATCCAATTATCTTCCCTGCTAATTGTCTTATATCCCATTGTGCATGCTGATCCTCGCGCAACCGCGAAAAGTGTGTAAGTTCGCGCGCGTTTGCCTGGAAAAGGACTCTCCGGCGATGAGCGTTGGTTAAAGCATACTGGGAAGCCGTTGTTTGCCCTTTGGGAAGGTTACTCAGGAGACGTTGATGGAATTCCGCTGAAGCATCTGTGTACGAGAGAAATTCGTCCTCTGCGCCGGCGTGTTTCACAGCCGTGGGAATAGTAACTCCGAGATCTGGTGCGTAACGTGAAGAGATCAGCGTCGCGATTCGGTGTCGCTTTAACTGTGCAAACGCGGATGCCGAAAGAGTCAATTCGAAAAGAAATGCACCTAACTCCATCTCACGTCTAACCGGAGTATGCGAATCGATGTAACAGTGAGCGTCGAAGAGGATCTGCCCACGCTGCTCCAGCGTCAATTGATCTACCGTAGCGTAGGCATTTTCAAACGACCCGCCTGCGAAGCGCATTAGAAGAGCGGCAATGGCTGTTCGTTCTGCATTTGCCGGATAATCGATCAGACACACATCGTCTTTGATGGAACAATCGTTAACCGCTTGGTAAACGTTCACCGAATGAAGGTAAGACTCGCTTTCAGCCCACTTGGGATTTGGGTCGGTGTATTTAATCAATGATGGAACCAAGCCTCGCAACGCAGCCTGCAATTGTTTTCCCATTTCACGGACTTCAGCCAGGTTTGATTGGCTCGATTGTTGGCAGATCCACTCAGCGTTTCGAGCATTTAGAGTCATCCCAACTTGTCCACGGCAAGCGAGTGGCAGCAGATAGCGTGCGTCTTCGCGGGCGCGTCCTTGGCGTTCCTTCTCGGGTAAATCAGCATGAAGCGCTTCGAGTCGTTCAGATAAGCTGCGGTAGCCTGCGAAAAGGTGGTCACAATGTTTCTTGAATTCTTCACTCAAGCCAATAGCAGTTATCTCCAATGGAGTTATGAAATCTCCTGACATCGAAATATAGCGCTGAGAGGATTCGGTATATGACACGAGACGATGCGACTCAAGCTCTTCCAGAGCGAGCCGTGAAGCATCGGTCACATCGACATTAAACACCGCATGTTCTGCTACCGACGCATGTCCAAGTCCGAATACAATTCGCTCGTTAGATTGTCGCGCACGACTGACCGAAGCTCGCGCATCCCGCCTCAGTTCCCGGACGCTTTTTTCGCTGCGACTAATTCTGGCATACGCCGCCGAAATCGTTTCGGGACTAAAGGGTTCGTCAACCAAGCGGTCGAGTAGTTCGCTTATTCGCACCGACTCCGCGCCGCGGCGATGTTCGTCGATAAGCTGTTTAACGAGATCCAGCGTCTCGACGTCAAGGTTATAACCTGCGAGAGTTATTCGCATATTAAGGGAATGATCCAGATAGGTGAATTTAACCTTATAAGGTAATACAGGCATACGCCTTCGACAAGGAATTCCCTGTCAGTGCGAGGACGGATTTCGTCGCGACGGGTTGCGATCAGTGATGGTTGGCTTATATTGAAACTATGAATAACAAATTTAAACTATTTCTCCTCCCGATCATCCTCCTTGGACTGACCGGATGCCTTGAACACCGCTACTTCATTACTACCCTGCCAAGTGATAGGGTTAAGATCCATTTTGAACTACGCGGCGACCGGGCAGACATCGAAGACGGCAATGAACTTCTTCCCGACTCAATCCTTTGGGGATTAACGCGAACGGTTGAGGAAACGGAGGATGAGACAACGCACATATATATCGGTGAGCGAGTGTTGGAGCATTCGCGAGATCTGGCGTCTTCGATGAAGTGGGGACGAACTCCCGACGATTCAGTCCATTTTACGCCCGCTGTCTCATTAGAATCGCAGAGTTTTCCATTCTGTCGCGTCTGGACTCTTAAAGGGATTTTCAGTTCGCGTCGGTTCATAGAGCTTTATGGCGATATGTGGGAGTATGTTCCTGAGGAATGCCGTGTGTTGCAAGATTCAGAGGCGTCGGAATCTCTGTCGGCTGACGAAACTCTTATCCTTGAGAGGAAGTTTGGACTTGGGATCATCCAATGGACCCGGGCGCGATATGAGCGCAGCTTCGATGCGATATGGACATCAGCCCGACTCCGTCCTGAACTGCTTAAAGATACTACAGTAGCGTCAATGGCCATTATCCGCACCGGTTGGGTAGCGGATCTCCATGCATACCTCAATAACTTTGACGTTGGCGATCCTCAGACAACCAACCTTAATTGGTGGAAGGACGTGCGACAAATGCTCCTCGGACGTTTTGTGGAAGTAGCTGAAGTGTCGCGAATTGAAGAGTTGGGCAGGATAGCAGACGCCGTTGAGAACACCTATTTGATTTCAAAAGACATGGAGGACGATAAATTTGTGGTAGAGGCAACATTGCCGGGTCGAATTATCAAAACGAATGGCCTTAAAAATGATGGAAAGGTGAGTTGGGAGATCGCCGGGAAAGATTTCCAGAATGAAACCCTTTATCTGAAGTCGCTTTCAATTGAACCTGAGTGGCCCCAGATAGCTATTGGAATTGTTGCATTTGTGGTGATCATATGGGTGATAAAACGTCGGCGTGGATCAAATTAATGGAGAATTTAACTAAACACTCAATCGAACATTGGATGGAAATCGCAATTCAGGCGGCGCGCGAAGGCGGCGACTTGCTTGCTGATTACTTTCGTAAAGTGGATCCAAATTCGATTCAAGCAAAGCGACTCAATGACTGGGTAAGTGAAGCGGATCGCGCCTCAGAGGCGACGATCATCTCTCTACTCTCGCGTGAAGCTCCGAGTCATTCTATACTCACCGAAGAAGCCGGTTATCTTACTACTCCTGAGAGTAAAGATTCACTCTTTTGTTGGATCATCGATCCGCTCGATGGCACGACCAACTTCCTGCGAGGTTTTCCGATCTGGGCAGTCTCAGTCGCACTTGAATATCGCCCCGATCCCACTAAGCGTTGGGGTCAGATAATCGCCGGAGCGATTGCCATCCCTCCTACTGGTGAAGACTTTTCTGCGGCCAAAGGTGTGGGAGCTTTCAGGAATCGAGTTCGAATCAGAATGGGAGAAGGTCGCGATATGGCTGAGGCGCTTCTTGGCACAGGATTCCCTTTCCGAATTCGCCAGCTTCATAATGAATACATTGAGCTATTTCGGGATCTGCTTGGTCGCTGCGCCGACGTGCGACGTCCGGGAGCCGTTGCAGTAGATCTTTGCTACACTGCTTTGGGTGTGTTCGACGGATTCTGGGAGCTTGATCTTTCACCATGGGATCTGGCAGCCGGATCTTTGATCATAGAGGAGGCGGGCGGTCGTGTCAGCAATTTCCAAGGCAAATTGGACATTCTTTCAAGCGGAGATATAGTCACAGCGAATCCGCGTATTTTCGATGAGTTAAGCCAAACGGTCCTAAAATACTTTCCAGAACCTCGGCCGGTCGATAAATCACCGCCGCGTGAACTCGCTGTCCAAGATCAGCAATAAAGAAGAAGCCCCGATATTTCGGGGCTTCTTCTTTGGAGTCAATCCGATTTCTTTTCGGATTTCGTTGGATCTTTGGTGGGTGATTCAGACTTATCTGTCGGCTCTTCACCTTCGTGAAGCCCTTTTTTAAACTCTTTAATGCCAGATCCGAAACCGCGCATTAGCTCGGGTATCTTCTTGGCGCCGAAGAGTACGATCACCAATAAGATAATCAGACCGATTTCCCATGGTCCCAGTCTCATATCTATTCCTTTCTTTCAGTATTCACTATGTTCGGTCGCGGTTGATTGCTCTGATCTTCAAGACCAGCGCGATCGCAAGGAGCGCAACCAAAGCAGTCATTACAATGTAATACGTTCGGCGACTGCGAATCTCTGCTTCAGCTTCCTTACCCAAGCGGTTGATTCCCTCAAGGGAAGTGTCTGCCTTAAGGAAGGCGGGATCGAAAACCTTGGGATCAAACGCATGAACCGAGGTTCTTAGTTCCATCCTCGCTTGCAAGACTTCACTCTTGAGCTTCCAACGGGCGTCGGATACTTCCATTCCCTGTTGTTCAGCTCGTTCGATCGTCGATTCCACTACTTCCATTCGATGGTCGAGTGAATCTAAATCTCGACGCACGACGCCAGCCATTTCAAATCCGGGATCGCCTTGTGAATGGCATTGCGAACAGATCGCCTCACTGCCGGTTCCAACAAGGTTATTCGCCGGTTTGACAATAGTATGGATCCGGGCTGTTGGTTTTGAAACATCCGGATCGGCTTGATGACAGAGTGCGCACTCCGGTAGTCCAAGGGCGTCGAAGGCCTCTTTGTGTGGACTCATACGGAATAGCTGGCCGTTCATAGCATGGCATTGAGTGCAGACTTGGCCGACTTCCTTTACTCCGGGCGGCGCTGCGCCGTGATTCCCATGACAGTCGTTACAAGCTGGAGCGCCAAGATCGCCTTTAACGAAAAGTGCATAACCATGGACATTGGTCGAATCGGCATACTGTTCGTATTGCGTTGTTGGAATTCCATAGACTGCCATATATTCTGCGTTTGAATGGCACGCAGAGCACGTCTTCGGAACTTTGGAAGGATAAACTGACGAACGGGAGTCATTTGCAGGAAGAATTCCGTGCGCCTGATGGCAACTCGAACAGGTTGCAACCTTCTGATCCTTCTGCTTTAGTAGCGTACCGTGACGACTCGTCCAGTATTTTTCAACCTGATCGGTTGGAAGTGATGGATTGAACGGCCGCATAACTGCCGGATCTGAATGGCATTTACCGCAGAACTGAGGAGTGTTTTCCCGACTTGGTTTACCAACGAAACCGTACTTCTTATCCATCGCTGAATCGTCAGCAATTTTCGGGTTGCCGCCATGGCAGCCTTCGCAACTGATTCCAGCGCGGTTGTGAATATCCTCGCGGAAATCAGCGATTATCTGCTCATGAATCTCTTTATGGCATTCGACGCACGAACCGGTAAGAGCCGGCGTCTTGTCCTCGCAGAGCCCTTGATTTACAGCAAAGACGCTCAGGGTAAAAGCGAGAATGACGGTGAGGGTTCTAATTATATTTTTCATCGTCAATCCAGCACATAGCCGAGGATGGTGAAGACCGCAAAATAGGTGAGTCCTATAACACCAATCACATCGAGAAGTTTACTCTTCCTTCCCTGACTGGAGGCGCGATCTATGAAAGGCAACACTGTTACGACCGCAGCGACGATACCCATCGCCAGTACCCCGATCACTTCACCCTCGATTGGCCCGAGATGCGCGGGCAAGTACTTCAAGGTTTGGAATACGAAAAGGAAATACCACTCAGGCTTGATCCCGGCTGGGGCTGGCGAGAATGGGTCCGCCTTGACGCCTAATTCCCAAGGAAAGAATACCGAAAGCAACAGGAGGATATCAAACACTACCAGCCAGACCAAGGCATCTCGTAACATAAAGTCTGGAAGGAACGGCATCGAACGTTTCGGTTTGTTCGATTTCTCTAACTCCATCGGTTCAGACATTCCCTGTACCTGAACGAAGAAGAGATGCAATCCTAACAAAGCGGTGAAGATTGGCGGCAGTACCGAGATGTGAAGTCCGAAAAAGCGTGACAGCGTCGCGCCTGTAACATCTGAACCTCCGCGCATCAGCTTGAGCAGAAAGTCGCCAATCAGCGGAACCTGTCGGGCGCTGTCCGTTCCAACTTTAGTAGCGAAAAATGCGAGTTCGTTCCATGGAAGTAGATAGCCACTGAAGCCAAACGCGAACGCTAAGAAGAGCATCGAGATGCCGGTTATCCAAGTGAGTTCGCGTGGAGAGCGATAAGATCGGTGGAAGAAGACACTGAACATGTGGATCATTGCTGCCAGAATCATCAAATTGGCTGACCACGAGTGCATTGATCGCAGCAACCAGCCGAACTTAACCTTGGTGATAATGAACTTGACGCTCTCAAACGAAGCATCTGGTCCGACGCGATAATAGAAAAGCAGGAACAAACCCGTCAAGACCTGAACACCGAACAGAAACAGCGCGATTCCACCGAAGTAGTACCAGTAAGTCCCATCGTGAAGCGGAACGTGCTTTTCCTTCGAAAAGTATAGCAACTTTTCGATTTTGTATCGCGAATTCAGCCAATCCCAGAATTTTCCGGTCATCCCTTACCCCCTTCTTCCGCGAGTGTTATGAGGATATCCCCTGATTGAGGGAGCACATTAACCGCCAGAGCCGGCAACGGTCGCGGCGGCGGGCCGGAGATATTCTTCCCGTTCAAGTCGTATCGCCCCCCGTGGCAAGCGCACCAGATGTCGCCTCCTTTGGCGTCGTACTGTACGATACAATCCAAATGGGTGCATGTTGCATAGAACGCGCGGAACTTGCCATCTGAACTTCGGATCAGGATGCCGGGTTTGTTGCCGAATCGGAAAATCTTGCCTGTATTGTTGGGGAAGTCTTTGGATGGGCCGAGGTTGACCGAGGAAACAACCGCTTCTTCCTGTTTTGGAGGGGTCAAGTAACGAAATATTGGGTAGATAACGCCAATTACTGCGGCGAGACCTGTTCCTGTCAGGAATAGGTCGAGGAACTTACGGCGGCCGGGATCAGCGTTTTCGCGAGAGGCCAAATTCGCTCCTCTTCGAGTGATGGGTGAGGAGCAGCCCCTGCCTTGATTCAGGTAGAGGCTGCTCGTTAATCACATCCGAACGAATTACTTCGAACGGCTTCGAAAATGTATCAGGCTGCTTATTTAGCCTTGTTGCGATATTTGTGGTCGATGAGTTTATGCATCGCTTCAAAGTTGAAGGGCTTGGTCTTGTCGAAGGTTGGACTCTTCTCGTTGTGGCAGGTCTTGCAAGTGGCTTCGTTAGGCTTCGCGACAAAGCCGAGGGCGGCTGCGCCTGCGGCGTCCTTGGAGTGAGTCAGTTTATAGTCTGCTCCGGCTCCATGGCAGGATTCGCATTGAATTCCCTCAAATTCGACGGCATTGGCCGCTCCGACAGCGTATCCACCCTTGCCGAATCCGGTAGCGTGACAGGCGAGACAAGCGGCGTTCTTTTCTGAGCCGTCTTTCTTGTCAACCAGAACTTGAGTTGCCTTGGAATGCTTGGAAGCGAGCCATTTCTCGTGAACATTGCCCTTGGCATCGCCCTTATGACACATCATGCACTTCTTCACACCGATGAATGCATGTTGTGCTGGAGCGGCGGCCTTGTCTTGCGCTGTGGCTGTTCCGCTGAGTACCAGAATTGCGCTGGCAAGTATCAGTTGACGGATCATTTTTTACCTTGTAAAAGTTTAATGTGAATTTGTATTGTGAGTCCCGCCATGGGACTGATGGAAAAGTCTAATCGAACATAACCGAGAACTTGTGTCTCAGGCTTGTTTCAAGATAGGTGAAATCAATTGGTTTTGTAATGAAGTCTGCCGCACCGAGCTTCAGCGCTTCACGACCAATTTCCTCTTCGTTCAACGCCGTAACCATTATTACACCCAAGCGGGGATCAAGTTCCATCAATTGCTTTAAGACGTCAAGCCCGTTCATACCCGCCATACGCACATCAAGAAGCACCGCGTGAGGGCGAGCCCGTTTGACAAATGCTATTCCGTCCTCCCCACTCTGTGCATAAAGAACCTCATAGCCCTTCGCGCTAAGGAAATCGCTCAGTAATTCTCCGATCTGCCTCTCATCATCTACGATCAAAATTCGAGGCTTGATTTTCTCAAAGCTGCTGATCAATGCGACTCCCTTGTGTAGTATAGCCCAATATACTCCTCGAGTTCAGCTAAGTCAACTCTACGGCTCAATTAGACCGCAGTAGCTGCGCGCTCTCCCTCATGTTCATTGACGAAATAGAGCAATAGTCCGCCAACAAGGAAGAATAGACCGAGAGTTAGAATCGCTGGCTTAACGCCGCCGGTCAGCACAATAGCAGTCCCATATATCGCTGTTCCAAATACATTTGCAAATCTACCGCTGAGCGAAAAGAAGCCGAAGAACTCTGCCGAGTGTTTCTTTGGAGTAAATAAAGCCTGCAAAGACCGCGCCGCAGACTGACTTCCCCCCATGACCAAGCCTGTGATAACGCCAATGATATAATATTCCTCTTTCATGCCGATCCACCAGCCGAGATTGTAAGCCCAAACCACAACACCAAGCCATATAGCCAGTGATAACATAAGTGACGTCTTATTCCCGATTCGGTCAGCGAGCCATCCGAATATGATCGATCCGATGAAGGCCGTGCCTTGGATTAGAATAAAGAAGCCAACTAACTCCTTGGTATCCAAACCTACTACCTCGCTGCCAAATATCGAAGCGGTTACAATGGTCGTTTCGATCCCGTCATTGAAAATCAAATAGGCGATAAGAAAGCGAAACAGGTGCTTATATCGGCGCACATGGCGCAGAGTTTGAGATACTTCCGCCCATCCCTCTCGTGTTTTCTGCCAGAGTGAGATGTGTTGTATAGGCGCTTGTTTATCCTTTAGCCAAATCATCGTAGGAATTGCAAACAAGCCCCACCAGATCCCTGCGACAAAAACGCACGATCCCACTCCAAAATAACCGGCAGGAAAGCCGAGTAACTCTGGTTTCTGCAGCATGATGAGATTTAGGACCAAACACAATCCGCCGCCCAGATATCCAAAACCCCAAGCGGCCCCCGAGATTCTTCCATAGGTTTGAGGCGTTCCGAGATCAGGAAGGAATGAATTATAGAAGACATTCCCGCCTGAAAATCCGAGATTGGCTCCAATGAAAAGAAGAGACGCAAACAACAGGTCGCCGCGACCCATCGGGGCGAGTGCGCAAGTACAAGCCACCCCGGCAATACAATAAATCGTCAGCAAACGTCTGCGCCAGCCTGCTCGATCCGCCATTGCACCAACCAGCGGCGAGGTCAATGCCACTACCGCCATCGAAGCAGCAACAACAAAATTCCAGATTGCTGCTCCGGGGAAGTTGACGCTTCCCCACGGCAGATTTACCATCGTTCCGGTCGTTCCGCCAGCAATCACTTCAGCAAAGTAACGGTTGAAAATTACTGCTAAAACAGTTGTGGCGAAGGCAGAATTTGCAAAATCATAGAAGAGAAATCCTGCTACTGGTTTGGTAATCCATTTCAGCATGGAAGACCTCCGAGTAGATTGGATCTCACGTAAGATCGGCGACCATAATCAAAGAGCAAACTTGAAAATATTTGGCTGTTGAGCAACGACCAAAAAAAACGCGAATCCATGCTTGGAATCGCGTTTTTACGTGTGAGGGTGGCGGGATTCGAACCCGCGACCATCGGCTTAAAAGGCCGGTGCTCTACCGACTGAGCTACACCCTCAACTGTCTGCAAGTGTCCTGCAGGCAGGCAATTCATCTCAAGATAGTCTCGTTACGCTCACTGCCGACCGAGATAATCTCAACCGGGGTGTCAGTCAGCCTTTCGATCCTTTCAATATAGGCGCGCGCCTCAGTCGGAAGATCTTCCAGACGTTTGGCGTTTGATATTGGTCGGCTCCAGCCGGGCAATTCTTCATAGACCGGACGACATTTCTCAAGGAAGCGCGTTTCGGCTGGGAATTGCTCCACTCGGCGACCATCAAGTTCATAAGCAGTACAGATCGAGATAGATTTAAGGTGCGAGAGCACATCAAGCTTGGTCAATGCCCATGCGCTAACGCCATTCACGCGAGCCGCATACCGTGCGATTACTGCATCGAACCATCCACACCGACGCGCCCTGCCGGTAGTGGCTCCCCACTCGTCTCCAGCGGCGCGCATCGCTGAGCCTTGAACTTCATCGAACTCAGTTGGAAATGGTCCCTGCCCAACGCGTGTTGTATAGGCTTTAATGACGCCGATAACACGATCAATCTTTGTTGGGCCAATTCCAAGACCAATGGCTGCTCCGCCCGCTGTCGTGTGACTCGAAGTTACATAGGGATAAGTTCCCCAATCGACGTCGAGCAAGGTTCCCTGTGCGCCTTCACAGAGAATGTCTTTTCCGCTGTTGATGGCGTCATTCAGCAGGATCGAAACATCTTTAACCAGAGGATCGATCTTCTGATCGAATTCGAGATAAAACTTGAAGATCTCGTCGCGATCAAGTTCCGGAGCGCCGTGGACTCCGAGAATCAGACGATTCTTGGCGATAATATTGGCTTCGAGCTTCTCGATGAACAGATCACGGTCGAGCAGATCGACAATACGAATTCCAACGCGTGTGTACTTGTCAGTATAAGCCGGGCCTATTCCTCTGCCTGTGACGCCGATGGCTTTATTACCCAGCGAGCGCTCATTTAACTCATCCAACACCTTGTGATAAGGCATAATGAGATGCGCCTGATGGCTGATAAAGAGCCTGCCCTCGACAGATACGCCCGCAGCTTCAACTTGTTCGATTTCATGGAGCAGAGCGGCAGGGTCAATAACAACGCCGGCGCCGAGCACGCATACGCAATTCTTATGCAGGATTCCTGATGGGATCAGGTGAAGAATCGTCTTTCGACCTTCATGAACAACCGTATGCCCGGCATTAGCGCCGCCCTGAAAACGCGCGACGATGTCGGTTCTACTGCTCAGTAGGTCAACGATTTTCCCTTTACCCTCGTCACCCCACTGTGCGCCAACTACTACGGTTACAGACACTTTACCTGTCCGCCAAGACGATTACTTATTCTTCAACTTCTGTGCGAGGGGGCGCTTGCTCCGCTCTGCGTAGTCGATTAAAATCGGGGCTGCGATATAGATCGAGGAATATGTTCCGATGATACTTCCGATGAACATCGCAAACGAGAAGCTCCGCAATACTTCACCGCCGAAGAAGAGCAAAACCGCAACAACGACAAACACTGATCCGTTAGTAATGATCGTCCGCGAGAGAGTCTGGTTGATAGAAAGATTGATCAGTTGCTTCAATTCCATATCGCGGAATCTCTTTAGATTCTCACGGATTCGGTCGAAGGTTACGATGGTGTCGTTGACAGAGAAACCGATGATCGTCAGGAAAGCGCCGATAACTGTCATCGAGATTTCAAAGTCGAAGATAACCATAATTCCAAAGGTGATTACCACGTCATGAATCAGCGCGATAACCGCCGCGAGTCCGAATACGAGGTCGAACCGCCACCAGAGGTAAAGTATGATAAGAGCCCATGAAGCGATTAGGGCAAGTATTGCCTTGCTTCGGAGTTCCGATCCAATACGCGGACCGACCATATCAATCGAGCGAACCTCAAACTGATAGTTTGAGTAATCCGCTCTGAGTGTCTTCATCAACCGGCTCACCTGATCGCGGCCCTGACCTGCGAGAAGCCAGACGTCCTCGCCAGATTCCGTCTTATGTGGAATAACCTGCGGATTGTCAAGAGAGACTTTGGCCATCACTCCCTGCAGTTCCTCGAAGGTGAGATTAGTCGCAACTCCCACATAGGACACTTCATGAAGTTTATCAAGTCCGTCGAGGCTAAGCTGTTCGTCAGGGACCACACGCCATTTACTGGGATAGAGTGAGTCCATTTCTGCGCGAATCAATGCTTCGGGAGTTCTGACTCGCTCCTTATCCTCAAAGTTAATAAGGAGGTCTTCACCTTTGGAAGAGCGGCTCGTCTTGACTTCGCCGCCTTCAATCCCAATTTTCGAAAGAGTCCGGCGAATACTCTCTTCACCGAGATTCTCCTGGCCAGTCGGTCCGACCGCTCGAACAGTCAAAGCAACGCCGCCGGTGAAATCGATAGATAGCCGGGGACCGCCGCGAATGACTGTTGCTATCAAGCCAATCAGGATGAGGATACCGGAGAATGTCATCCAGAAGTAGCGCTGTCCCTGGAAGTTAATATTGGTTTTTGGTAATAGTACGAACATCGTTTATTCTCCGGATCAGATGCTGAGTGAAACGATTGCACGGCGACTCAGCCACCAATCGTAGATAAAGCGCGTCACGAAGACCGCAGTGAAGAGGTTTGCTGTGATGCCAATGGATAGGGTTACAGCGAATCCACGAATAGGTCCGGTTCCAAACTGCAACAGAATCAAACCGGCGATTAACGTTGTAAGGTTTGAATCCAGAATGGTAACGAATGCGCGGTCATAACCGGCGGTTACCGCATGAAATACAGTTTTTCCAGTTTCAAGCTCTTCACGTATTCGCTCGAAGATTAAAACGTTAGCGTCAACCGCCATAGCGATCGTTAGTGCGATACCGGCGATACCGGGGAGTGATAAACTGGCTCCGATACCTGCCGCGCCGAACAATGCCATACCCGCCATCAGCATGAACAAGTTCATCAATAATGCGAGGTTGGCAATCATTCCCGATAAACGGTAATAGACGCCCATAAAGAGAATGATGAGCAGTGCGCCGATAATAGTCGAAGTCAAACCCTTCTGGATCGAATCTCGACCGAGGCTCGGACCGACAGTTCGTTCCTCAGCGATCACTACACTCGTCGGCAACGCGCCAGCACGAAGGACGATGGCGAGGTCATTAGCCTCTTCTACCGATCCCATTCCTTCGATCACCGCGCGACCATTCGGAATTTTCGAACGGATCACCGGAGCCATATAGACTTTGTCGTCAAGAACGATTCCGAGTCGCTTTTGAATGTTTGCGCCGGTTACTCTTGAGAACGTCCGACCGCCCTGTCGATTCAATTCGAGTGAGACTTGTGATTGTCCTGCGGCAGATGGGTCGTTGCCCCCGCCGCCGATGTCCACTCTCGCGTCGGAAAGCGCTGCGCCGGTCAGTTCGCTATTGCTCTTAACAAGGTAGAGAAGCTGATATTCTTTTCCATCGCCCGCAGCCTCCGGCTTGGCTCCCCAAAGGAACTGAACTCCTTCAGGAATTTGAGCCTGAACGCCCGGATCAGCCAATAGATCTCGCACTGCGCGCACATTCTCGGCGGGAACGGCTATGTCTCCACGCATTCCGCGAAGGTAACCCGAGAAGGGCGTTGCGCCAGATTCAATGGTCGTGGCGGAAGTATCCTTTGCGGCGGAAGTTGTATCGCCGCCCAGTGTAGCTGCAAGATCAACTGCCTGATTTGTGTCTGCAGGAGCAGCGGAAGTCGCGGTAACCGAATCAGTCGGGAGTGTCCCACCAGCCTTTGCGACGAGGTAACCGTCTATAGCCCGGAGGACATTCTGGGATTTCTCCGCATCAGCCATCAATTTGAATTCAAGCAGCGCGGTTCTACCGATCAAATCACGTGCGCGAGCTTCATCTTGGACGCCGGGCAACTCAAGCACGATTCTACGTGAGCCTTGCTTCTGAATCGTCGGCTCGGAAACACCGAACTGGTCGATACGATTGCGCAGAATCTCGAGTGAACGATTGATCGCGTCATCTGCTTGCTTGGTTAGGAAGGCGAGCACCCGAACATTCGATTCGCCCGGCTCGCCGAAGTACTGCGATAGCTTGACGTCTTGAGCGTTGAACTCCTCGGTCACGACCGACTCGAAATCGAGCGATGCATCGGCGCCCATTCGGGAGTCAACTTTAGCGAGAATACCGTCTAATCTCGCGTCGCGCTGTCGGGCAAGATTCCTGAGAAGTTGGACGACGTCCACTTCAAGAGTCAGGTGCATACCGCCTTGCAAATCCAAGCCCTGCTTGATCGCTTTTTTCCGATACTTGGCGAGGTCGCCGCGATAAGCCGTTTGCAACCGACTGATGCGTGACTCGATATCGGACTGAGTCGAGGCGTCGAGTTTGAGGCTGTGTAATTTATTGAGTAAAGCCGAGTCTTCCCGGTAAAGGGCTTCAAGTACGAACGGAACTGACACGCCCATCTTCTGGGCGATTAGTTGCGCTTCTGCCTCTTCGGTTTTCCGCAACTGGCTGTAGCGGATTGTCGGGTAGAGGTAGTAGATTCCCACCAATATGACGATTGCGACAATGATCGCCCGTGGGGTTAATTTTCTCGGCTTCATTCACCTATCCTGAATTCGAAATCTATTTTTCAGCCAAGCTGTAAATATACCGCCTGTGCATACCGTTGTCAACCATTCTCGGGCGCTTACGCTCGATTCGTAAGCCAATCTTCTAATTTCTCGATTACTGTCTCGGGAGTTATCTGATCGAGACAGGGAATCTCTGCTGATCTCGGGCAGCTATTCCGTCCGTGGTCGGTGCAGGGTCGGCACCACATTTCCAGTCCAAGCGCACGCGCTGATGGCGTCTGCGGCATAAATCCAAGCCGCGGCGAAGTCGAACCGAAGATAACTGACTGGTTGACTCCTACCGCTGTCGCGAGATGCGCCGGAGCAGAGTCTCCAGAAATGACTATCTTTGCTCGCTTCATCAAAGCAGCGGTTTCCATCAAGTTCAACTTCCCGACCAGATCATAGCAGCCGCTTGCTGCGAGTGTGGCGCCTAATTCACAATCCTTCTTCCCCCCCACAACAATCGAAGATAATCCATAGGTTATGCGCAGAGTCGAAGCGAGGCTGCGAAAGTGTTCGATGGGCCAGCGCTTCGTCTTCCATATCGAACCGGGAGCCAGAACGGCAAATGGTTTATTCCCGAGCGATAGTTCATGGAGTACTTGATTCGCTCTTTCAAGACATTCTGTGGGAATTTTAAGCTCAGGAAGACCGGAATCGTCTGTCTGAGTAAGCAGTCTCAGGAGATTTAGATTCCTCGCGCCTTCATAGAGATTTTGAGTATAAGCGACGCGGTGCGTGTGGAACCACTGCCCGCTTCCTCGTGTAAAACCAATCCTTACAGGGATCTCCAAGCTTTTTATAAATCTTGCCGAGCGCAAAGAGCGGTGCGGGATTAGTGCTGCCGCGAACTTGATTTGATGCAGATCATTATAGAGTTGGATCCATTCTTGCGCTGCTTGGTCAGAGTGTTTAGCGACAGTGAAGGTTCGATCAGGCCAACCAGAGACCAACTCCGCGCACTCAGGCAATACTACCGCGATAAGTTCCGCTCTGGGAAAGGCGCGTTTTACAGCTCGAAGCAAACCGGTCAGAAGAATGACGTCGCCCATGAAGGCAGTCTGAAACACGAGTATTCCCCTGGAACCTTCCGATAGCGCAGCGTTAGCTTTCCCGAGTAAATTGCTAATTTGCGTCTCCGATTCCGGTGAGAATCTTCATTGCGCGGTCAAAGACAAGGTCTGGCGTGATCTGTTCCATACATCGGCAAGGTGAAAACTTACCGGGAACGCAGCGTTCACACAACGGGAGATCAGGAGTTATAGCATACTCGGGATGTCCGTATGGGCCCCATCTTATTGGGAGACAATCGGCAACCGGCGGATAAAGGCCTACAACAGGTTTACCTAATGCAACTGCCAGATGCAACGGGCCGGTACTCGCCGCGATGAAAATTGACGCAGTATTAATCAGAGCTGTAAGCGTGAGCAGGTCCGTTCTACCGGCCAAGTTGACAGCCTCGCTGCCTGCGGCAGTATCGCAAAGAGATCTTTCAGCGTGCGTTCCTGTTATCGCAACTGATAATCCATTTTTCTTTAACAGCAGTGAGAGCTGTGAGAAGTATTGGGGCGGCCAGTTGCGCGCAGAGCCGCCTGAACCGGGATGCAGAATCGCCAGTCGTCGATCTGACTCTATTCCATTATCGGTTCGGATGCGATGCGCTGCTTCTATTGCTGATGAAAGCAGGCGAAACTTTGGAAACGATCCTTCTTCTTTGATACCAAATGATTCTATCAGCGCCAAGTTTAGGTCAGCTTCATGTGCGCCGGACTGCCTTCGGGAGATATTTACGCGATGATTGAAAAGAAAGCTGTACCACCGGCGCGCGGTACCTACTCGAGCGCCGATTCCAACTCGAAAGAGCGCTAACGCGTTCGTAAGTGAAGGTCTTAAACAGATACTGCAATCCGCATTCAATGACCGAATCTCTTCTATATGCGAGAGCGCCGATCTATCGTCGAATGCGATGACCTTGTCCACTCCCTCCACGCATTCTATCAGTGGCGCGATTGCAGGAGCGCAAACGAAGAATATCTCGGATCCGGGAAGCGAACGCTTCAATCGCGAAACAACCGGAAGAGCAAGAAGCGTATCTCCGAGCCGATCATTCCGGACAATGAGGATTCTACTCGGTGGGTTCAACGGGCGCTGAAACAGCAGGCGGTTCATGCATGGTAGATTCACGAGAGACGTCAAACTCGTTCTGAATGATGTTACGAATTCGCTCAGCCCAGCCTCGCATCGCTCTGCGGATCATTTCTGCAATTAGTAAGTACTGTTCATCGCCAAACTGATAAGGATCCGGGATAGAATCGGATCCGAGAGGTTCAGCCATCAGGAACGTCTTCCATTTGGCTCGCGGCTCAATCTGGATGATACGGTCGCGATGTTGTGGAGACGCTGCGAGAATAATGTCGGTACGGCGGAAGAGCTCTATGGATGCTTGTTGAGCTTTATGCTCGCTCAGATCAAGCCCCCAATTTGAACCGATTTGTACCATTTCGCGGCTTGCAGGTAAATCCGGGAGCGCATCCAAGCCGGCTGAAGAAACAACAACTCTCTTGGGTAGATCCAGAAGTTCACGGTCAAGCAAGGAAGCGGCGATCGGCGAACGGCAGGTGTTTCCGCTGCAGATTGTTACAACGCGCAACGGATCAAGAGAGCGTTCCAGCGCTGTCTCGATTCGCTTTTCCCAGGGACCTGCTCGCATAATACGGAATAAACCCGTTCTTAAATCAACCACACTGCTCGCATCACGATAGGTTGTTGGGCCAGCGTCAAAAGCGATATCGACGGACTGAATCAATCCTCGACTTATCGAGCGGAAATCTCCCGGAGCGGGATCGCCGGAGCGATTAGCTGAGGTAGCCCAAATTGGGGTTTCAATTCTCCTCGCGAGTTCAGGTAGAATGGAATCAGAACTTACTCGCACCCCAAAACCAGCATTACGATGGCGAAACTCGGTCGGAGTAACGCCATTCGGTTGAAGTAAAAAGGTTACTGGCCCCGGGAGCAATGTCGATGCAAGTCGTCGAGCTCTTATCCCGATCCCACCGTACCAATCATCCAATTCGCCGACGCCGCTAAAAGCGACCGAGTAAGGGAGCCTGCGTTCACCTTTAATCGTATCGAGTCGCTCGAAAACTTTGGAATCGAAAGCTTTACCAATCAATCCATAGACGGTGTCTGTCGGCGTAATCGCGATGCCGCCGTCGGCGATAATCGCTGCGAGTCGGTCGAAATCAGATGGACGGATCTGTTCACGATAGGTGCGAACGATTGGGCTCACCAGTCGCTCGTAAGTCTGTTAATGAGATCCCTCACGATCATATCGACAGCCTTAACCACTCCCTCATTTCGTTCATCAGGTGAACCGGTTTTATTGGGGTAATTGCCTTCGCCAATCATATCGCCTTCCCAGATCGGTTCACTCTCGCCAGATTTTAAAAGTTTGAACGTGACGCGAAGTATCACTTGACGTTCCGACACTGATTCGTCTGCGCTGTAGGTGAGAGCCCGGTCGGAAACAGAGATTATTGTTCCGGTTAAGATTGCATCAGCGCTGCGAGGAGCGGCGATGGTCAAGGTGCGATCGGCGAGTAATTTGCTGACAATAGCATCTGAAAGCTGTTCACGGATACCAAACTCTGTAGTTTGATTATCCAGCGACTCTACGGCAATACTTTTTATTCCGGCAACGCCTTCACCCTTGAATGAATAGACGCCGCATCCAGTTAAAAAGCACATTAAGCAAGATAAAAACAGATATTTCATTGAATTCCGTATCGGCGTATTTTCCTGTACAGGGTGCGTTCACCAATCCCCAGCGCTTGAGCTGCGAGTCTGCGATTGCCTTCAAATTCAGATAAGACGCGACGTATCTGTTCTCTTTCCATATCATCTAACGAGAAAGCCTCAACCTCTTCTGCCTGAGCGAAATTCGATCCGATCTCATATGTGCGGTTCTCGGAAAGCTTTTGGAGCATTCCTTTAATCACTGACATATCGGATCTCAATTCAAGAAGCGTACGGTAGAGCAGTTCCCGGTCGAGTTCTTCCGAAGGTCGCGTGACGATGACAGGAAGGTTCGATCTTCCAGCGGACGGTTGTAAACGAACCGCAACGTCTTGAACAGTAATCGTTTTGGCCGAGCTGAGGGCAACCAGACTCTCGACAAAGTTTTTCAGCTCCCTGACATTTCCTTCCCATGGCGCATGCACAAGCATTTCGATACTTGCCTGGTCAAACTGTGGCGCGGGTCTTCCATTGCGGGCGGCAAATTCAAAGACAAATTGCTCGACTAAGGCTGGTATATCCTCCGGCCGATCTCTCAACGGCGGCAGATTAATGTTCACAGCCTTCAGTCGGAAGTACAGGTCTTGACGAAACGTTCCACGACTCACTTCATGTTCAAGGTCCTTATTTGTAGCTGCGACTATACGAACATCTACCGCAATCTCGTCGCTCCCCCCTACTTTGATGAACCTGCTGGTTTCGAGTACCCGAAGAATCTTCACTTGCACCGATAGCGGCATCTCGCCAATCTCATCGAGGAACAACGTTCCTTTATTGGCCATCTCGAAGTAACCGCGACGGCTGCGCTCCGCAGAGGTGAAGGATCCTTTCTCGTGGCCGAAAATCTCACTCTCGAAAATACCTTCGGGAATTGCACCGCAGTTCAAAGCAACCAAAGGTCCATTCTTCCGTCGGCTTAATGAATGAATTGCTCTGGCTGCTAACTCCTTGCCTGTTCCGCTCTCGCCCGTAATTAATACAGTTATGTCAGATTTAGCAACGAGTTGTATCAATTGCTTCACTGACTGCATCAACGGCGATCGAGTCGCAATCTCGTCAATAGGACTTGTCTTAGTCAGTTGTTCATTCACATTCACTTCGTAACGTCCGCATGTAAGGTTCGGAAGTAATCGACTGTTTTGGATAATCCCAAGTCAAGCTTCACTTCAGGACGCCAGCCTAACAACTGTTCAGCAAGGGTTGAGTCGATGCAACTCCGACGCTGCTCACCGGACGCCTGAGGTTTATACTGTGGATGAACCTTGCACCGCGCCAACTCGCCAATAGAACTGAAAAGAGTGTTGACGTCCGTCTCAATTCCGGTTCCAATATTCAGAACTGTGAAGCCGTCTAAAGTAAGCGCCAAACGATTAACGCGAGCTACATCTTCAACATATACATAATCGCGCGTTTGATATCCGTCGCCCCAGATAATCGGCGTACCCCCGACCAACATCTTGCTGGTAAAAATCGCCACGACTCCCGCTTCTCCAAAGGGATTCTGTCGAGGTCCGTATACATTAGCATAGCGGAGCGCTGTGGAATTAATACCAAACTCGTTATAATAAAAGAACATATAGCGTTCTACCGCGAGTTTAGCCACTCCGTAAGGCGAAACAGGTCGCTGTGGATGATCTTCGGCGGCTGGAAAAACGTCCTGTTCTCCGTAAATCGCTCCACCCGATGAAGAGAAGATGAATCGGTTAACATTCTTCCGACGGCAAAGCTCCAATAATCGTAGAGAACCTTCTACGTTAATTGAGAGATCGTTAATGGGATCCCGTACCGATTTACGCACGTCTGCTTGCGCAGCGAGGTGAAAAACGGCATCGAAAGCGACTTCATTAAAAAGACGGGCTGTTTCGAGCGATCGGATGTCGGTCTGAACGAACGTTGCGCCAACAGGTATGTTTTCTTCAAACCCGGTTGATAGGTCATCTACTATCCAAACCTTATGACCACCTTCAAGCAGTGTGTCGCAGACATGCGATCCGATGAATCCGGCTCCTCCTGTAACCAGTATCCGCATTAACGCTCGCTCCGGCCAATGTCTCGTCGGTAGTGCATTCCCTCGAAGCGAATCTGGCCAATGCCCTCATAAGCGGTTTCAGTTGCAGCGAGCGACGTATCTCCCAATCCTGTGACGGCCAATACTCGCCCTCCTGAAGTAACGACTTCATTCCCCTTTGCTTTGGTGCCTGCATGAAAAACGACTCGATTGTCTTCTTCTACTGGAATGCCGGTTATTTCGAATCCCTTCTGAATTGAACCTGGGTAACCTTTTGAAGCCGCGACGACTGTTACCGAATGAAGCGGTTTGGTGATTTTTCGCCATTCGCAAGGTTCTATGTTGTGCGACTTACGCCAACCTGACAGATTTCCCTCTGCCACTTCCGCCATTATTTCGAGTAAATCTTTATTTAATAAAGGAAGCAACGCCTGTGTTTCAGGATCTCCAAAACGCGCGTTAAACTCAAGTACCTTAAACTTATTGTCCTTGACCATCAAGCCGGGATAAATTACTCCTCGGAATGGTGAGCCAAGTTCATCCAAGCGTTTTTGTATTTTGGGTAGAATGTCCTCAGCGAATGTTCGGTAAAGATGGTCCGGAATATCTGACAGCGGCGAACAAGCGCCCATTCCGCCTGTATTAGGACCGCGATCATGATCGAATACCCGCTTGTGGTCGCGTGATGGCGGAAGCAACAGGAAGTCTGTACCATCGGCGATAGCGGTCATCGAGACTTCAACTCCCTCCAGGTACTCTTCAACCACCACCGTCCCCCCTGCTTCACCAAACTCTCCATTTTCCAGCATTGCAGAGACCGCTGCTAATGCTTGATCAACGGTCAGACAGACAACGGCGCCCTTGCCTGCTGCGAGCCCCGAAGCCTTCACAACTATCGGAGCTCCTTGACTGCGAATGTAATCTTTCGCCTTGATGACATCTGTAAATGTTTCATAGGCTGCAGTTGGAATGCCAACGTCTATCATCAACTGCTTTGCGAATGCTTTAGATCCTTCAATTCTTGCGGCGCCTGCTGATGGACCGAAAACTCGAAAGCCTCTCGCGATCAAACGGTCCGCCAATCCTCCGACTGCCGGAGCTTCAGGGCCGATGATTGTTAGGTCGAATCTCTCTGCGCGAATGAAGTCTTCGAGTTGCGAGACGTCTTCCGCCGAAATATCAACGTTTCGACCAAACCTCGCAGTACCGCCATTCCCGGGTGTGCAAGTGATGCTTGGATGAAGCGAGCTGCGATTGCAAGCCCAACTCAATGCGTGTTCTCGTCCGCCTGAGCCGATAATCAGGATTTTCAATATTATATACCTTTACCTGAACGCTTTCATCTGGCGCTTCTGCACCTTCGGAGCGATGCCCTTCACAGCGAAAAGCTCATCTCGCAACTTGGCGGCTTCTTCAAACTGGAGATTTTCTGCGGCGAGCGCCATCTGTTTGGTTAAGCGGTCGATCAATTCGTCCTTTTCGAACTGACTCAGCACATCGAGACGCGCAGCTTTCGTTGTCTTGTCGCCGCGAGATTCAGCCGCGCTGGTTTGGAGCATAATCTCATCGACTGACTTGCGGATGGTCTGCGGCGTAATTCCGTGGGCTTCATTATATATCAGTTGAGAGATTCGGCGTCGCCTCGTTTCGTCCATCACCTTCTGCATCGAATCGGTGGTATGGTCGGCATAGAAGATCACTCTTCCTGCCGCATTTCTCGCGGCTCTGCCGGATGTCTGCATCAGCGAACGCTCACTCCGAAGAAAGCCTTCTTTATCAGCGTCGAGAATCGCCACTAACGAAACCTCTGGAAGATCGAGCCCCTCGCGCAAGAGGTTGATCCCGACCAACACATCGAAATCTGCGAGCCTCAACTCCCGAAGGATTTCTACACGGTCAAGCGACATAATTTCGCTGTGAAGATATTTGACTCGCACACCGGCTTTAGAGAGATAGTCTGTCAAATCCTCAGACATGCGTTTGGTTAACGTTGTGACAAGGACCCGGTCTCCCTTGGCGACTGTCTGACGGATTTCTTCAAGGAGGTCGTCTATCTGCCCCTCAGATGGACGGACGATAATCTCGGGATCCATCAAACCGGTCGGGCGCAATAATTGCTCAACGACTACACCACCAGACTGCGCCAGCTCATAATCTGAGGGAGTGGCAGAGACAAAGATTGCGTTACTAACCTTTTGCTCCCACTCGGCAAGCGTGAGAGGTCTATTATCCAAAGCCGATGGCAGACGAAATCCGTAATCGACCAGCACTCGTTTACGGGATTGATCGCCGCCGATCATCCCTTTGATCTGTGGAGCGCCTATGTGGGATTCATCGAGAATAATAAGGAAATCTTCGGGGAAGTAATCGAGCAGCGTCGAAGGTGGCTCCCCCTGCTTCCGCCCCGCCATATGACGGGAGTAGTTTTCGATGCCATTGCAGTAGCCAACTTCCGCCAGCATCTCAAGATCGAATCGAGTCCGCTGTTCGATACGCTGAACTTCAAGCAGTTTCCCATCTGCAGTCAGCTCGGCTATCCGCTCAGTAAGTTCAGCGCGGATAGCAGTCATTGCTTCTTTTAATCGAGGCGGCGTAGTGACAAAATGCTTTGCCGGATAGATCGCAGCGCGCTGAAGGACAACCTCGACTTCTCCGGTGACCAGATTGAATCGAGATATGCGCTTGACTGTATCGAAGTCCAGCTCGACTCGTAGTCCGTAGTCGTCGTATGCCGGGTGGATCTCGACGGTTTCGCCTCGCACTCGAAAAGTCCCTCGGGCGAACTCAAAGTCATTGCGATCATATTGAATATCGACAAGGTGAGCCAGCAAATCCCGACGGCTCACTTTATCGCCGAAGCCCAGTAGTAGCAACTGTTTTTTATAGTCTTCCGGCGAACCGAGTCCAAAAATAGATGAGACAGACGCAACGATGATCACATCGTCGCGCTCCATCAGCGCCGTGGTTGCTCGCAGCCGAAGTTTGTCTATCTCTGCATTAACCGACGTTTCCTTTTCTATATAGACGTCGGATTGAGGTATATAAGCTTCCGGTTGATAGTAATCGTAGTAGCTGATGAAGTACTCGACGGCGTTGTTCGGAAAGAAGCCTCGGAACTCCCCGTAGAGCTGCGCCGCCAGTGTTTTATTCGGTGAGAGCACCAGTGTTGGGCGTCCCCACTTTGCGATAACATTAGCAACGGTGAAGGTTTTGCCCGATCCTGTAACGCCGAGCAGCGTCTGAAACTTCTGGTTTTGGGCGAGCCCGTTCAAGAGCGAGTCTATTGCTTGTTGCTGGTCGCCCTGTGGAGCGTAGTCACAGACGAGTTGAAAGTCTGCTCCCATTCTCTTCTGTTATTTCCCTTGAGAAGAAATGCCGAAGAAATCTCTAACGATATGTCCGGCCATCTTGGGATTTTCCTTTAACCGACGGGTTGAGTAGGCGTACCACTCTTTTCCGAAGGGCATATATACACGCATCCGATGACCTTCGCCGACAAGAATGCGACGCAACTCCGGTTCGACGCCGCAGAGCATCTGAAATTCGTATTTCTCCGGAGTCAATTTAAGCTGGTGGATAATACGGAGGGCGTGCCAGATTGTCTCATCGCAATGCGTGGCGATGCCGACATAGCAACCGGCGGCCAAGAGTTCTTCAAGCAACAGAGCATAGTTTCGGATAATGTTTGCGCGGTTCTTGAACGCTACATTGCGCGGTTCGCGATAGATACCTTTGCAGAGTCGGAGGTTTGCTTTCTCCTCCTTTAATCGTTCGATATCCTTGATCGTTCGACGCATATAGGCTTGAATTACGACTCCGACATTCGGATAACGTGCGTGAAGTTTGTAATAAATGTTCAGCGTATCATCAGTGCAAGTTCGGTCTTCCATGTCGATTCTAAGGAAGTTCCCGGTTTCGGCGGCATGAATGACGATGTCGGTGATGATTTTTTCGCAGAGATCGCGGTCAATTTTCAGACCCATATGGGTCGGTTTGAGGGAGATGTTAGCGTTGATCCCCTCTGCTTTAATAGTGTCGAGAATGGTGTGATAGATTTTTGCCGCTTCTTCGGCTTGTTCGCGTTGTAGAGTATCCTCACCGAGAAGATCGATGGTCGCCATCGTTCTTTCGGCGTTTAGTTCCTTTACGCTTCGAACTGCGTCAGAGAGTTCTTCCCCGGCGATATAGCGTCGCGCTACGCGTCCGACTATGAACTTTGGGATCAACGGCATTGATCCGATAACGATCCGGTTCAGCAGTTCCATTGGTGCTTCCTTTGATCCTGAAGAGTCTCAGATTTCAATTTATAGACGTTCCAAGAGTGGTTCTATATTGAGGATATCGCGCTTTCGACCGCTCGAACGAGCGATATCAAGGGCATCTGTCAGATGTTGTTTTGCCTCGTTATTTGCATCTCCTTTAGTAATCAGCCACTTTGCGTAAGTTATCTCAGCCTTGATTAAGGTCTCGATATCGCCTAACCGCCGCACTTCTGCAAGCCCTCCTAACAGTTTCTCACTACCCTGCCCTTGAAGTAGCTCGACTAATCCCTCGCCAACACATGACGCTGCTACTCCAACTTTACCGCCCATTCCTGCCGCCATCTGACCGGAGATTCTAAATTCGCTTAGCGCCTCAGGATATTTTCCGGAGTCCATCAATGCAAATCCAAGGTAGCGACGGGCGTATTGAGCATAAACCTTTTGACCAATAGTGTCAGATAACTCAACCGCGTTACTCAACATATTAATAGCAGTATCCAAATCGCCAAGATGGTGATAGGCCAAGCCGAGATTGATAATCAGACGTGGCTCTTCTCCCTTGAGTGAGAGTTCTCGGGTTATCTCGAGCGCTTCGTTATAGAATGAGATTGCGCGATTCAATTCACCTTCTTCCGCATACCACATTCCGATGTTGCTCAGCGTCCCCGCCTGTCCCCGGCGATAACCCATCATCATCTCGATGGCAAGTTTCTCTTGCTGGGACGTGAGCGCTTTCGCACGCTCGCCTTTCAATTGATACAATACTGCGAGATTTCCTATATTCCGGGCCTGTATTTCCTTCGAGCCTATCTTTCGACTAATCTCCAAAGCCTTATGATAAGCTTCAAGCGCTTCTTCAAAGTCGCCGCGTTGATGATACAATACCCCCAGATTCCCGAGATTGACGGCTTCCGATTTTAAGTTCCCCATCTGTTGGTCGATCTCTATCGACCGCTGATAGTGGTCAAGTGCGGCGTCTAAGTTCCCAAGTGCTTTATGCGCTAATCCACAATTCGTAAGCGCCATCGAGAGCCCACTCTTGTCGCCAATTTTCTCCGCCGAGTACGAGCCTTCCTGCCAATGAGTTAACGCCGTTTTGTAATCATTGCGAGTGAATGCAAGGGCGCCCATTTTACTTAGTATAGTAATCCGCCCAAAGGGATGATCGATCTCCGACAGTAACCTGTGCGCTTCTTGAACGACTCGCTCCATCTCGTCAAGCTTATTTATTCTGAGCCAATACTGGGCGAGAGTATTAAGGGTGTCAACCTTTCCCTTCAAATCGATTTGTTTTTCAGCGAGTTCCAGCGCTTCATCGAGATCCTTCTTCCATGCGTCGGTTTTTCCCATCATGGTGTAAACCTTCGCCCGCATAGTCAGGAGATGATAACGTGTTTTCGGATCGATATCGGTTAATACTCTTTCGAGAGCTTTGCTATAGTAATCGTCTGCGGATTCATTAGCATACAGATCGAAAGCTTTATCTCCAGCCATTCCATAATAGCGCGCAGCACGCTGATCGTCGTCGGTTTGATAAAAGTGGCGCGCCAATTCCTCACAATGTTCTTTTAATGCGTCTGAATGCAGGCTTTCGAGACTGATCCCAACACGACGATGATACTCCCGACGATGGGCAAATAGTAAACTATCGTATGCGACGTCGCGAGTGAGTAAATTCTTGAAGATATAGCTTAAAAGCCCTTGGTCATCATCAGGCAGAATGAACTCGGATTGATTGAGTTCTTTGAGGTTCTGTAGAATTCGTGACTCTTCGATCTCAACTGGATATGACGCCGCGAGCAATTCTTGAGCAAAACGTCTTCCAATCACAGCCGCAACTTTTAGCGTCAATTTAGCGTCTTCGCCCATGCGATCCAGTTGACTCATAATCAGACTGTTAAGCGAATCTGGAACATCGACTTGACTTAAATCACCAGCTCCAGTGGCAACAATGCCATCAGGCGTTGGCGTCAATACGATCTTGTCGAGAGCCTTAAGATTGTGAAGAAGTTCCTCTGAAAATGCTGCGTTGCCTTGTGACTTTGAGAAAACAAAATCAAGTAAATCATGCCCAAGCGAATCTGCTTCGAGTTCTCTAAGTATGAACTCGCCAGTCTCCTCCTTCGTAAATTCAGGAACATTAATAACGACAGTACTCAGCGCGCCTTCGATCTCGCTTATGTATGGCGAAACGAATTGTCGTGAATACTGCCTTCGGACCAAGATTAAAAGAAAAGGTTGGTCGTTCAGGTTACGATTCAGATAGGCGAGTAATTCAAGTGTGTTTTTATCAATCCATTGTGCGTCTTCAATAAGAACAGCCGCTGGAGTGCTGTTTGTCAGTCCGCGGAAGTACTGGAGCAAGAAGTCAAACAGGTTCTCTTGACGCAAACTGGCGTCGAAATGTCTGGATACGTCATTCTCTTCTATCTGAATTCCGAGCAAGCTTCCTATAATAGGCAGGCGGAAATCATGCTCTGGATCGGCTTCGGTGATTATATCTCTAAGTCTTTTGGCCGCCGCCTCCCCACTTCCCGGAGGGAGATCCATCAATCCTTTAAGAGCAGAGATAATACTCAGATATGGACTGTTCTTGGCATAGCTCAGCGCTTCGCCAACCCCGACCGCATAGCCGCTTTGTTGTAACAACGAGGTGAAGTATTGAGCCAGACTGGTTTTACCGGTTCCCGCCTCACCTCTGATAACTACTGTACGGCGGCCTTGCTCTCTAACTTGTTGGATAACATTGAAAAGGAGTTCTTGTTCAACGCTCCGTCCGACCAATTTTAGGGAATCAGTTCGATTGTCAGAGTTGTGCGAATCGGCGTTAGCGATGACTTGATAGATTGGGATCGGCTGAGCGATGCCTTTTAGCATTGCCATATCTGGCGGCGAGAATTCAAACAGTGTAGCACATCGTTTATAGGTGGCTTCATCAGCGAGGAGCATCCCTGAGCCTGCGCGCCCCATCAGTCGAGCGGCCAGATTTACGGCTCGACCCATAACGGTATATTCTTGACGTGTCTCGGCCCCTACTTCACCTGCGAACACTATTCCAGTCGCGATTCCAGCTCGACTCTTCACCCCCCAGCCATTCAGGATCGCCTGTCCTTCAACTAATTCCAAACCGCAGTGAATCGCCAGTAATTCATCGTTTTCATGGGCTGTTGGAGCGCCAAAAGTAATCAGTATCTTCGAACCCTTATCGCCCATGTCAACTTTGTTTATCGATCCACCATAGCGTTTAACAACGCTCTGGACCCAACGGTATAATTCCTCGAGCTTATCTCCTACTTCAGAATCGTTGTCGTAATCAAGACCTGAAAATGCGAGGAAAAGAATGCTGACCTTACGAATTTCTCCAACCGAGTCGAGCCCGAGAAGCATCCGGTGATAGACCGCAGGGTCAATAAACTGCCTGGCAATTGCATGACACTCAGAAGTAATCTCTGAAGAGGCGATGTTTTCCGCGAGATCGGGAGTCTCATTTGGGTGTGCGAGTACAATAAAGATTTCGTCCCTTGGCGCACCGCATGTTTTACAGATCGCCGCTGCGGATGGTCCGAGGATCACTTCTCCAGAAGATCCATGGTGCTCAGCTTCCGCTGCGGCATCGAGCGGCTTGCCTGCAAGAAGATAATCCCTTGTTCCTTCTGCGTCGGAAACGAGTTTAAAAAGGACGTCGCCGACGCCAATCCCGACTTTCATTCCAAGTGAGAACGTCCCGGCCTTGGTTTGGATACTGAGGAATGGATCCATCGCGGTTTGGAGGCCGCACGACGCTGCCACAGCGCGCCGGACAGTTTCACCAAGCGCTTCTCCATCGTTCTGCGGGAAGAAGATGGTCATTGCATCGCCGCCGAACTTGCCCACAAATCCACCACGGGCGTGAATTCGGCTGATCATTGCAGAGAAGTAACTGTTGAGAATTCCGGTGAGTGTCTCGGCCCCTTCACGTCCTATCGATGCAAGCTTTTCAGACATCGCCGTAAAACCGGAAACGTCCGCAAAGGCAACGACCGCCGGAAAGCGGCGCTCTGTAACGCCGTCAGCGATCCATGCCAGAAGTGGCGCAGGTACAAAACTACCGGTTTTCTCTGCCAGATTCATCTATACGCCTCGATGCCGGTTAAATCAGCTCCGACCGCAAGAGCATGGATGTCATGAGTGCCTTCGTAAGTGTAAACCGATTCAAGATTTACCATATGTCTGCCGGATTGGAATTCGTAAGTGATACCAGCGGCTCCAAGTATATCCCGAGCCATTCGAGCGATTTTGAGAGCTTCATTGCAGCCATTTCGCTTTGCCAATGAAACCATCTGGTGAGTCATCTTGCCAGATTGTTTGAGCTGTGCAAGTCTGAAATTCAGTAATTGCCCTTTGGTAATCTCAGCAGCCATCTCTACAAGCTTGTTTTGAACCAATTGAAATCCTGCCAGCGGTTTGCCAAATTGCGTTCGGCTTAGAGCATAACGCCGAGCTTCGTCGAAACAGGCCATTGCTGCGCCTATCGAACCCCAAGCGATTCCGTAGCGAGCCTGCGTAAGACAAGAGAGCGGGCCTGGAAGACCTTTCGCTCCAGGTAAAATGGCATTACTCGGAAGAAGCACGTCTTCAAAAACAAGTTCTGAAGTAACAGAGGCTCTTAACGACCATTTCATTTTAGTCTCTGGAGCGGAAAAGCCGGGAGTACCCCTTTCGACAATGAAGCCGTGAACGACTTTATCGAGCTTTGCCCAGACAACCGCAATATCGGCGACAGTTCCGTTAGTGATCCACATCTTTGCGCCGTTTAGCCGGTAGCTGCTTCCTTCTTTAACGGCAGTAGTAATCATCCCGCCTGGATCGGATCCATGGTTCGGTTCGGTGAGTCCGAAGCAACCGATAAGTTCTCCTTTGGCGAGCTTCGGTAGATATTTCAAACGATGTTCTTCGCTGCCGTAGCGGAAAATCGGGTACATAACAAGCGCACTCTGAACCGATGCGAAGCTGCGAATTCCGCTATCGCCGCGCTCCAGTTCCTGCATCATCAACCCATAGGCAATCTCCGAAGCGCCTGCCCCGCCGTAGATCTCCGGTAGAGTCGGTCCGAACAATCCAAGCTCGGCCATCTCCGGGATTAAATGCGACGGAAACTTTCCTTCATCAGCAGATCGGCCAATGATTGGGATAACCTTACGCTCCACCCATTCGCGGACGAGGTCACGAATCATCCGTTCTTCGTCTGTTAAAAGTTCGTCTAAGATGTAATAATCGAGAGCCTGAAAGCTTTTCTCCACGCTTCCTTCCTGATTGCGATGTTCCCGCCCCTCCAGCTAATAAAGTTACTACCGACAAGCCCGCAAATCAAATCGGGAAATGAACAGAGAGTAGTGAGCAACAATAAGGCGACCGAATGGTCGCCTTATTGTTGCATAGAGAACTAATGCGCCGAATGCGTCACGATCTTTCTAAAACGCTCCGGTCTGAATCTTTGCCCAATGATTAATACAACAGTTACTTGAATACTTTTCCCGGATTGAGTCGTCCTTCGGGATCGAGTTGACGTTTAATTCTGTGTGATAAGGACATAACATGTTCGGATAACTGCCAGGGGAGGAATTCTCGCTTGGCGTACCCCACGCCATGTTCGCCAGTTATGGTTCCCCCAAAATCAAGCGCAGCTCGAAAGATTTCATGTGATGCCTCTTCGGCGTTCTTGGAGGCTTTTTCATCTGCGGCTTCAAACAACACAACCGCATGCAGGTTTCCGTCGCCGGCGTGTCCGTAAACAGGAATGGAAAGTCCACGTTCTGCCGATATCGTTTCGATTTTCTGTGCGAGTCGTCCAACGCTGCCCCTTGGTACGGCGATATCCTCATGGATTTTCCCGGTAGCCAGGCGAATCAGGCTGGGTGAAATTCCTCGTCTTAAGCGCCACAACCTGTCCCGATCGCCAGCATCGAGTGCGCGCTCAATTTTTAATGAACGCGCCTCCAACAATTTGAACACCCGCTCACCGGTAGCTTCCGCTTCTGACAAAGTTCCATCGGTTTCGATCAGCAATAACGCCTGAGCCTGAGGTGGATAGTTGACTCCGCTATGTTCGGCGGATGCTTCCAGCGCTTTCCGGTCGATGAACTCGAGTATTGCTGGCGTCATTCCCGCTGCGATGATCTCCTCTACTGCTGCAAGTGCATTATCTCGATGTTCGAAAAATGCGGCGAATGTGATCGTCTTCTCAGGTAATGGAATCAGTTGCAGTTCGACTCTACTGATTACTCCGATTGTTCCTTCTGATCCAATAAGCAGCGAAGTAAGGTCAGGTTCGTTCGATCCAGAGGCAAGAGTACCTGTCGAGCGGACTTCCCCATTCGCATCAACGTACTCTATTCCAAGGATATAATGTGAGGTAACTCCATACTTGAAGCACCGTAGTCCTCCCGCGTTTTCGGCGACGTTGCCGCCGATAGTACTCACTGTGTGGCTTGAAGGATCAGGCGGATAGAATAGTCCGTATTTAGCTGCTTCCATCTGCAAATCTGACGTTACTACACCAGCTTGAACTATCATCCTCCGTTCACGTAGGTTCACTAACTCGATTGCCTTCATTCTCTCAAGCGAGAGAAGTATTCCACCTTCAACGGGAACGCTGCCGCCAGATAAACCTGATCCGGCTCCGCGCGGAGTTACCGTCAAACCGGCAGATGCGGCAAAACGCACGGTCTCCTGAATGTCGGCTGTGGATTCCGCTAGAACGACGGCGCACGGAACGCCGCGAAAGCGTGTCGCATCCATTCCGTACAGCGCCATATCCTCAGGCGACCGAAAGAGTTTCCCTTTTCCAAGCGTCTTTTCAAAGGCTCGAAAAGGATCACGACTGAAAAGTCCCATCCAAAATCTCCCAGACTCTTATCCAAATGTGACCAGAAAGATACCGGCCATTCCAAACGTAATTCCTAATACTCGACGAACTGTCAACGGTTCTTTGAGAAAAATCAATGCCCAGATAAACACGAAAAGATTGTTCGTCTGCTGGAGCGCCGCGGTTGTCGAGGCGTCGCCGAACTTGAATCCCGCCGCCCATGGAATCAGAGCGAGATATGCCCCCACAAAGGAACCCGCGGCAGTATAACCCAAACCCGACTTTGACTTCAATGAACCAATAATGCTCGCTCGCTTCGGATGAAATGCGAGATAAATCAACAGCCCAACTGCCCCGGCAGCCAGACGAACTTCCGATACCCAGATCAGCGGCGACCGTTCCAAAATCGGTTTCATCAGGATGATACCAGCCGCTGAAGTCACTACCGCGAGTATTCCGGCGCCAAAACCGAGGAATAGGTCGCGAGATGTGAGATGGCGTCCCTCCCGTCTTCCGGTGGCTACCGCGATCCCCACCACGATTAAAGCCGTTCCTGCTACCTGCATCACTGTCAACCGCTCCCCAAGGAAGATCACTGACATCAGGATGATAGTCGGGCTATAAAGACAGTTGATGATCGAACCGAGACCTGCCCCGAGCTTATTCAAGCTGTAGAAGTATATCGTGTCGGCTATTGTCAAGCCTAAAATGCCACTCAGGATCAAGATGAAGAGATCGGAGCTGTTAGTAGAAACAAGAAGCGGAGCGCCGATAATAAGAGCCGTCGGGATGAACAACGTAAACGCCAGTACAGCCTTGAAGAGACTTAGTGTGACGACGTGGACATTCTCGCCACTCTTCTTGAAAAGAATAACTGCGAAGGACCAGATCAGCGCTGTCAGGAGAGCAAGCAACTCTCCTTCATATCCTTGAAACAACCTCTACGACTCCCGGTTACGCCAACTCGAAACAGCATCCAGATACTTCCCACCCGCTTGAAAGATACAACTCCTTATCCCTTGCTCAAAGCGATTGTTCAAGATTGGAACCGCCTCTACTGCGGAGAAGGCGACAACCCCCGCAAGATGCTTTGAAGCGATAGTCCTTAGATGTATAATATAATTCAGTCGAAACATCTATTGTCTCTTGACCATTGTGCATCTACTGTATATATTTGCCATATACACACAAAGACAGCCTAACGAGGAACTTATGAGACGCTTTGCACTTCTGACAGTTATCGCGATTGCATTTCCTGCCTTCGCAATCCAGGCGAACAAGACTGGCCCGGTTCTTCCCGCCCCGACTCCAGCTCTTCTGGAAATCATCGGAAATACTTCGGAAAATGCCGTTGCTTGGCGACCAAACTCGGTGTTCTCATCGGATAAGGTTTGGCAATCCTTCAATCATAGTAAGAGTGGTCGTCTCTCGGTTGCTTTCGGTTCACCAATTCAGCTTACAGAAAGCGACGCGTCGGAATCAGCAATCGGCAAAGCAGCGCTTCAGTTCATTGAACAAAACCGAGAGCGACTTGGTTTAGGCGGATCCACGCCAAAGATTGTTGAAAACACCCGCCACGGGAAGCTCGCCAGTATTACCTGCGCAGTCGAATTCAATGACATCCTGATCGAAGGCGCGGGTTTAAGCTTGACGCTGAATAACCGAAACGAGCTGATGAGCATCAAATCGGACGGATTCGGCGATGCAGTCACTGAACCGTTCCTGTTGGATCAGAGTCAAGTCGTCAAAATCGCTCAGAATGAGTTAGCGACTTCCTCGACTATCACAACAATTCATCAAATCTATCTGCCGAGGCTTGCCGAAGGCGCAAGTGTGCTTAAACCAGCATGGAAAATTGAACTTTCAACCTCCAACCACGCCTATCAACCGACTCTTTTCATCGATGGGAATTCAGGAGAGATTCTCGCGGCGGAGAATCGCGTCAGATTTATTGACTTGAGCGGCTCGTGCAGCGGCGGTTACTTTCCATTATATCATCAGCAGGGTGAATCTCAGATTGCCTATCCCGAATCTCGGTTGGTTATCGAACAAAATGAAGTATTTGGCGACTTGGAAGGTCTGTTTGAAACTGAAGCTAATGCCGAGAATGCGCCGTTCGATATCTTTGCGCCTCTTGAAGGCAGGTGGATTGATGTACAAGAATTTGACGCCGATAGCAGTTCTTGGCAAAGTCAAGCAATTGAAGCCAACGGCGATCAACCGGTCGAAACCGCTATCGTCTGGTCAGATTCGAACTCAACCTCCGACGAGCGCAATCTCTATATGCAGGTCAACCTGATTCACTCTCGATTTAAAGAAATTGAGCCAGATTTTAGAGGGATGGATTACGCCCTGCTCGCAGTCTGCGGAGTAGGCGGTCCGGGTTGGGAAGATTACGAGGATAATGCCTTTTCGTCAGCGCAGGGTCTTTTCTTTGGCCGGGGAAATCGCGCCGACAATTTCGCGTTATACGCGGACATCATCTATCACGAGTTCGGGCACTCGGTAACGGGCGTCATCTACCGAGCCGCCAATTTACCCTATGAGGGCGAATCTGGAGCTTTGAATGAAGGATGGTCGGATTACTTCTCATGCTCCTTCACAGATGAACCCTTCATGGGCGAAGGTGGTCTGTTCGGCAACGGTTACATCCGCAATGTCAACAATAACCTGATATATCCTCGCGACATTCGCGGTGAGGTTCATGATGACAGTCGCATAATCTCTGCAGCCATGTGGCACACGCGACAGGTGTTAGGCGAGAGCTACAGCGACAGCTTGTTTCACTTTGCGCGTTACCTTCACGGAAATGATTTCCGAAAGTACTTCGTGGACGTTCTTGCGACCGATGACAATAACGGCGATCTGTCTGACGGTACGCCAAACTACCGCGCAATCTATGAGCAGTTCGACCGTCACGGAATAGGCATCGGTGATCTGCCATACTACCGCATCTTCAACATCTCGATGAGCGACGATTCCTCCAATGGGGCCGCCGGCAACGATAACGGGCTGGCTGAGGCTGGCGAGACTTTCGCGCTGACTGTGGATTTCTTCCGGGCAGGCGCTCCGGTAGGCGACATTGGACCGATTCATGTACTGCTTGACTCGCCTTCACCCGATCTTGAGCCGATTCAGTGGGATTACCAAACGGACAACGTCCCGGTCGGTGAACGCGCACAGACTGTTGAACCACTCTTGACGCGTGTCGCGGCCAATGCTCAGACCGGATTTGTGTGGCTCTACATCACTATTACCGCAGGCGGAGATGATAATGGCTTGAGGGATTCCATCCGGATTACGATAGGCAGGCCGCCCATTTTATTGGTGCGGGACGGGGTGAATGGTGTGGATCGCTCGAGTTTCTATCGGAGCGCGCTTGATAGTCTTAGTTTGATCTATTCAGAATGCGCCAAGGCAGAACCTTTCCGTCCGATGAATCAGATTATGTCGCTCTACCAGACCGTCATCTGGTTCACCGGAGACGACAGCGCGGATATCCTCGATAGCGCCGACGTTGCCCTGCTCGAATCCTACCTCGATGAGGGCGGACGACTTCTGCTGACCGGCCAGTTTGTTGCAAAAAATGAGTCAAGTCGTGACTTTTTAGCAAACCGATTGGGCGCGAGTTTCGTGACCGATTCACTATCGTTGCGCTATGCTGAAGGAGAATCAGGCGATCCGGTTGGGGATAGCTTAAAAGTATTGCTTCAAGGAGGCGTTGGTGCAGGCAATCAGTTCCGCGCCGCTGCAATCGAACCGGTTGGGGAAGGCATAGGTTGTTTCCGTTGGACTCGCGCCGCCGGTCGTCCGTTCGCTGCGGTGCGGCGAGACGATCCGTCAGGACGATACAGGACAATCTTCTATAGCTTTGGTCTGGAGGGTGTTGGCGGCCAGCGCAGCAGTACCCAACGACAGGTAATGGAATCTTCACTCGCTTGGTTGAATACAGATCTCAGCGTTAGAAATGAATCATCGGCGCCAGATCGATTCCGTTTCTCAGCGGTTTATCCCAATCCATTCAACTCATCTGTCAGGATCGCCTATACGCTTCAGGCGCGAACGATAGTCAGGCTTGCTGTTTTCGATCAGCAGGGTCGTTGTGTCAAGCTGCTTAGCTCGGGCAGTCGGTCAGAGGGCGCACATGAAGTGTACTGGGATGCGGCGGATTTGTCGTCGGGCGTCTATCTTCTGAATCTTGAAGCATGCGGTCGCTCAGTCAACCGTAAGCTTGCGCTGGTGAAATAACATTCAAACCAATATAGTTTCAAATAAAAGCCCGCTCAATGAGCGGGCTTTTATTTGAAACTATGTTGTCGGGGCGACTGGATTTGAACCAGCGACCACTTGACCCCCAGTCACCTATCCTGTGCAAATATTTCATTGCGCTGCAATAAGATTACAAGCGTGGCACAAAATAAATGAAAGCTTGGCACAGAGGCTGCCTACCAATCCGAATTTCATTCGATCTGAACCACCCACCCGATTAGGTCAGTTATACCTAAACTCAGAATGAAGCACTCTTCATGTAACAGGTTTGTAACAACTGGCACGAATCAACTGTATATATTATCCTTGTAGAATTCGTATTGGTTTGAATCACCGGCCGTCAACCGGCCTATCTCGCAGAGGCTGCAATGCAAGTCCGCACCCGGATTCCAAACTTCCAACTGGTCATGATGATCGGTTTCATTGCGCTCATCGCCGGAACCAGCTTCACGGTTTACAAGAAGTGGTGGCCTTGGTTGATGCGCAACACTGTATTGGCGCGCATTGACGCAGCCTCAACCAGCAATATGCTCCTGATGAACATCCTGATGGACAACCTTCATCAACCATACCAACCGCATGCCGACGCTTTGCTCGAAACTGAGAAGACGAACACGCCTCTCAATTCGATTGACCTAAACAGATTAGTTGCATTGCCAGGCGTTCTCGATGCATTCACTGTTGACTTCCAGAGTCAAACGACCCAGAGCATCACCGGACTTATTCCTCCTGATTCACTGCTAAGAATGCTGGATCGGCGAAAAGACAAACGTAGCGGCGGCGCCGCTCAGATGATGCGCAAAAATGTCGGCGGTTTGACGCGTTTCTCGCATTGCCAGATCGGAGGACGACGCTATGCGATGTTGCTGCGCTATAGAAACACCTTCTACCCTTCACGCGCCAACGCAGTAGTAGGTTTAGTTCTGGACGACCAGTGGTACTTAAAGCAAGTTCCATCGCTGCTCGATAGTCTGACTCACGAAAACTCCGCCATTCTTTTCATGGCGCCTCAACCGCCAGATACTCAATGGTTGAAAGTATCAGATCCCTACCGAGCGGCCAATAATGAGTGGAAACAGACCATAGGCGTAATTAAGGAGCAGGATACCCTCTGGTGGTTTGGGGATCCAAATGTCAAAATCTACAGAGGGCCTCCTAAACCGGGCGAGAATGCAGGCTACAGAAATAAAACGGAACCATTCGATTTGGAGATCCTGATCAAAATTGAATTTCCGGAAAAGGCCAAAGAACTCTTTGCCGGCCAGAAAATCGTGAAATGGCTCTTCCCCGCAATGGAAATTGGCATTCAAGTAATCTTGGCCATCATCATCTTTATGTTTGTGGCTTATCGGCAGCAGATGAAACGCAACCAGATCGCGCTCGGCCATCTTGCGCACTCAGTGAAGACTCCGGTGGCAAGGCTGCAATTAGCGGCGGACATCCTCGAAGGCGGGCAGGTTTCGACGCCGGAAGAGGAGCGGAAGATCATCCAGACCGTCTCCGGCGAGTGCAGGCAACTCCGGCGGGCAGTAGAGAACGCCGCGCTCTCATTGGAAGGCGGGAAGATTGCTATTCACAAAGAGACGGGAGATCTCGCTGAGCTGGTGCGTGAGACAACCGCTGCGTGGCAACAGAGTTTCGATCAAGTCGGTATCCGCCTTGCCGTCGAGGGAGTTGACAAGCCCATGCAATTCTCGTTTGACCGGGACAAACTCCGCCTCGCGCTGGATAACCTGATAGATAATGCGCTAAGGCACACATATCTCAATCTGAAGAAACTCGCGTCGGATGGAGCGACTGTAACCGTAGCGCTGAAGTCTGAGGGGAAGAGCCTCCTTCTGTCAGTCAGCGATTCGGGTGCAGGCATTCCACAAGCCGATATGAAGCAAGTCTTCAAGCGATTCAGTCGCTCTGGTAAAGATCCGCTGACGGGAGTGTCGGGGCTGGGGCTGGGGTTGGCGCTGGTGAAGGAGATCGCGGAAGGACATGGGGGGAAGGTGCGGGTTGAAGAAGCGAACAAACGCGGGGCTTGCTTCACTTTAGAATTGCCAATTTCCTGACTTGAAGTCTCATCGGTAAACAAGGGGCATCCTCTGCCACATCTACTAATCATATTTTGAAAACAGAAGAGAACGAACGGGTAAAAATGCCCCGTTTCTAAACGGACTCGCATTGACCAAAGAAGAAGGGAAAGACCGTGAAGGCTAATATTCTGCTCGCGCTAACAGCCCTGTGCGTCAGTTCTTCATATGCCCAACCACAAGAGAACTGGAGTCGCGTATATCGAGGGAACGAATATCGCGCAGCGTGGGCGCATTGTAAGACTCTTGACGGCGGATACGCATTGGCATGCGAGACCGGTGATAACAGGGACAACATCTATGATTTCCTCTTGATTAAAGTCGATGCTGAAGGAGAGATTGAATGGGAGCGGCGCGCAGGCACTCAAGCCAACGAAACGCCACGCGGCATCGTTCAGTGCGACGATGGCGGCTTTATAGTGGCTGGTTACAACCAAGGGGGTGCACGTGCTGACATCTATGAGGTTAAGATCAATCGTGATGGTGAACTTGTGTGGCAGCAAGCAATAGGTAGAGACCAGAATGAATATGGAATGGCAGTTGTCGACGGTATCGAAGAAGGATGTTATGTCATCGCCGGAAGAAGCGATTCGTTTGGTAACGCTTCCGATGGTTATGTCGTTAAGATAGATGACGATGGTGAAGTCATGTGGGAGAGAAACTATGACTTTGAGGGTCAATTTGATATGTTTACAAGTTTGGTAGCTATTAGGGACGGTTATGTTCTATGTGGCGAAGGTGGTGCGAACCGACGGAGGATATTGGTAAAAATCGATGACGATGGCGAAGTCGTGTGGAGTCACTCTTATGAAAACCCGAATGGGATATTACATAAGGCATGGGATTTGGCTATCACCGAAGATGGCGGTTTCATTATTGCAGGACACGCTAATCTTCGTCCCGGTTCAGATGGTTTTCTAATGAAGACCGATTTAAATGGTGAATTGGCCTGGAGCTGTCGATATCGAGGAATTCGCAATACTGAGGCATTCTCGGTAGCTACAGTTCCTAACGTAGGGTACGCACTCTGTGGTCAAACAGATGGCCGCTTTTGGAGACTGTGGGTCGATAATCGCGGCGAGATCATTGATGAACAAGTTATCAACGGTCTCGGCTGGTCGGTAGAAGCCGATGCTGACAATGTAACATTTGCTGGAACCGATGGATTTTCGGCTTTATTCTCGAAATATACCTATCAAGAACTACCAGAGTTACTTCGTCTTACTCGCGGTTGGGATCTTTATTCTTGTCCAGTAGTCCCGGCCGAAGCAGACATTCCACAGTTATTCTCGCCATTGGTTCAGCGCGACAACTTGATGCTAATTAAGGACCAGAATGGCAGATTCTATTTTCCTGCCCTCAATTTCTGCAACTTACCTGAATGGGATGTTCACCAGGGATATTTGATAAGAATGGCCAGCTCCGATTCACTAGTCATTGACGGCGAACTCTTGCCTGAGAATGAGCCAATCATGCTGCGCCAAGGGTGGAATATGATCGCCTACTATCCCGAAGCTCAGCTTGAAGCTCCGGAGGCTTTTGCAAGCATAGAGGACATTTTAATCATCGCCAAGGACGGTAGTGGACACTTCTATCTACCGGGACAGAATTTTAACAATCTTCCGATTTTACATCGGTGGGCTGGTTACTTGATAAGAGTCAGTCGCGATTGCGAATTCAGGTGGGTTGAATGAAAAAGCCCTGCAATTCACAAATACCGAAAGGTGTCACATGTTCCGATTTAGCCTAAGAGCCTGCCTATCGCTCTGCCTTCTTTCTTCTGCATCTGTCTCATTAGCAATGGAAGAGGAATGGCATCATTTCACGGACCTGCACCAGACTGCGGATAATATGAGCGTTCTGATTACGTCTTTCTCCAACTATCCTGTCCGATCTGGAGATGAGGTTGGCGCCTTTCTCGATGGTATATTGGTCGGAAGAGGGCAAGTGGATGCAGACGGGCGATGTGGCATTGCCGTTTGGGGCGATGATGAAACCACCCCAAATAAAGACGGACTCTTCTTAAGAGATCCATTTGAATTGAAACTGTGGGACTCTCACAAACACTGTGAACTTCAACTTGTAAGACAAGTAACGGGCGCATCTGGGTTGGCAGTACTTACATACACGACCAACACCCTTATAACCATGGAAGCGAGAGTTGAACAAGTCGTACAGGCTCTGCCTTCAGAGTGCTATCTTCAAGAAACTTACCCAAATCCGTTCAATTCATCAACGCGACTACGTTACGGTCTATCTGCTCACGTTGAAAGCAGGACGCGAAACGTTGACTCGAAAGCTTGTGCTCCTACCATAGTAGTGTCCTGTCAAGGCAATAATGTCGTCATTGCGAACCGGTCGCCGTCCTGCGAGATTGCTTCACTTCGTTCGCAAAGACAGCGACCGGTGAAGCAATCTTGAATCCGACATTATTCCGTTGACAGGACTGTAGGCTGAAACTATCGCCCCAATGAGAGGGCTCGCCTAATCACGAGCCCTCTTCCTTACGACGCTTTATTCAACATCTCCCCAACTCCCCGAACATCGCACATCGCACTTCGAACATTGCACATCCCGCCGCCCATCCCCCTTGCTTTCTTTACAATATTGTCGTATATTTACATCGTCACTCTCAACTCTCAACTCTCAATCTTTCCTGATGAATGTGACGAATCGTGACGAATAAATTATCCATAAACCCTTGTCTGATAGGCGTTGTGACGAATATGACGAAATGACGCATTTCTACACACATCGAGCTGGGAGGTTATAATCTGTATGGTAATAACGACAGAACCCCGGCCATTCAGCCGAGGTTCTCTATCTTCTCTGTCGGGGCGACTGGATTTGAACCAGCGACCACTTGACCCCCAGTCAAGTACGCTACCAGGCTGCGCCACGCCCCGAATATCTATCCTAAAAGCATCTTCAATTCCAACAATCCCCGACGAAGCTCTTCAATTTTATCGCTGGAGACAGTCGTCGGTTCGGAAGGCGATGTTTCAACCACATGAACGCTGGACTTCTGCTCACGCAATGCCCGTCTCGCGCCTTCGATTGTGAAGCGCTTTTCGTACAATAGCTCTTTGATCTTCAAGAGCAACTTAATATCGTTGTCGCGGTAGAGTCGCTTGCCGCCCCGATTCTTGCGAGGCGAGAGCTCCCGGAACTCCGTTTCCCAATAACGGAGCACATGTGGATCAAGCTGTGTCAGCTCGCTGACTTGCCCGATCGAATAGTATAGCTTCGCTTGTTCCGGTTCAGCCATTCGACCTACCGATGTAAAATGGCGACCACCGTTGCAGACTTAACGTCCGCCTATCCTGCTAATATAATTCGCTTAGCTCTTATTGGCAAGCTGATATTCAGAAAGTGAAGGTATTAGGCGAAATGAAATATCGAGTCAATATGCAAGGAGCTAAATTCCCTGAATCTCTTCTCGTTTAACATGAGGTATTTATTCATGGCCGGTGTGCCCAAATCCGCCCTCGCCACGGGCGGTGTCAGGCAGCGTCTGCGCCTCTTCCCACTCGACTCTCTCATATCGAGCGATAACCATCTGAGCGATTCGATCTCCTCGCCTCACCTTGAAATCCTCTTTGCCGAAGTTTGTAAGGAGTACCATCACTTCCCCCCGGTAATCGCTGTCGATCGTGCCGGGAGAGTTGATGATTCCAATAGAGTATCGCTGGGCCAGGCCGCTCCGAGGCCGAATCTGTGCTTCAAAACCGCAACGTAAAGCAATCTTAATTCCGGTTGGAATTGCTTGTGTAGCGCCCGGAGCGATGATCTGTTCACCTTCCACCGCAGCTCGCAAATCAAGACCTGCCGATCCGACAGAACTGTACTCCGGCAACGGGAGACCTTCTGAATGTGGAAGTTTGACTATTTGAATATGAGTATTCAATTCACTTTTCTCAAGCATGGTCGAAATGCGCTCCGTGACCTGACGGTCTTTCACACGGTTCTACATGGATCGTGATGTCCGCATCAGGCAACCGTGCGACTATTCGCTCGGAGATTAAATCCGTCAAGTCGTGGGAACACTTTACCGAGAGATCAGGCGACACGAGAAGGTGAAACTCGACAAAGCGAATTGCGCCCGATTTGCGAGTACGTAGATCATGATACTCACACCACTCGCGCCGATGCTCCTCGATTACTTCGCGGACCGTATTAACTTCATCGTCGGTGAGCCTTACATCCATTAAATCTTTTACCGATTCCACGGTCAGTTTGTACGCCGCGTGAAAGATCATCAGAGCCACGACGATTGCTGCTACCGGATCAACCCAATGAAAATGTACGCCCGTAAATACTTCCTCGCCCGCCCAGATCAGGGCCAGCCCAACCATCACGCCCGCCGCCGTCCAAACGTCAGTCTTCAAGTGCCAGGCGTCTGCAATTAAAGCCATCGAGTGGGTTTCGGTTCCAACCTTAAACAACTTCCGGGATACATAGAGGTTGACAAGAGACGAGATCAACATGACGCCGATACCCCAGCCAACTTGATCGAGCGGCTGGGGATGAATCAACCTCTCGACAGCTTCCCAGATAATCATTATTGCTGCGACGAAAATCAGCAGCGCTTCAATCGCGCCGGACAAGTTCTCAAGCTTACCGTGTCCAAATGGATGCTTATCATCAGACGGTTTACCGGAATGAGACACCGCAAAATAAGCAATGAGCGCCGCAATCAGATCTACGCCTGAATGGATTGCTTCTGAAAGCACCGAGACCGATCCGATCAACAGCCCAACAAACAGCTTTCCTACTACCAGCAGACTGTTGGAGATGACCGACAGAGTCGCGATACTCTTCTTTCGACGCTCAACATCCATTGAACGATCTCTCGCTACAAAGCCGTTTACTTGAGATAATTCTCGAGGTAGCGCGCGATTCCTTTGTACGCTTTTTCGAGGATATCTTCTGGCGGAAGGAAAACGACGCGGAAGTGTTTCGTTCCCGGAACCTGACCAAAGCCGCTTCCCGGCACAACGACTACTCCGGTTTCCTTCACAAGTCCTTTAACGAATTCGTCGTCGCCGGTCGGGATCTCAATGCGTGGAAAAGCGTAGAAAGCTCCGCCCGGTTTCACGCATGAAAGTCCCGGAACTCCGTTCAGCATTTTATAGGTGAGATCACGCCTGCGGGTCAGCTTGTCATTCATCAACTTGATGTGCGAGTGATCGCCTTCAAGTGCAGGTTTTACGGCATACATTAAGGCGTGATTGGCGCAGAGGCGCGCTCGCAGCATCTTGTTAACTGCCTCAATATAGTCGCCCAAGACCGCACGGTCGCCGCTGAAGATCCCCCACCCTATCCGCAACCCGGGACCAATATAGTTTTTCGAAAGGCCGTTGAAGGTGATAATGGGCGCATCTTTGTCAAGTGAAGCGATTGAAGTATGAACTGCTCCGTCAAAGAGCAATTGGTCGTAGATCTCGTCAGCGAAAATGACGATGTTATGCTCTTTGGCGATCTTGAGCACACCGAGCAAAGTCTCCTTTGAACAATTCGAGCCGGTTGGATTATTCGGATTGATCAGGATGATCGCCCGAGTCTTATCGTTGATCTTGGATGCGATGTCTGCGAGATTCGGCTGCCAGCCGTTGGCCTCATCGAGGAAATAGGGATTTTCGACCGCGCCGATTTTCGCCAACACAGCGGTGTAAAGCGGATATCCAGGTGAAGGTGTAAGTACATTTTCACCCTCATCGACTAACCCGGTCAGGCAAAGCTCAATGGCTTCTGAAGCGCCGGTCGTGATGAAGATATCCTGAATGTCATCGATTCCCTTCTTCCGCGCGTACCCTTCGACGGCCTGAACAGCCTCAGCAATTCCTGAAGAAGGTGCATATCCATTCTTATTCAGTCGCATGGCGCGAGCAGCGGCCTCGACGATGTGTTCAGGAGTTTCAAAATCGAATTGATTTGGGTCGCCGATATTCAAGTAGAGCATTTCCTTACCGGTCTTTGCGACCTGATTGGCAAAGACGACGATATCGCGCACAGCGTAAGTGATGTTATTCGTGCGTCGAGCCGGACGGATGGATGACATGCCCATTGGGGGCTCCCTTGTGTAATAAACGAACGAGTTAATTTGATATTCAGTTTTGATATTCAGTGGTGTGGATTTCCAATCCGCCGCCGTCATAACAGGTTCAGATTAACAGGCTGATTGGAAATCCACACCACTGAATCCAACCCACTCACTACGATATAGAGAGACCGCCCCTCGACGGGGCGGCTTGCAAAAAGATAGACTGCCTTTGAGTCGAGTTAATTCGGGTGGAGAACTGTCGTAAACGTCGGTTGTCTTTCAAAGAGGTCGCGCGCGACTTCTTGGATTTCTTCTGCAGTTACAGCATTGATCTTCGCAACGACCTCATCGACCGTGTACCACTTCCCGGTGTACATCTCCATTTTCGCCAGACGATGCATACAACTTGAGGGGGACTCAAGACCAAGGAGCAAACCGCCCTTGAGTTGATCGCGGAAATGATTCAGTTCACGCGACGAGATCGGTTTTTTGACGAGTTCGCGAACTTCTTTCTCGATCAGACTAATGGTCTTTTCGGCCTTTTTCGGCTCGGTACCGGCATAAACGCCAAATAGCCCTGAGTCACTATAGTTGCTGTTAAAAGTGAAAACCGAATAAGCGAGGCCGTGCTTTTCCCGAATGTTCTGGAATAGCCGCGAGCTTGCTCCGCCCCCAAGCAGCGTATTCAGAATCATCAACGGATATTTCCGTTCGTCGTCATAGGGAAAGCTACGACATCCCCAGCAGATATGAGTCTGTTGAGTGGTAGTTGGCACTTCGACGCGCTGCGGTGAACCGATTGGAGCAGTCACCTGAATCCTTGGGCCTTCAGTCGAAGCCTCTGCCTTCAAGCGGCGCTCGATTAACCGCACCAAATGATTATGATCGAGAAAGCCCGCCGCCACAACGATAGTGCGAGACCCGTTGTAACGGGCTGCACGATAGGCGTGTAGCGAATCATGAGAAATCCTTGCGAGTGCATCGCGAGTGCCAATGACTGGTCTTCCCATGGGATGGTTCGGGAATATCTGAGCCATAAAGTGGTCGAAAATCCACTCATCAGGAGTATCTTCGACGTTCTTTAACTCTTCAAGGATTACTCCTCTCTCACGGTCAACTTCAGCCTGATCGTAGAGCGAGTTCTGAGTCATATCAGTCAGTACATCGACCGCGTTGGGGAGATGCTCGGCGATGACTCGAGCGTAGAAACAGGTAACTTCCTGAGCCGTGAATGCATTCAAGTGTCCGCCGCGCCCTTCGATCTGACGCACAATTGCTTGTGCGCTGCGAGAGGCCGTTCCCTTGAAGTTCATATGCTCAAGATAGTGTGAGATCCCCGCGAGCTGCTCTGGTTCGTCACGACTTCCTGTATCGAACCAAAGACCAAGAGCGAGTGAGCGGACGTGCGGCATTGTCTCAGTGACAACCCGCACGCCGCTCTCCAATTCCGTCCGACGATAATCGCCGTTCTTTATTGGAACGCTTTTCATCTGCGTCCGAAGCCCCCGCCGCCGCCGCGCTCAGGGCGTCCGGCCCCGCTGCCGCCGGAACGACGCTGACGATCGCGCTCTTCTTCTTCTGACCCGGCATAACCCTCCATCAACACTTTATGTGAGAGATCGAGTTTGCCGTCGTTTTCAATCTTCAAAAGCTTCACATCAACCTTGTCGCCGATTTGGAAGTAGTCTGAAACACGCTCGACGCGCTTAACGTCGATTTGCGAAACGTGCATCAAACCTTCCAAGCCGGGGATAATTTCGACGAAGGCGCCGAAATCCATGATCCGCTTGATAGTGCCGTTGTAGATCTTGCCGACTTCGGGAACCGCGGTGATCGCTTCAACGCGGTCACGAGCCGCTTCGCCCGATGGGCCGTCAATCGCGCCAATCCGTACGGTGCCGTCGTCTTCCACATCGATGGTTGCGCCGGTATCGGCGATGATCGAGCGGATGTTCTTCCCGCCCGGTCCGATCAGGGAGCCAATCCGGTCAACCGGAATTTTCAGCACAATGAACTTCGGAGCAAAGGGCGAGATCGAACCGGACGCATGATCGATGGTGCGATCCATGATGTCGAGGATATGATGACGAGCGTCGCGCGCCTGTGTCAATGCACGCGCCATCAACTCAGCAGAGATACCCTTGATTTTGATGTCCATCTGGAAGGAAGTAATCCCGTCTCGAGTTCCCGCGACCTTGAAGTCCATATCGCCGAGATGATCTTCGTCGCCGAGGATGTCGGTAAGGATACGGGATTTGCCGTCTTCCATTATCAAGCCCATCGCGATGCCCGCGACCGCCTTCTTGATCGGCACCCCTGCATCCATCAACGCCAGTGAACCGGCGCAAACGGTCGCCATCGAGGAAGAACCGTTAGATTCAAGAATGTCGGAAGTGACGCGAATTGTGTAGGGGAATTCTGACCATTCGGGAAGTACCGCTTCCAAGGCGCGCTCGCCAAGTTTACCATGACCGATTTCGCGACGGCTGACGCCGAAGGAATTCTTTACTTCGCCGGTCGAATAGGGCGGGAAGGCATAGTGCAGCATGTATTTGCGGTAGCCGTCTTCGTCCAGATTGTCGATCTTCTGCTCGTCCAACTTGGTGCCGAGGGTAACCGAGGCAATCGCCTGGGTTTGTCCGCGGGTAAACAGGGATGAGCCATGGGCGCGTGGAAGGAGTCCGATTTCGCATTCAATATTGCGAATGTCGGTGTCCTTGCGTCCGTCGATACGAAGATTGTGCTCAAGAATGTTGCGGCGCACTTCGTGCTTCAGCAATTCCTTGACCGTCGCTTTGATCTCGCCGAGCTTGGCGGGATCAGCCTCAGTTTCAGCCAGAATCTTATCGATTAAGGCAGTATTCGCCTCTTTACGGGCTGTTTTATCAGTCAAACGCGCGATGGCCGGTATTTCCGGAGATGCAATCGTTATGACCTTTGCTTCAAGTTCAGTGTCCTTCTCGACGATCGAGAATTCGCGCGTCGGCTTACGAATTTCTGCGATAATTGAGTTTTGGAACTCGACGATCTTCTTGATGTGCTCATGACCAAAGAAGATTGCGTCGATCAGCTCCTGATTGGAGACCTCCTTGGCGTAACCTTCAACCATGGTGATCGCTTCTTCGCTGCCGACGATGAACAGCCCAAGACGGCTGACCAATAGTTGTGCATTAGTCGGATTTACGATGAACTCGCCATCGATCAACCCCACCCGAACCGAGGCGATTGTCTCGTTCATCGGAATATCGGACATATTGAGCGCAAGCGATGCGCCAATCGGTCCTAAAATCTCGGCGTCGTTTTCGCCGTCCGCTGATAGCACCATAGCCATCACCTGAGTCTCGTACCGGTATCCCTCCGGAAAGAGCGGGCGAATAGGACGATCAATCATCCGTGCGGCGAGGATCTCCTTTTCATGAGGGCGACCTTCGCGCTTAAAAAATCCACCGGGAATCTTACCTGCAGCAAAGTACTTTTCGCGGTAGTCAACCGTGAGGGGTAAAAAATCGAGCCCATCGCGCCGATCATGTGATGAAACGGCGGCGGTGTGCAGGACGGTATCCCCGTACTGAACCCATGAAGCCCCATCAGCCTGTTTTGCGGTCTTCCCCAAGATCACCTTGAGAATACGACCGCCGATTTCGATCTCTCGTGTCAGAATCACTCTTCAGTTCCTTCCTTCTCTCCTGTGGGTCACCCGGGCGCCTCTCGCGCTCAATCGAAGACAACAAGAAAGTTTGGCAGCGCGAACGAACGCGCCGACAAACTTTCTCTTGTCATCAAAATCGCAACGAGCCTATCGGCGCAAGCCGAGCCGGTCAATCAGCGTACGATAACGCGCAACATCCCGGTCCGACAGATACTTCAACAGACGACGCCGACGCCCAACTAACTTGAGCAAGCCACGACGGCTGTGATGATCTTTTGGGTGTGTCTTAAAATGGTCGGTCAGTTCATTGATGCGCGACGTGATGACTGCTACCTGGACTTCCGTACGTCCAGTGTCAACCGCGCTGTTGCCGTAGTCGGCGATCAATTCCTGCTTCGTTGTGGTCGCTTCTACCATTGATTCTCCCTATGCTCGCCCCCGGAAGACCAATTCCGGGCGTCGCAGTCATGCTATGAAAACGCCGAGGCGACGATCCTTTTGCCTCGCCCCTATCTTAAATCCGGCGGCTTCGATCCGTTCTGAAGCGCTTCGCCGGTCAATCTCCATTTGCCGAATCAACTCCTCCACCGCTTTGAAGGCGAAGGTATCTCGAATTCTATCTACCAGTCCGACTCGAATCGTTCGACCGTATATGTCGTCGTCGAATCCAATCAAATGTGTTTCAATGGCTGGCCCGAGCCCACTGAATGTAGGTCGCGGACCAAAATGGCTTACCGATGGGTATCGGACGCCATCTAACTCTGTAATGGTTGAGTAAATTCCGGGCGGCGGTTCAAGTTTTCCGATTTCCCAATCTTTGAAATTGGCAGTTGGAAATCCAAGTTTGCGACCCCGTCCTGCTCCGTGTACCACTACTCCACCGATGTAGTACGGACGGCTAAGACTCTTCATCGCGTTACGTGCGTCGCCAGTTAACAGCTTCTTTCGAATTCTACTCGAAGAAACTATCTCACCGCTTCTCACAATCGGTTCAATCACTTCGACGGTGAAGCCGCCTTCTTTGGCCATACTCTGTAGAAGGTGCACGTTCCCCTGTCTTCCCCGCCCAAAATGATGATTGGGGCCGACAAAGAGCTTTTTTACCTTAAAATGACCGCAGAGAATAAGTCTCACATAATCTTCAGCATCGAGTGCCGCGAATTCAAGGTCAAACCTTGCAAGAACCAGCCTTTCAACTCCATGCCGTTCAAAGAGCTTCTTTCGTTCTTCGAAGGAAGTCAGTTGCGGAGGAGGCGGGACGTCGGGGCGAACCACGCTTTGGGGATGTGGATCGAACGTCAGTACGGTAATCACGCCTTTGCTACATTCTCGCATGCGGCGGAGAATTCGTTGGTGCCCCAGATGCAGTCCATCGAATGAACCAACTGTCAGGAGCGAGCCTTCAATAGCAGTGACGCTTTCCAAGCCATGTATCACATCCATTAGTGCGCTGTCATCCCCACAGACATCTCCTCAACTAACCTATCAAGATCACTTGCATTTTCAAGACAAAAATCCCCGACACGAGTTCTAATCAGGCGGCTAAGATGCGCTCCTACCCCCAATGCATTGCCGATATCCTCTGCGAGCGTTCTGATGTAAGTTCCATGTCCACAAACAACTCGCATGGAAAAACCGTTGCTGTGAACTCCAGTACATTCCAGTTCGCGTATGATCGCAGACCTCGGTTGGCGTTCTATTGTCTCGCCTTTGCGCGCGAGTTTATAAAGTCGCTTCCCCCCAACTTTAACTGCTGAGTACATAGGCGGAATTTGTTCAATCTCACCGCGGAAACTTTCCATTGCTGCCAATATGGCTTCGCGATTTGGTAATGGCGAATCAGAATGCGCGATCACTCGACCGGTTAGATCGCCTGTATCCGTCGAGACTCCTAAGACTACCTCGGCCTGATACTCTTTATCACCCCGCATTAAGTCGCCGAGCTGTCGGGTGGCGGTGCGCCCGATCCCGATCACCAATACTCCTTCAGCAAACGGATCTAAAGTTCCGGCATGACCAACTCGCTTGATTTTACAGGCATGCCGAAGCTTACTGACTACTTTGAACGAACTAATACCGGCAGGTTTAGCTACTGCGAGTATTTTCCCATCCCAGATAGAACTTACGGTAGGCTGAATATCAATCAGTTTTAAGCCTCAGCCGAATCGAGCCACGGGATGTTCTGAGATGACTCCTCATTCTCTAAGAACGAACCAGCCATTTCAATACTCCGTCGAAATTCGGACAGCAATCTCATCTTCAAGGCGGCTTTATCCCCTCGAAACCGGAATCCGGCAGCTTTTTTATGTCCCCCGCCGCCAAGTCTGGCAGCCAACTCACTCACATCTATTTGACACCGCGAGCGCAGCGATACTTTAAAAAGTCCGGGCTCCATTTCGGAATAGAAGCCTGCGAGAATCACACTCTTGATGGAAGATGCGTATTCGACAAACCCTTCGGTGTCATCGGTATGATGGTGATTATCCAAGCCAAATATCGCAACCCGATCATCGAAGTGCATCTCTAGATTAGTCAGCGCTCGTGTAAGCGCTCGAACCGAGTTAAGCGAAAGGTTATAGAATACTCTCTCGATCACCCAACCAGAATCGACCCCGGAGGCTATCAACTCTGAACAGATCTGAACAGTGCGCGCAGTAGTATTCGCGAATCGAAAACGTCCGGTGTCGGTTATTATTCCAGTGTATAGTCCATAACCGATCTGGGGCGTAATCTCAAGATTCCACTCACGGCAAAGCTCAAAGAGAATTTCTGAAGTCGCTGCTGCGTTCACATCGACCAAGTTCAAGTGGCCGTATAACTCACCTGTAAAGTGGTGATCGATGTTTATAATATGAGTCTGGGGTCCGATCCCCTTATCCCCACTCCCTATCCTCGAAAGCGCACCCGCATCCAGCACCGCAATCCGTTCAAAAGTTCGGTCAATCGGCTGTTTCTTCAGGTTGATGATTCGTTCAAATCCCGGAAGAAAACTATATTTGTCCGGCGGAGCGTCATCGACAGCAATAACTGTCGGAACTCCGAGCTGTTTAAGCATACCGGCAAACGCAGTCAAGCTTCCTATTGCATCGCCATCGGGATAAAAATGCGTGACGACTAAAGTCTCCCGACGGTCACTCAGAGATTCCCGAATGGAGGCGGCAACCTCATTGAATCCCAGAATCATTCTCTTCTTCTGTTACCTTCAATCTAACGGTGGTTCGCAACACATGGTCAATCTTGGCTGCTTCATCAAGCGTTCTATCGAGGTTGAATCTTAGCTCGGGAAGATGACGCAGATAGATTCGCCCGGCAAGCGCTTTCCTGAACCGGTAAGCATCTGTGATTAGTTGACCGATCAGTTTCTTCTGAATCTTCTCTTCCGCCATGATACTCACCCAAACGTCGGCGAATTGGAGGTCTTTGGTGACGCGGACTTCGGTGACGGTGATAAATTTCTGTCGATACTCTTCGAACTCGAAGTTCAGAATTTGGGAGAGTTCTTTGAGCATTTCCTCCCCTACTCGGAGGAGTCGGTTCGACTTCAAGCTTTGCCTCAGTCAGTGCTGATGGACCGCGTTGCTCAGGTCTGTCATTCCCACGAAGGTGGGAATCCAGTCGAGCCTATCCAATTAAAGAATCTGAAATAGATTTTCTTGTCTGGATTCCCACCTTCGTGGGAATGACAAGTGTTAATAATCAAATCGTTCCGTTCCAATCCGTTCGACGCCGTCGCGGTTATCCACAACGCTTAATATTTCCGAGAGGTAGCTTTCTGCTCCTCGTCCGTCGTGCGAGATCCATGCAATCCCAATCAAAGCGCGCTGCCACTTGTCCAAGTAATCTATTTCGACGACCGATACGTTGTACTTTGATTTTAGGCTCTCAATTAAGCCTCTAATCACCCGCCGCTTATCTTTCAGTGATTGCGAGCCGTGGATATGGAGATCTATCTGGACGGCAAAGACTCTCACATCGAATCTTCGAGCTTACGACTTTTCTCTATCACTTCGTACACTTCGATTCGGTCGCCTTCATTGATGTCGTTGTAACCGTTGAGGCTGGCTCCGCACTCGAAACCGGAGAGAACCTCGCGAGCATCGTCCTTGAAACGTTTAAGAGTTGAAAGTTCGCCTGACCAAAGCTCAACGCCGTCACGGATGAGGCGCACTTTGCTATTGCGAGTGACCTTTCCTTCAAGAACATAACATCCGGCGATTGAGCCAATTCGGCTGATGCGGAAAACCTTGCGGATTTCCACTTGACCGACGATCTTCTCTTCGAGTGTAGGCGCGAGCAGCCCTTCCATAGCGAGACGAATATCGTCAACCACCTCATGTATCAGGCGATACGAACGTATCTCGACGTTCTCCTGTCGAGCAAGATCTCGAGCTTGCGGATTGGGGTGAACATGGAAACCGATGACGATCGCGCCTGAAGCGGAAGCGAGTAGGACGTCTGACTCAGTAACTGCGCCGACGCCTCTATGTATGATATTGACTTTAACTTCGCCGGTCGCAAGTTTCATCAGCGCGTCCGCCAGCACTTCGACTGAACCGTGAACGTCGCCCTTGATGACGAGCGGCAAGTCTTTCAACTCGCGCTCTTTCATCTTCCGACTCATTTGTTCCAGCGAGAGTGCTCGAATCTGACGCATCGAGATCTCACGTTGCTGTTGTTGACGTCGCAGGGCGATTTCGCGCGCTTCCTTTTCTGTAGGATAAACCATCAGTTTATCACCAGCTTGAGGAACTCCGCTGAATCCTATCACCTGGATGGGTCTGGCGGGGCCGGTTTCGGTAGCCTCTACGCCTGCTTCATTATAAAGAGCGCGAACGCGGCCGTAATGCTGACCAACTACGAATGGATCGCCGATCTTCAACGTACCCGCTTGAACCAGAATCGTTGCAACGACGCCAAGGCCTTTGTCGAGACGGGATTCGATCACCACACCTCGAGCCTTAACAGTCGGATCGGCTTTTAATTCGAGCACTTCAGCCGCAACGACAATTTCTTGAAGCAGTTCATCGACGCCCTGTCCAAACTTGGCGGAGATCTCTGCCGACTGGTGTTTGCCGCCCCATCGCTCAACCAGCAGGTTTGCATCGGCAAGCTGCTTATAGATTGCGTCAGGATCGGCGTTTGGCTTATCGATCTTATTCACTGCAACGACAATCGGAACGCCAGCCGCCCTTGCATGGTCGATAGCTTCGAGCGTCTGCGGCATAACGCGGTCATCAGCGCCAACCACCAACACGACAATGTCGGTCAGTTGGGCGCCGCGTGCGCGCATCGCGGTAAATGCTTCGTGTCCCGGTGTATCGAGGAAGGTAATGCGTTGATTGTTGATAATCGCTTCGTACGCGCCGATATGCTGGGTGATCCCGCCGTACTCTTTTTCCGCGACACGCGTTCTTCGCAAGTGATCGAGCAGTGTCGTCTTACCGTGATCTACGTGTCCCATTACAGTCACAATCGGCTGCCTCGGCGCGAAGTTTTCAGGTTTTGATTCTTCTACTTCGGGTGTGATCTCTTCATCTGTGACGAATTCAATCTCGGTTTCAAACTCAGACGCGAGAATCTCGATAGTGTCACGATCAAGACGTTGATTGATGGATATAATCATACCCATCTCAATGTAACGCTTGATGATATCTTGAACTGGAACTTCGAGGAGGTTGGCGAATTCCTGCGTTGTGAGGAATTCAGTGAGCCTCAGCTTCTCTGTGCCGGTCTCTTCTTCAGCAACCGATCCACCGCGTGCATGATGTTGGCGACCTTTTCCGCGCCCGTCCATCATTGCCATAGTCTTCTTGATGGAAGCGGTAACTTCTTGCTGATCTACCGGCTTCTTTCGTGGACCGCGACCACCGCCCGGAGCTGCCCCGGCTCCCTCAGCGCCTTTCCCCTTCCCCTTCTTCTTCCGGCGACTGCGTGATGCAGGAACAGCAGATTCGATCGGTTTTGTGCCCGGCTTAAGCTTGATCCCTTTGAGAGCGTTGTCGCGGCGAATTTGTGCAGCGACTGCGGTCTCAAGAGCATCTTCCGGAGTCTCAACTTTGGTCGCGATCTTCTTCCGCTTGAGCTTCTTCTTGCCAGCTTGCCCGCCTGAAAGCGCCCCGGAGAGAGCGAGTGACGGCGGCAACGGCTCAGTGGATCTTGGAGCGGACGGTTTAATCGCTGTGGGTTTTGAACCGCCGGTCTGCGGCCTACTTTGTTGCCCCTGACGACTTTGCTGCTGGCCCTGTTGCTGTCCCTGTTGGCCTTGCCGAGTCTGTTGGCCTTGTTGGCTTTGTTGACCCTGCTGGCGAGGTTGCTGCTGTTGTTGCTGGGAACGCCCACTTTGTTGCGCTGGACGCGGTTGTTCAACTCGCTTGACTGGTTTCGGAGCCTGCTCAATGATTTTAAGCGGCTGTCCCTTGGGAAGCTCGATCTTACGCCTGACTAATGGCGCAGGAGCTGCTGGAACTTCTGGAGGCGCTTCCACAACAATTGGTTGCGCTGGCGTCGGATGAATCGCTTTTGGCGGCTGCGGCTCGACTATGACAGTTTTGTGGTGTTTTACCTCTTGCTTAACCACAACCTCTGGAGCGATAGTCGTTACGACTGGGGGAGTCGGTGCGAGAGTCTCGATTATTGACTCAACTGGTACCGGCTCAGCGATTTCCGCCTTGATAACTTCAAGCGTTGAGACTTCAGCGGGAGTCGCAAGAGGTTCTGGCGCAATAGTAGGCTCAGGAGCAATAACCGGAGCCGACGCCGGAGCAGGCTCGACAACTTTTAAGGCCTGTGGTTTCGGAAGCGATATCTTCCGTTCGCCAGAGGCAGGCGTTGTCTCTGCGGTCGGAGGTTTTGCGGCTTGCAGCATTTCAATTTCTGCCTGACGCAAGCGCACCGAGTCGCGCTTCTGCTCCTCGTCGTGTTCCGAGGCGTGGTCGCTTTGGTATTTGCGCAACCGCGTCTGATCGAACTTCCTTAGAAGTTCGACATAGGTCTCCTCGTCAACCGGCTGCATTTGCTTTCGGCTAACATCGTGACCACGAGAAGCAAGAAAATCGAGGACGGTTGGCGTCTCAAGCTTGAGTTCTCTTGCCACCTCGAAGGCGCGCCGCACTTTTCCTTTGTCCGCCGTAACATTCATAGCGATGGGATCAACCTGTGTCGGAACCGTTCGCCGCCGGGCGATAATCGCCGGCGCTACTCGCTCTCTTCAAAATATCCGCCCAGAACTTCAAAGACCTTCTCGACTGTCTCAGGCTCCATGCCCGGCAGACTGGAAATGGCTTCTCGTCCGGCGTTAATAACTTCTTCTGCAGACCTATAGCCGCCTTCTTTAAGGAGGGCGGTCAGTTCGGGATCCAAGCCTTCCACTTCATCAAGTGAAAGTTCTTCCTGATAGTATTCGCTCGATTTTACCGGCTCAATATCGTAACCAGCCAGATGTGACGCGAGTCGAATATTCTGTCCGCGACGGCCAATCGCTTGTGCGATTTGGTCGTCTTGAAAAACCGCCAATACTTTGTTCCCGCCCTCGAGAAAAACCAGTTCGAGCGGGATTACAGGGGCAAGTGCGCGACGGATGAAGACGTCACGGTCTCGAGTCCAGTGAATAATGTCGATCTTTTCGTGATTCAACTCTTTTACAATCGCTTGAATCCGAACGCCCTTCATTCCTACGCAAGCCCCAACCGGATCAACCCGTTTGTCATTTGACTCAACGGCGATTTTCGTACGCTCGCCGGCTTCTCGTGTAATTGCCTTGATCTCAACGATGCCGTCATAAATTTCCGGAACTTCCAGCTCGAATAGACGGCGAACAAAGCCTATGTCTTTTCGAGAAACTATGATTTCCGGGTCTTTATTAGTACGGCGGACATCAAGCACGATGGCCTTAATACTCTCACCGCGGCGGTAGCGCTCAGTGTAAACCATCTCCGAGCGCGGCATAATCACTTCGGTCTTGTCGATATTCAGGCGAACTTCGTGGCGGTTGATCTGATGCACGTCGCCGATTACAATTTCGCCAATTCTCTGGCTGAACTCGTTGAAGAGATTCTCTTTCTCAATCTCCCGTAAACGCTGGGTCAGATACTGTTTGGCAGCAACCACGATCCGGCGGCCAAACTCTTTTTCATAGTCCACCACAATCATCGTCTCGTCGCCTTCAGCGCATTCGGGATCGATCAAGTGAGCTTCGCTCATCTTGATCTGAGTAGCTTCATCGGTAAGATCGGCATCGGCGATGACAGTCTTGATACACTGGATCTCGATATCGCCTTTGTCAGGGTTGAAGATAATGCTGAAATTATCGGTCTGGCCGTACTTCTTTTTGATCATCGAGAGGAAAACCGACTCAATGATCTCCTGGAAGACGTCGCGCTCAATCCCCTTTTCTTTAAGGAGTTGAGTTACAGCGTCAACGACTTCGTGCTTCATTCCGCTTCCGTCCTGACTTCGTGCTCGATTTTGGGAATAACACCAGCTTTGCTCCGGTCAATTCTGCAACCGATGCGTCTCTGGTTTCTCCGGCGATCTCAACTTTTATGATCCCATCGGCGGTAACATCGAGCAGTTTCGCTTGGAATTCCCCCTCTGCATTCCTGCTCGCAATCACCCGTCCAATGTTCTTTCTGAATTGCCATGTTTCGGTTAACGGCCAGTCAAGGCCAGGCGAAGAGACTTCGAGACGATAGTCCGGGGCAAATCGCTCTTGCATATCGAATAGATCGAGCAAGGCGCGAGTGATTTTTGCACAGGCGTCTATCGTTATCCAATCCTCTTCCCAGTCAACATAGATCTGTATCAGGGGTCGCGAAGATCTTCCGGAGATTCGAACCCCGCAGAGCCGCACCCCCTCCTGTTGAAGGATGGGCTGGATCAGATCTTCAATTTGTTCAACAGTTGTAATCATTGATAGCCGATATAACAGAAAGAGTGGGTTGGTGGCCCACTCTATCTAAGATAATATACGCGCCTTCCCTTCATCGAGCAAGGGAAGTTATGGCATAAACTCAAGTTTGGCCAGATTATCGCGAGCGGCGTCAACCGATCTCGACTTCGGGTAGTCTTTCAGTATCTTGTTATAGACTGATTTTGCTTGAGGATACCGATGCGCTTTATCGAGAGCCTTTCCGGCTTCAAGCAGCGCTACAGCTGCGTTAAAGTGATCCGGATATTTTGAGGCTGCTTTCTCGTAGTACTCCGCCGCTTTCTCCCAATCGCTCTTACCGTGAGCAATCGTTCCGAGGGCATAATACGCGCCAAAGGCGAGATAAGCTTGGTCGGAGTAGTCGTCGATAACTTCTTCATATGCTTTAAATGCTTCTTCGAACTGAGCCCGTTGCTCGAAGATACGCCCTTTTAGCATTAACGCGACGGCAGCAGAACTGGTACCGGAATAGTCTTCCAAAATTGCGTTAGCACGGATCAAGGCAGAGTCGAAAGCGGCGCGAGCAAAGGCATCGCGCGCCATCATCTCATCAAACGCTGCATTTTTGGCGGTAGACGATTTCGACCAGCCAATGGCTAAGCCAAGCGCCACCGCTGCAACAACTGCAACGACGCCATAAAGAACATGTTGGCGATGTTCTTCGAACCAAACTTCCGCCTTGGCGGTCAGGATTACAAAACGATCTTCTTTCAGCTTCGCCTTGACGAGCCGCTTCCTCGGCTTAAGCATTCTTGCCGCTTCCCTGTTTGAATGCTCGAATCAGGGCCATTATTGACCCATACGATATGAGTAAGCTGTTAATATAATGCTCTGATTTGAAGCACACAAGCAGTCTGTGGACGAGGATTCGAGTATTTCACGATTTACGTTGGAGTGCGTCTCGAAGATTCTGATCGAGCTTCTCAGCTCCGGCGACAACTTCATGTTGAACGTCAAGCGCATATACAGGCAACATGTTTAATACGGGTGGTAGTTTCACCGAATCTTTCGTGGTCGTGACCATCCATTCGGCGCGGCTTTGGACGAAACGACGGGCAAGTTTGTCAACATAGAACTTGCTGTAATTGCAATGATCGGGCAAGGCGAGTTCCCCGATCAATTCAGCGCCAAGCCCTAAAACTGTTTCGAAAAATGACTCGGGATTGGCGATTCCAGCAAAAGCAAAAACACGCTTACCCGCGATTTGACTTGCTTCGAATAACTCACCTCTTCCAGTGCGACGCCAGTATTTCGGTATAAGACGTGTAGCGGCTACGGGTCGCTTCAGTAGTTTTTCGAGATCCGCACATCTTTGTTCCAACTCTTCGTCGGTTCCGTCGCACTTCGACAGGATGATCTGTCCTGCACGCTTCAAAGAGGATATTGGTTCTCGCAAGAATCCTGCAGGTAAAAGAAGCTTATTTCCGAGCGGGTTACGACCATCGAGCAGCACAATATCAAGGTCTCTTTTCAATCGGCGATGTTGAAAGCCATCGTCGAGGATGACGACGTTTGCTTTGAATTGTTCAACAGCCAACTCAGCGCCTTGAACGCGATTGCGATCAACAATCACTACTGCCCCTGACCGCGCTTCAGCCAACATATAAGGTTCGTCGCCTGATGTGAAAGGATCGCTAAGCGTTCTTTTCCCGTTCGAAACGATTGTCGTCCCTTTGCCTACTCCACCATAACCGCGGCTAACCACGGCAATTGTAACTTTTTTCCCGATTGTGAAGCGCTTAATCCTCTCTATCAAATGGAGAACAAATGGCGTTTTACCAGTTCCGCCAACCGAGATGTTTCCCACTGAGATGACCGGAACTGTGACGCTGTAAGAACGAAGGGCGCCGAGATTGTAGAGTCGGTTTCGTACTTGAACCGCAGCTTGAAATGGGATAGAAAGCGGCCAAAGCCACATTTGCGGTTTCATCAGACTATTTCTGCGTCAGGTTCAACATTGCATCTGCTTTCTCCTCGACTGCAATTAGGGCATCCCGAATTCGATTTCGCTCTCTCTCGATATCCTCCTGTGCAATCTTACGAGGAACAATAAACGGTTCACCAACAAGAAAAATCCCCTTGGAAAAAGGCTTCATCACTGCGAAAGCATCCCAGCTCTTCGCCTTCCAGGTGGGATTGGCGGAGAAGGATATCGGTACTACCGGCGCGCCGCTTAAACGCGCCAGATGGAGAACGCCGTCTCGCACTGTGTGCCTTGGTCCAGTTGGACCATCCGGGAAAATTGCTACCGTTCGTCCTTCCTTTAGATCTTTCAGCATAGTCATAAAACCTTCGCGACCGCCTTCCTTGGGCGATCCTCTGCGTGGCAGATAACCCAGACGTTGAACTATCCGGGCTATCAACTCACCATCCATATGCAGGCTCACGAGTGCAGTAATGCCCCGGTTCCGCAGATGATAAACAGGCAGCAACATCCTTCCGTGCCAGAGCGCGATGATGACTCCTTTTCCCTCCTTTTCAGCTTGCTCAATCTTCTCAATGCCTACAACCCGGTACCGGCAAAGAGCGCCTAACAGCCGTATCAGGCTGGGGCCAAGCGCTGTGGCAAGAGTCAAGAGCGCCCTCTGACGCAAGGGCGCTTTTGGTTGAGCTGATGTCGTGTGAGACGTACTCATTTCAGAGTAAATATCTTTGAAATTGAAAGAGGCTCATATCGCCGGATCGATTCCGCCATTATTGGCAGGAGGCGGCAGTCCTTTCAAATGCCTGAGCGCTTCCCCGATCAAGTAAAGTGAACCTGTAATGAGCAACGCGCCTGATTCCGGGAGTGCGGTTTTCGCAAGTTCGATTGCCTGAGGAATTCCGCTGGCCGCTTCAACTCTTACCCCTGCGGTTTCAGCCGCTTCAAGTAATTCCTCGGTTGAATAACCTTTGGGGAATCTGAGTGGCGCGACAATAATATGATTGGCGAATTGACCTATCTCACGCAGCATTTCGACCACGGGTTTACCGTGGATTGCGGAAAAAACGACAACCATCTCGCGCGCAGGAAGCAGTAACTCCACAGCCTCTACGAGTGCGCGAATGGCAATCGTGTTATGGGCTCCATCGAGGATGATTGGCGGCTTTTCCGCCACTGTCTGGAATCTTCCCGGCCAACGAACGTGCGCCACACCTGATTTAATAGCACTATCCGATACATTAATACCGAGTTCACGGAGCCATGTTATTGCGCCGAGAGCAGTCGAAAGATTCGTAAGCTGAAATCCGCCCGCGAGCGGAAGAGTAAACGCCATTCCCTGATACGGCTCGTTTAATCCAATGACTTTTGAGCCGTTTAAATCCTCGTGTTTGATCTGAAATTCGATCGCGCCGGGTGCGAACCGCAGAGCGGCGCCCATTTTCTCCGCTCGCGCTTCGAGTTCAATTTTCGCTTCAGTCGATTGGGGAGCGCTGATCGCTCGTCCCATAGATTTGATAGCGTGAGCTTTATCCGAGGCTATTAGTGTTACGGTATTGCCGAGCACGGTGGTGTGATCGAGTCCGATCGGCGTCACGACTGTTAGAAGTGGATCCACTACAATCGTAGCGTCAAGTTTTGCGCCCAGTCCAGCCTCAACAACGGCTATTTCTACTCCTTCTTCCGCAAATGCTACGAATCCAGCGGCAGTCAGGAGTTCAAAAACCGTTCTAAAAGCGAGCGACTTTTCGCGTTGACTTGCTTCAAAACTGTCTTTAATGGTAGCCATAATATGAGCAAAACGCGTACGGGAGATCGGTCGCCCATTGATTTCGATTCGTTCCCGAACCGTTATCAGATGGGGCGATGTGTACAATCCAACCTTATAACCAGCTCTTTGAAGGCAGGAGGCAATCAAGGCAGAAGTTGAGCCTTTTCCCTTGGTGCCGACTACATGAATGATTTTGTATTGTTGTTGAGGATTACCGAGCTGCTTTAACAAACCGCGAAAGCGGTCAATATCGCTTGCTTCGGTTTGTAGTCGAGGCTCCGGAAGCCGTTCAAAGTCGATGAACGTATTCAGATAACCAACAGCGGTCGCAAATCTCCAGTTGGGACGACGCTGGTGGTCGGTTGAATGTGCTGTCAATAGTCTCCTGTAATCGCTTACCACCACCAGCCTCTGGCTCGGAAGTAGCGGTCGCGCCGCCCCCAAGTCCAGAGAACGCCAAATAGAAATCCGCCAACATGCGCCCAATGTGCAACGAAATCGTTAGGCGCTGCCAGCCCTGCGGCAATAAATTCTGCCGCCATCCAGAATCCAAGCAAGATTAAAGCCGGAATTCTGAGGATTATCGGATAAAAAATCAGTAAAAAGAGAGTTCGAACTCGCGCAAACGGAAATTTCACCACATAACTGCCCATCACACCCGCCACCGCCCCTGAAGCTCCGATCACAGGTATGGCAGAGTCGAAATCCGTGAATCCAGCATTCAGCAAGTTTCCAAATACTCCAGAAACTATATAGAGGAAAAGAAATCGTAATCGACCGAAACTATCTTCGATATTGTCGCCGAAGATCCAGAGAAACCACAAATTGCTGATCAGATGGAATAAGTTGGCATGCAGAAACATTGAAGTGACAACAACTTTCGGTCGAACTAAAAGCGCTTCGGGGGTGAATCCAAATCGCTCGACAGACTTAACCAGACCTTCACCATAGGTCGTATAGAGAAAGACCAGCGTATTGATCAGAATCAGGAGAAGTGTGAGAAACGGGAAGGTTCGAGACCGATTCTCGTCGCGCAGTGGGAACAGCATCGCCTATGACAGGGAGGGAATTAATCCGCGGATCAGCATCGTTTCTGCGATTTGAACGGCATTAAGCGCTGCGCCTTTTCTAAGATTGTCTGAAACCACAAACATAGAAAGACAATTAGGCCCGCGGTCACGCCGAATACGCCCGACGAAGACCTGATCCTTGCCGGATGCGATTAGCGGTGTAGGATAGAGTTGAGATTGAGGATCGTCGATCACTTTCACGCCGGGAGCATCCATCAACAGATTTCTCGCCTGTTCGATGGATACACGTCGGCGAAATTCAGCATGAATGGCGATGGAGTGGCTGACTAACGTCGGAACTCTAACGCAGGTAGCTTGAACTGAAAGTCGCGGAAGACCGAGTATTCGCCTTGTTTCGGAGACCATCTTGGCTTCTTCCCCGCTCTTTGCTCCAACTCGCCCACCGATCCAGGGGATCACATTAAACGCAATTCGTTGTGAAAATGTCGATGGCGCTAAATTTTCGTCTTGGAGTTCATTCGTGAGCGCCACAATGCCACGTTTCCCTGCGCCAGAGACGCTTTGCATCGTTACGGCGGTGATATGCCTCAAGCCAAATTCCCTATTGAGTGGAGCTAGCGCCACGACCAAGGGTATGGTCGTACAGTTCGGATTTGAGATTATTCTGCGATTAAACTCCAGATCGTCGGAGTTAACTTCTGGCACAATCAGGGGGGCGTATGATTTGTCTCGGAAATACGAACTCTTGTCGATGACGGTCGCGCCTCGGTACGCCAATCTTCTTCCCCAAGTTCGAGCGACTTCCTGCCCTGCGGCTAAGAACGCGAAATCGCACTCTGGCGGACGGCGTTTTACCAATTGTTCGATCATCAAAGGGCCGTATGGCGTTTCAAGCCACTTCCCCCGTGACGCAGGCGAAGCGAAGACACGCAACTCACCGACGGGAAATGAACGCTCGCGCATGACCTTAAGCAATGTCTCCCCCACTGCTCCAGATGCGCCCAGCACTGCAACACGGTAGCGAGGCCCAACAACAGATACTTCCCCCATAAACGGGAAAGCAGATTGATCTTCCATTGGAATTGGGCTGTTCTCGATCATTGTTATATCCGAAACAAGACTGATTCGCGACGGAACATTACTACCATCAGATATAGTGAACCAATCGAGATCAGACTGTTCGCGGTCATTGTGATCGCCAGATTCAACGGTTCGATTGTACCGATCATCGCTTGTTTGAGTAAAAGCGAAACGTTCATAATGGGTATCGCCGCCATCCAGGGGGAAAGGTCTGCGTCGGGGATGAGTGAAGCCATCGCCGGTAGAATAACCACGAACATCATCGGCGAGACATAACTCTGCGCCTCACGGTAAGACTTTGCAAATAGCGCAATGGTCATCAGCACTGCTGAAAAGATAACCGCCAATGGCATCATTGCGACGAAGATTAGAACGCCGGAGATGAAGTCGAGGTTAAAGGAGAATGCCTGTGACATATCAGGCGAGAAACTGCTGCTGTATTTGAAAGAGAAAACCATGCTGATCAGGCTGAGCGAGGAAGTTACTACCGCGGCGGTACAAACCGTTAAGAACTTTCCCAATACTATATCAAGGCGTGAAACTCCGCTTACCAACAGAGTTTCAAGTGTGCCGCGCTCTTTTTCGCCTGCCGTTAGATCGATGGCAGGATACATCGCACCGGTCAGAACCATAATAATGATGAAATAGGGGATCATCATCGAGGCGCCTATCTGGCCCATCTTTTCAGGTGGAACTATGTTCACCTGTTGCATGGCAAAAGGTTTTAATAGATCGCTGCGAAGTCCACGTGAAACGAGAAGTTGTTCCGCCCGTTTTTCACGATAGGCATTTGCAGCGGTCTCAATTTTATCAGAAGCGAATCGAGACTTTTCGCGCGTGCGATCTGAATATAATCTTAGAGCAGGCGGGGAACTCTGGTCATCGGTGAGATAGGCTTCAAGTCGCAGGTCGAAATCATCTGGAACAAGAATGGCGGCATCGAGATCCTTGTTTCGAAGCATGTCGATTACGAGAGTCGTATCTTCAAGACCGGTAATTAGCTTGAGATCTGGACGGTTCTCGAGGGCGGTTCGAATTTCATTTGCTGAGACCGTGCCAATCCAGGCAATTTGCGATGTTTCAGCCTGAAGACTGCTCATCCGTTTCGACATGATCGCGCCAAATCCGATCATCATTACGGGCATCAGGAGAATTGGGACCAGGACCATCGAGATTACTGTCCGACGATCTCTAAGGATGTCCTTCATCTCTTTGGCGTAGATTTTCCATACACTTGAACGAGCCAAGTTGCACTCCCGATGAGTTAGTGTGTCACTTCAAGATGCAAGGCATTCTACAATTGCGCGAGCTGCCAATTCCACCGAATGCTGCTTCTTTTCCGGAATCCCCCCAAGGAATTCGGTCAGGTCTTCGGAGGTCAGAACCTTTGCTCTGGAAACTTCCATTCCGGTGACGACCTCGACCATCGCAGAACAAGCTGCAATCGTTCCAGAACAGGCGCGTGCTCGGAATTTAACCTCCGCAACGCGATCCCCATCAAGTCGAGCTGTAAGTTTGACACGGTCGAAGCAGCCGCCTCCTTCGTGTTGCACTTCGCACGAACACGTTGGATTGGCGATCTCGCCTACGCCGCGTGGATGACTGAAATGGTCGAGGTACCGCTCGGAGAAAGACACTTACGTACTCAGATAGATGTAATTTACTTGGGCAAGGTTCCGAATAATCTGGCGATGCCTCTGTGTAAGCTATGCGGCACTCCTGCATCATCAAGGAAGAGGTAGGGGCAGAGTCCATCGATTACGTCGATCAAATTTTCATTAAGGATGGTGACAGCTTGAAGCCGTGATGCGTGGCTTCCGGAGCTTTTCAAAATCCAGACACTCTTGAATCCAGCAACGGCGCAATCTTTTGCAAGCATAGGCAGCGATTCTGCGCGAGTCATCAAGATTGCGTTTGTCACTTCCGGGGTGATATCGAGTGGTCGTTTATAACAAATCTGGCCTTCGATCTCGTTCACGGATGGATTCACGGGTACAACATCATACCCTCGAGCAATCAAGTCGCACATCAAACGACGGCTGAAGACGGCTCGATTACGGGAGACGCCGACAAGCGCAATACGTTTGACCGACATAAATTGCTCGATACTCTGCCGACTGTTCACTGGTCGTTCCGACTTTGATCGGCGGATTTTAGCTTAAACTGAACGACAACACTCCGCACGCCGGGAAGCAACTCGATTTTCTCGCGAATCTCCTGGTCGAGGTTTTCTACGAACCGTTCATCTTCTTCAGTTATCCGCACTTCGACGTAAACGCGTCCTTCAACAGGCTCGATCTCGGTACGGCCGATCATATTTGATTCGAATGCGCCGAGACCATTGCGTGGATTTATGACTCCGGCGAGTGCCTTCCCTACTCCCTCAATATCAAGCAGAACAACATCGTCCCGAAATAAACCTTGCTCGACTTCCCAATTGTGGACGGCAGCTTTGAGACCGTCCACGGCGAGTACCGAACAATGCAACTTAACTGACGGCAATCCGTCAAGCGCCTGAACTATGTCGCGATGAGTCAAACGTTTGATGTCGTCGATGCGCTTGCCTTTGGCGATGAGAGTCGCCATTGACGCAGTCGCAATGTTACTCGCGCATCCAAATGATCGGAAACGTATATCTTCTATTATACGGGTAACTGGATCAATTTTCAGCGCAAATGTAACCATGTCGCCGCAAGCTGGACTGCCCTCGGTTGCAACCGCATCAGCCCCTTCGAGATCGCCGACGTTTTGAGGAGCCGTAAAGTGCTCGATGACTTTAGGGCTGTATTTAATTGCCATGAATGCTGTTAATTAAATTGTTGTCGGGCAGAAGCCCGTCGAGTATGACTATCTAATGCCGTAGATCCAACTCTTCAAGCACTTTTCTAATCAGACTGGAGTTGAAACCACGCCTGCTCAAGGCCCCCCCTAAACGACGCTCCTTGATGTGCGGCGCAAGCCCTTCCATTATCCGCATTTTTTTGTGTGCAAAAGAGATTGCCGCTTCAAATTCACTTTCTTCATCAACCTGCCGGTCAATCTCATCTTCTACAACTGCTTCGGGCAAGCCTCGTGCGAGCAACTTTTGCTTAATGAAGCTCTTGCCAATCTGTTTCTGCTTAGCGAGCCTCACGGCGTCTTCAGCAATTTCCGTCTCAATGACGTAACCGAGCTTGACAAACTCCGTGACAATCTCTAATGCAACTTCCGATTCAGCTCCCCGCGCCATCAACTTCTGCATTAACTCACGACGCGTATGCGGCCTTCTCGCAATAAGATTTAGCGCCTTATCGCGAAAATTTACGGATTCGTCGTTGGAGCGCTTCATGGGAATTATCATGGTACTGCATCCCACCACGGAATATGAAAACAGTGACAAGGAGGATGGGCGTCCCTGCCCGTCCAAGCAAACCGAACTCAAATCAAGGACGGGCAGGGACGCCCATCCTCCTTGTCACCCGGTCATTTTCTGAGAAACAATTATTGGTCGTCCGCTGCCTTACCGCGCACTGATCCGAGTGGAACAAGCTGAAGCGATTCACGAATCTTGGCTTCAATTTCAGCCCGAAGGTCGGTGTTTTCAGTCAAGAACGTGATTACTCGATCCCGTCCCTGGCCAATACGCTCTTCCCCGTAGCTGTACCAGGTTCCGCTACGCTTTAGGATATTTCTTTCGGATCCGATATCGACGATTTCACCGAGACTGGAGATGCCCTTGCCATAGATGATATCAAACTCAACTTCGCGGAAAGGCGGCGCTACTTTGTTCTTCACCACCTTAACGCGTGTGCGATTCCCGACCATTTCGGTGCCTTCTTTCAGGGCTCCGACGCGGCGGATATCGACTCGCACAGTCGCGTGGAATTTCAGCGCGATACCTCCGGGAGTCGTCTCAGGATTGCCCCAAGCCTGACCAATCTTCATTCTGATTTGATTGATGAAGATAAAGCAGGTATTCGATTTTGAGACCGTTCCCGTCAATTTTCTTAGAGCCCGTGACATAAGCCGCGCTTGTAGGCCGACTTGCTGGTCGCCCATATCTCCTTCGATCTCGAGCTTGGGGACAAGCGCCGCGACCGAGTCAACGACGACAACGTCAACAGCTCCAGACCTTACCAGCGTCTCTGCAATATCGAGCGCCTGCTCGCCGGTATCCGGTTGAGCAATCAGAAGATTGGCTGTATCAACTCCGAGAGCGGTCGCATAGGTCGGGTCGAGTGCATGTTCCGCATCAATAAATGCTGCGGTGCCGCCGCCTTTCTGAGCGTTTGCGATGACGTGGAGCGCAAGCGTGGTTTTCCCTGAAGACTCCGGACCATAGATCTCAATAACTCTTCCGCGAGGCATTCCACCAACTCCAAGAGCGGCGTCAAGTGCGAGTGAGCCGGTCGAAATAACGTCCACCTTGATCTTGGCTCCTTCGTCGCCCAGTCGCATCACCGAACCGCGCCCGAATTGCTTCTCGATCTCGGCAATTGCCAGCTCGAGTGCGCGCGTCTTTTCTGAAGCCTTGTCAGCCATTATTAATCCCTGTAAAGTTCTTTTTTTGATATAATTATTAGAACGCAATAATGCTAATTAAATGAAGCCGTTCCCAATACTTCGTAGATCGCACCGCTTTGGCGTAATTCGCTCGACATAATCTTGATGTTGCTCACCGTCCAGATGATCGGTTTAATCTGTGCCCGTTCAAATTGCTCGTTCAAGGCGCAACCCCGTTCGATCTCTTTCACTCGACCAACCGTCAGATGAGGGTGAAACGCCTTTTCTTCCAATGGGAAACCAAACTCGAAGCAGGTTTTCTCGACTATTGACTGCAAACTCATCAATTCTGTTGTCGATTCCAGACCGAGCCATAAGACTCGCGGTCTTTGTAGGTTGGGAAAACCGCCCGTGTGGGTAGTCTTTAATTCGGTTGGACGAAATGGCTTAACGCAATCTTGCATTGCTCCAATCAAAGCAGGAATTTGCTTTCCCTCGACGTCGCCTAAAAACTTTAACGTCAGATGGATTCCGTCCATTTTCGGCCAAGTCACTTTTGCGCCGGGAATACGACTCAAATCGCGCTGCAACTTGGCGATTACTTCCTTCAACTCGGCGGGCGTGTCAAGCGCAATAAAGGTCCTTACAATCGGAGGGAGTTTTTCAAGCTTCATTTGCATCTTGAGACTTGATTCGGTTATAAATCAGGGTCAAAGCCGCGAGTGTAGCGCGTCGCCGATTGTCTTCCCGGTCTCCAGCGAATTGATACCGAACAGTATCGGTTCCGGTTGAATCGGATATTCCAATGTACACCAAGCCTACCGGTTTCTCGACCGATCCTCCGCTGGGGCCTGCAATGCCCGTGACAGCCAGCCCTAAATCTACACTTGCTCTCTCGCGAGCGCCATGCGCCATTTCACGAGCGGTTTCAGCGCTTACAGCCCCATGTTGATTTAGCGTTTCCTCGCTTACGCCGAGCAGCTCCCGCTTGGCGTCATTTGAATATGTAATATAACCTCGTTCGAGCACATCTGAAGAACCAGGAACGCTCACGAAACGGCTGCAGATCATTCCTCCAGTGCAGGATTCGGCCACTGCAATTTTCAGCTTACGTTGTCGCATCAGATCGAGAATGGCGGCTTCTAACGGCTGCTCATCCATACCATAGATATAAGGAGTAATCTTGGCTGTCACTTTGTTGGTGGATTCTGCGAGCGCCGCTGAGGCTTCTTCAGGCGTCCTTGCAAAGCAGGACAGCCGCAGAGTGACTCCTGTTTCTACAGATGGTAGAAATGCCAGCTTGATTGGTTCGAGATCTCTGGGGTCTCCGATTAACGCCGCGAGATGTGATTCGCCGATGCCAGTAGTTCGTATCAAACAGTATTGAAATGTCCCTTTTCGTCGAGCTATCAGGCGGGGAATGATGTATTCGTCGAGCATCCCGCGCATTTCGATTGGTACGCCCGGAACGGCATAGAGTTCCTTATCGTCAAGCATATAATGGATGCCCGGTGCAGCGCCGTGTTCATTTGGAATCGGACTCGCTTGCTTCGGGAACATCGCCATCGCTTCCCAACCCGGAGCAGAAGCGATTCCTCTGCGCAGATACCGTCTCCTGATCGAATCTGCAATCTCTTTGTTGTAAATTAACTGATCCGAGAAGAAGCCAGCAATGGCAGGGCGCGTGATATCGTCGTGAGTAGGCCCAAGCCCACCGGTGAAAATAACAACGTCTGCCTCTTTCCATGAAGAACTCAGGTTGGCCAGGATGTCTGATTCTTGATCGGATGACCATATCAGTCGTCTGAGACGAAGTCCGTTCTCTACCAGTCGACGCGCGATCCAGTGGGAATTTGTATCGAGAGTATGGCCGACGAGGAGTTCGTCGCCAATGGCGATCAAGTCGATTCGAAGCTCATCCATCAAGCAATTTCCTTCCAATCAAAAGGCAAATTGCAGCGTAAACTCCAGCCAACACATCATCGACGACAATACCCCAGCCGCCCGGCATTTTTTGAGATTCGCGTACCGGAGAAGGTTTCAGTACATCAAATATCCGGAACAGGAAAAAGCCTGCTATTGCCCATACTGCTCCGCCCGGCGCAGCGAGGAGAGTGATCCATTGCCCTACTACTTCATCTATCACAATCGGGTGCGCGTCATGTCCCAACCTTTTTTCCGCTTGCTGGGCAGACCAGATTGCGAGAGGCAAGAGTATCACGATGGCCAAAACTTGCCCTTTCCACCCCCATCTTTGTAAGCCAAACCACCAAATCAACACCGCTACAGCGCTTCCCCAACTTCCAGCTGCGATTGGTAAAAATCCTATCGGTCCAAGCGTGGCTATTTTTTCAGCGATACGTCTCACTTGTTTGTTCTTGAACCTTTTTTTCCTAAATTCAGATAGAGCCAGCCCGAGACCACCGAAGTTGCTGCCGACACGAAGAACATCACCGTCATTATCAAGAAGAGACCTTCCGTTAGCGAGTGCGAAATCGAGATGCCTTCTCCAATAAGGATATCGCGCACATTAAAAGCCGTAAGCCCGAAGAGCAGGCTGGTCAGTTGGACGCCTGTTTTCCACTTTCCCCAAATGCTCGTGACCAGCGAAGAGCCCCCCTGAATTGATTTCACACGAAGCAATGTGAGCGCAATCTCGCGCAGGGTGATGATTAGCACCCAGATAATCGAGATAAACTCGAACTGACCGAAATCCTCTCTAAGTAACATCGCCCAGAATCCGGAAAGGGTTAAGACCTTATCCGCGAATGGATCCATAAAGTCACCGAACGCGGTAACCTGATCGAGACGGCGGGCAATCTTTCCGTCCCAGAGATCAGAGATTGCTGCAAGCGCAAAGAGCAGCGTTCCGGCAATCTGAAGCCACATAGTCCCGGAATAAAAAGCATATAGAAACAACGGAACTGAAGCCAGTCTTCCGAGCGTGAGGTAATTTGGTACCGTAATCGTAACGCGACCGGTCGGCGTTTCAGCGCCGAGCTTTCCCCCTATCCAGTCGCGACTACGATCAATCGCTTCCCTATATCCGGGTCTATTATCTGTTTTTATTTGGGACATCAGATTTACGTTTTCCGCTCGAACCGTCGTTAGTACGGATTGACCTAACGATAACCTTTTAAGATAGCGCTCCTCGAATCACAAAGCAACTGCCCTTTACAGACTCACCTGAGTCTATTTCTATTGAGTTCAACGATGGCAGTGCAATACTCAATCACGGTAAGCCTTCACGCACAGAAGCTTGTCTTTCTAATATTCAGTTACGATTGAAGGCTTTGCTTAAATAGTCACAGCCGCAAAACATGCATATTATGCTTGAATGAAACGGCACACGGTTTGCTATACGTAGATTGTCAGCGGTTCTGAACCGAGTATTACAACGGCGAGAGTGTTCCATTTTGGGTTCAGAATAGCGTCAAGATAGTGGAATCTATCACACACTTGCGTTAATAGACGCAGCGTTAAATATCAGGGAGACAGAATGAATCGTATTGGTACATCTTTACTCACAATCGCCTTGTTGGTGACGTTGACGGCTACCGCGTTTGCGGTTCCGACAGCGATCATGCAAACCAAGGCGGCCTCACCGCGCGACGTTGTTGCGGACACTACTGACATTTACAACAAGCAGTCAACCGGTTTGCCAAATGTCGGCGTTGGGGAATGGGTATATCTTGTTGGATCGTCCACAGATACCTTGGACGTCACCGCATGGGCCTGGGAACTTACCGCCCGTCCGAACGGCTCGGCGGCTGCGCTCAGCGCCAATGACGCTCCGATTGTCAAGTTCGCTCCGGATGTAGTAGGAACCTTCCGCGTTTCGCTTCGCGTCACCACCGGCAACGGACAGAGCGAAGCAGTAACCATGGCGATCAACTCGTCCAACTACGTCGGCGTCGGCGGCATCACCGGTGAGCCGACTCGCGGCCAGTGCGCCATGTGCCATGACGAGCAAACAGCCGACTGGAACGAAACAATGCACTCGACGGCATTCGCTCGGAAATACAGCGGCTCTGACGGCACAGGTTTTCGTTCAACCTGCGTAAGCTGCCACGTCGTTGGTTACAATGTCGATCAAGGCGCTGCGAACAACGGTTTCGATGACCGCGCTCGTGAAGAAGGTTGGGTCTTTGTTGACAGCGCCCACGGTGGTCTTATTCCCGGCGCTTGGGATTCGATGAAGGTTAACTTCCCCGCAACCGCCAATATGGGCAATATTCAGTGTGAAGCTTGCCACGGCCCGGGCGGAAACCACAACGCCAACACCGCTGACAACAAAATCGCTTCCACATTCGATGCGGGCGTTTGCGCCAAGTGCCATGATTCCGGAACCCATCACTTCCGCCCGATGCAGTGGCGGTCCTCGCTGCACGCCAATGCGGTTGAGGAAAATCGCGCTGGTTGCGCTGACTGCCATAACGGCGCCGGATTCATCGACCAGCTTGCAGGCGTCGTTGATTCACTCTCCCGCTGGCAGGAATATGTGCCGATCACTTGTGTGACCTGCCATGATCCGCATGACGCCACTAACACAAAGCAGGTTCGTACCCAGGCGCCGTACACGTTAATCAACGGCGTCCAGGTTGATTTCGAAGTTGGAAACCTCTGCGTCAATTGCCACCATGCACGCACCGTTGCAGATACCGCAATCGTTCGCAGCGTTACCAGTCGTTTCGGTCCGCACTACGGAGCCCAAGGCGATATGCTCGCAGGAACCAATGCTTTCACGTTTGGTCAGGCTCCCGTCCGCAACTATCACGCGATGTCGGTTGAGAACGGCTGCGTAGGCTGCCATATGGCTGAGACTCCTGAAGTCGCCGCCGATACAGCTAAGTTCTTGAAGCTTGGCGATCACACCTTCTCGATGAAGACCGCTGCCGGCGCTGAGCATGTTGAAGCTTGCGCTGATTGTCACGGCGAAATCGAATCCTTCGACGCGATGATGGCTGACAGCGACTGGGACGGCGACGGTGCTACCGAAGGTATCAAGGACGAGATTGCCGGTTTGATGACCAACCTCGCGATGGCGCTGCCACCCTACGGCGAGCCGACCGTCACGCTTAACAATGACCTTTCCCCGGTTCAGCGTCGCGCTGCCTGGAACTGGCGATTTGTAACGCAAGACGCGTCTGGCGGTATGCACAACGCCGCTTACACAAAGCAGATCCTCACAGCCGCCCTCGGTCAGGATCTCGGCGTTGCGAAGATCGGCGACGCAGTTCCGACGAATTTCAGCTTGAGCAGCCCTTACCCGAACCCGTTCAATCCCATCAGCTCCTTCAGCTACACTTTGGCTAAGGATGTGAATGTCTCGATCAAGGTGTTCGACATGGCTGGTCGTGAAGTCGCTACCCTCGTCTCTGGCTCACAGAAAGCTGGCGAGTACAAGGCTCCGATCAACATGATGGGCAAGGCTTCCGGTATTTATCTCTTGAAGATGGAAGCCGGTTCCTTCACCGCATCACAGAAGCTCGCACTGGTAAAGTAAGATTCGCTGGTTCCGGGCGGAAGGTGAGACCGCACGGGACGACAACCGCTGACCTGCCGGTTTGGGGCTCCCTCCAACCGGCAGGCGATGCGGAAAACTAATAGAATTTGTGCGATCATGCAGGGCATCTCTCCCAACTGCTGATCGAACCACTGCCTCCGCAAGGAGGCAGTGGTGTTTTTGGGATATATAGCATGGCAAAGAAGGACTGTTGCCAAATCAAGGCCAATTACACGAAAGCTTCTCCTGCATGGTAGCGCGAGGATTTATCCCGCTCCACTTTCTCATAACCAATTGACAAGGCGGGATAAATCCTCGCGCTATCGTGCAGTGTCATTTCGGCAACAGTCCAATCAGGTCGTGCTATAAAGCAAAGAGGCCGTTGTATCACAACGGCCTCTTAAGATCCAGTGGAGTAATGCGAAGATATAGTCTGATGCTAATCCAGTTGTAAGGCGCTCGGCATCTTCAGTGGATCAGTCAGTTCGAACATTCTGCGTATAGCTGCTTCAGCGCCAAGTCGCACATCTTCAGTGAGAGTGATTTCGGGCTGCAGATTCTCAAGACAACTGATAATATCGTCGAGAGTAATCATCTTCATATAGCGGCAGATCTTACAGGCGCGGTAGAAATGCTTGCCAGGCGCTTCGATAGCAAGTAGATCCGATAAGCCGCACTCAGTGACGGCGAGGAAGTCTGTCGCCTGACTCTCGCGGGCAAATTTCACCATCCCTGCCGTGGAAAGCGTTGCGTCAGCCATCTTTACGACGTCGTCTCGGCATTCGGGGTGAACCAGCACCATCAAACCCGGGTGCATGTTCCTTACGGAAGTAATACTCTCAGGATCGATTTCTTGATGCACGTAACAGTATCCATCCCAAGGAATCACTTCCTTTTCGGGAACCTGACGGGCTACGTATGCCGCGAGATTTTGATCCGGCAGGAAAAGCACCGTCTTGTTGGGCATGGCAGCGACAACTTCGACCGCATTGGATGAGGTGCAAACAGCATCGCACAACGCTTTCACAGCTGCAGTCGTGTTAACGTAGCATACAACGCCCAGATCGTCATGGGTTGCGCGAAGCGCCAGTATTCGCTCTGCGAGTTCTTCTGCATCGGCGGTGTCAGAGAGCGAGCAGCCGGCCTTCAGATTGGGAAGTAAGACAATCTTTGATGGATTAACCACCTTCGCCGTTTCAGCCATAAAGTGGACGCCGCAAAAAACAATTACATCAGCGTCGGTAACTTCAGCGGCGCTCAGCGACAGTCCGAGCGAATCACCCGTATAGTCTGCGACTTCAAAGATCTCAGGACGTTGGTAATTATGCGCCAGAAGAACGGCGTTGCGTTTCTTCTTCAACTCAACAATCCGGTCGAGTTTGCGAGCGATATCGGCGCAAAGGTCAGGTGTGTAGAACGTCTTGTCTGCGCGAGCGAGCTTGGTCTGGAGTGCTGTAGGATTAAACAAGGAAGTTCTCTTAAGAAATGGGGATCGAGCGCCCGTATGACAGGTGGAAAGTCACACGGACGCTCGATTCAGATCGAATTTAGCAGCAGGACTTGAGGCGTGAAGCGACATCATCCCAGTTGACGACGTTCATAAACGCTTTGGTGTACTCAGCCCGCTTGTTCTGATATCTAAGGTAATAAGCGTGCTCCCAGACATCCAGTACGAGTAGCGGTACAACGCCCCACTGCGTGAGATTCTGGTGTTTCTCTGACTGCAAAATCACCAGTTTATCCCCTGCGTTGCACTGGCAGGCGAGAACTGCCCAACCGGAACCCTCGACCGCGGTGGCCGCGGCGAGGAATTGAGCCTTGAACGTCTCGAAGGAACCGAAATCTCTCTTTATCATTGCAGCAAGCGCGCCGGTCGGTTCACCGCCGCCATTTGGTTTCATGTTCTTCCAGAAGATCGCGTGCAAGAAGTGGCCGGAGCCGTGAAATGCTTCTTCGCGCGACCAATGCTTGATCAAAGCGTAGTCGCCCTTCTCACGGGCTTCAGCGAGCTTTGCTTCGGCGTTGTTAAGACCATCAACGTAGGCCTTGTGATGGATGTCGTGGTGAAGATGCATCGTCTGTGCGTCTATGTGCGGCTCAAGAGCCTCGTAAGGGTAATCGAGTGGCGGTAGTTCGTGCGGCATGGGTGTTTTCCCGTGTGTAATTTTTAAAGTATAACGGTCATATTTTTGACCGAGTATTGCTGGACGGGCGGTCGTCCGTTCGATTATTGTCATCGTCGGGCAGCTTGCCTTCGCCCCCTTGTAAAGGTGGAGACGATTTTCTCATCAATATGTTGGGGAGTTGGGATTATTCGCGCACCGACTCGCTGAAAAGGCGCTAAACATCACTCCGACGTATGCGGGTGAGATGGTCGAGTCCAAGTAGAACCAAGGCAATGGCAATTCCGATATAGATTGGTTCGATTGTGAAGGGGAAAGAAACCTGCTCACTCAAACTGCGTTGATAGAACCAGTAACCGACAGCGGAAGGCGCTATAACCATGTTCAGCGCCGCCCATCCGGTTCGGTATTTCCATTTTGGCCAGTAGGAAAGCGCTAAAGGCAGCATCAAACCGGGCGTCCCAAGTGAGCCGATGCGATTCCAGATTTCGATGACCGATTTAGCGGCAAGGGCAATCCAGATTGAGGCGACTGCGCTGACCAGTAATGCGGCTCGCGTCAGCCAGACTTCACTGATCTTATTGCGGATCCGGCGCGCCTTCCAGAGAATGTCATGAGATAATGTCGATGCAGAAAGCAGAGCATAGCTGTCCACAGTGGATTGGATGGTCGCGATCATACCAATAAAGAATATCGCTTTCATACCCGGCCCGAGAACTTTATCGGCAATTAGCGGAAAAGCGTCCATACCGTTGATGTTTGGGCCCAGAATCGCCCGACTGTAAAGTCCGAGGCTCGTTGTCATAAAGTCGAACAGGATCCAGAGCGGAATCGAGAGAAGTATTCCCCAGCGCGCAGTCTTGGGCGATTCGGCGGCATAAACTCTTTGGTAGAATGAAGGTTCTATCAATGCCGAAAGCGCGATGAGATACCAACTGAGGATATATGCGCCGGTGTTTCCGCCGTGCCATTGGAAGTGAGATTCCGGCGCATTCGCTCGTAGGAACGCAACTCCCCCATACTCAAATAGTAATACAACAAGCACAACAGCCATCGCTCCGAACATCAGGATGAAGTTCAGCCAGTCGCTGCGTAAGTCGGCTTTGAATCCGCCGATGAACACATAGACTGTGGTGAATAGTGTTGCGATTACAACCCCGAAAGCGAGCGAAGTCCCAAAGATCAATTTAATCAGGACGCCTAACATCAACACATAGGCGGCGGGAACGGTCATCACGAAGACATAGACGGCGGCGCCGACGGCCATCTTGGAGCCGTATGCCGCGCCAATTTGATCCGGAATCGTAAGCAGTCTTGCCTTACTCGCGTGCTTTGCTATGAACGCGCCGAAAATAAACGCGCCGAGGTAATAAGGCACGCCAAAGACCAGCCAGTTGGAGAGACCATAATTATACCCGTACTCGCCGACGCCAAGAATTCCACCGTACCATGTCGATACAGTCGTCGCTATGAAGGACGGGAGCGTCAACTTCCTCCCGGCGAGGAGGTATGACTCGATGTTCGACGCTTCCCCTCTGCTCTCTTTAAATGAAACATAGAAGAGCATCAGCAGGTATAGCCCGAACAGGCTCCAGTCAAGGGGGAAGAAGTGCATTGACGCTAAAGTAAGGTTTATTTAAGAATTATGATACAAAGGATCGGATCACTTAGCAAGAGAAGTTAAGGTCGAGGTTCAGGTTAAAGGTGAGGAAGAAGCAACTCCCGCCATTCTCGAAAAAACGACGGGGGTATTGTGGCCGTGAGGGGTTCTCCTGATGGCAATTCGCTTTCCAAGATTATCCCTGCATATTTGATCGTACTGGATGCAGATGGGCGGCTCGCTATGACAAGGAATCGTTCCGATTCACTATGCAAAATCCCATTATCTGCCAACTAACCTACTTAGATGAATTCAGCCAAGTAGTTTTCAGATGAGCGTGCGCCTTTGACTGTATGATACCCGGTTGCTTCTTCTCCGCATACAAGAAGTACCATGCTGTTCTGTCAGATTGGGCGGTCAACACGGTTCATTTCGGTTCCAAGAGTTTAGCGGCGTCGGTAAGTTGGTTGGTTCTGGCAAGTTCGAATGGCGTTTGCCCGGCACGGTCTTTACTGAGGGGATCGGCGCCGTGCTCCAGAAGATAACGCACGCAGACCGCTCGTTCAGCGGGCAGGTCATTCTGCGATACGGCGAGGTGCAGAGCTGTGCGACCGGAACCGTCCGTCAGGTTGGGATCGGCGCAATAAAGGAGGAGCAGAGCGGTCAGTGCACTGTCGGCGGATAGGACGCTAATCTGTAGAGGGAACTCGCCTCGTCCATTAGGGCGGTTGGGGTTGGCATAAAGGCGCAGGAGGACAGCGGCGCTACCGTATTGGCGGTTTTGGCAGGCGAGGGTTAGCGCGGTCAGAGTGCCGCAGAGTGTGTCTGCAAAGGAACCGCTGCGTGATATGAACATCTTGATCCTGGTGGTGTCACCAATTGTAGCCGATAAGAACAACGAATCTAAGGTGTTCCATTCGTGAGGGGGCATATATGAAGACCAGCCGATTTGACTGAAGCTGGGCGTCCATAGACAAAACAAGATTGAGAGCGTTAGGAGAACCAAGCTCAATGGGGTGAGTAATTGATGAGGTTGAATGCGCATTTGGACTCCAGAAGTATGTCGTATGGTCAAACTGATTGGCAACAGTCAGGTTGTGCTGCGTTTACCCGGCACCGTTCCGGCGAACAGAATCAGCGACGCGTTCTATAGGCCAGGCTAGCTCAAGGGTAAAGTCAGTCGATTGAAGCTTGCAGTCTGCGGCAAGAAACCTCTCAGTCTGACTTGGACTTGATAGGTAACCTCGCCCGTGCTGTCGGTTCGTTTGCGGTAACTTGCTATTGCGAATCCTTACGATAGGCAGCTAAAAAATACGGCTGTCTGCGACAAAGGTCAAGGCAATCGCGAGGAAAAATGTGATAGGAGTGTGACGCGTGTTAAGCTGCTCGGTTCCATCGAATCTCAAAACAAGTAAAGGGATAACACTAAGTTGTGTTATCCCTTATATATACTTGCGGAGAGTGAGGGATTCGAACCCCCGGTAAGCGAAGCCTACAACGGTTTTCGAGACCGCCCCATTCGACCACTCTGGCAACTCTCCATTGCGAACGGGCTACATTGTCGAACCTTCAATATAGCCAATTCGACAATTTTCAGCAAGCAAAAGCGGCGTCTGCGGCGGTCGTTTCTACAATCTGTCTGCGCCGTTACTTTATCAGAAGCAACCGCTCCGTCGCGCTGAAACTGCCTGCTTCCATTCGCAGGATATAGAGTCCCGATGTAAGGTCGTCCGCCGACAGTGTGACTGAATGGTAACCTGCCGTCTGATTTTCCTCTATCAGCAGATCCACCTGCCGACCTCCCAGATCATACAGCGCTAGTCGAATCCGACTATCCTTCGGTATTTGGTACTGGATTAGAGTTGTCGAGTTGAAAGGATTTGGATAAGGCTTCTGCAGATTGAATGTCAAGGGAACCGATTGGTCTGGATCGACTGACTCTCCCAACCAGATCAGCAGTGGGATTCGAATCTCCGGCGCGGGAGAATCGGATCGGATCGCAAGTTCCGCCACAAATTCACCGGATTGGTCAGCACGAGCAGACACTCCAATCGACACAGGATCTGCTCCGCGAATCTCGACCGAATCAGGATGAAATGAGATCTCGATAGACGGATCCCATTGGTTAGAGTCTGGAATAATAATGTCGAAATATGCCAACGTCGGACTATTTCCGATGTTCTCAATTCGGAATTCTCCTCCCGCCGAACTCTCATCTCGGTCTCGGATTGGGGGGAATAACTGGACAGAGTCATAGTCTGTACTCACCCACCCGTGCGCCAATACAAAGTCACGCTGGATGGTCTCGCCCTCGGCAATCTCGATTGCTTCCTCAAATGCCGTGTCGTATTGCGCCGCCTCAACCGTCAAATCGAACCTTCCGGGCGGAACATTCAACAGATGATATGCTCCGTCGCGACCTGAAATCGTCGATTGACCAGTGCTTGAACGAATGATCGCATTGGCTACCGCGGTTGAGTCGATATAGCGAACTACTGATCCTTCAACCACAGAGATACGGCCTGCAGGTTCAACTTGAGTGTCAGTCGTCCAGAGAATGGCTCGTCCCCCGCGAAGTTCGGCCGCGCCCGGCGGGTAGATGTTCCAGTAAGAGTAGGTCAGTCCATCCAGACCATCCGGCGAGGAAATTCCGACAGTGCAGTAGCAATTCGCCTCCCACCGCGCCTGGACATTGTTAACGTTTTCGTACTGGAAAAGGATGGGGCTATCTCCGGTGGGAGTCTGGTATCGCGCCGGATCGAACAAGACGACTTCAAATGCGTTCGGCAGCCACTGGTTATCTTCATTCAAAGTTCCGGTCTGCCATTGGATGACAAAGTATGCATTGGCTTCGTCGAAGAAGATGAAGACGCCATCCGATCTGGTTTGCATTTCAAGCCTGTCCCAGAACGGAGCAATCATCCCGTAGGCTCCATCATAACCGGGTAATGGCCAGTTCTGCTGATTTTTCAAATTGGATTGGTCGCCCATCGCGATCCAGCCGTTGTTGCAGACGGTTATCTGGCGAAATCCCTGACCATAATAGCGGAATTCGAACGGAAGCTCTACGACAACGCTGGAATCAACTTCACCTTGTACCGGAAAATCGAGCGCTTCGCCGTTAAACTCGCCTCCCCATGGAGAGATATTCAGCCACCGATATACTGGACGATTTCCCCAGCGTTCTCCGTCGTCGCCGTCATCCAGTGCGATGTATCCGTACTTACCCGGGCCAAGCGGCTCGCCTTCCTCAGCGTTGCGCAACCGGACTTCAAAATTGATTGTATCCTGCACTCCCGGTTCGCCAGAAAAAATCGCTCGCAGCGGAATGCGGTACGATGGGAGTATATCCTGCGGAATCTGTAGCGTGAACTCAGGTGATTGAACTGGTCCCTCATCCTCTGGAGAGACTGGCTCCATTCTAAACGCGCCGTTTTCAACGCCAATCAGGTCAGTAAGCGACTCGACAACTACAGTCAACTGACCGGTAGTCACTCGCCCTGTATTGGTGACTGCGAGGGATAGTTGAGCATCTTCACCCGGTTCAAGACGGACATCGCCTGTCGTCGCTTGGAGTGTCGGCGCAATCACCTCGAATTCAAACGAACCTGTCTCACGTAAAACATCGCCTTGGCTGAAAGCGACGAGACAACAAATCCTCTCGCCATCCGGGCATCCCGGCAGTATGTGAAGCGGTTGATCGGCCTGACGCATCTCGATTGCGTCGAGCTGTTGTCCCGGAGCTATTTGCTCGGGAATTGCCGCAGCCGCCGATCCAGCCGCCCACTCTGAATTCGTCTGGAGAGTTATCTCAACGCCGTCGATGGCGTCAGGACTTTCATTCATCAAGGATAGATAAACCCGGAATGGATCCCCCGATTGTACCGGTTGTCCGGCCATTTCTCCATTCCTCTCAACCACAGCGTCGATGACTGAGATAAATTCATGTTCGTCATTGATCGTGATTACACGCTGTACAGGCAGGAAAGTAGGATGCGTAATAGTGACGGTGATTGGCTCGTTCGTCAGAGCGCCATGCGGCCAGGTGAAGGAGTAGTTTACATCCAGTGCATGAGTTTTGACAAGTTGTATCCCATTGGGTTGATATAGCGCGACGCGAGCGTCGGTGATAGCTTCGTTTTCTCCATGGACTCCAATGGTGACAGTAGTCGCCTCGAGCGAGATATTCTCAGGCGCATCGATGTTGCGGATACCATCAGTCGGATTGATCCACGGCTCCTGCCCCGGGTCGCCGTAGTAGCGTAATGTTCCCCAATAACGGGTGACGTCATTGCCTTGATCGGCAGGCATAACTCGAGCAAGGTTCGCAGTCAGATAGTTGCGCGCCCAGCCAAAGCTCTTTATATCGAGAAGAAAGATAGCTTCGGTCAATCCGCCAACGATGGCATTGGCATAGTTGGTGACTGGACTCGGATAATGGCCAAAACCAGAGGATGGACCGCGCATATCGTTTGGTGTCCCCATTCGGTAGGTTCGATTAAACGATCCACCAAATCCACCTTGACCCGGAGAAATTGTCGAAGAACTTACCATGAAGTGGAAGGGATATACGCTTCCCGGTTGAATCTCGTCCGCGTCGAAGTCGCTCTGATGACCACGGACAATAACCAGATTGACGCCGTTGTTGTATTGATCGGCGACGTCAGGTGAAAAGTCGTTGTCTGCTGCGTTGACGAAATATGTCGATTCAACGTCAAACCTATTTCTCTCAAGGACTTCCTGTACCCACATCCCTGCGTAAGAAGGTGAAAAGTCCGATGATGGATTGAGGTCCTGACCAGCTACGCTGCAATGTCCAACTCCGACAAACGCCCGCTGGAACCAGTCGTTCTGCTCTCCTCCTTGAGTAGGATCGTACTCATAGGCGAGTGTTCGTCTGATGGCGCAAGTCAGGTTTGCGATAGTCTGGCAGTTGTAAGATCCCACAGCAACGTCTGCGATCTCATCGTCGCCGTCGAGTTGCCCAAAATAGTTGTCGTAGTAAGTGTTGTCAAAAGGAATCTGTAGCGGCGGAGCTACTTCTTCGTTCCCCATCAGAACAAGGAAAGAAAAACCAGTTTCGATATAGCGTTCTCGAATCATGTCTTTCAGGGTTTCTTTGGGCGTAGCTTCACCGTTAAAAGTAAGAAGTTCGACAATATGCCCTGCTTGGCGTTTTGCTTGCACGAACTCATCGACGGCGGCTGGTGGATCTTCATTTGCGACAACCAGATAACTTCCCGGCGTCCAGGCTTCATCCGCGTCGTCTCTAACAGGAGGATTAACGACTAAAGCTCGCAGTGCTTTCACAAAATCAGCGCAAGCTTCGCGGCGTTGAGACCGCACTTCATTAATGCCAAGCGTGGATTCGGTTTCAAGGCTTACTTCTGCGACGTCTGCTTGAATGTACTCATTTCGATCGGCGTCCCATCGAATTGGATAAATAACGACATTCACCATTCGGACGCCGCGCCAGACTTTCGGTTCGCCCATGATAACTGGATCAGGAGGCCAAACGCCTTGCCAATGCGGAGTTTCATCGGTCAAATCCGGAGCGCCCTCTTCACCGTCTGCAAATTTTGACGGTGCGCTCCCGGCAAATCGCTTTTCTCCAGTCAAAGTGTAGCGCAGAGATATTTTACCTCGATCAGGGACGCAGACCCAGCGGCTTATTGCAGGAAGATCGGGGCGTCCGTTCACCCCGGCAATTCCCTCATTCTCGATTCGCCACTGGGTCGCATTTCCAATTGACTCAACATGAAGACCGGAAATTGTCGTATGAAGAGTGATATTCTGGCGGTTCTGTTGAATGGAGACTGTGACGGGAGATGACTTGGTCGCCGATACAAAGGGGATGTCTGTTTTACGATCGAGAGTTTGAGTCTCTACTCCAAACGCCGCGACCGCTGAGACGGAGACTGCCAGAAAGGCAGCAGTAAAGGAAGTGGAAAATTGACGCCGTGGATGCCGCATGTTAAGCCTCCTCGGAAAGTGGGGAGCCAGCAGAGCGCTGGCTGAGAATTCTATTGGCTAATCGAAAGACTCGCTGGATGCCGGAAAGTGACCGTCACGAATATCATCACGATACTTTCCAACCGCCGAGCGAATCTCTTCGGAGAGTTCAAGGTAACGTCGAACAAACTTGAATTTAAACTGATCGGCAAGACCGAGCATATCATAGGAAACGAGGATTTGGCCGTCGCACTCGGGACCCGACGCGATGCCTATTGTTGGAATAGAGATTGATTTTGTTATCTTTGCAGCCAAAGCGCGCGGGATTTTCTCGAGTACGATTGCGAAAGCGCCCGCGTTTGCGACAGCTTCTGCATCCCGTAGAATACGCTTCGCATCGGCAGCATCACTCCCTTGCAGTGCGTAGCCGCCATATTGCCGGACGCGTTGCGGTTGCATACCGACGTGGCCCATAACCGGAATTCCGACTTCAACGAGACGCTTAATCGTCCCCGCAAGTTCTTCACCACCTTCAAGCTTTACGGCATTGACGCCGCCTTCTTTCAGACAACGACCGGAGTTAGTTAATGCCTGCTCTATCGAAACCTGATAACTCATGAACGGCATATCGGCGACAAGGAGTGCCCTCGATACACCTCGCGAACAAGCGCGACAATGATAGATCATCTCATCGATAGTCACCGGCAGCGTCGTATCATGGCCTTGAATAACCATTCCAAGCGAGTCGCCAACGAGAATTAGGTCAGCGCCGCCTTCCTCGATCAGCCGTGCAAAGGTAACATCATAGGCGGTCAGCGCGGTGATTTTCTCCCCACGCTGCTTCATATCAACAATTTCTTTGACCGTCACGATAGACTTGCCGTTGGCTGCCATTAGGATCGCTGCTTCAGAGTATTATTCCTCCGGCGACGACTTCATCGCCCTTATAGATAACTGCCGATTGCCCTGGAGTGACCGATTTAAGCGGTGAATCAGGAGTGATGAGCATTTCAGTCTCTGAAATCCATTCCGCCTTCGCCGGTTTCCCCGGATCTCGGTATCGAATCTTTATAAGATAGCCATTCTCACCGGCAAACGGAAGTTTTTGGAGAATGTTCACTCGATTTATCTTGAAGGATTCTGCACTAAGGAGTTCCTCGCCGCCGACATAGACTTTGTGCGATTCCGGTTCAATTCGAGTTACGAAAAGTTTACGTCCCCCTCCCAATCCGAGTCCTTTTCGTTGACCGACAGTAAAGAATGGGAATCCCTCATGCCTACCCACGATTGTTCCGTTCTCATCAATCATCTCGCCGGAAAATGTCCCTTCCGCCAAATCGGGACGGCGAGCCTTCAACCAACCGCGATAATCGTCACGCGGAATGAAGCAGACCTCCTGACTCTCTTCCTTTTCAGCGACAGGCAATTCATACTTCCGCGCGACCTCACGAACGTCGGATTTGCGCATTCCGCCAAGTGGAAAAAGCGTGACAGCGAGCATCACACGCGGCACTTCCCATAGGAAGTAGGACTGGTCTTTGTCGGAATCGACGCCTCGCCGTAGATGGACGCCGTCTGAATCAACTTTCATCTGTGCATAATGACCGGTGGCAATATGATCCAAACCGAGCATCTGAGCCTTCTGCCAGACTCTCCCCCACTTCACGCGCGAGTTGCAGTGGACACAAGGATTTGGCGTCCTACCAAGAAGATAGTCCTCTTCAAATCTCTCGATTACTTCGCGTCTGAATTCTTCACGGAGATCAATAGTGTAATGAGGGATTCCGAGTACGGCGCAAACTTGACCGGCGTCCCGAGCCATCACAGTCGTACAGCAGACTTTGCGAGCGTGATCCTCGTCTTCAGCGTCCCACAACTTCAACGTGAAGCCCACGACTTTACAGCCTTGCTCGACAAGAAGCGCCGCCGCGACTGAGGAGTCCACCCCCCCACTCATCAGCATTGCAACAGAAGTCGGTCTTTCGTTGTTCAACGGAAAGTCATTCAACCGAAGAACCGGAACGACTGGCGATTCCGCGACTACGACGGGGAGTCACGCCAGCGATTTCGCGGAGACGGGTTACTTGATCGGCAATTACACGGGCGGCGTAGATAATATCTTGCATTGAATTACCGCGGCCAAGTGTCAATCTGAGCGAAGAGTGCGCTTCTTCATTGCTGAGACCGATTGCAGTAAGAACGTGAGATGGTTTAGTGCTTCCACTTGAGCATGCGGAGCCTGTTGAGACCGCAATCCCTTCTAAATCTAACGCTTGGAGAAGCGAATCGCCTTCTACTCCAAGCAGGGAGACATTCAGATTTCCCGGGAGCCGTTCGGTCGGGTGACCGTTAAGAACAACATCATCAAGCTCCTCGACCAGCCGTCCGTACAATTCATCACGCAGTTCGGTAAGTTTTTGCGCTTCATTCTCCATTTCCTCCTGGCAGATCGCAGCGGCGACTCCGAAACCAACAATCCCCGGCATATTTTCAGTTCCGGGCCGGATCCCTGCTTCCTGATGTCCGCCGAACTGTCTCGGTGCGAGATCTACCCCTGACCTGATATAAAGCGCTCCAATGCCTTTGGGGCCGTAAATCTTGTGGCCGGATAGCGATAAGAGATCTATCCCCATTCGCTTTACATCTAAAGCCAGCTTCCCAAACGACTGAACTGCGTCTGTGTGAAAGAGGACTCCTCGCGAATGCGCAATTTCCGCAATTGCTGCGATATCATTAATTGAACCGACTTCATTATTTACGTGCATCACGGAAACGAGAATCGTTCTTGATTCAATTGCATCAGCAACAGCCTTGGGATCGATTATTCCGTCACGTCCTGCTGCTACACGAGTTACCCGGTATCCAAGTCGCTCAAGTTCAGTAGCTGCATTCATAATCGCCGGATGCTCGATTTGAGAGATCACAAGATGATCTCCCTTATCCCTAAGCATCTGACAGACGCCAATCAGTGCGAGGTTATCAGCTTCGGTGCCGCCGCTTGTGAAATATAGATTGTCTGTAGTTGCGTTAAGAAGATCAGCGACTTGTATTCGAGCCTTATCAAGAGCTGCTCGGGCGGTTCGACCAAAAGAGTGGACGCTCGAGGCGTTGCCGAATTTGTCGAGCATACACTCATTCATCGCCACCACTACACGTTCATCAACAGGTGTGGTAGCGCTATGGTCAAGGTAGATACGGGTCATTGTTCTGATTGTAAGTCGTTGGGAGATGCTTTTTGAATACGGCGAGAAAAGCGCCAAATTGTCGAAGCGCTCTTCCGCGATGTGATACGGAGTGTTTTAAGTCAGGTGAAGCATCAGCGAAGCTCATTGAGAGTTCGGGAGACCAAAATACTGGATCGTAACCGAAGCCGTTCTCGCCCGATGAAGAGTCGAGTATTACACCTTCGGTAATCCCTTCCCAAGTATCTTCAAATTGATCCGATACGAATGCAATGACGCAACGGAAGCGCGCAGTGCGCCGTTCGATAGGAATGCCATCCAGCTCAGCGATGAGCTTGCGTACATTGTCGGCGTAGGACACATTCTCGCCAGCGTACCGTGATGAATAGACGCCCGGGCGGCCATCAAGCGCATCAACTTCAAGTCCAGTATCATCCGCAAACGAAGGAAGACCGGTGCGTCGATAGCCTTCACGCGCTTTAATAAGCGCATTCTCAGCCAGCGTCGCGCCGGTCTCCTCTGGTTCAGGATAATTCCAGCCATCTTCCATACCGATGATTTCCCAACCGGTAGGTGCAAGTATGCGCCGGAATTCGCGCAATTTATCGGAATTGCCGGTTGCAGCAAAAAGCCGCCGGGCCGGACTCGACATCAATTGAGGCCGAGCTTCTCGATTTCGTTATCGTCCTTGCGTAAGCGGACAATACTCGAATCAAACCGAACCGCGCCTTTAGGGCCCATCGAAGGACGAATCACCTTTATCGAGGTGTGCATCTCGGTCGGTTTGAGATTCTTGAGCATCTTTTCCGCGAAGGTCTTTGTCTTCGCCATCTGTTTATCCTTCCACTGATTGCGTGTAGTCGCGATTGGTCAAAGCCGGGTTATTCCCAGCCGAACTATAAAGTTAATAAACGACAGACCACTACGCAACAAGAAATATCAGAGATCGTCGCCTATCTATAGTTCGCCAAGTCTAATGACCGCTTGAAACCGTCCGGGAGTTTTGATCCAACTCGTAGAGGCTCTCGAGTGCTTTGATGGTGTCCATCTTCGATTCAATTGAATCACGACTCGCTTTCAAATCAACAGCAGCCAATGGCGGTGCAGAATTTACGGCGATATTATCGGTCGTATGTGGAGCCAACAAAACAAAGAAGCCGACAGCCAATCCAGTTGCGAGACCAGCTCCCGCGGCCGCCCAACCTGACGACAATCTACGCCTGACGGGAACTCGATAGGTTTCAGTCGTACCACGCAAACGCTCAGATAAACGTCTTTCAAAGCCCGGACGGGGTTGAAATGTCGGTTGTATCGAGAGTAGGTTGCGTAGTGAAGAGTTCTCGCGAGTAAAAGCGGCGCAATGAGGACATTTGGAGACGTGGTCTGCAAGCGCAGCCATATTTGCCTGCGACAACCCGCCTGTCTGATATCGTCCGAAATCTCTTTCAAATTGCTCGCAAACGCTCATCTTGCTCCGGTATTCAGTTTGGTTCGTGAAATGTGGTTAAAGAAGATCTCGAAGACGTTTCTGAAGTCTTAGGCGCGCTCGGTTAACGCGCGACTTCACCGTCCCCAGTGGGATCTTGAGTATTTCACTTATCTCCTCATACGAAAGTTCCTGCACGTCTCGCAAAATGATAACTTCTTTAAATACCAACGGGAGCTTGATTATCTCCTCATCGACTCGTTTCTTGATAGTCGTTCGTTCGAGGTCCCGATGCGGATCGGCTTCTTCGTCAGCTATCTCAAGCGGTCGTTCTTCTTCGTCATAGCTTGAACTACCGCTCAGCGAGAACCAGCGTCGAATTTTATGACGGCGCAATTCAGACTTCGCGAGATTACCGGCGATCGTATAGATCCAAGTAGAGAATTTTGCGACTTCGCGATAACTATCGCGGTTGCTCCACACGCGGATAAAGGTTTCTTGAAGAATATCCTCAGAGAAAGCCGGATCGCCAATAATGCGGTAAACGAAGCTGAAAAGTGGATTGCGATAACGATGGACAATCTCATCGAAAGCCTCACTCGAACCGCCCTGAAACTCACGAATCAGTTCCTCGTCGCTTTTCCCAACGAACTTCATTTCTTCCTCGGTTGAGTCGGCGAGAGTAATCTCACTACGTCAGTCACCACTAAGCTCGCTTCGAGATTGTCTGGACGCAGACCTCGCTTGATGTTGAGATCAGCCTCTAAAACAAGTAGAATCGCATCCTCAAAGGCCGATTGAGGACAACGCTGGGCCTGCCTGAGTAGTTTACCAAACACGAAGTCTTTCAATCCGAGCGTTTTCTTTGCTTCATCGGTTGTTCGCTTATCGATATGGTAGCGAACAAGCCAAAGTTGTCGAAGCAGGCGAAACAGGTCGTTGATGATCTGGGTTCCTTTGATCGTCCATGTCTGAAGATTATCGACGGTCTGAAGCGCTTTGGCAAGGTCGCCCGCCCCGACTGCGTCTCCAAGCGCCCATCTCTCAAAGGCAAACGATCCTCCGCCCAACTCTTCGACGTCTTCAATCGTAATCTGCTGTTTCTCGCCCACCAGGAGCATAAGACGATCCAACTCGTTGGCAAGTTCCCTCAAACCGGGCCAGTCAAGGGTAGCTAATCTTACGATAGCATCATCGTCGAGTTTCTTGTTTTGCGCCGAAGTATATTCGACCATCCAGCGTGATAGGTCGGGATCTTTTAGCTTGCTGCAATTAACAGGTTCAAGTAGTCCATCGGTGCGTTTGTGAAATTGCTTTCGCTTATCGAGTTCCCCTGCCCATAGAATCAAACATCCATCTGCCGGAGGCTTTTTTAAATACTGGACAACTCCTTCAAGCTGCTTCGGGGAGAGATCCTGTGCGTGACGAACAACGACTACACGACGAGCGGCAAACACCGGCGGCGACATCAAGGCGTCCGGTAAACGGTCGGCGTCACGTCCGTAGAAAACATTCAAGTTAAGCTCTCGTTCATCATCTGAAAGGAGCTGCGTTGTCAGTTCCTTGACGCCGACTTCCGCAAGGAAGTCTTCCTTACCGGTAAAAAGATAAGCCGGTCGGATACGTCCTTGCTGGAGTTCTTTCTTCAGGCCGTTATAATCCAAAGATCAAACTGCGTTTGAAACAAACCATTGAGCCAACTCGATCTGTTTAGAATCGTCCAGCATCCTCTCAGGATGCCATTGGACGCCGAAAGTGAAACGGTCTGATGGACAGGTTACAGATTCGACCACGCCGTCCGAAGATGCGGCGAGAACCTCAAGTCCCTTTCCTATTTCCCTGAGCGATTGGTGATGGCTGCTGTTTACCTGTATCTCGTCTTGACCGAATAATTTCGAAAGGGGCGACGGGCGCGAAAATGAAACCGCGTGATAGGCGTCCTTACCGGCTTCCCAGTTATTGTGCTGCAATACTCCCACTATCATAGTCGGAATATCTTGATAAAGAGATCCACCAAAACTGATATTCAGAATCTGGATTCCGCGGCAGATTCCAAGGATCGCCTTATTTTCACGCCGCGCTGCTTGAACAAGTGCAATCTCAAAACGGTCACGCTCCGGGGACACACCCAACGAGTGTGTATTTGCTTCATTGTAATACGTTGGGTCAACATCCACGCCGCCGCTCACAATTATTCCATCGAGGCGCGAGACTATAACCGAAGCGAGTTTAGTATCGTCGAGAATTGGGATGACTACAGGCGATCCTCCGCCTGCAACTACCCATCTGCAATAATGTTCGGGAATCAGATGAAGCGCTGTTCCTTTAGAAAAGGTTCTTCTTTCATCGTTAGCAGGGCTGACACTGGCGGTAATTCCGATGACGGGCTTCATTGATTGCTCCCGGTTTAGTTATTAGCGGATGATTCATAGATGATTTCCCCTCGCCCAATCGTGAACATCACTTGTGCGTTCGACCAATCTTGAAGGTCGTCTTTTAGTCCGGAGATGACCGTGAGATCTGCCGAGTAACCGGGTTGAATTGCGCCTCGCCGTGAAGAACTCCCTGTGACAACCGCAAATCCCCATGAAGCTGAGCGGATTGCTTCCATTGGCGACAGAGCTTCATTGAAGTCGAATGCCGGATGCGTAGAACCGCCAAATGGCGCTCTATTAATAGTCGTATGAATGTTCAACAGCGGATCGGGTGAGGCTACCGGCCAATCGCTACCGATGGCGATTTCAACGCCTCGTTCAAAGAGCGACTTCCAGATGAATGAACGACGACACCGACCAGCTCCGATCCGTCTGGGCAACCAGACTTGGTCGTCAAGAAGATGAATCGGTTGAATCGATGCTGCAGCGCCGCTTCGAGCGACGCAATCAAGACCGTTTTCAGGAAGTAATTGAAGATGTTCAATGCGGTGAAGACCACACCTCGGTCTCGGAGCTTCTCCGATTACTCGACAAGCCTGTTCGGTGGCGCGATCGCCTATTGCGTGTATGGCGAGCCGCCATCCGGACGCAACGGCCCGAGCGGCGATACCGAGTAGTTCTTCATCAGAATATAACAACATCCCGGCGTCGTCGCCGGTATCGGAAAACGGTTCAAAGAGCGCCGCGGTTTTCGATCCGAAGGAACCATCCAAGAACAGCTTTAAAGTATCGACCTTAAAGAGCTCGCCGTGAATTTCAGGAGGTCGGCCGTCCCATTGCTCGATCCGCTTCCAACCATCAACTTCTAACTTTAGCGCGCCTTCCGATTCAAGCTCGACATAGTACTCTGCGCTACCCGAATCGAGCACTTCTCCAACCGCGGTAATCCCAAGATTGGTTAAATACCGCTGGGCCGAAAGGATGTAGTTCTTCTTTGTCGTAGCCGAAACCGGCGGTCGTCTCTCAAGCAGCATTCCGACCGCGCTCTCATATAGCATTCCATTTGGGCTGCCATCTGAACTACGCCCGATTTTTCCACCGCTTGGATCTCCCGCCAAACGATCAATTCCAGATATCGAAAGCGCTGTGCGATTGCAGCAGCAGCCGTGTAGATCACGTTTATGAACTACCACAAACCGATTCGGAATCCAAGCCTCGAGAAGATCCGCATTCAGATCGCAGTAATCTTCGTCCCAGTTGAATGCCTCTATCCAAACGTCAGGATTGCGAGAGTGTTCGAAGGCGGAAAGCTTCAATGCTGTTTCAACGCCGTTTCTATCGCACCGAGTCAAATCAGGAATAGCAAGTGCTTGTCCGCCTGCAGCCAGATGCATATGGGCGTCGCATAAACCAGGCGTAACAACAGCCCCTCCCAAGTCGAACCGTTTCGCCTTGATCCCCGCAAATTCCAAGAAATCTCCAACGCCTGCAATCTTACCATCTATCAATAAAATGGATGCGTTTAGATGAAGTGTTGCTGGAGGTGATCCTTCAACAATTCTGCAATTTTCAAGGAGTAACGGTTCTATGGATCGAGGAGGTTTCACTTCAGGTTAATTCTCTGCAAGGAATTGCATCGTCCAGAAGGTGTATCGATCTCGACCAGAACGCCTTGAAGCATGCAGTCCCCGCTGGCGATGGTCTGCGGAACAGGAATGTGCATACGGAATTTCTGGATTGCTGGTTCGATTGCATTCCCGATAATAGATTCCATCGGACCGGTCATCCCTGCGTCTGTCAGGTAACCCGTTCCGTTTGGGAATATCTTTTCGTCGGCGGTCTGAACATGAGTGTGAGTGCCGATCACTGCGCTTACCTGTCCATCGAAATATCTCGCCAGAGCTTGCTTCTCAGCGGTCGCTTCGGCGTGGAAATCAACGAAAATTAGACTGGTTTTTTTGCGGAGCTTCGACAATCGTCCTTCAAGCGTTCGGAAAGGACAATCGATCGGCGACATATAAGTTCGGCCTTGAAGACTGATAACAGCAATCTTATCGCCCGCACTTGTCGGGAAGAATGTGACGCCTTCGCCGCTAACGCCATCTGGGAAGTTCATTGGCCTTAAAACCCAGGGGACAGATGAGATTCCTTCGATAAACTGTCGCTTATCGAAAATGTGGTTTCCGCCGGTAACCACATCCACACCTGCTTGTTTGTATTGCATCGCAAGAGCCGTGGTGAAGCCGCGTCCATCGGCTCCGTTCTCGCCATTGGCAACAATGATATCAGGTCTTAATTCATTACGCAATTCGGGCAGCAGTCTCTTCAGAATAGCGAATCCTGGAGCGCCGATTACGTCTGCAATAAAGAGCAATCGCACCGCTTTTGCCTTGGTATTATCGGGCGAATTCAACAGCTCTGAACTCTCGGATAACAGTCACTTTTATCTGGCCGGGATATTCTAACTCGTCTTGAATTCGTTTGGCGACGTCGTTTGCCATCTGCGTCGCTTCTCCATCGTTAACCTTATCGGATTCAACCATTACTCGAATTTCACGACCGGCCTGCAAGGCGAAAGTCTTGGAGACGCCGGTGAAACCGTTGGCGATTGTTTCAAGCTTCTCGAGTCGCTTTACATATCCTTCGAGGCTATCGCGTCGCGCTCCCGGACGAGCGCCCGAAATAGCGTCGCTCGCCTGAACGAGGCAGGCAATCAGTGAAGTGGATTCGACGTCGTCGTGGTGAGAGGCAATGGCATTCAGTACAACCTTTGGTTCGCGGAATCGCTTGGCTAACTCAAGGCCAAGTTCGGTATGTGTACCTTCTGAATTCCGGTCAATGGCCTTGCCGATATCGTGTAGAAGACCGGCTCGAGCCGCGAGTTTGGCTTCAAGCCCAAGCTCGACGGCCATAAGCGCCGCTAGTCTTGAGACCTCGATCGAGTGCTTCAGGACATTCTGACCGTAACTGGTGCGGTAATGAAGCTTACCCAGATGGCGGATCAATTCAGGATGCAAGCCATCGACTCCCGCATCGAGCGCAGCTTGTTCGCCCATCTGAATTACACGCTCTTCCAACTCCTTTGTCGCTTTCTTTACGACCTCTTCAATACGCCCCGGATGAATTCGGCCGTCGGCGATCAATTTTTCGAGAGCGACCCGCGCTATTTCCCGGCGAAACGGATCGAAACCAGAGAGCGTGACCGCTTCCGGTGTATCGTCAACAATCACTTCAACGCCGGTCGCTGCCTCGAAGGAGCGAATGTTGCGACCTTCGCGTCCGATGATGCGGCCTTTAATCTCGTCATTGGTGATATTTACAAGCGTGACTGTTGTTTCGGCGGAGTGGTCGGCGGCGGAGCGTTGTATAGCTTGAACAATTAATTCTTTCGCTTCACGATTGACTTGAAGCTTGGCGCGTTCGCGGAGATCACGAACCTGTTCGGCGGTTTCCTGGCGGGCTTTTTCGAGAAGTTCTTCGCGGAGCGCTGCAAGCGCATCCTCCCGATTCATCTTCGCGATCTCTTCGATGCGTTTAGAAGCAGCCTGAAGAAGAGTCTGGGCTTCGGTCTGATCGGTCTCAAGTTTATGACTACGTTCACGAATCTCGCGATCGAGTGTTTTAAGTTCTTTGGCGCGCTTTTCAAAGATATCTATCTTCTGCGCCAGCACTCTTTCACGCTCGCGGAGTTGCCGGTCATTGCGGACAAGCTCGGCACGCTTCGTCTCGAAGTCGTTTTCGAGTTGAGTTTTAAGCCTTAGATGATCGTCGCGAACCTCAATGAGCTTCTCGCGCTTAAGGTTCTCGGCGTTCTTCTGGGCATCGTCAATGATTCGCTTTGCTTCATCATCAGCGGAAGCTCGACGTAACTTGTCGATCCGCTCTTTGACAAACCAGCCGGCAAGGAATATGGCAACGGCAGAAAGAAGCCCGCCCAGGGAAATGAGAATGGGTATGGGTATCATAGTAGAAGATCAGCCCCAAAAAATGAGGCCCGCCCTTCGCGAGTTCCTAGAAAGAACCTATTCCCTTTACGGTGGGGGCCGCCTAAACGTGTCTCGCATCCGCTGTTCGAAGTAAATCGAAACCGTCTTACGACGGATTGCGGTCCGCAATCAACGCTTGAGAGACAAGCTCCCATAGGCTCTAACTGTTGGTTCTTTATGGAACTTGCAGCAAGGACGGGCCTGCATATTGAAGCCCAGGCACGAGGATAACTAAGCCTCGTTCATCCCTTGGTTTAGTACTTCGGACAATTCCCTTGTCTTCTCCTCGAATTCGCTGACAATGCGTTCTTTCTCGCGCCGTAGGGTAAATAGCTCATCGGCTATGTTAAGGGCAGTCAGAATCGCCAGTCGCGCCGGAGATGCAACCGAGGTCTGTTCCTCGATCAGAGTCATCCTGTCGTCAACGTACTTGGCGACGCTTCGGATATGCTCCTCATCTCCCCGGCCGCGAATGGGATAATCCTGCCCATATATAGTAACTGTTACGGGTTGGCCCTGATTGCGCGGATCGCTCATTTCTCTACGGTTCTCTGCGATTTTAGCACCGCAATGAAATATCTAATTCGAGGTAATTTCCTGTCACGAATAAAGATGGATAACGGGAACATGGATCGGAAACACTATCCGAACGCTGAAGACTCTGATACTTCTATTGGGCGATCTGAGGAGTCGCCATATTTGAAGTTTATTGCCAAGCGACGAAGATTACTTACTGTCTCTGCCATGATCGAAGCGAAGTTCACAACTTCTGCTTCCCGAAGCCAGACTATATGCGTGACAAATTGAAGGTTTATCTGCCCTTGCTGCTGGGACGGGTTAAAATCCTTCCAATTTCGCCAGCAGCTCATCCACCTTTACCCTGATCTGCTCTTCTTTATCCGGATCGCGGACGTTGCGTCGCGCATCTTCTATTTTTACGCACAAGGATTCATTCGCGCCGCGCAGTTCGCTCGCTTCCGATTCCAAGCGGCTGACCCGCTCAAACAGGTCGTCACGCTCACGCCGGATCGCACGAAGCTGTTCGAGCAGTCGTGTAATCTGACGTTCGAGGTTATCAAGGCTTTGTAATTCCATCGGTGGGAGCTGAAGCTCTTTTAGTTGGTCAACGATTTATTCACGAACTACCGGAATCGAATCATATTCGATCCAGTGTTATCCCTGCCTCAATTCAGCGCCAATGCGCTCTGCCGCGGCGATCATCTCTTCAATAGCGCGATCTACTTCAGCGTCTTCAAGAGTTCGATCAAGACGCCTGAAATTAAGATGAAAAGCCAACGACTGCTTTCCCTCTGGTATCCCCTTGCCCGTGTAGAGGTCAAATAGCTCTACACTAACCAGCGCGGGACCGCCGACATTTGTCAGCGCCTCACGAAGTTCCCCGGTTGTCACGGTTCGATTAACAATCAAGGCAAGATCTCGACGTGCAGTCGGGTACTTTGGAACCGGTTTATACTTTGGGATATACCCAATCTTGCGAAGTAGAACTTCGCCCTGTATTTCAATATACCAAACCGGACGTTCGATTCCAAAGCGAGCCGCAATTTCAGGTGAAATCTGCCCGAAATGCCCCAACGATTGTTCGTCGGACCAGATCGATGCGCCGCTTATGAAATACTCAGGTATATCATAAGCAATCGTCTCGTAGTTGTCAAGTCTAAGTCTGGCTGCAAGATCAGCTACTAAACCTTGAAGATCGTGGATCTCGATTGCTCGATTCTTCTCGCGCCACGACTCCGGCCGAACTTCGCCAGTCAGGACTATTCCGAGCCGATTTTCTTCATTAATATCGTTGTCCTGCATCCAAAAACACTTTCCCCACTCAAACAATCGCACGTTAGCGTTACCGACGTTCAAATTCCTCTCAACTGCTCGCAAGAGCGCGAGCGCAGGAGTAGTCCGCAGAGTGGAAAGGTCTTCACTAAGTGGATTAATGACTTTTACCGGAGTCAGACCATTCGGAAAACGCTCGGTATCGGACGCAGAAGAAAGACTCCATGAGATGGCTTCATATAGACCAAACTCGACTAAGGTCTGTTTAATACGATTGATTGCCCGGCGCTCGCTATCCCTATCTGCATCGACTTCGAGAGGCACTGCCGAACGCTCAGCCAGTGCAACCTCGTTGTATCCGTGAAGCCGAATCACTTCCTCGATTAGATCGATTTCCCTCTCGATATCGCCGCGCCACGATGGCGGTTCAACCATCATAGTGTCCGAAGATCCGGCAGGATTAGTCGTTACTTTGCACTCCAAGGCTCTTAAGTAGCCTGCCATCAACTCCGAATCGAGTTGAGTCCCGAGAATTTGATTGGCTCTTGCCGAGCGCAGTATAATAGTGCGTTTTTTGCGCTTCTTCGGATAGGCGTCCACCGAGCCGCCAAGAACCTCACCTCCTGCAAGTTGCTGGATCAAGTAAGCGGTCCGCGCAACAGCAAATTCGGTCATCTCGATATCGACGCCGCGCTCGAAACGTCTCGATGACTCTGTTTGTATTCCACGATCTCGTGAGGTTGTCCTTATCCCTACCGGTGCGAAATAGGCGCATTCGATTAGAACGTCGCGCGTCTGGTCGTTGATCTCGCTGTTCAACCCGCCCATGACGCCTGCAAGCGCGACGCCGTGTTCAGGATCGGCGATCAACAAGTCGGAATCAGTCAGAGTATGCTCTTTCGCGTCCAGAGTTGTGAACTTCTCGCCTGCTTTGGCCTTTCTAACAATGATCTTCCCGTCTTTAACGAGATGATAATCAAACGCGTGAAGCGGATGTCCCAACTCCATCATTACATAATTCGTGACATCGACGACGTTTGAGATAGGTCGAATGCCAACGGCTCGCAAGCGGTCTTGCAACCAATTGGGCGAAGGCGCGACAGTAACGCCTCGCACTACTCTTGCTGTGTACCGTGGACACTTATCCGCGTCAAGGATTTCAACCGACACTACGCTATCGGCTCTCTCGTTTGCTTCAATCGGCTCTGCTTTCGGCATCGTTAAGGGCAAACCGGTTTTAGCAGCGACCTCTCGCGCGACGCCAAGATGGCAGAGGCAATCGGGACGGTTGAACGTTACTTCAAGATCGAGCACGACGTCACCAGCGCCAATCACCTGTTCAACAGGAGTTCCGATAGTGAGATCGTCGCTCATCACCAGAATCCCGGCGTGGTCTTCGCTTAGTCCAAGTTCTCGTTCAGAACAGATCATTCCCTTGGAGACCACACCGCGCAGTTTCCGCTCGGTGATAGTAAAATCACCGGGTAACGTCGCGCCAACAAGTGCGACTGGCACGGTCTGTCCTGCCGCAACATTGGGTGCCCCACAGACAATAGGGAGCAGCTCGCCGACGCCAGCCTCGACCTCACAGTAGGTCAGATGGTCTGAACCGGCGACTTTTTCGGCGGAGACTACCTTTCCAACGACAACTTTGGTGAATGGAGCGGCAATGCGCTCAACAGATTCAACCGAGAGGCCGAGATGGGTCAGGATGTCGCAGAGTTCTTCGACTGTTCCATTGTATGGAGCGAAGTCGCGGAGCCATGAAAGTGATATTTTCATAATGGATTTAAATTGAGAAATCATTAGGATAGGCGTCCCCGCCTGTCCCTTTTCAGATCGTGAGTAACTTGTGGACAGGCGGGGACGCCTATCCTACCGGAGGCTCTAAAACTGCCCTAAAAACCGGACGTCATTCTCGTAAAAGAGTCGGATATCGTCCACTCCGTAACGCAGGATGGCAATACGTTCAATTCCGAGTCCGAACGCCCAGCCGGTATAGATTTCAGGATCTATCCCGACGCCGGTCAGTACGTTTGGATCAACCATTCCGGATCCTCCCATTTCAAGCCAACCGCTCTGCTTGCAGATTCGACAGCCCTTTCCGCCGCAGAAAATGCAAGTGACGTCAACTTCCGCAGAAGGCTCAGTGAACGGGAAGAAGTGCGGTCGAAAGCGAGTCTTGACATGTTTGCCGTAGAGGCTCTGGTAAAAAGCCAGAACCGTTCCCTTCAGGTCGGCGAATGTGACGCCTTTATCCACGAAGAGTCCCTCGATCTGCATGAAGACTGGCGAGTGTGTCGCATCCGGCTTGTCGCTTCGATAGACGCGACCGGGCGCCACGATACGGATCGGCGGTTTGCGCGACTCCATCACCCGGATCTGGACCGGTGATGTCTCGGTTCTAAGCAAACGGTCGCGAGCCGGAGTGTCGAGGTAGAACGTATCCGTTAAATCTCGAGCCGGATGCCAAGGAGGCGTGTTCAGCTTGTCGAAGTTGTAGTTGATTAGTTCCGCCTCCGGTCCAGTTTCGACGGTAAAGCCAAGCCCCCGAAAGATGTCAGTGATCTCATTCAGCACGGTCGTCAAAGGGTGCAGACCGCCGGTGAAGCCTCTAATGCCGGGGCGAGTTAGATCCGGTCGTGATGCTTCAACTTTCACCCCAACTGCTTTCTCGAGCGTCTCAAGACGGGCTGTGATATAGTTCTTCAGCTCGTTGAGGGATTGCCCATACATTTTCCGATCTGCTGAGGCGACGTCTTTTATCAGATCAAATAGTCCCGCAACAAGACCTTTACGACTCAAATATTGAAGTCGGAGTCTTTCAACGCCGTCGCGATCAGTGATTGTCTGTGCAGCAGCGTCGAATTCGGTGCGAGTAGTTTCTGGAGTAGCGTTCATTCAGGTTTCACGTTAAAAGTCTTGTCGATCTAACTTTGGCGCCGTTTGCAAGTATTTGTTCAGAGTGAGTGGCGCTTGTGTACTGATTAATATCCAGCACAACTCTTCAGATCTTAGTCGAACAGATTCCATAATAGCTGTGCGGGCTACACAGTTGCAAACAAAAACAATACGGCGCGGGTAGGTCAACCGTCCCGGTTGACTGCCTAATTGTGGACAAGCGGGGACGCTTATTCTGGTCGATGCGAATACAGCCCTCATTTCAATAACGCCAAACGGGCGGAGACCGCCCGTTTGCGAATTATTACGAACTTTAGCTGCCGGCCGAGGCGATTTAGAGGGCGGCGCGAGCCTGCTCGGCCAGCGCGGTAAACGCGGCCGGGTTTTGAACCGCCAGATCGGCCAAGACCTTCCGGTCAAGTAAAACGCCTGTAAGCGTCAAACCATGAATGAACTTCGAGTAGCTCAAACCATTCAGACGGCAAGCGGCGTTAATACGAGTAATCCAGAGACGACGGAAATCGCCCGGGCGTTTGCGACGGTGCGCGAAACTATACTGGCCAGCGCGACGGACTGCGGCGCGCATAGTGCGGAGCAGACGGCTCCGGGCGCCGTAGTAGCCGCGAGCGGCCTTGCGAATCTTATTGCGACGCTCATGCGAAGCGGCGCTGTTTACGGAACGAGGCATTCTATCAACTCCTCAGCAAGCAAGCAATTTTTTAATTCTGGGCGCGTCAACATCCTCGACAATGGCGCTGTGACGTATCCGCCGCTTGCGCTCACGAGTCTTGCAGGTAAAATTATGTCCGCCATAGGCGTGATCGCGCTTGATCTTGCCGGTCGCGGTGAGGCTGAATCGCTTCGCCGCGCCGCGTTTGGATTTCATCTTCGGCATTCAGATTCCTAAATACGAAAAACTCCCCGTGGGAGGTTATTTCTTCCTCACCAACAGCATCGAGAAGGTATTCCCTTCCATCCTCGGGCCGTCTTCGAGTTTCGCAATGTCTGCGAGCTCAGCGACCATTTTGTGAAGTACTTCTTCCGCACGAGACTGGCGGGTCATTTGACGCCCGATCAACATCAGTGTAGCTTTCACGCGGTCGCCGTCTTCGAGAAAGCGGCGAGCGGCGTTGACCTTGACGCTGAAGTCATGATCGTCGATATTTGGGCTAAAGCGGATTTTCTTGACTTGGACAATGTGTTGCTTCTTGCGATTGTCCTTATCCTTCTTGGTCAGCTCATAGCGATATTTGCCGTAGTCTATCACTTTGCAGACGGGCGGCGCTGCGGTTGGAGCGATCTCGACCAGGTCGAGCCCCGCCTGTTCCGACGCTAATAGAGCTTCCCGTAGAGGAACGACCCCAACCTGTTTCCCATCGGCTCCGATCAGCCGCACAGGACTGGCGACGATCTCCTCATTGACGCGCGGATTCTTGCCAAAATCGCGCGGAGCACGGCTTGGCCCGCTATTGATGGTTCACCCCCGGTGAAGAAGGCGAGGGGATCAAGAAAGGTCTCTCAAATAGTTCGCGAAAACCTCGTTTGTTGAATCAGACCGATCGACAGCATTTACTAAAATGTACGCCAAGTGCTGCATTATGTTTACAGCCATTCCGCGTTCAATTTCGTTGTAGTCTTAATGTCGGTCAAAGTGGGCGATACTGGACTCGAACCAGTGACCTCTTCGATGTCACCGAAGCGCTCTAACCAAACTGAGCTAATCGCCCAAAGGGGCTATAGGCTTTAGGCTTTGGGCTTTAGCAGATGCATTCGCCTAATCCTTAAAGCCTAAGGTCTAAAGCCTAATCTCCGTGCCGGGGACCGGAATCGAACCGGCACAACCTGACGGTCGAGGGATTTTAAGTCCCTTGTGTCTACCAGTTCCACCACCCCGGCGCATATTCGAGGCGACGAGCGGATTCGAACCGCTGAATAGAGGTTTTGCAGACCTCCGCCTTAGCCACTTGGCTACGCCGCCTGGTTCAGCGACCTACACGCCCATCGGACGGTAACTGTGCAAAAACAGAGTATAATCATTTTGCCCCTGCTTTGTCAAGTCACACAGCCCTAAATACGACTCCCCTCCCCGATTGCTCCCAGAACTTCCAAGTATTATCTTGATTCAATCAGTGTCGTCAGAACTCGTCTGCGCGGCAAATAAACATAAGTCCGAAGACTATGAAAATCAAGCAGAACTCAGCCTTTGCGCTGATCGGGAGCATTCTACTTATGAGTTGCCACTCATCCAACCACTCCATGCCGGTCGCTCAGCCGACCGCATCGGAGTTAATCCTCCGGCAGGACAATCTTGCGATCTACCAGCTCACTTGCCCCGAGTTCGACGCGCTCACCCCTCGCCTCCAGCGATACGCCTATCATCTCTGTAAAGCGGCTATAGCTGGACGGGACATCTACTTCGATCAGACTGCGCCGAGGAGTCTTGAGATTAAGGCATGCATCGAAGAACTGCTTTGGCCCAAAGACATTGACCCTGAATTAAGAAAGAAAGTTGAACGATACGCTGTAAAATTCTTGACATTCAATGGCAACTACGATCCAGAGACGAGTCGCAAGTTTGTACCCGAATTCACCTATGAAGAGATGAACCATCAGTTTCGTAGAATTTGGAAGCTGGTAATGACAGGTGATGGACATCAAATAGAGGTCGACAATGCTTGGCTTGATCTTAAGCCCTATATCTTCGATCCCGACTTCCGCCCTGTCCTCGTCAACAAGAGCCCCGAGTCAGGGGATCCGATCTCCGCAAGCGCAATTAATCTGTACGACAAGGGAATTACTCGTCGTCAAATCGAAGCCGCACCATCTCATTACGGACTGAATGGTCGCTTTGCACTTGCAGACAATCAACTGGTCGAAGAGGTCTATCGCGCTGGAGCTCCCCACATAGCCCCCGGTCGAATGGCGAAAGCGATGGAAGCGATAATCGCGGAGTTAGAACTTGCGCTTGCTGACGCCCCCGATGGCTCCCGCCCTGCTCTTCAAGCCCTAATTGAATACTTCCGCACCGGTGAACCGGAAGCATTCGATCGCCATTGCCGTCTCTGGGTAAAAGACAATAATTCGCCGGTGGACTATATCCTCGGTTTCATCGAGGTGTACAACGATCCGCTCGGCAAAAGGGGATCATTCGAAGGCGGCGTTTTCGTCGAAGACACGCCTGCCACCGCCGCACTTCGATCGCTTGCCGAGAACGCCGCATGGTTTGAAGCGAGAATGCCTTGGGAAGACGACTTCAAGAAAAAGGATTTCACTCCTCCCTCAGCCAAGGCTGTGAAGATGCTCATCGGAGTTGGCGGCGAAGGTCCTACATGCCCGGGCGGCATTAATCTCCCAAACGATTCTCGACTCCGCGAAACCGTTGGGACAAAGAACTTCATCCTTACAAACGTAATGGAATCCGGCGCCGACGAGAGAGCAAAACTTCTGTTCGGTGAGTTTATCTACTCCCCCGAAGAACGCACGTTAGCTCTGCAAGGCTTCAATGAACGCCGTATGGCGATGACAGCCTTGCATGAAATCGTCGGGCACGGATCCGGTAGAATCTCTCCGGATCTCAAAGGCGATCCAGATTCCTATTTAAAGGAATTTGCCTCAACCTTAGAAGAGGCGCGCGCGGATCTGGTTGCACTTTGGTTCGTCGGCGATCCGAAGTTAGTCGAGTTGGGCGTTCTCTCCCCCGCCGTCACTAGAAAATCTGCCTATACTGCCGAGTTGGCTTATACGCTGATCGATCTGCGATACATGCCCAAAGGCGACCAGTTTGAGGAAGATCACGCTCGCGCCGAACATCTGATCGCAAGCTATCTCATCAGCAAAGGCGGAGCTAAAATTGAGATTATCGAAGGAAAGGCGTATTGCAGATTGGTGGAAGTCGAAGTTACTCACAGAGCGGTCGGAGACTTGCTTGCGCAAATACAGAGGATTAAAGCCACTGGAGACTATGCAGCCGGGAAAAAACTGGTCGAGACCTATGGGATTAAGTTCGATCCAAAATTGAGAGATGAAGTCATTGCTCGCGCAAAGCCTTTGGATATTCCTGATCGCATCGCTTTCGCCATGCCGGAAATTGTGCCGGTTCGAAACAAGATGGGCGGCGTCGAGAGCTTTAAGATTACCTACCCCAAAGACTTCATCGGACAGATGATCCGATTTGGCGGCAAGTCTAACTAAAATTGTTAAAAACAAGAAGCTCAAAGGACTCGTTCTGCTTATCCGATTTTAACTTTCAATAATTCCGCTAACTTTCTGAATTCCCACAACCATTCCTCGGCGATATGATCACCCTGCTGCGCCTTGGCGCGATTCACCTCAACGAGACTATTAGATATACGATAGCAGGTATTCTGGGCGTTCCAGAGATTAGCGTCGAGGATGGTCTCTTCAGAAAGCTTCACGCCTTTGATTAATCGACCAAGTCGTTTTTGATCCGACGGTAAGAGTTCAAAATCAGCGGCAAGTTTATCGACAGTCTGCGTCAGCCGGTACTTCAGCCCTTCCAAATCGAGATTGATACTCCACTGAGCCGCCTCTTCCAGCATCATTTCGATTCTCTCGATATCCATTTCCTCGACCGTAACGCCACGCTTTAGATCACTGTTTAAAATGAATTCAGCCGCTGTGGTGAAAGCTTTTGGAACCGGCGCTCCGATATCAGCGAGGAATCGCATCAGCGGTGTGTGGTCTTCATAAATCTCTCGATAGAGCGACTCCGTCACCAGCAGTGTCTGTTTCAAAATCCGTTTCAGTAGTTTCCGTTGCCCGTCCCTGAATAGAGAATGGAGATCGAAGATGTTACCTTCGAAATGTTTGTCGAGCAGCCTTATCACTGCGGTCATATCTGCTCGTCCAAAGGCAGCGGAAAGCTCTTTATAAAGTGTCTGGTAGATCTCCTCGCCAGACCAGAACCGCACTCCGCAGCTTATGTTGTGATCGCCGAAGTGAACCGCGGCATAACAAACTTCATCTGATTTGTAAGTAATGCGGGATCGGACCTGAGCCCTTCCGATATTCAATCGCGCCCGACCTGATTCGAACGTTTTCCCCGAGATTCGCTGGACTTCAAACTGATAGAAGGAGGCTGTCTCCGCTTGATCTTCGAATAAACCCGTTAAAGCATAATGCGCGCAGAGTTTTAATTGATTAACGATGGTTGGCCGCACGAGCTGATCGTACACTACCTTTCCATCGGCCAGCTCAGGTTTGTTGCCAATAGCTTTCTCAAGTAGTCCGACAAATCGGGCTTCGATACTGTCTCCAAACAGAATCTGCGCCAACTGCACCGCCCTGCCCGCATAGGCGAGATCCTGCGTAGTTTCCAGTCCTGCTACATCGTCGAAAAACCATCCGCAAGACGTGTACATCAGCAGCAGGTGTCGCTGCATCTCCATCATCATCAGCGCTTCAGCTCGTTCCTGTACCGTCAATCCGTTGATTGCTTCATTCGTCAGAAACTTCTCGACCGAATCAGACGATCTGTCCATGACCAGACGAATGTATCTGTCTCGAGCGCCCCAAGGATCGCGCAGCAACGACACAGCCTTGGCTTCATATTTGGCTGCAATCTCGTCACGAAGCCAATCGAGCGCTTCACGCAGCGGCCACCGCCACACTTGTCGCCATCCGGGATGTTCACCTGTCGCACAGCCGCAATCGCCTCGCCACCTTTCGATACCGTGAGAGCAACTCCAGGCTGTGCGCTCGATGATCTCAACTTCCATTGTAGGAGGATACAGTGCAAGGAATTGGGCGTAGTTTGTGAGCTGGAGATCCGGATCGTTCTCGATGCGTTGAAGTGCGAAAGCAAGCGCCATATCGCCGAACCTATGATGATGGCCATATGTTTCGCCGTCGGTAGCAATATGGGAGAGTTGCGGCGTCGGATCGTTTCGATTTAGGCCGCCGATAAGGTATTCGGCAAAGCGTGCGCCGTCTTTGAGTAATCCCTCGAAAGCAACCGACCGAGCAAGACCGCCATTGTAGAAGAAAAGTGAGATTGAACGCCCGGATGGGAGTTTGGCTATATATGCCTGTCGAGAATCGATCCGTTCACCTGAGACATCCTGCCAGGCAGATTCCATGTTCCCATTGAGAATCTTTCGCACTTTTCCTGCTTGCCGTGGAGCCAGAATAGTGAACTTAATTCCCTGCTCTGCAAGCACATCGAGTGATTCGATATCGACAGCTGTTTCTGGAAGCCACATCCCTTCGGGTTCACGGCCAAACCGTCGGCGAAAGTCCTCAATCCCCCAGATAACCTGCGTCGTCTTATCCCTTCTATTGGCGAGCGGCATGATGATATGATTGTAGGCTTGCGCGATCGCGGAGCCATGTCCGTCAAAACGGACAAGGCTCTCCTTATCAGCGTCGAGCACCGCTTGATATACATCCGGGGCAAAGCGCTCCAACCAGACAAGCAGGGTTGGCCCGAAGTTGAAGCTCATTCGAGCGTAGTTATTCACGACGCGCTCGATTAAGCCATTGGATCCGAGAATACGAGAGGTGGCGTTGGGTCGGTATGACTCGGCAGTTACGCGGTAGTTCCAGTCATGGTATGGATAGGCGGAATCTTGAACCTCAATCGCCTCGAGCCATGGATTCTCTCGGGGCGGCTGATAAAAATGACCGTGAATCGTAATGTAGTGCGGCATTCGCAATCCCTATTGGGAGTCCTTTTTCACCTTATGGATTTCCACTTTTCCTCCCGGAAACCAAAAGACTATCAATCCCAAAGCAATCACAGCGGCGATTAAAGGCAACAAATATGTCGTATGAAGTGCGCTGGCAAGATCATGCTGGACGAGATGGAGTAACTCGCCCGGATAATTACCTCGCTTCAACGGATTGAGCATGTCGTTCACCAGATCCGTTGCATTCACGCCGGAAGTCAGTGATGAGCCGTGCAAGTATTCGCCGAGCTTAGCATTAAGCGCGGTTCCCATCACCGCCACTCCGATTATACCGCCAATCGAGCGACTGAACATATTCAAAGAAGTGGCTGTACCGCGTTGTCCCCATTCCACGGCATTCTGGACTGCGATGATAAGCGGCGTTGCTGTGAGACCGAGCGACAAACCGATAAAGGCGACAATTACCATCACCACCGGCAGTGGCGTCGTATCAGTCAAAACTTGCATCATGGCTACCGAGATCACGCCAATCCCGGAACCGATGGCCAATACTCGCTTGTATCCAAGCTTCAGAATTAGTTTTCCGCTAAAGATGCTGCCCAATGGCCAACCTATAGCTACAGGAGCCATTGTCAATCCTACCGATGTTGGCGTCCCCCCCATCGCGCCTTGTACGAATAACGGCATAAAGGCCGATGCGCCAAACTGAATCATCCCGCCAAAAATCGAACTAAGATAAGCTACGCCTATGAGCCTTTTTTTGAGTAAATCCATCGGGATGAATGGTCGCTTGACTTTCCGCTCAACCGGAATCAATAATCCGAAACAAACGGCTACAACAATGTAAGGCCAATACTGACCTTCGCTGAGCGGTGAGTGTCGCTCGAGAGCCAATAGCATCGACGCCACGCCGACTGTCATCAATATCGCTCCCCATACATCCACAGAGCGGTGCTTTGAGACGTTGTGCTCGTGATAAACTTTCATAATCATCGCGAGCGCAACCAGCCCAACCGGCAAATTGATATAGAAGATACCGTGCCAGTGCCAGAACTTTAGTATAACCGCTCCAAGCGCTGGGCCGACGATGCTCGAGACGCCCCAGACAGCGCTGAAAAGACCTTGATACTTGGCGCGCTCTTCGACAGAGAAGAGATCGCCGATAATCGTCATCGTCATTGGCATGATTGCGCCGGCTCCAAGCCCCTGAATGCCTCGAAAGAAGATGAGTTGCGTCATTGTAGTGGCTTGAGCGCAGAGCATAGAAGCGCCGGTGAAGAGCGCGATCCCGAAGATCAAAATTGGCTTGCGACCCCAGTTGTCAGCCAGTTGGCCAAACAAAGGAGTGCTGGTGGTAGAGGCGAGGAGGTAGATGGAGATCAGCCAACTATAGAGCGAGACGCCAGACAATTCCGAAACAATGGTCGGCATTGCCGTTGCGACTACCGTTACATCGAGCGCTGCCAGTGCGACCGCTGTCATCAACGCAGTGATGATTAGTTTCTTCTGGCGGAGGGTATAGGTTTGTTCTGAATCTATGTTTGATTACCGTTTCTTGAGAGAGTGACGCTTCATCAGTGAAATTGTGAGTTCTACTCTTCGATCTTCATTTTTAGCACCACACCTCCCAACGGCGGCAAGGTAATAATCAGCGAATCAGGCCGTCCATGGAATGGCTGCCCGCTTGCATAGACCTCGCCAAAGTTGCCTTTCCCGGACCCTGCATAGTGCTCCGAGTCGCTGTTCAACAGCTCTTGCCATGTCCCGCCCACCGGGACGCCGATTCTGTATTCAAAGTGAGTTTCCGGAGTGTAATTCAGAACAACCAGTATGCACTCGCGACGATCCTTACTCCAGCGAAGGAAGCTGATCGTAGAAGTATTCGTATCGTTGCAGTCCACCCACTCGAAACCGTTATGGTCGCTATCGAGTTCGTGGAGCGCCGATTCTTCTCGATAAAGCCTGTTCAAGTCGCTGACCAGTCTTTGGAGTCCCTGATGGCTTGAGTATTGGAGAAGGTGCCAGTCGAGGCTGCGGTCGTGATTCCATTCCGCCCACTGACCGATTTCACTACCCATATAGAGAAGCTTCTTCCCTGGTTGGGTAAACTGTGCGAGATAGAGCAATCTCAAATTGGCGAACTTCTGCCAGAGATCCCCCGGCATCCTACCCAACAGCGATCCCTTCCCATGAACTACTTCATCATGCGATAAAGGCAGCAGGAAGTTCTCGTGCCATGCGTAGAGCATTCGAAATGTCAGATTGCTATGGTGAAAGCGACGGTAGATCGGATCCTTCGAGAAGTAGTCCAAAGTGTCATGCATCCAGCCCATATCCCATTTAAAACCGAATCCAAGACCACCAAGGTAAGTTGGACGGGATACCATCGGATAGGAAGTGGATTCCTCGGCGAACATCTGGACATCAGGAAAATGTCCGTACACCTCTTCGTTAAGGCGTCGGAGAAAGCTAATTGCTTCCAAATTCTCGCGACCGCCATATTTATTCGGTATCCATTCACCCGCTTTTCGAGAATAGTCGAGATAGAGCATCGACGCAACAGCGTCCACACGCAGCCCGTCGATATGGTATTTCTCTAACCAGTAGAACGCACTCGAAAGGAGAAAACTCCGAACTTCGTTGCGCCCATAATTAAAGATCAAACTGCCCCAATCGGGATGATAACCTTGTTTGCCGTCAGCGTGTTCATAAAGGTGCGTCCCGTCGAAATAAGCGAGTCCGTGTCCATCAGTCGGGAAATGCGAAGGCACCCAATCCAGAATTACTCCGATTCCAGCTTGATGGAGCGCCTCGATTAACGCCATAAAATCCTGCGGCGTTCCAAAGCGGCTGGTCGGCGCGAAATAGCCGGTTGTCTGGTATCCCCAAGAGCCGTTGAAGGGATGCTCCATGATCGGCATGAATTCGACATGCGTAAATCCGAGCTCTTTCAAATAGCCAGGCAACTGTTCGGCCATTTCACGATAGCTGAGTGGTCGGTCGCCATCCTCTACAACTCTTCGCCACGATCCAAGATGCATCTCATAAATCGAAATGGGAGCATTCTGCTGGTTATGGTCGCGGCGATTCTTCATCCAGTCGCCGTCGTTCCAAGGATGGTCTATCTCCCAGACGATTGAGCCGGTCTTTGGCGATGTTTCGGCGTGAAAAGCGAAAGGATCTGCCTTTTCTGCCTGGAAGCCATTGATTCTGCTTCGAACGTAGTATTTGTAGATGAAGGTTTTACCAACTCTGGGAATGAATCCTTCCCAGACTCCTGATTGTCCATTGGGAAAGAGCGGGTGACTGTCTCGATTCCAGCCATTGAAGTCGCCGATGACATGAACTGAGGCTGCATCGGGAGCCCAGACCGCGAAATGACATCCTTTAGAGCCATCAACTTCGCCGTTATGCGATCCAAGCTTCTCATAAAGCTTGAGATGCGATCCCTCGTTAAAAAGATACTTGTCCTCATCCGTCAATCTAAAGACCGGCTGAGACGTTCCGATTGGAATAGAGGACGTCTCTATGTTCTTCTTGGTCGAACGCTTTGTCGTCGTTGTACCGAGGCTTGCTTTTCGTGGACTCATGCTGCCCCCGCCTTGTTTCCGTAGGTTGTTTATCTCACCAAGCACAGTAGTGAATTCCTGACGCCCGGTTATTTCCTCAATCGACATCGCCAGTTTTCGTCGCCAATTTGGAACAGGTTCTACAGTCCCGGGACGATTCTGCGGCTCAGTCTCTCCCCAAAGATCTTCGATATTGATCGATACATTTTCTGCATCACTCTCCGCAAGAAAGCGATGTGATGCGGCTGTTAGAGCCTCTGCTTCATTACAACCTTGTTCTGGCCAAAGCCCTTCTGTGCGCAATTTAGCAGTCACCGTTTCGACAAATCGCTTGCGTTCGCTCGTCTCTCGGCTGACCTCAGACTCACTCGTCAAGCCGTGTTCTACTCGATCATGAATATCCGAGCTTTGAATATACCCAGTAAATGGGACGAGGTCGTGTGTATTCAACGAAGCCACTGAGTCTGCCGAAGGCCGTCGAAGGATTTCTTGAGTATCGAGTCGTGCTTCAAATGGTAGTACGTAAAGTCCCTTGACGTTGTGCTCGCGCATCATCGTGCGTACTTCGACTGGAACAGTACCGAGATCCTCGCCTACCACTTCACACCGATTCCGATGAGATTCGAGCGAGAGTATTGCATAAAACTCATCCGCTGGATAGCGAACATAGACGCCGTCTCTTCCACTCATCCCTTTTGGGATCCAGAACAGGCGGTGGAATCCCATTACATGGTCAACCCGAAGCATTCCCGCCAACGACATTTGCCGACGCACCACCTTTATGAAGTAGTCATAACCGGATTTTCTAAGTGCAGAAGGATTCAGAGGTGGAAATCCCCAGTTCTGTCCTTCAGGACCGAGTGGATCTGGCGGCGCACCTACCGACGCTCCCCAAACGAATAGATCCTTATAACGCCACGCATCATAACCTGAAGGATGAATACCTACCGGTAAGTCGAGATAGAGGCTGACCCCCGCTTTTTTCCCAAATCTACTCAGCGCTACTGCTTGCTCCTCGGCGATCCACTGTGCATAAAGATAATACTGACGTGTTTCTTCTGAAGATTGACGTTTACCGCGCTGCATGCGCCTATCGGACGAATTTTCCTGCAAAGCTCTGAATTCTGCATATTCGACTACTTCTGAGTGCGTTTTCAGATATTGCTGGAAGGCGCGCTTGCGAGCCGGTTTACCATCCTTAAATAACTGTTGGGCAAGAAATTCCAAGACAGATCGCTTCAGTTGCATCACACGAGAATAATCGACAAGCTCCGATGACCGAAGAGACTCTTTCTCGACTTGAGATTCTACTGAATTCACAAGTTGCTGTGCACTCTCGGATAACTTGAATTCAGGACTGTCGGTTGGATCGATAAAGAACTCGTTCCAGAATAGCCGACTTATCGGCCAATAGGGACTCGGATGGCAAGGTTTCTTGAGAAATGCAGCAAGAGTCGGCAGCATTCCCCAGAATTTTCCGCCTTGGTTTCCAATCCATTCGATGAATTTGCGTCCATCTTGAAATCCACCTGCTCCCCAATCATCATTGGATTTTAAGGAATAGAGCGGCGCAAAGAGCCCCCACTTGCGGCGGGGGCTCTCCTTATCTAAGTAGCAACGATTTGGAGCAGAAACAATGAGGCTTTCAAACTGCTTGTTGTTGCTTGACAGCTTGAGGCGATGGTAACCGATCGGTAAATGGATTGATTTGTCGAACCGTAGCTCTCCCTCAATGATACTAAATTCTGTGGCAAACGAAATCGACTCGCCATTTTCCAGCTCAAATAAAACACGCCATTTTTGGTTTACAATTCTGTTGTGTATTTGAATCGCATTTATTACGCCATCCCATGCGACAATCACAATCGAAATTGGCTCGTTGGCTTTTTCTACTTGAGTATGTTGAAGTGCGGCGGAGATATCATCAAGACAGTCAATCTTCACCCCAAGCGCCTGAAGAACTGCAATCAGCGATTTTTCCGAGGAAATGCGCAATTCGCCTGTGAGGTCATAGTACTCAGTTTCAATGCCATAGCAGGCAGCGAGTCTCTGCAATTCCTCAGAAGGTCTCGCTGACGATTGGCTCACGCTTGTTCCATTAGATCAAGTACGCCATGCAATGGAATGTCCAGCCAATCAGTGCGTGTATTAACTTCGTAGGCGATTTCATAGATAGCCCGTTCGAGAAGTAATGCTTCGAGGAGCGTCTTCAACTCCACAGGATCAGTAGGTAACATATTACCGGGCGCAGCGTAATGCATGTATTCCGAAAGGAACGACGCAGAAGCCCACTTCTGCCAGAAATGCCCCCACGCTCGAACTCTATTTGCGCCTTCCTTTCCGGGCGGGAGAGTCGGGCGGGTGAGCTTTTTGGCAGCTAACTCCCACGCGTAGTGGAAAGAACGCAGCATACCGGCGACATCCTTCAATGGAGACCGCTTGATACGACGCTCTCCAATCGAACGCATCGGTTCGCCCTCAAAGTCAATAATCACGAAATCGTTGCCTTTACAGAGAACCTGACCGAGGTGGTAGTCGCCATGTCCTCTGATCCGCAAAGCTTGTATTCGCTCTTCACGAAGATTCCGATATACCTCTTCAATGCGGCTTTCAGATTGCAACGCTCTGGCGGCAAGATTTGCACTGTTTCCCTTCAAGATTGGGAGGCTGGTGCGCAAGGATTCGAATACCTGGTTTAAAGTAGCAAGCATTCCATGTGAAAGAGATCGTTGATACAGCTCACCGAACGCCTCCGGTGCGAAGGCCGGATCATTCTTTTCACCGGCAAACATCAAGTGCATTTCGGCGGTGCGACGACCAATCATTCTCGCCGATTCCAAGTAAGCGCCGATTGTTTCACGAACCATGATTGGAGGTTCGACATCGAGCAGATTCAAAAATGACTTTTCCTCGACTGGCGGGTATTCATTATCGCTCTGTGTTAATACCAATTCGAAGAAATTGCCAAGATGGTCGATAGTGAACCGGGCAGCGTCTCCTTCATTAGGAACATATTCGAGAAGGACTCCAAGCGTTGCAGGTTGAGATCCTTTGACTCGATAGTCCAACGAGCCGAGGAGCCGTGGCGTGTTCGGGAAACTGTATCGCTCGGTCAAAAAGCTGCTAAGTTCGTATTCGGGATTTGGTCCGCGTTCAATCCTTCGGAAGAGCTTCAACATTGCCCGAGTACCAAACATGATCGAAGAGTTCGACTGCTCACCCTGAAGTGGCCGAGCTTCAAGGCTCCCCTTGCCGATGATCTGATTCAATCCTCCCGTTTTCACCTGCAATCCTGCGACGTCTCCGGTGGCTCCATGGAACTCTCGATGGTGTCGTATAGAATCGAGTAGCAAATGCGCAAAATTGGAATCGTTCATCGCTTCGAACAGCACGTATTGCCTCGGTTCGCCTCTTCCAGTCAGCGTGACGCCGCAGATAGAGCGATGGTCGGTTTCACCCGCCTCAGTTGCAGTTCCAGATCTGAAACCAACCGGGATCTGGTAGATATCTGGTTCACCTTCAGTGTATTCGACTTGCGCGAAAATTAAACGCCATTCATGATCCGTATTGACCAGCGGTACAACATCACTGATGCGGACGCGTTGGATTACCTTCCCTTTGGCGATAAACCAGCGACAAGTCGGAAGCCATTTGGCGAGAATTGTCTCAAATCTGTCGCCCTGCCTTCCACTGAACAGGTCGTCCAATGTCCCTTCAAAGCTAATCTCAGGAAGGAAGTGCGGAAGGCTCTTGTCAGCGTCGAGTTTATTGCTCACCGGTCGCTTTAACTCGAACCAATAAAATGAGTGAGGTCCCAATGTCATGAAGTAAGAGCTATCTTCGATGACAGGAAAAGGCGTCTGACCGAACAGCTCGATTGGAGTCGATCCTTTGTAATCGCTTAGATCGATCTTAACCGGTTGCACGTATCGAGAGAGGTTCGCAACGACCAGAACTGCTTGCTCTTCGTGCTTTCTGATGAAAGCGAGGATCTTCCTGTTTTGTGGAAGCAGGAACTCAATCTCACCGAGACCAAAGACCGGGTATTTCTTACGCAAAGCAATCAAGCGTTTCATCCACCAGAGCAGAGAGTGCGGATTATTCCTTTCAGTCTCAACATTGACCGTCTCGTAATGGTATTCTGGATCGATGATGACCGGGAAATAGAGTTTCTGGGGATTGGCTCGCGAGAATCCTGCGTTTCTATCTCCTGACCATTGCATCGGTGTTCGCACACCATTCCGGTCTCCGAGATAGACGTTGTCCCCCATTCCGATCTCATCGCCATAGTAGAGAATAGGAGTACCGGGCAGGCTGAACAACAGACCATTCATCAGCTCAATCTTGCGGCGATTATTACCAAGCAGCGGAGCAAGGCGACGACGGATTCCGAGGTTGATACGGGCTTGAGGATCGGCGGCATAGACACGGTACATATAATCTCGTTCTTCGTCGGTCACCATCTCAAGGGTCAACTCATCATGATTCCTTAGGAACAACGCCCACTGACTCGACTTGGGAATTGGCGGGGTTTGTTCGAGAATTTCAATGATGGGAAAGCGGTCTTCCATCCTGACCGACATGAAGAGCCGCGGCATGAGCGGGAAATGGAACGCCATCTGGCATTCATCGCCCTTTCCGAAGTAAGCAATTGCATCGTCCGGCCATTGGTTGGCTTCAGCAAGCAACAATCGCCCGGGGAATAGGTCATCGACTCGCTTTCGAAGATCGCGCAGAAAGTCGTGGGTTTCGGGAAGGTTCTCGTTATTAGTTCCTTCCCGCTCAAAGAGATAGGGCACCGCGTCAAGTCTGAGTCCGTCCACACCCATCCCCAGCCAGTAGTCCAGCACCTTGAACATCGCCCGCTGAACTTCAGGATTATCAAAGTTTAAGTCGGGTTGATGATGATAGAATCTATGCCAGAAATATTGACCTGCTACCGGATCCCATGACCAGTTGGAAGGTTCAAAGTCCTGGAAAATGACTCGCGTTCCGGTGTATTTTTCCGGTGAATCGCTCCAGACATAGAAGTTCCGCCAACGGCTCCCTTTGGGAGCGCGCCGGGCGCGTTGGAACCAGGGGTGCTGATCTGAAGTGTGATTAAGCACCAATTCAGTGATAACTCGAAGGCCGCGAAGATGCGCTTCCCGCAGGAGAGTGCGGAAATCCCGCATATCTCCATATGTCGGGTTGATGCTGAAGTAATCAGCGATGTCGTAGCCGTCATCGCGCAACGGCGATGGATAAAAGGGAAGAATCCAGAGGGCTGTTACGCCGAGATCTTGCAGGTAGTCGAGTTTCTGCGTTAACCCTTTGAAGTCGCCGACGCCGTCTCCGTCACTATCACAGAAGGTGCGGACGTGGACTTCATAGATGATTGCTTCCTTGTGCCACGCAGGATTGATTTGATCGTTCAATGATTATTCGGATTACTGTTGATTTACAATACTTTCCACGCGATGAAGGTCGTGGATTAGAAAGACTATACGATTCGATTGATTCCAAAGAGATTGCAATGAGCGTCGAATGACCAGAAAGCGAATAAGAAGTCACACAATTAATCAAGAACGCTCATTGGATCTGAGACGGCAACTCCCCGCTTAATAAGCTTGCTCTACTCGTCCACAAGCTTTTCCACCACAAATACATGAGCTGGCATTTTCAGAGGATTCAGCTCGATGTAATTCCGTCCTCCCCGCCAGACGTAGCGATTGTCTGTCAGAAGATCATGTACCTGGTACCGTTCATCCCAACCGATTTTGAACTCTTCGAGAGGTACGTCCACCCAACCTATCTGGGTATTGACCGAATCAAGGTTCACCACGGTCAGAACGATGTTACTCCGATCTTCTGTAGCCTTATAGTATGCAATTAGAAAGGGATTGTCAATTCTCAGCATTCGAAGCGACCAATCACTCTGTAGAGCCTGATTCGCCCTTCGGCCTTTATTTAACTTTGAAACAATTGGCGCAATGGAGTTTGGATCTTCCAGATCCCAAGTCTTGATTTCGTACTTCTCCGAATCGAGATACTCCTCCGTTCCCAGTTCTTTGGGTACGTTAACACATAATTCAAAGGCGGGACCGTATATGCCATAATTAGCTCCGGCTGTGGCTGCAAGCGCCAATCTTGCAATGAACGCCGGACGTCCACCCTTCTGAAGATAAGCATGAAGAATATCAGGCGTATTTGGCCAGAGGTTTGGTCGGAAGAATTCACGACTGTCAGCTTGACTTAGTTCCGTCAAGTATTGTTCGATCTCCCATTTGTCATTTCTCCACGTGAAGTAAGAGTAGGACTGGGTGAATCCAAGCTTGGCCAGACGATGCATCACATGCGGACGAGTAAAGGCTTCAGCAAAAAAAATTGTGTCAGGATGCTCATTGCGGATCGAAGAGATCAACCATTCCCAGAAGGCGAAAGGTTTAGTGTGTGGATTGTCCACGCGAAATATCCTCACCCCCTGACTAATCCAAAAGTCAAAGATGGATTTCATCTCGTTCCAAAGCGACTCCCACGCGGGCGTCTCGAAGTCAAATGGGAAGATGTCCTGATACTTCTTGGGAGGATTCTCTGCATACTGAATAGTACCGTCAGGGCGTTTCTTAAACCATTCAGGATGTTCATTTACATAAGGATGATCCGGGGAGCACTGCAACGCAATGTCGAGTGCGACCTCAATCTCATATTCCGCCGCCTGATCCATTAATTTACGGAAGCTGTCGAGGGTTCCAAGTTGTGGATGGATACTTTTATGACCGCCTTCGGAAGATCCAATTCCCCATGGACTGCCCGGTTCTCCCGGTGTTGCCTCCAACGCGTTGTTTTTACCCTTGCGGAATGTTTTACCAATGGGGTGAATCGGAGGTAAGTAAAGAACGTCCACGCCCAATTCAGCTAAATAGGGCAACTGTTGCTCTACATCCTGAAAAGTACCGTGCACTCCTGCTCTAATTGCCGAAGATCGAGGGAACATCTCATACCATGAACCGAAACGCGCTCTTGGTCTATCTACCCAAACAGTCAAAATTTTATCTAATCGCGTCGCGTCACTCCGGTCGGGATAGCATTCCATCAGCGCTTTTAACTCCTCATCCTGAGCCTGCTTTATCCGCCGACGCTGTTCTCCTCCGCTCACTAATGCATCTGCATAATTTTTTAGCCGTTCCGCTGCATGTCCCGTTGCGCGATCAGACGCCTCTCGTATAAGCCGTGAACCAACTTCCAACTCGACGGATACTTCCTGACCCGATGCAATTTTTTTTTGTATGAACTCTGCCCACGATCCAAAGTGGTCGATCCAACCTTCGATTGTAAATTCATAGTATCCCATCGCTTCGACCTCGAATCGTCCGCGCCAGTGGTCATTTAGAAACGACTCCATTGGAGCCTCAGTCCACTCTTTACTGGATATTCTGCGGAAAAGTAGAGATGCGCAAAGTCTGTCATGGCCATCGGCGAAAATATCCGCCTCAACGACGACTTTCTCGCCCACTACTCGTTTGACAGGAAAGCGTCCGCAGGTGACTTGAGGCGTAACTGCTTCTATGACAACTCGCCCTCCGCCTCGGGAAGGCTGGTTCAAAACGGGCATTTATGTGCTCCTTTACAGCCAATATTGCTCTTAAAAGGGGTAATCGAGTCGGCGCGCATCTTCTGATGGAGTCATAAGTTTCGTGACTCGAGTCGTATTATAATGTTGAGGTAAAAAACTCTTGACAGTGAAGGGACTGGTTTCTTACCTTATAAGTTAGTTTACTTGGAATTCGAGTCGGCGTCATCTGATCCGCTCCTTTAATATACACTTCAAGACGCCGTCTGTCACCTGCCTTGCCGTATTGGGAGAACTCATGAAGGGAAGTTTGCGGTTTGCTGCGCTCATCATCGCGCTAACGTTGACTCATGGAGCCGTTGCGTCCGATCTTGATCCATCCGTCGTACCGGCCAGCATTGCCCGCTCCGGTTCTGACGCTATCGTTGTTGATTTCAATTCTTCGAGTGCCACTCTTAAAGAGTTCACCAAGGATGGTCGCTCGTATGAAACATACACTGTGCCACAAGAAGGGACGACGTATGAGTACGGTCGTCCTATCTTACCGGCGATCTCGCGAATGATCGTTGTGCCTGCCGATGCAGGACTGGCGCTGGACGTCAGCGCCGACGATCCGGAAATAATCCGCGCCACTCATCCTCCGGTTCTCTGTAACGATTCGCTACTTCAGGGCAACGGCGGCGGCACCGTGCGAGACCTCTACCCCTCACACTTCACTGAGATGTCTGAACCATTCGTTATTCGCGGCGTCAGACTGGTGAAGGTGACGGTCTTCCCAGTGCAGTACGATCCTACCACTAACAGCTATCTCCGTCGAAACAATATACAGACGACCGTGCGCTTCACCAATGACGAGCCGGTAAATCCAGTCCAGAACCCAATCCGGAAATACAGGAGTAAAGAATTCCTTAAAGTGATGCAGGCGTTGGCGATCAACGGCGATGAGGTCGGTCGTGACGATCCGCCAGGATTCTCCCCTCCTTGGGCCGGGCACTACCTTGTAGTCGCACATAACGCCACACTTGGCTGGAATCATAGTATCGTGCGCCGATGGATCGAATTCCGTCGCAAGACCGGATACAAGGTCGATATTCTTAGCGTCAGCAACAATGATGCTGGAAGTCCTGAAAGGGTTACTACTAATATAAGGAACAGATACGAAGCATACACTGACGAAGGGCTCGATCCATTCGATTATATTATGCTCGTCGGCGACATGAATTACGATCGCAATGGAAGTTTTGGCGCGGAAAATGTTCTTCAGAGCCACACCGGCACATCAATCTGGGGCGGCTATCCTCATGCAGACTATTTATTCGCTTGTCTCGAAGGAGGCCAAAATGATATACACCCGGACGTAGGGTATTCGAGAATGCCGGCAGGAAGTCAAGGCGCAGCCGGATTAGTTTTCGGTCGAACGCTCGCTTATGAAGCGACTCCGCGGATGGAAAATCCTGAATGGTTCACCCACGGCGTTAATTATTCGCAACACTGGGGCAACTCTCCCGAGTCAGCATGGCATATCTCCATTCACACTAACGCTAGATGGGGCGAGGAAGTGCTGAAAAGCCTCGGTTTTGATGATGTTGATTTCTATGAGCTGACTGCCCATGATCAAGATGGAAGTCGCATCGGCGCTTGGATGGCAGAACGCTATAATGAAGGCTGCAACATCATGGTTGGCCGCGCCGAAATCTACTATTGGCAGACCAGTTTCAATGGCGTCAATAACAACACGGTTTTCCCGCTGGACATTGTCTATAGCGGTCATGGCGAATGGGCGCTGCAGAATGTTTTCCGTACCGGCGGCCAAGCTGAAAACCAGTGGAAAGGTCCGGTTGCTCGTACCTGCGGTTGGGGTTGGCCAGCCACCGGACCGATGAACTACATCTGGATGAAAATGGTAAATGGCGTTGTTCAGCGTCAGATACCACTCGGTTGGAGCCGTATGCTCTCAGTCAATGACATTGAGAATGTCTTCCCTAATTTCCAAGTTTATAACGGCATAAGTCTTTATCCTCATATCAAGACAGACACAGACTGTTGGGGCGATCCGGGTCTTCTGCCTTGGTATGGCGTTCCACGGTTAGTTGAACTAACGATACCTGAGACCATTCCCGCCAGCACAAAAATGGTTGAAGTGTTCGTCCATGTTCCCGATAGCGAGGAGCCTGTACCGGGAGCGCGAGTCACCTTCTACGCTTCCGGGAGTATGCCCGCCAACAATCAAAACGACGCCTATGCGAACTACGATGACTTTTTGATGAAAACGACTTTCTCTGACTCCGTTGGAATCGCCCGGTTTATCCTTGAGGATGGCGAGGAGTTAGTGAACAACGATACGCTGTTTATCTCGGCGTCTGGAAGAGATATCCGTCCCAATACACAACGCATCAACATTCGCAACACAGCAGCGGTCGTTCAGCTCAGCGGTTGGACGCTTACAGAGCAGGCTGGAAACGGAGATGATGCAGTTAATCCGGGCGAGAGTTTTCTCCTATCATTGACGGCGAAAAACACCGGCGCCCAAAACGTGATCGAACAGGTTTCGATGCACATCGCGAGCCTGTCTCCCTTCCTTGAAATAATTGACGGCGCAGACCTTTGGTTCGGCGATATCAACGCCGGAGCAGAACAAGAACCCGACGGAACCGTTTCTTTACGTTTTACCGAAAGCACCCCCGACGGCATGTCGTTACCCAATCTCAGACCGACTCTCGAAGCCGTGTTCACTTCCGGGGAATCCACATGGAAGTCGGGAATCCGTTTCGATCCGGTTGCCTCCAATCTCGAGTTGCACGCCGTAGTCGGTGGTAATACTATCCCGGACTCCGTGGCAGACTTGGTGCTTGACTTCAAGAACATCGGCAGTATCGTCTCGCCAGCCGTGACAGTCGAACTGCGAAGTCTCGGAATGGGCGTTACCGTCATCAACAATCAAACCACTCTTGAAGCTATTAATCCGGAAGAAAACGGAAGAATCGAACAGGCGTTTGTTATCAGTGGAAATAAGGTTGTTGTGCCAGGCTCCGTTACTCCAATGGCGGCTATTTTCCACACGGACAACGGTTACGTTGATACGGCTTTTTTTAGCTTAAAGGTGATGACAGAACGGGCAAATGCGCCGACTGGACCGGATAATTACGGCTATATCTGCTTCGACAATACGGACGATGACTGGGATATGGCTCCGATCTACGAATGGATCGAGATTGATCCGCGCGCTCAAGAACCCGATTTTGAAGGAACCCGCCTTGACAGTCTCCGTCAACCCGAATTCAATATTGGAAACTGTCAGGTAGTCGAGTTGGGTTTTGAAACCCAGTTCTACGGCGAGGTGTTCGATCAGATTACCATTGCCACCAATGGATTCATATCCATGGGCGCTCAGCCGAGGATAACCAACTACAACAATTGGCGAATGGACTTTGCTATGGGCGGCGGCGTCGGAATGCTGGCGCCTTACTGGGATGATTTGCGATACGACAACAACAGTGGAATTTATTACTATCACGATGAAGAGAATGCCCGGTTCATTGTCGAATGGTCAAATGCGCACCTTGCCGCTTCAGTGGGCGATAACAACCTGACATTCCAAGTAATTATACTGGACAGAGCGACTTGGATCACCGAGAGCGGCGATCAGAATATCATCTTCCAGTACAAAACGATTCCTCGCGACCAGCAAGGCAGGCTTGGCCCAAACATTCGCAACGGTGACACAGAGTGGTCGAACGCTATCGCCTATGCTTCAGTCGGTATCTCGAGCCCACGTGGAAATTCAGGCTTGAACTACTACTTCATCAACCAGCAGCCAGCAAGCGCTGCGCCACTGGAAAACAGAAGAGCACTCCTCTTCTCGACGTCTCCCAAGTATAAAGCCTGTACGCTTTATGGTCAGGTCATCGACGCGCGCACTGGCGTCCCAGTCGATAGCGCAATCGTTTTCACCGAACACGGTTTCGTTGCATACACCAACGCAGATGGTTACTGGCGCATCCAAGACGCGCTCGCGGAAGTTCCTTTTGATATTACAGCACGCAAACTCGGGTATAACGATTCGACGTATGTGGAGCAGACTATTGCCGAAGGAGACTCTGCTGAGTATTACTTCGAAGTGCTCCACCCGGAGTTTATCCCTTCAGACGAAAGGCTTGGGCTCTGGCTTGACCCGGGATATACGCGAGAGTTACCATTCACATTATATAATGCTGGCAACGGCCCCTTGACATGGTCGGTGGATAAGCGATTACTTGGGGACGCGAACGCTGCTCCATGGGAGCTTAGACGAACTTACTCTGTCGGCGACTCACTGGATGACGACCGCATCGAAGGCGTTGTATTTGCTAACGAGCATTTTTACTTCACTGGCTCCAACGGACCCGATTCAAGTATGATCTATATCGTTGACCGAAATTTCGAGTATGTTGGAGAATTTGAGCAGCCTTCACACACTCGTTACGGGATGAAGGATCTTGAATGGGATGGCAACCTGCTGTGGGGGTCGGGCGATACTACGGTTACGGATTCACCACCGATGGTCAATTAGTTACGGCTTGGCGAGGTCCCTTCAATCCAACCAATAATCTGGCGTGGGACAGCGATCTCGGAGTTCTTTGGCTTTCGGGAACTACCACCAACATCTTTTCATGCGATCTCGACGGCAACCATGTGGACACCCTTAATCGGAAAGGATTTCGCATCTACGGGCTTGCGTACTGGCCTGAGGATCCTGATGGTTGCTGTCTCTATATCCTGAATCAACCGGGAAATGGACCGCCATTGATTCATAAGATGAACACCACTACCGGCGACACTCTTCTTGCCTATACATCCCGTCCTGTAGCAGGAGCTACTGGTATGGCTGGACTTTGGATCACCAACGAGTATGATGTTTACTCTTGGGTTCTGATGGCGAATCATAATATTCCGCCAGCCTCCGGAGCCGATCGTCTCAGTATCTATCAACTTGACGCTCGTAAAGATTGGTTCAATCTTAACGTCTGGAGTGGGGTCTTGCCGCCGGAAGAGGTGCAAGACTTTACTTTGACGCTTAATACGACCGGTTTACCAGATACTACTTTCGAAGGTGAATTGCGCTTTACCCATAATGCTGCCGGCGGACAGCAGAACATTGGAGTGACTCTCAGGGTTATCGGCCCAATGCCTCCCAATCCGTTTGCGTTGATCGCTCCAACTAACGGCGACACCATTGTTGCGCTTCCTTTACATGGCGATACATTGAATGTTCCGGTAGTCCAGTTCATCTGGAATTCGCCTAATGATCCCAATGTCAACGATACACTAAAATCCTATCAGTTGTTCCTTAACGCCGGAATTGAGACCGTAACGATACCGTCGCCTGATACAACCATCGTGCTGAATCTCGATACACTCGGTCTGCCGCTCTGGTTTGACACACCCGTCAACTGGTGGGTTAGATCAACATCCGGTAGCGACACAGTTGGCTGCGTGCAGAACTACTACTTTAGGATCATTCCAAACGCCGTTGACCGGAATAGTATCAACGCTCCGGTGAAGTTTGGTCTGCATGAGGTCTATCCGAGTCCGTTCAATTCAAGAACCTCAATCACTTTCGGAGTAGATCGGGCTGTGAGGACAACGCTGACAGCTTATGATCTACTCGGGCGTGAAGTAGGCGTCCTGTTCGACAAAACTCCCGAAGTTGGCGTTTATCGTGTTGCCTGGGACGCTGGCATTCTCTCGTCAGGCGTCTATATAATCAGGCTTGAATCGGCGGGTCGCAGCGAACTCCGAAAGATTGCCCTTATTCGGTAAATTCTCTTTTTTGACGCTCAGAACCCCCTCTTCGGAGGGGGTTCTTTTTTTGGGGAAAACTCGAGATGCCATACAGAGTTTTAGTGAGAGGATAAGGCGGCTCATAGTATAACTCGTAGAGACTCTTGGAGGGCGGGCATTCCTAACCGCCCTAATGTTACAGCGTGCTTTGTCTCTGGGCGTTCAGGAATGCCCGCCCTCCAAGAGTCTCTATCATTACTTGTTAATACTCTCAGTATTTCAACTGAAATGCTGACCGAATGACTTCATCAGAACTTTGCTTGAACTTGACCATTCAAAACGACTTCCCTATATTGTTCTATCTTGTTTGTGTCCACCAATGTCCCACTAAGCTAAATTACACGAGAACTCCAATGACAATTCCGCAATCCTCTAATGGACGAAAGCTTCCGCGATTGACGCGCATCGTGGCTACGGTCGGTCCCGCTTCGAATAGTCCCGAAATGATCGAGAAACTCATCAAGGCAGGCGTCGAGGTCTTCCGTTTGAACTTCAGTCATGGTTCTCATGAGTTTCATCAAGCTACATTTGAAACCATACGCAGAGTTGCAGGGCGTCTTGGCGAACCGACGGTTATCCTGCAGGACGTTTCAGGCCCGAAACTCCGTATCAATGAATTTGAAGGCGGCGAGGCTCAGATCCAGAATGGAGCCTTATTTACGCTAATTTGCGATTTGAAGCTTGGTGATAACAAACAGGTTGGATTTATTGATTCTGGATGGTTCAAGTCGATCAAATCTGGCGACCGGGTCGCGCTTGGCGACGGGCAGATCATTCTTCAAGTGGAGAAGAAGACGGAAAACTCGCTCGAGTGTATCGTTAAGGCTGGCGGACTGGTTCGATCCAAGTGGGGATTGAACTTTCCTGATTCAAACCTTGAATTGGGCGCAATCACTGAGAAAGACCGCTTGGATATTGCATTCGGCTTGAAATTAGGCGTCGATGCCATTGCCCTCTCGTTTGTTCAGGGACCGGAAGATCTGAAAGTTGTCAAAGGGCTTATGAAAAATAGTCTTCACCGACCAATGCTGATCTCGAAGATAGAACGTCATCAAGCAGTTGATAAAATCGAAGCGATTTTAAAGGAATCTGACGGACTGATGGTGGCAAGAGGCGATCTCGGCATAGACCTTCCGATGGAGCAAGTTCCTACGGTTCAGAAGCGATTGATTCGCCTCTGTCGCGAGAAAGGAAAAGCGGTCATCACTGCAACGCAAATGCTCGAGTCGATGACGTCGTCTCCCCGTCCCACTCGCGCTGAAGTAACGGACGTCGCTAATGCCGTTTATGACGGAACCGACGCTGTGATGCTCTCAGGTGAAACAGCCGTCGGCGCCGATCCGGTTTTGGTGGTCGAAACAATGTCTCAGATATTACTGGAAGCAGAATCTCATCTCGAACTGACCGCTCCCAAAGGGCTTGACGAGACGATTGAATCAGCCGTGGTGGATGCAGTTGGAGTGCTGGTTCGAGATCTCGATGCGAGAGCTATCCTTGTTCCTTATACCAGCGGCGTTACGGCGGCGCGCATCAGTCGTCTGAGGCTTGGCAAGCCGATTGTCGCTGGCGCGAGATCTGCTGAAGCCGCCCGTCGTATGCATCTATTCAGCGGGGTTTATCCGATTCAAGGCAAGAGTGAGACTTCCTGGCTGGTTAACACGAGTTCGGCGCTCGACTACGCTTCTGCAAAGGGTTGGATAATAAAGGGAGACATTACCGTGGCAACCGGCGGTTTCCCACTCGGACGGGTTGGAGTCACGAATTTTGTCCGGGCGATTCTCTTCGGAGAAGAACTTTAGGCTCATCTGCTCCTTTTAAGGTCTTTAAACAAAGGAGTCAACCATCTGTGCGGTTGACTCCTTTGTTTTTCATTCTTCTGAATCAGTATGACCATTGGCTACTATCGAATCAGTGCAGCCTTCAGCGTCTGTACAGATCCTTCCGATTCAAGTCGTATCAGATAGATGCCGGATGGAGCGTCCACAGCATTCCAGATTGCCTGATGTCGTCCCGCGGATTGATGTCCCTGTGTTATGACGGCTATTACGCGTCCTGAAAGCTCCACTACCGACAGTTTCATGTCTCCATCGCTGGCAAGACCATAATTGATCTTAACCTGAGCATTGAATGGATTTGGATATGCGTTTTCAAGTCCAAATGTCAAGGGAAGATCGGTCGCGCCGGTCACACGCGCAACGGCAAAGCCTCCTGCAGACCATTTGAGTTCACCAGTAACCGGTTCAAGCTTTGCGGAGATTTCCTCGCGGCCATTCCAGAGGCGTACATTGAAGCTTTCCCCATCGCAAAGTCCAATAACATCGGCGTCCTCTTCCCTGCCCCACAGCGAAATGCCACATCTTCCCTGCTCGTCGAACGATCCTGAACCAATAATATCGCCGCTTGTGGAAATCGCAGTAGCCTCCCAGTCTGTGTCTGCGTTATCGGTAAGGATTAGGAGACTGAAACTCTCGGAACCAATTTTCGATTCGGTAAAATGAGTCGGCTGTCTGTCTAAAAGTGCTACTGACGCTCGCCGATCTATAATTGGATATGAAAATTCACAAGCTTCAGTCACTTTCACATGGTATCCATTCCCGGCATCAAGTTCGCTCATATTCGAGAAGTCGAGAGCAGGCAGGTAGAATTTACCTCGTGCGTCTTTTGCAATGATCAACCTTCCATCCAAATTGCCAAAAGCCGTTCGGACGTCAAGAGGATCTCTTGGGTAATAACTGATCAAGCTCCAACCTTCGGGGAGCGAGATAGGTTCATCAGCGGCGATAACACGACCGAGAATATCCAGACTTGCCGCTTCAGACATGAAAAGTAAATAACCACACGCAGGATCGTACTCGGGAATGTTGTTGAACGCCTGCGCCGGACGATAGAACCGCCCTAAACCATCCTTCATTAACTGTAACTGTCCGGCGTCAACCAACGTTCTTACAAGTTGCGGAATATCATGTTCGCCCGGGTTGATATTCAGCGAAACAGTGTTCCATCCATTCTGAAGCGTCCAAGTGCGAGCTTCCAGAGCTCCTTCTCCACCCCGGATTGTCAACACGATTGGCAGTATGGTCTTGCCACCGGTCGCGTTATGCAGGAAGGTGAGGCTTCCGTTGACCTCTATCGCCGGTAAGTCAAGGGTATTCAGCGAAAGCGATAAATCGATACTTTCGTCGCTCGTAAGCACGCCTGAAGCTGGATCGAGATTCATCCATTCAGTTCGAGATTGCAGATGATAAATGTCGAGGCGATCCCGGCCCCCTGCCACAGGTGTATTGGCCATGGCAAGCATCGTCCAACTCAACGGGTCATAGTCATTAGTGATCGAGATGCCAGAAGTCTGTCCGCCTTCCGGAGGCGTCAGTTCCTTAAAGAACTCAAACTCGCCGCCATCGGGATTGATTCTATACACCAACCAACGGTTAGCCTCTTCGGCGACTGAGGGGCGAAAGAGGATGTATAGACCTTTCCCTTCGGGATCCTCAGGATTATAGGCAAGACCATAAATTCTACGATCCAATATCCTTCGTATCACTCGTCCGGTTCGTTGTCCATCGCGAGTAAAGGCTTCGATGTTGGAAGTTGAATTGGCGATCCAGAGGAGCCCTCGATCAGAATCCCATGCAACGTCATTATTGGGATTGAAAGGCCCTCGCCAGTGAGTCATTGGCTCGCCATCTGGAGTGTAAGCATACATCGTATCGTCTTCACCGCCCCATATCCATTCCCCATCCCAAGCGAGATCTTTCATTCCGAACGCTGATGCGCCTTGTTGCTGCCATTCGCCAACCTGCTCGCCTTCGAGATTGAAAATGTACATCGCGCTCGGATCGGCTGCGTTTGCTCCGGCGGCATAGATCAAGTCGCCAATCAGCACCGCGCCTTCGATCCTATCATCATTGACGGTTTGACCGAGATGCAGCGATTGCAGTAATTGCCAGGGCTCCGGAGCATCCTCTACAATGACCGATTTGGATGTTGACCAGATGAGAGGTCCGTTGCCGGCATTACTAAGCGTCAAGGCGTTTTCAACTGAATCTCCCTGAATAAGATGTGCGTCGATGCGCGCTTCGGATAGTCGAAATTCTGGATGCAGAAGATTGAAATCAACACGCAGAGTTTCTGCACGAGCAATATCAAAACCTGTCAGAGTCGAGTCGCAATAGCCTTGTTTTGCTGCCGTCAGTGAGAAATCATTGGAGACTACGATATCGTTAATCTGATAAATGCCATCAGCATTGCTCTCACTCCAGAAACCGTTGGATGAGATTACCTGAACGCCTTGGAGTGGTTGCCCCGTTTCAACATCGGTGACTCGTCCTTCGACTACCCCGGTGATAAACGGAGATCCGGTCGTAAAGCGTATCGCCATTTGATCCGCAATTGTGCGTGCTCCCGTGACGTAAGTATTCCAATATGTATATTCCAAACCGTCGAGTCCGTCCAGACCGGTGATCCCGATAGTGCAGAAGGGAATGTCGTTGTGGGCGCGAGCGTCCTGATTGTCGATATCACGATATTGGAACAGAACTTCTCCATCGCCGGTTTGAGTCGGTCTTGCCTGCTGGTTGTACAACACAATTTCAAAGGTCTCACGCGAACCTTCAGCGCCTTCGACGAGCCTCTGAACATTGTTCCACTGGATGACAAACCTGCCTGCCTGTTGGTCATATCGTGTGAAGATTCCTGCTCCATTTGGAACAATTAGGTTATCCCACCACGGGCATAGCATCGCATTCGGGCAAAGGGCTTCGCCAATATGCTGGTTGCGAAAATTGGCAAGATCCGCTTGTTCGCCGAACGCCGCCCAGCCATTGGAACAGACGGTAATCCGATTGAAGTTCTGACCATAATACCGGAACACAAAGGGTAGATTCACGACAACCGAACGATCTTGGTTATCTCCCTGATCGTTCAGATTGAGTCGGCTTCCATTATTGGATATTTCAATCCATTCATAGGTAGGACGGTCGTTCCAACTCGTATCCCCGGAATCATAGCAAATATAACCGTAGTAGTCCGGCCCGAAGGGATCGCGCGCGCCGGGAGATCCAATGACGATCTGTTGAGCCGTTTGACTTCTAAATCCGCTTTCATCTTGAATGTCGATTATTAAAGTTGCGACGCTCCCGGGAGTGGCAAAAGGATGAGCGCGAATCCGGAACAAAGCGCCTTCCGCTCTACGGGCTTCACCTGCCGGTATCCTTGAATAAGAAGCAGAAGCATTTATAGCAGAGAGAAAGGGAGATGATGTGGTTATACTGACCGTCGAATTATTCAGCGTTTTAGCGCCAATATTCTCTAATTCCAAATCAAGATATTTTACATCGCCTCGTATAAGCGTGTCCCCCTCAATGATCACTCTTGAGACTTCAATTTTAGGCGAACGAACTTCGAACTGAGCTATTGCCTGCCATGCAGCCTGCGCAATCTCGATATCAAGGGAAACTCGGAAAATCTCCAAATCAGGGCAGGCAGAGTTGACTTGAATGACATAGACAAGTTCCGTTGAATCGCCCGGAGTTGGTGGTTGATCAATGTTTTCCGGTCCATCGATGACCTCACCCCAATCGCCGATTGATTCCGCTGTGAGGGCGACCTGTTCCTGAATTGCGGTTTGACCAAGATTCTTGAGCATCATCCGCAGTTCGATAATTTCACCAGCGTTCGCAATGCCGTTGTCGTCGCCTCTGCTCTCTCCCGCTGCGTCGTCGTCGATGCTCCAGCCTTGCACGCCAAGAAGCTGTTGTGGCGGCTGGGCAATGGTGACATCCGCGAGATACGGGTGAACATTATGCTTAACCACAGTGAGTTTCATAACACCTGCAGTTAGCGCATCCGGCGCAATCGTGAAATGAGCAAAACCGGTCTCGTCGGTTATCTCAACTGCGTGTATTTCATCGCCTTTCCAAAGGCAAACTTGAGCCCCTTCAAGCGAAGTATCATCAAAACTATTAATGACTTCAACATCAAACCGGGTTGTGCCGAGGGGAACGCTATTACGGTGAGCTACTTCAATTCGCATAGGAATATCTGTCCAGATTGGCGTTCCAGGATCGCCCATCAGATTGTTCCAGTCCATAAAATTCATATAGGTATTATCGAATCCTTCGTAAGCACGCCAGATCTGGTACTTCCCCGATACAAGCCCCCATCCGAGACAATACTGTTGATAGCGATAGACTCCGAGCCAGACTCCTCCAGCTACTAGATTATTGAATCGGACGTTGGTTTCGCCTGTTGCAGTGCCAATTGCTCCGATTCCACCCCCATTCGCTCGAAGGAATTCTTCGCTAAGCCCGATGTTTCGATAATCGCCGTTCTGATCTGACACGAAGTTGCCAGTGTTACAGGAGATTGCCAATACGGCAGGCCACATACCTTCATCGTTAGGCAGATTCGTCAACACCTGCAAAGGAATCAAATTCATGTGTGAATATGCGCGATAGTGAAGAATCGAAATCCCCTCTTGGAACGTATTCGTTAAAAACTGGTGATTCGCCGGCATTTCCCCGTCCACATTCCAGAACCAGTCGAGAACTTCGTCAAATCCATATTCGAGTAGCTCTTTTTGCACCCATTTTCCAAGCAGGATTTCCCCGAGACCATTACCTTGATGCCCGGCAACAACAGCGCCCCGACGAAACCACTCGGTGTTTTGCATGTAAGGCGTCGTTTCATAGGACACAATCTTGTCGATGACGTGATTCAGTTGATCGAGGTTCGCCACTGTGATTCGTCCAATAGCGACATCAGGGAGCGGATCGTTGCCATCGAGCCTTGTATATTCATAGTCTCCGGTTTGGGTTGCCGCGGGAATGACAATGTCGCTGGAGGCGGCGTCGCCAATCAAACAGACAAATTCAGGAGGATCATCGCTGTCGTAGGCGTTCTGGATGATATCGCCGATAGTGGCAATTTGAGCATTGTTCGCAACTTGCGCAACAGCCACTCTCTGCCCCATCCTGCGACGCCAGTCCAAAAGCGGGGCAACCGCGTCATCTACACCATTTACACGCGGTGTAATGTAGAGATACGAACCGCTTAGAATATCATCACGTTGGGGTGCAGGTGGATTGAGTGTCATCCCGTCGATGATTTGACGAGCGTATAGTGACGGCTTGACTTTTTCCGGATTGCGAACTTCGTTCTCCCCGTGACCGGAGAAGCTTAAACCAAACTCGATCTGATCGTTAAACTTCGTCTCGCCGGTGGAAGGATTGTATTGAACAGGGTAGATCCGAACCGGCAACAGGCGATAGCCGCGCAGAATTGCAGGCTCGCCGACTTCAACCGGATTAGGCGGCCAGAATCCGGCGAGACTGCGTAGGTTTCGAGAATAGTTGGCTGAGGAATAGTCTGCTTGTTCCGGGGCAGGAGCTGGTACCGGTGAGAAACCTTTCTCAAGGCGAGATGAAAGATCGCCCAGAATGACCTCCGCCCTGCCAGTCGGCGGAATAAGAATCGTTCGGACGATTACCGGAAGATCGGGCCAGCCTTCGCGAGAAGTGAGCGGCTCATCAGCAATTGTAAAGAGATCAAAATTGCCTTCGCCTGTATTTACTGTCTCATGGCTTATTTCAGGTATTGAAACCGAAATATGAAAGCGATCCGGAGCTTCAGCGTGAAAAGCAACGGAAGCAGGAAGTGTGCTGGCTCCCAATGGCGTACTTTGATCGGCCATCATTATCAACGGGAGCGCCATCATTACGATTGAAGCGAATCCAAGAAGTAGCGCATTTCGATTTTTCACCGATCCTCCCGGACGTGTGAGAGTTCATTAATGACAGAACTGAATATTGTTACACTGTCACATCATAGTACTTATCTAATCAGCATTAGCTTGACCGTGCGAGTCGAACTGTTGGCTTCAAGCTTGGCAAGATAGACGCCGGTCGGAGAACGATCCGCATTCCATGCAATTCTATGCGTTCCAGCTTCGAATCGACCTTCTGCAAGTCGGATTACTTCCTTACCTGCAAGATCATAGATTGACAGACGCACTTCACCGCCATTAGGAATGGCAAAGCGCAGGGACGCCACACTGTTAAACGGATTTGGGGAAGGAGGATCGAGGCGAACAGATTGCGGTAACGGTTCTGTAATGGAAAGACGCGCTTGTTCAAAACCATCGCCTTCGAAAGTTCCTTTTGAACTCCAATTTGCAGCCAACTCAATTGTCTCGTCATCTTTCCATGCGAGGAATTTGAGTGCTTCACCTTCGGCTGCGCCATCTTTCGATAATGTCGAATGATCGTCGCCCCAAATCGCCATTCCCCACGGCGCATTACCACTAAGAACTGTTACACCGACGATCTTTCCATCCGGCGTTACAGCGGCGGCTTCGTATCCAGACAGATCTGCGTTGCCTGTCAGAAGGACACTCATCGAAAGTCCGGTTGGTTCGGGAGTAACATAATGGACAGGTTCAACCTCAGCGGCAGGTTCAGAAGCCGCTTGACCGAGGTTATAAACTAAATTTGTCGCTTCAGTAACACGAACATAGTATCCCAATCCGCGACGAAGAGGCGCCATATTGCTGAAGTTGATAGCCGGAACATAGAAATGGCCCACTGCATCCTTGGCTATGGCGAGCTGATCTCGAATGTTGCGGAAGGCAACTTGCGCAGTAAGAGGCTGTTCCGGGAAATAGGCTACGAGGTTCCAACCTATACGCAAGGGAATCTCAGCATCCTGCGCTACTGGTTCACCGGCGATCTCTAACGAATCAACTGCATTGCCTTTTACAAGATAACCGCTGCGATAGTCCCAGTTCGCCATGTTGCTGAAGCCGATTCCCGCGACGTAAAAACGTCCCAATGCGTCCTTAATAATAACCAGATGCCCTCTTTGAACGACAGGCCGCCAAAGGGTAGGAACATGGACAATCTCCGGTATAACAGGAGCGGAAACGATTGTCCAGTTCGCATTTATGTACATCTGAAAGCCGAGTGGCTCAGTTCTAACTGATAGATTTACGACCGAGAGACCGTTGGGCGTAAATGTCCCATCGCCATCTACTACTTCTGCTTGAGCTTCATACTCACGCTGTGCCACTATATCCCAGATACGATAACTAATAGCTTCGCCGTCACGGAAGCCATCGACCTCTTCAGTCATCTCGTTATCGCCCCAGGCAGCGAAACCGACTCGCTCGCCGAGCCAGAAATCTTCACCGACACAGAGCTCTTCGGGTGTAAACACAGCAATTTCGCTCCCCATCGGGAGAGGGTCGCCATCAATCTGGGCAGTGAGAACCAGCAGCGAATGGTTAACGCCCGTGTTGCCGGTGAACTGCCAGCGTGGTTCAGGACGAACGCCGGTAGCTGTAACCGGCAGTACAATGCGAGGAATTTGAGGATCGTTGGTCTCGACCGATAGAGCTTCACTCTGATCACCAAATCGATCAGGTGTAAAAGTCACGGTAACGGTAGCCTCTGCTCCTGGCGCCACGCTGAATGCTCCATCGAATGAGACTTCAAATAAGCCAAGAACATTCTCCACATAACGAATGTCGTTGACTTGTAGATCTGCATCGCCTTCATTAAGAATTGTGATAACGGCGTTAGCATGTTGGAGTAGAGCGACGTTGCCAAGGTCAAGTCGAAGGGGGGTAATGCTCATGCTCGGTTCAGGTGGAGTCGCAATACCGCTTAGAATAACGTAGATCACGCCTTCATTTGGATCGTCACTTGTTATAACCAAGCTATCAGTATATTCGCCTGTTTCGATGGGATGGTATTCCAACGTAACGGTAAGCGTGTCCTCAGGTGCGAGTTCCGCAGCTTCCCCGCCCGCCGTAATCGTGAAAGGCGTGTTCTCACCTTGGATTACTGGAGCCTCCACCGTCAGAGGAACACGCCCGGCGTTGATGATCTCGACTGTTCCTTCGACGGTACGTCCGTTATGTATTTCTCCAAAGTTTATAGCACGAGGTACGACTGCAATCACGGGGAAATGAGCGAATGAAAGCGCTCCCATATCGGTTCGAGTACCATCTGGATCTGGTTCAGCATCGGGATCGCCAACGTCGATACAGCCGCTGTTCTCATCCAGACTAAAATCGCCCGCATTGATGTCCCTAAAACCGGGATCTCGCTCTATATTACCGTTCTGATCGTCGCCGCCCTGGACATTCGAGTACGATACTACTCGCCGTTCAGGCAAATCAGCAGGATTGTTATCCCAGATGATCGAATTTGAAATTGTCGCGACTGCTTCATTGTAGGCATTAAAACCGCCGTAGGCATTACCTGTGTTCCTGACAAGCGTGATATGGTCTATCAAAGGTTGAGCGCCTTGTGTGCAGTAGATTCCACCGCCGTTATTAGTCCCTGTGTTCGCGGTTATGATGAGGCGCTTCAGAGTCGGATGAGCAGCGCTTATATAAACCCCACCGCCATACGTGTACCGCCCGTTTGTAATGGTGAGGCCAATCAATTGAGCTTCGCTTGTCTCGCCGCGCCTGAATGTGACAACTCGACCGGCTGCGTTTCCGTTCAGGATCGTGCGGGTGATATACGATTCGTCGCCGGTATCGAAATAGCGAGAAGCTACTGTGATGAGCTTGCCATTGTAAATTATATTCTCGACATACTCACCCGGCTCGATCAGGATGATGTCTCCATTGACCGTCGAGCTGTCATCGATAGCCGATTGAATTGTCTGAAAATCATCCGGGACGTGATGGATGGCGGCCGGGAGGGTCACGGGGACGAGAAGAAGCAGGGGGATCAGAAGCACGACAGGAAGCATTGGCTCCTCCCTAAGGAATTACGGCAGCGTTAGCGGTTCACCGCGGAATGACAACCCATGCGACGCAAGGGTATTTGAACTTAAATATCAACTATGGAAAATAACTAAAATACAAGAGGAAATCAAGTTAGACGGCGCGCAAGCGATCAATCTATCTTCTTCCGTCTTGATGTCGGTAGATCGGGGATCTGCACCCGTCATTCAGGCCCTTTGAACCTGGTAAACAGGAGTCAATCCAGCCTTTACCGAGTCATTTGACTATTTACGGAACGAGAGTTTGATGGGTAGCGATTAAGACTCATGGAGGGCGGGCATTCCCGACCGCCCTGAAACTAAGCATGATTTGACGTTAGGGCGGTCAGGAATGCCCGCCCTCCATGAGTCACTACAAGTAAAAACTCACTATGGAATCACCGTATGCAAGGAATATCAATGTGAAACGTCTCATCGAGCAAATTGAGAAATCACCGACTCCTTATGTAGTCGTCACAATCGCATTGCTGACGATCTGGGCGTTCGCCCAGAGGTTCCTGATGGACGACGCGTTCATCTCGTTCCGTTATGCCAAAAATCTGGCAGACGGACTCGGACTGGTTTGGAACGACGGCGAGAGAATAGAGGGTTACACAAATTTCCTCTGGGTGATTCTCTGCTCATTGGGAATCAAGCTGGGAGTAGAGCCAGAGAAATTCTCGGTTCTTCTCAATCTCCCGCTCTACATCGCCTCGCTCCTACTGACATATAGGATTGCACGGAGCTTCCTATCTGAAAGATACTCTGCGTTATTTGCCGTGATATTGACGGGTGTCACCCGTTCGGTCTATGCCTTCGCAACGAGTGGGCTGGAGACCACGCTCCAACAGACAGAATTCCTTGCCTTAACCGCCTTACTTCTACAAGCACCTCGCAACTGGTCAAGCCGCTGGGCGTTGGCGATGTGTGGCCTGCTTATCGTCATGTTCTTAACCCGGCCAGACGCAGCAATTCCTGCGGCTGTCGCCTTTTATTTAATTTGGCGCCAAAGGACTGAAGTATCCGTCAGAATCTGGGCGACGTTGCTTGTTCCGCTCATTATTGCGGGCTCTCTATATGCTGGCTGGAAGTTGAGTTACTTCGGCGGATTGCTGCCAAACTCGTTTCACGCAAAGGTGCGTGATCTGGCTGGGATTGGGTATGGCTTCTTCTTCATTCACCAGTTCCTACTAAGTCATCTGCTTTACCCTTACGCAATCGCATCCGTTTGGAATTTTAAAACAAGGAAAGCATTAACAGGTAAGAATAACAATGCGCTTGTTCTGGAACTGATGATTGGAGTATGGGCGCTTTATGTGGTGCTTGCAGGCGGCGACTTTATGGAATATCGTTTTCTAATACCAATTATATCACTGTTCTACATCCTTGTTTTGAATACGCTTGAATTAGTTGAAATGAAAGCGTTAAAAATGGCACTCTATGCAGGATTGGTTGTCGGAGTACTGCACGGCAATTTTGCTATGGAGAAATTAGTATTTGGATATGGAATTGAGAGTGTTCGGCATCTGAAGGGACATCTAACCGAGCCGAAGGAAAACTGGGATGGAATCGGGCGAAAGTTAGGGCAGTATTTCGGAGGCAGCGATGTTCTAATCGCTGCTGGAGCCGCAGGCGCGATACCTTACTACAGCGGTTTGAAGACCATTGATTTCATGGGTTTGAACGATAAAGCCATTCCACTCGAGGGCGTACCCTTCAGCAATGTGCCTGGTCACCGTGTGATCTCGACTTTGGATTACCTCCATCGCCGCAAAGTAAACCTGATCATCGAACCGATCAATCACATGTGGAGTCGTCAGGAATTTGCAGGGTGGGCGATGCGGCCATCGTGGCGCGACCTGACAAGATTCTTCATCAATCCTGATGGACTCGTCAACGGTAAGCAGATCAATCATTCGATGCTTGTCGGTATTCCAATCGACGAGAATTACATTCTGTTAGCCTGGTATTTAACGCCTAATGCTACGGTCGAAAGAGTGATCGAAGAACAAAACTGGACTCGAGTCGAGGTCACAAGGTGGTGACTTTAACGGCGGGATTTAAAAAACTGAGATAGCAGAAGCTGCGATTCGGCGGGATCGCCTACGCGATATACCTCAAGACGGTGCGGCATCCTTGGATCGCGCACAATGTCAATCAAGGAACCGCATCCGCCCATTCTTGGATCATCAGCGGCGTAAAAGAGCCGTGCGGCGCGACTTAAGACCAATGCCGTTCCACACATCGGGCACGGCTCTAACGTCACGTATAGTTCACATTCATCAAGCCTGTCGCTGTTCAGTTTCTGGCAGGCAGCAGTAATCGCAAGAATCTCCGCATGAGCAGTCGGATCGGCGAGCCGTTTGGTTCTGTTATGCCCCCTGCCGAGTAGAACGCCTTCCTTCACAACCACCGCTCCCACCGGCGTTTCATCTTCTTCAAGCGCTAATCGAGCCTCATTGAACGCAAGACTCATCCAATACCCCGGCTGGATGATCATTGCTCCCCATCCTCTTCATCCCAATCAGAGTCAAGAAGCTCATGCTTTTCAGTTACTGCGGAGGTATCAAGGGTTAAGTATTCAAGCTGGATAAATCCGTCGATGAAGCTCTTCCCGACAATCTGCACGTCGCGTTCAAAATCGAATAGTCTTTCAGCTTCATCAGGCTTGAATCTAACTACTCCTCTAACCCAGCGACGACGGGCAAACTCCGCAATTCGTTTCGGAATCTCGTAGAGTCGGATTCCTCTTGAAGCGCTGATAAAAAGTGCGCCGGGGTATTGGCGATTCAAGCCTTCGAGCAACGTTGCATCTTCGATTGCATCTACCTTATTAAGCGCCAAGATCTGAGGTATTTTATCGAGCTTCATTTCCTTTAGGAGATCATCTGTGCGAGCGAGCTGCCCTTCCCAATGCGGATGAGAAATATCGACTACATGAATGAACAAGTCCGCCTGACGAGACTCTTCGAGGGTGCTGCGGAACGAAGCCACTAATCCAGGTGGTAATTTACGAATAAAGCCAACCGTATCGATCAGAAGTATTCTCTGGCCATCGTCGAGTCTAAGTGAGCGAACGGTCGGATCAAGCGTAGCGAACAGGCGATTTTCAACGAAGACATTTGCGTGAGTAAGCGCGTTTAGTAACGTTGATTTCCCTGCATTTGTATAGCCGATGATGGCGACCTTAAAGAAATCACGTCGTTTATGTCTGCGAGTCTCTCGTGAACGTTCGATGCGGGCAAGTTCAGCGCGAAGCTGGGTTACTTTCCGTTTGATTGCTTGCTTATCGATCTCAAGTTGTGTTTCCCCTGGTCCGCGACGCGCGCCGACGCCGCCGTATTGGCGAGAAAAGTGGCTCCAACGACCGGTAAGTCTCGGCAGTAAATAGAGCGACCTTGCTAACTCGACCTGGATTCGCGCCTCCCGAGTGCGCGCACGGGTTGCAAAAATGTCGAGTATCAATCCGGCTCGATCCATCACCTTGCAGTGCAAACGCTTTTCGAGATTGCGCGCCTGCCCTGGCGTCAAATCGTCATCGAATACCGCCAGAACAGCGTCCGTCGCGGCGATGATTCCTGCCAGTTCCTCGACTTTACCCTCGCCGATGAACAATCCGGCATGAGGAGTGTATCGCTCTTGCACAAACCGCGCGACTGTCTCCCCACCGGCAGTATCGAGCAATTGTTCGAGTTCGTCGAGATGATCGTTGACCTCCCAGATTGGAACGCCTTTCCGTTGAACTCCTATCAGAATTGCTTTGTCACGCACCGGCGCGGAGGTTTCGTCTATCTGGTATGTTACTGGTTTGGACAGGTTAGACGCCTTGGAGGTTAAACTTCATCTTTGCGCGGTCGCGCAAGGATCGATTCGGTTGTCAGGAGCAACATGAACGCGAATGCGATTGGCCGCCAGAACTCGCTGCCGAACCGGTAGGAAGCGATACTGGTCGCAATTTCTTCGCCGCTCCCTTTCAGAATAATGGCTCCGGAAAACTGATCTGTTAGCCGGGCATTCGAAGGGCGTATTAGTTGACTTGAGCGAAAAGGGACATTAGCTGCAAATCGAGCAATCACGTGTTCGCCGTCTCGCAGGTCATAGATGCCCGGCAGTGTGATCCGCCCGACGTCATACTCCACTCCCCCGAGAAGAGGTCGAGGCGGAAGCATCGTAACGTCGCCGTTTGGTCCGATCAACTGCAATTCAACTGCCTTGGGAAGAGTCAAGATAGGTTTGGCGACGAAACCAGTCTCCCAAGTTTCGGCAGCCTCAGCTCTCGCTGAAACAGAATAGGCTACCGAGCGCAGGAGTAACGGCGCAAAGATCCCCGAAAAAATCAATTCGCCTGAAACCGTTTGAGGAGGCGAAGCAAACAGCAAAGCTCGCCCGCGTCCAATTTGCCGCTCAACGAGAAACGGAGATCCACTTCTAAGCGGTATGACAACGCGGTCACCTGGCGCTTGGGAGAAATCAAACGCAAAAGTCAGATTGGGCGGTTTGGGTGAGCCGCCATCCTCAAAAACACCGTTGAATATTGGATGTTCAATATCTAACGCACCCCAGGTTATGCCGCCTTTAGATATGCCTCTTGCAGCTCCAAATCCCAGATGGCTCAGCAAACCACGCGTCAATTCAGAAGGTTCGCTTTCCTCCCCCGGCATTATAATCAGACCACCGCCACGCTTGACAAAGTCCGTAGCCTCATCCACGGCTGCGTCCGATAGCGACGCAACGTCAACGAGGAGAAGGGCGTCGAAACCGTCGAGTGGCGTCGCCTCCCATCGTTCTGGTGATGCAAAGGTAATTTTAACTGAACTTTCGTCATTCCCGCCAAGTGCGGCGGAGATAATTGTTCGAGTTAGCGTGTCCGGTGCAACGACCAATAACTTGAGTTCATCGGGAATATCGAGGATAAAGTAACGCCGATTATCCTCAAGCAATGGATCCGGCTCATCCAACCTGATTGAACCTGCAAGCAGACCGGTAGAAGGAGGCGTCAGATTGAACTTTTTAATGACAGTGGCACCCTCTGGAACGTCCACAGACGCCTGAGCGACTCGTTCACCTTCCAGATAAACGCTCACCGGCGCTGCTTCAGTTGCGCCATCCCCGAGATTCGCAAACACGGCTTCGATTTCTACCGATCTCCCAGCTTGCCGGATAGAACTGAGGAGTTTTGCGTCTTCGACTCCAACATTACGAAGCCGCTCTGGGCCTGTCGGGAGAAGAAAAGTCCTGCTTCCCTTGACGGGAGTCCAGTCAACAGAATCCCACTCTCCGCCATAGAAACCGCTAACGATGTAGAGTTCGCGGTTGAACTTGCTGGAGTGGCTAAATATGGAATCTGCCAGCGCGAGTGCACTTCTCAGATTGGGCTTAATCGGAGCAGGAGAGCGTTCTTTCAGCCAGCCTTTTAAGGATTCCGTTCCCTTGATCTCTCCTACTTCCAATCTTTCTGGAGTTGTGAGCGGTATGAGAGTCAGCTTGTCGCTAACGCCAGCTGTTTCGATGATATTTGCAGCAGATATTGCTTCGAGTGCAATCGTTTGCCCGTCCTGCGTTTGGGCGCCGGATGTAAAAGAATCATCGAACAGCACTACCATTTCTGAAGATGTACCGGTTCCTCCACTCGCATTACTACGTAATGCCGGTCTAGCAAAAGCCGTTACCAATGCCAGTATAGCGAGCGTTCGCAAGATCAGTAATATTATTTGCCGGAGTTGTACTCGCCGAGCCTGTCGTTGCTGTAATCGTTGGAGAAAAGCGAGACTGCTGAAAGGTATTAGCGGCAATCGCTGACGGCTGAGGAAATGAATCAGGATCGGCAGCGCTGCTCCAGCAAGCGCCGGCAGAAAGAAGGTGTAGAGGAAAGTGAACAGGATGACTGCCTACTACCTACGTCTCGATGAGACAATCATATAGAGTCCAATTAAAATGATAGCAGCCGCTCCAAGAGGGACGTCAATGTCGAACCAGCCTACCTGATTGCCCAGCCAGATCGTTCCAGCCGCAACGAATGCGAGTCCCCAGAAAATCCTTCCCGAGTTGCCCCTATTACATGAGTCGTTCAACTCAAACTTCCGCTTGAATGTAACTTCGGCATTATCGAGGTTCTCGCCTATTTTCTCCTCAACTCTTTGCCCGAGCTTTTCGGCAAGATCTTCGATTCTCTTCTCAAATGCCTCAATTCGCTTCTCAATGCGTTCGTATCTATCCTGATCTTCCATTTGATCTCCGATTCATAAAAAGTTTATTACAACACGCCCCACCCCTACTGCCAACCCGCCGTGGTTGGCGGTAGGGGTGAGAACCAAGTTCCATTTCTCATACAGACCATATCAGGCGGCTTTGTCTGGTCGAGCCATTAATTCAGCGGCGAGCGCGAGATAGTCTCGGGCGCCCTGCGAACTGGCCGCGAGGTGCATCGCCGGGCGTCCAAAGCTCGGCGCTTCCGCCAGTCGAACATTGCGGTGAACAATCGTCTTAAAGGTATGTTCGGGGAAAAACTTCTGCACATCATCGCGGACTTGTCGTGAAAGATTCAGCCGCGGATCGAACATTGTCAGCAACAAGCCTTCCATCTCAAGCGCCGGATTGAGTCGCTTCTGAACCAATCGAATGGTTTGCAGTAGTTGAGTCAGTCCTTCCAGCGCAAAATACTCTGACTGAACCGGAATCAAGAACGTGTCGGACGCAGTGAGGCCGTTCAGAGTGAGTAATCCAAGCGACGGCGGCGAATCAACCAGTATAAAGTCGAAATCCGGGCGCAACGGAGTAATTGCACGTCGGAGCGCGCACTCGCGTTCCTCCAATCCAACCAATTCTATCTCAGCTCCGACAAGCCTGATGTGAGATGGAAGCAGTGAAAGAAAGGGGAATTCCGTCGTTTGCACTACTTCCGATGCCGGAATCGCGCCAATGATTACATCATAAACGCAAGGCTCCTCCCGGTCAAGTCTGACGTTGAGGGAGGAGCTTGAATTAGCTTGCGGATCGAGGTCGAGCAGTAATGTCCGCTTCTCTGCAATTGCCAACGCAGCTGCGAGATTTACCGCTGTAGTTGTTTTACCGACGCCGCCCTTCTGGTTGGCAATCGCAATTATGCGCGCCATTCAGTCCACAATCCGGTTATTCACCAGGCGAGGCCGACCAGATCGGAAACACGCTTACACGCCAACCGAAGCCGCCAAACGAGGAAAGGTCACTCCCCATCGGGAAGTATTGTGCGTAGCTCATTCCGCCTTGAAAAACCAGATTATCGGTCTTATAGAAAAACAAATCGCAACCAGCGCGCACCGAAAAGAGCTGATCCGCATCCTTTACGTCGATGGCGCTGTTCACGCCTGATACTGCGTTGAAAACCCAAGAAGTAGTGATGTCTCGCCACGCATATCCGACGCCAAGTCGAGCAGCCCCGCCAAGCCAACTGAAAGGTTCCTGGAACGAGTGGAAATATAGTCCATCAAGGTTAAGCGCAGTCATATTCGTGCGATGGACCGCAATATTGCGCTGCTGGCGGAAACCGTAGAAATCGAGGACGACAGGATACTCGAAGTCGGTTTTATCCTGTAAAAACGAGAAAGTTCCCTCAACCTGCATTTTAGGCGTTGCAAGATATCGATAGGCAATGCCAAGTACGGGCGGATTGGCGTTTCGTTCGCCTTTAAAAGATCCCGCGAAATGGAATGTCGTATCGGGGAATGAAGGATCGTTGATGTCAACGGCGTAGCTTAAGCCGCGCTCCTCACCGTTCAGAGCTTGATACCCGACGAACGGAGTGATCAGGTGTTTGGCGTTACGAGAGCTGGAGACAATCTCTCCATCCTGGGCGAAAGCCGGCGCAACAGCCAGCAACAGTGCAAGTGCGATACGCAAGTTCCTAAACCTCCATTTGATTCAACTACCGTGCTCACCACGTAAAGTACAAAGGACACAGAATCCTCTGGGTGGACTTTGTACGCCTGACGGTGATTTCTCTTTGCGATTCGGCGCGTAGTCATATAAGGTAATAACGCATTCGCTATACTTCAAGTGGCGACACGCTCTCTATTATCATCATTTGAACTCCCTTCACCTACGTCGATGAAGCGGTCGAGCAACTTCACGAATTTCCATCGTCCTCCCCCCGGTTCTTCGCTTATCCTTCGCAGTGCATCCATCTTCGAATCAATCTGATCCGCATAATGGAGCAGGAAAGCTTCTTTCATCGCAGGTTGCACCGGAGAACCATGTTCCGCTTGATGGGACAGGACGAGATGCATCACCTGATCTAATAGCGCTGGCGGGAAATTTTCCAAGGAGGCGGATCTTGCGGCTACCCACTGCGCTCCAAGTGGAATATGCCCTACCAATCGCCCGCGATCGGTATAATCGATATGCGTTTCGAAGCGATACTCTTCAACCTTGCCAATGTCGTGCAGAATCGCACCCGACATAAGAAGATCCCTGTCGATATCGGTGTAGAGTCTTCCCAACAATCGAACAAGCTTTGTTAAAGCAAGAGTATGTTCGAGCAACCCACCCAATCGGTTATGATGCCAGAGTTTCCCGCCTGGCGCTCGCAAAAATGCCGAGATAAATGCCTCGTCGGTAAAGAACGATTCCAATAATCGTTTCAAATCCGGATTTTTAACCAGTGAAATGAGTTTCTGAAGTCGAGCAAGATTCTCTTCCGGTTCACTCTGCGATCTGGGTATGAACATCTCAGGTGTAAGTTCTTCTTCTGGACGCACTGGACGAAGTCTTTTAACAGCGACCTGTTTCGATTCACGGTAGTTTTCGATGTATCCTTGCAGTTTGACAACCGCCCCATCCTGAAGCTCGTGGTATAGTCGCTCTGGATCTTCCCAGATGTTGCCCGAGAGTCTGCCCGTGCGGTCGCCAAACTCGAGTGCAAGGTAAAATCCTCCATCCTTCTTAGTGCGCAGTTCTTTACGGCGAATTACAAAGTATCCCGTAAACGATTCACCTACTTCGAAGTCGCGTAATCCACGCGGGAGTTCCGGCATTGTAATCCTCTTCCCTACTTGAACAGCAGACGTAGGACGGCGATTGCACGATCCACCGCCTCATCATCCAGATCCAGATGGAGCACCATTCTGACTTTTGGTCCGAAACTGGTAGCCCAGACGCCTTCCTGTTTCATCAAATCCAGCACTTCCGAGATATGTTTACCGCTTGGAGTCGTATCGAAAATGACGATGTTCGTCTGTACGGCTTCGAGATCTATTGTAAAGGAGTGAAGTTCTGCAATCGCTTCAGCGATTTTACGCGCTCTTGCATGGTCGTCGGCCAACCGGTCGCGGTGATGATCGAGAGCATAGAGACCCGCCGCAGCTAATATACCCGCTTGACGCATACCGCCGCCGAAGCGTTTTCGGGCTCGATGCGCCTTGTCGATAAATTCCGCCGATCCGGCGATCAACGATCCGACCGGGCAACCAAGCCCTTTGGACAGGCAACAGTTGACCGTATCGAACGGATCGGCGAGTTCCTTCTCCGATTTTCCTGTTGCGACAGTCACATTCCAGAGTCTTGCTCCGTCGAGATGCATCGCAAGTCTCTTTCGATTCGCAAGTTCATGAAGGGCAATGATCTGATCCTGCGGAAAAATTGTCCCGCCAGCCCGGTTGGCGCTGTTTTCGATCCAAATAAGACGACTGGGGGGATAATGATGATCCGTTGGACGGAGACGGGATTCAACATCTGCAACAGTGAAACTCCCGCGGACGCCAAATATCTGCGCAAGCAACACTCCTGAGAGCATCGCTGCTGCGCCGCCTTCGAAGTTCAGGACGTGGCATCCTACTTCGCAATAGATTTCATCGCCGGGGGAAGTATGACAGTTAACAGCGATCTGATTTGCCATCGATCCTGAAGGGACATAGAGTGCTTTTTCCTTACCGACCAACTCGGCAAAGCGCTCTTGGAGCTTGTTAACAGTTGGATCGTCGCCGAAAACGTCATCGCCTACTTCAGCCTCGTACATTGCTTGACGCATAGCCGGGGTTGGTCGAGTGACTGTATCGGATCTGAAATCATAGATGGGGAGTGACGGCATTGTTGGCTCATTTGGATTTGCGAGAAAAGTAAAGAAGAGTCATTTGGCAGCGCAAGAATCTTCAATAGGTATGCCACAAGATAGGCGCATCACGATGCGTCTGTCAAGCGGCGATTCCTTGTCAGCGGTTCTGAACAGTATCAAGTAGAACCTGGGATCTCAAATATTCATACAATTTTCCATCGATAGTAAGAAGATCATTCATTTGCCCGAAGTTAGAACGACTTCTATCTTGACAATGCAGAGCTACATTGTTAGAATTAGATCAAGACTGGAGATTTACTCTGATTATCTTCAGTGGCCGAGAAGCCTCGGGAATGGATGGGCACTGGTGTGCTCCACGGACTTCAAATCCGATGGCGGTTGCTAATCACAGTCGCGGTGAGTTCGATCCTCACCCGTTCCCGCAAATCCATCAGCCCCGAGCCACCCGCCCGGGGCTGATGTTCCTTCCTTAAAGAACCTTCCACACAGAGTCTTCAGTGAACGATTCTGCTACAAGACATACCGTCATCTGCACCGCTGGACACATCGATCACGGGAAATCTGCACTCATCTTCTCATTGACCGGTACTCATCCGGATACACTTAAGGAGGAGATGGAACGCGAAATGACGATCGATCTCGGATTCGCGTTCTATGGAGCAAATGTCACTTTTATAGATGTCCCCGGTCACGAAAAGTTCATTAAAACAATGCTCGCAGGCGCATCGGGCGTTGACGGCGCTTTGCTTGTGATCGCCGCCGACGACGGAGTAATGCCGCAAACTCGCGAGCATTTTGAAGTGCTGCAACTCCTCGGCGTTAAGACTGGAGTAATAGCTCTAACTAAAATTGATCTCGCAGATCAGGAATGGATCGAGCTTGTTCGCGAAGAAATTAGGTCGTTAGTCGCGGGTTCCTTCCTTCAAGATGCGCCGATTATTCCTGTCTCGAACAAATCAGGTGAAGGAATTCCTGAATTAAGACGGGAACTCGATCTGATGATTCGGGGAGTAAATCCGAGACGTGACCGTGGTTTGTTCCGGATGTGGGTAGATCGGTCTTTCACGATCAAAGGATCCGGAACGGTGGTCGCCGGAACGGTATTGTCCGGCAAGATCAAGGTCGGCGACCGCATCGAAATCCTTCCGGCAAAGATTCCCTGCAGAATAAAGCGAATGCAGATCCATAAAGCAGAAACGGAATTCGCGCGGATCGGAGAACGGGTCGCCTTGAACCTTCCGGGAGTGAATAAAGACGCGGTCAAGAGAGGTGATCTGGCTGCGACTCCCGATCACTTTCAACCGACATTCATGATCAACGCGCGGCTAACCCTCCTTGCCTCAGCTCCTCGCTTAATTGAAAACCGTACACGGTTAAGACTCCATCTCGGATCGAGCGAACACTTTTGTAGAGTGATACTTTTAGATCGAACGCAACTCGTTCCGGGTGATTCCTCCTACGCGCAACTTAGACTGGAAGAACCGGGCGTTACTGACGTTGGCGACCAGTTGGTTATTCGCGCCTTCTCGGAGGGTAGAGTTATCGGCGGCGGCGTTGTCCTTGAAGTGCATCCCGATAAATTGAAATCGGCGTCTCCTGAAATGATTGCTCGATTAGCTCGGCTTGAATCCGCTCAACCGGCAGAAATTGTTCGCCAGTTTGTTCAGCGAAAAGGCGACCTCGGCTGCGATGCTGCTTCCATTGCTCGGGAAGCGTCGTTGTTCGATTCAGAGGCTGTCGATATCCTCGCTGCGTTGCATCGCGATGGCGACGTAGTTCAGATTGCTCCAGCGCCGAAGTGGATTGTTGTGGATAGACAAGCTTGGGAAAGTCTTCATGAAAGAATAGTAACATGGCTTTCTGAATATCATACACAATATCCCCAATCCAAGGGAGCGCGTCGTTCGGAAGTAAAGGCAAAGGCAGCATCCTCTGCATCAACGGTCGTTCTCGATCAAATCCTTGAACACTTGACAGAAGAAGGGAGCATTGCTCTGGAAGGAGAACTGATCCGTCTGACGTCGCATAAACCCTCCTTTTCAGCCGCGCAGGAGGAGCTTCGCAAAGAGATCGACGACATTTTTCTAAATAGCAGATTCAATCCGCCCGACTCCAAAACACTTGCGAATGATCTGGGGAAGTCGCTAAAAGAAATTGAAAGCATTCTGGCTGGCTTGGTCGAATCAGGACAGTTGGTTCGTCTCTATGATCCTGAAGGCGTAGAGATTATTTATCATAGAGAATCTATTAACGAAGCTCGACGGATCCTGATTACACTGCTAAATGAGCAGAGTGAGTTCCGATTCTTCGAATACCGCGAGAAGCTTGGATCAACACGAAAATACACTACTCCTTTAGCTATCCTCTTCGACGGAGAAGGATTAACTTACCGTGATGGTGAAGTGCGACGGCGAGGAGGATCTTTCCCTGTATCGTCAATTACTTGACAAACTGTTAATGTTGTTTTATATTTTAAGTGCTGGAGAAGATTCAATTCATTCCAGCATTAATGCACCATGCCGTTCCAGCAGTCTCTAACCCGGTAATCCTTGTGGACGAGGCTCTCCAAGCCGCTCTGACGTATGTTCGTGAGATTGCAAATCGTCAGGGGCTGGCGCTGAATCCAAACGAGCGTCGGTTAGAGAAACTCGCAGAACAGCTTGCGCAGACGAAAAATGAAGTTGGGAAGTACATCTGCCCGTGCAAGAGGAGCTTTCCACTTCAACCAGATACTGACGTCGCATGCCCTTGTGACAGTTTTCTCGACGATGTTAAGCGGTTAGGTCATTGTGATTGCAGTTTGTTCTTTGAAATCGGTGCGGCCGCGCAAGCCAAACGCAGGCCGGGATTACTGGCGGCTATAACCTGTCCTGGTTGAGCTTCCAAAATTTCTCGAGCGCAGTTGGCGCTCGCGCTTTCCGGCTTGCCGCTCATCCCGGACGATAGAGTCCTTGTCGGTCACACGACCGCCGACGATGCGGGAGTATTTCGCCTTTCTAACGACCGCGCGCTAGTTCAGACGGTAGATGTGCTCGCCCCCATTGTTGACGATCCGTACACTTATGGCAAAATTGCGGCAGTCAACTCCCTGTCGGATATTTACGCGATGGGAGGCGATCCGTTAACCGCCCTAAGTGTACTCGGTTACCCATCCGGCGGCGATGTTAGCGTGATGACAGACATCATTCGAGGGGCTCAGGATGCCGTCGTTGAAGCAGGCGCTGCGCTATTAGGCGGCCATACATTCTCCTCGGATGAGATTCGTTTTGGTCTATCCATCACCGGCGAGATCCATCCCGACCGAATCTTCACCAACTCCGGCGCGAAGATCGGCGATCTGCTGATCCTCACAAAACCCCTCGGAGTAGGACTTGTTACTTCTGCTCTGGCACAACGCGGCGCTTTGCCAGACGGCATTCTGACGCCAGCAATCGTCTCGATGTTAACTTCAAATCGCGTGGCCTCTGAGATAATGCGTCAATTTGACGTCCATGCATGCACAGATGTAACCGGTTTTGGTCTTTTAGGGCACGCTTGGGAGATGGCTGCCGCGTCTGGAGTGGGAATTCAACTTGACGCCAGTTCGATACCGTTGCTTTCGGGCGTGCGAGAACTATGGCATAAAGGCGTGCGAGACGGCGCTGCGAATCGTAACAAAAGCTCGTTCAAGGAGTCTGTTCGATTTGAAGAGGGCGTCGGTGAAGAACTCCAAGACCTTCTTTTCAGCTCCGAGACTTCAGGCGGATTGTTGATGGCGATTCCCGGAGTTTACGCCAACCTGTTACTTACTAAGTTTCGTGCAGTAGGAATAGACGCCCGACAAATTGGCCAAACGACCTCCGAAACTGGCATACTGTCTGTCAATATCTTATAAATCTGTGGATTGAAGGTTAAGTCTGGATTATACATCCAACTAACGGAGAGAGAATGAATCGTAGCTCAAAGGTCGCTATCCTTGCGATACTGTTAGCGCTTATGCTTGCGGGAGAAGCGAGCGCTTATCAAGTATTCGTTTGGAGACACGACAATAACCTGCGTTGTGCAGATCCGATCTATGGCGGAGCCTTTACCGCCACTGAATCGGTACTGAGAACGCTCACCTCGCTGCAAATCCCCTGGGATTCGAGCAGCGTACTTCCTGACGACCTGTCAGACTATGATGTGGTCGTTACTTGTCTATCTTACCTCTGCCCTGGTTGAGGCGGCGGAACACCAGCGAGTCAGATTGACTCGAGAGATGCTGAAAAATTGGTCCGCTTCCTCGGTTTGAACCGCGGTCTCTACATTGAAGGAAATGATTTTGTCGCTCAACACAGAAGCCGCGAATGGTTAAGACTCTTCAAAGTTTCCTGCGACAGCAACGGGATTGACAATCAAGTCACACGCTTGAACAGTCCTCGGGATGGCCGTTTCGGGGCTCGAACAATTAACTACGGCCAGAATGCTTACTACGCCAATGTTCCCGACTGGCTCCATGTCGAGGAAGGCGGCGAGGCAATTCTCACCTGCAATGCCAACAAGGTGCGCGGCGTCTATTACGATGGAGAAGGCGCTTACCGAACCTATGCTCAATCTGTTTCCTTCATCGGGATGAACAATCAAGGCGGCAGCAATCGAGCCGACTTCCTACGTGATGTCCTAAACGAACTGGCAGGCTATCAGGGAAACCTTACCGGCCATGTTCTGAATAACATCAATGGTGAGCCAATTGAAAGCGCCCGGATCGAGATTGTTGGTCTGAACATCCACGCGGTCACAGATGGAAACGGCTACTTCACTATCAATCGCTTCCCGGTAGAGCAATTCCGTCTTGCTGTCCAAGCTGACGGATATACTAATCTTGAAGCAGCGGATTTCACATTTGCCGGTGAACCGGATCTCGATCTTGAACTCCGTATGCTTCATCCGGAAATGATGATCGATCAGAACGAGCTGAGTGTTGAGCTTCTCGCAGAGCAGCAACGCTCTATCGAGATTGCGATATCGAACCCAGGCGACGGGCCACTCGAAATGGCCTTCCGTCCGCGAGCCGTTCGATCCCACGCCGAACCCTGGGGTCCGCTTGCACAGTTTGAAGCTGGCCCGGTTCTGAATGATACGCGCCTTGAAGGAGCACTCTTCTTCCGGGATCATTATTGGATCGCCGGCGGCGGCAGCGGTGGAGCAAACCCGAACTACCTTTACAAACTCGACCGCGACTGGCAACTTGTAGAAACCTATGATCAGGGTTCCTTTAGCCTCTATGGCTGGCGCGATCTAACCACTGACGGTTCCTATATCTACGGCGTCGATTCTGCCTATATCGCCCAGTTCGACCCGGAGACTGGCGCCCGTACCGGCGTCAACATCCCCACTCCGGTTAATCCGGCTTGGGGTGTCGCCTACGACGAGTCGAATGGTCTCTTCTGGGTCGCCTGTACAGGAACCAACATTTTCGGGATCGACTCCGAAGGAAACGTGGTTCAATCCGTTCGCAATAACGGTCGTTTCCGTATAAGCGGTCTCGCATATTGGGCTGGAGATCCTGACGGTAAACCGCTCTACATTCTCGGCGAGTATGAGGATGTTGATGGCCGGATCGTAAAGATGGATCCTGCTGACGGCGAACCTGTAGTAGTAATGGATATCCCGCTCGGTACAGACGAACGTATGGGCGGCGGCGACTTCTCAAATGAAGTCTTCCCCTTCACTACCAGTCTAGTTCTTCAGATGCAGCGCGGCGTCGAGAGCGTCCGAAACCTTGAAGCGGGAACCAACTTCAACTGGCTGACAATTGAGCCAACTTCGTTGCTGATCGAAGCTGGATCCACCAACGCTATCAATCTCCGGTTCAATAGCGCCGGGTTCAATGTCGGCGACGTTGCTGTAGCGTATATTCAGCTTGATCATAACACGCTTGCCGAAGAACCGTTCATCGATGTTCAAATGGAGGTCGTTGAAGCGCCACCCAATAACACCGATGACGATTCGAACGTTCCGTTTACATTCGGCATCGAATCAGTCTTCCCGAATCCGTTCAATGGAAGATCGACACTCGGATTCTCACTCAATCAACCAGGCATCGCAATACTTGCGGTGTATGATCTCGCCGGACGTGAAGTCGCACTCCTTGTGAACAGCGATTTACCGGCCGGTCGTCATAGCATTTCGCTTGATGCGACGTCCTGGCCGACAGGTATCTATCTGGCGAAGCTCGAGAGATCCGGTTCTGTTGATCAAGTGAAATTGACTCTGATCAAGTAACCTTGTTCGAATTGAGGGGAGCGTTCCCGCCGCTCCCCTCAACACATTTCAACTCATACTGCGCTTTCCTCTGAAGGCGCGAGGTTGAGGATTTTTTGTCTCATACCTATAGATTTTCTAACTCCGTAGCAGTCGCTCTGCTTTTGAGCTTCACAGTCATTTCTTTTGTCTTATCCGGTTGTGCATCGAGTCGCTATATGCTCGATGATCCGGTTAATGACCCGATTATGACTTGCGACGACCAGCAGGACGCCGATCTCGCCAAGGTTGAAGATGGCGGAATGACCGGCTCTGCCGGTGAATGCCCCACTTGATAAGCTGCCCATCGCTTCGGTCGAAGCGTTGCAGTGAAAAATTGAAAGCGCCGCGTACACCGCGGCGCTGCTATATCTCGTTCAAGTAACCTCTCCGGCGCTATCTTGGATTCATCAAACCGCTTGTTCGCATACAGCTTCATTGGATTTAAGCGAGTGCTTTTATCTTCGATTCTCGCCGTCACTCTCGTTCTCCTTATAGCCCCTACTCTCTTCGCTATCGGTAGCTCTGGTTGGTTTGCGACAAGGATCAAGACAGAATACCAATACACAGATTATAACGCATATCGATACCCCTCCCCTATCCGTCCAATTTATCCTGAGCACGATTGGGAACAGCCTGAGCCTTATTTTGCAGAGTTCCCTGAACATCGCACGCTGATTCGAATCACTCAAGCTTTTGGTCCACAGACCTCGATCCAAGCGCGCTTCCAATACTCCGACCTCTCTGACACGAAAGATCAGCGCCTATACTTTCTGAAATACGCTCGCGAAGTCAACTCAACCACTGTTGTCAGCGCAGCCTGGCAGATGACCGAACAGCCCGCCTACATGGATGGACACGCGCTGATGCTGGCGTGGAGGTATGATCGCGGAGGTTGGATTTTGCTGGACGCTGGAATTGGCGTCTATCGAAATGCATACGACTCGGGCGGCGTCAGCCCCACCGTTGCGCCAACTTTTGCGGTCCGTTGGTCGGTGAACAGCGTCACCGCTCTGACGGGTAGGTGGGAAGGCTACCGAACCGTTTATAGAAAAGAAGCGAGTACATCCCACGCGCTGACGGGCACACTCAGCCGCTATTTCTCAACTCAGACAGCCGTGCATCTGATGGCTCGATATTATACGACAGACAAAAACATCCAGTCGCTCTCACCGGCTATAGAGGTTGCGCAATACATTCGATGGAATCTAACTTTCCGGGCGGTCTATCGCTACTACGATAATGGACTTGAAGAAGGCGTCTCGTACGATCCGATCCAGTCCCACGCTCTGCGAGGTTTCCTCGAATGGCAGGTCGGCTCAGACCTTAAACTTCATTTCAAGTTGCGGCGTTACTGGAGCGGCGACGATGTGAAGATGAACACCTACCTTGTCGGTTTCGAGTACACCGTATGAAAACCGCATTATATCTGGCGTCGGGGCTCGTGTTGCTGTTCAGCGTAGGTTGTGGGAACGCCCCAACTGATCCGCCCTTCTCACCACCAATAATCTGGACAGGGGCATTGACTGTTGACGCCTGGATTCAAGTGGGTGATGAGGTGGTGCGACCAGACAGTATGCGACTCGAGTTCAACTCGGTTGACTCCGGAATGGTCGCCAATCCTCACGTCATCCTCGACCTGCCCGAAGGCAGCTACAGCGTCGGAGTTATTGCCCTATACAACCTTGTTACTTATACCTCGCCGCGTCGTCCTGTGATAGTTGTCTATCGCCAGATTAACCTCTATACTACTGAACTCCTCCAAGCGAATGTTAGAGGTTCTTTAGAGGTTATCGCCATGAAGGACGGCGTCCGAGAAGGCGATAGCATTTCAGTATGGTTGGATCGAGTCGATCTCGGCGTCGGATCCAATCCGTGGACAATAAATGATCTTGCTGAAGGCAGACATCATCTTATTGTAACGAGTCATGCTGGCGACCTTCAAGGACGGACTTCAGAAGCGATTGTAGTTGCAGAAGACACTAATAGCGTCGAGATAGCATTTCAGGAGATTGGTCTGGAAAACGGAATGACAGCGCCTGATATTCTCGGCCAGAACACCGATGGTTCAGTGAAACTGCTGTCTGATGAGCAGGGTAAAATCGTCTATCTATACTTCTTTGAGTACACTTGAGGCACGTGCACCGGGGAGGAGATGCCTTCCGCGCAATACATCATCGCCGATACATATCCGGACAGTCTGGTCACAGTATGGGAGTCAACGCTGATGCACCACTTGACTGGTTCACCTCTTACCGTGAACAATTTAGCCTGACAGTGCCAATCCTGCACCACGCAGTTGGCGCTTTCAACAGTTATCGTCTCGGCGCAGCATTTGCAGCTTGGCCGCCGAGTTACGTCCTTATCGACAAGAACGGCATCATCCGGCACAGGACAGTCGGACTCTACTCCACTCCGATAGTTGAAGTAGCAGACATGATAGAAGAGCTGCTTGACGAGTAAAACACTCACAGGAAATTAATGGCAGGTTTCATTCGACGATCGTTGCTTGCAACAGCAGCGATACTGACTCTGGCAGGCTCCGTAAAAGCTGATCTGAAACCAGGCGAACCTCTTCCAAATCCGACTTTAACAACACCCGCCGGAGAGAAGAGCCAACTTCACGGAATGCTCAGTTCGGTGACGATTCTTCATCTCTGGAAGTGCGACTGAACGCAGTGCCGTGCGGAGATTCCGCACTTGATTCAGATTGCCAAGGAGTTTGCCGACAAACCGGTCAGGATTATTTCGATCAACACGATGAATCCTGATGGGATGGTTGACGCCGAGATTAAGAAATACAAGATGGAATACCCGGTTTTCTATGGGCGGGGACAGAACATCAATCGCGACTTCAAAGTAGAGAAACTCCCCCGGCTGATCTTCGTAAAGAGCGATACTACGATTATTCAAGATGTCCTCTTTATGAAGACGGACGAGATACGGACCGAATTACAGAAATTACTGAATTCCAAACCTTAGCAGGCCGAAGATAGAGCATCCTGTTGAATATTAAAAAACTCATTTTCTTTCTCCTCCTTTCCCTCGCCGCCGCTGCTCTATTTTATTACGGCGTGGCAGTCGGTGATCCGCAGGACATGAGAATCGAAGCGTCCGGCCTTTGACTGGAGTGTATAGGAGTCGGATGACTCTTGGCTAAGTTCAAGAAAATCACCTCCCTGTTAGTCGCCCGTCGTGTGACTCAACTCGGAGTCGGTACTCTACTCTTCAATTCCTACTTCAAGGTTTTTGAAACCAAGCAGATTTACGATGGTCCTCTGAAGCAAGGCTGCGTCCCCGGTCTTAATTGCCATGCCTGCCCTACGGCATTGATGGGCTGCCCAATAGGTATGATGCAGTACTTTGCTGCAAACCACCGCTTTCCTTTCTACCTCCTCGGTTTCCTCGCAATCATCGGTCTCCTGAGCGGAAGGTTCACATGTGGTTGGCTTTGCCCATGGGGACTGTTGCAAGACGTGATGCGTTTCTTCCGTAAAATCAGGATTCAGATTCCCAGAATCCTCAATTACGGCAAGTACGCCACACTGCTCATACTGGTGATCGTCATTCCCTATATCACCCATCAGCACTGGTTCTCCAAACTCTGTCCAATGGGTGGTCTAATTGCCGGAATCCCTTGGGTGGCTTGGAATCCGACCGATCCAGTCTTTGAGACTTCGGTTGTGGATCCGGAATCGATCGGAATGCTCTTCTGGATAAAAATGGCTATTTTAACGATATTTTTTGGCCTCTTCCTCTTCATCAAGCGCCCCTTTTGTCGCACGATATGCCCGCTCGGCGCGATCTACGCGTTATTCAATCGAGCTTCAGTAGTTTCCCTGAAGGTAAAAGCAAGCTGCAACGACTGCGGCAAGTGTTCTGACCTCTGTCCGATGGATCTGGATGTGCAGACTGAGATTAACAGCGAAAACTGCATCAAGTGCCTTGATTGCGTCCAATGCAAGCATGTCGAATACGCCTGGAATCTGCCATGGAAATCGCCGGAGCCATCCCCATTGAAACACCCGATAACCCATAATGCCACAGAACTCTAATCCGGATCGAATAGAGAAAGAATCTGTCAGGGAGATCCTCGCCAAACTCCCTTCAATTTCCTCTCTATTAAGCGACCCTGCACTTGTCGCTCTCGCAGATTCAATCCCTTCTGCAGTCATTACTCTCTCCCTTCAACAAGCTGTCGATGAAGCTCGGAGTAAGATCATAGAAGGAGAGCTTGTCGAGTTCGACAGAGCGGTTAAAAGTAAAAAACTCATTGCCCGGGCAATCGACATGATCAGCCAAGCAGGTCGCCCCAAACTGATGCGCTGCATTAACGGCGCAGGCGTAATTCTTCACACAGGTCTCGGCAGAGCGCCCCTCGCCCCTTTGGCGCAGATGGCTCTGCGTGAAGCAGCCGAACGTTACTGTCTCTTGGCGCTCGACCGCGAGAGTGGCAAACGCGGCGACAGACACAATCACCTCGACACGCTGATCTGTGAACTAACCGGCGCCGAATCGTCGCTGGTGGTTAATAACAACGCTGCAGCGGTATTCTTGGTTCTCAGCGTCTTTGCTTCTGGTAGAGAGGTTATCATCTCTCGCGGCGAGCTAGTCGAAATCGGCGGTAGTTTTCGCATACCCGACGTCATGGCGCGGTCGGGAGCCCGAATGCTTGAAGTCGGTACGACTAATAAAACCCATCTGCGCGACTATGAATCGGCAATCACGCCGGATACCTCGGTCTGTCTCAAAGTCCACACTTCCAACTATCGCATTGAGGGCTTTTCCAAGTCGGTCAGTGTTGCCGAGCTTTCTCCCTTAACCAAAGCGAGAGGTTTGCTCCTAATCGAAGACATCGGCTCTGGAGCGCTCGTTGACTTGAAAAAGTGGAATCTGCCAACTGAACCTATCGTGCCTGCGTCAATAGCCGCTGGCGCTGATCTTGTCACCTTTTCGGGAGACAAACTGGTCGGAGGACCGCAATGCGGAATAATCATCGGGCGTCGAGAACTAATCGAACGGCTCAAGAAACATCCGCTCGTAAGGGCGTTGCGACCTGATAAACTAACTTTAGCGGCGCTTGATGGCACATTAAGACTCTTCCGGGATCCGGATACGCTACCGGAGAATCATCCTCTATATGCGATGCTTACTGTCTCTTCCGCGACGCTCAATAAAAGAGCTCTACGCCTTACGCGCAGATTGAAAGCGCTAATGCTGCTCGATATTGAGATTCTTGACAGCACAACTGAAATTGGCTCTGGAGCCTTATCGGCGCGCGGACTGCCTACTCGAGTTGTCTCTTTGGCAACATCGCTTGGATCAGCAGAGCAATTTTCGCGTCGCCTCCGCCTTTCTACGCCGCCTCTCTTCACCCGTATCGAGAATAATCGAGTAAAGCTCGACATGCGAACATTGACCGATGATGAAATCCGCCTAATCCCACGAATTATTGGGGAAGCTCTAGTGTCATTGCAAGCTAATAAGAGTTAATGATGGAAGATTATCGCGCCATGTGGCAAGAATTAGGCTTGAATGTAAGCCTGCATGAAGAGATGCTCGACCACGAAGAGCGCATCTTTAAAAATACCGTGGGATCTCAGAAACTGCGGCCTGACGGGATGAGGGTGTTCGACTTGATGTTGCACAACGCCCATCGCGAGCGCGTTCGTGAATTGCTTGATGGAAAAGCCGCCGGAAGCCCCATCGTTGGCACATTCTGTATCTATGTACCGGATGAGATCATCATGGCCGCAGGATGCACACCAGTTCCGTTATGCGGCGGCACACAATGGTCAATCCCTTACGCTGAGGCGAAAATTCCTCGCGATATCTGTCCACTGGTAAAATCAACCCTCGGCCTCGCTTTCTCGAAAACCTGCCCCTACGCCCCAATCAAATCCCTGGCAGTCGGTGAAACCACCTGCGACGCAAAGAAAAAGACCTGGGATATTCTCTCGCAGATGGTTCACTTTCACGTCATCGAATTGCCACAAAAGAAAAATCCTACCGATGTTGCGCTCTGGAAACAAGAACTTGAGTTGTTCCGAGCGAGAGTCGAACAAGTTTCATGCATTCAAGTTACTTTGGATCGGTTGAAGAACTCCATACGGATTATGAATGATAAACGCAAAGCCCTTCAGAAACTCGACGCCCTGCGCAGAAGCGACTTGCCGCCGATCAGCGGACTCGACTCTCTCGTCGTGATGCAGGCTGCCCTAAACGCAGATCCGGTTCACTTTACCAAGATGCTCAACGAATTGAATGATGAACTAGTTCAACGGATTACTGATGGCGTAAGTCCCTTCAAACCAAAAGCTCATCGGATAATGGTCTCTGGGACGCCGTCGGTGATGGGCAACTGGAAAGTGCATTACTTGTTGGAACAATCGGGAGCTGTAGTGGTCGCCGATGAAACTTGCACCGGAGCAAAATACTACGAACAACTGGTCGAAGACGAGTCGAATAATCTGGATGGACTTTTAGAGGCGGTTGCCGATAGGTATTTCTCTATCGATTGCTCCTGCTTTACTCCGAACAATGCGCGACTCGCCAAGGTTAGTCGGATGGCCAAGGATTCAAATGCCGACGGCGTTATTCAGTATATCCTTCAATATTGCCATACTTACAATCTCGAAGCCGGCCTCGTTGAGAAGACATTGAAACAGGCGGGACTTCCGAGTATGAAGATTGTGACCGACTATTCCGAAGAAGACACCGGCCAGCTTAGAACGCGCATTGAAGCGTTCCTCGAACGGTTGGATTAAATGGGGTCAAAGCAGGCAGTTGGGATAGATATTGGCTCACGAACTGTAAAAATTGTTGAATTGGCCGATGGAGTACCCGTCCGGCAAGAGTTGATGGAAACGGGAGTCGAACCGATTCAACGGTCGCTTAAACTACTTGGCAACGCCGATCCCAAGGCGATTACCGCGACCGGTTATGGTCGGCACTTACTGTCGCAGGAGATCGGCTGTGATACTGTTTCAGAGATTAAGGCTTTCGCAGTGGGAGCATGGCAGCAGATACCGGGTTGCAGGACGGTGATCGATATCGGTGGTCAGGATTGTAAAGTGATTCGCGTGGAAGCTGGTCGTGTAGGCGAGTTCTCTATGAACGACCGCTGTGCGGCGGGCACGGGACGGTTTCTCGAGATGATGGCCAGATCGCTTGATTATACGCTGCAACAATTCTGTCAAGCGGCGATGGAAGCCGAGTACGGGGCCGAGATCAACTCGATGTGCACTGTTTTTGCTGAATCTGAAGTGATCTCGCTTATTGCACGCGGAGAGGATCCCAAGCGCATAGCCTTAGGTCTTCATCAATCCATCGTCGCTCGAATCGGAGCCCAAGTCGGAAGCATTGGCTGGGAAGCTCCGGTGGTTCTGGCAGGAGGGGGGGCATTGAGCCGCTGCCTTCGCTCTCTATTAGCCGCGCGGCTTGGAACCAAGCTTATAGTTTCCGATTATCCTCAATTCACAGGCGCATTGGGAGCGGCGCTCACCCGCGTATAGTTCTACATGAATGGTACAATCATCACTCTCAAATAAAAGGCCCATAAATCCTTACTTCAAGGGTTTATGGGTCTTTATTTTGAGCGGAGAGGGAGGGATTCGAACCCTCGGTAAGGATTTCGCCCTACACACACTTAGCAGGCGTGCACAATAGGCCACTCTGTCACCTCTCCAGGCATCGCGCCATCCGATTTGATTCGGTAGGCGAATAAGAAATATAAACGCGCCAGGCTTTGAGAGCAAGCAGAAATTCCGTCTCATCCCTGCTGGGCTCTATTGCAAGTAAAAGAGCTTACTCACCGCCACCTTGTTCCATCTCAGCTTTTGGTTGTAAAATATTCGATGGTTTTGCGTAATCCTTCCTCAAGACTGACTCGCGGTTCCCAGCCGAGCAACTCCTTTGCATGCGAAATGTCCGGGCAGCGGCGCGTCGGGTCGTCCTGAGGCAGGATTTTAAAGACGATTTCACTCCGACTGCCGGTCAAGCCGAGCACCGTTTCGACCAACTCGAGCATGGATATTTCGTGAGGATTGCCGAGATTGACCGGAAGCGGCGCTTCGGGGGCGTTCATCAATAGGATCAATCCTTCGACCATATCGTCCACAAAGCAGAATGAGCGCGTCTGGCTACCGTCGCCGAATACGGTTAGGTCTTCTCCCCGTAACGCCTGCAACACAAAGTTGGAAACCACGCGCCCATCGTTCAGCGCCATCCTTGGGCCGTAGGTATTGAAGATCCTGGCAATGCGAGCCTCTACCCGATTCTGGCGACGATAGTCCGAACAGAGCGTCTCCGCGACGCGTTTTCCCTCATCATAGCAGCTTCTCGGGCCGACGGGATTGACATTCCCCCAATATGCTTCGACCTGTGGATGAACTGTCGGATCGCCATATACCTCGGAAGTGGACGCTTGCAACAGTCTCGCCTTGACACGCTTGGCAAGGCCAAGCATATTAATTGTCCCCATCACCGACGTCTTAACCGTTTTAACCGGATTGAACTGGTAATGGATAGGCGACGCTGGGCAGGCGAGATTATAGATCTGGTCCACTTCGAGCAGAATAGGCTCAACCACGTCGTGACGCACTAACTCGAAGTTGTGAAGATCGAGCAAGTGAGCGATATTCGCCTTGGCGCCGGTAAAAAAGTTATCGAGGCAGAGTACATCATGCCCATCCGCGACCAGTTTATCGCAGAGATGACTGCCAAGAAATCCCGCCCCGCCGGTAATTAGGATACGCATAGTCGTCCTTGACTATCAGCCTCATTTCTGAGTATTAAATTCCAATGTGATAATTGATTATCACTAATAGCAGTCAAACAAAGAGTTTACGCTACTCTCAGACAGACTATTGCACCGTAAAGAGGAGTTTCCTTACTCATCCCGCTTCGAGATCGAATTCGCGCAATGAGAACCAGAAGCCATCGCCTTGAAGAGCGTCGATTTCAGCCTGTACTATCGCGGTATGCCCATCTTCGATTTCTAAAAAGCGCCGAAACATTGCCTGCCCCTCACCGGTGAGCCCTGCTACGAGGCTGCGATAATGCTCTGAAACCTCTTCTTCCAATTTCAGTGCGTCCTTCAGCATCGCTATCTCGCCGGAGTAATCCCGATTGAGCGTAAGCTGGTGCATTTTCGCTTTTCCTTCACGAAGCCATTTTGGATCGGGCAGAGTAGTCGTGATTGCCGGCGCGTTCAGTTTGCCGTTCTCACGCCACATCTTGAGTCGGTTCTCGAGGTAATCGACATGGCGTTGTTCCTCATCGCCCAGCGCGCCAAAAACATCTATACCCTTGTTATCGGTAGTCGATCCTGCGGCTCGCATATAATGATCCCGCACTCTCACTTCGTAATCAAGTGCGCTGATGATTGCTTCTTCGAGTGTCATTCATCCTCCCTTAATCAATATCCCGATTGGGCCGGTTCCAGATAAATCGAACAAGACCGCGCGGCGACCCAAGCCAGAGTGAATCGTTCTCGACTACTATCCTCTGGATACGCGCCGACGGCAATCCTTCGTTCTGCCCAAAGTTCAAGAACGCGCCTTGTTTTCGGTTGTATCTAAAAAGCCCCCGGTCGGTGCCGATCCAAATCAAACTGTCGGCTACCGCCAGCGAGAGCGTTTGTCCGCCATTTAAATAAGTTGCGGCTTGTATTGCATTCCAGTCGCCGCTCTTCCGGTTGTATATCCTCACTCCACTCTGCCCCCCGATGCAGACCAACTCCGGTGAAACGGCAATGGATCTTGCCGGTTCAGCGCCAATTGTCCTGTCGCCGGTCAACAGCTCCCATTTTCCGTCTGGTACGCCGCGATAAACGCCCTGCAATCCGGACAACCAAATTGTATCTCCATCAACGGTCGCTTGGGAGGCGCGGATATCTTTAAGCATCGGATTATCAAGTTTGGCGAAGGGACCAGAAGCGAGTAGCATTCTCGAAGCGCCTCCGTCGCCGCCGATTACAATCCACCCGCCAGCGATGGCTAACGCTCGGATGGCGTCTCCCGGTCCACCCTCCAATCGTCCGAAAGTCTTCCAGCGGTTCATACGTTGATCGAAGGTTAGCAGTCCGGCGGCGCTTGCTGCGTAAACTGTGCTGGCTGAGACGAGAATATCCGAAATGCTCGTCGATTCGATCCCGTTAATCTCTCGCTTACTAAATCGCTTCCAAACGAGCGTCGTTCGATCGAAACGATTAACGCCATCAAAATCACCGTCGTTGTCGCCGCCAATCCAGATTACTCCATCATCATCAAGAGCAATTGCCCGGACGTCGTCTCCTGCTGGTCCGGTTTGCCTTAAACTAAGATTTCCCGAACGTTCATCCACCGAACCAATTCCGAGTCCGGGATAGCAAATGTAGCGCCGTCGATACTCTTCGTCTAAGAAAGTATATGACGGTTTATACTCTCTGAAATCACGGTCAACAATCCGACCGTCGCGCCGTTCATATCGATAAGAATAGTCATCAAGTCCGTAAGAAGGGTACTCTGTCGGCTGTTTATTTAAACTGCCCGTCCATCGAATATCTGCCGAGTCTCGCTTCAGCCAACCGAGAAATCGAAACGCAAAGGGATCTATTGCGCCAATTCGTCCTCGCTGATAGATAAAAAGCGAGTCGCGTTTCTCGCCTATGGCGCTGACGTCTCCCCCTGGCGCGCCTTCAAGCTTGTACCAAAGGCGTACTCCCCAGCGGTAGTAGTAAATCCCGGAAGTTGTCGCAAGCCAGATCGAACCGCTGACTTCATGCCAAAGGATGGCTCTTCCCCCAGAAAGGTTGACTGCGCGATCTCGTCCAACTCCGGTAAGCCACGGTTCAAGAGGCTCGCCGGTCTCACGATCGAGCCGCCAGACGCCGCCGCTGGTGGCGAAGACAACTTCCCGTGGTGTGAGATCACCGCACCGCACGTCGCGAGCGTCAGCAAACGTTACGAATTCTCCCTCTTCAAACCCGGATTGGCAAAACGCAGCATCGGTAATATTTATCAAAATAAATGCTGCGAAGAAGATCCATAGAGAGAGATGAGCCGGCAGGCGCCGGTGTGACTCCGGAGCGCCGCCGGCCCAAAGCTGCGTCTGCTTCAAATGAATGATCTGTCCGCCGACCAGTTTAGAAGAGCCCGGTGTTCGACAGGTCAACGATCTTCCAATCATTGCCAATCCTAACCAAGCCGCGAATTGTGAACTGAATATCCTCGCCATCCACCTTCAAACTGACCACGTTGTCTTGAAAGGCCTGAAATCCTTTGTACTGGTACCATTGGCCCCCAGTGCGAACGCCAGTCACTTTAACGGTCTTACCGGCGAAGAAAACACTCATCTCGCGGTAGTTTGAAATCAGATCAGAGAGAACCGCATCGGTGAACGATTCAGCATCCACTCGCGAACTCACATCGGGATTAAGCGTTTTAAACCCAGCCAAATCGAGCAGAATTACTTTCGCTCCGTTTTCATCTCGATTAGTTACAGCGGCCATGAACTCGGTGATGGCGGTCTGGATCTGGCGCTCATCATTTGTTTTAAGGCTGCAACCAGAGACGATGATGAAAACGAGGAATAGTGTGACGCGTAGCTTCATTTTTCGATCCTGTATAGAAACACTTGATTAAGCAGCGGCAGCGTCGTTTCATAGGCGAGGCGATAATCCCCTTCCGAGTAGAAATTACCTGATACTTACGAGAACTCTCGTTCCTGCTGATAGTTACATGGGAAGGGATTCGTTTACACTTCAAAGCCGGTGCAGAGTATTATCACTCTGCACCGGTCAATGAATTCCAAACGTGGATAAAGGGAACCTATAGACTTTAGAAGTCCCTGAAGTATTTGTGTCGGTAATCTTGAATGTCAGCGGCTATACGGAGTTCACGAATCCAGTTCTTTGCGACCGCGTCCAGATCCTTGTTGAGCAGCTCGCCATAGATAGCGAAATGATTTTCAGCATAGCTTGCTTCGGGAAAGGGCGTCTTGTTAGTCATGTATGCAATATAGCAGCCGTTGCGTCCTTCAATCACATCCGAAAGCTCGCCGTCATTAACGCGAAACGCTTGCGTGATGAAGTCTTTGTCAGCTCGCAAACCTTCGGGAAGTCGATCGTCCGGCTTGGCGCTGTCTGCGGTTTCGTAAACCTGATAACCTGCTGCAGATGCGACAGAACTAATATCAGATCCAGTAGTCATCTTTGCGCGGATACTCGACACGATGTCCATCGCTCGCTGTTGACGCAAAATCTTCAAGACAGCCTTGCCGATTCCGTCGCGAACTTCCTCGAATGGCTTGACGCTCTCTTCGGTTGCTTCGACAATTTTAAAGATGACGTATCCATCAGGTATTGGATAGACGTCGCTGGTTGTGCCAACCGGATTGTTAAAGCAGAACTCGGCAGCCATCCTCATGCGCCCCAGACCGGAAATATAGCCTGCTTCTGAGAAAGCTTTAGTGGTATCGACCTTATAATCCCCTTGACCTGAGACTTGATCGAAACCCTTCTGTTGAGCATCCTGTGCGAACGCATAGGCCATCGAATAAACTGCGTCACGGGTATCAGGAGAAGCTTTGATTTTCAAGACTATGTGTTTTGCGTGAATCTTCTCGGCGCCGTCTTCAGTCTTCTTCTCCTCGACGCGAATTATCTCTACGCCGTTGCGTGAAACTACTGGCCCAACCAATTCACCTGCTTGCGCGCTAAACGCGGCGTCCTCAAAAGGCCTGGGCATCGTTCCACGGCCAATCCAATCAAGATCACCGCCTTTTGTAGCAGAAGCAGGATCTTCCGAGTGAATAGCAGCGAGATTAGCGAAATCGGCTCCTCGCCTAAGCTCCTCCATCAACTCTTCAGCAGTGCGCAAAACGTCGGAAGAGTCTTCAGCCGACGGTTCAAGTTTGAACTTCACGTAGGCAAACCGACGCTGAGGATATTGCTTGTAACGATCTGGAAAGAGAGTATAGTAACGGCGCAACTGGTCTTCAGTGATGCTTGTCGAATCAACATCGACCTTGTCGAATGGGATAAAGACAAAACGCAATTTACCCGTTGTGCCAGCTCGCATCCATTCGTCGCGTATTGTCAATTCTGAGACATCGGCTGCTTGATGGACATAGAAAAGCGACTTCTGTTCGAGTAAGTAGTTCTTCACAGAAGCTTCAAGCCCGATCAGGAAATCTCTTGCGTCGGGAGTTCGTAAGAACGCCTGATAGAGGTCGGGAGCGAATTGTCCCTCACGCTGAAAAGAAGGAACCTGTCGAACTTCGTTTGGAGGATAGTTCTGGACGATAAAGACGATTTCTTTATCGGTGATCTTGATGTCTTGATTTTCTGCATCAAGTTCTTTCAGCTGTCGCTCTATTTCTTCATCCCAAGCGTCTTCACGGAGCTGTTTCTGTTTGGCTTCATCAAAAGCAGTGGAGTCTTTGCGTTGCGCAATCTCCTGCTTCCGCTGGACATAGCGCTCAAAGTTTTCATATGTGATAGTTTGACCGGCGAATTTGGCGATTACGCCCGGTTCTTCACTGTCCTTGAATCCACCCATACCCCAGCTGAAGACAATGGTGGCGAGAAACGCGAAAACCAGAATCCAAAGAATGGTTTTCATCTGGCTTCGCAGGGTCGTCATCATCCGGCGTCACTCCTACGAATTCTTGAAGGTTGATTGGTAAAAAATTAATATACGCGATAAATGCTACTAAAATCAAGCTATCTCTTCGGCTGCGTTCTGCTTTGGCAAGGTTATTCGCACTAATAACGCTCCCCGAGGATTTGCTTTGATCACACGAATCACTGCCCCTGCGCTTAGGAATTCCTCGCCCTCTTCGGGAATTCCCTCGGCCAACTCCGAAATCCAACCAGCCACCGTGGCTGATTTGACATCCATGGGTTCGAAGCCGATCACTCCGGACATATGACTCAAGCGGGTTCTTCCCCGCACTAACCAGAGACGAGAGGTTATTCTAACGCATTCAGCGCGACTTGGCTTCTCTACATCGTCGATGGGGCCGACTAATTCCTCTGCCAGATCTTCCAGACTCACCACACCGGCAAAACCGCCATGCTCATCCAGAACGCCTGTAAAATGAGTCTGATTTTTTCGCAGCCATCCGGTCAATTTCTCGACCGGCAGTGACTCTGGAGCCATAGGCAGGGGGCGAATTACATCCGAGAGATCAACAGCGCCTCTCAGTAGGTCGATAGAATGAATCACGCCGCGAATATCGTCGGGATTATCCCCAACGCAGATCAGACGTTTATATCCAGTCTCGCGCGCCATAGCGATTGCCTCACTCGGCGTCGAAGATATCGAGATCGTGGCGACTCGAACTCGAGGAGTCATTAACTCACCGACAGTCCGTCCCTGAAGCTTCAATAACCTATGAATGAGCGTTGCCTCACCGGACGAAACGCCGCCAACGCGATGCGCTACATTGACAGCGTCAACGATGTCAGAACGTGAAAAGAGCAAGCCCGAAGTCGCATCTGGCAGATGAAATAGTCTCTGAAGTTGAAATACCGAGTACTCGACGAGTTTTAATATGGGCCAGAACGAAAACCGGGTAAAGTATAATCCGACTGCGACTATTGGGGCAATAGGTTCAGCAGTTTGTCTGGAGATAGCCTTTGGTATGGTCTCGCCAATAACAAGCATAAATAAGGTGGTCGCTATCAGGATCAGATAATCTGGAACGCCTTGATGTTCAAGATAGAGAGCGGATAATGACGAAAAAATAACGCCCGAGAAATTTGCGCCGGTTAAAGTGGTCGTGAGGTATCGTTCAGGACGTTTTAGAAAATAGACGATGCGATCAGAACCATAGTCGCCTCGTTTTAAGCGTCCAGGCAACCTCAAGGGCTCGAGAGTAAGAAAGACGCTCTCAGCGATATTAAACCACGCAGTAGCGCATGTCGCTAAGAGTGTACCGAAGAGTAGGAGTAAATCCTCGTTCATCGTTCGGGATTAGCCCCCGGGTATCCCTCCTGCCTGCCTAACTCTCGGCGAGCGCGCTCGGCAATCCGATACAACAATTGAATCTTCTCAAATGCTGTATCCCGCGGAAGACCTCCCAAGCCGCATGTAGGGCTGATCCAGATTTTATCTGGATCTATTCTATCGGCGAATTCGATTAGCGACTTGAGAATGAACTCCTCGTCATCTTGCCGTCGTGAGCGACCGCCAACCAAGCCCATTTCAATAAGCTTCTCGGGAACTTCAGCATGAAACAACGCTGCTTGGTCGATCCCTGAGGATTCCGTCAGATCCAAACAGACGCCTCCAATAGGCGAGCGGGCAATAACTGTTTCTAAACCTGATATTCCTCCACCGCATGCAACGAAGACAGTTATCTCGACATTTCCGCAAAGAATCCCAAGCGCGTCAAGAAATTGACCTGAATCCTCGGACATACCAAATAATAGCGGTTCTTCGATGAGCGCATATTTGGCTCCGGCAGCTTGCAGCCCAATAAGCTCGCGATTCAGCGCTTTAGCCAAATCTAAGGTTAGATCTCGGATTCGATCTCGGTACGACCCCGCATCGCATAAACGGGCAAGGCTATACGGTCCAGTGAGCGTAGGGCGCAAAGGAACCGGTGAGCGTTCGTTAAGGAATCGAAAGTCGTCCACAATGAGAGGCCGCACCCACTCTACTTTTGATTCTGCATTCGCTTTGACATGCGGCGCAGAGATCTCCGGTTGGTGTCCGTTTCCTCCTGCGGGTTCGTCATCGCACTCAGTTTCACACGCTTCACTCGACTCGTTTGCCCGCACTCGACGTGTTCCGAGTACTCTATCCGGCTGCACAGAGAATCCACGAAGCAGCCTGAACATGTAATCGGCAGGTCCGTCCCACCGTATCTGACCATCCCAGATAACTTCAGCTCCAGCGGCAACCATTTCAACGGCTGTCTCCACCATTGAACGCTGGAAGAAACGCTCGAGTTCTTCGATTTCAATCAGCCCGGTTCGCCATTTCTTTATCGCGCGTCCGAGTAGGAATGGTCGTGGCGGGTCTGGCTGTTTCGGATAACTGCCTCTAACTGCGACGGTGAACATTCGATCCTAAAGTTTATCCCAGCTAAATGCCTAAAGCGACTTTAACCAAATTCATCGGATCAAAGTCGAGCCTCGGAGGCGAATAGATCACACCGAGCCCGATATTTAGCCCGGACGCTTTGATCCATGGCCCTGTAAAGGGAATTGCAACATCATTGTTTACAACCAAATCCCAGTGTCTCGAACGGGAATAGAGCCGGTAATCAACGGCCAGTTGCAATGAAGCTGAAGGCGTCAGAATCCATTCGACTCCGGTTCCAATCGTAAGCCCGATGGCAGAATTCCGAATCCGGAACAATTCTTCATCGTCAGTACTATGGATCGCCGACCACCAACCTTTCGCTTCTATGGCCTGCAATCCGAACTCAGCTTTCAATGGGATAGAAATCCGACGGTAATAATAACGTTTGACAACTCCCAGCGAAATAGTTTGATACGTCGCAACGGGAATCGCATCCCCCATAAAATCAGTTCCATCAAAATCCACAATACCATATCCGCCTTCGAGCAGGATAAAAAACTGTGGGATGCCACTCCAGCGGGCAGTATTATAAAGCGCAGCAAGCTTCAAACCAACGCCGTTAACTTGCTGCTCAGATGGGCTGTTTATCAGGTGGTTGTAATTAGGATCCGTCTGCCCAAAAGTCAACTGGAACGAATGCAGACCAATCCCAATATCAAGCGGCAGGCGCGGATACTCGACTACTCGCATACCTTCGCCAAAACCGCCGCCGATAATTCTTCGAGCTTCAGAATATGAAGTAGATCTGCGCGTTGTCTTACTAGCGTCTTGAGCCTCTTCATCACGTTCCGAGGATCCCGAATAACCAACATGAGATACTCGCGCTAATCCAACCGTCTCCTCACGCAATCCGTTCTCATCCTCAACCATTTCAGTGATGAAGTAGCGGTCATCGAGGTGTACACCTTCCTTGCTGCCCAAATCGAAGGAGATTTTCTCGCCTCCTGCTTCACGCACCACCCCTGCGAGTTTGAAGTCCGGTAGATCTCGCATCGCAACTTCCATATTCCGGGCAAAATTATCCGCCGCTGCGTAGAAGGCATACTCCTCCCCCTTCAGCATCTCTCCTTGATACTGCAAACGCTTATCCTTGCGTCCAAATCCACGCGACGTTTGAATTTTGTCGAGACCCGAAATCAATCTCAGTGCAGCTTTACCAGTCGATAATTCAACTCGGTACCAGAGCACAGTTCCGTGAATCTCTACAATAACTTGATCGCCATGAACGAAGTGATCTATGCCAGTCAATACAGGAAAGTAAAGATATGCTGAATTGAGCACTTTCTCGAGTTGGACAGATGTGACCCCCAGCGACTTCGCTTTAGAAGCCGCCCATGACGCGCGTTCTTCCGGAGAAACCAGAGCGGCTGCCCGTTGGTCGAGATGCTGCTGAAGAAGCGTATCGATCAAGGGAATGATCGATTCAACTAAAAGATCTTGGATTTTCTCCAACTGAAGATTTGACTCCTGACGAGTTCTCCTTACAAAAGTCGCGGTCAGTGTGTCAGGCAGAGGATTGTAGTCAAATCGATCCAGACTTAGTTGTGTCTGAGTGGTTTCGAGCAGATGACTCAGCTCGTCGTTAGTAAGGCTGATACTGCCATTCGTGAGCAGTAGAGCGTTCAAGTATGAGATAGACTTCCGTTCGTAACGCCCCGTTTGAGCGAAGAGGTTGGCGACGACGAGAAGCGAAGTTAGGGCGATGATCGAGGAAACCAAAAGGCGTTTCATTATCCAGTTCGATTGGTTAATGGATGTTGTAATTGCAGCTCGTGATTAGCAGCGCTGATCTGACCAGACCATAAGATAGTTTGAATTCACTTCGGCTCCAAAAGATCCGCCGCGCATAGAAGGCACGGCGGTATTAGCTGAATAAACGTATGAAAGACGCTATTTCTCCGTTTTCTTCCGATCAGATTCGTTGAAACTTGGATTTACTTCTTCCGGCGTCGAGCCAAATGATATCGGCATCGGTATATAATCAGCAACAGTGATCTCACCTTCTTCGTCTGGAGCAGGATCAAAATCTGGCAGCGGCCCCGGATCGTCCAACCATTCCTCTTGGTGAGTTTCTACAACCGGTGTTGAACTCACTGGTTTGCGTATCTCGCCTGAAACCGCTCGACTTGGAGTTGGCGGTTTTTCCTGAAGTGGAGATGGTCTGATGGGCAGAGCTTGCGGAGAAACATCTTGCGAAGGAATCTCGTGTGAGTTCTTTGCCTGTGCGAAACATTCTTTGCAGTACACAGGTTTGTCGCCGGTTGGTTTGAAAGGAACTTGTGCAGGTTTACCGCAAGTCGCGCATGCAACTTCGGTCCAAATTCTGCCGTGTTCCTGTCGGATCGGACGCGCCGCCCCAACTTCCATACCGTCAACGCTATCAGACTTCTCGCGTTTCCGCGCAGCTCGACATTCCTGACAGTGACGCGGCTCGGCGAACTGTTTGGCAGCGAAAAATTCTTGTTCACGCTGCGAGAACGAAAATTCCTTACCGCAAGTGCGGCAGATTAATACTTGATCAGCCATATTTACACCCTGATAGAATCCAGCGCCGATCCATTCGGCGAATGATTACTGAACAATTTAACCGTTAAGATGCGAAATGAGCTGTTCCTTGATGTTCCCAAACTTTCCATTAGTCATGATAACCACCACATCCCCGGCAATGAATTCCGGCAAGATTCTCCTAACGTCATCCTCAAGATCCTTCAAGACAGTGCATCGAACGCCAAATTCATCAAGCAATTTACAGATAGTATCGGTATTCAAACGTGAGGTTTCAGGAATGTTCTCTTTCCGGTGGAGAGGTCCCAGAACAACGCGGTCAGCTATCGCCAGCGCTTCTATTAACTGATCCTGCAGATAATTTCGCACCATGGTATTCGAGCGAGGTTCAAACAATGCCCAGAGCCTTCTTTTCGGATGCAGACGCCGCAAGGTTTGAAGCGTGGTTTGAATCGCTGTCGGGTGGTGTGCGAAATCGTCGTAAATTACTATACCGTGCTCATTATAGGCAAGTTCCAACCGCCTTTTCACGCCTTGAAACCGGCTCATCGCTTCTGCAGCAACAATAGGATCGACTCCAAGTCGTATAGCCATGACTACTGCCGCGCATCCATTGGCGAGATTGTGTTTTCCGGCCATCAACATTTTCAGATCGAATCGAATCCCATCTACACCACTCACCACACCATAACTTCCATCCTCTCCGTCGGAAGTTCGATCTTCGATACGCCAGTCTAAACCTTCCCCAAATCCAAAAGTTTCAACACGACATCGAGCCTTTGATGTAACATCGCAGGCGAGCTGATCATCGCCTCTAACGAGAATCAGTCCATCGCCGGGCAGCAGCGCCACGAATCTTCGGAAGGCCAGCGAGATCGTCTCGATATCGGGATAGATATCCGCGTGATCGAATTCAACAGCGTTAATTATTGCCGTAAAAGGACGGTAATTAAGAAACTTGGGGCGTTTATCGTACCAAACGCTGTCGTATTCGTCGCCTTCGATAACAAAATGTTGCCCAATTCCAAGCTCACAAGGACTCGGCAAATCGATCGGTTCTCCGCCGATCATCCACCCCGGTTCCAAGCCTGCTTGCCTTAGGATATATGCAACCATCGCTGTGGTGGTGGTTTTCCCATGTGTTCCGGCCACTACAACAGGGCGACGGTTAGTAAGATAGATATGGCGGATAAGTTCGGGTAGGGAGATTAGATTGAGGCCAAGATTCAAGGCTGCTTCTAATTCGGGATTGCCACGCGAGATCGCATTGCCAACGATGACCAAACCGTCAGGGGGAAGGTTCTGAGGAGCAAATCCAACGCACAAGCCCACTTGGCTGTGTGCAAGGATATCACTCATAGGAGGGTAGAACTGGCTATCGGAACCAGTGACCGGGAATCCGCGCCGCGCCAGATCGGATGCCACGGATGCCATCGCTACGCCACAAACACCGATGAAGTGCAGAGAAGTATTGCTGGGGATATAAACCAATGATTACCGGGAGTCTGAAAGTCGTTTGGGCTTCTGCTAATTTAAATATAGACCAGACATGCTTACCTGTCAAGTACTTTGAGAGTTTTCTAATACTTGAAAAGGGCGGCGCTCATACTAATAGGCGTTTCGAGGTTATTACAACCGGATTGTCGATTGAGATTTGATGAAAAAATGTTGATTCTTAGTAACCGCTCCGTTTCGATCTATTCGTAACATCTCATACGTCAAAATTCAAGAGTGAAATCTTGCACATTCGACGAAGGCTTCACACAAACATATTGACTAACTACAGTTGATAACTTAAATTGACCGACCAGTCAGTATATTTAACCGAGTCAATGACAGCGCACCTTACCGAACCAGAGCGTCGAAAACAAATCCTCGATGCGGCAAAGCATTTATTCACCACTCTCGGATTTGAGCAGACTTCTGTAGAACAGATCGCCCTCGAAGCGGGTCTATCAAAGGGCGCGGTCTATTGGTACTTCGAAGGCAAACTGCAAATTATCCTTGAGCTTTGCCGTGACACGATGGATGACGACGTCTCTGTCCTTGAACGTATTGCCCACTCTCGATCCTTTGGCGCTGAAGCATTTTACAAAGTGCATAGAGAGTTCTACCGCGAACGTCTATCCAATCCTTTACGTGGCAGGCTACTAAGCGAGCTGGTTGGTCTTTCTGGACGCTACGTGGAAGTACGCGACTTATTAACTAATTTCAATAAACGATGGGATGAAGTCGCAACCGTGCTGATTAACGAAGCTGTTGAAACAGGCGTTTTTCGGCGCGTAGATTCACTAATCATCGCTCGCGCTGTTGGAGCGATGTACCAAGGACTGTCGGAACGAAGAGTTTTTGAGGCAGACATCGATCTCGTCGAGACTATCGAAGTCGTCACACGGCTCTTGTATGACGCCCTGATTACTCAACAACCCGAAATTGCGCATTAGAGGTATGAAAAGCAATATTATACTCCTCCTGACGGCGCTCTCGACCATTATACTGGCTTCTGAATCGCGTTCGTTGACTTTGGACGAAGCCATCGTTATAAGCAAATCTCGATCGTTGCGGATGGAAGGTCCCCGCATCGACCGTGACAAGGTCGAGGGACAGATTTCTGAAGCTTGGTCAAACGCCCTACCGCAAGCTGACGCGCTCGCATCTTACCAGCGTTACTTAAAGACGCCTATTATGGGAACTGATAACGTCGGTTACGCAGAGGCGACAGTAACACAGCCGATTTACACATTTGGTAGAATTGGCGCGGGGCTGCGCGCCGCCTACTCAACACGCGCTGCTAATGGCCACCTCGCAAGTTCAACCGAGAAGTCGCTTGAACTTGACGTCATGCAAGGCTTCTGGTCGGTGTTACTGCTCCGCGATGTTTACGCCGTTCGCAAAGAAGCGCTGTCGTTGGCCGAGAGTGCTCTCGACCGGGTCGTAAAGCTGCGAGATGTTGGTCTTTTATCAGATTACGATGTGCTTAGAGCGCGCGCTCAAGTCTCCTCACTTGTTGCGCCAATGCACCAAGCCGAGAACGATCTGCAACTCGCCGACATCGCTCTGAAAAATCTTCTCGGCGTCCCGCTCGATACCGCCTTCACTGTCGAGGGTAATCTCACCCAATTCGATATCTCGGTTGAAGACGATCTGTCTAATTCCACCATTGCAAGTCGGGACGACATCGAAGCTCTGCGTGACGTAACGAGAGTGTACGAAAACGGTTACGCAATTTACAAAAATACCGGTTGGCCAACGATCGGCGCACAAGCAAAATACACATGGGCTTGGGGTTCCAACAATTGGACGGTGGACAAGAATAATCGTTATTCAACGGTATCTGCTGGTATTTCAATGATGATTCCGCTTTGGTCGAGCGGGAAAAATCCCGGCAAGGCCGAGCAAATGAAAGCCGATTGGCGTAAATCAAAGCTGAATCTTCAAGAAGCCGAACGCGGCGTGAGGCTTCAAGTGATTCAGTCTCGCAACAACTATAACACGGCAGTTATCTCAGAAGAGGCTGCTGCTGTGGCCGTTGCGCAAGCTGAGGAAGCGCGTAAGATCGCTGAAACACGCCTTGAGAACGGACAAATTACCCAATTTGAAATCCAGTCGGCTCAACTTGATGAGACTGCTGCAAAACTATCGTTGGTAGGGGCGCAGTATGCTCGACTGGTCGCAGCGGCGCAATTGCGCAACGCTCTCGGTCAATCTCCTTACAAAAAGTCGAATTGAGGATATAAAGAATGAAAGCGAAATTAATGATTCTTGGCGCATTTGGCTTGCTTGTGGCGCTGCTGCTCGTTACTCGCGCAGTTCACCAGGCCAAGAGCGATCTTTTACAGAATCCCTACACTGGGGTAGTCACTGTCAACGCCATCGTCGCAAAACCGCAGTCCTTTCCCAGAATAATCCAAGAGTCTGGAGTCTTAGTCGGAGTGAAAGAATCTGTAATATCGGCTCAGACAGGCGGGCAAATTATCCAGATGATGGTTGACGTCGGCGACCGCGTTCGAGCTGGAGATCCGATTCTTCGCGTCGATGATGAACTCTTCAAATTAGAGGCTGGTCGAGCTAAGAACGCTTACGAAAAGACAAAACTCGATTATGAGCGAATGCAGCGCCTTCAAAAGCAGAATAGTGTTTCTGAAGCCGAATTGGAGGGAATGCGGTTAGCGATGGAGGGCGCTGAGGTGGGCTACAGAATGGCGCAGAAAACTTTTGAAGACGCCACTATTAAAGCGCCATTCTCCGGTGTGGTCTCACAGCGTTTCACCGAAGTAGGCCAGATGATCGAACGTAGTATGCCTGCGATCCAGTTAGTGGACATCTCGCAGTTAAAGCTAACCATCAATATAACCGAAGACCAGATCCGTTACGTTTCCAATGGAGGCGACGTGATTGTCACGGTGGATGCGGTTGGCGACTCAATCAAGGGCAGGATTAATGCAATAGGATCCAAATCGGCAGCCGGTGCGCGAACGTTCCCTGTCGAAATCCGCATCCCGGGCAATGAGAAATTAAAGTCGGGTATGTTTGCGCGAGCCTCGATTGAGGCCGGAATGATCCCTGACGTCTTCATTATTCCCCGCGTTGCTATTGTCCCTGAATCCGGAAAAATGACCGTCTATCTTTCTCGAAACAATATTGCTGCCAAAGTTTTCATTGAAGTGGTCGGATCAAAAGGCGACCACGTGGCCATCAACGGAATTCAAGAAGGCGATATTGTTCTCACGAACGGCAACCAGGGTGTAGCTATCGGAACATCACTTACAGTGAAAATTGAAACGGACGCCGCCCAATGACATTGACCGAAATAGCAATCAAGCGTCCGGCCGCGGTGTCGATGTTCTTCCTCGCGATCGCAGTTTTAGGCGCTCTCTTATATGGCCGTCTGCCGGTTGACCTTTTACCGGCAATGGATTGGCCTTGGGTTGTCGTTGTGACTGTCTGGCCGGGAGCCGGGCCTCAAGAAGTCGAGTCTATGGTTTCCAAGCCTCTTGAAGACGCAGTCATCTCAATTAACAAACTAAAACACGTTCGAAGTTATAGTAACGAAGGTGTTTCTGTGGTCGTGCTTGAGTTTGATATGTCTGCAGATGTGGACGTCGTCACTCAAGAAACGCAGCGAATGGTCAACTCGGCAAGATTGTCCCTGCCGGATGACATTCTTGAACCAACCTTGTTTAAGGCCGATCTCGGTCAACTCCCGGTGATGCAGGTCGCCATCAGCAGCGATATGCCGGGCACGGAGTTGCACGCCTTGGTCAGTCGCGAGATTGTTCCTCGACTTCAGCAGATCCCAGGCGTCGGTCAGGTGCAAATCAGCGGCGCTGAAGAGCGAGAAATCCAGATTGCTATCGATCCCGATAAGCTGCGTAGCCATGGACTGACCTTATCTGAAATCAATCAGATAATTGGAATTGATAACCTCGACGTTCCTGCCGGTAAAATCTATTCCAACTCGCAAGACTTAACGCTTCGCGTCGCCGGTAAATATAAGACTGTAACAGAAATCGGCGAAACGCGCATTCCGTTGGCCAGCGGAAACTCGCTTCCACTCAGTGATATTGCGGTTGTGACCGATACAATCAAGGCAGAGCGAAGCCTTGCAAAACTGAACGGTACGCGCGCGCTGGGGCTTTCGATTATGAAGCAATCCAAAGCCAACAGCGTTAAGACTTCCGAAAGTGTACGGCATGAACTCGCCAAGATCGAAAAAGACTTTAACGGTCGGTTCAAAGTTCTCGTGGCGCAGGACATTACACAATTTACAAAGGACGCAGTTGTCGGCGTCCAGAGAAACCTCGTCGAAGCGTTGATCGTCGTCGCTCTCGTGTTGTTGGTGTTTCTTCACTCCGTCCGTAGTTCGTATATCGTCTTGGTGGCAATTCCGATCTCGTTGGTATCTTCAATCTTAGCAATGAAGATACTCGACTTTTCGATAAACCTTATGACATTGATGTCGCTGAGTCTAGTAATCGGCGTATTGGTGGACGACTCAATCGTGGTGCTGGAGAACATCCATCGCTGGATGAAGAAAGGCAGTAGTCCACTCGAAGCGGCAATCAAGGGACGAAACGAAATTGGTCTGGCGGCTGTTTCGATAACTTTGGTTGATGTTGTGGTCTTTTTGCCGGTGGCAATGCTATCCGGTATGATCGGTATGATATTTCGACAATTCTCGCTGGTTTTTGTCTCAACCGTGCTTATGTCGCTGTTGGTTTCTTTCACCATAACACCATTGCTCGCGAGTCGTCTTAATACTGTAGAGAATCTCGAAGGCGAGTGGTGGATGCGGGGATTCGCCCGTTGGTTTGAGCGCGAATTTGCGAAGTTGACAAACACCTATCGAAGAATTCTGAATTGGGCTCTGAATCATCACGCAACCGTAATTATCATGACCAGCATTCTGATGCTCGGTAGTTTTTCCTTGTTCCCACTTGGATTTATCGGAACAGAGATGTTCGCCAGTCCCGACCGTGGGGAGTTCAGCGTCTTCCTTGAAATGCCTCTTGGCTCACCACTCGAAAGAACTGCTGAAGAGATAGGCAAAGTCGAAGCCTTCATCAGTAAAATGCCGGAGTTGAAAAATTTATATACGGTGATCGGGCAACAGAACAGTGGGATGGGTATCCAGACCAACGGTCGACTCGGTATGATCAACGTAACACTCAAAGACGTCAAGCTGCGCGAACGTTCAACCAGAGCTATCCAGGCAGAGATAACAAAGTTCTGTCTCGACGCGCCCGGCATGAAGGTGAAGATAAATAATATCGGAATCTTCGGTATGGCGGATGACTCACCAATTCAGTATGAGCTGCGCGGCAACGACCTCGACTCTGTCGCCAAGGGCGGCGAAATGGTAATGGACATCCTTCGAAAAATCAAAGGAACGCGCGATGTTCAAACTACTTTTGTAGTTGGCGCGCCTGAACTTCAGGTCGTGATTGACCGACAGCGAGCGGCACAATCGATGCTCACGCCCGGTCAAATTGCCGGAGCGCTTCGAGGAGCTATCAACGGCGAAGTGGCGACACGTTTCCGGACCGGTGACATTGAAGTTGATATCCGCTCGATTGTGACGCCGCGCTATCGGACAGATCCGGCGTTACTCGGTTCGATTGAAATCCGTAATCCGATGGGGCAGGTCGTCAAGCTTTCGGACGTTGCAACTATCGAGCGTCGGGGCGGACCTTCGACTATTAATCGTAAGGATCGTCAACGATTGGTGACCGTTTCGGCAAACCTTGCAGGTAGATCTTTAGGTGAAGTTCAGAAGGATTTTGAGAAGCAACTGACCACCATCAAGCTGCCGGAAGGCGTTGCCTTCTTTGCCTTCGGCGACGTTGAGGCGATGCGGGAGATGATGAGCGACATGATCACCGCAATCTTGCTTTCTGTCCTCTTTGTCTATATGATTCTGGTAGTTCTGTACGAGAGCTACATCCTTCCGCTCTCGGTAATGTTCTCGGTTCCAGTCGCGCTGATCGGAGCATTCCTCGGTCTTGCACTAACTGGTCTGTCGCTTTCGGCTTTCTCTATGATGTCGATCTTAATTCTCATGGGATTAGTGACCAAGAACGGTATTCTTGTGGTTGACTTCACCAACCAGCTTCGCGCACAAGGAATGCCAATGCGGGAGGCTTTGCTCGAAGCTGGCCCTCTGCGCTTAAGACCAATCTTGATGACAACTGCAACGATGATCCTTGGCATGATGCCAATGGCCATCGGAGCAGGCGCAGGCGGTGAGTTCCGCTCAGGGATGGGCGTCATCATCATCGGTGGACTAACGTCATCGTTGCTTCTGACGCTGGTTCTCGTTCCTGTGATGTACACTTTGCTCGACCGCTTCACACGTAAGAAGAAGCATGTAACGGAACTTTCCGAAATAAACAGATAGAACGGGCGTCTTACCCGTTTCCCAAACGACAGAAGGGACGCTTTTCGCGCCCCTTCTGTATTTCGCCCCACCTTTGGGCAATCATCGTGAAGCCCCCCTACGCCAACCCGCCGTGGTTGGCAGAAAACTCACATAATCAGCATCTTGTGCTGTCAACCACGGCGGATTGACAGTAGGAGTAGAAGCCAGTTTTCTATTCTCAGACAGACTCCGTTACAGTCAAGTGCGAAATGTTGTGTAATTTGGTTTCCGCGTATTTGGGCAGCCGTGTAACGCAGCGAAGCCGTAGGCGAAGCGAAGTTACACGGCTCGGCGTAATTCAACCGGGGT